>Ga0187894_10000024_pt1 | contig 219006 bp, 193 predicted proteins | sample GBC1701081metaG_FD_136650 | JGI IMG/M metagenome (GOLD analysis project Ga0187894, IMG submission 136650) | White microbial mat communities from a lava cave in the Kipuka Kanohina Cave System on the Island of Hawaii, USA - GBC170108-1 metaG ... | reverse complement strand
CTCGCCTCAGTTCTGCGCACGGCCAACCAGCGCGACCTGCGTGCGTCGGAGCTGCTCGTCAGGATGTTGCGCTCGCCGCAGCCCATGATCCCTCGCCAGCTTCGGCTACCCCCACCTCGAGCAACCCCGCTAAACTGATACGATCCTAGAAACCCGGTGTACGTCGGCCGTTATTAAATGTCGTGTACTTTTCCACAGGCTGTTTTGCGCTTCGCAGGGATGCATTCCTACCGCTCCTGAGCTGTTGTTTGGCACCTGAACCGGAGGCTTGAAGGGTTCCGAGCCTGCTTCGGTCATCCGGCTCAGATCGTCTCTCTGCGCAGCGTCGTTTCGGGCCTGATCTGCGACAGCCAGCGCGAGTCGATGCAGGCCATGCTCTCGCGCCTCACCGAGCCAGTCCATGATCAGGCCCTGCAGCGCTTCATCATTGATGTGCCCTGGCATGCCGGTGTGGTCTGGCGCCAACTCCTCGAACTGCCCTCCGAGCGAACGGATGGCGCTCATCACCGACGACACGGGCTTCCCGAAGCAGGGACGACACTCGGTCGGCGTGAGCCGGCAGTACTCAGGCACGCTCGGGAAGATCGGGAACTGCCAGATCGGTGTAACCGCCGCGCTCTGGACCGGACTGCGAGTCTACCTGCTCGGCGCCGAACTCCACTTGCAACGGCAGTGGCTCGCGGGGCCCGCAGCGAGAGAAGGTAGGCCTCGAAGGTCAAGGCCGAGAAGTGGCGCCTGGCGCTGACTCTGATTCGTCGAGCCTGCAGGGCCGGGTTGCACATCACCGCCGTGCTCGCCGATGCAGCGTAGGGAGATGTCAGCGCGTTCCGAACGGGTGTGGAGAGACTGCGGCTTCACAATATTGTGGGCGTCTCGTCGAATCTGACCGTGCTCCCCGGTTCGCCCAAGCTGGCGCCGGTTCGCCCCGGTGGAGGCCAAGGCCGACCGCGCCAGGTCCCGAAGTTGGCGGACGGAGAAAAGCCGATCTCCCGCTGCGCAGTTCCCCGAGCGGGCGTGGAAGCGGATCTCGTGGCGCAACGGAGATCACAAGCCCTGAACGCGCGAGTTCGTCGGGGTACGGGTGACGCGGCAGTCGGACCTGCGTCGTCAAGACCGGCTGCGGCAGTTGCGGCTCGTATGCGAGCGACCGGTGGGCGCGAAGACGGCGACGAAGTTCTACTCCAGGAACTTCCCGCCCGAGGTGACGCTTGCACGCCTCGTTCGCCTGGCGCACTAACGCTGGGCGATCGAACAGCAGTACCAGGAGATGAAGATGGAACTCGGGGTCGATCACTCCGAAGGGCGGACGTACGCGGGGTGGAATTTCCACATGGTGCTGAGCGCCGTGGCTCACACGTTCATCCAGCGGGAACCGGCCATGAACAGCCGGCATCCGTTGCTGACGTTCCCGGCGGTCCGGTCGGTGACGGCGCAGATCTTCACGGGGTTGCTGTCCGTCACTCACCCTAAATGGGTCGCAAGAGCACGGAATACCGAACGACTCTCAGAGCTACGGATCTGACAAGGCAGTACTAGAAGCGCGTCACCATCACTCGGAACTCCGCTTGCGGCGGGTTCATCTGGCTCTTCGTGCCGTTGAACAGCCGGATGGTCACGGTGTCGTGGCCGCTCACCCAGGCGGTATAGACCGATCCCGGGAGCATCGCCTCCTTCGGAACGCCCACCGACACGACGTCCCCGGGCTCGGCTCCAGGCACCGGGAGATCGCGATCGGTGCTCGACTGCTTGCCGGTCTTGCGGAAGTCGAGCATGGCGACGGCGGTCATCACGCGGGTGATCGGGTCGCCGTCACCGATCCGGAAGTCCTCGCCGCGCGTGACGGTCAGGTTCGGCACTGGCGTGGTGCTCGCGACCTGGAGCGGAGCCGTCCCCGTCGGCTTGGTGCTCGTGAGCACGCCGTCCAGCACCATGACGCTGCGCTGCGAGGCATCCCCGATGACGACAGGCTGTCCATCGGCCGAGAGGAGCAGAAGCTGAGACAAGGGCGAGAACAGGCTGCTCTCATCGGTTCCGTAGAGTTGGAGCCCCTTCCTCGTGGGGGAGTACCTCATGTCCGCCGATACGTCCTCCAGGGTTCCGCCTGCGGGGGTCACCGTGAGCCGGAATGACGTGCTGCCGCCGATCAGCGGTATCCATCGGTTCCCCGCCGGATCTTCCGTCGCGACGCCGGTTGCAGAGTCGTTCAGAACGGTGGGGGACGTCAGGATGACCCGCTCGGGGAAGAGGCTGGGCTGCGACTGATGCGACGACAGGAAGGTGTTCGTCCCCGCGGCAGCCTCGGTCATGCCGGGGTGCAGGTCCGCGTGAAATCCGTCGACGAGCAGGTTCTGGATCGCCGCCGTGCCGAAGTGAACGAACGAGACGACGCGGCTCCCCGCGTCGTACCAGCCGTTTCCGACCAGCACGTTGTGGATCGAGTAGGCGGCGGTGACGGCATGCTCGTAGCCGCCCATCTCCACGATGTTTCCCGTGACGTAGTTGCCCGAGCAGAAATCGCTCGGGATTCCCTGCAGCTCGATCGCCGCCCCTCCGGGCAGGTTCGAGCCCGTGTTCTGCCACCAGGTGTTCCCCTCGATGACCACTCCGTTCGCGTAGGTGCGCAGCCAGACGCCCCTTCGAATGTGGTTGAAGTAATTCCCACGGATCACGGACCCGTATCCCTGGAATGGGGCATTCGCTCCGCCGGTCCAGAGGTCCGTACCGGTCCCGCCGAGGATGATGGCGTCCTGGTCGCACGTCGCCCCGCTCTTCTGCGGATTGCCATGGAACTCCACCGACTGGACCTGGACCGTGGTGTTCGTTGCGAGGAGGAATGGCGCCGCGTCGTTCCCGTCGTCCTTCAGCGTCAGTCTGTCCAGCTCCAGAAAGCCGAGGCCGAGCGTCTGGATCTTGGCCCCGGGGCCTCCGTAGCGAAGATCCAGGATGCTCCCGCCCAGCGGCGCGCCCGCGTAGATCGAGACGGCGCCGCCGCTGTGGCTCGGCCCAGCCCCGGTCAGCCGGAGGCTCTTCTGGACCGGCGGGGAGGCCCCGTCGTTCGGAATCGAGATCTGGGAGTTGATCCGGTAAGTCCCCGGGGGGAAGAAGATCACCCCGCCATCGGCGGCGGAGGCAGCCGCCAGGGCGGCGGCGACCGCCGCGGAATCGTCGGTGACCCCGTCACCCGCGGCGCCATAGTCGCGAACGTCGTAGGCCCCGGGCGGCGGGACGGCGGTGGACGCGGCCACGGAAATGGAAACCGCGGTGAGACACAGGGTCAGGCAGAGGGGGACGCGCTTTTGCATGAGCTGTTCCTCGGAAGCGCGAAGATAAACCATTTCCGGTCCGGTCCGGATTGACATCGCATTCGTTTCGGAAGATGTTGCTCGACGGAACACTGAGGGCGCCCGGTATGACACCCCGCTCCCGAAAGATCGGACGATGGCTGGCCGTCTCGGCGGCGGGAGTAGCCGCCGGACTTTGCGACCCGGTCCAGGGCGCGGCGCGGACGCCGGATTTCAACGCGGCGGCCTCGCGCGCCGAGCGCGGCTTCGGCGCCCTGCTGAAGGGCGACTCGGAGGGGGCCCGAAAGCAATTCGAAAAGGCGGTGGACCGCGCCCCGGATCTTCCGTGGGCTCACATGGGACTGGGCCACCTCTCAATGCAGGCGCAGGACTACCCTGCGGCGCTGGCGGAGTACCGCCGCGCCGAGGAGGCGTATCAGCGCGTCGGCGATCAAATTTATTTCCTCGAGCAGGAGCGCTACGCCGCGGTACAGCGCGCGATCGCGGTCCTTCGGGACGAGGCGAGCCGCGTCTACACGCTGCCGCAGGCACCCCGTAAGGACACGCGGAATCCGCGGCAAGCCGGAATGCCGGAGGCAGGGATCGAACCTGCACGACCTTGCGGTCAGGGGATTTTAAGTCCCCCGCGTCTGCCAGTTTCGCCACTCCGGCGCTGTGGCTATCTTACGTGGAGTCGACTACTCGGGAAGTGCGGCATTCACCGCGAGTGCTGCGGATTGAGTTTGCCGTCCCAACATTGTGCCACTTCCGGCGAGGGACTCGACGGCGCGGGTGAGTTGCTCCGGAGCGAAGTACGCGTTGCGAACGGCCATCGCTGAGGTCTTGGCGTGCAGTCGTGATGTGGTGTTTGACCGTAGAGTGGCAGGTGTCCTGCGGCAAGCACTGCCAGCGCCAGTGTCAAGCTCCGGCGCATTGTCATCCCCCGATTCATTGAATCGTTGCCTTGATGCTACGGGCAGGCCACGGAGGCAGCAGCAATCTCCGCATCCCTCGAGCCGACCTGAGACCCGCCGCCGTCGTAGGTGCCGCCCGCACAGGCGCGCGCCCGGACGAGATACCAAACTCCGTTCCCTGGGGCCGCGACCGTGGAGTCAAAGGCGGACATCGCGTTGGTCTGCTCCGCAACGCACCCTGTCGTGCCTGTGGCGAAGTCCCCCGCACTCGCCCTGAGAATTCCAAGGTCGCCCCTCACGATGTCGTACGCGACCGCCCCAGCCGTCGCCTCCCACTCGATCCGAGAGCCGGTTCCCGATTCGCGGTGCACCGAAACGAGCGAGACGGCCGGCGGGCTGCCGCAGGGGCCGGCGCAGTAGGCGGAACCCGTGTCCAGAGCTCCCAGGTCGTCGGTTCCGTAATCCGCAGTCCCGCCCCAAACGATCATTGTGCCGCCGGTCCAGATCGCGGTCTGCCCTTCTCGCGCCGACGGGTGATGCAGCCCCGTCGCCGTCGCCAGCCAGGTGTTGATCGCCGGGTCGAACCGACCGCCCGTGGGGGTGAGTACCTGCGCGCTTCCAGTTCTCGTATTGCCTCCCCACACGATCATTTCGGTCCCGGTCCATGCGACAGAGTGTCCCCAGCGAGCACCGGGAGTCAGGGGGTCGCTTCCGAGAAGGTTCCACTGGTTCGACACGGGGTTGTAGCGTGATCCATCGTTCCCCCCATACGGCCCATCGCGCCCTCCCCACACAATCATCTCGGTTCCGCTCCAGATCGCGCTGTGAGCATACCGGGGAGAAAGGCCCGAGTTCACGATGCCGGCCGGATTCCAGGAGTCGGAGACGGGGTCGTACCGTCCACCGTCCTGAAGGCTGCCTGACGCGTTGGCGCCGCCCCAGACGATCATTTCTGTGCCGGTCCATACAACACTGAAGGACGCGCGACCTGACGGTGCCGCCGCTCCCGCCGAAATCGCTTGCCAGGAATCGCTCGCCGGAGTGTAGCGGCCGCCGTCGGGCGGATATCCGGCCGTCGGGGAGTAGCCTCCCCAGACCAGCAATCGGATCCCATCCCAGACGGCCGCGCACGCGTAGCGAGCGTCGGGAAGGTTTGGGCCGGTGTTCGTGGCGGTCCAGGAGTCGAGCGTGGGGTCATAGCGCGCGCCAGTGTTGGTCGTCGGGAAACCTCCCCACACGATCACCTCCCGGCCTGTCCAGACGGCGCACGCATACGTCCGCGAGCTCGGGGCGCCTGCAGCCGACGCGTACGTCCAGTCGTCCGTGGCAGGGTCGTAGCGACTTGTCGTCCCCCGACTGACGATCATCTCCGCGCCGGTCCAGATGGCGACGTGGCCGCCGCCCGGCGCCGGCATTCCAGGCGTGCTCGAGCGCGTCGGGGCCCAAGTGTTCGTCGCCGGGTTGTATCGGGCGCCTGTATTAACCCGCCCGGAGCTCGTTCCGCCCCACATGATCATGACAGAACCTGTCCAGACGGCGGTTCCCCCGCTCGGTGCGTTCGCGGTGGACATCGTTGACCAGGTGTTCGCTGCAGGATTGTACCGCCCCCCTGTGGTGAACCCGCCACCCCACACGATCATCTCCGTGCCAGTCCAGACTGCGGCGTGCTTGGAGAGAGCGGGAGGAGTGTTCCCCGTGATACTCGTCGCCGTCCAAGAACTGGTGGAGAGCTTGAACCGTCCACCGCTGCGCAGATTCCCGCTGACCCCCAATCCTCCCCAAACGATCATCTCGCCGCTGCCCCACACTGCTGTGTGAGCGGTTCTTGGATCGGGTGCACCCGTAGTGGTCATCGCAGTCCACGAGTCATTCGCGGGGTTGTAGATGGCGCCGGTATTGAGCGGATTGCCCGTTGTGCCTCCCCAGACGATCATCTTTCCGTTCGTCCAGACCGCCGTGTGGTCGTAGCGCGGCGAGGCCGTCTGTCCGGTCACGCTCGTGGGAGTCCAGGAATCGGTGGCGGGGTTGTATCGCGCCCCGGAGTTCATGAGTCCGACCCCCACTGCAGTCCCACCCCAGACGATCATCTCCGTTCCCGTCCACACCGCCGTGTGATTGCTCCGTTGGGTCGGCGTGGCACCGTTCACGACCGTCGCTGTCCACCTGTCCACCTGGGGATCGTAGCGGCCTCCCGTATTCTGAAAGCCGCCCGAGTTCGAGTAGCCACCCCACACGATCATCTCGGTCCCGGTCCAGACAGCGCTGAAGTCAATTCTCGAGTACAGCCAGTTCCCGTCGATGACGGGAGTGGGCGTCCATTCGTCCGTCGCGGGATCGTACCGGCCGCCTGAAATGGTGTTGTGGTCGATCGAGACGCCATCATCGCCGCCCCACACGATCATCTCGCTCCCGGTCCAGACCGCCTTGTGACCGAACCGGGCGCTTGGGGGACCCCAGCGTGTGGAAGCCCACGTGTCGTCGACGCATGAGCTCGACACCGACCGAGGCACGCGATAGGTCGCCGCCACATCCTCGACCCGGGGCTCGAAGTTGTATCTTGCCTCTCGCCACCATTCGTCAAAGGGGGTCTTGCGCCAGCGCACTGTCCTCACTGCGATCGAGCCGGGGTTGGTCCATTCGACGACCCGAACAAAGAAAGACGACTCATCCTCCTCCAGTCGGAGCGGCGCGGAACCCGCGGAGGTCTCTCTCACAAGTGCATCCCAGGCCCCTTCATCGACGAGCTCTGCCGAATCCAGCAGCGGCAGCGCGGGGTCGGCACGAGCCTCGTCGGTCGCAGGTCGCCGACGAATTACACGCTCGTCATAGGTCCCGGAGGCGCGCGCGAGATGTTCGAACGACTGGTTTCGCCTGAGCGCGGCGGTGGCCGCCGCTCGCGTTGCGCCGTGTAGTCTCGCGTCTGTCGCGTACCAGCCTCGGATCAGTCGATTTGTCAGGTGCGGTCTGCCGAGACATTCGGCGATGAGCGATGGGTCGTCATTCAACGAGTGAAACAGCACCGCGAGGGTCGTCGCGGCGCGGCTGTTTCTCACCATTCGATCGACCTCCCCCTGAAGGTCGGTGGGGGTTAGCCGGTGATGCCAGAGTCTGTCGAGCGCGTCTGACTGACGCAGCCCATCCTCGACCCGATCGCGAAGGGCGGACTCGGACAAGACGGCCTCGAGAGGAGGTTTCGAGGACGTGTTCCCCGCAGGCCAGATCCGATTGTTCCAGTAGACGCGCTCGATTTCACGCTGGAGGGCGACACGTTCTTCCAGAGTGATCGACTGCCGGGCTCTGGCGTGGCCCTCTCCAACCACACCCGCGACAATCACCACGATCAGGGTCGCGCGCAAGGAGAGACGAACGCCGGAGCGGAGGCCCGGAAGCATGTTCTGTCAGGGACCCATCGATGTGAGGACGAGGTCTGTTTCCAGCTCCCCGTTCCCTTCCTGCGACAACCATGGCGTCGCCGCCACCGCGGGGTTGTCGGTCAGGATCCGTAACCGCCACCTAACCGGCCCTGGCCCGGGAGCGACGACCGTCTCGTCAAAGGAATATACGCTTCCGATGCCCGCAATCGGTGGGTCTGTGGGGGAGGGGGGGCTGTTCGGGGATGCGGAGTGCGGGGTCGCCGTTGGTGCGGCGAGGTTGCTCTTGATTAATCGGATGTTACGCCAGATTCTTTTCCACAGACGTTGGGACGGGTCCGCCATGGGGACTGTGCCCAGAGTGTGTCTCTCGAAGCGTCCACTACGTCAAGCATGTGATTTGGGGACAAACAATTCGAAGAAACGGCGCGGTTCCGCGTAGAAAGTAACGCCGGGGACCCGTTTTTGAGTCACCTGCCTCTGCCAGTTCGCCACTCTGGCGCGGGGCGGATCGTACGCACGAACGCCGGTCAGGCCTGGCGGAGCAGCTCGCTCCGGCGCATGGAACGGATCCTGTCGCGGATCTCCGCGGCGCGCTCGAAGTCGAGCGAGGACGCCGCCTTCTTCATCTCGCGCTCCAGCCGGTTGATCGCCTTCTGCAGCTCTTCAGGAGTCTCGTAATCGTCCACCCCCTCCGCGACCTTCAGCGAGGGGTCGGGAGTCTTGATGTAGTCGGCCTCCCAGACCGATCCGAGGACTTCGCTCAGCGACTTCACGATCGACTCGGGCGTGATGCCGTGCTCCGTGTTCCAGGCGACCTGTTTCGTCCGGCGCCGCGCCGTCGCGTCGATGGCCCCCCGCAGCGAGTCGGTCATCTTGTCGGCGTAGAGCACTGCCGTCCCACGGACGTGCCGCGCCGCGCGGCCGATCGTCTGGATCAGCGCGTCCTTTGAGCGCAGGAAGCCTTCCTTGTCGGCGTCGAGCACCGCGACGAGGGAGACCTCGGGGAGGTCCAGGCCCTCGCGCAGGAGATTCACTCCGACGAGCACGTCGTACTCCCCGCGCCGCAGATCGCGCAGGATCCGCACCCGGTCGAGAGTCTCGACGTCGGAGTGCAGGTATTCGACCTTCACGCCCAGCTCCCGGTAGTACTCGGTGAGATCCTCCGCCATGCGCTTGGTGAGCGTGGTCACGAGCACCCGCTCCTTCCCCGCCCGCGCGCGCACCTCGCCCAGCAGATCGTCGACCTGCCCCTTGATCGGGCGGATGACGACCCCGGGGTCCACCAGCCCCGTCGGCCGGATGACCTGTTCCGCGAATTCTCCACCCGTCAGCCGCAGCTCGTACGGCGCCGGTGTCGCCGACACGTAGACCGTCTGGCCCCGCCGCGTCTCGAACTCCTCGAATTTCAACGGGCGGTTGTCGAGCGCCGAGGGCAGCCGGAACCCGTACTCGACCAGAGTCTTCTTGCGCGCGATGTCGCCGTTGTACATCCCGCGCAATTGCGGCAGCGTCTGGTGGCTCTCGTCGATGATGATCAGGTGGTCCGGCGGCAGGTAGTCCATCAGCGTCGGCGGCGGCTCCCCCGGCGACCGGCCGGTCAGGTGCCGGCTGTAGTTCTCGATGCCGTTGCAGTACCCCAGCTCCTGGATCATCTCGAGATCGAACAGCGTCCTCTGGTTCAGCCGCTGCGCCTCGAGCAGCCGGTTCCCCCCCTCGAGCTCGGCGAGCCGCGCCGCCAGCTCCTCGCGGATCGTGCGCATCGCCCGTTGCAGCGTCTCGCGCGGCGTCACGAAGTGCGAATTCGGATAGACCGGCATGCGGCCGAGCCTGCGGATCGTCGCCCCGCGCAACGGGTCGATCGCGGTGACCGTCTCGACGGTGTCGTCGAACCACTCCGCGCGGATCGCCGTGTCGTCGTACGCGGGCCAGATCTCCACGACGTCCCCGCGCACCCGGAAGCTCCCCGGCTTCAGGTCGTCCCGGCTGCGCTCGTACTGGATCTCGACGAGTTTGCGCAGCACCGCATCCCGGTCCTGCCGCCGCCCCTCCTCGAGGAGCACCAGCATCCCGTGATACGCCTCGGGAGACCCCAGACCGTAGATGCACGACACCGACGCCACGATGAGGACGTCCCGCCGCTCGAACAGGGAGCGGGTCGCCGACATCCGCATCCGGTCGATCTCCTCGTTGATGGCCGAGTCCTTTTCGATGAAGGTGTCGCTCTGCGGGACGTAGGCCTCGGGCTGGTAGTAGTCGTAGTACGAGACGAAGTACTCGACCGCGTTTTCGGGGAAGAACCCGCGGAACTCCTGGTAGAGCTGGGCCGCGAGGGTTTTGTTGTGTGCGAGCACCAGCGCGGGCCGGTCCAGGGCGGCGATCGTCTGCGCCATGGTGAACGTCTTGCCCGAGCCGGTGACACCGAGCAGCACCTGGTCGCGCCGTCCCTCGCGAACGCCTGCGATCAGGGCGCGGATCGCTTCGGGCTGATCGCCCCGCGGCTCGAACGGCGAGACGAGTTGGAACGAAGGCATCCGCACATTCTAGCGGGCGCCGCCGCCCTCGCTATACTGAACGAGACATGCCGACCCAGGGGCCGCCGGCGGCGCCCGCGCCCGCCGGAACTCCCGACACCGCCGCCGCACCCGCCCGCTCGAAGCGCCGCCTCCGCGGGGCGATCCTGGTCCCTGCGGCGCTCGTCGCAGCACTCGCGGCGGGGGCCGCCGCCGGCATCGCCGCCCGGCGCGACCTGCCCTCGGTCAAGGACCTCGAAAGCTGGCGTCCGTCGGCGGCGGGACGCATCTATGCCGCGGACGGTTCCGTCGTCGCGATGCTGGGGGACGAGAAGCGGATCATCGTGCCGCTGGAGGAGATCCCGAAGCTCCTGCGCGACGCGATCATCGCCGTGGAGGACCAGAACTTCTCGAAGCACGTCGGCGTGGACCCCGCCGGACTCGCGCGGGCTGTCGTCGGGAGCATCCGCGCCGGCCGCCTGGGAGCGGAAGGGGGCGCCAGCACCATCACGATGCAGCTTGCCGGGTCGCTGTTCCTCGACCGCTCCGACAAGTCCCCTTCCCGCAAGATCCAGGAAATGATGCTGGCTCTGGAAATCGAGCGCACCTACTCGAAGGACGAGATCCTCACCTTCTACTGCAATCAGATCTACATCGCCCCGCGCCGCTACGGCGTGGAGTCGGGCAGCCAGTATTACTTCGGCAAGCCGGTGCGCGAGGTCACGCTGCCGGAAGCGGCGCTTCTCGCCGGCGTCATCCAGAATCCGGGAATGCACAACCCGTTCTCGCATCCCGACTCGGCGCGGGAGCGGCGCCGGCACGTTCTACAGCGCATGGCCGAGGAGCGGCTCATCACCCGGACCGAGGCCGACACGGCGGCCGCGGCTCCTCTGCCCGATGCCCCGCACGGCGAGGACACCAACGGAACCTCCTCGTATTTCGTCGAGGTCATGCGCCGCGATCTGCTCGCGCGCTACGGCGAGGAGAGCCTCTATCGGAGCGGCCTCAAGGTGTACTCCACGCTGGACCCGGCGCTGCAGGCCGCAGCGACCGACTCGCTGCGCGGCGGCCTGCTGGCGATCCAGGGCCGCCGCGGCTGGTCGGGAACATTCCAGAACGTCGCCTCGAACCAGAAGGCCGCGGGCGGACTCGGGGCCTATTCGCACTCCTCGTGGGGCTCGCTGCCGGCGGTCGGCACTCAGGCAACGGCGCTCGTCGTCGAGGCCGACAGCACCCACGCGCTGCTGCGCATCGGCGGCGAGCGGGCGACGCTGCAGCGCAATGACATGGCCTGGAGCGGCCGCACGACGCCCTCCTCGGTCTTCCGTGCGGGCGATCTGGTTCCGGTGAGAGTGATGTCGCGCCCCGCGGAAGGCACGCTCACCGTCGCCGTCGTGCCCCGCCCCGAGGTCGAGGGTGCTGTCGTCGCCATTCGCCCGTCCACCGGCGAGGTGCTTGCGCTGGTCGGCGGATACGACTTTCAGAAGAGCCAGTTCGACCGGGCGACCCAGTCGCGCCGTCAGCCCGGCTCCTCGTTCAAGACCTTCGTCGTGGCGACGGCGCTGGCCACCGGCGTGAGCCCGAGCGCGCGCTTCTTCGACGCTCCGACGGTCTTCCTGTATCCGGGCGCGCCCGAGCCGTATCAGCCGGAGAACTCCCACAGGACCTACTCCGGGCTCGTGACCATGCGGTCGCTGCTGGAAGAGTCGGTGAACATCGCCGCTGTCCGGCTGCTCGCGCAGGTCGGCATCCCGCCGGTGGTCGACCAGGCCCGTGCGATGGGGATCACCACACCGCTGCGCGCCTATCCCTCGCTCGCGCTCGGCGCGCTCGAAGTCAGTCCGCTGGAGTTGACGTCCGCCTACGGGACCTTCCCGAATCAGGGGGTCTGGATCGAGCCGCACTTCGTGCGCAAGGTCGAGGAGGCCGACGGGCAGGTCCGCGAGACGGCGCGGCCGAAGAGCCGGCAGGCGATGTCCCCCGTCACGGCCTACCTGACGACTCATCTGCTGCGCGGCGTGATCGAAGCCGGCACGGCGCGCCGCGCCGCTTCGCTGACCGGTGACTTCGCCGGCAAGACCGGAACGACGGATGACTTCACCGACGCCTGGTTCGTAGGCTATTCACCCGACCTCTGCGTCGGCGTCTGGGTGGGTCTGGACCGCAAGCAGACGATCGGACGCGGCGAGGAAGGGGCTCGCGCCGCCCTTCCCATCTGGATGGCGATCATGGAAAGGGTCGGCGCCGGCAGGACGGGCCGGGAGTTTCCGAAGCCCCCCGGCGTCGTCCTGGTGCCGGTCGACCGGCGCACTGGCCTGCGCGCCGGGCCCGGAACCGGCTGTCCTCCGGAGGAGATTATCGAAGAGGCCTACGCCGAGGGCAGCGAGATCGCCGAGGACTGCTCTCCGGCGGAGCACGCGCGAATCGCTCTGCCCTATTTCCTGCAGGAGTTCGCGGTGGGCGGGTCGGGCGCGGTGCACCCCGACCCCGGCGTGCTGGCGGCGCTGATCCGGCGCGAGCCCGACCGGCTGCGGCTAGAGCCCGACGGCCGCTATCTCGAAGTCATGACCGGAGACCGGTTCCAGATCGTGCCGCTCGCCCTCGATCCAACGGAGGCCAGGGAGATCCTGCGTCTCGCGGCGCAGCCGGCGGATCCGATGGCGGAGCCGGTCGCCGCGGGGCTGGACGGCATTCCCGCGCGAACCGTCACCTTCCCCTGACGCTCAGACTCCGTACTTCAGCCAGACGATCCGATTGAGCCGGTCCTCGCCGAGGCCCAGCCTCGCCGCTTCGGTGAGCGCCGGCGGATCCGCTGCTGGGGCCAGACCGTGAGCCTGCCGTGCGTTCGTCAGCATCGTCTGTACGACGCGGGCCAGCGCAACCGCGTCGAGGGAGAAGACAAGGGTTCCGGCGCGCCATGGCGCCTCCCCCGGGCGTTCCGCCCCGGTCGGCAGCTCCCACAGATCGGCGCAGTGCAGACCCGACTTCGGCAGTACCGCGGAATCCGCGCACAGCCGCGCGGCGCTGACGCCGTCCTCGGCGCGGCTGCGGCGGCGACGCGACGTGCGCGGCGCCCAGTCCGTTGCGGTGCGCGCAATCGCGGTGAACGGCTCCCAGACCGGGGGGGCGCCGGCGTCTGACGCAGGCGCAAGCACGCTCACGATCCGATTCGCTCCCTCGGCACCCTGCCGCAGATGCGCCGGCTTCTTCGGCAGCGGCGGGGCGCCCTGCGGCTGAGCGGCGGCGACGGCGCGGCCCGCCGGCGCGGACGCTGCAGCAGCCGCGAGCAGACGCTCCCCGGGCAACCCCATCTCACGGAAACGATCGGTGAGCGCCGCCGCGACGCGGCGGGTCATGACCCCTTCGGAGCCGGCCACGATGCGGACCACGCTGTCCTCGGGGAAGAGCCCGGACAGAACGTCGAGCGGAAAACCCTGTGTTCCGGAGAAGACCGGCAGAAAGGCATCCAGGAGCTGCCCGGTTTCGACGTCGTCGTATCCCTCGGGTTCCGCCGGTCTGCGGATGATCTCCCAGACCTTCGGTCCCGGGGTGCCCTCATCGGCGCGCGACAATCGCTGCGCGTGACCGCCGAGGGCGGCCACCGCGCCCACACGCCAGGCGAGAGCGAGGAACTCGCGGCGTCGCATCGGGCTCATGCGGCGCGCCTCCGATCGCCGTGCCGCGTCCACTCGGCGCTCAGATACCGCTGCGCCCGCAGCCGCTCGATCTCCAGCCGCTCGTCCTCGGTCCACTCGGCCGCCCTGAGCGGGGTGCCGAGCGTCTCTTCGAATGCCTTCCGGATCTCTTCTCCCAGCTCTCCTGGAGAGACATCGCGGCCGCAGAGGCTCTCCACCGTGGGCAGGCCCGCCTGCAGCGGCGCACCCGCCGCGCCAGCCGCCTGGGCGTCATCACGGCGGATCGGAATCGATCCGTGTTGCACGAAGGCCCCCCGAAGGCGCCTCTGCGCGGAGCCGATCAGCTTCCCGCGGCCGCTCACCAGCTCTCCTTCATCCGCGCCGGCGAAACAATGAGGTGTGGTCGTCCGCCGCCGCGACGCGCCTGCCGCAACCGACACTTCCCCCCCGAGGCTGCGGATCGCGCGGGAGAGACACGCAGCGATCAGATCCCGGCCGCGCGCCGCCTTCCCCCCGAACGGACCCGTCCCCACGGGGGCGGCGATCGCGTAGGTCAGCTCGTGGTGGTGGAGCACGCCGCGGCCTCCCGTGGGACGGCGCACGATCTCCACACCGTGTTCGCGGCAGAACGCCGGGTCCACCGAGCCCGCCCATTCCTGCAGCCGGCCCAGCGACCATGTCGGGACCGACCACCGGTAGAGCCGGAGCGCCGCGCGGCCGCCGCGTGCCTCCTCGAGCAGCAACTCGTCGGCGGCCATGTTCCAGGATCCGTCCCGCGGAAGATCGACGATCAGGTCCATCCGGCACCGGAGGGCACCAGGCTCACACGAAACTCGTTGTCCTTGATCTCTCGAGGAACGCCGACGATCACGCGGACTCCACGGGGCGCAAGGCGGGGGAACCTAGCAACCGGTCCGACGGCCTGTCAAGAATTGGCTCGCTCCCGCCGCGCGGACAGAAGCCCCGAGTCCGTGATGAACCGGGCGATCGCCTCGCCCGCGATCTTGTGCCCCCGGTCGTCCGGGTGCGCATTGTCGGGGGCGATCCAGAGCGAGGGGCCGTCTTCGCCCTCGAACGCCGGCAGCAGATCGAGCACCGGCACGCCGATCGCTTTGCAGGCCTCCGCGACGCGCTCGTGCACGTCCCGGAAAGGATGGTCTTCGTTCAGCTCGAGCAGCATTGGAAAGATCACAACGGCGATCGGAACGCCGCGCGCGTCGCAGGCCTGCTTTCCGTCCGCGAGCGCCGTCTTGCAGCGTTCCCAGAGGACCTGGTGATCGGGGCTGCCCAGATACGACTCCTTGTAGTCGCGCAGGGTTTCGGCGGCCACGCGCCGGCGGCGGCGGATCCAGTCCCACGTGTCGTAGAGACGGGAGATCCGGTTCAGCACGCCGTCTCTCCGGTTGATCTCGCGGTTCATCCGCCAGGCGATGACCGGATTCGAGTCGAGGTGCGTCGCATCGTTCAGAAAGAAGACCACGACCACCAGATCCGGATCGAGGGGCAGACCGACCGTCTTCAGCGCCTCGACCTCGTCGGCGGTGTCCCAGCCCGGCTTCGAGATGTTCACCGCCTCGACCGGCGCTCCGCCGGCGCTGAGGCGGGCCGCGGCGATCGACGCGAAGATGCGGTCCTCCGGAACGCCCCGGCCGTAGGTGAAGGAGTCGCCGAGAAACTCGACACGACGCACGCCGGCGGCCGGCTCGGGGGTCCACTCGGGGCCGCGAAAACCCAGGGTGTTGCGCCGTTCGTCCGGCCCCCCCGTCTCGACGCCGGGTACTTCCAGCCCCGGCGGAGGCGGTCCGATTCCGAAGATCCGGAATGCGGCTTCGGCGGCGAGCAGGGTGAGAAGAGTCGCCGCGGCTGCGAGCGTGAGCTTCCCGGCGAGACCGCCCGCGCGGGAGGTGCGGCGGCTCGGGGTCGGAGACTCCATCTCGCGGCACTCTAGCCGCGCGGGGGTCTTTGCGCCACACGCGGGGACGCCCCGCGCTGCGCGTCCGCACCCGTCAGGCGAGTCGCTCGGGTCCGGGGTTGTGTCCCGGGGCCGCTCAGGTCAGGCGCGAAGCTTCCTGCAGGCGCTCGGCGACGTCGAGGTAATGCGGATCGCGCTGATGGACTTCGGCAAACGCCTCACGGGCGGCGCTCCACTGCCCGCGCGACGCGAGCAGCTCGCCCAGCTCGAAGACGAGGCCCATGCGCCGGTCCTCGGCGTCCTCGGAGCCGTTCACGGCGTCCAGCGCTTCGCGATAGCAGCGCTCCGCCGCGTCGTCGTCGCTGCGCTCGCGATGACACAGCGCCAGCAGACGCAGGGCGTCGGCACGGTGCGCGGGCGATGCCGACGCGTACTCGAGCTCGCCGAACGCCTCGTCGAGAAGCCCCATCTCTTTGTAGGCGATCCCCAGCTCGAAGTGCGTCCGGTAGTCCTCCGCGTCCACCTGCGTGCGGACGGCGACCTGGAACGCCGCGATGACCTCCGGCAGGGACTCCACTTCGGGTTCGCCGGGAAGATCCCCTTCGAGCGACTCCGCGAGACTCGCCTCGAGCCCCTCCGTGAGGTCGAAGGTGCCGGCCGACGGTTTCACCGGCGCCGGAGCGGGGCGCGCCGCGGGTCGCCGCGGCGGCGCGGGCTCATCGTCCGGCTCGAACGAGACGGGAACGGACTTCGGCCGGCCGGCGGGCCTCGGCGGGGGAGCGGTCTCCTTCGCGGACGCCGCCGGACGCGCGATCGTCGCGGGCTTCGCCGCGCCGGGTCCGGGGGCTGCGGCGGCCGGCGCCTGCGCGGGCCGGAGCATCGAGAGCATCGCCGCGGCGGCGGAATTCCCCGGCTCGAGATTCAGCGCTTCGGCCAGCTCCACTGCGGCGTCCTCGGCCTGGCCGGACTCGGCGAGCGCTTCGGCGAGGGCCAGGCACTGCTCGACCGCCAGGCTCTTGCGCCCCGTCTCGATCAGCAGCGGCTTCAGCCGCGTGCGCGAGAGCTGGTGACCGGGCAGGCGCGCGAGGATCGCCGTGTAGTGCTCGATCGCCTTGTCGAGCATTCCGTATCTCGTGAAGACATCGGCCTCGGCCAGGTATTCCGTGAGGAAGTCGGCTTCCTCCGGTGTCGCGGCCGTGGGGCCCGCTTTCGCGCGCGCAGTCCCGGAGGGTGGCTCGCGGCGCGGCGGGTTCGCGCCCCGGGGTCCCGACTCCGGCCTGTCCCGGCGCAGCGACTCCAGCGCCTGCGCCATCACGTCGCGCTGCGAGGACATGCCGGCGGCCTCGTATTCGCGCACCAGCCGCTCCATCACCTCGGCGGCCGCCCCAGTGTGGCCCGCGGCGCGCAGCATCTCCAGACGGCGCGTCAGAAGCGGAACGCAGCCGGGCAGCAGCAGGAGCATTTCTTCGAGCGCGGAGCCCGCCTCGCCGCCGCGGCCCGCGCCGATCAGGTCGTCCACGGCCTCAACGGCCGACCGCGACGCGGCGGCGGTGTCCCCCAACGTCGCCGCATGGCGCGCCACCGCGAGACTCGTCATCGGGCCGGGAGCGACTCCACGCGCGACCGCGGCCTGGGCCACCCGTCCCGCCTCGCCCGCGCGGCCGGCGGCCGAGAACGATTCCACGAGAAGATCCAGGAACTCAGGCGAATCGGGCTGCTCGTTGTGCATCTCCTCGCAGAGCGACGCGGCGGCGGCGCCGCCCTCGGACTGCATGATCGTGCGAAGGATGTCCGCGGCCGCCTTCGCGTCGGAGTGGACCGCGCTCAGCGCTTCGCGGTAGAGGCGCCCCGCCTCCCCGGTGCGACCCGACTGCGCCAGAAGCCTCGCCGCCGCGAGAGACTCCTCGCGCGCGCCGGACTGGTCGCCGGCTTTCCTGCGGATCTCGGCGGACTCGAGCCGCAGATCGGCGGAGCCGGGCTCGAGCCTCACGAGCTTCTCGAAGATCTCGATCGCCTTCGCGGCGTCGCCGCGCGCCTGGTGCTTGCGCGCCGCCCCCGAATACATCTCGCGCGCTTCCTTCAGAAGATCCTGCCGCGCGTACAGGTCGCCGAGCCTCTGCATCGAATCCGACGACTCGGGATCGAGCTTCAGGATTTTCTTGTAGATCGCGATCGCTTTGACGAAGAAACCGCCGCGCGTGTAGTCGGCGCCGATCTTCTGGAAGTGGCGCACCGCGTCCTGAGGACGCCCGGCCCGCGCGTAGAGATCCCCGATCTTGTTGATCAGGATCAGGTCGTTTGGAGTGTCCTTGAGGAGATGGTTGTACTGCTCGATCGCGGCGAGAAATTTGTTCTGCCGGATCAGCTTATCCGCAGTCCTCTGGATCCGGTCCCTGTCGATCGGCATGCGGAAGAGAAGTTAGGTCCCGGGGCGGGTTTTGCCGAGTCAGCGCCCCGCGGGGCCCCTGTGGGGCAGAAAAGCCCGATTTGCCCGCCCGGGCGGGCGGCGCGGGGGGTGTTCAGGTGCCTCCGAAAAGGCCCGGATCGGGCAGAACTCCGCGGAATGTCCGCCTGTGAACCGCGCAGGGACCGAGGCGCCGGAGGCTGTCGAGGTGGGCCGGAGTGCCGTAGCCCTTGTGCCTCTCGAAACCGTACCCCGGCCAGTCGCCCGCAGAGAGTCGCATGAGCTCGTCGCGGTGGGTCTTCGCGAGGATCGACGCCGCGGCGATCGAGAGGGAGATGCGGTCCCCGTGCACGAGCACCGTCTGCGGGCCGGCCCACGCCGGCAGCCGGAGCGCGTCGAGCAGTACGGCGGCAGGACGCGGTGTCAGCGCCTCGAGAGCGAGACAGGTTGCCTTGCGCGTCGCTTCGAGGATGTTGATCCGGTCGATCTCTTCCGGCTCGACGGCCGCGACGGCCCACGCGATGGCGGTGTCCCGGATCCGGATCGCGAGCGCCGCGCGGGTGTGCGCGGGCAGCCGCTTGGAATCGTCGATGCCCTTCGGGACGCACCGCTCGTCGAGGATCACCGCCGCGGCGACGACCGGCCCCGCGAGACTCCCCCGGCCGGCCTCATCGGCGCCCGCGACCGGGGCGTGTCCGCGCCCCCGGAGGAGCGTCTCGCAGATCCACGTGGGGAGCGCGGCCCCGGGGCCCAACGAACCGGCTCCCTTCGGCGGCGGCCTCTAGGACTCGCGGCGCTCCTGGATGCGCGCCGCCTTCCCCTTGCGGTCCCTCAGGTAGTAGAGCTTCGCCTGGCGGACCTTGCCGCGCCGCGTCACGTCGATCTTCTCGATCACGGGGGAATGGAGCGGAAAGATGCGCTCCACGCCGATGCCCTCGGAGATCTTCCGGACGGTGAAGGTGGAGCGCACGCCGCCTCTGCGGCGCGAGACCACGACGCCCTGGAACACCTGGATGCGCTCCTTGTCGCCTTCGGTCACCTTCACATGCACCTTGACCGTGTCGCCCGGAGCGAAGTCCGGCAGTCCGCTCTTCATGCCCGCGTCGTCGAGTGCCTTGATCATGTCCATCACGTCACCTCGTCTCCTGTCGTCTCTCGAGAAGATCCGGCCGCCGCGCTCTGGTCCGCTCCCGTGCCTGCTCGCGTCTCCAGGCCGCCACGGCCGCATGGTCGCCGGACAGGAGCACGTCGGGGACCTTCAGTCCCCGGTACTCCGCCGGCCGAGTGTACTGCGGAAAGTCGAGTATTCCGTCCACGAAGGAATCGGCGGCAGCGCTGTCGGCGCAGCCGAGGGCGCCGGGCAACAGGCGCGCCACCGCCTCGACGACGACGAGCGCCGGGATTTCCCCCCCGGTGAGCACGTAGTCGCCGATCGAGATCTCCAGATCGCACAGCTCCTGCCGGACGCGCTCGTCCACCCCTTCGTAGCGCCCGCAGAGCAGGATCATCCGATCGTAGTCGCGCGTGAAGCGCGTGACCTCGGCCTGGTCGAGCCGCCGGCCCTGGGGGCAGAGCAGCGCCACCGCCGTCCGGCCCGCCGGCCCCTGCGCGCGGATCGCCTCGACCGCCTCGAAGAACGGCTCCGGGCGCAGGAGCATTCCTCCGCCTCCGCCGAAGGGCGCGTCGTCCACCTTGCCCCAGCGGTTCCCGGAGAACTGGCGCAGATCGTGCGCGCGCACCTGCACGACGCCGGCGGCCGCGGCCCGCGCCAGCATCCCTTCGGAGACTCCCGTCTCGACGAGCGAGGGGAAGACGGTGACGATGTCGAAGATCATTCGAGATCCAGCAGGCCTTCCGGCGGATCGATCTCGATGAGCCCCCGCTGCAGATCGACCCGGGTGCAGATCGCGTCGACGAACGGGATCAGCCTCTCGCGGCCGCCATCGGTGACCACGAGCAGGTCGGCGCCGCCGGTCTCGCGGATCTCGCGCACGCGGCCGACTTCGCGGCCCGCCGTCGTGACGACCCGCGCGCCGATGTAGTCCACCGCGAGTTCGGTCCCCTCGGGCGCCGGCGGCAGAGCCTCGCGATCCACCCACAGGGTCGCACCGCGCAGCGCGGCGGCCGCTTCGGGACTCTCGACACCGGCGAGCCGGGCGACCGCGCGGCCGGCGCCGTAGCGACGCGCCGCCAGCACCGTGACCTCCCTCTCGGGGCTCCCGGCCGCTCCGGCGCGCAGCCGGCTCGCCCGCAGAAGCCCGGCCGGTTCCGCTACGCCGAGTTCCACCACAACCTCGCCTTTCAGTCCCCAGTGCCGGGTCACGCGCCCGGCCTGGATCCTCCGCCGCTCCGCGAAGACGTCCTCACTCAAGCAGGTCGAGCCGCCATGCGCGGCCCTGATGCCGGGAGGAAACCGCCAGCAGGCTCCGCAGCGCCTGGATCGTCCTGCCTTCCCTGCCGATCACCTTGCCGCGGTCGTCCGGATGCACGTCGAGCGCGATCTCGTCGCCGCGCTCCTCGACCCGCACCTGTCCGGGACGCTCCACGAGCGCCTCGGCGATCAGCCGGACCAGCTCACCCGACATGGGATCGATCCGCTCCGCCTCAGCTCGCGGCCGGGCGGGCCTTCTCGATCAGGGACGCGACCGTCTCCGACGGGTGCGCTCCCTTCCGGATCCACTCGTCGGCGCGCGCCGTGTCCAGTGTGATCCGCGCCGGGTTCCGGCCCGGCTCGTAGGTTCCCAGGATGTCGATGAACGTCCCCGCCGGCGTCCGCCGGGAGTCGGACACCACGATCCTGTAGAAGGGCTTCTGGTTCGAGCCCATCCGTCTGAGACGAATCTTCAGCACGTCACGACCTCCTCAGGATGCCGGCGGGCATCCGCCCGGGCCGCATCCCCTGTATGGACTTCATCATTTTTTTCATCTGGGCGAACTGCCGCACCAGACCGTTGATCTCCGTAACCGACGTGCCCGAGCCGCGCGCGATCCGCTTCTTGCGGCTTCCGTTCAGGAGGGTGTGATCGCGGCGCTCCGCGGGGGTCATCGAGCCGATGATCGCCTCGATGCGTGCGAGCGCGGCGGGATCGACCTCCGGCGCCCCCGCCAGGGCCCTTCCGCCGGGAAGCATACCAAGAAGCTCGGTCAGAGACCCCATCCGGCGGAGCTTCTTGAGCTGGTCGCGGAAGTCCTCAAGGGTGAATTCGCTCCTCCGGAGCTTCTTTTCGAGGGCCTTGGCCTCGTCGGCCTCGAAGGCGCTCTCAGCCTTCTCGATCAGCCCGATTACGTCCCCCATGCCCAGGATTCGGCCGGCCATCCTGCCCGGATCGAAGGCTTCAAGGGCCGCGATCCCCTCTCCCGTGCCGACGAACTTCACCGGCACGCCGGTCACCGCGGCGACGGAAAGAGCGGCGCCGCCCCGGGCGTCTCCGTCCATCTTGCTGAGCACCACACCGGTCAGACCGACCCGCTCGTGGAACGCCGCGGCGCTGCGCACGGCGTCCTGCCCGGTCATCGCATCGGCGACGTAGAGGGTCTCGACCGGGGATAGATCGCTCTTCAGGGTTTGCAGCTCCGTCATGAGCTCGTCGTCGATGTGCAGGCGGCCCGCCGTGTCGACGAGCAGCGTGTCGTGACCCGACTGGCGGGCGCGTGCAAGCGCCGCGCGCGCGATCTGGAGCGGCGTCTGACCGGCCTCCGGCGGAAACGCGGGCACTCCGGCCTGCCGCGCGATGACGAGCAGCTGCTCGATCGCGGCTGGCCGCGAGACGTCGACGGGAACGACGAGCGGCGTACGGTTCAGCTTCTTCAGGTGGTGCGCCAGCTTCGCGGTCGTCGTCGTCTTGCCCGAGCCCTGCAGACCGGCCATGACGATGACAGCCGGATAGGGCGGGCCGCTCCTCAGCGCCTGCCCGCTGCCGGCGCCGAGCAGCGAGAGCAGCTCGCCGCGAACGACCTTCATCACCTGCTGGCCCGGCGTGAGACTCCTGAGGACTTCCTCGCCGAGTGCCTTCGCTCGCACCTGCTCGATCAGTGTGCGCACGACCGGCACGGCGACGTCGGCCTCGAGCATCGCGAGCCGGATCTCGCGCAGGGATTCCTGAAGAATCGCTTCGCTGACACGGCCCTGGCCGGTCAGATTTCGAAAGGTCTTCTGGAGCTTCTCAGAGAGGTTTTCGAACACACGTCCTCGGGGCGGCTGCCTGCTGCGGGGCGTCGTAAACTGCTCAGTTTACGGAATTTGTGGGTTCTGTCAATCGCCGGATGACCGGCGCGGCGCGGGGACGGTCAGCGCCGCGACAGAACCCTGCCGAGCCGGCGGCGCCGCGCCTCGATCGACTGGATCTTCGAGGGGCCCGCCGGCTCCGCGAGCTCGACCCGGCCCGCCACGGCGATGCCGGTGCCGGCGAGCATCGCGGTCGAGTCGGGATCGCTCGACAGCAGCCTCACCGCAGTCACGCCGAGATCCCAGAGGATCTGGGCGGCGAGAACTCCATCCAGGCCGGCTTCGGTGTTGTCGGAGGTCTGGCAGGAGCGGAACCCGGCTGCTTCGCGCCGGAGATACAGCACCAGGCCGCGCCCCTCGGCCGCGATGCGATCCAGCGACCGCGACAGGTCTTCTCCGCATCCGCAGTCGGTGGATCCGAACACGTCGCCGGTGAGGCACTCGCGATGAACGCGCACGAGCGGCGGCGGCTCGGCTCCGGTTTCACCCAGCGCAAGCGCGAGGTGGGCCGGAGCGTTTGGCTCGCTCTCGAAGGCGGCGAGACGGAACTCGCCCCACCCCGTCGGAAGCGCCGGGGCGGCAGCCCGCCGGATCGTCCGGTCGTTCTGCAGCCGCCACGCGATGAGGTCGGCGATCGGCAGGATCGGCATCTGGTGCCGTGCGGAGAACACCTCGAGATCGGTCAGCCGGGCCGCCGAGCCGTCGTCCTTCAGGATCTCGCAGATGACTCCGGCCGGGCCGAGCCCGGCGAGGCGGGCCAGGTCTACCGCCGCCTCGGTCTGGCCGGGGCGGCTGAGCACGCCGCCGTGTTGCGCGCGCAGCGGGAACACGTGGCCCGGCCGTGCGAGGTCCGTGGGCCGCGTTCTGGGGTCGCTCGCCGTGAGGATCGTGCGCGCCCGGTCGGCCGCAGAAATGCCCGTGGTCACCCCGGTCCGGGCTTCGATGGAGACACCGAATGCGGTCCCGAAACGGCTGCTGTTCTCCTGAACCATGAGGGGAATCTCGAGGGCGTCCATCCTCTCGCCGCTCATCGGCATGCAGACGAGGCCGCGCCCCTCGCGGATCATGAAGTTCACGATCGCGGGTGTGACTTTTTCGGCGGCGCAGGTGAGGTCGCCCTCGTTCTCCCGCTGCTCATCGTCCATGACGATGACCAGCCGGCCCTGCCGGATCCGCTCGATCGCCTCAGGAGCGCCGATCAGCATGACCGGAGTTTCTCGCTCTGCGCCGGCGGCGCGCAACCCCCGCGCCCGCCGCGGGCGGCAGCAGCGCCACCACGTAGCGCGCCAGGATGTCGGTTTCCACGTTGACCCCGTCCCCTTTGCGGCGGTCCCCCAGATTCGTCCCGGCGAGCGTGTGCGGGATCAGCATCACCTCGAACCAGCCGGGGCCGCTGGCGCTGATTGTCAGGCTCACCCCGTCGAGCGCCACGGAGCCCTTCGGCACCAGAAGCGGAGCCGTTCCATCCGGCGTCCGGTACCGATGGATCCACGACTTCCCTTCCCGGCGGCGCGCCAGCAGCGTGGCCCGTTGATCGACATGCCCCTGCACGAAGTGTCCGCCCAGGCGCGACGCGGCGCCGAGCGCGCGCTCGAGATTCACGCGCCGTCCGCGCTTCCAGGCGTTGAGTCCCGTGCGGCGGACCGTCTCCGCCGCCCCCCATGACTCGAATCGTCCCGGCGCCCGGCCGGTCACAGTGAAGCAGGCGCCGTCCACGTTCACGCTCTCCCCGACGACCGGATCGTTTTCAGGCCAGGGGCAGGCGATCGCGAACGCGATGCCGCCGCCGGCGCGCGACACGCGCTGCACGCTGCCGACCGCTTCGACGAGACCGGTGAACATCGCCGGGCCGCCTACGCCTCGCCGAAGGTTCCGGAGAGGTGGAGATCTCCGCCGAACCGCCGCACGGAGAGACCGCCGACGCGCAGCGCGTCAGCGGCTCGCGCCGCCGACCAGCCCCCGGCGAGCGGCACGCCCCGGTCCCCGAGCACGATCGGCGCGACGAAGAGATGCAGTTCGTCGGCGCGGCTTTCGCGCAGGAACGATCCGATGAGGGCGCCGCCTCCCTCGACCAGCAGACTCATGACGTCGCGGCGCCCGAGATCGGCCAGCGCCGCGTCGAGCGACACCGACGGACCGGTGCCGGCGGCGACGCACTGCGCGCCCGTCGACTCCAGCGCCTTCCGCAGACGCGCCTCCGCGCGCTCGGTGTGATAGATCACGAGGGGCGCTTCGGCGGCGAGGCGCGCCAGTTGCGACGCCGGCGGTGTTCGCAGCGCCGAGTCCACGACGGCGCGGAGGATCGGCCGCGGCTCCGCCGGAGCGCGCACCGTCAGGCGTGGATCGTCGAGCAGGACCGTGCCCACGCCGACGAGAACGGCATCGTGGCGTGCGCGCAGCCGCATCGCCTCGGCGCGGGATTCCGGCCCGGTGATCCCCTCGCCGCCACGGCCCGCCGCGGCGATCCGCCCGTCGAGGCTGCAGGCCGCCTTCACGGTGACCCACGGGCGGCCGGTGGTGACGTGGCGAAAGAAAGCCCGGTTCAGCCGGGCGCACTCTTCCGCGAGCACGTCGCTCACGACCTCTATCCCGGCGGCGCGCAGCGCCTGGAATCCGCGGCCGTTCACCAGCGGGTTCGGATCCCGCACGCCGCAGACGACGCGGCGCACCCCCGCCCGGATGATCTGCTCCACGCACGGAGGTGTCCGACCCTGGTGGCTGCACGGCTCCAGATTCGTGTAGAGAGTCGCTCCGCTCGCCGCGTCCCCCGCGGCGGTGAGCGCGATCGACTCGGCGTGCTCCAGTCCGGCCCTCACGTGGAACCCCGTCCCCGCGATCTCACCGCCGCGGGCGACGACGGCGCCGACCATCGGATTCGGGTGCGTCTGCCCCTCCCCTTTGGCGGCGAGCTCCAGCGTGAGGCCGACGAGACGCGCGTCGATCGCCGGGTCGCTCATGCCGCCGCGCCGCCCAGGAGTCCGTCCACGTACGCGGCGGCGTCGAAGGGAACGAGATCCTCCACGCCTTCGCCGACGCCGACCCACCGGATCGGCACCGAAAGCTCCGAGGCGATCGCGAGCGCGATTCCGCCCCGGGCCGTGCCGTCGAGCTTCGTCAGGACGAGCCCCGTCACCGGCGCCGCCTTCAGGAACTCGCGCCCCTGCTGCAGACCGTTCTGTCCCGTCGTCGCATCGAGCACCAGGAGCGTTTCGTGGGGCGCGCCCGGGATCCCCTTTCCCGCGACGCGCACGATCTTCTCGAGCTCCTGCATCAGATTCGACCGAGTGTGCAGCCTCCCCGCCGTGTCGATGAGCAGCCGCGCGGCCTGGCGCGAGCGGGCCAGCGCGGCGGCGTCGAAGACGACCGCGGACGGGTCGGCCCCCGCGGCGTGCCGCACGAGGGTCGCGCCGCTGCGCTCAGCCCAGATCTGGAGCTGTTCGGCCGCGGCGGCTCTGAAGGTGTCGGCCGCCGCGACGACGACCGTGTGTCCCTCGCGCCGCCACGCGGCGGCGAGCTTGCCCACCGTCGAAGTCTTGCCGCCTCCGTTCACGCCGACCACCATGACCACGTGGGGCGCGCCGGCCGCCGGCGCGGGAGGCGCATCCCGATCCGATCCGCGGATCAGACCGGTCAATTCCTCGCGCACCATGTCGGGGAGGGTGGCCGCCTCGCCCGAAGCCGCCGCGGCCCGGCGGCGAACCCCCCCGAGCACCTTCGCGGTGAGCGAAGCCCCCAGGTCGGCCGAGAGCAGCGCCTCCTCGATCTCGGCGAGCGCCGTTTCGTCGATGGGGCGGCCGGGGCGCAGCAGGCCGCCAAGCCGCTCCCGCAGGGAGTCGCGGGTGCGCGCAAGGCCGGAGGCGAGTCGGGAGAGCGAGGACAGCAGAGGCATCACTCGAGCAGCTTGAGCAGGTCCTCCGCCTTGCTCGCGTCGGTCGTCCCCGGCGCGCGCCGGACGACTTCATTCAGGTGCTCGCGCGCCTCGTCGCGCCGGCCGGCGCGAAAGCAGGCCAGCCCGACGCGGTACTGGAACTCCGGCGAGGTCTCGTAGTCGCGCGAGGCGACCTTGTACTCGGCGATCGCCTCGTCGAGACGGCCCATCCTGTCGAGCACCTGCGCAAGACCGTAGTGGGCGCGGGCGTAGCCGTTCTGCGCATCGAGGGCCTTTCGATAGGAGACGACGGCCTCTTCGAGATTGCCCATCTGCTCGTAGAGCAGCGCGACATTCACCCAGACCTTCCACGGTGTCGCGTAGCTCTTGTCCGAGAGCACCTTCTGGAATTCCGCCAGGGCGCCCGGACGGTCGCCTTTCTCGGCGAGGATCGCGCCCAGCAGGTTGTGCGCGTCGCTGTAATAGGCGTTCACCTTCAGCGCCGAACGCAACTCTCTTTCGGAGTCCTCCCATCGGGCCAGTGCGAAATAGACCACCGCGAGCTGATACCGGTAGGTTGGATTCTCCGGCTCCATGCGAATCGCCTTGCCGAAGTCCTCGATCGCCTGGTCGTAGTTCTTCCCTTCGAAGCCGAGCAGGCCCTTCTGAAACCAGTAATACGCATCCTTCTCTCCCCCCGGCGGCGTCTTCGACGCGGCCGGGGCCGGAGCGCCGGTGTACAGCAGCAGCGCGGCGGCGAAGGCGACGGGGAGGCTGAAGCGGTAGGGCCGGATTCTCGCGGGGTCGGGCCGCATGTCGGGCTCCTGGGAACTCACTCGGGGAAGGCGGGCGGCGCTGCGGCGCCTCGCCGCACAACAGGCTCGCGGACGGAATATAGCACGCGCAGGCAGCCGAGGCCCCTCATTGGCCCGTGAACCGGCGCCAGAACCCCCCGAGGCCGGCCCCTGACCTGCCGGCGGGCTCCGGGGGCGGGGCTTCGATGGGTTCCCCGGCGAGCAGGCGCGCGGCGTTTCCCCGGCACAGGGCGTCGGCGTGCAGCTCTCCGGCGATCGCTTCGACACGCGCCCGCGCCGCGCTCATGACCGGGGGCCGATATCGGAGATCGTGCGCGTCGCTGGCGATGAAGTGGATCATGCGCCGCCGGATCATCGATTCCGAGAGCGCCCGGACATCCTCCCGGAAGGCGCCGGTGAGGGAATTGGCGGTGAGCTGGGCGAGGCAGCCGAGCTCGATCAGGCGGACGAGCCTCTCCGGGTCCTCCTGAAACCACAGGATGCGCTCAGGGTGGGCGAGGACCGGAACGATGCCGGCGACCACCAGGGCGAAGACCGTCTCTTCGACCGCCACCGGCTGCTGACGGTGCGGCAGCTCGAGCAGCATGTGCGTTCCGGTGTCGCCGAGCGTGGCGAGCCGGCCGGCGCGCACGCCTTCGGGCAGATCCGGCGCGAGGTAGACCTCGCACCCGATGCGCAGGGTGAGCGGGATCCCCTCCGACGAGATCTGCTGCTGCAGGGTCTCGACCGATCGTCCGATCGCGTCGCGCTCGTTCACGTACGCCCCTTCCTTCATGTGCGGCGTCGCGACGATGGTGGTGATGCCGTCCGCGGCCGCCATGCGGCAGGCCTCGACGGCGCTCTCCGGGGTCTTGAACCCGTCGTCGATCCCGGGGAGCACGTGGCAGTGCAGATCGATCAGAACAGCTCCTCGCTCCGGAGACGCCGGCTCATGAGCGCGCCAAGGGCCTCGCGGACCGGCCGGGCGCCGCTCACGACGGCGTGCACCTCCGCAACGATCGGCATTTCGATGCCGTGGCGCGCGGCGAGCGCGTGGGCGGAGGCCGCCGTCTGGACGCCCTCGACGGTCTGCCCGATCGTCGCCAGCGCCTGCGCGAGGCTGGCTCCCCGCGCCAGCTCCTCCCCCGCCCTGAGATTCCGCGAGAGCTCGCCGGTGCAGGTGAGCACCAGATCGCCGAGACCGGAGAGTCCGTCGAACGTCTCGGGGCGCCCGCCCGCCGCGACGCCGAGACGGCGCATCTCGGTGAGCGCCCGGGTCACGAGCGCCGCAACGGTGTTGGACCCGAAGCCCAGCCCGCGGATCATGCCCGCCGCGAGCGCATAGACGTTCTTCAGAGAGCCGCCGAGCTGCACGCCGCGCAGATCGCCGTTCGTGTAGACACGCAGCGGGCCGGCGGAGAGTTCCTCCTGGATCGCGCACGCCGCCGTCTCGTCGGCGCAACCGACGACGACCGCTGTCGGATCACCGCGTAGAAGTTCCTCCGCGAACGAGGGGCCGGACAGCGCCGACACGATACCTCGCCCCCCCAGCGTCTCGCTCGCGATCTCGCTCTGCAGGGCGAGCGTGCCGGTCTCGATCCCCTTGGCGGCGAGCACGACGCAGGCGCCGCGGTCGATCGCCGAGGCGGCTCCGGCGAGCACGCGCCGTGTCTCCTGCGCCGGAACGGCGACGAGAATCCGCTGCGCCCCGGAACACGCCTCCCCGGGGCTCTCGCTGATCTCGAGCGAAGCGGGGAACGCGGCGCGGGGCAGATACCGGGCGTTGCGCCGCTCGCGGCCGAGCACCAGGGCCGTCCCGCGCTCGCGCGCGGCGAGGCGCACCGCCCACCCGGAGGACGCGAGGTGGATCGCGAGGGCCGTGCCCCAGCTTCCGGCCCCGAGGACAGCCCAGCGCGGCCCGCCCCCCCCGCTCACCGGTTCCCCAGTCGCGGCTCTGTGCCGGCCGCGAGTCTGCGGATATTCCCGGCGTGCCTCAGGATCACGAGCGCCGAAGCACCCGCGACGCACGCGAGCCCGGCGCCGATTCCGTCCCCCACCGCATAGAGGACCGGATAGAGGATCGCGAATGCGAGCGAGCCGGCGGAGACGCGCCGCGACGCAGCGATGACCAGAGCCAGCGCCGCGAGCGAGCCGGCCGCCGGAAGCGGCGCGAGGGCGACCGCGCCCCCGGCGGCGCACGCGACTCCCTTGCCGCCGCGGAATGCCAGCGCAATCGGAAAGATGTGACCCGCCACGACGCAAAGATACGCGAGCTCTCCGGCGATCGGCAGGCCGTCCCCCCAGATCCCGCGGCAGAGCAGGACGGCGGCCACCCCCTTCGCGACATCGAGGGCCAGCGTCGCGATGCCCGCCGCCCTCCCGGTGGTCCGCAGCACGTTCGTCGCTCCGATGTTCCCCGAGCCCTCGCTCCGGACATCGGTGCCGCGCAGGCCGCGGACGATCAGATAGCCGAACGGGATCGAGCCGATCACGTACGCGACGAGCGCCGCAGCGAACATCACGAGACGGGCCCGGGGTCCGCGAACGGAAAGCGCGCGAGCGGTCTATAGGTGGGCCCGCCCGGCGCGAGCCGGCTCTCGAACAGAACAGCCTCGTGCGCCTCGAGCGGCGGCACAGCCGGCGAGGCGAGCTGCGCCGAGGCTTCCTCGAGGATCGGGCCGACGCCGCGCGGTCCGCGCCGCTCCGCGATCCGGGCCAGCGTGACGTGCGGGTGGAAGGGGCGCTCCTCCAATGGATACCCCGTTGCGCGCGCCGCCGCTTCGCAGATCTCCCCCGCGGCTCGCAGGCGGCCCTCCGCGTCTTGGAGACCGGCCCAGATGACGCGCGCCGGCCCCCCTTCGGGAAACACCCCCAGCGTCCCGAGCGCAAGCGGCGGGCGCGGGAGCAGCGCCAGGCCCAGGGCGGCCTGCCGGCCGCAGGCCTCGTGGTCCGCTGCCGCGCGCTCACCGAGGAACCGCAGCGTGAGATGCAGCGACGCGGGGTCGGTCCAGCGCGCGCCGGGGATCCGCGGGCGCAGCACGCGCGCGCAGCCGGCCAGGCGCTCACAGACGGCCGGCGGCATGACGAGGGCGAGGAACGCCCTCACGGCGCCGCCTGCAGCGCCAGGATGCGCCGCATCATTTCGTCGGCCAGATCGAGCCGTGCGACGTTCGCCTTCACCGCGCCGCCGGCAGGCAGGAACGGCTCGCCGAAGGTGACCCGCAGCCTCACAGGGCGCGGCACGAGCCGCCCCTTCGGCAGCGCGCGGTGCGTTCCCTCGATCGCCACCGGGATGACCGGCACGCGCGCGCCGCGCGCGAGGACCGCCGCTCCGCCGCGTGCGACCCGGGGCCGCCCTTCCGGGTCGAGCCCCGCTCCCTCCGGGAATATGCCGACGAGCTCTCCGCGGCGCAGGGCGCGGATCGCCTCGCGCAGGGCACGCTGGTCGGCCGCTCCCTCGTCGCGGATCGGAATCGTGCGCATGCCCCGGTAGAACCACCGCTGCTTCGGGTCGTCGTAGATGGCGCGCGCGATGACGAAGCGAATCTGCCGGGGGCAGGCCGAGCCGAGCGCCGCGGGGTCCAGCCACGAGACGTGATTCGCCGCGAGCAGGTACCCCCCCTCCGCCGGCACGGTGCCGCGCACCTCCATCCTGAAGGCGAGTCGGGCGAACGGCCAGAAACCGACGCGCACCGCCCTGTAGAACGCGTTCACCGCCGCTTCAGGAGCCGCCGCCGGGCTTGCCGGGCGGCCCGAGGGCCGCGCGGAACCGGGCGCAGTACTCCACCGCCGAGACGACGGCGAGGATCATGACGATCCAGAGGGCGCCTACGGCGATCCATTCGTACCGCCCCCACCGCTCGAGACTGTTCGTGAGGATGAGCAGGACGATCGCGACCACCTGGGCCGCCGTCTTGATCTTTCCCCACCCCGAGGCGCCGACGATCGTTCCGCGGCTCGCCGCCACCGCGCGCAGACCGGTGACGGAGAGCTCGCGCCCCACGATGATGATGACCATCCACGCAGGTGCGAAGCGCTCCTCGACGAGCGCGATGAAGGCGGAGGAAGTCAGCAGCTTGTCGGCGATCGGGTCGAGCAGCGTGCCGAGCGGTGTGACCTGATTGCGGCGCCGCGCCAGCCAGCCGTCCAGCCAGTCCGTGATCGAGGCCGCGAGGAAGATGCCGACCCCCAGCATCTCGCGCAGCCGGACGGTGTTCATGATCATCGGGTCGTCGGCGAGCGCCCACGGCGGCGCCAGAAGCACGCCGACGAGAAACGGCACGAAGAAGATCCGCAGGATCGTGAGCGCGTTCGGGAGATTCAGCATGACTCAGGCAGAGCGGCCCCGTGGGGCGGGGCGTGAGTCACGCTATCACGGCGGCGCCGCGGGGGTCGAGCCGATGCGGCGCGGCGTCAGTTCTCGAACGAGACCGTGCCGTCGGCCTGCACGACGGTGCGGATCGGCTCCGCGGCGGCGCGGGCGGCGGTCTTGTCGGCGCTCTCCGTGTTGCGCCGCGCAGAGGACTTCGTCCCGGCGCGCTCCAGGACGCGCTTCACGTAGGTGCGCGTCTCCTTGTAGGGCGGGATTCCGTTGTGCCGCTCCACCGCCCCCTCACCGGCGTTGTAGGCGGCCAGTGCGAGCTTCACGTCCCCTCCGAACCGGTCGAGCAGCTCCGCGAGATACTGCACGCCGCCCGCGATGTTCTGTTCCGGATCGAAGGGATCCTCAACGGAGAACCGTCTGGCGGTCGCCGGCATGAGCTGCATCAGACCCTGCGCCCCCTTCCGGGACACCGCGTTGGGATTCCCTCCCGATTCCTGCGCGATCACGGCACGCACGAGCGCTTTCGAGACGCCCCACGACGCGGCGTGCCGGTTCACCGCGGCGTCCCAGGCGCGGACGGCGGGCGCATCGGGTGTCGCCGCGGGTGCCGGATCCATCACGATGGGGCGCGTGCAGCGGCCCGAGGGCGGCGCGTTCGTGTAGACGATCTCGCCGCCCCGCCCCTTCACGGCGCACAGAGCCTCGGCGCGCGCGGAGAAGAACCCCGCTCCCGCGGCCAGAAGACCCGCCGCGAAACACACCCAGCGCACACCGGGACCGGTGAAGGTGCCCATGCGGGCAATGTCGGTTCCGGGTGCCCGGGTGCGCAACCGGGCGGCCCGCGCGGAAAATCCGCGCGGGGGGCTGAGAATTCAGGCTAGGAGGCTGCGGCCGCGGCGCCCAGGGCTTCGCGCGCCGCGGCGAGACCGGCGTCTAAGGCCTCGTCCAGTCGCCCTGTCTCGCGCCCGCCTGCTTCGGCCAGGTCGGGCCGGCCGCCACCGCGGCCGCCCACGACCGGCGCCATCTGCCCCACCAGCCGTCCGGCCTGGACCCGCCCGGTGAGATCGGCGGTCACCGCGGCGAGCAGCGACGCCTTGTCGCCGTCTGCCCTGGCGAGGAGCACGACTCCGGAGCCGATCTGCTGTTTCAGCGAGTCGGCCAGCGCACGCATCTCCGCTCCCGAGAGCCCGTCGGCGCGCCGGGCCACGATGCGGTGCGGCCCCACCGACTCGCTCCGCTCCGAGGCGGAGGGCGCCTGCCCCCGGGCCATCTCGAGCCGCAGCTTCTCCAGCTCGCGCGACAGGGTCTTCGCCGCCGCCAGGCGCTTTTCGAGCCCCTCGAGCAGCTCCGGCCGCGGCGCCCCCAGACGGGACTCCACGCCGCGCAGCAGCGCCGCGTCCTCGGAGAAGCGCGCGACGGCCCCCGCTCCGGTCAGCGCCTCGATGCGCCGCACGCCGGAGGAGATGCCCCTCTCCTGCGTGAACTTGAACACGCCGATCTGCCCGGTGCGGGTGACGTGGGTGCCGCCGCAGAGCTCGAATGAGAAGTCCCCGATCCGGAGGACGCGCACGATCGCCGAGTACTTCTCGCCGAACATCGCGAGCGCGCCCGCGCGGATCGCCTCGTCGAGCGGCATCCGGTCGGTCTCGCACGGCACGTCCTCGAGGATCTGCTCGTTCACCAGATCCTCGATCGCCTGCAGCGTCGCGTCGTCGATCGGCTGGAAGTGGCTGAAGTCGAACCGCAGGCGATCCGGCGCGACGAGCGAGCCGGCCTGCTTCACGTGCGTGCCGAGCACCTCGCGCAGAGCCGCGTGCACGAGGTGCGTCGCCGTGTGGTTGCGCATCGCCGAGCGCCGGCGCCGCGTGTCCACCTCGGCGCGCACCGGGTCGCCGGGGGTGAGGTCGCCCTCGGAGACGGTCACCGTGTGCGCGATGAACCCCGCGCCCGCGGCCCGGGTGTCGCTGACGCGCGCGGCGCCATGAGCGCCCGACAGGTGCCCCGCGTCGCCGACCTGGCCGCCCCCCTCGGGGTAGAACGGCGTCGCATCGAGCAGGACCTCGCCCGTCTCGCCCGCGGTCAATTTGTTCACCGCGGCGCCATCCTTCCGCACGTCCACGATGCGCGCGCCGTCGAGACTGAGCGTGCCGTAGCCCAGAAACCGCGTCGGCTCGCCGCCCCGCGTGTGCCCCGCGGCGCTGGAACCCTCGGCCGGGCCGCCGCCGGTCCAGGACTTCCGCGCGCGCGCGCGCTGCGCTGCCATCTCGGACTCGAAGCCGGCCTCGTCCACTGTCATCCCGTGCTGCTCCGCGAGATCGCGCGCGAGGTCGAGCGGCAGACCGAAGGTGTCGTGCAGCTTGAACAGATCGGCGCCCGGAATGACGGTGCGGCCCCCCTCGCGGGCGGCAGCGATCGCCGCTTCGAGGAGCACGACGCCGCGGGACAGGGTGCGGCTGAACTGCTCCTCCTCGCGCAGGACGACCGTGCGGATGAGATCCGCCGTCTCGAGCAGCTCGGGGTACGCGCCGCCCATCCGCTCGCCGACGAGACCGGTCATGTCGTGCAGGAACGGATCCATCAGGCCGAGGCGGCGGCCGTGCAGGATCGCGCGCCGCACCAGACGCCGCAGAACGTAGCCGCGCTTGTCGTTGCTGGGCACGACGCCGTCGGACACGAGGAACACCGTCGCGCGGAGATGGTCCGCAATGACCTGCATCGAGACGTCCCGCTCCGCGCGCCGTCCGTATTCGTGGCCGCAGCGCGCCTCGACCCCCGCGATCAGCGGGCGGAAGAGGTCGGTCTCGTAGTTCGACATCACCTTCTGCAGGACGGACGTGACGCGCTCGAGCCCCATGCCGGTGTCGATGTTGGGCCGCGGCAGCGGCCGCAGCGTCCCGTCGGCGGAGCGGTTGAACTGCATGAAGACCAGATTCCAGAGCTCCACGAACCGGCCGCAGGGACACGACGGCTCGCACTCGGCGCGCCCGCAACCGACCTGCGCCCCATGGTCCCAGTGAACCTCGGAGCAGGGCCCGCACGGCCCGGTGTCGCCCATGCTCCAGAAGTTGTCGGCGGCGCCGTAGCGGCGGAACCGCTCTGCGGGAATGCCGATTTTCCCGCGCCAGAGCGCCTCCGCTTCGGTGTCCGGCGGGAGCGCGCCCTCTCCGGAAAAAACGGTCGCCCACAGACGCTCCTTCGGCAGGCCGAACCGCCCCGTGAGCAGCTCCCAGCACCAGGCGACGGCATCGTCCTTGAAGTAGTCGCCGAAGGAGAAGTTCCCCAGCATCTCGAAGAAGGTGTGGTGGCGCGGCGTGCGCCCGACCTGCTCGAGATCGTTGTGCTTTCCGGAGACGCGCAGGCACTTCTGGGACGAGACCGCGCGCGGGGGCTCCCGCGTCTCCTCGCCCAGGAGGACCGCCTTGAACTGGTTCATCCCGGCGTTCGTGAACAGCAGCGTCGGGTCGCCCACGGGAACGAGCGGCGAGGAGCGGACGATCGCATGCCCGCGCTCTTCGAAGAACGCGAGGAACGTCCTGCGGATCTCCCCGGAGGTCATGGCGGCGCTCCCGCCGGAAGAGGCGCCGCACAACGCGGCGCACGCCCGGCGAAGACGGTCATTATAGGGTCGGCCCGAACGGCCGACCATGCAGCGCGCCGCGCGCTACGAGATCGAGAACTCGAAGGGGGACTTCTCGGGACCCGCGTCGTCGCCCGAGAGACCGGACTCGAGCCGGCCCTCCATCTCCTCGGTCGCCATGTCGGAGGTCGAGCGGATCCCGGTGATCCGCAGACGGAACTCGTCGGGGTTCGTGGCCCGGCGGAGCGCCTCTTCGAGAGTGATCAGGTTGTTGCGGTACAGGATGTACAGGCTCTGGTCGAAGGTCTGCATGCCGTACTGCGATGTGCCGGCCGCGATCGCGTCGCGGATCAGCTTGGTCTTTTCCTTCGTCTCGATGCAGTCGCGGATGTAGTTCGTCGAGCGAAGCACCTCGACGGCCGGCACGCGGCCCTTGTTGTCGGCGCGGTTCACGAGGCGCATCGAGATGACGGCCTTCAGCACGACGGCGAGCTGCAGGCGGATCTGCTTCTGCTGGTGCGGCGGGAAGACCGAGATGATGCGGTTGATCGTTTCCGTCGCGTCCAGGGTGTGCAGGGTCGAGAGCACCAGGTGGCCCGTCTCCGCCGCCGTGAGCGCCGTCTCGATCGTCTCGTAGTCGCGCATTTCGCCGACGAGAATCACGTCGGGGTCCTGGCGCAGGGCGGAGCGCAGCGCCGTCGCGAAGCTCTTGGTGTCGACCTCGACTTCGCGCTGGTTGACGATCGACTTCTTGTCCCGATGCAGGAACTCGATCGGGTCCTCGATCGTCATGATGTGCTCGTTCCGGTGCGTGTTGATGTGATCGATCATCGCCGCGAGCGAGGTCGACTTGCCGGAGCCGGTCGTCCCGGTCACCAGAATCAGGCCGCGCCGCTCGTCGCTGATCGTCTCGAGCACCGGCGGCAGAAAGAGATCGCGGACCGTCAGGATCTTCACCGGAATCACGCGCAGAACGAGACCGACGGCGCCGCGCTGCTGGAAGACGCTCACGCGGTAGCGCCCGAGACCCGGCACCGAGTACGCCATGTCGAGCTCGAAGTCGTCCTTGAACTTCTGTTTCTGCCGCGTGCTCATGATGCTGAAGGCCATTGCGATGGTGTCTTCCTGCATCAGGCGCTTCTGGTCCGCCAGGGGCAGCAGGTGCCCGTCCACGCGGATGACGGGATAAGCGCCGACCTTCAGATGGAGGTCGGAGGCGCCCTTTTCGCTGGCGATCTTGAGGAGGTCGTTGATGTGCACGGCGTCGGCTCCCTGGCAGCCCCCCGGCCGCGGACCCAGTGCAATTTAGGGTCCGGTTCCGGGGGTCGCAACCGGGAGCGGCGCGGGTGCGCCGCCTAGGAGGAAAGCCGGTCCCGCACCCGCTCGAAGAGGCTCCGGGGCTCGTCGTCCGCGCCCGACTCCGTGTCCAGGGCCCCCAGTTGCTCCACCAGGGCGCGCTGCTGCTTCGACAGCCTGCGCGGCACGGCAACGTCGATGCGCACCACGTGGTCGCCGCGGCTTCCGCCGCCGGGGCGCGGCAGGCCGCCGCCGCGGATCGTCACCAGCGTGCCCGGCTGAGCGCCCGCCGGGATCTTCAGCGTCTTCGTCCCGCCGCCGAGCACATGCACGGCGATCTCCGCGCCCAGGGCCGCCTCGGCGAAGCGAATGCGCCGCTCGCTCGTGATCGTCTGCCCCTCGCGCCCGAAGCGTTCGTGCTCGCGCACCGCGATGCGCACGTAGAGATCGCCCGGCGGACCGCCCCCGGCGCCGGCTTCTCCTTCCCCGGACAGGCGCAGAGCCATGCCATCCTCGACGCCGGCGGGGACGCGCACCGAGAGCGTCTTCTCGACGCGCACCCGGCCCTGGCCGCGGCAGTCCGGGCAGGCAGCGCGGATCACCTGACCGCGCCCGCCGCAGGCATCGCACGGGCGCGAGACCATGAGCGGTCCGAGGCGGCTGCTGACCTGGCCGCGGCCTCCGCACCGGGTGCAGCGCACGAGATCATCGGCGGACTTCGCACCGGTGCCGCGGCAGGTCCCGCAGACGTCGAGACGCGCCACGGGGATCTCGCGCTCGACGCCGGTTTGCACCTCCTCGAGCTCCAGCGTCAGCTCGTACTGGAGATCCGACCCGGCGCGCGCGCCGCTGCGGCGGCCGCCGCCGAAGAAGCCCTCGATGCCGAAGAGGCTGCCGAGGATGTCCTCGAACCCGGCGAACACGCCGGGATCGAAGCCCGGGAACCCGGCGCTGCCCGAAAGCCCGGCGCGCCCGTAGCGATCGTAGATCTCGCGCTTCTCGGGGCTCGACAGCACCGAGTACGCCTCGGCGGCCTCCTTGAACAACTCCTCGGCGCGCGGATCGCCCGGGTTCTTGTCGGGATGGTGCCTGATCGCCAGGCGGCGGTAGGCCTTCTTGATCTCGTCGGCCGTGGCGCCCCGGCCCACACCGAGAACGTCGTAGTAGTCCCTGTTCTCGCTCATCGTGCGGCTCGGCGGCCCCCCCGGGCTCTCAGCTGTTCTTGTCCTCGTCGCGGCTGCCGGGTGTCGCGGGCGCTCCGGCGCCGGCCGGTTCGCGCCGGATCATGGACGGGTCGTAGAGGATGACGTCGGTGAGGATCTGCGCCGCCTCAGCGACCGCCTCGAGGCTCTTTTCGATGTCTTCCATCGTCTGCGACGTGAGGTTCTTGCGCGCGGTCTCGAGCGTGCGCCGCACCGTGCGCTGCTTCTGCTCGTCGAGCATCATGCCGAACTCGGAGAAGGTCTTCTCGTTCGCCTCCACGAGCCCCTCGAGGCGGGCCCGGATGCGCAGGAAATCGGCGCGCTTGCGGTCGTCCTCGGCGTGCATCCGCGCGTCCTCGATGATCGAGAGGATGTCCTTCTCGGACAGCCCCGACGCGGGCGTCACGACGACGCGCTGCTCGCGGCCGGTCGCCTGGTCGCGCGCCGAGACGTTCACGATGCCGTTCGAGTCGATCTCGAAGCTCACCTCGATCTGGGGCGCGCCGCGCGGCGCGGGCGGAATCCCCACCAGGTCGAACCGGGCCAGCGACTTGTTGTGCATCGCGATCTCGCGCTCGCCCTGCAGCACGTGCACTTCCACCGTGGACTGGTTGTCGCTGACGGTGGTGAAGGTGCGGGACTTGCGGGTCGGGATCTTGGAGTTGCGCTCGATGATCTTCGTGAACATGCCGCCGCGCGTCTCGATGCCCAGCGAGAGCGGCGTCACATCGAGCAGGACCATGTCCTTCACTTCGCCCTGCAGGATGCCGGCCTGGATCGCGGCCCCGATCCCCACGACCTCGTCGGGATTGATGCTGCGGTTCGGGTCGCGGCCGAAGACCTCCTTGACCGTCTCGATGACGAGCGGCATGCGGGTCTGACCGCCGACCAGGATCACGTCCGAGATCTCCGAGGGGGTCACGCCCGCCATCCGCATCGCCTCGAGACACGGGCCGCGGGTCTTGGCGACCAGATCCTCCACCAGCGACTCGAGCTTGGAGCGCGTGAGCTTGCGATTCAGGTGCTGCGGTCCCGAGGCGTCCGACGCGATGAACGGCAGGGACAGGTCCGCCTCCTCGACCCGCGACAGCTCGCACTTCGCCCGCTCCGACGCTTCCTTCAGCCGCTGCAGGGCGAGGCGGTCGGCGCGCAGGTCCACGCCGGTCTCGCCGCGGAACTCGTCGATGAGCCACTCCACGATCCGCTGGTCGAAGTCCTCGCCGCCCAGATACGTGTCGCCGCAGGTGGACTTCACCTCGAAGACGCCGTCGCCCAGGTGCAGGATCGAGATGTCGAAGGTGCCGCCGCCGAGGTCGTAGACGGCCACGGTCCCCTCGGTCTTCTGGTGCAGCCCGTAGGCCAGCGACGCCGCCGTCGGCTCGTTGATGATCCGCAGCACCCGCAGACCGGCGATGCGGCCCGCGTCCTTGGTCGCCTGGCGCTGCGCGTCGTCGAAGTAGGCCGGGACGGTGACGATCGCCTCGGAGACCTCGCCGCCCAGAAACTCCTCGGCCATCTCCTTCTGGCGCTGCAGGATGATCGCGGAGATCTCCGGCGGCGAGAAGTCGCGCCCCTGCACGCGCACACGCACGTCGCCGTTCCCCGCCTCGGTGATTTCGTAGGGCACGTACTGCCGCGCCCGCTGGATCTCCGGCGAGCTGAACTTGCGGCCGATGAGCCGCTTCACGGCGAACAGCGTATTGGTCGGATTGGTCAGCGCCTGTCGCTTCGCGATGTGGCCGACGAGCCGCTCCCCCTTCGCCGAGAAGCCGACGATGGACGGTGTCGTGCGGCTGCCGTCCTTGGCGGGGATGACCCGCGGGGCCCCGCCCTCGAGCACCGCAAGGCAGGTGTTGGTCGTGCCGAGGTCGATGCCGATTACGCGACCCACGGCGGCTCCTCGGGGGCCGGCGGCGGCTCCTCGCCGGACTCCGGATTGTGCGCGACGGAGACGAGGGACGGACGCAGCAGCCGCCCGTTGTGCGTGTACCCGCGGCGCAGCTCCTCGATGACCTCGCGGTCGGCGTGTCCGGCGCTCGGGATGACCGAGACGGCCTCGTGAACCGCCGGATCGAACGAGGTCCCGACGCCGGAAACCGGCTCGACGCCGTACTGGCGCATGAGCACGTCGAGATGGCTGAGCATCAGACACAGCCCTTCGCGGACGGAGGCCGGAGTCTCACGCGGGAGTGCGCCGATGGCGCGCTCGAGATCATCGAGGATCGGCAGCATGTCGCGCAGCGTGTCGGCGGCGCCGTCGGCGCGGGCGGTCAGCGCTTCGCGGTCCCGGCGGACCCTGTAGTTCTCGAACTCGCCGAGCAGCCGCGCGCGGGCGGAGCGCTCTTCGGTGCAGCCGGCGCACGGCTCGGGTTCGGGTTCGGGCTCCGGATCGGGGACATGCGCCTGGGGCGCCATGAGGATCGGCGCACCGGTCTCGTCCACCGCCTCGATCTCGAGAATCTCCACCTCGTCCATCTCGGGGAGTTCGGGCAGGTCCCGCACCATCACGCTCACGCCTCCTCGCAGTGGAGCGCCTGAGCCAGCGCGCGGGAGAGCGATTCGAGCAGGGCGATCGAGCGGCCGTACGCCATGCGCGTCGGACCGATCATCGCCACGGCTCCGAGCGCCCGGCCCGGTGGGCCGTAGGGAGTGGCGAGCAGGGCGCGGCTGCGCAGACGCGGATCCGCGTGCTCCGAGCCGATCACCGCGCTGACCCCATGCTCCTCGAGGCAGCGGTCGAGAATCTCGCAGAGCCGCCGCTCCTCCTCGAGGGCCTCGAGCAGGGCGCGGGCCTCGGCGCCTCCGGCCTCGGGAACGGGATCGAGGGCGTGCGACGCGCCGACGACGAACAGACGCCGCTCCGCGGCGTCGAGATCGGCCAGACAGGACTCCGCGGCCGCGAGCGCCTGCCGGATCAGCGCATCCCTCTGGATCTCCGACTCCTGCCGCATCTCGGCGAGCCGCGCGCGCGCGGCCGCGACGGTGAGACCGGCGAGGTTCGTTCGCACGAACGCGGTCATCCGGTCGAGATCGGACTGACTGACCGGCGCGTCGAGAGTCACCCGCCGGTGCGTCACGCCGCCTGCCGGATCGACGAGGATCGCGAGCACGAGCCGTTCGTCGAGGCGGACGAACTCCACGCGCTCGAGAACGAGGCGCGCGAACGCGGGGGCGGAGATGAGACCGATGTTGCCCGAGAGATCGGACAGGACGCGACAGGCTTCCTGGAGCAGTCCATCCCCCGATCGCGGAGCCCGGGCGAGTGCCTCGTGGAGCGCCGCCTCGTCGCGCGGACGCGCGCGGCGGCGCGCCGCGAGGATCTCGTCGGTCCAGAAGCGCCACGCCTGATCCGTGGGGACCCGGCCCGCGGAGGGATGCGGCTGCGAGAGCAGACCCTGCTCTTCGAGATGACCCATGACGACCCGCAGCGACGCCGGAGAGAGATCCGCGCACGCTCCCCGAGCGAGCGTGTGCGAGCCCACCGGCTCCCCATCTTCAAGATAGGCGCCGATGATCGCGCGCAAGACACTCCGGCTCCGCGCGGACAGTGGCGGAGGGGCTCCGGCGCGATGAGGCGCGGAGACACTACGGCCAGGATACATGGGGGAATAGGTAACATCCGCCCGGGGAACGGTCAAGCGGAGCGGGATCGGCGGAGCAGCTCGGCCCGGATCAGGCGGTCCAGATCGCCGTCCAGCACCCTGTCCACATCCCCGATTTCGACCCCTGTCCGGTGGTCCTTGATCAGTCGGTAGGGCTGGAGGACGTAAGACCGGATCTGGTTGCCGAAGGAGATGTCCCCCTTCGCCCCTTCCTCGGCGGCGCGCTTCTCGTCGCGCATCTGGCGCTCGCGCTCGTAGAGCCGGGCCTTCAGGATCTTCATCGCGACGTCGCGATTCCTGTGCTGGCTCCGCTCGTTCTGGCACTGCACGACGATGCCGGTCGGCAGATGCGTGATCCTCACCGCGGAATCGGTGACGTTGACGTGCTGCCCGCCGGCCCCGCTGCTCCGGTAGGTGTCGACGCGGAGGTCCTTGTCCGCGATCTCGATGGCGATCGCCTCCTCCACGTCCGGCAGGACGTCCACCGATGCGAACGAGGTGTGGCGCCGCGCCGCGGCGTCGTAGGGGGAAATGCGGACCAGCCGGTGAACCCCCTTCTCGCCGCGCATCAGCCCGTACGCGCGCGGCCCGGCCACCGTCATCGTCGCGCTCTTGATCCCCGCTTCCTCCCCCGGCGTCCGGTCCACCAGCTCGACCTGGAACTGGCTCCGCTCGGCCCAGCGCAGATACATCCGCAGGAGCATCTCCGCCCAGTCCTGCGACTCCGTGCCGCCCGCTCCGGGATGGATCGCGACAATCGCGTCCCCCTGGTCGTACTCGCCATCGAGCAGAACGACCGACTCGACGGATTCGAGCTCCGACTCGACGGTCGTGAGCGAGTCCTTGAGATCCGACTCCACGTCCTCGCCCTCGGAGGCGAGATCCAGCAGAGTCTGCGCGTCGGAGAGCGCGCGCGAAAGGCGCGACTCCCTTTCCAGATCCCCCGCGAGGGCGCGGCGCTTCTGCATCAGCCCCTGCGCCGCGGCAGGGTCGTTCCACAGGTCGGGACGGGCGAGCGATTCTTCGAGCGCCGTCAGCTCCGCGCGCTTCCGCTCGGGGTCAAAGACACCTCCGCATCTCGGCCGCGCGGGCCGAGAGTGTGGAGAGCCGGGCGACGTATTCATCGCGTACGAGCACGGGGAGGGGCCTCCGGAGCGGGGCGGCGGCGCGCTGCGAGCTCGCGCGCCGTGGCGAGCAGCGTCAGGATAGCACACGCGATCGGCACCGATTCCCCGATCGCGAGATACGGAGTCGTTCCCGCGGCCGCGGGCAGCGCCGCCGAGACCACCGTGCGCTCGCCGATGCGCGATTCGGCGAGAACCCGGCCCCGCCCGTCCACGACCGCGGAGATGCCGGTGTTCGCGCAGCGCGCCATGGGAAGCGCCGTCTCGATCGCGCGCAGGCGCGCGAGGGCCAGGTGCTGGGCCGGTCCTGCGCTCTCGCCGAACCAGCCGTCGTTCGTGAGATTCACGAGAAGCCCGGCGCCGCGCGCGGCGGCCGCGCGTGCGAGCGGCGGAAAGATCGCCTCGTAGCAGATCAGCGGCGACACACGCGCGTGCGCGGTGTCCCAGATCACCGGCCCCTGCCCCGTCTCGAACTCTCCGATCGCGTCCACGAACCGCCGGACGAACCAGGTGGGCCAGGGCACGTACTCGCCCCACGGCACGAGATGGATCTTGTCGTAGCGGACCGGGTCGACCCCGGTCCCGGGCCGCACGAGGTAGGCGCTGTTCGCGTAGGGTCCACCGGCCGGGCCGCCGATGCTCGCGACCACCAGCTCGGCGCCGGTCTCCCGGGACAGAGTCTCGACCGCGTCACGGTACGATGGATGCATCTCGATCGCGAGCGGCGTCGCCGACTCGGGCCACAGCACGAGCCGTGCCCCGGCGGCGGCCGCATCGCGGGTCATCTGTTGATAGACGGCGAGGATCTCCCCGGCCCGCGCCGGATCGGGATCGGCGCCGAAGGCGCCCTGCACGCACGCGACCTCGACGGGGGACGCCGGAGGTGCCTCGATCATGCGGGCTGTCCCCCAGAGCCAGCAGGCTCCCACGAGGAGCGCGGGGATCCCCAGGAGCGCGGCGCGCCGCACGAGAGGAAGACCGCGTTCCGTGGCGGCCGCGAGCGCAGCCGAAACGCACGCGAGCACCAGCGTCGTGCCGAACACGCCCGCGAGCGCGACCGACTGCGCGAAGACGAGAGAGCTCTCCTGGCTGGCGCCGAGGAGGCCCCAGGGGAAACCGGTGAAGACGCGCCCCCGGAGCCACTCCGCTCCAGTCCAGAAGACGGGAGCCAGGAGCAGCGCGCGCGGGCCGTAGCGGTGCAGAGCGCCCGCGGTCAGCGCGCCCCACAGCGCCGGATACGCCGCGAGGTAGGCGACCAGAAGAAGCCAGGGAAGCGGACAGATCAGCAGCGGGAGATGGGACTCGCGCACGATCGTACCCATGATCCAGACGAGGAGCGGGCCGAAGAAGGCAGCGCCGCACGCGAATCCGGCCGCCGCGGCCGAGCCTCGGGTCCGCGCCGCCGAGACGACGGCGAACAGCGGGACCAGCGCGACCCAGCCGAGCCACCACTGATCCGCCGGGGGGTACGCGAGGCGGAGAAGGATCCCGCTCAGTGCGCCCACCGCCAGCGCACGCGCGAGGGGCCGCGTCAATTACCTGTCGCCTTCGGGGTCGAATTCGCCTTGCGGGGAGGCGATGGCTCTTCCGGAGGTGCGTCGTCGAAGACCGACGGCTTGCCCGAGACGTCCTGCTCGCTGCGTTCGGTGACGCTCCTCTGCCGGCCCGCCGCTCCGGGGCTTCCCTCTCCAGGGGCGAGGAGAATCCAGGCCGCGGCCGCGGTCAGCGCGACCGCGCCGATCAGAGCGATCTGAACGAGAGAGACGCGGAGCTCGCGCCGCGCGCCGGGAGCGTTTTCATCGGGGATCACGCTCGCCCTCACAGCCCCGGGGGCGCGGCTCCCCCGTCCGGCCCTGCGAGCCCCACCGCGTTCTTGCCCGAAGTCTTCACCTGGCGCATCGCCGCGTCCGCGGCCGCGATCATCGCTTCCCACCCGGAGGCGTGGCGTGGAAACGCCGCGACGCCGAGCGACGCGGAGAGAATGAGCCCGCCGGGGATCTCGTCGTCGAGGAACGGCTCCCCGGAGACGCGCCGGCGCACGCGCTCCGCTGCCTGCGCGGCGCCCTCGAGATCGGTTTCGGGGAGGATCACGCAGAACTCGTCGCCGCCGAACCGGAAGAGCCGGTCGATTCTCCGGATCGCCGAAGCGATCCGGCCCGCCGTCGCCCGCAGCACACGGCTGCCCGCGGCGTGTCCGTGCGCCGTGTTCACCGCCTTGAGATCGTCGAGGTCGAAGAAGATCAGAGACAGCGGTTTCGCAAAGCGCTGCGCCCGCTCCGTTTCGGAGGCCAGGTAGTCCTCCAGGTGCCTGCGGTTGTAGCAGGGCACCGTGTCGTCCCGCACGACCATGTCTTCGAGGGCGGCCATGCGGATCGCGCTCGCGAGCAGAGGCGCGATCCCCTGTGTCAGCTCCAGCAGCGCGCTCTGCACCTCGGCCGCCGCGAGCGGATCGGCCGAGGCCAGCAGCACGCCGACGCAAGCCTCCCCTCCCTGCAGCGGCATCGCCACCAGCGCTTCGCCGGTCGCGGAGGCGGCGCGCCCCCCCGCCGCGGGCAGAACGGCCCCGCCGCCCGGAAGGCTCCCTCTCAGCCGGCGCAGCTCGGCGAGCGGCATCTCGCGCAGCGCGCTCTCGGGGCCCGTGGGGTCGCTGTGCGTGTATTCCTCGCGCTCGGGCTCCCACGGCACGAGGCCCGAGGAGGGCGTGCCCGTTTCCCTCTCGAGCCAGACGGCGACCGCCTTCGATCCTGTGCAGGCCCGCGCCTCGGCGGCCAGCCTCCGGACGAATCCGGGCAGCGCGAGATCGGTACCGATGCGCAGGCAGACCGATTCGATCGTCATGCCGCCGCGTCCCGGATCCGGCGCACCGCCTCCTCGAGCGCCGCCATCGGCGCGGCGTAGGAGAGGCGGAGATACCCCGGCATTCCGAACGCCTCGCCGGGGATGGTGGCGCACCCCGCGACCTGCAGCAGCCGCGTCGCCACTTCGTTCGACGAGGCGAGCCCCATCCGTTCCGCCAACCCGCTCACGTTCGGAAAGTAATAGAAAGCTCCCGCCGGCCTGCGGCCGCGCAGCCCCGGGAGCTCGGAGAGTGCGCGATGCAGAAAGTTCCTTCGCCGTTCGTACTCGGCGCGCATCGCATCGAGCGGCCCCTGCGGGCCGGCGAGCGCGGCGAGCGCGGCACGCTGCGAGATCGACGACGCCTGCGACGAATCGTGAGAAAGGATCTTCAGCGCGCCGCGGATCGCCTCGACCGGCCCCACGGCGTAGCCGGCGCGCCACCCCGTCATTGCGTAGGACTTCGACAGCGCCGAGACGATGATGAGCCGGTCCTCGAGCTCCGCGTGGAACGCCGCGAGCGAGGCGTGATGCTCACCGTCGTACGTGAATGCCTCGTAGACCTCGTCGGAGATCAGCATGAGGTCCTTCTCGACGGCGAGGCGGGCGAAGGCGGCCAGCTCCGCGCGCGGAATCGTCGCGCCGCTGGGGTTGCACGGCGTGTTCAGGATCACGCCGCGCGTCGCAGGAGTGAGCCGGGCCGCGAGCGCCTCCGCCCGCGGAACGAACCCGTCCGCTTCCCGGGCCGGAATGATGATCGGCCGCGCGCCGGCCAGCCGGATCTGATCGGGATACGACACCCAGTACGGCGAGAAGATCGCCACCTCGTCGCCGGGTCCCCACAGGGCCATCGAGAGGGCGAACAGCACGTTCTTGGCGCCGCAGCCGACCATCACCTGCTCGGCGGTCCATCCCGCCGCGTCCCGCTCGCGGTAGCGCGCGGCGATCGCCGTGCGCAGCTCGCCGATCCCTGCCGTCACCGTGTAATGGGTGAAGTTCGCCCGGATCGCCTCGATGCCGGCTTCCTTCACGTGCGCCGGGGTGTCGAAGTCCGGCTCGCCCACGCCGAGATCGACGATCGACTTCCCGGCCGCGCGCAGCCGATCCGACTCCGCCTTCAGGGCGAGGGTCTGCGAGACGGTGATCTCGCGCAGCCGCGCGGCGAGCTTCACCGCTCCCCGCCTCCACCCGCCCCGCCCGGCAATGCGATGCGCTCCGAAAGCGCCCGCGCGACCGCCGGCGGCACGAGGCCGTCCACCCGCCCGCCGAGCATCGCCACCTCGCGAACGAGGCGCGAGGACAGATACGAGTACGTCTCCGAGGGCATGAGGAAGACCGTCTCGACTTCGCTGTCCAGACGCCGGTTCATCATGGCCATCTGCAGCTCGTATTCGAAGTCCGAGATCGCGCGCAGGCCCCGCACGATGGCGGCGGCGCCGTGGCTGCGGGCGTAGTCCACCAGCAGACCGTCGAAGGTCTCCACCACCACGCCCGACATCCCCTGCGTCGCTTCGAGAATCAGCGCGCGGCGCTGCTCCACCGGGAACAGCGGCGTCTTGTCGGAGTTGCGGAGGATCGCGACCACGACCCTGTCGAAGAGCCGGCAGGCGCGGGCGATGATGTCGAGATGACCGTTCGTGATCGGATCGAAGGATCCGGGGCAGACCGCCGTGCGCATCAGGCCGTCCTCCTGCTTCGGGGCCGGTCGGACCGGCGCGATTCGTCGAGCAGCGCCAGGGCGTGGCGCGCCGCCTCGCTGCGGCCGCGGTCCCCGGAGAGCATGCGTGTCAATTCCTGCACGCGGCCGTCGCGGTCCAGCCGCTCCACGCGCATCGCGGTGCGGCCGCCGCGGACCGCCTTGTCGACACGCCAGTGGTGGTCCGCGAGGGCCGCGATCTGGGGCTGGTGGGTGACGCAGAGCACCTGCCGGTCGCGCGAGAGTTTTCTGAGCCGCTCGCCGAGCGCCCCGGCGGCGCGGCCGCCCACACCCGCGTCGATCTCGTCGAAGAGCACCGTCGGCGCGCCGTCGCGCCCCGCTAGAAGATCGAACGCCAGCATCAGACGCGAGAGTTCTCCGCCGGAAGCGATCGCCGTCAGCGGCCGCGGCGGCTCCCCGGGATTCGGCTGAAAGAGGATCTCGATCTCGTCCCATCCCTCGGCCGCGACCGTCAGGCCGCCCTCCGGCCGATCGGGCTGAGGCCTCACCGAGACGCGCACCGCACCGGGGGGAAGCGCCAGATCCTCGAGCTCCCTCGAGATGCCGGCGGCGAGACGCGGCGCCGCCTTGACGCGCGCGTTCGACAGCGCGCCGGCAGCGGCGCGATAGGCGGCCTCCCGGGCCGCGACCGACTTGCCGGCTTCGGCCAGCGCGGCGCCGCCGTCTTCGAGCAGCGCGAGCTGCGCGGCCAGCTCGTCCCGAAGCGCCACGAGCCCTTCCTCGTCCCGGTCGAAGCGCCGGCGCAGCGCCTCCAGCCGCGAGAGTCTCTCGGAGAGCGCGTCGAGGCGCCCCGGATCGGCCGTCTCGGCTTCCGGAGCGGGCAGACGCTCGAGCGCCTCGGTCAGCAGCAGCCGGGCTTCGCGCAGATTCACCGCCGCCGGGGCGACGGATGGCAGCAACGCCGCGATCTGGTCGACCGCCGACTCCGCACGCGCGATCCGCGGCAGCGCGGCGTCCTCGTCGTCGGCGAGAGCGGCGCGCGCCGACCAGGCCAGCTCTCCCAGCCGCGCCGCGTGGGCCAGCGCGGCATGCTCCTCGCGCAGGGCCGCCTCTTCGCCTGCCCGCGGCGCGACGGTGTCGATCCGCCGGAGATCGTCGGCGATCCGCTCCCGTTTCTCCCCCCGCGAGCCCAGCGCCTCGGCAAGCTCCGACAGGCGCCGCCGCGACGCGCGCACGGCGATCGCGGCTTCCGCGGTCGCGCACCCCGCGGCGTCGAGCGCCGCGTGCCGGTCCAGCGCGTCACGATAGGCCCCCGCGCGGGTGAGCAGCAGACTGCGGTGCTGCCCGTGCAGATCGATCAGCGGCCCGATCACCGCCTTCAGAACCCCCGCGGCAACCGACTTTCCATCGAGCCACGCCCGCGAGCGCCCGTCGGGCGCCACCTCGCGCGCGGCGAGCAGCCGTCCGTCCTCGACGTCGGCGCCGGCTTCGCGGGCTGCGGCCGCAACCGCCGCGGGCAGGTTCAGGAACACCGCTTCGATGCGCGCCGCGCGCGCCCCCGAGCGCACGCGCCCCGCTTCCGCGCGGCTGCCGGCGATCACACCGAGCGCTTCCACGAGAAGCGTCTTCCCCGATCCGGTTTCGCCGGTGATCAGATTGAGACCGGCGCCGGGCTCGATGACGAGATCCTCCGCGAGCACGAGGCCGCTGATGCGCAACTCGCTCAGCATGCGTGCGATCCCCTGCGGGCGTTCGGACGGCAGCGGCGCGTCTGCAGCAAAACGAGGCTAACAAACGGCCTTTTTTTTGACAATGCCGGAAGCCGCATGCTAGCTTGAACTCGATGCCATCCGGCGCTCTCGTTGCGATTGCCGATCCCGCCGGGGCATCGCTCCTCGATCTCCTCCGCGAGTCCGGCGTCGTCGGCAAGGGCGTGCTCGCGATCCTCTTCGCGCTCTCCGTCGCCTCGTGGGCGATGATCATCGAGAGGCTGCGCACGCTCCGCAAGGCCGACCAGGAGACGCACGCATTCCTGGAGCGCTTTCGGGACTCCGAGAATCTCGCCGACCTGACGGCTCTCGCCGGAGCGCTGCGCTTCTCGCCCGTGGTCGCCCTGTTTCGCTCCGGCTACCGCGAGCTGACCCGCGCCGGCGGGCGGCTCGCCGGGCAGGCCGGCGCAGGCCGGCGCCTGCAGGATGGCGTTCAGCGGATGCTCGAGCGCTCGGCGCACGCCGAGATGCGGCGCCTCGAGCGCGCACTGTCGTTCCTGGCCACCGTTGCCAGCGTCGCGCCCTTCATCGGGCTGTTCGGCACGGTGTGGGGGATCATGAACGCCTTTCGCGGCATCGGCGCCGGCGGCCAGAGCAGCCTCGCCGCCTCCGCGCCCGGCATCGCCGAGGCGCTGATCACCACAGCCGCGGGACTCGCCGCCGCGATCCCGGCGGTGGTCGCCTACAACTACTTCACGCGCCGGGTCCGCACCCTCTCCACGCAAATGGACGAGTTCGCCACCGACTTTCTGCACCTCGTCGCGCAATCCGCCCCCGAGTGAGGGCGCCGGCCCGCTCGTGAGAGTCACCGAGCCGCACCGGCGCGCGCACACGATGGCGGAGATCAACGTGACGCCCCTCGTGGATGTCATGCTGGTACTTCTCATCATTTTCATGGTCGCCGCCCCGATGATGCACCGGGGGATCGATCTCGAGCTTCCCGCCGCGAAAACCGCCGCTTCCCGCGCCGAGGACCGCGTCATCATCAGCATCACGCGCGAAGGCCTGCTTTACATCGACGACCGGCCGGTCCACGAGGCGCTCTTCGCCGAGAAGGTCGAATCGCTGCTGGCGGGCCGCGGCGAAGAGGGCGTCTTTCTGCGCGCCGACGGCGCGCTGCCCTATGCACGAGTGCTCGGAGTGATGGACACGCTGCGGGCGCACGGCATCGAGAAGATCACACTCGTCACGACCGCGGCTCCCCCCGAGCCCGCGGGAGCAAGGAATTGAGCCCCGCGGACGCCGGCCGCCGGCCGCGCCTCGTCGTCGAGCGAGGGCAGCTCGACTCGCCCGCGGGCTGGGCGCTGCTCTCCCTGCTGGGGCACCTGGCCACGGTCGCGATCCTGCTCACCGCGTCGCTTCTCATCCGTCCCGTGGTACCGCCGCCCGAGGCCACCTTCGCCGTCTCTCTCGGGGCGCTTCCCCGGGGCAATCCGGTGCGGGGCCAGCCGGCGGCCGCGCCGCCTTCCACGTTGCCGAAGCCCCCGACTCGACCCCCCGAGAAGCCGAAAGCGGAGCCGCCCGCCGCGCCGGTCCCGAAGCCGCGGGACTCGACCACCGTCCCTCGCGAAAAACCGGCGGCCGTGCCCGCCGCACCTGCGGCCCCCGAGCCCGCGGAACCATCGGCGGCCGAAACCGGTGGGACGCAGGGAGGTGAGACCGGCGCTCCCGCCGGACCCGCCGGAGATCCTGGCGGCGAGGAAGGGATCCGGTCGATCGGAACGGACTCGGGGCCCTTCGCGTCGTACACCGCGCGTCTCATCGGCCGGCTGCGCGCGGCGTGGCGGCGGCCTGTCGCGCCGGATGCCACCGTCCACAGCGTGACGGTCGCATTCTCGATCCGTCGCGACGGCCGCCTGGCCGATCTCGTAATCGAGACGCCGAGCGGTCTTCCCGCGCTCGACCTGTCCGCGGAGCGCGCCGTAGAGGATGCAGCCCCCTTTCCCCCGCTTCCCTCCGGATTCGAAGGAGACCTGATGCCGGCGCGGATCGTCTTCGAGCTGACTCCATGAGCCGGACCGTGCGTCCGGCACGCGCCGTGATCGCGATGGGGGCGTTCGCACTCGCATTCGCCGCAGGCGCGCAGGCGCAGGATCGTGTCATCACCGGCGTCGTCACCGGCAGCCAGGGAAGTCTGATCCCGCTCGCCATCGCCCCAGCGGCGCCCGGGGACGGCGCGGCGGCGTCTCTTCTGCAGGTGATCCGTGACGATCTGGACTTCAGCGGCTACTTTGCGCTCGTCCCCGCCGAGCGCGCCGCGCTCGTCGCGCCACCTGGAACGACCCCCGACTCCCGGAAGGCCTGGCTCGAATCGTGGCGCTCCGTCGGCGCGGACGTCGTCCTCGACGGGCAGGCCACGCAGGAAGGGGGCCAGATGCGGCTCGAGGCGGCGCTCTTCGACACCGGCACGGCGGAGCGGATTCTCTGGAATCGCTACGCGGGCGAGCCGTCCGCACCGCGACGCATTTCCCACAAGATCTCGGACGACGTGGTCCGCCAGCTCACCGGCCAGATGGGAATCGCCTCGACCCGGATCGCCTGCGTCGTCAAAACCGGCCCCGATGCGAAGGAAATTCTGCTCGTCGATTACGACGGCGAGCGGCCCCGGCGCCTCACTGCCACGGGGAAGCTGACCCTTTCCCCCGCCTGGGCTCCCGCCGCCGATCGCCTCTCCTTCATCTCGTTCCGCGGGCGCTCCCCGGGCATCGACATCGTGAACACCGAAGGAAGGATCTCCCGGCTGCCGACCGCGGGCGGAGACCTGAACTCCGCCCCGGACTGGTCCCCCGACGGAAAGCGGATGGCCTACTCCTCGAACCGCGCCGGCAACTCCGAGATCTACCGGATGGAGATCGCCAGCGGCGCCGAGACGCGGCTCACGGCGCATCCCGGCATCGATTCCTCACCCTGCTGGTCCCCGAACGGTCGGGAGATCGCATTCACCTCCAACCGGGCCGGCTCGCCGCAGATTTACATCATGGACGCCGATGGGCTTTCGGTGCGCCGCCTGACCACCGAGGGGAACTACAACGAGTCGGCGGCCTGGTCGCCGCGCGGCGACCGCATCGCGTACGTGTCGCGCATCGAGGGACGCTTCGAGATTCATGTCATCGAATTGCAGAGCGGTGCGATCACACGGCTGACGAAGGGCTCCGGGAACAGCGAGAACCCGCGCTGGTCCCCCGACGGACGCCATCTCGTGTTCGCGTCGGACCGCACCGGTCTCTGGACCATCTACACCATGGCCGCAGACGGCTCGCAGGTGCGCGCCGTCACGTCGCGCGAGCCGGCCTTCACACCCGACTGGTCACGCTGACGCGTGCGGTCCTCGCAACCCTTCTCTATAATGAAGAGCCGCCCGGGAGACGTCCGATGATCAGAACGCCTCGCCTCGCGCTTCTCGCACTCGCCGCCGCCGCCGTCATCGCAGGCGGCACGGCCTGCCGCAAGCCGCCGCCGGAGACGAAGCCCGCTCAGCCAGAGACTCCCGCGGTCACACCGCCGCCCGCGCCGGCGCCGGTGACGGTGCCCGAGGAGCCGTTCTCCCCCCCCGAGAAGCCGGCCGCCGTCGAGGTCGAGGCGATGGACGATCTCATGCGCCGCCAGAACGAGGGGCACGAATTCCTGAAGACGGTCTACTTCGACTACGACGAAGCGGGGCTCCGCGACGACGCCATCGCGACGCTCAAGGCGAACGCCGCCTGGCTGCGGGCGCACCCGAAGGTCAAGGTCGTCGTGCAGGGCCACTGCGACGAGCGGGGCACCATCGAGTACAACCTCGAGCTGGGCGACCGGCGCGCGCGGTCGGTCATGGAGTACCTGCAGAGTCTTGGCTCCGCGGGAGTCCAGATCCGCGCCATGACGTTCGGCGAGGAGAAGCCGGCCGACCCGGGGCACAGCGAATCCGCCTGGGCGCTGAATCGGCGGGCGGAGTTTTTCCTGGAATGAGCCTGCGACAGCCGCTGCTCCTCCTGCTGCTGGCGGCCGGAGCACTCGCGGGCGCCGGCTGCGTCACGATGGAGCAGGTCCAGGCGATCCAACACGACATCAGCGCGCTGCGCACCGACGTCGACGCCCTGCGGAAGATGCACGAGGCCGACATGGCCTCCCTCGCAGACCTGCGCGGCAGGCTCGAGAGCGCCGACGGCATGACGCGCGAGGCGCGCGCCGACCTGGAGTTGCGGATGCGGTCGCTGGAAGAGAAGATCCGCGTCGCCTCCCAGCAGGACCTCGAAACGGTGGAGCGGCTCCGGACGCTCGAGGCCGACTTGACCGCGATCCGCCAGACGCGCAGCGCGCCGGTCGCCGCTCCCGCGCCGGAAGAGGCGGCGGCGCCGGCGAACGGCGAAGCCGAGCCCGCCGTTCAGACTCAGGCGGGTGCGGAGCCTTCTGCGCCCGCCGCTCTTCCGCCGCCGGCCCGCGCGCAGGAGCTGTTCAACGCCGCCTACTCCGACTACGCGAGCGGCCGGTACCCGCTGGCGATCAAGGGGTTCGAGGAGTTCCTCCGGCAGTACGGTTCCACGGGGCTCGCCGACAACGCCCGGTACTGGATCGGCGTGTGCCGCATGGACGGCGGGGACCTTGCCGGCGCCATTGGAGAGTTCGACCGTCTGCTGCGCGACTATCCCCAGGGCGACCGCGTCGCCGCCGCCCTCCTCAAGAAGTCGTTCGCCTGCCTCGATCTGAACCGCAGGGACGAAGGGATCGCCGCCCTGAAAACCCTGGTCGGACGCTACCCGGAAAGCGAGGAAGCCCGCGTGGCCCGCACCCGCCTGGCCTCGCTCGGCGTCGCGGGCGGTTGACAGGGGCGGCACCCGCCCTTACCATCCGCAGCCTTTCGCGATCAGGAGGATCGATGGCTTCGCACAAGTCCGCAGTGAAGGAAACCCGGAAGAGCCGCGCACGGCGCAACCGCAATCGCGCCCACCGCAGCGAGCTGCGGACCACCCTCAAGACCACCCGCGCGACGATCGCCTCCGACAAGGGTGGGGCCGCGAAGGCGGTGACGGAAGCGTCGTCGGTGCTCGATCGCAAGGCTTCGAAAGGGCTGATCCACCGCAACGCGGCGGCCCGGATCAAGTCCCGCCTCGCCCGCCAGGCGCACCGCGCCGGCGCGAAGTAGCGCCTCCGCTCTAGAAGCGCACCTGCCGCACGAAGGCGAATTCGGGCCGCGCCCGGATCTGCCCCATCACCGCGTCGGGCACCTCCGAGTCTACGGCGACGATCGCGACCGCCGTCCCCTGCTCGCGATCGCGGCCCAGCGCCATGGCGGCGATGTTGATGCCGGCCTGGCCGAGCAGGGTGCCGATGGTGCCGATCACCCCGGGCACGTCGGCATTGCGGAAGAAGAGGAAGCGGCCGTTGGGGGCCGCCTCGATCGCGATTCCGCCCACCGAGACGATCCGCGCCTCCTCGCCGCGCACCACTGTCCCAGAACAGGCGAGCGCATCCCCCGACTCCCCCGACAGGCGGATCTCCACGAGACTCGAATACGGCACCGGATCGCGGCTGACGGTCTGCTGCACCGAGAGACCGCGCTCCGCGGCGACCGGGAGGGCATTCACGTAGCCGATCTGCGCGCCGAGCGCCGGCGCGAGCACCCCCTTCACCGCAGCCATCGTCAGCGGACGGGTATCGAGCGCGGCCAGGTCGCCGCGGTAGCGGATTTCGATCTTTCGCGGCGCCGGCGGACCCACCTGGGCGAGGAACGCGCCGATCCGCTCGCAGAGGCCGACGAAGGGCCGCAGCCGCGCGGCCTGCTCGGGGGGAATCGACGGGAAGTTCACCGCGTCGGCGGGAAGCCCGGTGGCCAGGAAGTCGAGCACCTTCGTCACGATCTGCTCGCCGACGCGCCTCTGCGCCTCGATGGTGGAGGCGCCCAGGTGCGGCGTCGCGATGACCTCGTCCATCTCGATGAGGGTGCGGTCCGCGGGCGGCTCCGCCGCGAAGACGTCGAGCGCCGCGCCCGCCACCTGTCCCGAGCGGATCGCCGTGGCGAGGGCCGGTTCGTCGATCAGCTCGCCGCGCGCGCAGTTCACGATGCGCACGCCGCGGCGGACCTTTTTCAGCGCCGCCGCGCCGATCAGCCCGCGGGTCTCGGGCGTGAGCGGAAGATGCAGCGTCAGGAAATCCGACTCCGCCAGCACCGCATCCAGCTCGCCGGACTCGGCGCCGAGATCGCGGATCACCTGCGCCGGCACGAACGGATCGTAGGCGAGGACCCGCATCCTTCCGGCCAGCGCGCGGCGCGACACCTCGCGGCCGACGCGCCCGAATCCCAGGACGCCCAGCGTCTTGCCGGCAAGCTCCACGCCGGTGAACCGCCCCCGCTCCCACCGCCCGTCGCGCAGCGAACGTGCCGCCTGCGGGATGTGCCTCGCGAGACTCATCAGCAGCGAGAGAGAGTGCTCGGCGGCGGCGATCGAGTTCCCCTCCGGCGCGTTCATCACCACGATGCCGCGGCGCGTCGCTTCGGCGAGATCCACGTTGTCCACGCCTGCGCCGGCGCGCCCGATGACCCGCAGATTCCGCGCCGCCGCGATCACGGAGGCCGTGACCTTCGTCTGGCTGCGCACGATCAGGGCGTCGGCGTCGCGCGCGAGGCTCAGAAGCTCCGCTTCGGCCGGGGGCTTCGGGCAGACGTGCACCGTCACACCCTGGCGGCTCGAGAGAGCCGCAAGAGCCCCCTCGTCGATCGGATCGCAGACGACGACCTTCATCGCGTCGCCGCCTTGTCTTCGAAGACCGCCATGGCCGCCGCGACCGCCGCTCCCGGCCGCACCGTGGCACCCGCTGCCCGCAGGGCGCTTTCGAGCGCCGCGACCCCTGCGATCGTGTCGGCGGTGCTCACGAATCCGAGATGCGCCATGCGCACGATCTTTCCTTTCAGATCCCCCTGCCCGCCCGCGAGGCGCAGGCCCGTGCGCGTCTCGATGCCGCGCACGAGCGCCGCCCCGTCCACGCCCTCGGGAAGCCAGAGTGCGGTCAGAGAGTCCGCGGGAGCGTCTATCGCGACGAGCTTCAGACCCAGCGCGCCGGCCGCGGCGCGTACCGAGCGCGCCCGCTGCGCGGTCTCGCGCAGATGAATCTCGAAGGCTTCGCCTTCGAGGCGGCGCAGCACGGCGAGGGTCGCCGACACCTGCGGAATCGCCGGCGTGAAGGCCGTCTCGCCGGACCGCTGCCGGGCGAGCTCCCGGGCCAGGTCCAGATAGAACCGCGGCAGACCACCCTGCTCCAGCCTCTGCAGCGCCCGCTCGCCCAGCGCCACGAAGGCGAGACCGGGTGGAACGCCGAACGCCTTCTGCGACGCTCCGATCGCCGCGTCGATCCCCCACGCATCCATCTCGACGGGGATGGCTCCCAGCGCCGTGATCACGTCGGCCACGAGCAGCACGCCGGCGGCGCGCGCGGCCGCGCCGAACGCCTTCAGATCATTGCGCGCGCCGGTGCTGCTCTCGCTGCCGGTGACGAACGCCGCGTGGAACGGCCCCGCGGACGAGAGCAGCGACGCGAAGCGCGCCGCGTCGAACGAGCCTCCGGCCGGGCAGGTCTCGTGCACGACGGCGAGCCCGAACGCCTTGCCGATCGCCGCCCAGCGGTCGCCGAAGCGGCCGCTCGAGGCGACGAGGATCCGCGCGCCCGGGGGACAGAGACTCGTGACAGCGGCCTCCATGCCGCCGGAGCCTGAGGAGGTGACGACGGCGACCTCGCCGGCGGTGCGGAAGGCGCCCGCCAGGCGGGCGCGGGTCTCGCGCAGGATCGCCTTGAATTCCGCCGTCCGGTGATGGATCAGCGGGGCCGCCATCGCGAGCGCGGCTTCCTCGGGGACCGGGGTGGGGCCCGGCGTGAGCAGACGACTGGTCATCGGCGGTTCCTCTGTTTCTTTTTCGGAGCGGCTCCTCGCGGAGCGCGGGTGCGGGGTTTCTTCGTGCGCGCCTGCGGTGCGGACCGCCCGCCCGTGTCCTCGGGCAGCAGCTCGACGCGGCGGAAGACCGGATCGATGCGCGCGATGGTGACCGTCATCGGATCGCCGAGACGGATCACCGGTCCGCCCCCGCGCGCGCGGGAGAGCAGGCGGTGCTGGCGCGGATCGTGCGTCCACGGCCCGCCGGGAAGGGACTCGATCGGCACGAGCCCCTCGAGAAACAGTCCTTCGAGATGAACGAACAGCCCGAACGGCGTGACGCCGGTCACATGCCCCGGGCGGGTCTCTCCGATCCGCGACTTCATGAGGGAGAGGATCCTTCGCTCCAGCACTTCCCGCTCCGCCGACTCGGCGTCGCGCTCGAGACGCGAGCACGCGCGGGCGAGGCGGGCCAGCTCCTCGGCACCGGGAGCGGGCTTCGCCGGCCCGCCGCCGCGCAGGGACCGCAGCAGCCGGTGCGCGACCAGGTCGGGGTAGCGCCGGATCGGCGAGGTGAAGTGCGTGTAGCGCTCCGCCGCGAGGCCGAAGTGCGGCGCCACCGTTTCGGAGTAGCGGGCCTGCATCAGCGAGCGCAGCACGATCGTCTGCACGAACCGCTCCTCGGGGCGCCCTTCCGAGCGCTCCACGACCCGGGCCAGGTCGCCCGGCTCGATCGGCTCGGCGCCGGCGGGCAGCCGGTAGCCGAGCCCTTCGATCGCCTCCGCGAGCGCCTGCATCTTCGTCGCATCCGGCCGGTCGTGCACGCGGTACATCGCGGCGGCCATCCGCTCGGCCAGCGTGTCGGCCACCGCTTCGTTCGCGGCGAGCATGAACTCCTCGATGAGACGATGCGCGTCGTTCCTCTCGCCCGCGACGACCGACTGGGCCATGCCGTCCACGTCGAGCAGGATCTGGGGTTCCGGCAGATCGAAATCCAGGCTGCCGCGGGCGCGGCGGACGGCTCCGATCCGCGACGCCAGCGCGCCCATCATGGTGAGGCTCTCGCCGATCTCCTTCGGGAGCCGCGGCGGATTCGCGCGCGCAAGCCACCCGGCCACCTCGCCGTAGGTCAGCCGGGCGGCGGAGCGGATCCACCCGTCGGAGAACCGGTGCGAGATCCGCCGGCCGGCGCGATCGAAGTCGAGGATCACGCTTTGCACGGCGCGGTCGGTCTGCGGGCGCAGGGAGCAGAGATCGTCCGAGAGTAGGGGCGGCAGCATCGGCAGCACTCGGCCGGGGAAGTAGACCGACGTGCCGCGCTCGCGCGCGGCCCGGTCCACCGCCGAGTCTTCGGGGACGAAGGCGGCGACATCGGCGATGTGCACCGCCAGCCGCGTCCCGCCGCCCGGGAGAGCCTTGATCGACACCGCGTCGTCGAAGTCCTTCGCCGTCTCGCCGTCGATCGTGACGGTGACCCAGCCCCGGAAGTCTTCCCGCTTCTCCCCCGGCAGGCGCGCCAGCGCTGCGTCGGCCTGGCGGGCGGCATCGGCGAGCACGGCCTGCGTGTGCGATTCCGCGAGGCCGTATTTCGCGATGGCGATCCTCTCCGCCGTGCCCGGGTCGTCGGCACCGCCCAGCACACGCTCCAGCTCGCCGCGCCGGCCCCCCGCCCGGCGCTCGTCGCCCTGAAGACGCGCGACGACGACGGTGCCTTCCGCGACCGTTTCCGGGGTCCGGATCGAGACGGGGCCGCCCGCCGAACGGTCGAGCGGGATCAGCCGCGCGAACCCGCGCGCCCCCGGTTCGATACGGCCGATGATCTCGGCGCCGCGCGGGTCGTCGATGCTGCGGACGGATCCGGAGCGCCGGCCGCCTGCACCCACGCGATCGACCGACGCCGTCACCACGTCACCCGTGCGCGCCCTCGCGGTCGCGCGGACCGGAATGAAGACATCCGGCCCGCCGTCGTCGGCACGCACGAACCCGTATCCGTCGGGATGGAGCGTGATCCGGCCGGTGACCCCGGGGATCTCGCGCGCCGGAACGCCGTATTTCCCGCGCGCCGTGCGGATGACGCGCCCCGAGGCCACGAGCACGGCGAGTTGCCGGCGCAGCGCGGGTCTCTCGCTGCGGCGCACTCCGAGAGAGCGCTCGAACTCCTTCAGGCTCGCGCCGGCGGAGCCGTGGGAGCCGGCGAGGCGGACGAGACTCTCGTCCTCGATACGCGGGGAATTCATCGGTTCTGGCAGCAGGGTTGTGCGGAGGGTGCGGCGCGGAAACCGCCGCGACGGGTGCGAACCGTATCACGCGCCGCGGGCGGTCATCAACCGGCTCGATCGCGTTGACAGCGCCCGGGCGCGCCCCTAAGATCGCGCCCCTCCCGTCCTGCCGAAGTGGCGGAATTGGTAGACGCGCCAGCTTCAGGAGCTGGTGGGGTCGCACCCGTGCTGGTTCGAGTCCAGTCTTCGGCACCACAGGACGACGCGGCGCCGCACCCCGAAGGGGATCAGTCCACGCGGTGGAGAAGCATCTCCCGCGCCTGGGACCTCAGCAGCGTCGAGCGGCGCACGTCGTGACGCGGAAAAAGCCGGACCATATCGCGGTTCTCTCTGTACACGCGGCGCTGCGGGGCGCCACCCGCCTGGAAATGCTCCACGCCCCCCTCTTCGGTGAGGCGCCAGCGCTGGAGCGGCTCAGCCGGAGGATTTCTGCGGGTGTCCGCATACAGCAGCAGGAAGCTGTCCCGCCTCGAGACGCGGGTCACTTCGAGAGCGAAGGCCCGCGCCACCGCGTCGGGCAGATAGTCGAATACGTCCCACAGCAGGACGCCGTCGAAGGACGCGTCGGGATAGTCGAGCCGGATCGGGGGCGGCGCGGCGCCGTCGTCCGGTGCCGGCGCCGTGCGCGCGAGTCTCAGGTCTTCGGCCGCTTCCACGAACACCCTGCAGCCGCGCGACAGGAAGAACTGAATCGTCCTGTCGGAGAGCACGCCGAGATCGAGTACCTGCGGCCGTGTCTTTTCCTGCAGCCGCGCCGCGACCTCGAGGATCGCCTGGCTGGGCGCAGTGACGGCGGACGCCGGGGACGACATCATCGTCACTGCTTCTGCTCCGCTGCTCCGGAACCAGGTCATGGAATCTCTAGGAGCATCACCCCGGAGCGAAGAACCCGCCCCGGGGCGATGCGCGAACTCAGACGGGGGTCGCGACCGCGAGGGGACGAGCGACCTCGGCCGTCGTGGCGGCGGCCGGCTTGTCCTTCTTCACGATGTTCGGCTCGGAGGCCCGATCCATGTCGACGCTGCCCTTGAAGCGGGCGCCGTCGGCGATGATGATCCGCGGCGCTGAGATGTCGCCGCGCACGGTGCCGCTCGCCTTGATCTCGACGAGCTCCCCGCCCCGGATGTTGCCGACGACTTCGCCGTTCACCGTGACGGTCTTGGCGTGCACTTCAGCCTGGATCTTCCCCTTCGGGCCGATGACCAGGTTGTGCTCGCGCAGGTCGATCCGTCCTTCGACGCGGCCCTCGACGGTGAGGTCTTCGTTCCCGGACAATTCCCCGCTGATGAAGATCGACTGACCGATGTTCACGATGCTCATTCTGTCATCTCCTCGGTGGGAATCGGCTGGCCGCGTGGCGGGAGTTGCCGGCGCGGATGGTGTGGTGGGCGTCTGCCAGGTCTGGGACGGACGAGTCTCTTCGGACTCCTTGCGGTTCCACATGGGGGCTGGCCTCCTTCGGGTTGCCACGAAATAGTAGGTGCCCCACGCTCAGGTGTCAAAACGAACGCTCGATCCGAACACCGAGCACCCTCTCGATTGCCCCCTGAGCAACCGCCCCGGGCCGGACCAGGACCGGCTGCTCACCCGTCAGATCGATCACCGTGGACGGCGACCCCCCTGCAGTGGGGCCGAGATCGAGGATCGCATCCAGCCCCCGGCTGGTCAGGTGAGCAAGCGCACCGGCCTCCGTGACCGGGGGCTCCCCTGAAAAATTTGCAGAGGTCGAGGTGATCAGTCCTCCAACCGCGGCAGCCAGCGTGCGGGCCGACTCCAGGCCAGGAACTCTGAGCCCTATTCCATGGGTCGGGCCCGTCATCACCGCTGACCACTGTGACTGCGGACGGATGACCAGGGTCAGCGGACCTGGCCAGAAGGCGTCGGCGAGCAGGCTGCCTGGTCCGGACAATGGGGCGACCTGCGCTTCGACGGCCTGCCGGCTGCCGGCGATGAGGGGAATCGCCTTCGCACCGTCCCGGCCCTTCAACTGGACCAGCCGGGCGAGGGCCGCCGGCTGCTCGGGGTCGGCGGCAATTCCGTAAAACGTCTCGGTCGGGTAGGCGACCAGCCCGCCCGCTCGGATGATCGCCGCCGCCGCCGAGATGTCCTGCACGGCCCCTATAATCCCCCGCCGGTGAACGCCCGGTCCATCCAGTCGCGGTCTCATCCCCTGATCAGGCGGGCGCGGGCGCTGCTGCGCGACCCGGCGCGGCGCCGAGAAGAGCAGGCATTCGTCATCGAGGGGCCGCGCCTTCTGGCCGACGCCCTCGCCGCGGGGTTCCAGGTCGAGCTGGTGCTCGCCTCTCCGAAGTCCTTGCAGGACCCCGCCCTCGCCACGCTCCTCGGCCGGCTCAGGGCGCTGGAGACTCCGGTCGTCACTGCGGGCTCCGCCGTCCTGGAGCTTGCGCAGGATGCCGACGCGCCGCGCGGTCTCGCGGCGATCGCCCGGCTTCCCGAAGCCGCGGCGTCCAGGGGTGCTCCGGACTCCTGCCGAATCAGCCTCGTGGCGTGGCAGCTCCAGGACCCGGGCAACCTGGGCGCGCTGATGAGGGTCGCGGAAGCAGCCGGCGGCAGCGAGATCATCTGCCTGGAGGGTGGCGCCGACCCCTGGCACCCGCGCAGCATCCGGGCCTCGACCGGCTCGATCTTCCGGCTCGGAGTTCGCCGGGCCGTAGCCTCCCCCGAGCTGATCGCCGGATTGAGGGCCTCCGGGCTGCGGATTCTCGCCGCCTCCGCGCGGGGAGAGAGCGAGTGGACGCGTGCCGGCCTGACTCCACCATTCGCTCTGCTCCTGGGTCAGGAGGCGGCTGGTCTGCCGGCCTGGGCCGAGGACCTTGCCGATGAGCGCGTGAGGATCCCGCTCCAGGGAGAGGTCGAGTCCCTCAACGTGACGGTCGCGGCTGGAGTGCTGCTTTACGAGGCCTTGCGGCGGGTGGAAGCGGCTGGCGCCTAGGAGCCGGCCTCGCCGGCTGCGCTCCCTTCGTCGTCGTCCGTCTCGCCCAGCGCCACGACCCCCTGGCTCCCCTTCTCCGTCTGGTCGTCGGGAACCACAGCCTCTGCCTGAGGAAGCGTGAGCGTGAAGACGGCGCCTTCGCCGGGCCGGCTGTCGGCGCGAATCGTGCAGCCGTGCAGACGGAGGATGTCCCGGACGATCGTGAGCCCGATGCCGGTGCCCGAAGCGGGATCGCCGCCCGCTTCCTCATGGGCGCGATAGAACCTGTCGAAAATCTTCTCGAGGTCCTCTGCGGGGATGCCGACACCGGTGTCCCGGACCTCGACGATGAGAAAACCCCGCTTCCCCTTTCGCACGGTGATCGTGATCTCCCCCGCCTCGGTGCTGAACTTGATGGCGTTGGATAGCAGGTTCAGAAAGACCTGCGAGATCTTCTCGCGGTCACCGCGGATGTGCAGGTCCTCGGTCAGGTAGCGCGTGGCGAGCGACAGGTGCTTGCGGTCGGCCGTCTCGCGCAGGAGCTCGATGCACTCCTCGATGAGATCCCACAGGGGGAATGTCACGACCCGCATCGCCGGCATGTCCTTTTCGGTGCGGGCGAGCGACAGCAGGTTCTCGATCATCACGATGAGCCGGTCGGCGTTCCGCTGGGCGACCTCCAGGCCGCGCCGCTGCTCGCCGGTGACCGCGCCCAGCTTCCCCTTCAGGATCAGCTCGGTATAGCCCTTGATCGCCGTCAACGGTGTCTGCAGCTCGTGGGAGACGTTTGCCAGGAGGTCGGATTTCATCCGGTCGAGCGACCGCAGCTCGGCATTGAGCGCGTCGAGCTCGGTGCTGCGCGTGGAGAGGTGGCGGTTCAGCTCCTCCAGCCGGTGGCAGGAGTCCTCGAGGGCGTCGCGCGAGCGGGCGAGCGCCGCCGCCGCGGTCACGTCGCGGAAGAGCCAGACCCTGCCGACGCTGCGCCCCGCGCCGTCGCGCGCCGGCACGCTGCGGGCCTCGACGAGCCGCCCTTCCGGGTCTCCCCGCCGGCCGAACGTTCTGCGGTCCGCCCTGTCCGTGTCGGCCGCGAGCGCTTCGAAGAACGACTCGAACTCTCCGGCATCCTCGAGCCGGGCGCCGATCACTACCCCCAGTTCGCGCTCGCTCCGGTGCGCCGCATCGCGCGGATCGATGCCGAGCAGGTCCTGCAGCCGGGCGTTGGCGACCCGCACGCGGCGCTGTCCCGGCTCGCCGGCGAAGAGCAGAACGCCATCGGGGGTCGACTCGACCGTCGCGTCGAGGAGAGTGGCGTCGTGCGCCAGCTTCTCGATCGCCGCCTGGAGTCCTGAGGCCTGCCGGACGGTGCCCACCACAGCCGGCTCGTCCCCGAGACGCACCTGGTCCAGCGTCCATCGGGCGGGAATGGCCTCTCCGCCGGAGAGCGGCCGAAGGCGGACCTCCTGCTCGATCCGCACCCCGGCAGCGGCCCGCGCGAGATCGTCGCCGGCGCGCAGAAGATCTTCGCTCGCAATCCAGTCCCGGACCGGCTGGCCGTCGAGGGCGCCCGGCGAAGCGCCCAGCAGCTCCTCGAGCGCGCGCGTCGCCTGGACGACGTGTCCGTCGCGGGCGAGGAACGCTCCGTCCGCAACCCCTTCGATCATCCGGCGATAGCGCTCCTCGGACTGACGCAGCGTCCTGTCCAGCCGCTCGGCCTCCGACCTGTCGCGGAAGGAGAGGCAGCAGCCCCCGTTCGCCCCGGAGGCGGGTGGTCCGATCTGGAGGAAGACCGGCAGCGTTCCGCCGTCACGTGTGCAGAGGGACGCGGAGAGGGTCTCCCCCGCCTCGCCGGGCGAGGACTGCCGGCCGAGCCGCACGCGAATCTGCGACCACGACTCCGGCGGAAACAGGCGCTCGAGCGGCCGGCCGCGCACCTCTTCGACGGGAAAACCGGTGATCTGCCGGGCGCCGGCGCTCCAGAGCAGCACGTCTCCCTGGCTGTCGGTCGCGACGAATCCGGTCCCCGCGGCACCGTCGAGCAGACTCCGGAGACCCGCGGCGCGCCGCTCTTCTTCGAGATCCCTGCGCTTCAGCGCCTGGGCGAGCGCCGCCAGCGCCGAGAGGGCCGGGGCGAAGGGCTCTCCGTCGACCGCCGACGGGATCCGCTCCGGCCGGCCTTCCGCCAGATCGTCTATGGCGCTCACCAGCTCGCGCAGCGGAGCGCCGCTGTCGCGCCGGAGCAGCAGCCTGCAGAGCAGGACGGCGATGAACGCCCCGGCCAGCACGGACCCGAGCCCCGTCCAGACGAGCGGGAAAAGATTCTCGGTCACCGCGCCGCCTCCGCCGCCCCGATCTGCACGATGCCGGCCAGCGGCTCGCTGCCGGGAGGCGCGAACAGGTAGCCCTGGCCGAACGGCACGCCCAGGCGGCGCAGAGTCTCGAGCTCGCCGCGCGTCTCGATGCCGACCGCAACGGTGGCGCCGCCGGTTTCCGCCGCCGCCGATGCGAGCGTGGCGATGACCTCCTGCTTCAGCAGGCTGGAGTCGAGGCCCGACACGAGCGAGCGGTGGACCTTCACGTATTCCGGTCGCATCGCGCGGATCACTTCGAGGGAGGAGCGCCCCGTGCCCGCCTCGTCGAGCGCGATGGAGAAGCCGGCCCCCCGCAGAGCCGCCGCCGCCTCGCGAAGGTAATCGGCCTCGCGCATCACCGCGGCGGCGCCGCGGAAGAAGCCGTCCTCGGTGCGCGCGGTCTCGGGGACTTCGCACACGACGTCGCGCGGCTCGAGACCGGCCTCCTGGAGACCCCGCTTCAGGGTGAGACCGGCCCACTCCGGGTCCGCCATGTTCAGGGGACGCGTGTTCAGGAAGATCCGGCCACCGTGCGGGTGGCCGGAGAGCCGTCCGAGCGCCGACAGGCGGCAGACGCGGTCGAGCTCGCGGGAAAGCCCCAGCCTCTCGGACAGCGAGAAGAGGAACCCCGATTCTTCGAGCGGTCCGATGGTCGTGGCCCTGCTCAACACTTCGTGCCCCACCACCTCGAGGGTCCCGAGCCGGACGACCGGCTGCCAGAGCGTCCGGATCCGGCGCTCCTCGATCACCCGGCGCAACTCGACGCCCCAGCCGGCCTGCCGCCGGTCCTCGCGCTTCGCGCGCTGGAGGCGCGCCGACTCGAGAGCACGATAGACGACGCGCTCGAACCGGAAGTGGGGGTTCTCCTTCAGGGGCGCCTGCGCCACGCGGAAGGCGAGCTGCGGGGTCATCGCGGCGAACCCCCCTGCCTCGAGACCCGCTTCGAGATGCTCCTCGATCGCGCGGGCGATCCGCGCGGCCGTTTCCGCCGCGTGCCCCGCGGCGCCGGACGCCACCGGCTCGAAGACCAGGAGCTCCTCGCTGGCGACGCCGTTCTGCGCCAGGATCGCCGAGCCCGAGAGGACGCTGCCGCGCAGATCCTGGAGCAGAGCGGCCGCGCGCGCGAGCACGCGGTCCAGCACCTGCCAGCCGTAGATCGACTCCACGAGACCCAGCTCGCCGCAGGAGACGTGAAACACCATCACCTCGCCGTGCGATTCGAGCAGGGCGCGGATCGCGTCGATGTGCAGGTGGAAGGAGGCGAATCCGGTCGCGCGGTCGAGGACCGCGGAGCGCAGACGCAGCCATTCCGTCCGGGACTGGCGCTCGTCCCCGACCTCTCCCCGCCAGCCGGGGGTTTCGCGATCGCTCAGGGCGTCACCTCGATGCGCGCGAGGATCCGCTCCACGCGGGCGAGGAGCTCTTCCGGCGAGAACGGCTTGACGATGTAGTCCATCGCCCCTTCCTGCAGCGCCTGCACCTTGTCGTGCACCTGAAGCTTCACCGAGAACATGACGACCGGAGGGGGCCCCCCCTCCTGCACCTGCAGGAGGCGGAGCGTCTCCCAGCCGTCCATATCCGGCATGTTGATATCCATCAAGATAAGGTCCGGCCGCTCTTCGGCGACCCGGCGCAGGGCCTCCCCCCCGTTCCGGGCCGTCCGGACCCGGTAACCGGCCGATTCCAGGACCAGATGGGTCAGATCGGCGATCTCGTCGGTGTCGTCCACCACGAGGATCCGGCGGGGCGGAGTCCCGTCAGACATGACGCCCTTCGCGGACGAACCGCCCGATCGCAACCCCGGTCATGGGAGGGATCGCGACGAAGGAGAGCCCGGCGCCGCCCAGGTGCCCCTCGTCTTCTTCGCGGGCGATCTCGCGCACCACATCGGCATCCGTTTCGACGGCAAGGGACCGCTCGCCGGGCAGCTCGAAGCTCACGTGCACGCGGCTGCCGGGCTTCGGCGGGTGAGACATCTTGAGCGCCATGCCGCCGCGGGAGAGATCGTGCGTGAAGGCGATGAAGCTTCCGTCCCGCGTGCGGCAGGTGACCTTCAGGTTGACCGGCAGGCGGTCGGTCTCGCGCTCGCGCAGCGGCAGGTGGCGGCGCATCTGGGCGAGGAGCAGCTCGCGCGTCACCGGACGGACCAGGTAGCCAGCCGCGCCGCACGCGAAGGCCTCGTCCCGAAGACGGGAGGGGCCGCTCATCAGCACCGGTGTCGGCACGCCGCCGGCCCCGCGCAGCATTCGGCACGCCTCGAACCCGTCCGCGGCTTCTGCGTCGAGCACCGCGACCTCGGGTCTGCGGGTCCGGGCGAGGTGAAGACACTCCGACGCGGTGCGGACCGGCAGGATCTCGATCCCGTCCCTCTGCAGGAACGAGCCGGTGATGCGGGCGATCAGATCCGCATCTTCGGAGATCAGGATAACGGGCATCGTCGGGGACCCTCCCCGAAAGAGCGGCTTGATGTGAGGTTCCCGGGCGCCCAGCGCACGCTCTCCTGAATGTACGGAATCGCGCAAGTTCGATCAAGCAAGAGGGCTTTGACCCCTTTCCGGCGCCGCGGTAAGGTGCGCGCCGCGCCGGTGCCGGCGCGCGCATGGCCCCCTCCCGCGTTCGCGTCCGATTCGCCCCCTCCCCGACGGGTTTTCTGCACGTCGGCGGCGCCCGCACATCGCTTTTCAACTGGCTGTTCGCCCGGAAGCATGGCGGGACGTTCGTGCTGCGGATCGAGGACACCGACCTCGAGCGGTCGTCGCAGGAGGTCATCCAGGCGATCATCGAGGCGATGCTCTGGCTCGACATGAAGCCGGACGAAGGGCCGTTTCTTCAGTCGAATTCGGTCGAGGAGCACCGGGCCGCGGCGATGAGGCTGCTCGAGATGGGGCACGCATACCGCTGCGTCTGCACGCGCGAGGCGCTGGAGGCCCGGCGCGCTCTTGCGGAGGCCGACGGGCGCGCCTGGCGCTACGACCGCGCCTGCCTGTCGCTCACGGACGCCGAGAGGGCGCGCTTCGCCGCATCGGGGACCCCGGGCGTGATCCGTTTTCTCGTGCCCGAAGGCGTGACCTCCTTCGACGACTTCGTGCACGGTGTGACCGAATTCGACAACGCCGAGATCGAGGACTTCGTTCTGCTGCGCTCCGACGGCACGCCGACCTATCACCTGTCTGTGGTTTCGGACGACATCCGGATGCGCATCACGCACATCGTGCGCGGCGACGACCACATCTCGAACACCCCCAAGCAGATCCTGCTCTACCGCGCGCTGGGGATGGAGCCGCCGGTGTTCGCGCATCTGCCGCTCATCCTCGGCCCGGACAAGAAGCGTCTCTCGAAGCGCCACGGCGCCGTATCGGTGCTCGAGTACCGCGAGATGGGGATCCTTCCCGAGGCGATGTTCAACTTCCTCGCGCTGCTCGGATGGTCTCCGGGGGAAGACCGGCAGGTGCTGAATCGACAGGAGCTGGTGGAGGCGTTCTCCTTCGAAGGGGTGAGCCGCGCGGGCGCCGTCTTCGACCTGCAGAAGCTGCTGTGGCTGAACAGCCAGTATCTGAGCGCGCTCTCCGGAGAGGAAGTCCTCGCGCGGGTCCGGGAGCTCTTCGTGCAGGCCGGGCTCTGGGACGAGGCGTTCGACGGCCCGCGACGCGGCTGGATTCTGTCTGTCCTCGAGCTTCTGCGCGCCCGCGCCCGCGTTCTGCCCGATTTCGTGACCGACGGGCGCCCGTTCGTTTCCGATGAGTACCCGATGGACGAGGACGCGCGCCGGAAGCATTTGCGCGGCCAGGAAACGGCGGCGCGGCTCGGGTCGCTGGCCGAGGCGATGCACTCCGTCACGCCGTGGGAGCCGATGCCCATCGAGCAGGCGCTCAGAGGACTCGCCGGGAAGCTCGGCGTCGCCGCCGCGAAGCTGATTCATCCGGCACGCGTCGCCCTGACCGGGCGCGCCGTCAGTCCCGGACTCTTCGAAGTGATGACGCTGATCGGGCAGGATCGGTGCGTGAAGCGGCTGCAGGGCGCCCGCGCAGTGTGCGAAGACTGATCACGCACGGCGCGCGACGCATGCGCCGCTTGACCCGAACGGGCCGCCGCCTATAATTCGCGCCCTTCCCCGCGCGTCCGCGCGTGCTGGGGGGTCGTCCAACGGCAGGACACGTGGCTCTGGACCACGGTATCGGGGTTCGAATCCCTGCCCCCCAGCCATCCCCAAAAGACGAACCGCCCGCGATGCGCTGCGGGCGGTCCCGAGGGCTGGCGCGCGCGACGACTAGCGCATCAGAAGAGCGTCGAGGAACTCGCGGCGGCGGCGCATGTCGGGCCGCGAGTTACCGGGCTTCGGCGTCGTCTCGCCGTCGCGGCCCGGGAAGTAACCCTCGGTCCGGCCCTCCGCGATCATCTGTTCGAGCTCGGTGAACCGGTACAGCTTACCGTCGGCGCCCCATGCGAAGCGGCTCGAGGCGACCTCGAAGATGTTCTTGAAGAACGGCTCGTAGTGCAGCGTCGCGCCCTTTTCCCGGCCGAAGGCCTGAAGGTGGGGGGTGACCCGGTCGAGCTTGTAGCCGGGAATCGTCGGGTAGATGTGGTGCTCGATCTGCCAGGGCACGTAGTTCATGAAGTAGTTGCCTGGCACAGCCGCCGGGAACAGCACCGACCGCGTGTTCACGTAGGAGTACTTCGCGACCCGGCGCGACTGCTCGACGTCGAGCGGGGGCAGGTTGCGGTGGTTGGTCACGAAGGTGGCGGCTCCCACGACCCCCGCCACGCCGAACGGCAGGGCGACACACAGGGCCAGGTTCGTGAAGCCGAAGACGACCGTGTAGATGCCGAGCGCTCCGAAAAACGCCGACGCGATGACGAGGTCCGAGAGGTTCCACCACCAGGTGCGCGGGTTCTCCCGGCGCCCTTCCGTCAAGATGCGGAGGCCGTGGCTCCAGGTCGTCGTCCAGAGGAGGAACGGGGTCAGCGGCCAGAACGCCCACTCGTAGTGATTGATGATCCGGACCGCCAGGCGCCCGACGGTGGAGAGCGCCAGGTAGCCGGAGACCGGGACCTGGGCGTCGGAATCGACCCCCAGCACCCCGGTGTTTCTGTGGTGGATGTCGTGCTTGAGCTTCCAGCCGCGGGCGGGGATCCCCAGGATCGACATGGAGAGGGTCCCGCAGAGGTCATTCAGGAATTCGCTGCGGCTGGCGCTGCGATGGCCGGACTCGTGCCCCACCGCGGCCAGCGTGAACAGAGGGACGCCGGCCACAAAACCGAGCACAATTTTCACCAGCAAGCTGTCGGAAACGGTCGCAGCCCCGGCCAGTCCGAGGACCAGCGCGATGAGGAACAGGGCCTTGCCGAGAGTGCGAACGCGCGGGAGCTCGAAGACGTCGTGGGGGATCCGCGCACGAAGCTCGTGCGGATCGAGCATGACGGCTGTATTCACAGAGGCACCTCGGAGATCAGTTGAGCGTGTCGCCCCCGCGGAATGCGGGGGGTGGAGAGCGCCCTCCGAATGGTGCTGGGGGGAGGACATGCAGAGCATAAGGGGACCCGCGGCCCCTGTCCAGTCGGAGAATTCTCCCCGGGCCCGCCGGAGCCGTGGTCTATACTGGCCGCCTCTGGAGGAAGAGCCATGGCAAAGAAGAGACCTTCCAAGAATACGGCGGCACGACGTGCCCGCCGCCAGGTGCGCCGCAAGGTGCGCGGCGCGAAGCGGCAGATTCGCCGCAAGGTGCGCGGCCTGAAGCGCCAGGTTCGGCGCAAGGTCCGCGGCGCCAAGCGCGCTGTGCGCCGGAAGAAGGCTGCTGTCCGCCGCAAAGTGCGCGGCGCCAGGCGCGGCGTTCGCCGGAAGAAGGCTGCGGTCCGCCGCAAGGCGCGCGGAGCCAAGCGCGGAGCGCGCCGCAAGGCGCGTGGAGCGAAGCGCGCAGTGAAACGAGCCGTCGCGGCTGCGGCGGTTCCTCGCCGCGCGGCGCGGGTCACCAAGGTCGCTCCTCCCATCGCGGCGACGCCTCTTCCCGCCGCGGCTCCGGCCTCTCCGCTCACAGTCGAGCCTGCGCGCCCCGCGTCCGTGACGCGGACGCCGGTCTTCCAGCCGCCGATGCCGGCGCCTATGCCCTTCGAAGAAGAGTGAATCATCCGCCGGAGCGCGCGAGCGCTCCGGCGGCGTCCTCCCCGCGGCTTTCAGACCTTCCAGTGCTCCATGTCGCGGCTCTCGCCGCGGATCTCGTCGGCGGCCGCCTGCTCGTCGAGCGTCGTCATCATGAGCGCCGTGATCGCGGCGATCAGCGCCACCCACACGAGAAAGACCATGACGCCGGGAATGGGGCCGACGCCGGCCCGCTCGTAGATCTCGCTCCAGTGGATCGCCGGCGTCGGGTGGAGGAACAGCTTCACCACCCACGAAGCGAGCAGCACGCCGTAGATCCAGAGGTAGTTGCGGCGCAGGCGGAATGCCACCGCCTGGCGCATCGTCGCCTTGAACTTCGGGGCGTCGAGATCCGCGGCGACCGACTCGCGCCAGTCGTCGCGGGGGGACACGAGGTTGCGGCGGATGATCGGGATGAAGAAGTTCTCCTCGAGCATCCGGACCCGCGCGCGGTAAACGGAGAAATACCGGAAGCGCCGCGCCTCCAGGACCAGGAACGCGGTGACTGGCAGCGTCGACAGCAGCAGGATGAAGTGGCTGTGGCCGGGATCGCCGAAGGCGAATGTCGTCATCCCCGCCACGGTGAGCACGGCCCAGTTCGTCGTCGTGTCGAGCCGTGCGCGCCAGACCTGCGCCCGGTGCATTTCGCCGCGGTAGAAATGCACCATCGCGTTGATGTACTCGGGCCGCGTCAGGGGCGCCTGCTCGAGCGGAACACCCCCGGGATACGCGATCGACGTGGGATCGTGCGGATCCATCGAGCGCATGGTACCGCAGACGTTGACGAATCCCGGGGCCGAATTCGATAATCGTCGTTCGCGCGGCGCCATCGTCTAGGGGTCAGGACGGGTGGTTCTCAGCCATCAAACCGGGGTTCGAATCCCCGTGGCGCTGCCATGCCCCGCGGTTTCAGCGCTCCTTCGGCGTCGGTACGCCTCTTGGCGGGCGGTCCGCCGCATCATTATGATTTCGACGGGGAGCAACACTCCTCCCCGAGTCGCGGCGATCCTGCCGCGGCGCCCCGGCCCCTGGGCATCGGCGGTCCGCTCGGCCGGGTTTTGTGAGGCGGATCTGGATCCGGCCTCATGGCCTCTGCGCCGGGAAGGAGGTGGTCCAGTGTCTGATGGCAAAAGTACGGTGAGTGAGGTGGCGACGCTTTAGGCGTTCCGTCTCGGACACGGCGTACTGGCCGGTCGCCTGAAGCGACTTCCAGCGCCACCGCCCCCGGGGGCGCGGCACACCGTAGCCGCATCGGATTCTGTGATCCGCTCCCGGGGTTTTTTCCGCCCCGGAGATCCCTCACGATGCCCATCGAGCCCCGGTGAGCGAACAGAACTCCTCCGATCCGGCGCCCGGCCGCAAGCCGCGGCTGCTCGACGCATTCACGTCGTGGCGCACGGCCGCCGTCGCGCTGCAGGCCTTTCCCGCCGGCCTGCCCCTCGGACTCGTTCTCATCACCGTGCCGGCCTGGCTCGCGGCGGAGCAGGTCGACATCCGCACGATCGGGTTCGTGACGCTGGCGCAAGCCCCCTGGACATTCAAGTTCCTCTGGTCGCCGCTGATGGACCGGTGGGCGCCGCCGTTCCTGGGCCGCAAGCGCGCCTGGGCCCTCATCGCGCAGATCCTTCTGATGGGCGCGACGGTCGCGCTCGCCGCGGCCGGCGCGCGCCCGGATCAGATCGGTCTCGTCGCGGCTGCGACGTTCGCAGTCGCCTTCGCGTCCGCGACTCAGGACATCGCGCTCGACGCCTACGCCGTTGAGGTGCTGCATCCCGAAGAGCAGGGAGTCGCCTCCGGCGCGCGCGCCGCGATCTCGCGATTCGCCATGACCGTCTCCGGACGGATCACGATCTGGGCGGTGAAGTGGTTCTCGTGGCCGGCGCTGATCGCCGCGCAGGCCGCGGCCTATCTGCCCGCGGCCGTTCTGATGGTCGCGTCTCCGGAGCCGGAGTCTCCTCCCCCGCCGCCGGTCAGTCTGCGCCGCGCCATTTGGGACCCCTTCGTCGGGTTCCTGCGGCAGCACCGCGCTCTCGAGATCGCCCTCTTCCTCGTGCTCTACAAGTTCGCCGACAACCTCGCCTCGTCGCTCGTGAGCCCGTTTCTCCTGCAGAGCGGCTACAGCACCGACCAGGTCGGGCGCGACATGCTGTTCATCTCGTTCTTCGGGAATGCGATCGGCGCCATTGCAGGCGGTGCGCTCACAACGATTCTCGGTCTCGGGCACGCGCTGTGGCTGTTCGGCTTCCTGCAGGCCTTCTCGAATCTCGGCTACGCCGCGATCGCCGGCTCGGAGCCGAATGTGGGTCTGCTGTGGACGGCGATGGGGATCGAGACGCTGACGACCGGGATGGGAACGGGAGCCTTCACCGCGCTGCTGCTCCGCCTCACGGAGCGGCGCTTCTCTGCTACGCAGTACGCGCTGCTCTCCAGCATCTTCGCGCTCGGGCGCACCATCGCCGGACCGCTCGCGGGCCTCCTGGTCTACGCGCTCGGCTGGAAGATCTTCTTCCTCTTCACCATCGCTTCGGCGGCGCCGGGTCTGCTGCTGCTCCAGCGCTTCGTGCCGCTCGGCTCCCGCGAGCCGAGGCTCGTCGAGGAATCGCCGGAGGCGCGCGCACCTGTGACGCGGGCGGGTCTCGGTCTGCGCGCCGCGGCGGGTGGCATCGCCGGTTTTCTCTCCGCCGCGGCGGCATCGGCGACACTCGAGGCGCTCCGCATCCTGCGAACCAATCCGAACGCGGCCTTCGACCCCGGGGCGCAGATCGCACGCCTGCTCTATCCTCAGGAAGCCGGAGACATGCTGTGGCTCTTCGGCCTCGCCCTCTTCGGGCTCGTCATCGGAGTCGCGGCAGCCGCCTGGTCGGCGGCGCGCAGAGGAGTCGCCGCATGAATCGACTTCGCATGTCCCTGCTGGCGGCGTCGCTCGCATTCGGGGCGCAGGCCTCGTCGCACGCTGCGTCGGACGAGACTGTCGCCGCACTCCGTCTGCCGGTCTCCGTGTCTCGCAACACGTATGCGCCCGGCGTCGCCGCCGCGATGCACAGCCACAACGTCGCGCGCTTCATCTACGTGGCCAGCGGGGGGAAGCTCCGTGTTCAATCGGCCGCGGGCGAGTTCCGCGAGGTCGAATTCGTGACGGGCCAGGGGGCTTTCCGAGGCCCCGAGCGGCACGCGCTCGTGAACATCGGCAAGACGCCGCTCGATTTCTGGGAGATCGACCTCGTGCATGCGACGGAGAGCCGGTTCCTCCCGGAGGACCAGTCGAATCTCGGGCCCCTGCCCGACGTTCCCGACACCCCGGACCGGCGGTGTCTCTTCCGGAACCGCTGGGGCACGCTCACCTGGCGGCGCGTGGGTCCGGGCGATGAGTGGCAGCCTGCCCGCGCGGGTCATGACACGCTGCTGCTGCGTCTCTCCCGCGTCGAAATCAAGATGATCGGCGCGGACGGCACGGAGCGCCATCGCACGATCCAGGCCGGCGACCAGGCATGGGTCTCCGCCGGAAGCTCCAGCGGCTGGATGAACGAGGGACGCGCCGAGGCGGTGATGCTCGAGCTGTCGCTCGAGGAGCCGGCGGTGCTGTTCCGCCCCACCGTCATCACCGGCGCGCCGTCCGGCGTCGACCGGCGGTAGCGGCGCACTCGATGGATCCCGTCCTCGGCGCGCTCGGTCTCTCCGCGGTCAATTCCGGGGCGCACCCCGGGGACGCGACCGGCGCGGAATTCGTCTCCCGCAATCCGGCCACCGGCTCGGAGATCGCGCGCGTGCGCGCCGCCTCGGCGCAGGACGCGGAGCGCGTCGTCGCCGCGGCCGCGGAGTCCTTCGCCCGCTGGCGGCTCGTGCCCGCTCCGCAGCGCGGCGAGGTCGTGCGCCGGCTCGGTCAGGAGCTGCGCGCCGCCGCCGAGCCGCTGGCCCGACTCGTGTCTCTCGAGAGCGGCAAGATCCTGAGCGAGGCCCGCGGCGAAGTGCAGGAAATGATCGACATGTGCGACTTCGCCGTCGGTCTCTCGCGCCAGCTCTACGGGCTCACGATGCACTCCGAGCGGCCGGAGCACCGGATGTACGAGCAGTGGCACCCGCTGGGGCCCGTCGCGGTGATCACCGCGTTCAACTTCCCCGTCGCCGTCTGGGCCTGGAATGCGGCGATCGGCGCCGTGTGCGGCGACACGATCGTCTGGAAGCCGTCGTCGCGCACGCCACTGGCGGCGGTCGCCGTGCAGCGGATCTGCGACCGCGTCGAAGCCGAAACCGGCCATCGCGGGATCTTTCACCTGCTCGCCGGCCCGGGGGCGGAGCTGGGCGAGACGCTTCTGGCCGACCGGCGGCTGCCGCTCGTCTCCGCAACGGGGTCGTGCCGCCTCGGGCGGCGCGTCGCCGAGGTCGTCGGGGCGCGTCTCGGGCGCACGCTCCTCGAGCTGGGCGGGAACAACGCCGCGGTCGTCATGGAAGACGCCGATCTGGACCTCGCGGTTCGCGCCATCACCTTCGCCGCCGTCGGCACCGCGGGTCAGCGCTGCACGAGTCTGCGGCGCCTCTTCGCGCACGAGTCGATCGCAAGGGAGCTGACCCGGCGGCTGGCCGCGGCGTGGAAGAGCCTGCCGATCGGCGATCCGCTGGCGCCGGGAACTCTGGTCGGCCCGCTCATCCACGCCGATGCCGTCACGGCGATGCAGGCGGCCCTCGCCCGCGCGCGCACCGGGGGGGCGGAGGTCCTCCAGGGCGGGGGCTCGCTGCCAGGACCGGGCCATTTCGTGGAGCCGGCGCTCGTCAGGGCCCCCCTCGGCCTGCCCGTCTCGTTCGAGGAGACTTTCGCGCCCATCCTCTATCTGTTCACCGTGAGGTCGCTCGACGAGGCGATCGCGGCCCAGAACGCCGTTTCGCAGGGGCTCTCGTCGGCGATCTTCACGCGGTCGTTTCTCTCGGCCGAGAGGTTTCTGTCGGCCGCAGGGAGCGACTGCGGCATCGCCAATGTGAATATCGGCACCTCCGGGGCGGAAATCGGCGGCGCGTTCGGCGGCGAGAAGGACACCGGCGGCGGGCGCGAGGCCGGCTCCGACGCCTGGAAGGCATATATGAGGCGCCAGACCTGCACGCTGAACTGGGGCACCGGCCTGCCGCTGGCCCAGGGCGTGGAGTTCCTCTAGAGCGGGAGTTCGCAATGCGCTGGCTGTTCAAGACCGAGCCTTCACAATACTCGTTCGCCGATCTGCAGCAGGACAGAATCACCGTCTGGGAGGGAGTCAGCAATCCCGCCGCCCTGATCAACCTCCGGAAGTGCCTGCCGGGCGAGGACGTCTTCATCTATCACACCGGCTCGGAGCGTCGCATTGTCGGGCTCGCCCGCATCACCGCCGGCCCGCGTCCCGACCCGAAACTGAACGATGCGCGGCGGGTCGTGGTCGACGTGAAGGCCGCCGATTCGCTGCTCCGGCCGGTGACGCTTCAGGAGATGAAGGCATCCCGCGCGCTCGCGGACTTCGACCTGCTGAGACTCGGGCGCCTGTCCATCGTGCCGGTCCACGACAAGCACTGGCGCGAGATCATTCGTCTCGCCGGAACGTGAGTCAGTCTCCCGCGTCCTGATTCCAGGCCCATCGCAGCGACCGGCCCGCCGTTGCACGCCGCTCGCGCCGTGCCCGCTCCAGCGCGCGGCGTCCCTTCGCGCTCGAGGCGAGAAGCCTCTCGCGCCGTCGCGCCGCGCGGCGCAGCGGCCCGGCAAGACGGCGAAGCCGCCTGACGATGCGACTTCCTTCGGGCGTCAGCCAGCCGCGCCGGTCCGCGGAGCCGAGGCTCCCCAGCGACTGCAGCACGGCATCCGATTCCTCGATCAGCCGGCGGGCGAGCCACACGCGCCGGCTCTCCCCGATCCGGAGCGCCGCCTGTGTTCTTTCCGCGGCGGCGAGGGCGCGCTCGAAGAAGCGGGCACCCGTCAGGAACGTGCAGGCGCCATGAAGCAGACCACGCAAAGGCCGGTATTCCCTGCGCCAGGGGGAGTAGACCCTGGGCGCCCCCGCGCGCACGAGCGGCCCCGCTCTCTCGACCCGGTGCAGACGCTCGTGCGTCGCCTCGTGCAGCAGGTCCTCGGCAAGCCTGAGCATCGGTGCGCTGCGGCGGTTGACGAACGAGACGCCCGGCCATGCCGGCGCCGAGAACGAGACGGTGTTCCCCTCGTCGAGCGGTACGACACGGCTCGTGGCCGAAGCGACCACGTCGGCCGATTCGGGCCAGACGCACCGCAGGAGCTCGAGCGCCTCGAACACCCGCCGCTCGAACGCGCCGTCGAACGGTAGAACGACGAGTCCCGTCCGCCCCGGACGAACAGGCGCGCCTACCGTCGGGGTCGAGCCAGTGGGGCCGGCAGGCACCGGCCAGGGAACCTGCAGGCCCCGGATCAGCAGCACGTCGGTCCGGAGGCGGACAGTCAGTGACGCGCCCGGGCCGGGAGCGATCAGGGTGACCCCCGCTGCAGGAAGCTCGATGCTCCCCGCGGGCGTTCCGCGCTCCGGCAGAGCCGCGGCCAAGAGCTTCAGCGATCCCCGTCTGTGACGTGGGGCGAACCAGGGGAGCGCAATCGGAGCGAGGCGGTCGGGCGCGCGCGCCAGCTCGCCCGCCGCGATCGCGGCGACTCGCGAGGGAAACCCCCCTTTCAGCGCTCCGTGGGGAGCGACGCGGCCAAGAATCCCCGCCTCGGCGGCAGCGTCCATCAGACGGATCCATGCGGCCGGCGTGCCTGCCCGATTCCGCGGAGCACGGGCCGCGGTCGCGGCCCGCTCCATCAGGCCGATCGAGCTCTCCACGCCCAGCAGCCACCCGAGCGCCGCGTCCGATGCGAGCCATTCGCCGAGCCGCTGCGGAGCGACGCGGCGCGTGAGGCGCGTCACCTCGCGCAGGGGGGCCGCCGTCCGCTTTCCTTCTCGGCTGCGCGACACTTGTCGCCAGCGCGCCAGGATGCCGGACAGGGTGCGGCGCGCGCGGCGGTGCTCCGCGAGCCGGTCGCTGGGGGCCTGACGCACCGTCAGCGGATGAAGGCCTCTGCTCACCGGCACGGCGTGCTACCCTCAATCGTCACACGGAGCCCGCTGTAATGAACAAGAACGGCGACACGCTGGACGTCACCTGCCCCTGCTGCGCCTCGCATCTCGTCGTGGATCGCGAGAGCGGCGCGGTGCTCGCCGAGAGGCGGCCCAAGGCGCCGGCCCGATCGTTCGAGGACGCGATGGCGCTGGAAAAGAAACGGGCGGGCGAAGTGGACTCGAACTTCCGCAATGCCATGACGACGGTCGAAAAGGAAAAGGACATCCTCGAGAAAAAACTCAAGGAAGCCCTCAAGAAGGCCCGCGAGGAAAAGGACGCTCCGCCGCCGGTCCGGCCGATCGATCTGGACTGAGCCGCCACCGCTCGAGATTCTCCGCGACCGACGCCGCCAGAGCTGCGGCGACTCTCTCCGCGTCCGCCCCCGACTGAAGCGACATCCTGGCCGCGATCGCCTCGAGCACGCGGCGCGCCCACGACGGCTCCGCCGCTCCCAGCGGCCCGTATTCGACCGGTGTGTCGGTTTCGACGAGCAGCGCCCCGGGGGGCACCGACGCCGCCACGTCGAGGGACGAGGGGCCGCCCGGCGCGGCGCCGGCTGCGCTCTCGGACGGCAGCGGCCGCGTCAGCAGCACCGACGGACCGCACGACACGAGACAGCCCGCCTCGGCCGCCCGGCGTGCGAGCTTCATCGAGTGCGTGAACCAGTGCAGCAGCGCGCCACAGCCGCTTTCCCTTCGGAATTCCTCCGCCGTCTGGAGCAGCTCGCGGTCGGCCCGCCGTGTGTGCAGGTTGACCGGCTTTCGAACTCTCCGTGCGAGGTCGAGCTGCAGGGCGAGAAGCTCCTGCTGCACTGCCCTCTCCTCCTGCGTACGCGCGTCCTTGTAGTCCAGCCCCACCTCGCCGATGCAGTCGGCCGAGGCGGCGAGCGACTCGATCATCCGGAACTGCGCGCGCGCCTCCCCGGGACCCAGCTCCGTCACCCGGCTGGGGTGGAGACCGATCGCCGCGAGCACCAGCCCGGGATGCCGCTCACGCAGGCGCAGCGTCGCTTCGCTGTCCCGCGCGTCCATGCTCACGGCGACGATCGGACCGACACCCGCCGCCGCGGCGCGTTCCACGACGCGCTCCGGCTCCGCGAGCAGCGCCAGATGCGCATGCGCATCGGGCACCAGCCGTGCCTCCCCGCCGATCAGCGCTCCTCGAGCAGCCGCGCCAGCCGGCCAAGAATCCGGGGTGCCTCGAGCGTCGGCAGATTGCTCACGTAGAAGCGCCGCACACCCAGCGCGTGCAGGCCTTCGATGGTGCGTGCGCAGACCTGCTCCGCGGTGAGGCCAGCTCCGAAATCGGCGGTGATCCCCTCCCGTGGAACCGGGAGGAAGGACGAAAGCGCCGCGAGCGTCCGGGGCGATGCGCTGCGGTAATAGAAGACGCCGAAGATCGCCGGGCGGTCCGAGCCGGTTTTCTCGGCTTCGCGCAGAAAGCGCTCCACCGCCGGCAGGTCGTGGTGCGACACGACCTGTGTCAGGAAGTAGTCGGCCTCGAATTGAGGATCGTTCAGGAAGCCGAGCTGCGCCCCCGGATCGCGGTGCGGGTTCGCCCAGCCGCCAAGAGCCAGCTGCGGTGCTCGGCCGCGGATCTCCCGGCGGAGCTGCCAGGCATGCGGCACGCAGCGCGGAAAGCCGTCCTGGCGATCCCCGCCCAGCACCACGAGCCCGCGGAACCCGCTTTGCACGGCGCGCTGCGCATACCAGAGGCAGTAGTCCAGTGTGTGCTTGCAGGTGAGGAACGGAACGATCCGAGAAGGATCGGCGTCCCCGCCGACGTTCGAGACCAGATGCTGGAGATTCTCCTCTTCGCGCGCGCCGACGGCGCGATCGGTGACGAAGACGAGCGTATCCCGCGCGGCGAGCCGCCGCAGCGCATGATTCGCGTCGATCCAGGCCTCCCGGCTCTCGGCGAGAGACAGCGTCGAGAGCGGCGGCCGCAACTCGACCGCGAGAAGCGGCCGCCCGGAGCGCAGCCGCTCGACGAGCCAGGGTTCGGAGCCGGTCGGGGTCACTCGCTGCGGTATCCGAGCCCGGCCAGGATCTCCTCGGCGAGGCGGAGGATCTTCTCCTGCTGTTCGGGCGGGGTGTCCATGAAACTCGCTCTCTCCGCCACGTAGCGGAGAGTCTCCTTTTCGTGAGATCCGAGCTCTATCACGAGACTCCCGTCGGGCCGTGCCGTCATCTTCATGAGCCGCTCCTTTCTCCCGCCGTCGCCTTGCCGCGCGCTGGCCCGCAGCAGACCCCCTCGGGGATCGCGTGACCGTGCGGGCAGGCGTGCGGGTGGCCGAGGAAGGCGCAGATGCTGTCGGTCATCGTGGGAGAGAGGATGTGCTCGAAGTAGCACGCCTCCTCCTCGACCTGGTGCGCTTCCATCTGAAACGTCTCGGCGAACAGCATCTCGGCCAGCCGGTGGCGGCGGATCAGACGCTCCGCGCGGCGCTCCCCCTCGTCGGTGAAGGTCTCCCCCGCAGGGTCCTTCCGCACGAGGTTCTTGCGGCGCATCTGCTCGATGAGCGCGGTGCCCGCCAGCATGCCGCCGCGCGCGCAGACCTCGGGTGGGATCGGATGGCCCTCGCGCACGAGCCAGAGATACTCCAGCACCTCATCGATGTCCTCGTCGGCCTGGAACGGCGTCAGGTGGTACCCGGCAAGGCGCCCGTGCTCAAGCTGGATCTGCCGGTCCGCGCGCCGCCCCACGGCGAGGTCGTGGCTCACCAGCACGATCGTCTGTCCGGCGTCCTTCAACCCCTGGAACAGGTCGAGGACGATGCGCTGGTTCTCCTCGTCGAGGTTGCCGGTCGGCTCATCGGCCAGCAGCAGGGCCGGCCGGTTGATGAGCGCGCGCGCGATGCAGACGCGCTGCTTTTCCCCGCCCGACAGAGCGGCGGGCAGATGACGCAGCCTCTCGCCGAGACCGACCGAGCGCAGCGCCTCGATCGCCTCCTTCTCGTCGGCCATGCTGTGCAGATACTGCGCCAGCATGACGTTCTCGACGGCGGTCAGATACGGAATCAGATGGAACTGCTGAAAGACAAGACCGATCTTCTCGCGGCGGTGCCGGATGAGCTCCTGGCGGGATGCGCGGGTCAGATCCACGCCGTCCACGACCACCTGCCCGCTGTCGGCCGCGTCGAGCCCGCCCAGGATGTTCAGCAGCGTCGACTTGCCGGAGCCGGACGGACCCATCACCGCGAGCCACTCGCCGCGCTCGAGATCGAAGCTGACTCCTTCCAGGGCGATCACTCCACCGTCGTAGCGCCGCCCGAGGTCTTCCACGTGGACGAACGGCATCACTCCCCCTTCAGCGCGATCGCGGGACGCACCGAGAGCGCGCGGCGCAGCGGCCACAGAACGCCGGCGCAGCAGAGCAGCAGCGCGAGCAGGATCACTTCGGGCAGCGTGCCGAGGCGCGGCGTGACCTGCAGCGAGAAGAGCCCCGGGCCCAGGGCCCATGCCGCGGCGCCGCCCAGCCCCCAGCCGAGCAGCCCGCCCGCGGCGCCGAGGAGCGCCGCTTCTCCGAGAATCATGAGCACGACCCCTGCGTCGCTGCCCCCGAGCGAGCGCATGAGCGCGATCTCGGGCTCCCGCTCGACGACGATCGCCATGAGGGTCGTCATGATGCAGAGCCCGGCAAGCACGACGACGAGGGTGCCGAGGGTGGAAGTCAGACGCGCGATCCGCTCGAGAAACCTTCTTTCGGACGCCGCGGCGGCGTGCAGCACGCGGGCCTGCCCGCCGGGCGCGGCGGCGCCGAGCGACGCCACCGTCGCGGACGCTTCGGCCGGCGTCCCGGGGATCCGCAGCGCGACAGCCGACACGACCGGGCCGGTTCCGGCTGCACGGCGCAGGGTCCCGAGGGAAGCGAACAGCATTTCGTCGGCCGCCTCTCCGCTCGTCGCGACGCCGCTCAGGGCGCAGGTCAGTTCTTCGCCGTTCGCCAGGCGGACCGTGACGCGGGCGCCCGGTGCGGCACCGAGCCGCGTCGCCAGGCGCCTGCCGGCGACGCAGGCGCCCGTATCGCTTCCGCCGGGCCACGCTCCCTGGATTTCCCACACGGCGGACATCTGGGACTGAACGGGGAAGTCGACCCCGGCGACGGTGAGTCCTCCGCGATCGGAGTCTGCCGGAACGTACAGGATCGGTGCGGCCACCGCGCCGGGAGTCGCCGCGAGCGCCAGGCGCACGGCAGGAGTCGGATCGACCCAGGGCGCCATGGGCATCCCCGGCCGCGGTTCGGGCAGGATCAGAGCGTTCGCCCCTTCCTCGCGCAGATCCACCGAGAGTTTTTTCTCGAGATCCGCGCTCAGGGTCCACCCGGCCGCGACGATCGAGACTCCGACCGTCACCGCGAGCAGCACGAGGCCGAACTTGCTCGCGCGCTTCGAGAGGGAGCGGATCAAGAAACGCCACGCCGTGGCGGCGCGCGCGCGGGGCAGCAGGGGTGCGGTCATCCGCGCAGCGCCTCCGCCGCGCGCAGCCGGGCGATTCGCCGTGCCGGGAACGCCGCGCCGGCGAGGGTGATCAGCGCCGCGGCGCCGGCGCCGAGCAGCAGGGCGCCGGGCCGCAGGTCGCCCGGGGAGTCGAAGACGCTGCGGCGGATCGACGCCGAGAGCCCCGCGCCGATCAGCGCTCCGGCCGCTCCGCCGATGCAGCCGATCACACCGGCCTCGGCGAGGAACAAGGTGAGGATCCCCGAGGTGCCCGAACCGAGCGCCTTGAAGAGTCCGATTTCGCGCCGGCGTTCGAGGACGCTCGTCGTGAGGGCGCTCGCCACGGCGAGCGCCGCGCTCACCGTGGCGATGACGGCGATGAGCGCCATCAGGCCACCGATCCGCCCGAGCACCCTGCCCTCGGTCTCGGCGATGCGGCGGACCGGCGTCGCCTCGGTGCCGGGCCATGCCCGCTGCAACTCGTGCGCGATGCTGCTCGCGAAGGGGGTGCAGGTGAACATCTCGTAGTCCGCGGCGCTGAACTTCGCCGGATCCACCCCCAGCCGTCTCGAGAACTCGGTCTCGGGGGTCGTGTGGGCGCTGACACGCACGCGGTCGAACTTCCCCTCGAGCGCGGCCGTCGCCTGCACCATCGCGAGCGGCGCCAGGACGAGGTCATCCCACTCGTCCCCTGCGTTCAGGATCCCCGACACGCGCCCCTGGAGAGTGCTCCCACCCGCCTCGAGAGACAGCGTGCGCCCCGTCACGGCGCCAATACGCTCCGCCAGGCGCCATCCGAGCAGCAGCGGAATCTCGCCGCCGACGGGCGCGCCCGGCCCGGAGTCCGGCGGCCAGCTCCCTTCGACGCTCCAGTCCGGGAACAGCTCGGCGAGCCCGCTCGTGCCGGAGTCCCCGCTCTCGAACGACCACACCCTGCGGAACCACGCCCCGCGCAGCAGAATGGGTGCGCCCTGGATGCGCGCGGCGACGTCGAGCTCCGGTCCGAACTCGAGAATGTTGTTCTTCCAGAAGTTGTCGCGGACATGCGGCAGATCGCTCTCGTCGAGCCAGACCGGCATGCGGGCGCCGGTGATGTCGAGACCGCCCAGAATCACGCGACCCGAGCCGCCGGTGGGCTGGATGACGATGTTCGCCCCGAAGCGGCGCAGCTCGCGGGCGACGCCGTCCTCCACCTGCAGGGCGAGGTTCGCGAGCGCGGCCGCCGTGGCGGTGCCGAGCATGACCGAAGCGAGAACGATCAGCTTGCGGCGGCGCTGCCGGGAGAGGGACTCCACGAGAAGGCGTACGAACACCGGAGCGCTTCCTCTCCGCCTCTCACCGGCCCGACGAGCCCGCAGCGTCGCCCGCGAAGAGCGGCGCCCGGGAGCTCAGGTCCTGGAGGCGGATGATGACGGCGTCCCCTTCCACGCGGGACGGCAGTGGAATCGGATTGCATCCGCCTCCCGAGCCCAGGCTCGAAGGCACGATGTCGGCAGCGCAGTTGAGGCAGACGAAGCGCGGGCCGTCCTGAACGTAGCCCCTGGCGCCGCAGATCTCGCAGGCGTCCAGGACGGTGCGCGCACCGCCGTCCGATGTGCGCACCACGAGAAACCGCACGGTCGTGCCGCTGAGATCGACGCCGAAACGATGGAGCTTTCCCGGCTCGAGCCCCGACAGCGGAACACGCACCTCGTCCACCGAGGCGGCGACCATCGCGGCAGGATCCCGCTCCGCCGGAGCGCCGGTCAGCGCCCACGAAGCGGTCAGGGACACGACGGCGAAGATCCCCGTTCCGACCGCGGCCCACCGCCACGCGCGATCCCGCCGCGCGGCCGCTTCCGCCAGCCGCCTCTCCGGACCGCTGGCGGCAACGGATTCGCCGCCGGAGGACGCAGGACGCCGCGTGGCGGCCAGCAGCACGAGCGCGCAGGCGATCAGCGCGGCGAGGAACAGCGCCTGGCTCTTCACGACCGGCCCGATGATCGCCATCGCGCCGCGGCTCATGGGGAGATAGCCGCTCTCGGCGAGCTCATGCAGCCCCGAAACGACGAGATGGATCGCGAAGACCCACAGGAGAACGGTCGTGACGCGGAAGAATCGCGCGAGGTCGATGCGCACGGCGCCGCGCACGAGCGCCACGCCGAACCCCACGGCGAGAGCCAGGCCGACGAGCGCGCCGAGCCCGGCGAGGAGCGCCTGCGATTCGAGCCCGACGGCGGCCAGCAGCAGGACCGTCTCGACCCCCTCGCGAAACACGGTGAAGAAGGTGAAGGCGAAGACCCCCCACAGGGCCGCGCTTCCGGCGGTCACGGCGGCGGGGCTGTCCTGCGGCGCGGTGATCCGCTCCATCCGCGACTCGATCTCTTTCCTGAAGGTCTTCCCGTGCCGCTGCATCCAGACGACGAGGCTGATCGTCATCGCGGCGGCGGCGAGCAGCAGCACGCCTTCCGTCGCCTCCTCGTCGAGCTCGAGACGGGTGAAGGCCCAGGCGCCAAGGAGGCTCGCCCCGATCGCGACGGCGAGGCCCGCGTAGACGGCGCGGCTCAGATCCTCGCGGCCGCTGCGCCGCAGACAGACCAGAACGAGCGCGACGGCGAGCGCCGCCTCGACCCCTTCGCGCAGGGTGACGACGAGCGCTTCAATCACCGGCGCGGCCCTCGCGGCCCCTGCGAGCCGGGGCCGGCGGCGCCACCGGACGGTGCCGCGCCGGGTCGGCCGAGCGGCGCGCCGAGCAGTCCTCGCAGAACCCGCGGATCTGGTGCACGTGGCTCACGATGGTGAACTTCTTGATCTTGCAGACCCAGTCCTGCAAACGCTCGATCTCGGCGTTCTCGAACTCGATGATCGCGCCGCACCCGATGCAGATCAGATGGTCGTGATGATGCCGCCCGTACATCTTTTCGTAGCGGGCCTGGCCTTCCCCGGTCTGCACCTTCTGAACCAGCCCCGACTCGAGCAGGTGCGACAGGGTCCGGTAGAGGGTCGCCCGGCTCACGCGCGCGCGCTGGCGCTGCAGTGCGGCCAGCATCGTGTCGACGTCGAAGTGGCCGTCGGTCTTCATGACGTGCTCGAAGATCGCGAGGCGCTCCGTGGTCACGCGGAGGCTCCGGCCGCGCAGATACTCTTCGAAGGCGCGGCGCCCCTCGAGCGGCGCCCGGGCGGAGGGCGGGCTCATACGAGATCGAGTCTCAATCTCATGATCGCCCAGTCTCGCAGGGGCCGGAGCCGCCGTCAAATCGGCCGGGCCTGACGGCGCCGGCCCGCTACCGGACTTCCCAGGTGTCCCCGGCCCGCAGCAGCTTCGTCAGATCCCCGGGCCCTTTGCGCTCCCGCGCCTCGCGGATCTGGGTGTTCATCAACTCGTCGAAGACGGGGGCCTCGACGTCCCGGAAGATGCCGAGCGGGGTCGGCGAGCCCTTGCGCGTGCCGAGCCGCGAGAGGATCAGCGCGAGCGCCGCCGGCGCGTGCTCGTCGTGCACCAGCAGGTCGGACTCCGAAACACCGTTGCCGAGCGCGACGACCTCGGGATTGAAGCCGTTGAGCCGGATCCCCTTGTCGCGGTTCTTGCCGAACACCATGGGCTTGTCGTGCTCGAGCATGACCTGCGCGTCGTCGCGCAGATCCTTTTCGGTGACGTCCTTGAAGGCGCCGTCGTTGAAGACGTTGCAGTTCTGGTAGATCTCGACGAACGCCGAGCCGCGGTGGGAGGCCGCCCTCTTGATGACGGTCTTGAGATGCGGGCCGTACACGTCCACCGACCGGGCCACGAACGTCGCCTCGGCGCCGAGCGCGAGCGAAATCGGATTGAAGGGCCGGTCCACCGTTCCGTAGGGGCTGGACTTCGTCTTCTTGCCGATCTCTGAGGTCGGAGAGAACTGGCCCTTCGTCAGGCCGTAGATCCGGTTGTTGAACAGCAGCACCTTCACGTCCACGTTGCGGCGCAGCAGGTGGATCATGTGATTGCCGCCGATCGAGAGCCCGTCGCCGTCCCCCGTGATCACCCACACCGAGAGATCGGGGTTCACCGACTTGATGCCCGTTGCGAGCGTCGTCGCGCGCCCGTGGATGCTGTGGAAGCCGTAGGTGTTCACGTAATACGGCAGCCGCGAGGAGCAGCCGATCCCCGAGACGACCACGATCTTCTCGCGCGCGATGCCGAGTTCCGCGAACACCTGCTGCACCGAGCTCAGGATCGCGTAGTCGCCGCAGCCGGGGCACCAGCGGACCTCCTGATCGGAGATGAAGTCCTTCTTGGTCAGGGGGGCGGGGGGCTGCGACTCGACAGTGGTGGTCATTTCAGTTCGACTCCAGGATCTCGTCGATCGCCGCAAGGATTTCCCCTTCCTTGAACGGCTTGCCCTGGACTTTGTTCAGTCCGCGGGCGTCCACGAGGTATTTCGCGCGCAGGATCATGAGGAGCTGCCCCATGTTCATTTCGGGGACGAGGATGTGCTCGAACCGGCCGAGGATTTCGCCGAGATTGCGGGGCAGCGGGTTCAGGGCGCGCAGGTGCAGGTGCGAAACCGACTTCCCTTCCTCGCGGCGCCGCGAGACCGCCACGGTGATCGCGCCGAAGGTCGAGCCCCAGCCCACCACGAGCAGCCGGCCCGAAGGCTCGCCCTCCACCTTCGCCTCGGGCAGATCGAGGGCGATGCGCGAGATCTTCTCGGCGCGCAGCCGGATCATCTTTTCGTGGTTCAGCGGATCGTAGGAGACGTTGCCTGTGACGTCTTCTTTCTCGAGCCCGCCGATGCGGTGCTCGAGGCCCGCGGCGCCGGGGATCGCCCAGGGCCGCGCGAGCGTGATCGGGTCGCGCAGGTAGGGCTGGAACCCTTCGGGGTCGCGGCGGAAGTGCACGGGAATCTCGGGTAGCCCGTCGACGTCGGGGATCTTCCACGGCTCGGCGCCGTTCGCGAGATAGCCGTCGGAGAGGATAAAGACCGGCGTCATGTAGCGGATCGCAATGCGCACCGCCTCGAACGCCATGTGAAAGCAGTCGCCCGGCGTCGCGGGAGCGAGCACCGGAACCGGCGCTTCGCCGTTGCGGCCGAACAGCGCCTGCAGCAGATCGGCCTGCTCGGTCTTGGTGGGCAGACCGGTGGAAGGGCCGCCGCGCTGGATGTTCGCGATCACGAGCGGCAGCTCGGTCATCACGGCGAGACCGATCGCCTCGCTCTTCAGAGCCACGCCCGGGCCCGACGTCGAGGTGAATCCGATGGCGCCGGCAAAGGAGGCTCCGATCGCGGCGCCGATGGCGGCGATCTCGTCTTCCGCCTGGAAGGTGTAGACGCCGAACTGCTTGTACATCGACAGCTCGTGGAGGATGTCGGAGGCCGGCGTGATCGGATAGGAGCCCTGGAACAGCGGCAGCCCGCAGCGCTTCGCCGCCGCCACCAGGCCGAGCGCGAGCGCCGAATTGCCGGACATGTTCCGGTAGACGCCCGGCGCGAGCTTCGCCGCCGGAACTTCGTACTGCGTCTGGAAGACCTCGGTCGCCTCGCAATAGGCGAACCCGGCCTTCAGGGCGAGACGGTTCGCCTCGGCCAGCGTCGGCTTCGCCCCGAATTTCTCTTCGATCCAGCGATAGGTCGTGTCCAGCGGCCGCTGATAGAGCCAGTACATCATGCCGAGGGCGAAGAAATTCTTGCAGCGGTCGATCTGCTTCGCGTTCAGGGTCGTTCCCGAGAGCGCCTTGCGTGTCAGGTCCGACAGATCCACACGGAAGAGACGGAACCGTTCGAGCGAGCCGTCGTCCAGCGGGTTGACCGCATACCCCGCCTTCTTGAGGTCGGTGTCCTTGAAGGCGCCGGTGTTGAGGATCAGCGCGCCGCCCGGCTTCAGGTCGGCCAGGTTCACTCGCAGCGCCGCCGGATTCATCGCCACGAGAACATCAGGGGCGTCGCCGGGCGTGTGGATGTCGGTGCTGCTGAACTGGATCTGGAAGCCGCTCACGCCGGGAAGGGTGCCGGCGGGGGCGCGGATTTCGGCAGGGTAATCCGGCAGCGTCGAAAGATCGTTGCCGACCACCGCCGTCGTGTTCGTGAACTGCCCTCCGGTGACCTGCATTCCGTCGCCGGAGTCGCCCGCCAGCCGGATGACGACGTGCTCGAGCTGCTCCACCTGCCGGTGCCGCGCGGCACCGGTGCTCAAGGCTTCCGTGGACATGGATCTCCGGTCCTCTGGTCTCCGCGGCGCCGGCCCCTCTGCGGCCGCGCCTCGCCCGTTCATTGGGGAGAACACCAGAATTATGAGGGAAGATTCCACGGGACTCAACCTGCTGCGCGGTTCCCGCCGGCGGGAGTCCGCGGCAGCGGCTTTTCTGGCGCGGCGCCGGAATTGCGGGCTAGGATCGCGGCGTGGCAGCGCTGCGCAACGAGTTTTCCTGGTCCAAGTCCCGCGACGGCGTCTTTCACGAGTGCCCGCGCCGCTACTGGTTCCAGTACTACGGCGCATGGGGCGGCTGGGAGGTCGGCGCCGACCCGCGCACGCGGGACATCTACATCCTCAAGCAGCTGCAGACACGCCAGATGTGGGCCGGATCCCGGGTCCACGCGGCGATCGAGCGCACGCTCACGAATCTGGCCGCGAGCGAGGAGCCTCTCGCCGTCAACGTGGACGAGATCGTCGCCATCACGCTCGACCAGATGCGGCTCGACTGGAAGTCCTCCCGGGACGGGAAGTACCGGCGGCTGCCGAAGTCGTGCGCGCTCTTCGAGCACGAGTACCTCATCGAGGTCACCGAGGAGGAGTGGCGCGGCATCGCCGCGACGGTGGAGCGGTGCCTGCGGACTTTCTACGCCTCCGAGATTTACGGGGAGATCGCCGCCTCGAAGCGGTCGGACTGGCTGGAGTGCGAGGATTTCTCCTCGTTCCTGCTCGACGGCGTGAAGGTGCACGTGGTCCTCGACTTCGCCATGCGGCGCGGGCGCGAGGTCGTCATCTACGACTGGAAGACGGGCGCCTCGGACGAGCACGACAACCGTCTGCAGATGGCCTGCTACACCTTTTACGCCCACCAGACCTGGGGCGTCGCGCCCGAGCAGGTCCGTCCGATCGAGTTCAACTTGAACCGCGGCGAGGTGATTCCGTATGCCATGACCGCCGCCGATCTGGAGCGCACGCGCGCCTACATTCAGGGAAGCATCGCCGACATGCGGCGCCTGCTCACCCACCCGGACCGCAACCTGGCCCGCGAGGAGTCCTTCCGGAAGGTGAACGAGGCCCGCACCTGCAGGCGATGCGGGTTCCTGGGTGTCTGCAACCCCGAAGTGGACGCTCCCCTGCCCCGCCGCCGGGGCGCGGTGGTCGGCGCTCCGTGATCCGCCAGGTCTTCTTCGACGTCGGCGCGACCCTCATCACCCCCGAGCCCTCGATGGGGGCGATCTATCACGAGGCGCTCGGGCCGATGGGGGTCGCGACGGAACCGGAGGAGTTCCCCAGGGTCTTCGAGAGGATCTGGCGCGACATGAGCCGCCGCGTCGGCTCCGGCCGCAACCGGTTCGCCGCGTATCCCGGAGGCGAGATGGGCTACTGGCGCGCGTATGTCGGCGAGGTGCTCGCCGAGCTGCGCGCCGGGGCCGACCGCGACACCGCGACCGCGGCGCTGCATGCCGCGTTCGCGCGCCCGGAGAGCTGGCAGATCTACGACGACGTGGCGCCCGTGCTCGCGCACCTCCGGGAGGATGGCATCCGCTGCGGGATCATCTCGAACTGGGACTCGCGGCTTCCGGACCTGCTGGCCGCGCTCGGCCTGAAGGCCGCCTTCGACCCGATCGTCTTCTCGGCGGAGGCGGGCGCGGAGAAGCCGTCGTCCGAGATCTATCGCGCGGCGCTGTCCCGCGCCGGTGTCGAGCCCGCCGAGGCGCTTCACGTCGGCGACGACGCCGAGGCCGACGCGCAGGGGGCGCGCGACTCGGGCCTTCACGCCCTGCTGATCGACCGCGGCGGCCGCGCGGCCGGAGAGCAGGGCTCGATCCGGAGCCTGCTCGAGATCCCGGCCGCGCTCACGCGTCTCGTGAAGGCCTGATCACGCGCTCATCCATCCAGTTGGCCACAGCCCCCGCGGTCTCGAGCCTGCGGATCCCAAGCGTGAGCTGGTGCCTTTCGTCCGGCAGGACGAGCAGTTGCCGCCGGCCGGCCGGCACCAGCGCCAGGAGCCTGCGAATCTCCGAGAAGCTGGCGACCCGGTCCTGCTCCCCCCAGAGGATCAGCATCGGACAGCGCACCCGCGCCGCCGCCGCCATCGCCGTGCGCTGCAGCCGGCGCGTCGCGACCAGGTAGCGCGCGGGGAATGCGCGGCTGCGCCGCGGATCCTCTGCGATCTGCTTCTGCCGCGCCGGGTCGGCCGTGAGCCGGTCGACCGGCCCCGTGAAATCGATCGGACCGCGGAACCCGAGCGCCGAGAAGATCAGGATCTTCGCGGCGCGTCCCGGCGGGACCTTGCCCGGCGTGGCGAACGCCGGCGCCGCAAGCACGAGGCCGTCGAACACCGATTCGGGGTTCGACGCCGCTTCGTGAAGCAGAATCAGCGCGCCGATGCTCTCCCCCACACCGATCACAGGCGCCCCCCGGGCGGCAGTCCGCGCCTCCGCGAGGGCTGCGCGCACTTCCCCGTCCGCGCCGGGGGCGGGTCCGAGCGGCTCGTCCTTCCTGCGCCCGCAGCCGGGCAGATCGAGAGCCCGGGTGACGATCCCCCTCGCCGCCCAGACTCCCGCCCAGGCGTCGAAGTCGCCCCCGTGACCCCCCGCTCCGGCGCAAGCCAGCACGACGGCGCGCGGCCGTTCCTGACGTTCCGTTTCGATCATCGTCTCCCTGAGTGCCGCGCGGATCGGCGCGCGGCCCGGCCGGAGCGCCCTGGATGCCCGGTCCGGCTCCAGACGGGAGCGGATCATGCCAGCATTCTTTCTCGACAAGCAGGAAGTCATCGGCACGCTGCGCGGCACCGGCTCGCGCGACCGCGACGTGCTCTACGCCAAGACGCGCGATCTGACGGCGCAGTCGCGGGTTCTGCGCTTCATGTGCATCCTGTGGCTCATCTGCGGGATCGGCCTTTCCCTCACGATCATCGGGGCCTTCATCGGCATTCCCATCGCGATCCTCGCCTGGTGGCTGCGCAGCAGGATGGGAAGGAACATCCGGATCGCCGACGAGGCATTGGAAGAGTACCTCGCCTCGATCGGGGCCCAGCCCGCCACCGCCTGAACCTCGCCGGCCCCGGCGCGGGCCGGCCCCCGCGCCCCCGGGGCGTCTCCGGTTGACTTGCGCAGCCGGTGCGGATCAGATTGGGCCGCTTCTCCCGCGGCCGCCGCACCGGCTTCCGCGATTCGCCCCTGGAGGTGGCTCATGAACGGCCGCGCCGGTCTTCAGTTTCGTTTGCCGAAGCGCCGTTCGGCGCTCGGACTCCTGCTGCTCCCGGCGCTGCTGTCCCAGGGGGCGCTCGTGCGCGGAGAGGACGCCGCCGCCGGTGTGACGCCGACGCCCTTCCCCCTTCCGGCGAAGCTCTCCGCGACCGTGACGGTCATCAACGCGCCAGCGGGCGGCATCGTCCGCCTGCGGATGACGATCGAGCGCTGGTCCACCGTCGAGGACCGCAAGAAGCTGTTCGAGGCCCTGACCGCCAAGGGCACCCCCGGCCTCGTCGAGGCGATGGAAAGCATCGAGATGGGCTATGTCCAGGTCGAAGACAACCTGCGCTGGCCGATCCGCGTCGCGACGACCTGGAAGAAGGGCGACGACGTGATGGTCCGCCTTGCAACCAACCGCCCGATCGGCATCCGCGAGGGGATGTACGACACTCGCAGCTCCGACTATCCGATCGGGTTCATCGAGTTCAAGCTGCCCCCCGAAGGCAAGGGGGAAGGCTCCCTGCTTGCCGCCGTGCAGGTCGGGTTCGACAAGGAAGGCCGGATCGCGGTCCGCAGCCTGCCTTCGAATACCGGACCGCAGCAGGTCCACAACGTGACCCTTCAGAAGCCGAAGGACAAGGACTAGCGTGGCGGGGGCGGGGATGAACTTGACCGAAGTGATCACCCGGTACTACGGCTACTTCGAAAAGCTCATCATCTTCGTCCTGCTCGTCCTCCTGGCGATCATGGTCGTCTGGGGGACCTGGGCGATGGGGGCCGAGATCCTTTCGACCGCCGCGGCGCGGTTGACCGGTGGAGCGCCGGTGCAGCAGGCAGCGCTCGACGACTTCATCCATCGTCTGTCGCTGCTGCGCGAGGTCTTCGCCGGGTTCATGCTGGTGCTGATCGGCGTCGAGCTGATGAAGACGATCGTGACCTACCTCGACCACAGGGTTCTGCACGAGGAAGTCGTGTTCACGGTCGCCATCATCGCCGTCGCCCGGCACGCCATCAGCGTGGATCTCGAGACCGCCTCGCCGATGTCGCTGCTCGGGGTCTCGGCGATGGTCCTCGCGCTCTCCTTCGGCTACTACGCCTTCCGGAAGGCTGCCGCGCGCGATTAGCACCGGGCTGCGCGGCCGCGGCCGGCGCGAGACGTGCGCCCGGAGGGCGCAAGCTCCGGCGGAGATGATTCGAGAAGCGGAGTGATGTAGGCTCACGGCCGCTCGGCGAAGCAATCTCCGGAGAGGTGCTGGAGTGGCCGAACAGGGCTGCCTGCTAAGCAGTCGAACTGGCTAACACCGGTTCCGTGGGTTCGAATCCCACCCTCTCCGCCAATCGAAGCTTCCGAATAGAGGAGTCCCGTGGGCCCGATCCGTGCGCTCGGCGCCACCGACTACGAGGCCCTTCTCGAGTTGTGGCTCGTCTCGGGCCTCGACTCCCTTCGGCCGCAGGGGCGCGACGGCCGCGAGGCCTTCGTGCGCCAGCTCGAGCGCGGCCAGGCGGTGTTCGGCATCGAGGAGGAGGGGCGGCTGATTGCCGCCGTCGCGGCGACCGACGACACGCGCAAGGGTTGGATCAACCGTCTCGTCGTGCATCCCGATCATCGCCGGCGGGGCCACGGGCTGAGGCTGGTCCGGGCGGCCGAGGAGTCGCTGCGCCGGCGAGGTCTCACGATCATCTGCGCGCTCATCGAGGACTACAACGACGCGTCCCTGGCGCTCTTCGAATCGGCCGGATACCGCGCCGACCGGCACGTGATCTACGTCTCGCGCCGCGACACGCCCGAGTCCTGAACGAGGACGATCTTTCCGAAGCTGGCGTTCGCCTCCATGCGCGCGTGAGCGCGGGCCGCCTCCGGAAGCGCGAAGACCGAGTCCACAACCGGCCGGATCGTTCCCGCGGCGAGGCGGGACAGCACACGCGTCTCGAACATCGCGACGAGCGCCGCCTTCTCCTCGATCGTCCGGCTGCGCAGCACGGTGCCGACGACCGTCAGGCGGCGGCGCATGATCACCCCGAGATCGGCCTCGATACGCGCGCCGCCCATCGTGCCCAGAAGCACGAGCCGCCCAAGCGGCGCGAGCGCCTCGAGATTCACGCTCCATGCTGACGCCCCGACGAGGTCGAGCGCGACGGCCGCTCCGCCGGGCGACGCCGCGCGGATCCGCTCCAGGAGATCCGGCGCGGCGGGATCGAGCGCGTGCGTGAATCCCTGCCCGGCGAGCCGCGCGCGCTTCTCAGCGGATCGCGTGAGACCGATGATCGGGCCGGCAGCGCCCGGCTCGCTGGATGCGATCGCCGCGGCGGCGAGCCCGACGCCCGACCCCGCCGCCTGAATCAGCAGCGGCTCCCCCGCCTTCCACCGCGCTCGCTCGTACAGCGCGTCAGCCGCCGTGAGGAACGCCTCGGCGATCGCGCCGGCCTCCTCCCAGGAAAGCGACGTCGGTCTCTGCATGCAGTGCGTCGCCGGAACCGCGACGAGCTCGGCGTGCGCGGCGCCGCCGGCGAGCCCGATCACTTCGTCTCCCGCGCGCCACCGCGCCGCGCCCTCTCCCGCGGCGACGACGGTCCCCGCGAACTCGAGACCGGGAACGTCCTGACGGACCCCCGGCGGCGCCGGATAGCGTCCGCGGCGCTGGAGCAGGTCGGCGCGGTTCATCGCGCTCGCGCGCACACGCACGAGGATCTCGCCCGCCGCCGGCACCGGGTCGGGAACTTCCTTCCAGGCGAGCACTTCCGGTCCGCCCGGCGTCTCGATGACGATCGCCTTCATCTGGTCGGTCCGCGCCTCCGCGCCGGCGATGCTACGATGCCCGCATGCCCGCCGAGCGATTCGTGCCCGATATGCTGGAGCACGGAGGGCCTTTGCAGGGAGCCCCGCAGGCCCTCGACCGGCGCCTCTTCTTCCGCCTCACGGTGTACACCGGCTGCTCCGACGCGCGCCCGGCCGTGGATGCAATCCAGTCGGCGGGGCTGGATAGCGTGATCTATCTCTCGGCCGCCGATCCCCGCGGCATCGGCGTGCTCCTGATGTCCGAGGATCCAGCCGCCTTCATAGCATCCGGGCGCGAGCCGTTCACGCGCGGGCCGTTTGCCTCTCTCGAGCCGCTTCCCGAGTTCACGATGCTCGGCCGCACGTACGCCACCGGCCGCGAGCCCGATCTCGAGGACTGGCTTCTCCGGCGTCAGCGGCGCAACGCCCTCGACCCAGCGATGCCCTGGGCGATCTGGTATCCGCTGCGCAGGACCGGCGCCTTCGCGCGGCTGCCGCGCGAGGAGCAGATGCCGGTGCTGGCCGAGCACGCGACCCTCGGCCGGGCATATGGCGAGGCGGGACTGGCGCACGACATCCGTCTCGAGTGCCACGGACTCGATCGCGACGACAACGAGTTCGTCATCGGCATTGTCGGGCCGGCGCTGCACCCGCTCTCCAAGCTGATCCGCGATATGCGCGGCACGGTGCAGACGTCGTCCTACATCCAGAAGATGGGCCCGTTCTTCATCGGCCGCGCGCTCTGGCAGTCCCCCATCTGAATTCAGGGCGCCGGCCGCGCGTCAGCAGCCGCCGCCGTTGTCCCTGAAGATCGCGCCGCACTGACCCGACACGCGCCCGCTGGCGCGCTCCGCGCCGCTCGAGTCCCTGCCCCAGGACCCTTCGGCATCCCCCAGATCGTCGGCGACGACGAGGAACCAGAGATCTCCGGACGGCGCCGACCAGGTGAAGACACCTCCGGAGAGTCCGCATGCCGACCCCTGCGGTTGCAGGGAAGCCACGACAGCGAGATCTCCCCACACCAGGTGCGCGGACGGGACGCGGCAGGACGCGTCCCACGTGACGGCCACGGATGTCCCGGCAGGATCGAGACGCGCCGCGGTCACCGGCGTCCCGGCGACGAAGCGTCCGTCCGGGATCTCCGGCGGCGCGCCGGGCCGCGAGAGCACCGGCAGCCATCCCGGGTTCGATCCGGAGCCGGCATAGGCGCCGCGGTGGGTTCCGTCGTTCACCCGGTCGTTCCAGTCGCGGTCCCAGTTCGCGTACGTATTGATCGATCCCGCCGGCGCCGGTGGGCCGATCAGCATCCCCGCGAGGGGATAGAGATCCAGCACGCCGGGGGCGCCGGCGGGATTCGTGAGAAACGAGGAGCGCGCGGAATACGCGGCCGTCACGTTCGCCTGCTGCACGCCGCCGCTGATCGCGGGGCTCGCGAAGACGGCGTTCGCCGTCACCTCCTGCGTGAATTGCGTCGAGCCGCCGGTCACCTGGATCCCGGCGCCCTTCGCGACAACGGTGTTGTTGAAGACGCGGATCGTGCGCGGCACGTCGTTGTGCGGCTGGATCGAGATCGCGTCCCCGTTGTCGTTCACGAAGAGATTCTGGTAGAGCGCGATGTTCCCCTCCCCCTGGAAGAGCCGCTCGGTCGTCGCCTGGTTCTGCCAGAAGAAGTTGCCGCGGATCTCGTAGGAGTCTGCGCTTCCCGGGCCCGACAGCGGCCAGTGCCCCACGAGCACGCAGGGGCGCGCATTTCCTCCGGTGGACGCGCCGGAGGCCTTGCTCCAGACGTTGCGCCGGATGATCGTCTTCGCGTTCATCGGCATGCCGGGCAGCGACGGACGGCTGAGCTGGTGCTTGATCTCCATGTTGTAGCCGATCGTGTCGCGGACGAGGTTGTCTTCGATGATGCCGGCGACGAACGGCGCGCCGCCGTTCGAGTCGCCGAGATAGAGCCCGGTCCCGGCGCCGATGACCACGCAGCGCCGGATCACCCAGTTCCAGGCGGGGCACTTCGTGTTGATCCCGACGATCTGCTGGTTGGCGCCATGATTCACGATCGTCAGGTTCTCGAGCACGATGTCGTGCGCCGACGCGCCCGTGCTCTCGGCCTTCACGCCGTCCACCGCCAGACCGAGGCCGTCGATCGTCAGGTTTCGGATCGTCAGATACGCGGCGTCCCGCAGGCTGACGGTGTTGCAGCAGGAGCGGCCGGTGAAGACGGCGGCCGGGCCGCTCGACGGCCCGCGGATCTCGATCGGGGCCCCCGGCAGCCCGCTCATGTTCCAGAGCGTGAGCCCCTGAGTGTAAGTACCCGGGGCGAGCAGCAGAGTGTCTCCGGGCTGGAGAAGCGGCAGCTTCGCCGTGTAGTTGCCCGGCCCCGCGTTGTAGGTGCCGGCGCGCGCTGGCGCTGCGGCCCCGATGAGCAGGAAGCCCATGGCGGCCGCCGTACGCATCACGGCCCCGCACCGCGCGATGGGCGCGATGCGGGGCCGTGCGATCACGTCCTCAAATCCCTGTCAGCGCACCGAAACGGCCGGCGTGCGCGTGAGGCGGTCCTGCAGCGCCTGATTCTGACGCCACAACTGTTCCGGAAGACGATCCTCGAAGGCGGCGAAGAACTCCTTCTGCGTCTCCACCGCCGTCTGCCAGCCTTCGCGCTTCACCGTGAGCAGCTGGTCCATCGCCCCCGGTTCCATCTTCAGACCGCCGGTCTCGATCGCTCCGGGCGCCGGCAGCATGCCGATCGCGGTCTCACGGGCGCTCCCCTTTCCCTGACAGCGCTCGATGACCCACTGGATCACCCGCAGGTTCTCGCCGAAGCCGGGCCAGAGGAACTTCCGGTTCTCGTCGCGGCCGAACCAGTTCACGCGGAAGACACGCGGCGGGGACTTCAGACCGCTGCCGACGCGCAGCCAGTTCGCGAAGTAGTCGCCCATGTTGTAGCCGCAGAAAGGCAGCATCGCCATGGGATCGCGCCGGACCACCCCGACCTTGCCCGTGGCCGCGGCGGTCGTCTCGGAGGCAAGCGTGGCGCCCAGGAACGTGCCGTGCTCCCAGTCGTAGCTCTCGAAGACGAGCGGCACGACCTCGGCCCGGCGCGCGCCGAAGAGGATCGCGCTGATCGGGACGCCTTCGGGGTTGTTCCACTCCGGCGAGAAGCTGGGGCACTGGGTCACCGGCACGGTGAACCGGCTGTTGGGGTGCGCCGCCGGCTCCTTGGAGTCCGGAGTCCACGGCTGCCCCTTCCAGTCGGTCGCCGCGGCCGGAGGATCGCTGAGCCCCTCCCACCAGACGGTGCCGTCGGGCTTCAGAGCGACATTGGTGAAGATCGCGTTCTCCTTCAACATGGCGAGCGCGTTCGGATTCGACGAGGACGAAGTCCCGGGCGCGACGCCGAAGAAGCCCGCTTCCGGGTTCACCGCGTAGAGCCGCCCGTCCTTGCCGGGGCGCAGCCACGCGATGTCGTCGCCGACGGTCCACACCTTCCAGCCCGGGAAGGAAGCGGGAGGGACGAGCATGGCGAGATTCGTCTTGCCGCAGGCCGAGGGGAAGGCCGCCGCGATGTACGTCGTGCGCCCCGAAGGGTCCTGCACGCCGACGATGAGCATGTGCTCCGCCAGCCAGCCTTCCTTCCTGCCGAGCACGCTCGCGAGACGCAGCGCCATGCACTTCTTCGAGAGCAGCGCGTTGCCGCCGTAGCCGGACCCGACGCTCCAGATGGTGTTGTCCGCGGGGAAGTGACAGATGAACCGGCGATTCATGTCGAGGTCGGCCTTGGAGTGCAGGCCGCGGGTGAACCCTGCGCCGTTCCCCAGGTGCCGGAGCGCCGGCGCCCCCATGCGCGTCATCATTCGCATGTTCAGGGCGACGTAGACGCTGTCGGTCAGCTCCACCCCGGCCTTGCTGAAGGGGGAACCCTCGGGACCCATCAGGAACGGAACGACGTACATCGTCCGCCCCTTCATCGAGTCCTTGAAGATCCCGCCCAGCTTCTCGTACGCCTCCTTCGGGGCCATCCAGTTGTTTGTCGGGCCGGCGTCCTTCTTCTCGGGGGAGCAGATGAAAGTCAGGTTCTCGGTCCGCGCGACGTCGTTGAGGGCGCTGCGATGGAGGTGGGAGCCGGGCTGCTTCTTCGGGTCGAGGGGCAGAAAGTCCCCGACTTGGATCGCTTCCCGGGTCAGGCGCTCGCGCTCGTCTTCCGAGCCGTCGCACCAGACGATCCGGTCGGGACGGGTGAGGCGCGCGACCTCGTCGACCCAGCCGGAAACGGCGGAATTGCTTGTCATCAGTACGGATCTCCCTTTGCGCCGCGATCCGGGGGATCGGGCGGCTCAACAGTATATCCGAGCCCCCCCGGAGATACGCCGCAGCCCGACAGGCGTCAATCCCAGCCTGTTTCCGCCGTTTCTTCGCCCGCGGGCGCGCCGCGAGGAGGCCCCAACCCGACCCGCTCTTCAAGCTGGTGCCGGCGGTACAGCCCCGCGTACACCCCGCCGGCACGGGTGAGTTCCGCGTGTGTCCCGGACTCGACGACCCTCCCCGACTCCAGGACGACGACCCGCGTGGCGCGTTCCAGGGTCGCCGGCCGGTGGGTGACGACGATCGTCGCCAGATCCGGGAGCAGGCGGTGCAGACCGTCCCACAGCGCGGCCTCGGTGCGGGCGTCGAGCGCCGCCGTCGGGTCGTCGAGCACGAGCAGGCGGGGCCGTCCGGCGAGGGCGCGCGCAAGGGCCACGCGCTGCTTCTGACCCCCCGACAGCGACACGCCGCGCACGCCGACCCGCGTACCCAGACCGCCCGAGAGCTGCGCGAGATCGGCTTCGAGGCGCGACACCGACACCGCCCGCGCGAGGCGCGCCTCGTCGATTCCTTCGCGCCCGAATCGGACGTTCTCCTCGATCGTTCCCGACAGCAGGATCGGGTCCTGCGGAACCCAGGCGACCGCCTCGCGCAGCGCGGCGAGCGGCCACTCGCGCAGCGGCACACCGTCGAGCGAGATCTCCCCCGCGCCCGGATCGACAAGCCGCGGGAACATCCGCAGAAGGGTGCTCTTGCCGCTGCCGATTCCGCCGGCGAGGGCGACCATCTCTCCGGGCGCCGCATCCAGCGACACGCCGTGGAGGACCTGCGGCCCGCCGTCCCATCCGAACGACACGCCCCTTACCTGCAGGTGTCCCCGGCCCGACGGCATCGGCCCGGCCCCTGGCGCCTCGGCCACCGCGACAGGGGCCTCCTCGATCTCGCGGACCCGCGCGATCGAAACGGCGCTCTGCCAGCCCTTCACGAAGAAGGTCCCGATGTCGATCATCGGAAACACGAGCATGAGCACATAGGCGTCGAAGGCGATGAAGGTGCCGATCGTGAGTCCGCCGCTCATCACCGCCCAGCCCCCGGCCAGCAGCACGGCGATGATCCCGAGCTGCCACACCTGGCCGTACAGGGCGTTGACGAGCGTCTGTCCCTTTGCGGCGGCGATTTCGCTCTCGCGGCACGCCGCGGCGGAGCGCATGAAGCTCTCGTGCTCGGCGCTCTCGCGTCCAAACGCCTTCACGACCCGGATCCCCGAGAAGCAGGCCTCGAGTCCTTCGTTCATCTCCGAGATCCGCTTCTGAACCTCGTCGAACTGCCTGTCGAGCAGACTGCCCGCCCGGATGAAGAGCACGACGAGCACCGGCAGCGGCCCCGCGGTGAACAGCGTGAGCCACGGATCCAGCCGCAGCATCATGGCGATTCCGAACACGACGACCGTCATCGCGGCGGCGGCCCGGAAAATCCCCGAGCAGACGAACCACGAGAGCTTGTCGGCGACGTCGTCCGTCAGCCGCGTCACCAGGTCGCCGGTGCGGTACTTCTGGAAGAACGCGGGGCCGAGCCGGACGAGGCGCGCCCAGGCCCGCTCGCGGACGGCCCACTCGAAGCGCAGGTTCATGGTGCCGCGCGAGAGCACCAGCGCGGCGGCCAGCAGCCAGTCCAGCGTCGCGAGACCGAACCACAGCAGCGTGGCGTTCTGCAGCTCGTCGAGCGTAGGGTCGTGCGCCAGGTCGTCGAAGAGCCGCTTCAGGACGAGCGGCAGACTCGCCGTCACCGCCATCGAGACGATCTGCCCGGCGGCGATCAGGCCGAGCCGCACGCGGAACGGCCGCCAGATGCCGGCGATCCAGCGGAACTGCGCTGACGCGGTGCGCCGGGTCATGCGCTCTCCTCCGCGGCGGCGGTCTCGCCGCTCCCGGCGAACTGCAGGGCGTGCAGGTCGGCGTACACCCCGCCGCGGGCGAGGAGCGCGTCGTGGCTGCCCGTCTCGACGATCTTCCCGTCGCGCATCACGAGGATTCCGTCCGCCTCGCGGATCGTCGCCAGGCGGTGCGCGATGACGATCGCCGTCCGGCCGCTCATGAGAGTCCGCAGCGACGCCTGAAGCCGCTGTTCGGTTTCAGGGTCGATGGCGGCGGTCGCCTCGTCCAGCAGCAGGATGTCCGGATCGGCGGCCAGCGCCCGCGCGAACGAGAGCAACTGCCTCTCGCCCGCGGAGAGGTTGGACCCGCCTTCCGCGAGCGGATGCTTCAGCCCCTCGGGGAAGGGCGAGAGAAAGCGGTCGGCGCCGACCGAGCGCGCGGCCTCCGCCGCCTTCTCCAGACGGTCGGCGGCGTCCGAGCCCCGGCTGCCGGGCGCGACGATGTTCGAAGCCGCATCCCCCGGGAAGAGCGTCACGTCCTGCAGCACGAGCGCCATGCGGCCGCGGAGATCCCGCTGCTTCAGGCCGCGCAGGTCGATCCCGTCCACCAGCACCGCTCCGCGCTGAGGGTCGTAGAAGCGCAGCAGCAGATTGAGGATCGAGGACTTGCCGCTGCCCGTCGCGCCGACGATCGCCCACGTCTGACCGCGCGGTATGCGGAAGGAGACCCCCGAGAGGGCCCACTCCTCGTCGCCCCGGTACGAGAACCAGACGTCGCGGAATTCGATTTCGCTCTCGAAGCGCGGCCACGCGACGGGCGCCTCGGCGTCGCGGATCTCCGGCCGGCGATCCACGAGCTGAAAGACCCGTCCCGCCGCCGCCACGGCGCGCTGCAGCACGTCGATCTGCTCCGAAAGACGCGCAACCGGCTCGAAGAGACGCCGCAGGTACTCGATGAACATGAACAGCGTGCCGATCGTGAGCGCCCCCGAGAGCACCCACTGCCCTCCGAACCAGAGCACGCCGGCGAGACCGGCCGCCTCGATCCAGAAGATGAGGTGAAAGAAGAAGATCGCGAAGCTCTCCGCGCGGAAACCAGCCCGGAACTTCTCGCGAGAGAGTGCGCGCATCTCTCCGGCGGTCGCCTCGCCGCGGTGATACGCCTGCACGAGACTCATGCCGGAGATCCGCTCCGCCGCGAACGAGGAGACCTCGGCCGCCGCCGCGCGCACGGCGGCGAATCTCCGCGATCCGCCCGAGGCGAGGACCCAGGCGCAGGCGATCATGGCGGGAATGGTCGAGGCGACGATCGCCGTGAGCCGCAGGCTGACGGTGGACATGACCACCAGCATCCCGGCAAAGAGCACGACGGCCTCGACGATCGCCACCGCGGTGGTCGCGAACATCTGCCGCAGGGCGTCCGTGTCGCCCTGCACCCGGCTGATGAGCTTGCCGGCCGGATTGCGGTCGAAGAACGACACCGGCTGCGCGAGGAGGTTGCGCATCAACGCGGCGCGCAGGTCCAGGATGATCTCCTGGCCCATCACCTCGAGCCGCACCTTCTGCACGTAGTTCAGCACCAGGAAGGCGGCCTGCACGGCGACGTACGCACCGACCGTTCCCAGGAGGCCGCGAAGATCCCGGCCCTGGATGTCGGCGTCGATCGCGTGGCGGATGAGCAGCGGTCCGGCGAGCTGCGCCGCGGTGGCGGCAGCCAGGAGCGCCGTCGCGATGACGAGGGTGCGGCGGTGCGGCGCGAAGAGCGGAACGAGGCGGCGCAGCACGCCGCCCCGCGCGCGGGACCCCCGGAGTCCCCCCTCGTCGCCCGAATCGGGCGGGTCGGTCATTCGACGCAGGCGGATGTCGGGCGGAACACTTCGACTTCCCTCCGGAATCCGGGCATTCTATCCGGCGATGAAGAGGAACCGGCTTCTCGTCGCGCTTCTCTTCGCGCCGGCCGCGCTCGAGGGGGCTGCACCCGCGGCCGAGGCGCAGCCCGCCGCCGCACCCCGCCGGATCGTGTTGTGCGCACCCGGCTACCCCGGCTCGACGGCGGAAGCGCAGCCCACGATGGACGTGTTCGCGCAGGCCCTGTCCCTGGCTGCGAGCCGGCCGGCCGGGAGTCTCACCGCGTCGTATTTCGAGACGGTCGAGGGGGGCCTCTCCGCTCTGCAGGCCCCCGAGGCCGCGTACGCGCTCGTGACGCTGCCCTTCTTCCTGGAGTTCGGCGACCGCCTCTCTCTCTCGCCGCGGCTGAGGGCCGTCGAGCTGGCGGCCGCCTCCGAGCAGTGGACGCTGGTCGCGAGGGCCGGCACGCTGAGCGGTCCCGCGGCACTCGCCGGATGGGAGCTGACCGGGGGTCCGTGCTTCTCGCCGGCCTTCTGCAAGGGCCCGGCGCTTGGCGCCTGGGCCACCCCTCCCGACACTGTCCGGGTGACACCCGCCGCGCGCATCGTGACCGCGCTCCGCAGATCCGCTGCCGGCGAGCAGGTCTGCGTCCTTCTCAACCAGGAGCAGACAGGCAGCCTGCGAACCCTCCCATTTGCCTCCGGTCTCGCCGCCGTCACCAGCTCCTCACCGATGCCGGGGAGTGTCTTCTGCGTCGTGGGAACGCGCGCTGGCCGCGCGGACGCGGCCGTCGTGCTCGATGCGCTCACACGGCTCGACAAGTCCGACGCCGGTCAGCAGGTGCTCGAAGCGATGCGGCTCTCCCACTTCGAGCTGCTCGACACCGGCGAGCTCGAACCGATCCGGAAGCGGTTCAGCGCCGCCGGCGGACCCGCGACCGCCGGTCCGTGATTCGGTCTTCGCTGCTGGCGGTGCTCGCCTGTCTCGCCGCCGGAGGGTGCGCCGTGGCCGTCGTTCCGCCGCTCGCCGACCGTCCGGCGCCGACGCAGGACGCCGCGACCCTGGCCGGCGAGATCGCTCGCGGCGGCGCCAGAGCCGCGGCCCTCTGGACGGAGCGCAGCCCCGGCGGCGTGCGACAGGCCGGCGACCTGTGGCTGGAGCTGGGCTCGACCACGGCACCCGACTCCGCCGACGCCGGCGCGATGGAGCGGCTGCGGAGCGCGCGCGTGGACGCCCTGGAGTCCGCGGCGCGCGCTTTCGCCTGGCTCGCGGATCACGAGACGGTGGCCGAGGCGCGCGAGACGGCTGCCACGCGGGCGGAGCAGGCGGCCCGCCGCTGCGGCGATCTGACGCCGGAGAGCGGCGCGTGCGCTTACTGGCTCGGCGCCGCGTTGGGGCTGCGCGCGCGCGAGCGGCCGGGCCAGGCGCTGCCGCTTCTGCCGGATGTCGAGACCGCCTTCCAGCGCGCCGCGGAACTCGATCCGCGCTACGAAGGGGGCGGACCTGACCGCGCGCTCTCGCTCCTCTATGCCCGCGCGCCCGGCTGGCCCGCGGGGCCCGGCGATGCCGATCTTGCGCTCGAGCACGCGCGCAGCGCCGTGGCGGTCGGCGGCGCGACCGCGCCGAATCTGCTCGCCCTCGGCGAGTCGCTGCTCGCCACCGGAGCCCATGAGGAAGCCCGCGCACCGCTGGAACGGGCGCTGGAGATCGCCGGCGGAGACGCCGACGATCCCGACGCGCGCGAATGGGCCGCCGAGGCGCGGCGTCTGCTCGAGCGGGCCCGACGTTGACCTGAACCGGGACCGATTCGCCGTTGTCCGACGGCGGGACTCGGGGGTATAAAGAAGACTCTCGCGGGGGGTGCCTTCCTCTTCTCCCCTGGATCCCGTTCCCCCGCCCGGCCAGAAGTCCCATGGAGGCTCCCATGCGATCCGCGCCCTTGCGGCGTTCCTGCATCCTTCTGGCCGCAGCCCTGGTCGTTCCCGCCGTCGCGGCGCGCGCGGCGGAGTCCGAGTCGATCCGCGATCGCACGATCGTGCTGCGCGATGTCTCCGCCGGTCCCGCGCTCCCACCCGACATGACGACGCCCGAAAGCCGGACGCGCTGGGACCTCACCTCGCTGCCCGCCGCCGGCGCCCGCACGCTGCGCGTCCTCGAAGCCGGGCCGGGGATCGTGATCGAGCAGGCGTCGTGGAGCGGCGCACCCGCCGACACCCGCTACACCGCGACGATCGACGACGGCTCCGCCGTCCGCTGGCTCTTCCCCGACCGCGAGATGCTGCGCCCGGGCTCCGTGGAACGCATCGACCTGCTCGCCCTGACCGGCTCTACCGAAGACCGGCTGGTCATCGATCTCGAAACCGTCGGCTCCGGCTGGGTGCATCTCCCCTCCGGGCCACGCGAGGCGGCGCTGCAGCGCGCGCTCGTCTACCGGACCGCCGCCGGCACCCATGCCCTGGTGCCCGAGGCCCTGGTTCACCGGTGGGTCGACCCCCGCGCCGGCGTCATCGCCTTCATCAGCGGCCCGCCCGACGCCGCCGGCCGCGAACGGACGTCCGTGGACCGCGCCTGGGTGCTCGACAGCATCGCTTCGGGCGAGGCCCTCTCGAAGATCTACGTGAACCAGATCGAGGACATTCCCTTCAGCGGCGTGAACTACGGCTGGGACCGCGGATCGGGAACGACCATCGCCTCTCTCGAGCCGAACGCCTACGCGAACATCGGCGCGCTCATCGCGGCGAATTCCTGGAACTTCTCCGGAAACAACACCGGCGCGGAGGTCGCCGCGACGAATACGACCGTGACCTCCGCCGAAACGTGCAACGCCACCCGGTGCGGTTACACCGTCGCCGGCGGCGTGCTGGGCCGGGAGGACAAGAACGTCGGGCTGCCGTCTCTCGACAAGATCAACAGCGTCACGACGAAGCAGATCAATGCCACCGACACGACGCTCTGGCTGCGGGCCGGCGCCCTTCACGAGGGCAAGTCTGGCGCGCTGGGTACCGGGGAGAGCCGCTTCTGCTACATCACCGACGGCACTGGCACGCGCACGCAGGTGCCGCTCTGGAAGCTTGGGCACCAGGATGCCGGCGGGTTCTACATGCAGCCGGGGGACACCTGGACCTCGGGCGTCTTCAACTGCGAGCAGAATCTCTTCAACGAGGTCTGCGGCGGCGGTGGCACCTTTTCGAAGCTCTACACCAAGAACGCCACCTGCGGTGGCAGTGCGCGTTCGGGCACGCAGTCGGGATCCGTAATCAAGGCCGGCGTCGTCACGACGCCGTCGGGACACACCTTCAACACCCTGCTCGCACGGACCGTCACGGAATTCTGCGTCTACCTGGACAGCACCTGCCTGTTTGCGGTGGACTCCGTCCGCACGGCCGTCTATCTCTGGCAGGTGCCCTACATCGGGACCGTCGTCCGGCTCCAGTCAATCCAGGACGTGCCGAACATCACGACATTCACGACGGTGCAGGAAACCGATTTCAAGTTCGGGCTCTTCCCCCCGCGCACCATCACCGCGCCCTCGTCCACCAACACGACGGTGAGCCTCTCGTGGGATCCCGGGCTCGATACGCACCGGATCTCCGGCTACAAGATCTACTGGGACACCGACTCCGGCGGTGCGACGCCCTACGCCTTCAACTCGGTCACGAACGCCGGGCAGGTCACCTTCGCCGGAACCACGGCGACGATCTCGGGCCTCGCTCCCAGCACCAACTATTTCTTCACCGTCACTGCCCGCTCCAACTTCACCGACCCCTCGTCGCTGGTGACGACGACCTACGAGAGTCTTCTGTATCCGACCCAGGTCTTCGGCGATCCCGGCTTCATCTATCCGATCGAGGTGCAGAAGGCCACGACCGGCGCCGGATGCACGCCGACGCAGCAGGTGAACAATCTTCACATCGCTCCGCCAACCGGAACGGCCCCCTTCTCCTGGAACGCCTCCAGCGATCCCTGCCTCACCGGCTACCGGATCCTCCGGGCCTCGTCGCCCGTCTCGGCGGCTGGATGGACGACGCTGGCCGACGTCGGGCTCGTCACGACATGGACCGGAAGCCCGGCGCCGGGGTACTTCCTGGTCATCGCGCGGGGCGCGACCGGCACGGGACCCTGGGGCCACTACAACCAGTGACGCGCGCCGCGGCCGCGCTGGCGCTGGCACTTTTCGCCGCGGCGCCGGCGGCGGCGCAGTCGGTGAGCTCCACGCTCTCCGGAACCGTTCGCGGCCCCGACGGGACACCGGTCGCCGGCGCCCGCGTGCAGTTGCGCCAGGACGCGACGGGGATCGTGCGATCCGGAATGACCGACGCCGAGGGGAAATACCGCATCGACGGGCTGGCGCCCGGCCCCTGGACGGTGGTGGTCCGCGGCCCCGAGGGAACGACCGGCGCTCCGCGCACGCTGACGCTGGGACTTCAGGAGAAGGCGCGAGAGGACTTCGTGGTCGGCGCGATTCTGACCGAGCAGGTCGAGGTTCGCGGCGAGGCCCCGCCCGTGGATCCTCAGAAGACGGGGTCGGCGCTCTCCGTGCTCTCGGGGCAGATCGACGCGCTCCCGGTCAACGGCCGCTCCGCCACCGATCTCGCCCTGCTCGACTCCACCGTCTTCGCCACGCCGCCGGGGAATTTCTACGGCGAGCGGGGCTCCGTGTTCGTCATCAACGGGCAGAGCGGCCGGTCGAACTCGTTCCTGGTGGACGGGCTCGACAACAACGACCAGAGCAGCGGAACGACACAGAACGCCTTCTTCTCGCAGCTCGTGATCGGCGAGTTCACCGTGCAGACCCACCAGTACGCCGCGGAGTTCGGCCGCGCCTCGGGAGGCGTCCTGAATCTCGTGACGCGGCAGGGCGGCAACGAAATGGCCGGCGAGGCGTTCGTGCAGGGGGCCGCCGCGGGATGGAACGCGCCCGGGGACTTCGTGAAGGGCCTGCCGTACCGGGGGGAGGACACCGATACGATCGGCCGGCTGCAGACCGGCTTCCGGATCGGCGGACCGTTCGTGAAAGACCGGGCCTTCTACTTCGCCGCGTACGAGCACCAGTCCTCTGACGAGATCGTCCCGTTCACCGGCACCGCGCGCGACGGCATCGACGGCGGATTCATGATCGCCCCGCAGCAGGACGACAACATCCTCGTGCGAACCGACTTCAATCTGACCCCGAGCCAGTTCCTGATGGTGCGCGCCTCGTACGACCGGCGCAGCGGAACCGGCCTGAACGTCGGCGGGAGCGCCAGCCCCGAGTTCGGGTTCGGCCTCGACGAGAAGGACCTCCAGCTCGCCGGCTCCCTGACGACGGTCGTCAGCGATCAGACCTTGAACGAGCTGCGGCTGCTCGTCGGCCGGTCGGATTTCGACCAGCAGGCGAACTCGGGCCGGCCCGGCGTCGAGCATCCGTCCGGCTCCTGGGGCGGCAACAATCTTAACAGCCAGATCCGCACCGAGGAGCGGCTCCAGCTCGTGGACAACGTCACCTGGACGCGGGGCGCGCACACGGCAAAGGTCGGCATCGACCTCCAGCGCTCCCACACGCGGATCGCCACGAAATTCAATCCGCTCGGGAACCTTCAGTACGACACCGATGCCCCCTTCGAGCCGGGGGATTGCGGCGACCTGACGGCGTTCATGGTGTATCAGGATTACAACGGCGACGGCACGGTGGGGAACGATCCGGTTCCGTGCCCCGGGAACCCCGGCGTGGACGACGACGGCGACGGCGTCATCGACGAGCCGGGGCTGCCGCAGACCTATCCGTTCGTCTACCAGCTCATCCTCGGGAAGCCTCACGCGACGTTGAACGACACCCGCCTCGCCCTGTTCGCGCAGGATGGCTGGCAGGCGTCTCCGCGCTGGTTCTTCGACTACGGGATCCGTTACGACCTCTCCACCTTCGTGCTGCCGGCCGACACCCGGGTCGACTCCTCGATTCCGAATGGGGGCGCCGACCGCGATCTCGACAACGTCAGTCCGCGCGCCGGCTTCTCGTGGTCCCCGCGCGGCGACGGCCGCTTCGTGGTGAAGGGCGGGGCCGGGGTCTTCTACGACAAGATCGTGCTCGGCTTCCCGGCCGTCGCATCGATCACGTCGGGCACCGAGATCGGCTTCTTCCCCGCGCGGGGGTTCACCGTGGAGCTGACCGACGCCCTGATCGAGGAGCTGGGCCGGAGCTTCCTGAAGCACGCGCTGTTCTATCCCGACGAGCTGATCCTGCGGTTCTCGACCGGCACGCGCCTCGACACGCCGTACACCGCGCAGTACAGCCTGGGCTTCGAGTCGGCGATCACGAGCCGGCAGTCGGTGAGCGCGCGCGCCGTGCGGGCGCTCGGCTACCAGATGCCGATCATGCGCGACCTGAACCCGGTCGTGTCTTCGGACGTCTTCGGCATCCCGATTCACCGGGATCCGGCCTCGGGCTCCATCGCCGCGATCATCACGGAAGGGCGCTCCTGGTACTCGGGTTTCGACCTCGCATGGACGCTGCGGACGGCGGCTGGCTGGGCCTCGGCGTCGTACACCTGGTCGCACGCCCTCGACACCGGCTTCGATCCCCTGCGCGGGGGGATCTCCCTGCCCTCCGACTCCGATCACATGGGTGACGAGAAGGGACGCTCCGATTCCGACCGGCGTCATCGCGTGGTGCTCTCCGGCGACACGCCTCTTCCGTGGTTCGGGCTGCGCCTCTCCGGCGTCGCGCAGCTCGCGACCGGTCTCGCGTTCAACGTCACCACCGGCCATGACGAAAACCTGGACGGCATCACGACCGACCGTCCGGCCGGGGTCGGGCGAAACTCCGGTGCGAAGACCCCGCTCGACACGGTGAACCGCCTGCGCGCGGAGGAGAACGAGACTCGCACCCTCCTGGGACTCCCACCCCTGGACGAAATCCACTCCCTGGACGAGCCGGACTACGCCCGCGTGGACCTGCGGCTCTACCGCCCCTTCCGGTTCCGCGAGGGACGGGGCACGGGCGAGGTCTCGCTGCAGGTCGTCAACGCGCTCGACCGGTTCAACGGGGGGCCCATCGAAGGCCGCGTGACGTCGCAGAATTTCGGCCAGGCGGTGGGCCAGCTGGGCCCTCCCAGGACCTTCGAGCTGGGGCTCCGTCTGGGGTTCTAGGGCGCCAGGCGCCGACTTGAAGCACAATCGGCTCCCCCGTACATACAGGCAGGACATGGCACTCACCCGGATCCAGCCGGCGCAGGAAATCCGCGGGCTTCAGGAGAGGATGAACGACCTCTTCGAGGACCTGCTTGCCCGCGCGCGCAGCGAGAGCCCCGAGGCGGCCGCGGCGGGCAGTTGGGCGCCTCCGGTGGACCTGCTGGAGGCCGGGGACCGGATCGTGCTGCGCGCCGACCTCCCCGGTGTCACCGCCCACGACCTGGAGATCCGCATCGAGGGGCAGACGCTCACGCTGCGCGGCGAGCGCCGGCTCGACCCGGGGCTGCGCCGCGAGGACTATCTGCGCATCGAGCGGCCCTTCGGCGCTTTCTCGCGCACGTTCCATCTGCCCGCCGACATCGATCCGAAGAACGCGCGCGCCGAGCTGCGCCAGGGGCTGCTGGAGATCACTCTCTCGCGCCGGCGCGACACGACACCCGAGGCGGTCGAGATCCGCATCGGCTGACGCCGCGCCAGCGGCGGCGTGAAATACCCTCTGGTATCATCGATGGCTTCCGGAGGGTTTCTCTCGATGAACACAGTGAAGACGGTTCTTCTGCTCGGCCTGCTCACCGGGCTCCTGGTCGCCATCGGCGGCCTGCTCGGCGGCCGCGCCGGAATGGTCGTCGCCTTCGTGCTCGCCGCGGCGCTGAACCTCGGCTCGTACTGGTTCTGCGACACGATCGTCCTCAAGATGTACCGGGCGCAGCCGGCCACCCGCGAGCAGCTTCCCGAGGTCTACGCGATCATCGAATCGCTGGCGCGGAGGAAGGAGATCCCGATGCCGCGGATCTTCGTGCTGCCGCAGGACGCGCCGAACGCCTTCGCCACCGGCCGGAATCCGGCCCACGCCGTCGTTGCCGTGACCGCCGGCCTGCTCCGCCTGATGAATCGCGAGGAGCTCGAAGGCGTGCTCGCGCACGAGCTGTCGCACGTGACCAACCGCGACATCCTGATCGGCTCCATCGCCGCCACCATCGCCGGCGCGATCACGGTGAGCGCGCGCCTGCTGAGCTACGGAGCGATGTTCGGCGGTTTCGGCGGCCGCGACGACCGCAACGGGTCGAACCCCCTCGCGGCGCTCGCGACGATCATCCTCGCCCCGATCGCCGCCCTGCTCATTCAGATGGCCGTGTCGCGCTCGCGGGAGTTCGAAGCCGACCGCACCGGCGCGGAGCTGACCGGCAACCCGCTCGGCCTCGCCCGGGCGCTGAAGAAGCTGGGAGCGGCCAGCAGGCAGATCCCGACGCAGGCCTCCCCTTCGACGGCGCACCTCTTCATCGTGGCCCCCTTCACGGGAGGGCGCGCCCTGATGAATCTCTTCTCGACGCACCCGCCGCTCGAGGAGCGCGTGCGCCGCCTCGAAGCGAGCCTCTAGCCTTCCCGGCGATGCCCTTTCGGACCGTGCCGGCCGCCGCGGCGGCGGCGCTCGTGGCGGCGCCGCTCGCGGCGGCGCCCCTCGCCGCGGAATCCCCGTCCCGCCGCTCCGCCATCGTCGAAGTGGTCGAGCGCGTCGGGCCCGCCGTGGTGAACATCTCGACCGAGCAGCGCGTGGCGAATCCCTTCGGGGGCGGCCCCTGGGATGAGATGTTCCGGGACTTCTTCGACATCCCCGGCCGCTCGCGCGAGCGGGTGCAGAACAGCCTCGGCTCCGGAGTCATCGTCGATCCCGGCGGCGCGATCCTCACGAACTTTCACGTCATCGCCGGAGCCAGCCGCATCCGGGTGACGCTCGCGGACAAGAGGCAGTTCGACGCCGAGGCGATCGGCGCCGACGAGGAGTCCGATCTCGCGGTGCTCAAGGTCGAGGGGGCCGGCACGCTCCCGGCGGTCGCCATCCACGAGAAGGACGATCTGCTGATCGGCGAGACGGTCGTCGCGATCGGGAACCCGTTTGGTCTCTCGAACACGGTGAGCGTGGGCGTCGTGTCCGGGCGCGAGAGGGCCCTGCCCGGCGGAGAGCGCGTCTTCAACGACTTCATCCAGACCGACGCCGCGATCAACCCGGGGAATTCGGGCGGCGCGCTGCTGAACATCGACGGGGAGCTGATCGGAATCAACTCGGCGATCATCGGCGGCGCCACCGGGATCGGGTTCGCCATTCCGGCGTCGCGCGCCCGCACCATCTATCAGGAGCTGGCCCGGTATCGCGAGGTGCGGCCGGTCTGGCTCGGCCTCGAGACCCGGCCGACCGACGCGCCGACGGCGGACTCGCTCGGACTCGGCAGGCAGGCGGGGCTGCTCGTGACCGGCGTCACCGCGTCTGGCCCCGGAGGCCGCGCCGGGGTCGAGCCTGGCGATCTGCTCGTCGAGGCGGAAGGCCGGCCGCTCGCCTCCCGAGCCGATCTCGACACGGTCCTCGGCCGGATCACCGTCGGCCAGGCGCTCGACGTGAAGCTGGTCCGCGACGGCGCGCCCCGAAAGGTTTCTCTGAAGGTCGCCGCGTTCCCGTCCGAAGCGTACTCCTGGGAGCGGATCGGGCTGCACGTGCTTGACATCGGCGCCCCGGAGCGCCAGAAGAGAGCTGGCCTGCCGGAGAAGGGCGTGCTTGTGAGCGAGGTCCGCGGCGGAAGCCCTGCGGACCAGCGCGGGTTGGAGCCGGGCGATGCGATCGTGCGGGTCGGCGAGGTGGCGGTCGGCGGGAGCGCGGACTATTTGCGCGCAATGCCCCGGCTGCAGGGCGCCGGCTCGGCGTATCTCGGCGTGGTGCGGGGCGGGAGGCTGTATCGTGTCAGCCTGAGGCTCGACGCCGGCGAGCGCGGAGGCGGAGCGTCGCGAGAGGGTTCATGAAGAAGAGACAGGACAACGGAGAGCCGACGGTGCGCGTCGTGGACCGGCGCCCCTGGGCGTCGCAGGACGGCGCCCCGGGCGCGGAGGCTGCGCCCGACGCCGGTCCGGCCGCCGACGCGCCCCGCTACCCGAGCTACGTCGAGGAGCTGCAGGCGCGCGCCGAGGCGGCGGAGCGGCGCACGGCCGAGGTCGCGGAGGCGTGGCGGCAGGCCGAGGCCGGTCTCGAGGAAACGCGGCGGCGCCTGACGCAGGATGTCGGCCGCCGCGCCGAGGCCGAGACGGCGCGGCTCGGGCGCACGCTCGTGGAGGCGATGCTTCCGGTGCTCGACGATCTCGAGCGGGCGCTCCGGCAGGCTCGCGAGTCGGGCGTGTCGGGCCCGCTCGCTTCGGGCGTCGAGCTGGTCCGCAACAACTTTCTCTCCGCCCTGCAGCGTCAGGGCGTCGAGCGGATCGAGACCACCGGACTGCCGTACGACCCGGAGACCTCCGAGGCGATCCAGGTCCGTCCCGCGGAGTCGGCGGATCAGGACGGCACGGTGGTCGAGGAGCTTGCGCCCGGCTACCGCTTCCGGGGGACGCTCGTCCGCCCGGCGCGCGTGATCGTGGGGCGCGCGGGCGCCTAGCGCGGCACCAGGTAGGCGACGGCGAAGCCGATCTGCGCCGCCATCATCATGAGATACATGTGGGTCCACGACGGGTGGTTCTCCACCCGGGCCAGGTCGTCGGGGTTGCGCAGCAGCAGGTAGCACGTGTAGGCGCCCCAGACGGCGAGGCCGATCCCGAGCACCGCGAGGACCCAGGGATTGCCGGTCAGGATCGTGTGGCCCGGCTCGATCGGGTTCTCGAGGAAGGCCCCCACCGGCAGCAGAAGCCAGGGGAGGACGAAGAAGGGGGCGATCATCATGGCCGCCCTGCGAACGCCGAACTTGAGCGGCATCGTGATGCAGTTCGCGATCCGGTCCCCTTCCATGTCGGAGAAATCCTTGGTCGTCGCCGCGCCGACCAGGAACAGGGCGAAGACGCTTCCGATGTACCACGGCTCGACGTGGAATACCGACGCCACCATGGACCATCCGGCGACTTTCAGCAGGCACCCGCGCGGAATGGCGATCGTCACATTCGCCCCGAGCCAGTGGCTCTTCGTGCGCCCCAGTCCGGGGGCGGAATACACGAAGGTGAAGATCATCCCCAGGATGTAGATGACCGCACACTGGTGCATGTGCAGCGGCGCGAACAGCTTCTGCGCGACCGTCGTATAGGGATACACGACGACGAGCCAGGTCGGGATGACGGCGAGGGCGTAGAGGACGAGCGAGTAGAGGTATCCGGCGCGCATCGAGATGGCCCCGGTCACCAGGTGCCGCTTGGGCTTGTTCCTCCGGTCGTTCTCGATGTCGTAGTACTGATTGATCGTGTTCGACGCGGCGTTCAGCAGCGAAGCGCAGAGGCTTCCCAGGGCGATCGTGAGGATCACGGACAGCGTGAGCCGGCGCTCCGGGTCGGGATTCGAGGCGGATCCAAACGCGGTGATCGCGCCGGAGATGACGCCGAGCAGCGGCGGCAGCAGCGTGAACGGCCTGGTGAAGTCGAGGTAGAGACGAATGGTCTCCAGCAGCGGGCGCTGCTGGCGCCCTGGGGTGCGCGCGACGGCTGCCTCTGACATGCGTTCTCTCCGAAAAGACCGCTGACGGTACGCCGCGGAGCGCGGCCGGACAACCGGCCGCCTCGGGGCGGCTTCAGGCTCCGGCGAGAGCCGCGAGCCCGATCGCCGACAGCGCTCCGATGAGGGTGTTGGCGAAGTTGATCGCCTCGTTGTCGATCAGCTTCATCTGCTCGAGCGTCGCGCCCAGATACGACTCGGCGGTGGTGCCGATGAACGCCGCCACGATCACGACGAGGAAGCCGGTCCCGGCGCACAGGCCGCCGCCCCACGCGATGCCGGCGAGGACCGCCGAGGCGGCGACGCCGGCCAGGGTCCCTTCCAGGGACACCGCCCCCTCGGTTCCGCGGGGAACACGGCGAAACGTCGTGATGAGGTACGTGGTCCGGCCGTACGCCTGACCGAATTCCGAGGAGACCGTATCGGCGGCGGCGGTGGCGAATGCGGCGACGAGCCCGAGCAGCATCCAGGGTCCGTAGGGAGTCGTGACGGCGAGGATCGCCAGGACTGCCGCCGTGCCGCAGTTGGCGAAGGCGTTCTTCGGCCCGCGCCGGCCCCCCTTCTCCTGTGCGATCCCCGCGGCGGCCTTGCGCGCGTAGCCCATCTTCGTCGCGGCGGTGCCCAGAAAGACGAAGCCGAGCATCACCAGGAAGGCCGGGAGCCCTCCGCCTGCATAGATGATGGTGCCTGGCACCGCGCCCGCGATCAGACCGGGGATCGTGACGGCCCGGGCGGCGTAGGCAAGCACCCCGAAAACGAGGTTCACGGCGATCGCAACCCAGAAGCGGCCGTACACCTGCGGATGGGCCGCTTCCCAGGAGATGGGATCCACGAGAAGAAGCGCCTGAAGCGTCCCGGCGGTGACGAGCGGCACCGAGAGGTTGTCGTCCAGACCGAGAGGCAGCGTCTCGACGATGGCGGCAGCCCCCACGGCGCCGACCAGGTGCATCCCCCACCTCTGCCAGGTGAGCGCCAGCATCCCGCCGAGCCCCGCCTCCGCCCACGCGGAGTCGGGCAGATCGGCCGAGCCCCGCGCGCCCGGATCGCACCAGGTGAAGAGGAACCAGGCGGCCGCGGTGCCGAAGACGAGGAACGCGATCAGACCGGCCCAGGACTTGCCGCGATTCCACGGCAGCTTCGGACCGCCGACCGCCTTGCCGGCGATCGTGGCGAAGCCGTCGCCGAAGGCGAGCGCGCCCCAGGCTGCGGCGACGATGTCCAGCCGTTCGCGGAAGATCAGTATCAGCAAGGCGATGACGGCGGGATAGATGAGGATGCCGATGTCCCGCCCGCTCTTCCGGGCCTCCTCGGCGCGGAAGAGGCGGCCGCGGCCCATCGCGGGCAGCGCGTACAGATTGAAAAGAAACGCGCCGACGGCGAGCGCGAGCGCGGCCGGCCATGGAAGCCAGCGCAGCAGAAGAGCGAAGCCGCCCATCGCCACGTGAAGCGACTTGCGCGCGTACTCCGAGAACTGGCCGCCGGGGCCCGCCGGCTTCGTCATGCGCTCGCCTTCCCCGCCTCGAGATCCAGAAGCCAGCGCATGAGCGCCCCCACGCCGGTCTCGAACGGCGTCATGGTGTATCCCAGCTCGGAGATGGCGCGCTGCGAGGAGTACGCCCACTCGTGCCGGTAGATGTTGACTTCCTCGTCGGTCAGCTCCGGCTCGGCTCCGGTGAGATCGGCGCGCAGCCGCATCAGGCGGCCGGCGGCGCTGGCGAGCCAGTAGGGCAGTCGTCTCTTCGGCGCCGGAATGCCCGTCACCGACTCCATGACCCGGAGCAGCTCCTGCGTCGTGCGGTTCTCGCCCCCCAGAATGTAGCGGCTCCCGGGCGCCCCCTTCGTCAGAGCCAGCCAGTGGCCACGCGCGACGTCGTCGACGACGGCGAAGCACTGGCGGCGGTCGCCGGGGCCGACGATGGCGGGGAGCTTCTTCCGGACGTACTTCTGCCCGACCTGACCGATGATGTTGCCGTCGGTCAGCTCGCCGCTGCCGTAGATCACGCCGGGATACACCACGATGAGCGGGTACCCCTCCTCCGCGGCGCGGCGCGCGACGCGGTCGGCCTCGAACTTGGTGCGCTCGTAATCGTTGAAGTAGGCCCGCTCGCGCGGAACCCAGGACTCGTCGATCGTCCGGCCGTCGGTCGGACCGATGGCGATGAACGACGACGTGTAGAGGACTGTGCGAACTCCGGACGCCCGCGCCGCGTCGAGCACGTTCCGCAGCCCGCCGATATTCACCGCATCGAAGACGCTCCGGTCCTTCGCCCACCGCTTGACCATGGCGGCCATGTGCACGACCGCCTCGGCGCCTTCCATGCCGCGCCGCAGAGAGGCGGCATCGGTCACGTCCCCCTGCACGAGACGCGTGCCCGCAGGAAGCCGGCCGCCCCCACGCTGCGGATCGCGGACGAGCGCCGCGAGAGAACAGCCTTCGGCGGCGAGGACGCGGGCCACGCGCCCGCCGAGAAAGCCGGTCCCCCCCGTGATGAAGACCTTCATGCGCGCACCTCGGCCAGGTGCCTGACGATCGCCTCGGCCCAGGGCCGCGGCGGGGCGCCGGTGATGCTCGCGTACCGTGTGCAGTCGAGGGCGGTGCGCTCGGGGCGCACCGCGGGCAGCCCGAGATCGGCGCGCCGCACCGGAACGGCGGCGTCCTGGCGGGCCTGGGCCAGCCGCAGGACTTCGCGGGCGAACTCCAGCTTCGACACCGCGGGCTGATTCGCAAAGTGCACGACGCCGCGCGCGCCGCGGTCGACGAGCGCCTCGATCGCCTCGGCGAGATCCCGCGTGTGCGTGGGGGCGTTCACCCAGTCGATGACCGCCCGCACCGTGCCGCCGCTCGAGGCGGCCTCCAGAACGCGGTCCAGGAATCCGGGCCTGCCGGGACCGAACAGGAACGAGGTCCGTATGATCAGCGTGTCGGGATGCTCCCGCAGCGCTTCGCGCTCCCCTTCGAGCTTCGACTCGCCATACAGACTGAGCGGATTGGGCGCATCCTCCTCGCGATAGGGCTCCGCCTGGCGCCCGTCGAACACGTAGTCGGTAGAGATGTGGACGAGCGGGATCCCCATCGCACGGCAGGCCCGCGCCAGATGGACCGCGATGTCCCGATTCTCCCGGTAGGCGCGGTCCGGATCGCGCTCGCACCCATCGACATCGGAGTACGCGGCGCAGTTCACGACGACACCCGGCCCGAGCCGCTCCATCTCGGCGCGCAGCCGCCAGAAATCCTCGAGATCGAGAAACGCGCGCGAGGCGGCGATCGTCTCGGGATCCGCGGCGCCGAGCCGCTCCGCGACGGCGCGGCCGAGCAGGCCGTCGCTGCCGGTGACGAGGGGACGGGAGAGGCGCATGGGATGGTGTCGGCGGGCGCTCTTCAGCGCCCCGAGCCCTGGCTGAAATCGAGCAGGTTTCCGATTCCCCGGAGATCCAGGCTGAAGCGCCATTCCCGGCGCTCGTCGCCGATGAAGTCCCGCCGCGCGTACTCGACGAGAAAGCCGCAGCACTGCGTATAGTAGCCGACCCGGAGGCCGCGGGAAACCAGCCGGTCCTGCTGCGCGTCCCAGATCGCGCCGGCGGCGAGCTGCACGCGCCGCTGCCAGAGATCGGTCCCGCCGGTCGCGCTCACTGTGTTGTCCCCCGGATCGGCGCTGCCGTCCGCGGCGCGGCGGGACCAGTTGAGATTCGCGAAGCCGAGCGCCGGATGCCGCGCGCCGATCGCCACACCCTCGGCCACGACTCCGTTCGTGATCGGATCCCAGTCGGCGCGCAGGTCCACCGCGAGATTCAGAGAAGGGTTCAGCCGGCCGATCATCCGGACCGGCCCGCGCGTCGAGCTCCGCCCTCCGCGGAACGACAGCGGCCGGGCTTCGTCGAACGAAACCGACTGAAGGATTTCGAGACTCGCCACATCCACCGGATTGCCTTCCATCCCCGCGTGGGCCGCCGCAGCGGCAGGCGGCGGCGCCGCGGCCGCCGGAGCCGGTGTGGCCGCGGACTCCCGTTCGGGCACCGCGGCGCTGGGGACCGGCTCCGGGGGCAGCAGCGAGGCGGGGCCCCAGGGCGGGCCGGCGGCGCCGGGAAGCGGGCGCTCGGCGGGGGCCGGCGGCGCCACCGGGCGCCGGACGATCAGCCGCTGCCGCAGCCCGTAGGTGAGCACGTTTCGGTCGCCGGTAATGAGGTCGATCTCGTCGAAGACCGGCACGAAGGCCGCCTCGTCGATTTCGGGCGAGTAGTTCCACATCACCGTCGGCTCGATGGCGTGCTTCACGCGGACCGGGCCCGCGCCGCCTTCGGCGCCGCCGAAGATCCGGGAGAACTTCGGCCCGGTGATGCTCACAGTGGCGTCGGCGAACTCCCGCGAGAGCGATTCGCCCGTCATCGTGCCGGAAGCATCGAGACTGTTGCTGTAATACGTCTCCCGGAGCACCATCGCGCTCTCCACGTCGAGCCACGCCGTCGGAGAGAGCGGCATTGCGAGCCGCACCTGCGCGTCTCCTCTCCCGGCGCGCTTCTCCACTTCGGTGAGCGTCGCGCCCGCGGGATCGAAGGTCCGCTCGCGTCTGAGGAACGACGTGGCCGAAGATTCGAAGGCGAAGGTGAACGGTGTGCGCCCGATGCGGCGCGCCCGGCCGCGCCACTCGATTTCGGGCCGCGTCGCGGCGAGCAGGTCCGACTGCAGGACCTTCGCCCCCTCCGGGCCTTCGGTGAAGTACTGGTCCCGCCGCTGCGCGCGAAAAGCCAGGGTCGTGGACGGACCCGGCCGCACCGCGGCGAGCGTCGAGACGGTGGCGTTGGTGCTGGCGTCGAGCGCCCGCCGGGGGAAGTCGGTGTACCAGGCGAAATCCGAGACGTCCCGCGCGTCGGCGAGCAGCCGCCAGCCGCCGCCCGGGCGGCCCGTATAGCGCAGCGCCGCCGCCCACCGGCCGTCGTCGGCGATCCGGTCGTCGATCGCGCGCCCGTCGAACTGGAGGGCGCTGTGCGCGGTGGGAAGCCATCGCATCTGCAGGTCCCCCTCGAGCCCCGCTTCGTCGTGATACACCGCCCCCGCCGTGAGGTCGGCGTTGTCGGCGATCTCCCAGAACCACACATCGCCGACCGACCAGCCGTTGCGGCTCGAGCCCCCGATCGAGGGAAGGAGGAAGCCGGTGGCGCGATCGCCCTTCAGCGGCCAGAGCAGCCAGGGCAGCGCGAACACCGGGGCGCGCCCGACCCGCACCGAGACGCCGTAGAGATGCGCATAGCCGCCCAGCTCCAGGCGGCCCCGCTTGACGCGCAGCGACCAGTCGGGCACGGGCCGCGTGCACGAGGTGAGATGCGCGTCCTCGATCAGGACGAGGTCGTCTCCGGCCTTCGTGATGCGCGCGGCCGTGACGAGCGCATCCGGCGGAAAGAGCCCCGACGCGCTCTCGACGGTCCCTGTTCCGGTGTCGAGATCGAAGTCCATCCGGGAGCCGGCGATGCGGTTCCCGCGCCATTCGATCGAGACATTCCCCTGCGCGGAGACTTTCGGGGAGTCGGGATGCCCCGTGACCGTGTCGGCCTGAAGGCGGAATTCGCCGCAGTCGAGATCGACGTAGTCGGAGAGGATCTGCGATCCGTCCGGCGCCGTGGAGGCGCTGCCGAACGACAGCCGGCAGTTCGCGGCGATCTTCTGCCAGTCCACCGGCGCCTGCGTTTCGGCAGCCCGCGCCTGCAGCACCCCTGCGGCGAGCGCCGCGGCGGGAACGAGCCGCCGGACCACGGCGGAGCGGCTCACCCGGCGAGGATGACGCGCGGGCCTGCGCCCTCGGACCGTCCCGGGGCGGCCAGCGGCCGCGTTCTCCGGAGGAAGCGCACGAATCCGCCGCCGTCCTGACCTGCGTGAAAGCGGGCGCGCTCCTCCGTAACGGTGACGGCCTCGAGGATCGCCTCCGCCGGGATCGCGGAGCCCCCCTTCTCCCGCACGAGAGCCTGCAGCCCCTGGATCGCCTCGTTCAGCGCGCGGGCCAGCATCTCGACACGGGGCGACACGGCGCTTGGCTGCCAGATGAGACCGGCGGCAGCCGAGCTCTGCGCGCTGCGCAGCGCGTCGAGAGCCGACAGCGTCTCGGCGTCGGTGAGATCGCGCGCCGACGCGGCGCTTTCGACGATCGCCCCTTCGAGGGCATCGAGGAGCGGCAGCAGATTCTGCAGCGCGGACAGCCACCGCCGCGCCGCCGCCGGCTCCTGCCGCCGCAGATACGTCTCCAGATCGCGCTTCAGATCGTTCTCGATCCCGGGTCCGAGATACGCGCAGCGGTCCGGGCAGGCGATCTCGACGAGCCGCCGTTCCCCGCAGCAGACCGGACAGATCGAGGAGGAGAGCGCGGGGCACTGGCGCTTGCCCTTGCGCGCTCCGCAGAGGGGGCACTTCACGACTCGGTTATACCACGCCGATCCGCTGCTCCCCACGGGCGCGCGCCGCCTCGCGGAACCTTCCGGCGCACCATGCGGGGCCGAGCAGCGCGATGAACCAGCCGGCCCGCGGTCCGCGCGCGCGGCCGAGCAGCGCGAGGTAGATCGCCTCGAACAGATCGGCGGGCTTACGCGGGCTTCCCGCCGCAGCGGCGTAGATCGCCTGGTGAATCTCTTCCGCGGATTGCCCCTCGTGAAGCGCGCCGGCGAGCCGCTCCAGAAAGGCCCTGCGGTCGTCGTCCAGGGCCGCGGCTGCCGGTGGGAGCGCCGCCGCCACCTCGAACCTCATCTCCTCCGGAGCGAACTCCTTCAACCAGCGCGCGGCGAACTCCAGGCGGCGCGTCACCGCCTGCCGGTCGAGACCGGTGTAGCCGTTGCGCTCGAGCACGCGGATCGCGTCATCGGCATCGCCGCGCGCGATCTGCAGCACCGTGACGAGGTGCTTGAACGGCACACCGGGCGGCGGTGATCCGCCCCCGGCGCGCGAGAGATCGAGACTGCGCGGGTCGGCCCCCGCCCCGGCGCCGCCGTCGTATTCGTCCACCAGCGCGAGCAGCGGAAGACCCGGATCGAACGGGATCGCCTTCGCGGGCCGCGTGCGCACGATGAGATACCGCAGAACCTCGGCCGGCACGACCTCGAGCATCTGCGCGATCGACAGCACGTTCCCCTTGCTCGACGACATGTCGCCGCGCCCCTTGAGACTGATCCACTCGTACATGATGGGAAAGGGCGGCTCGCAGCCGAAGACCTCGCGCGCGATGCGGGCGCCGGTGTCGTACGAGCCTCCGCGTGTGGCGTGGTCCTTCCCGAAGGGCTCCACCGATACCCCGAGCTCCTTCCAGCGCGCCGGCCAGTCCACGCGCCAGGTCAGCTTGCCTCCCCCGGCGATCGGGCGCTCACTCCCGGCGCCGCAGGCGCAGCGGTAGGAGATCGTCTCGGCCGCCGCGTCGAAGCCCAGAAGACGCGCACTGGTGATCCGTCCGCACGCCTCGCACAGCGGGTTGAAGGGCGACCAGTCGGCTTCGACCTTCCGTCCGGTCAACTCCTCGAGGATCGCGGCGATGCGGTCCCGGCCGGCGAGCGCCGCGAGGACGACGCGGTTCATACGCCCTGACTTGTAGAGCTGATCGGCGCGCAGCACCAGGACCCGGATGCGCAGGTCCTCGAGGGTCCGGAGGAAGGGCGCGAGGAAATAGTCGGAGTAGCTGCCCGCGGCGCCCCCGGGGGCAGGAATCTCCGACAGGGGCTGGCCGACGAGTGGCTCGTACACCGCCTTGTCGAGGAACGGGTAGACGTGGCGCAGCGGATCGAAGTTGTCGGCGACGTAGTGGAATTCCGCCTCGGCGCCGCGATCGAGCAGCGCGCGATACACGGCGTCGGCGGTCACCACCTCGCGCAGATTGCCGATGTGGATCTGCCCTGAAGGCGAGATCCCCGTGCTGATCCGCTGGGGCCCGCCGCGCTCGAGGATCTGTCCCGCGATCTCGTCCGCCCAGTGCGCCATCTCGAGCCGGATTCTAGCGAACTCTCCCCGCCAGCAGCGTGCGGGCCGCCTGCTCCGCGAGCCGGGCGAGACCCTCCTCGTCGATCGGCCCGCCCGCAGCGAAGACCCTGTTCCCGCCTGCGGCGGTGGATGCTTCCGCGCAAAGCACTGCCGCGGGGATTCCTGCTGCCTGCGCCCGGGCCAGCACGGCGGCCGGCGCCTTCCAGGGATGGGCGTCGCCATCGAAGCGCCCCTCGCATGTCAGCACGAGATCGCACCCGCCGAGCAGATCGTCGAAGCCGCCGGCGTCGAGGATCCAGGCGGCGCCGCTCTCGAGCGCTGCGCCGAGACCGCACGCCAGACCGAAGCCAAGCCCTCCCGCCGCGCCCGCGCCGGGCCGCTCCCGCGCCGCGCGCCCCGACGCCGCTTCGAGCAGACCGGCCCAGACGGTGAGCCCCTGCTCGAGCAGGTCGACCTCCTCCGGCCCGGCCCCCTTCTGCGCCGCATAGGTGCGCGCCGCTCCGCGCGGACCCAGCAGCGCGTTTCCGACATCGGCGAGCGCCGTGAGGCACCCGGCCCCAACCGCGCTTCGCACCGGCCCGCAGAGACCGCCGAGCCGCACGGTGCGGAGATCGGCAAGCGCTCCGCCGCCGCGACCGGCCGGCGCCCCGTGCCCATCGAGACATTCGGCTCCAAGCGCCCTCAGAAATCCGCTCCCGCCGTCGGTGCTGAGACTGCCTCCGAGGCCGATCCGGACGGGACCCGCCGTCCTCTCGAGCGCCGACAGAAGAAGATCGGCGACCCCTTCGCTCGAGGCCCGCAGCGGTCGCGCCGGCTGCGATCCGGCTCCGCACGCGGACGCGGACTCGATGAGCACCGAGCCGTCCGGCATCCGGAGCCACGCCGCGCGACGCTCGGCTCCATGCGCGTCCCGCACGGTGGCCTCTACGAACGAGGCGCCCACTGCGCGCGCGGCGACCTGCAGGGTCCCGGGGCCACCGTCGGCGACCGGGTGCTCGAGAACTCGTGCTCCGGGCCATGCGCGTGCGATCCCCCGGGCGAGCGCCGCCGTCGCGCGCGCCGGAGTCATCGTCCCCTTCAGCGCGCCACCCGCCGCGAGCGCTTTCACCCGCGCACCGGACGCGCCCGCAATCCGCTCGGCTTGATCCGCCGCGCGGGCGTGTGATAGAAACCGGTCCGCGCGCGCGATCTCATCACCAACCTCCTCGGGGCAGACGATGGGACAATACACGCTCAGAGAAGCGGCCGAGATCACCGGCCGTTCGGTGACCACGCTGCGACGCTATATCCGCAGCGGACGCCTCGCGGCGGACAAGACCCCGGGCCGTTTCGGTCCCGAATTCACCGTGAACCCCGAGTCTCTTCAGGCGAGCGGGTTCGAGATCCGCACCGACCGCCACGAGTCGAACGGCGCCGCCGCGCTGGCGCCGGAGCCGATGCGCGGCTCGTCCGAGGCGATCGCTCCGCTCCCGCGCACGGGCGGGCTCGAACGGGTGCTGCTCGACTACGTTCCCGCCGATCTCTACCGGGAGCTTGCGATGAAGCACGAGCAGCTCCTGGTCCAGTACGGGATGATCCGGGCGAGCGGGCAGAAGCTCTACGAATTCCGAGACGAGGCGGAGCGCCGCAGCGAGGATCTCGCGCGCGCCGGGGAGCAGCTCAAGACGCTGCAGGACCGTGCCTCGCGCGAGATCGGCGCGCTCAAGGGGCGGGTGCGCCAGGCCGAGCTCGATCTCGAAAGCCGCAACATCGAAATCGCCGCTCTGCGCGAGCAGGTCCGCACGCTCGAGCTGTGCGCCCGCAATGCCGCGACGACCGAATCGATCGAGCGCCAGTTCCAGAGGATCTTCGAGAAAGAACGAACGATCGACGCGCTCGAGGCGGCCGGCTCGGACGCGGCGGGGGAAGCCCCTTCCACCGAGCTGGTGGCGGCCCCGCGCGCCGAGGCCCCCATGGACCGGCTGAGCCCTCAGGACGAGGAGCGCCGCCGCCGTCTCGAGGCGCTCGACCGCTGGCTGGGAAGCGGGACCGGTATCGAATCGGCGGCCCCGCCCGCTGCGCCGCTCCCGCGTCTCGACGCCCCGGATCACTGATCCCGGGGGCGCGGGGGGCCTCAGGCGCTCGCGACGCGCCGGATGAACTCGAGCAGCGTCCAGTTCCCCATCAGATTCACCCGCTCGCGCGACTCGAGCTCCAGACCGGGGGTCCGCAGCACCGGATCGATCGGCGTGTCGAGGTGGAATCCCAGGTAGACCGAAAGCGGCGAAAAGGCCTTCTCGACGGCCGCCTTCAGGGGATTTCCACTCTGGAAATGATTCACCACGACGACGCGTCCCCCGGGGCGGCAGACGCGGGCCATTTCACGCATGACAGCGGCCGGATCGGGAACGACGCTGATGAGATACGGGGCGAAGACGGCGTCGAACAGGCCATCGGGGAACTCGAGATCCGCGGCGTCCATCCGGCGCACCGCGACGTGCCGGAGGCCGTGGCTCACGATCCGCTGCTCGGCTTCGGCGAGCATCGACTCGGACAGGTCGATCCCCGTCACTTCGCAATCGCGGGGATACATCGGCAGCACGAGCCCGGTGCCGACGCCGACCTCGAGGACCTTCTCGCCCGGCTGGATCGCGAGCACCTGCAGCGCCCGCTCGCGGCCCGGCTGAAGGACCTTGTCGAAAATCAGATCGTAGGTGCCCGAGAGACGCGCATAGACCCGTTCCATCCTCTCCGCGGACACAGGCTGGGACATGGGGGGGTCTCCTCGGATGGTCCGTTAGGGTGCGGCCGGACGCAGAGTAATATGCCATGCGTGTTCCGTCCACCCTTCCCTCCTTCGCGCCGGATCTGGCTTGTGCTCGCCGCGGGAGCGATCATGACGGCCGTCGCGCCGGCGCGCGCGGAGAAGGCGTCGGCTCCCGCTGGCGCGCTGCCCCGGATCGCAGTGCAGGTCCGCTCGATCGGCGGCGACGAGCTCGATCAGCTGTGCCCCGTCCTGGAAGGGCGCCTGCTCGCGAAGGTCGGCACCCAGCCGGGCTACCGGCTGGTCCAGGAAAGGGATCCGGCGGAGTACCGCCTGCTCCTGGAGCTCGCGGAGCTGCAGTTCAACGCCTCGGGCAGTTATGACAATCCCTACGACGCCGAGGCGAACCCCAACAAGCGGCACTACACGCAGACGATCGGCGCGGAGCTCTCGCTGGACCTCACCCTCGCGCCGCTGCCCGAAGGCGCGTCGCTCTACGAGGACACCATGGAGTTCACGGCGTCCCGCCCGGTCGAGCCCCCCGATGAGCGGCTGCACGGCCAGATCATCGACGACCTGCTCGAGCGGGTCGCAGAGCGGGTGCCGAAGATCCTCAAGAAGCGGCTGCCGCACTGAGCCCGCGGCCGGCGCGCCGCCTCCGTTTTCCCCCCCCGCTCCTTCGAGTATGATGTGCCGCTTTTTTCACCCCCCATCGGGAGGAGGACACTCATGACGGATCGGATGCCGCGGGGCCGCTGGCTCGCTCCCGCGCTCGCCTGCGCACTCGCCCTGGGCGCCGCGGGCACAGCCAGGGCCCAGGAGCGGAAGGGCGCATTCGAGCTCTCCGAGTTCCTTTCGTACACCTTCTTCTCGACCGAGACCTCCCTCGACGACAACGCCGGGTTCGGTCTCCGGGCAGGGCACACGTTCAGCGAGTATCTCGGCCTCGAGTTCACCTACCACCGGTCCGACAACGCCGACATCACCTTCGTCGACGACCCCAGCGTCGACATGAACGAGCTGCAGGGCGTCCTGATCGTGAACTGGAAGCGCTTCGGCAAGAAGTTCGGCACGCGCTTCCAGCCGTACATCGGTCTCGGGCTCGGATACGAGGACTTCAATCCGAAGGCGGGGCTCCAGGAGAAGGAAGCCGGCATCATCACGAAGCACCAGGGGGGCACCGGCGTCCTGTATCAGGACTCGGCCGCCAAGGTCGACAGCACCGGCACCATCATCGCGGCGCTCGGCACGAGGTTCTACCTGACCGAGAACCTCGCCCTGCGCCTGGACCTGCGGCAGACGACGGCAATCGCCGCCGACTTCAGCGACGTCACCCCGTCCCTTGGCCTCAGCTTCCTGTTCGGCGGCACCGGCGGGCGTGACAGCGACCGCGACGGGATCATCGACTGGAAGGACGACTGCCCCGACACCCCCGAAGGGGCCTGGGTCACGCCGCGCGGCTGCCCGACCGATCAGGACGGCGACAAGGTCCTCGACGGCCTCGACCAGTGCCCCGACACGCCTCCGGGCGTCGTCGTGGACGCGAAGGGCTGCCCGGTCGACGGGGACGGCGACGGCGTGCCGGATGGCATCGACCAGTGCCCCGACACCGTGAAGGGCTGCACCGTCGACGCGAAGGGCTGCCCCTCCGACAGCGACGGCGACGGCGCCTGCGACGGTCTCGACACCTGCCCCGGCTCGCCGGCCGGCTGCGCCGTGGACGGGAGCGGCTGTCCCAAGGACGAGGACGGCGATGGCCTCTGCGACCCGCTCGACAAGTGCCCCAGGACGCCGCAGGGGGACACGATCGACGAGACCGGCTGCACCGTCGTCGTCATCGAGGAAGGCAAGAAGGAGGTCATCCTCAAGGGGGTGAACTTCGCGACCAACAAGGCCGACCTGACACCCGAGTCGCTCGAGATCCTCGACACCGTGGCGGCCTCGCTGATCGAGAACCCCGAGGTCACCGTGGAGCTCGGCGGGCACACCGACTCCACCGGCTCGCGGGCCTGGAACGAGAAGCTCTCCGGGCTGCGCGCCGAGTCGGTCATGAAGTATCTCGAGGGCAAGGGGATCGAGGCGAGCCGCATGACCGCAATGGGCTACGCCGCCACCGTCCCGATCGCGGACAACAAGACGACCGAGGGGAAGGCGCAGAACCGCCGCACCGAGATCAAGCGGACGGACTCGAACTAGAGAGCCGCGCCGCCGCCCGGCCCGTCAGGCCGGGCGGCGGCGCGCTTCGATCCTGCGCACGCGGCCCCCGCGCGCATCCAGCACCCGCAGATCCCAGGAGCCGAGCGGCGCCACGTCCCCCGAGCGCGCAAGCCGGCCGAGCCGGGCCTGCACGTAGCCCCCGATCGTGTCGACGTCGGGAAGGTCCCCGTCCGGGGCCCCCAGCCGGTCCACGACGTCGCCGAGCCGCGCGAGACCATCGATCGCGAGGGCGCCGTCGGTGCCCGCCGCGATCTCCGGCGGCTCCTCGTCGAACTCGTCCTGCACGTCTCCCACGATCTCCTCGATGGCGTCCTCGATGGTGACGATTCCCGAGGCGCCGCCGTATTCATCTACGACGATCGCCATGTGCAGCCGCCGGCGCTGAAAAGTGCGCAGCAGCCGGTCGGCCGGCATCGTCTCGGGGACGAAGAGCGCCTCGCGCATGATCGCCGTCAGATCGAGCGGCCCACCGCCGGGGTCGCGGTTGAAGATCGACTTGATGTGCGCGATGCCGACGACCTGGTCCAGACCGCCCCGGCAGACGGGGAACCGCGTGTGGCCGCTCTCGCGCGCGACGGCGAGCGTCGTCTCGGGCGGCGCGTCGAGCGACAGAAAGACGACGTCGGTGCGCGGGACCATGATCTGGCGCGAGGTCAGCCGGCTGAAGCCGAGCAGATTCTCCAGAAGGTCGGGGCGCAGGCCCCCCAGCCGCCCCTGCTCGTGCGAGCGGGCCAGGATCATCCGCAGCTCTTCCTCCGAGTGCGCCTTCTCCTCCGCGGCCGGCGAGATCCCCACGAGGCGCAGCGCCACGTTCGTCGCGCTCTCGAAGATCCAGATCAGCGGGTAGAAGAGGTAGTAGAAGGCCCGCAGCGGCAGGGCGACGAGAAGCGCCGAGGCCTCCGGCCGGCGGATCGCGAGGGACTTCGGCGCCAGCTCTCCGAAGACGACGTGCAGGAATGTGATCGCGAGGAAGGCCGTGCCGACGGCGACGGTGTGCGCGAGCACCGGCGTCATCACCCCCGCACCGCTGAGCAGCGGCTCCACGAGGTGCGCGATCGCCGGCTCGCCGATCCAGCCCAGCGCAAGACTCGCGATGGTGATGCCGAGCTGGGTCGCCGACAGGTGGCCGTCCAGCCTCTGCAGCACCGAGCGCACCCACAGCGCCGCGACGGAGCCGCCCTCGGCCAGCTCCTCGATACGCGTGCCGCGCACCTTGACGATGGCGAACTCGGCGAGGACGAAGAACGCGTTGAGCGCGACCAGCAGGAGGCAGCAGGTCAGCAGGAGGGCCGAGGTCATCCGCGACGAGGCTACTACGCGCCCCGGGCCCCCTCAATCTCCCGTCTCATGTGCGGCGCGCGGGCGCCTTCGTGTAATCTGACACTGACCGGAGACCCATCATGACCGACGCCGCGCCCCCGCTCACCGCCGAAGACGTGACCGCCGCTCTGCGCGGAGTCAAGTATCCCGGCTTCTCGCGCGACATCGTCTCCTTTGGCATCGTGAAAGGGGTGAAGGTCAACCCCGATCCCTCGGGCGGCTGGCTTGTGACCGCCCGGTTCGAGCTGACGACCGATCGTCCCGAGCTGATGCCGGCGATCAAGGCGGAAGCGGAAAAGGCGGTCGCCGCGCTGGCCGGCGTCTCGCGCGTGCTCATCGAGACGCGCGTGGACAAGCCGGCGCCGGCACCCGGCGCTCCTCCCCCGGCCGCGTCGAAGACGCTGCCCGGCGTGGAGCACATCGTCGCGGTCGCGTCCGGCAAGGGGGGCGTCGGCAAGTCGACGGTGGCGGTGAACCTGGCGGTGGCGCTCGCGCAGGCGGGCTGGCGCACCGGTCTTCTGGATGCCGACATCTACGGCCCCTCGGTCCCTCTGATGATGGGCACGACCGGCGCCGTCCCGACGCCGGGACCGGCGGGCGTGAAGCCCGTGGAGGCGCACGGCGTGCGCTTGATGTCGATCGGCTTCTTCGTCGACAAGGATGCGGCGCTCATCTGGCGCGGGCCGATGGTCATGAAGGCGGTCACCCAGCTCCTCGAGGACGTCACCTGGGGAGATCTCGATTTTCTGATCGTGGATCTGCCTCCGGGCACCGGCGACGCGCAGCTCACGCTGTCGCAGGCAATCAAGCTCTCCGGAGCGGTGATCGTGAGCACGCCTCAGGACGTCGCGCTGCTCGACGCCACCAAGGGGGTGACGATGTTTCGCAAGGTCGAGGTGCCCGTTCTCGGAATCGTCGAGAACATGTCGTACTTCGTCTGTCCCGGCTGCGAGATGAAATCCGACATCTTCAGCCACGGCGGGGCGGCGCGCGAAGCGGCGCGGCTCGGCGTTCCCTTCCTCGGCGAGATCCCGATTCACCCGTCCATCCGCGCCGGGGGCGACGAAGGGGTGCCGGTCGCCGCCGGACGCGCCGGCTCTCCGCAGGCGGAGGCGTTTCGCAGCCTCGCGGGGAGCGTCGTGAATTCGCTGCTCGGCCCGGGTGCGCGTCCGGGCGGGGGCGCGGCGTCCCTGATCGGACGGCTCAAGGCGGGCCTCGGGCTGGCCGGCTAGCGGGCGCGGCCGTATAGTGACCGCCCTTCCGTGATGAGATCCGACACCGCCACGTCCGCCGGCGTCTTCCGTGCGGGTCTTCTGGTCTGCGCGCTCAGCGCCGCCGCTCCCGGCGGCGCCGCCGGCGCCCATCCATCGGAAGGAGAGATCGGCGCGGCCCGCGAGCATCTCATCGACTCCCTCGCGCATCTGTCGGACGAGAACCTTCGCGCCGACCGTCTGATCCTGATCGGCTACGTCGCCCCCGACACCCTCCCCGCGGATCGCGCCGCGGCGCGCGAGCTCACGGCGAAGCTCAAGGCCCGCACGATCGCCGACCGCAGCGCCCCTCTCTTCGACAAGATGACCGCCGACGGCCAGACCGCGATGGTCCGGCTCTACGAGACCGTGTATCCCAACCTGCAGGGCTACAGCGGCACCTTCGGCTCCGTGCTCGGCGGCGCGTGCGCGAGCCCGCACCCGCAGGTGCGCCTGATCGCCGACGACCTCGCCGCGAAGTTCCAGCTCGAGGACGCCTATTTCCCACTCCGCCGGCGATGCAACAAGTCGCGGGGCAACGACCGGCTCCACGCCATCGAAACGGTGGGGCGCATCGGCGACGCGCGCGCGGCCTGGTTCCTCCCGGACCTGCTCGACAATCCGGAGCCGGGAGTCCGCGAGGCGGCCTACACCGCGCTTCAGGGGATCGGCCGCGCCGGCACGCTCGTGCTCAAGGAGCGGCTCACGCACGCCGACCCGGTCCACCGGCGGCTCGCCCTCCGCGCGTTGATGCCGCAGGCGGTCGTCGACGATCTTCCTTTCCTCTACGACTTCGTGCGGAAGAACACCGATCTGGCGCCGGCGCTGCGCGACGAGCTGTTCGCCCTGATCGCGCGGCTCGAGGTCGAGCGCGATCAGGGGATCGAGACGCCCGGCTCCTGATTCGCCGCCCTCTTCCCGTCCGCTCCCCTGTTCAGCTTCCGACGTAGCGCGCGTAGAGCGCGCGGGCGGTCGCCTCGTCAGTCGTGCCGCCGATGATGGCGCGGCCGTCCGAGAAGACCGTGATCTCGTGCTCCCCGAGGCGGGCCCGCACGAGGTAGTCGTTGCGGGTCGTGGCGCCGAGGGGCTCGAGCCGGCCGGCGAGCGCCGCGAGATCGACGCGCTGCCGGTTCACCGGGGTGATCTGCACCGACCGGCGGCCGCAGAGGACCGCGGCCGAGGCCGCCCGGTCGCCGCGCAGGTGCTCGAACCGCCGCTCCGCGCAGGCGGGACAGGACGCCGACGGCGCCTCGCCGACGGGGAACCGCTCCAGCCGGCCGTCCCACACATCCACACTGACGAGACCGCGCAGGACCTGCGCCGTATGCCCGGACAGGATCTTGAGCGCCTCCGCCGCCTGCAGAGACGCCACGACGCCGATCACGGGCGCGATGACACCCGCCGTATCGCAGGTCGGCGTGCTGCCAGGCGGGGGCGCTTCTTCGAAGACGCAGCGCAGACAGGGAGTCTTCCCGGGCAGCACCGGCATCACGAGCCCGGTCGAGCCGACGGCGGCACCGTAGATCCACGGGACGCCGTGACAGACGGAGTAGTCGTTCACCAGAAACCGGATCTCGAAGTTGTCGGAACCGTCCAGGATCAGCGAGCAGTCTTCCGCGAGCGACGCGATGTTGCCGGGTCCGACGTCGGCGACGATCCCCTCGACGCTTACGCCGGAATTGATGCGGCCGAGCGCGTCGCGCGCCGCCACCGCCTTCGGCAGGCTGCGGCGCGCGTCGTCCTCGTCGAAGAGAAGCTGCCGCTGCAGATTCGACGGCTCGACGAAGTCGCGGTCGGCGATCCGCAGCGCCCCCACCCCCGCGCGCACGAGGATCTGCGCGAGCAGACTCCCGAGCGCGCCGCAGCCCACGAGCAGGGCGCGGCTCGCGCCCAGGGCCGCCTGGCCCTCCGCGCCCAGACCGTGAAACAGAACCTGACGGCTGTAGCGGTCGTCCACGCTCCGATGTTACTCCCCGCCCCTGCTAAGATCTCCGCCCCCGGTGAGCGCCCCGCACCCGATCACGACGCTCCTCTTCGATCTCGACGGCACGCTCGTCGATTCGTACGCTCCGATCTGCGAGAGTCTCAACACCGCCCGCGCCGCATTCGGTCTTCCCCCGCACGATCTTTCGGCGGTACGCGCCATGGTCGGCCACGGTCTCGAGTCGCTCATCGCCTCGAATGTCGGCTCCGCGCGCACGGACGCCGGTGTGGTCCTGTTCCGCGAGCGCTACCGGTCCGTCTTCCGCCAAGGGACGCACGCGCTGCCCGGCGCCGCCGCGACGCTCCGCACGCTCGCCGGCCTCCGGTTCCGCATGGGGATCGTCTCGAACAAGCCGGCGTATTTCACGCGGGAGATCCTGGTGAACCTGGGGTTCGGCACGCTGTTCGGAGCGGTCTGGGGCCCGGAGCGTGTGACGCGGCCCAAGCCCGACCCCGAAATGCTCCTCTGCGCGCTCGAGGAGCTGGGATCGCAGCCCGGCGAGGCGCTCGCCGTCGGCGACATGCCGATCGATATCTCCGCCGCCCGGGCCGCCGGCATGCGCGTGTGCGCGGTTCCCACGGGCAGCGCCTCGGCGGACGAGCTGCGCGCCGCCGGCCCCGACTATTTCATCGAGGGGCTGGAGTCGCTTCTCTCTCTGCTTCGCTGAGCCGGCGCGCGAGCGCGTCGATCCGCGCCCTCAGGGCCTCGATGCGCGCGCGCAGCTCGTCGATCTGCGCCGGTGACATCGTCTTCGCCCGTTCGGGGAGAACGATCGCCTCGTAGCCGCTGCCCGGTATGCGCAGCCGCATCGGCGCGACAGCGTCGGCGGGTCGGCTGCCGAGCGTGAGCTCGACCTCCCGCGCCCCGCCGTCGCGGATCACCTTCAGCCGGATCTGCTCGCCGGGCTCGTGACCCGAGAGATGCTCGGACACGGCTGCGACCTCGGTGACGGGATCGCCCTCGACGGCGACGAGCACGTCGCCCACGCCGATGCCCGCCGCGGCGGCAGGTCCCCCGGCCCGGACCTGCGCGACGAGGACGCCGGCGGACGCATCGGCGCCGAAGTGGCGCCGCAGCTCCGGGGTCATCTCGACCATCGCGACGCCGAGGAACGCGCGCGGGCCCTCGGGCGCTCCCCGCGCGAGCGACTCCCACGCCAGGGTGCGCAGCGGCTCCGCCTGCGCTCTTTCGTATTCGGCGGCGCGCACGCACTCGGGGCAACTCTCGGCCGCGGCGATCAGCGCCTCGAGCTCGGCCACGCGGGCCTCATCCGGCCGCGGAAGGGGCGTGCCGCCCGGACGGTGGCCCAGCGTGACAGTGCGCTCCCCGCGCTGACCGTCGCGCACCACGACGATTGGAATCTCTTCGCCGGGGCCGTGCGGGGCGAGGATTGCCGCCAGCGCCCCCGGATCGGCGACCGGCCGGCGGGCCGCCTCGACGATCAGATCGCCGGGGGCCAGCCCGGCAGCCGCCGCGGGAGAGCCCGGCACGACTTCGAGGATCTTCGCGCCGCGGCGCGCCCCCGAAGCCCCCGCAGTCGAAGCGCTTCCGCCGAGAACGACGCCAAGCCAGCCGGCCGGAGCGCGCCCTTCCGCCCGCGCTTCCGCCAGCGCCCGCTCTGCATCGAGTTGCGCGGACTGCTCTTCGGGCGCCGCTGGAACTGAGATCAGACCGGCTGCTCCCGCTGCCGCCGCGCAGATCAGGACCCGGGATGGAGCGAGTGTCACCAGCACGCCTCCGCGCATGGGGCGCCCCGGCCGTGGTGGCGGGGGCTCGCGGAGATACTACGTCCGGGGGCGGGAATGGACGGATCGGCCCGGTCGGCCGATCCGGATCAGTTCATCGAGCGGGCGATGCGGAGCAGATCCTGGATCGAGAACGGCTTCGGCAGGAAGCTCCCGACCGACTCGAGGTAGGCGTGCACCTCCGGGGCCTTGGTCCATCCCGAGATGAAGATTGTCTGCCGGGCCAGCGCCGGATCGAGCGCCTTCACCCGGTTGTGCACGAGGATCCCGTCCATGTCGGGCAGCATCACGTCGAGGATGAGGAGACCGAAGTCTCTCTCGCGCATCCGTTCGAAAGCCTCCGCGGCGTTCTTGGCCGTCGAGACTTCGTAGCCCTCGTCCTGCAGGGCGTCGCTGATCATCTCGCAGATGCCGGGCTCATCGTCCACGACGAGAGCGCGGAGCACATCCGGACTGGTCACCGTCATCGCTGAATCCCTCCACCGGCGCCGGGATGCGGCATGCTCGCAATATTGAGTCGCTCCCGGGTGCGGTCAAGGAACCGCTCAGGGGACCGGCGAGAAGGGGGCGGGGGCGAGGATCCGGCTCGTCTCTCCGCGCACCAGGGGGCCCGTGCGGGCCAGGAGGGCCGCGGTCCGGGAGTCGGCGAAGAGGCTCTTCCAGCGCGCCTCGAAAGAGGCGAGGTCGGGAAAGCGCCAGATCTCGTGATACTCCCCGGCATCCCCCACGAGCGTCCGGAAGATCCCGACCGGCTCGATGCCGTGCTCGCGGATCACCGGCAGGAACTCGCCGGAGAAGATCGCCTCGAAGCGCGCGGTCTCGTGAAGCGGCACGAGATACCGGACCATCAGATAGACCATGGGGGCCTCCGCGCGGCGCCGCGCCGCAAAGCCGGATGATAAAGTCCCGCGGGCCACCCCGGAGCACTTCGCCACGCTGACGACACTTCTTCTGGCCGCCTGCGGCACGGTCCTGGTGGCCGCCTCGTTTTTCATCGACGTGGGCGTCGTCGCGCTGCGGGATCTGGAGTTCCACCGCCGCCCGAGGTGGGCGCACCGCCCGCTCTGGCGTTTCGCGGCGGCGCCGGCCCGCTGGCCGCTGCTGGTCGCGGGAGTCGGGCTCGCGGCCGCGGCGTCCCCGCTCTGCGCCGCCGTCCTGGCGGCGTTCTGGCTCGCCGCGCGTCTGCGGCGCGCATGGGTCCGTTCCCCCCGGCACCAGATCAGGCTCCTCAAGGAAGCCTACGTTGGCCTCTGCAGGAGCGATCCCGGAGCCCCGCGCGAAGATCTGCTCGCCGCGGTGATCCGATCGAGACATCCGCGCTGGGACGCCGAGCTGATCGCGCGCATGATCGCCGACCATCCCCGGGTGGAGGATCTCTTCGCCGCGCTCGTCCGCCTCGAGCGGCAGATGTCCGGCTGAGGGGCACTGTATAGTCCGCGCTCCATGACGACGACCACGCAGGTTCGTGCGGAGGCCTTCTTCCGCCCCGCCGCGGCGCTGCTGATTCTGGTGTGCGGCTTCGCCGCGTGGGGCGGCGTGCTGCGCAACGGCTTCGTCTGGGACGACGCGGTTCTCTTTCCTCCGGGCGGCGCCGGATCGCCGCTTCGCGCCCTGCTCACGGGGGCGGCGCCGAGCGGCGCGCTGGACGCGGAAGGAACCTTCTGGCGCCCGCTGGTCATCCTTTCGTTCGTCGTCGACACGATGCTCTGGGGGTTTTCGCCCGCCGGTCTGCACGCGACGAATCTGCTGATCCACTGCGTCGTCGCCCTCGCCGTCTTCGGTCTCGCGCGGCGTCTTCCCGGAACGCCCGGGGATCTGGCGTCCCTGGCGGCAGCGCTTCTGTTCGTGGTGCATCCGCTGGGGGCCAGCGGCGTCGCTTTCGTGCTGGGGCGCACCGATCCCGTGGCGACCCTTTGCTCGCTGGGAGCCATCGGCGCGGCGACCGTCTGGACCCGCGCGCGGCAGCCCGCGTGGCTCGCCGCGGCCGCGCTCGCCTCGGCAGCGGCGATGCTGTCCAAGGAGTGGGCGTTCATCCTGCCCGTGCTGGTGCCGGTCTGGGTCGGACTGCCGGGCCGGCGGGGCGACTCCGGGGCGTCCCGGCTCCAGCGCTTCCTGCTTCCCGGTGTGCTCTCAGGCTGCGCCCTTCTCGTGCTCCTCGCGCGGCGTGCCGCGCTGCCGGGAAGTCCGGCCCTTCCCGCTCCCCCGCTCTCGATCACGCAGTGGCTCTTCACCGCTCCTGCGGCGGTGCTCGAAGCGCTGGGCCGGTTCCTGGCCCCGGGTTCCAGAACGATCTATCTCGGCTCGATTCCGCTCGCCGCCGGCCCCGGCAGCCTTCTCTTCTGGGCGGGGCTCGCGACGACGGTGGCTCTCTTCGCCCTCGCCGCCGTCGCGGGCCGCCGCCGTCCAGGCACCGGCCGGCAGACCGCCGTGGCCTTCGCGACCCTCGTCTTCTTCGTGGCGGTCATCGCCCCGTTCACACGTCAGGAAGCCCCCTTCCCGGCCAGTGAGCGCTTCCTGTACTTTCCGCTGGCACTCATCGCGATCGTCTGCGCGCCTCCGCTCGCCGCCCTCTTCGAGCGGCTCCGCCCGCGGGGCGCGCCCGCAGCGGCGGCCGTCTCGTTCGCGCTCGTGGCCGCGCTCGCCGCATTCGGCTGGCTCTCGCAGGCGCGCGCCGCCGAGTGGCGCAGCGACCTCAGCCTGTTCGAGAGTCTGACGGCGACGGCGCCGCACTCGGCGTCGGCGCGCTACAACCTCGCACGGGCGCATGCGGCGGCGGGTGAGCGGGACGAGGCAATTCACTGGTACGAGGAATCGCTGCGCATCGATCCGCAGCGCTACACGACCCGGAACAACCTCGCCCTGCTGTACGAGGCGGCCGGACGGATTCCCGACGCCGAAGCGCAGTACCGCGCCGCGATGACGGGGGATCCGGATCGGTACATCGTGGTGTACAACCTCGCCACCATGCTGCTGCGTCAGGGGCGCATCGGCGACGCGGTGTCCGGATTCACCGAGGCGATCCGGCGCAATCCCGGATTCGTCGACTCGCATCTCGGGCTCGGGGAGGCCCTGTCCGCCGCCGGCGATTCTGGAAGGGCGCTCGCGGCGTGGCGCGAGGCGGTGCGCATCGCCCCCGGGCGCGGCGAGCCGCACGCGCGCTACGGCTCCGCGCTCGCGGCCTCGGGCCGTACGGACGAAGGCATCGCCCAGCTTCGCGAAGGCCTGCGGCTCGCCCCGCGCGACCCCGACGTCCGCTCCGATCTGGCGGCGGCGCTGCTCGACACCGGACAGGCCGAGGAGGCGCTCGCGCTCTGCGACGAGGCGATCTCGATGTTCCCGCGATCGGCCCGCTCTCACTACAACCGGGGCAACGCGCTGCGCGCCCTGAATCGCGGCGCCGAGGCGGTGCCGGAATACGCAACCGCCTCGGAGATCGATCCGGCATACGGCAAGGCGATCAACAACCTCGGCGTGACGCTCGTCGAGCTGGGACGGCTGCCCGAGGCGCTCGCCGCCTTCGACCGTCTCGTCGCCCTCGAGCCCGGCTCCGCGCGCGCCTGGAACAACCGCGGCGTCGCTTTGCGCGACCTGGGCCGGCGCGACGAAGCCCGGGTCGCCTTCGAGCGGTCGCTCGCCATCGACCCGAACTTCGCCGAGCCGAGGCGCCACCTCGCCGCCATGGCGGCAGGCGGTCCGCCGAGCGTCACCTCAACTGAAAGCTGACTTCGACGCGAATCACGACCGACACACCGCGGCCGGTCATGCCGGCCGGCTTCCAGCGCCACTGCTTCACCGCTTCGACGGCGGCGCGCTCGAGCAGCGGATCGTGTCTCAGAACTTCGATCCGGCCGGGCAGTCCGTCGGGAGTCACCGTCACCTCGAGCAGCACCGTGCCCTCCCTGCGCACCTTGATCGCCGCGGCCGGATAGACCGGCTCGACGCGGGTCAGCAGCGCCGGCGGGTCGAACCGCCCGCGGTCCGGCTCGCCGGGGCCACTGCCGACTCCGGTGTCCTCCCCCGTCCCGCGGCCGGGCCCCGTTCCGGGACCGCCCTGCCCGTCGCCCGATCCCTGCGACGGGTCCCCGGTCCCGCCAGGGATGCCGGTGGAGTCTGAGCCGGTTCCGTCAGGGGTTCCGAGGACCGGATTCTCCGGTGCGGGAGACTCCGCGACCGGCGCGGCCGGGTCAGGGTGCCGGGGCTGGGTCTCCTGCTGCGCCTGAGCCTGGTCTTCCTCCGACTGCTCTTCACGCGCGGCGGGGGGCGGCGGCCCGGCGCTGCGTGATCCGCCCCCGCGACCTCCCCCGTCCTGTCCGGTTTCGATCAGGATCATCTGTTCTTCGTAGGGCGGGGGCCCCTCGATGAGGACGATTCCCAGATCGGGCGGAACGATGACCGGAAGCTGCCAGACCGAGATCAGCACCACCGTTGCGACGATCAGCCCGTGAAGCGCGATGGCGCCGCTGGCCGCAGGGAGCGCACGGGCGGCCGCGCCCGGTGTCGTAGAGTCGCTGCTCTCGAACATGGCGTGCCTCCTGTCTCAAGAGACACCGGACCCCGGGAGCGGTTCCAGGAGATTCGGCAGGAGGTGCGGCGGTGTCCCCCCGGGCAGGCGGGGTGCCGATGCCGCAGATCGGCTGAGGGAGCGGAGGCGTGCCCGCCTCCGCCGCCCATGTCTTAGTAGCCGGTGGGGTTGTAGTCCTGCAGGCGCTTCCGCGGCGGAGCGGAGCGATAGCCGACTCCGACGACACCTTCCACGAAGACCAGATTGTCCGGCCAGAGCTCCAGCTCGGTCACGCTGCCGCGGATCTGCGCATTGATGAGCAGGTGCTCGCCGAGCCACCACTCCCAGCCGATCGCCGCGTGATACTCGAAGTGCTGCTCTGCGAAGAAGGTGTTGCCCACGCGGTCGTCGGCGATGTTGAAGGCGCCGATGCCCCCCACGACATAGGGCGTGGAGCGCCAGTCGGTGATCCGCCAGGTCAGGTCGGCGTCGATCCAGGTGAGCACGACGTCGTCGCTCACCGTCGTCTTCACACCGCCCGCGTTCGAGGTGAAATCGTAGTCGGGGCGTGTGCCGGCGAAGGACATGGCGAAGGCGAAGTTGTCGTGGAAGTGCGCCTCGGCGCGGACGCCGCCGAGCGGGATCCCTTCCAGCTCGAGCGTGTCCTTCGAGCCGCCGGTCGAGCGATCGAGGGTATTGCTCTCGGTCCAGCCGGCGAACGCCTGGAAGTCCCAGCGTCCCTTCCGGACGTGCGTGGGGTCGGCGTACCAGTCCCCGGCGCTGATCGCGGAGCAAAGCGCCGCGGCGGTCAGAACGGCGATCATCGAGACGGCACGACGGGCACACCGGGCCATGACAACCCTCCATCCCCCGGAGGGCAATGTGTTTCCCGGCGGCGCCAGCGTCAAGCGGGCCACCGCCGGGCCGGGGGCGCGGGCCGGCGGCCGCGTAGCTCATGGTGGACGCGAGATTGTGGGAAGTGCCTGCACCGGGTCCGACCGGCCCGCGCTCAGATTCGGCGCACTCGCAGCATTCCCGTCCCCGAAAAGCACTCGCTCAGCGCCGCGAGCACCATCCGTCCTGGTGGGCTCGACCAAACTCCCCTCCAATTCGCGCTGCCGGGCGGGTTTCGCCGCCGGGCCGGGGACGCGATGCCCAAAGAACCCGCTCGCCCGGCCGAGATCCACTCCGCGGGTTTCCAACAATCTCCCGACCACCATGCCCCTATTCCGCTGGACCGCCCGCCGGATGCTCGATTAGAGTGCGCCCGAATCCAGCTCATCCAGAACCGCGCCGGCACCCGCTGCGCGTCAGCCCAGGGGCGTGATGGTCACCAGGAAGAGCCTTCCTCTCGGGGCGTCCCTGCGCCGCCTGACCTCCTCGAAGGAGCGGCGGGATGCGGAGATCGGCCGGTTCGCCGCCGCGATCGTGCTCTCCTGGGTGCGCGCCGGCCGCGCGCGGCGGGCGCACGGCAAGCCGCCGTGGCACCCAGCCGATCTGCACGCGTTCCCCCCCCGCGGCGACGGCGGTCTCTTCCGCAGCTCGATCGAGCGGCTGCTCATGGAGCTCGTCCTCGCACGCCCCGGATCCGCCGCCTGCCTGCATCTGGCGAACGAGAACTTCCTCGCCCTCGAGGCGCTCACCGCGCGCCGGCCGGCGCCGAGCCGCCAGGCGGTGCTCGGCACAGTGGAGCGCGCCACGGAGCGCTTCGTCCGCGCCCTCGTTCGCACTCCGCGCGCGGTGCGGAGGGCCGGCGGCCGGCTCGCGCGGTCCGGGACGCGTCTCGTCTGCTATGCGCCAGGACCTCTCGTCGAGGAGGCGCTGCGCGCCGCCCGGCGGCGCCGCCGGCGGATCATCGTGTCTGTTTCGGAAGGCCGCCCCGATCTCGCCGGCGCCGCAGCGGCGGCGCGTCTCGCGCGAGGCGGCCTGCGCGTCGAGATCTTCTCCGACGCCGCGCTGTTCCACGGTCTGGAAGGAGCCGCCGCGCTCGTGCTCGAAGCGCACGCCGTCTCGCGCGACGGGGCGATCGCCGCGGCCGGCTCCGCGGGACTCGCCGAGCTGGCGGCGTCCCGACGCGTTCCGGTTGTCGTCGCCTGCGGTCCGGAGGCGCATCTCCCTCCCGCGCTCGCCGCATTCATCCGGGAGGAGGCGGCGCCGGGGCGGCCCTCGAAGCGACGCGCCGCCTCGCGTCCCACATACCGATTCCCGCGTTTCGATCTCACGCCCCTCGAACTCATCCAGCGCCTCCTGACGCCCTGGGGGCTGCTGGCGCGCGAGGAAGCAGCGGCGCTGCTCGGCAATCTCCGCTGCTCCCCGCGCCTGCAGCGGGCCCTTGTCGGCCGACTGGGCCGGCCTCAGGTTCCGCCGCGCCGCGCGCGCAGGGTCCGGCGCCGCGGCAGATCGTCGCGCCGGCGGCGATGACGCCGCGCTTTTCGGCGCGGGTTCCCGGAGCCTTGACGGAAAACGCGCTTGCGCGAGCCTTCGCCGCGCGCCGCGCCGCCGGCCGGGAGATCTTGGACCTCACCGTCTCGAACCCGACATCCGTGGGGCTTCCCGTTCTGACGCTGCCTTCCGGTGATCGCGACGCGGCTTCGGCTGCGTACCGCCCGGAACCCCGCGGCGATGCGGCGGCGCTCACGGCAGTGAGCGCTCTGTGGCTCGGCCGCGGCGTCGCCGCGGACCCCGGGGCGCTCGTTCTCTGCTCGAGCACCAGCGAGGCGTACGGCTGGCTCTTCAAGCTGCTGGCCGACCCAGGCGACGAGATCCTCGTGCCGCGGCCGTCCTATCCCCTGTTCGAGCATCTCGCGCGGCTCGAGTCGGTAGTCACGCGCACCTATCCGCTGCACGAGGAGGGGGGCTGGCACCTCGACATCGACGCTCTGGAGCGCGCTGTGTCGGCGCGGACGCGGGCGATCGTCACAGTGAATCCGAACAATCCCACCGGTTCCTGTCTGCAGCCGCACGAGCGGGACGCGCTCGTGCGCATCGCCGCGGCGCACCGGCTTGCCGTCATCTCCGATGAGGTCTTCGCCGACTACCCGTGCGCGCCGCGGCCGGGCGCCGTGCGGACGCTGGCCGCCGAAGACCGGGCGCTCTGCTTCGTTCTCGACGGGCTTTCGAAGACGCTCGCGCAGCCGCAGATGAAAGTGGCCTGGATCCTGATCTCCGGTCCGCGCGAGGCCTCGCGCGCGGCGCTCGAGCGGCTGGAGTGGATCGCGGACAGCTATCTGCCGGTGTCGGCGCCGCTCGCGTCGGCACTGCCGGCTCTTCTTGCGCAGGCCCCCGCGGCGCAGGCGGCGGTCCGCGCGCGCCGGGACGGCAATCTCCGCGCGCTCGAGACGGCCTCAGCGAGGACGCGCGCCGCGTCGGTGCTGCCCGTCGAAGGGGGATGGACGGCCGTGCTGCGAGCGCCGGGGACCCGGACCGACGAGGAGTGGGCGCTGCGGCTCCTGGAGCAGGATGGCGTGCTGGTGCACCCGGGGCACTTCTACGACTTCGAGCAGGAGGCGCGGCTCGTCGTGAGTCTGCTCCCCGAGCCGGAGGTCTTTTCGGCAGGCCTCGAGAGAATCGTGACGCGTCTGGGGGAAGTCTGAGGGCGCGCCCGCATCCCTACGGGGCGCGCATCGCCGCCGCGGGATCGCGCCGGCCGTAGATCCTGTAGACGACCGTCGGCTCCACGGCAAGACTCTGAACCAGCACGTACCGGGGATCCTCGAGACGAAACACGACCCCGGGCTGCGGGTCGCCGTCGTGACCCACGATGTAATCGGCCGATCCGTCAGGGAAGCCTCCGGCGAGCGCCTCGGGGCTCACGAGACCCGACGTGTCCTGGATCCGCAGCCCGCTGATCCACCCGATGTGTCCGATCGCCGAGGTTCTGACGACCGATCCCGGCGCGGCGTGCTCGCGCAGCCACTCCCCCGTCGCAACGCGCGGCGCTTCCCACACACGCAGCTGGTCCGCGTAGGCGGCGAGCGAGTCGCGCCACGCGCCGGCGCGGGAGACGCCGGCGAGGAGAAGACAGGCCGCGGCCGCCGTCACGGCGAGCCGGCTCGGCCAGTGCCGTAACAGCGCGCCGGTCACCAGCGAGGCTCCGGCGCCGGCGCCCAGGGCGAGCACCGGCACGAGCGGCACCCGGTACCACGGGTAGGCGTCGAGACCGGTCGCCGTGTAAGCACCCACGTAGAAGACGAGCCAGAGCGCCCACACGAGATTCCGTCCGCCGGAGGCGGCGAGGCGCGCGAATCCCAGAAGACCCAGGGGAACGAACAGCACGGCTCCATCGCGCAGGAGCGAGAGCGCCATCCAGTACGGCTCGGAGTGCCGCGTGTGGGTGCGCTTCGCCGTGAACGACTCCGGCAGCACGCTGCCGAATGTGATCTGCGCATGGATCGCCCACGGGAGCGTCATGAGAAGGAACAGGAGGATCCCGCCCGGCGACGGCCGGCGGCGTCCGAGGAAATCGCAGAGAACGAACGCCGCGGGAACCGCCGCGCCGTCGAGGCGGACCAGAACGCACAGCGCCGCGAGCAGCCAGGCGAGCCGGTCTCGCCCGCAGGCGTACGCGAGCAGCGCGCCGACGATCAGCGCGGAGTAGAAGACGGTCTCCATCCCCTGGGTCGCATACACGGCGAGCGGGCCCTCGGTCATCGCGATCGCCGCGGCGAGCAGCCCGGCCGCGGAGCCCGCAGCGGCGCGGCCGGCGCCAAGGAGAAGCAGCGGGAGGCAGACGAGCCCCCCGATGCCCAGGAGCAGCGCGGTGGTTTCGACAGGCAGCGCGGCCTTCCGGAATGCCGCGAGCAGGATCGTGAAGAGCGGCGTGCTCGTCCCCGAGACGCTCTCTCCCGTGTTGTAGACCCAGCCGTTCCCGGCTGCGAGATTTCCGGCGTATCTCCACGTGATCGGCGCGTCGTCGGTGTCGATCGCGAGCGAGTGGTCGAGAGCGAAACCGCCGGCGAGCACCGCGAGCGAGAGTGCGCCGGCCGCAATCCACGCTTTCCCGCCCGATCGATCCGGCCCCGCTCCGGCGGCGGGCTCCCGGCTCAGCAGTCCGAGCGCGAGCAGAGCCGCCGCCAGCGCTGCGAGCGGGATGAGGTGCAGGAACAGCCAGGAGCTGCTCATGCCGTGAGGGCGGCGCGCAGCGCGCCGGGCTCCCTCAGCGCCGGCCCGCACGCGCCGCGTGCGCACACCCAGGCCGCCGCGGCGTCGCCGGGCATTTTTCCCTCCAGGATCGCAGGGCCGGCGCCGGCCGCGCCGCCGGCGGCGACGACGCGTCCCGGCACGAATCCGCGGCGCGCTTCGGAGAGGAGCCGGCGCCCGCCTTCGGAGTCCGCCCCGGACACGATGGCGATCTGCGGCCCCTCCCCGAGGGCGTAGTCGAGCGCCGTGAGCAGCGCAGGGAACAGCGCCGGCGCCCGCTTCACCATCGCGCTCGCCGAGGCGAAGACCTTCAGAGCCCGGTCACGCAGCTCGAGGCGGCCGGTGAGATCCGAGAGACGAAGGAGATTCAGGCAGGCGATCGAAGAACCGGCGGGAAGGACGTTGTCGTGGACCTGTCTTCCCCGGCCCGGCAGCAGCGCGTCGGAGCCGTCGTTGAAGAAGTACCCGCCGGTCTCGGCGTCGCTGAATCGCTTCTCCTGAGCCTCCTGAAGCCGCAGCGCCTCGTGCAGCCAGCCCGGATCGAAGTCTGCCTGATACAGATCGATCAGTCCGTGAATCAGAAACGCATGATCGTCCAGCGTGCCGGGGAAGCGCGCTTCCCCCTCGCGCCACCGCGCGAGCAGCGCCCCGTCCCCGGCCGCCGCATGCCGGAGCACGAAGCGCGTCGCCGCGGCGGCCGCCGCGGCGTAACGGGGCTCCTCGAAGGCGGCGGCGCCGAAAGCCATGGCGGAGATCATCAGGCCGTTCCAGGCTGTCAGAACCTTGTCGTCGCGCAGCGGCCGCTCGCGCCGCGAGCGCCGCTCGGCGAGGAGCGCCAGCGCCTGCCGCAGCCGCGGATCGCGCTCCGTGCGGCGCTGTTTCGGCCGCAGCGCGAGGACGTTGGTGCCGTGCTCGAAATTCCCGCGCGGGCTGATGTCGAACGCGGCGGCCAGACGCTGGTACTCGGCGGGCCCGAGCGAGTCTCGCAGCTCGGCCTCGGTCCACACGGAGAAGCGGCCTTCCTCCCCCTCGGCGTCGGCGTCTTCCGCCGAGAAGAAGCCTCCTTCCGGGTGCGTCATGTCACGCAGCACGTAGTCCAGGATCTCGCGCGCGACGGCGGCGTATTCGGCATCGCCGGTCGCCTGCCACGCTTCGATGTACGCCGGCGCCAGCGCCGCCTGGTCGTAGAGCATCTTCTCGAAATGCGGGACGAGCCAGCGCTCGTCGGTCGCGTAGCGCGCGAAGCCGCCGTCGAGATGATCGTAGATGCCGCCGCGCGCCATCGTGTCGAGCGTCAATCGGGCCGAGGCGAGCGCCTCGGGCCGGCCGAGGCGGGCGTGGACCCGCAGCAGCATCCTGATGTCCCACGCGGGGGGGAATTTCGGCGCGCCGCGCCGGCCGCCGTGCACCGCGTCGAAGCCGCGCATCCAGCCGTCGAGCCAGTCGGAGAAGAGACCGGCGTCGAGACTCCCGGCCGACTCGATGCGGTCCTGCTCGAGAATCGCGCCGGTGAGCGAAGCGGCGACCTCGTCGAGCCGGCCGCGGTTCTCCTGCCACGCGGCGCGGATCCGCTCGAGGACCTCCAGGAAGTGCGGCTTCGGGAAGTAGGTGCCGCCGTAGAACGGCTTCGCGTCCGGCGTCAGCCAGACCGACATCGGCCAGCCGCCGCGCCCCGTCATCCCGGTGACGGCGGTCATATAGAAGTCGTCGAGGTCGGGCCGCTCCTCGCGATCCACCTTGATGCTGACGTACCCGGCATTCAGCCGGTCCGCGACCTCGCGGTCCTCGAAGGACTCGCGCTCCATGACGTGGCACCAGTGGCAGGTCGAATACCCGACCGACAGGAACACGGGACGGCCCGAGGCCCGCGCCGCCTCGAAGGCTTCCGGACCCCACGGATACCAGTCCACGGGGTTGTTCCTGTGCTGCAGCAGATACGGGCTCTTCTCGAATTGAAGCCGGTTCATCCCGGCGATTGTGGCATGCCCCGCGGGCGGGGCGGCTGTGCCATCCTCCCGCGCTCATGACCGCTCCGGTGCAAGTGCTCCGTCCGCGCGCGATCTCGGATCTGCTCCTGAGCTGCGAGCACGCGAGCGCGCGGATTCCCACCGGATTCCGGGCCGACGCGCCCACGCGCCGGCTCCTCGCGACTCACCGGGGGGCCGACCTCGGCGCCTGGGAGATCACACGCGTCCTCTCCGCGCGCCTGCGGGCAACGGCGATCGGCGGAGCCTGGAGCCGGCTCGTCACGGATCTGAATCGCCCGCCGGCCGCCGCCGACCTGATCGTCGCGGCGCCGGACGGCGTGGCGGTCTCGTTCAACACCGGGATCGGAGCGGCGGAGCGCGCGCGACGGATCGCCCGGTTCCACGCGCCCTACCACCAGGCGATCGATCTCCACTGCCGCCGACTGCGGGCCGCGGGGCGGCGTCCGCTCCTGCTCGCGGTGCACTCGTTCACACCCCTGCTCGAGCCCCGGCGGCGGAAGTTCGATCTGGGTCTGCTTTTCGACGCGAGCGAAGCGATCATTCCGTACGCCGCCTCGGCCTTTCGAAGGCAGGGGTTCCGGGTCCGGTTGAACAGACCGTACTCGGGCCGCCGCGGGTTCCTCTATTCGGCCCGCCGCCACGGGCTGCGGCACCTGCTCCCCCATTTCGAGCTGGAGTTCAATCAGGGGTCCCTGGGATCCCTGGCGCATGTCCGGGATGTCGGAAAACGCGCCAGCGAAGCCATTTTTTACATTATGAAATCCATACTTGACAGGTAAGTATTTGTTCCGTAGAGTCCGGTTGTCCCGTCTCGTGGGAAGACAATCATGAAGATCACAGCGCTCGAGGAGTACGGACTGCGCTGCCTGCTCCGTCTGGCCAGGCACCCGGAGGGAAGCTCCCTGACCGTCGGTGAGATCGCCGCGGCGGAGGGGCTGACGATCCCTCACGTCGGCAAGCTCATGGCGGCGCTCCGGCAGGCGGCGCTCGTCGAAAGCGTCCGCGGCCGCAGCGGCGGCTACATGCTTCCCCGCCCCGCGAAGGAGATCTCCGTCGCGGAGGTTCTGGCCGCCCTGGGCGAGCCGCTCTTCGACACGGGCTACTGCGAGGAGCATCCGGGAACGCTCGCGGTCTGCGCCCATCAGGGGGACTGCTCCATCCGGAGCGTGTGGCAGCTCCTGGGCGACATGATCCAGTCTGTGCTCTCCCGCACATCGCTCGCCGATCTCTGCCAGCACGAGGCCGATCTCGCGCGGCAGCTCGCAGTCTGCCGCGACACCGGTCCGGGCATGGTCATCCTTCAGCCGCCGGCGGGGGTGCGATGAGCTCCAACGAAACCATCGGGCGTCTGACCTCGCAGGAGTATCGCTACGGCTTCGTCACGGACGTCGAGACCGACACGATCCCCCGCGGTCTGTCCGAGGACGTGATCCGGCTGATCTCGGCGAAGAAGGGGGAGCCGGACTGGATGCTGGAGTGGCGCCTGCGCTCCTACCGGCACTGGCTCACGATGACCGAGCCGACGTGGGCGAACATCCATTACCCGAAGATCGACTATCAGAACATCGTCTATTACTCAGCCCCGAAGACGAAGGGCGACGGGCCCAAATCGCTCGACGAGGTCGACCCCGAGATCCTGAAGACCTACGAGAAGCTCGGGATCCCGCTCGCGGAGCGGCAGCGCCTCGCAGGCGTCGCTGTCGACGCCGTGTTCGACAGCGTCTCCGTCGCCACGACGTTCAAGGACAAGCTGAACGAGCTGGGGATCGTTTTCTGCTCGTTCTCCGAGGCGGTGCGCGAGCACCCCGACCTCGTGAAGAAGTATCTGGGCTCGGTCGTGCCGTACACCGACAACTTCTTCGCGTCGCTGAACTCGGCGGTTTTCTCCGACGGCTCGTTCTGCTACATCCCGCCGGGCGTCCGGTGTCCAATGGAGTTGTCCACCTATTTCCGGATCAACGCCGCCGACACGGGTCAGTTCGAGCGCACCCTCATCGTGGCCGACCCCGGGGCGACGGTGAGCTACCTCGAAGGGTGCACGGCGCCGATCCGCGATACGAACCAGCTCCACGCCGCCGTCGTCGAGCTGGTCGCGCTCGAGCGGGCCACCATCAAGTATTCCACCGTGCAGAACTGGTACCCCGGCGACCGCGAGGGGCGCGGCGGCATCTACAACTTCGTCACGAAGCGCGGCAAGTGCGCCGGCCGCGCGTCGAAGATCTCCTGGACGCAGGTCGAGACCGGCTCCGCGATCACCTGGAAGTATCCCTCCTGCGTGCTGGTGGGCGACGATTCGATCGGCGAGTTCTACTCCGTCGCCCTCGCGAACAACCGGCAGCAGGCCGACACCGGCACCAAGATGATCCACATCGGGAAGAACACCCGCAGCACGATCATCTCGAAGGGGATCTCCGCCGGACACGGCCAGAACACCTACCGCGGCGCGGTGAAAATCCTCAAGGGCGCAGCCGGGGCGCGCAACTACTCGCAGTGCGACTCGCTGCTGATGGGCGAGGAGTGCGGCGCGCACACCTTTCCGTATGTCGAGGTCCAGAACTCATCGGCCCAGCTGGAGCACGAGGCGTCCACGTCGAAGATCGGCGAGGACCAGCTCTTCTACTGCCGGCAGCGCGGGCTGTCGACCGAGGACGCGGTCAATCTCATCGTGAACGGGTTCTGCAAGGAGGTCTTCCGGGAGCTTCCGATGGAATTCGCCGTGGAGGCCCAGAAGCTGCTCTCCGTCAGTCTCGAGGGGAGCGTCGGATAGGAGCGGTTTTCGAGTGACGACGATGCTGGAGATCCGAAACCTGCACGCGCGGGTCGGCGACGCCGAAATCCTCAAGGGGGTCTCGCTGTCGGTCGCCGCGGGGGAAGTGCACGCCATCATGGGACCGAACGGTTCCGGCAAGAGCACGCTCGCCCATGTGCTGGCGGGGCGCGAGGCCTATCAGGTGACCGCCGGCGAGGTGCTGTACGAGGGGCGCGATCTGCTGGCGATGTCCCCCGAGGACCGCGCCCGCGAAGGGGTCTTCCTCGCCTTTCAGTACCCGGTCGAGATCCCCGGCGTCAGCAACATCTATCTGCTCAAGGCGGGCCTCAACGCCATTCGCAAGCATCGCGGACTCCCCGAGCTCGATGCCATGGACTTCCTGTCCCTCGTGAAGGAGCGAATGCGCCTCGTGGACATGGATCCGGCGCTCCTGAACCGGGCGGTGAACGAGGGGTTCTCCGGCGGCGAGAAGAAGCGCAACGAGATCCTTCAGATGGCGGTTCTGGATCCGAAGCTCGCGATCCTCGACGAGACCGACTCGGGGCTCGACATCGACGCGCTGCGCATCGTCGCCTCGGGCGTCAACGCGCTCCGGCGCGCCGATCGGGCCATGATCGTCGTCACGCACTATCAGCGCCTGCTCGAGCACATCGTGCCCGATCGCGTGCACGTGCTCTCCGAGGGTCAGATCGTGCGGTCCGGCGGCAAGGAGCTCGCGCTCGAGCTGGAGCGCCGGGGCTACTCCTGGCTCGAGGAGGAGCCGGCGTCGCCCACGGCGGCGCGATGAGCTCCGTGTCGACGGGGGCCGGTCTCTTTCAGCGGGCCTTCGACGCGCGCGTGCTGGAGGCGGGCGCCGGCGGCGGGCCGGCGGCGGAGTCGCGCGGCCGGGCCTTCGCGCGCTTCCGCGAGCTCGGCGTTCCGACGCCGCGCGACGAGCGCTGGCGCGGCACGCAGGTCGCGGCGCTCCTCGCGCGCCATGACGCCGGCCCGGCCCCGCTCGAAGCGGCCGCTCTCGCGGGGTTTCGCGAGCAGGCCTCGCGTCTCGCCGCCCCGGCTCCGGGCTCCCGCCTCGTGTTCCTGGGCGGGCGGCTCGATGCCGCCGCGTCCCCTGCCCTGAGCGGCGGCGCGGCGGGGGGGCCCGAGGTCCGGCTGCTGCGGGAGGACGAGATCCCGCGCTTCGCCGCCTTCGGCGGGGTTGCCGGCGACGAGCATCACCCTTTCACCGCGCTGAACGGCGCGCTGTTCGAGGATGCGGTCCTGATCCGGGTTCCGCGCGGTCTTCGCGCGGGGGAGCCGCTGCACCTCGTGTTCGTCTCCGCCCCGGGCGGCGCGGCGCACCCCCGCGTGCTCGTGGTCGCGGAAGAGTCGTCCGAGATCCGCGTCGTCGAGAGCTGGCTCGGCGCCACCGGCCCGGGTGCGCTGACCAACGCCGTCACCGAGATCTCTCTCGGCCCGGGCGCCCGCGTGGAGCATCTGCGCATCCAGCGGGAGCCGTCCGAGGCGCTGCACATCGGGCGCGTGGCCGCGCGGCTGGAGCGCGACGCCGCCTTCCGCTCCGTCTCGATCGCGGCCGGGGCGGCGCTCGCCCGCGTGGACATCACCGTCTCTCTGGACGGTCCGGGGGCCGAGTGCGTCCTCGACGGGCTGTTCGTCGGCTCCGGCCGGCAGCATCTCGACCACCACACCGTCATCGACCATGCCGCCGCGCACGCGACGAGCCGCGAGAACTACCGCGGCATCCTGAGCGGTCAGGCGCGCGGCATCTTCGACGGCACCATCATCGTGCGCCCCGGCGCTCAGAAAACCGACGCGAAGCAGGCGAACCGGAATCTGCTGCTGTCCGACGACGCGCTCGTCGACACGACGCCGCGTCTCGAGATCCGGGCCGACGACGTGAAGTGCGCGCACGCGGCGACGATCGGCCGACTCGACGAGGGCGCGATGTTCTATCTGCGCTCCCGCGGTCTCGACGCCGCGGAGGCTCGCGCGCTCCTCGTGCGCGCCTTCGCCGGCGAGATCACTGACGCCCTCCGCCCCGAAACCCTGAAGAACTGGGCCGACTCCGCCGGCGGCGGCCCGCTCCTCGCGCCGGTGCTGGAGCCGCCACGGGCGGCGGGGATCCGTTGAGCCGGCCTCCCGCGGCCCTGCGCAGGGCCGAGGCGCCGGCGCAGGAGTTCGACGCGCAGCGCCTGCGGGCCGACTTCCCCGCGCTCGCCCAGTCGGTGCACGGGCACCCGCTCGTCTATCTCGACAACGCGGCGACGACGCACAAGCCGCGCGCGGTCATCGACGCCGTCTCGCGCTTCTACGAGCGCGACAACTCCAACGTGCACCGGGGACTGCATGCCCTTTCCGAACGGGCGACGCGCGCCTACGAAGGGGCCCGCGGCCGCATCGCGGCGTTTCTCGGCGCCCCCGACCCGAAGGAAATCGTCTTCGTGAAGGGAACGACCGATGCGATCAATCTCGTCGCCCGCTCGTGGGGCCGCCGGCTCGGCCCCGGCGACGAGGTGCTGATCAGCGGCATGGAGCACCACTCGAACATCGTCCCCTGGCAGTTGCTGTGCGAAGAGCGCGGCTGCCGCCTCCGCGTGCTTCCGGTCACCGACTCGGGAGAGCTGTCGCTCTCCGAGGCGGAGCGGCTGATCGGTCCGGCGACGCGCCTCGTATCGGTCGTGCACGTCTCCAACGCCCTCGGAACCGTCAATCCCGTGCGCGAGATCGCCGCGCTGGCCCGGGCAAGGGGCGCCCGGGTCCTGATCGACGGCGCGCAGGCGGTGGCGCACGAGGAGGTGAACGTCCGGGAGATCGGCGCGGACTTCTACGCTTTCTCCGGCCACAAGATCTACGGGCCGACCGGCATCGGCGTTCTCTGGGCCCGGGCCGAGCTGCTCGAGGAGATGCCGCCCTACCAGGGCGGCGGAGACATGATCAGCTCGGTCACCTTCGAAAAAACGACCTGGAACCGGGTTCCGTTCAAGTTCGAGGCCGGCACACCCGACATCGCGGGCGCCGTCGGTCTCGACGCGGCGATCGAGTATCTCCAGGGAGTCGGCCGCCCCGCGGCCGCAGCCTGGGAAGCGCGTCTGCTTTGCGAGGCGACGCGCCGGGTCTCGGAGATCCCCGGAGTGCGGATCATCGGGCGGGCCGCGCACCGCTCGAGCGTCCTCTCCTTCGTGCTCGACGGGATCCACCCCCACGACGTCGGGACGATCCTCGACCAGGAAGGGGTGGCGATCCGCGCCGGACACCACTGCACGCAGCCGCTGATGCAGCGCTTCGACGTGCCGGCCACCGCGCGCGCCTCGTTCGCGTTCTACAACCTGCCGGAAGAGATCGACGCGCTCGTCGCCGGACTCGCCCGGGTGCGCGAGGTCTTCGGCTGATGGCGGAGCTCGACGACCTCTACCAGGAGGTCATCCTCGATCACAATCGCCGGCCGCGGAACTTCGGTCCCCGCACCGGCGCGGACCGGACGGCGGAAGGGTACAACCCGCTCTGCGGCGACCGCATCAAGGTGTTCCTCGATCTCGAGGACGGCCGTCTCGCGCGCGTGGGATTCGACGGCGCCGGCTGCGCGATCTCGAAGGCCTCCGCCTCCATGATGACCGAAGCGCTCTCCGGCCGGCCGGTCTCGGAAGCGAAAACCCTCTTCGAGCGCTTCCATCGGATGGTCACCGGACAGCCTCAGCCCGAGGCCGACGCCGCCGCCCTGGGAAAGCTCCGCGTCTTCGGCGGCGTCAGCGAGTTCCCCGTCCGCGTGAAGTGCGCGTCGCTCGCCTGGCACACGCTGAATGCCGCCGTCGAGGGTCGCGGCGACCCGGTCACGACGGAGTAGGAGCCGGTCATGGAACCAGCCGCTGCGAACACGCCCGAGCCGGGCACGACCGAAGGGATCCTGCGCGATCAGGTGATCGCCGTCCTGAAGGGGTGCTTCGACCCGGAAATCCCGGTCAACATCTACGAGCTCGGGCTGGTCTACGACGTGCTCGTCACCGAATCCGGCGGCGTCACGGTGCGCATGACGCTCACCTCGCCCGCGTGTCCCGTGGCGGGAACGCTCCCCCCGGAGGTTCAGGCCCGCATCGCCGATCTCCCGGGGGTCACGGAGTCGAAGGTGGACGTCGTGTGGGATCCGCCCTGGAATCCCGCGATGATGTCCGAAGCGGCGAAGCTCCAGCTCGGGATGCTCTGACGACTCATGGCGTTCAACGACGTCGGAGCGCTCGAGGAGTTCGAGACCGGCCGCGGACGGATGGTCGTCGTGGACGGCACGCCGGTCGCGGTCTTCCGCGACGGCGAGCGGATCATGGCGATCCACGCCGTCTGCGTGCACCGCGGCGGTCCCCTCGGGGACGGCACCATGACCGGAGGGAAGGTCCTCTGCCCCTGGCATCTGTGGGAGTACGACCTGACGAGCGGGCGCTGCCTCTCGAACCCCGACGCTTCAGTCGCGGCGTACGAGGTGCGCGTGGACTCCGGTAGGGTGCTCGTGGCGGTCGGCCCGCGGACGTGATAGAAAGCCCATTTCCCGCCGGAACGACGACGTCGCCGCGCCGGCACTGACAGGAGACGCACTGATGGCCCGCGGTTCGTTCAAGAGAGTTCTTCTCGGCAGGATCCAGCTCGAGCGTCAGCATCGCGGCGTCAGCGGTGCGAGCCTCTTCTCCGACCGGAGCGACTCGGCGCCGAACCCCAAGCACATGGTGGCGTTCTCGTCCGACGATCTGCCCGCTCTGCGGATGGGCCGGCGGCACCATGGGCCGGGCGGGCCGGGCGCTGCCCCCGTCCCCCCGGCGGCGCCCGCGGCCGCTCCCGCCGCTCCCGCCGCTCCTGCCGTTCCCGCCGCGCCGGCCCCCGGCGGCCCGGAGCGTCCGGGCGCCTAGACGCGTCCGGCGCATCCCGACCACTTGGAGGACGACCGCGGGCTGCTGGTCTACGGCTCGGAACACAGGGAACGCGGCGAGGTCCGGATCTTCGAGCCGCCACCTCCCGGCGCTCCTCCTGCGGCGCTGGCGATCACACCGGGGCTCCTGAAGTCGATCAACGAGGATGCCGGCGGCTGGTCGCGCCGCCAGGGCTTCTCCTGTTACGCCGTCGCCGACGCGCACTTCGGCGCCGCGGCGTCCCAGGTCGCCGTGCGACTGGCACTCGATCTCATCGGCGGGGCGGCCGGCGCCTCCGGCGCGCCGACACTCCGGTCCTTCCGAGACACGCTGCTGGAATGCGCCGTCGCGATCGAGCGCACGCTCGCCGGTGGCGACAAGCCCACCACATCGGAGACGGCGCTCCTGGTCGTCGCGTCGGTTCCCGGCCGCGTCCTCTGGGGCAGCGTCGGTGACGCGCGGTTGTATGCGGGTGGCGCGGGCTCGTTCCGCGAGATCACGTCCCCGCGCAGCGAATACCTCGGTCCCTCGGCGCGCGCCCGCGAGGCGCTCGAGCCGCTCGTTCAGACCGGTCTGCTGACCGCGGGGGATCTGGGCTCCGGTGCGCCGCGTCTGCTGCTCACCACGGACGGGATCCCGGAGTCGCGGGGAACCGGCGGCGACGACTGGTCCCCCGGGCCGATCGGCGCGCTGATCTCCCCGCCTCTCGCGGTGCGCGCCGCTCTCGGTGGACTCGTCGAGCAGGCTCTGACACGCGGTGGCGCCGACAACGTCTGCGCCATCCTCTTCGAGGCGGAATCAGGAGGCTGACTTTGCGGCCCCCTGGAGCCGCTCGCGAATGCGCGGCTCGTCGGGCAGCGCCTCGGCTCCCCGCTGCAGAGCTTGACGTGCCTCTTCGGTGCGGCCGGCGCCCTCCAGAGCGCGCGCGAGATTCAGCCAGGCGGAGGGCGATCGGGGATCGAGGGTCACCGCCCGCTCAAGCTGTTCGATGCACTCCGTCACGCGGTTCTGCCGGCAGGCGACCACGCCGGCCAGATTCCGCGCCGCGGCGCTGCCGCCATCGAGCGCAACCGCCTTCTCGGCCAGAGTGCGCGCCCGGCCGTCGTCGCCGGTGTTGAAGGCGAGTTCTCCAAGCGCGACCAGCGGCTCGGCGGAGCGGGGCCGCGTCTTCGCCGCCTTCGTGAACTCGCGCTCCGCCTCGGCGGGGCGGTCGAGCCTGCGCAGCGCCGCCGCCAGGTTGTACCGGGAGTCGTAGTCCTCGGGGTGAGCGGAGAGAAACGCCTTGAACGCGGCCGCCGCTTCCTCGAACCGCCCTTCGTCGAGATAGACGGCTCCGAGATTCGCCTGCGACCGGTCGGTGACACCCCCGCCGGCGCGCGCGTCCGCCGGCGCGGCCGCGACATACCCGAGCCCCTGCAGCGCCTCGAGACCCGCGCGCGCTTCGGCGTCCGCGCCGGAGCCGTCTGCGGGGGCCGGCGCGGCGGGGGGAAGATCGGGACGCGCGACCGGCGCCGCCGCCGGCGGCAGGAACCCCGGCTCGAAGATGCCGGTGAGCACGCGCCCGCGCATGCCGATCGACGGCGCGAGCCCTGCGATCGCGAGCACCGTCGGCGCGATGTCGTAGAGATCGGCCGGCACACCGGTGACTCCCGCGCGCACCCCGCGGCCGGACGCGAGAAAGACGCCGGTGTCGCGATGCCACTCGGCCGCGAACGGGCCGTCCCTCCGCGGATCGGTGCGCGGCCGGAGAACCCCGCTGCGCCAGCCGTGGTCCGACACGATCAGCACCGTCGCGCCCGGACCGGCCGCGTCCACGACGGCGCCGACGGCGCCGTCTATGATTTCGTAGAAGCGCGGGATCACCTGGCCGTATCGGGCCGCGCGGCGCGGGTCGGCTCCGGCGAGCGGTGTCTCGGCGACGTCGGCGAACAGATGCGACAGCCTGTCGATGCCGTCGAAGTACACCGCCATCAGATCCGGCCGATGACTCCGCAGGATCTCGACCGCCGCGTCGCGGTGCGTCCTGGTCGCCGCGAGCACCACGCACAGCGCGCGCTCGTCCGCGGCGAGCGCCTCCGCCGCGGGATCGGCGGGCGAAACGCCGAAGGCGCCCTCGAGATCGAATGCCGTGAGCGCCTCCGGCGCCGTTGCCCGGGGCATCACTTCTTCGTAGAGCTCCGCCGGCCAGGTCTTTCCGGCGGGCGACGGGGCCGGCGCGGCTGCGAGCGACTCGAACGGATGAATCGTGAGCCGGTCCGAAACGAGCCAGCCAGAAACCCGGGGCGCCGGCCACGTGGCGAGCCATCCGACGACGCCGACCTTCCAGCTCGCGTCGCCGAGAAGATCCCAGATCGCCGGTGCGCGCCGCGCCGCCGTGCCGATCGGGCGGGCTCCGCCGCGGCCGTCGGACTCGGTGAAATCGAGCACCCTGTGCCGCTCCGGCGAGAGGCCCGTCGCGATCGTGGTCCACAGAATCGGCGAGAGCATCGGCAGATGGCTGTGCAGCGGTCCCGACGCGCCCGCCGAGCGCAGCCCGGCGAGGCGCGGGAGCTTGCCGGCGCGGATCAGGGGATCGATCGCGTCCCAGTCGGCGGCGTCGAGCCCGATCACGAGCAGGCGCGTCGACGCGGGAGGCGCCGCGGGCGCCCGCGCCGCCTCGTCGCGCGCCGGCTCGCCGGGGGCCCCGCAGGCCGCCGCCGCGGCGAGCAGCAGGGCCGCGAGATCACGCAGCCGCCGAAGTTGCGGCGATTCAGGGGCGAGAACGGAGTGCGCGCCGTTCATGGACGCATTCGATGATCGCATGTTCTGTCGCCGCCCCCTGCCGGCCCTATATTGACCCGGAAGAGCCGCGCACGAAGCTGGGTGCAGCGTTGACGCCGTCCGCGGCCAGGGAATACAGTGCCGGCGAAATCCACCGAACCGAAGACGAGGACTCCACGGATGCGCTCGCTGGGCGAGGAGCTCCGCACGCAGCGCGAGGCGCGCCAGATCTCGCTCCGTGAGATCTCGGACGTCACGAAGATCGGTCTGCGCTTCCTCGAGGCGCTCGAGCGCGACGAGTTCGCGCGGCTCCCCGGCGGCCAGTTCAACAAGGGATTCATCCGTGCGTACTGCCGCGTCATCGGCGCCGATCCGGAAAAGATGATCGGCGCCTACGACGCGCAGCTCCGCGTGCGGGGCGAAACACCGGGGGAGGACACGGAGTCCGCCGTCGCGGCGTCGCAGGCGCCGCGGGGTCTGAATCCGCTTCAGGTCGCCGTCGGCGCCGCGATCGTGCTCGCAGTCGTCACGCTCGCTCTCGCCGCGTGGATCGTCTGGCACATGAGTACCGCACACGGCGCGTCCGCGCCTCCCGCGGCCGGACAGGCCGTCCTGCGAACGCCGGCGACGCCGAACCGGTAGGATCGCGCCATGCCCCGCCACGCCCTGCTCGACCGGGTTCTTGCGCCCGGGGCCTCCGAGGTGCTGCAGCTCGCGTGCGCGCGCGGCTCGCTGCCGCTCTCGCGCGCCCTGCTGCTGCCGGCGCTGCTCACGCTCGCGCACGGCGAGTCCGAAGAGGTGCGCACCGCGGCGGCAGCGACGCTCGAGGCGATCACCGACGCGGACGGCATCGAAGCGGCGGCCGCCGGCGACGCCGAGCCCGAAGTTCTCGAGTTCCTGCTGCTGCGCCCGGCCACCGGGCGGGAGCTGCTCGACGCGCTCTTCGCGCACCCCGCTCTGCCCGTCCGGGCGATGGCCCGGCTCGCCGCGGAAGCCGCCGGCGAACCGATCGACCTGCTGATCGCGAACCAGGAGCGTCTGATCGCCTCACCCGAGCTGGTCGATCACCTGCTCGCGAATCCCGGACTCACGCCCTCGCAGTCGGCGCGCCTCGCCGACTTCGCCGAGCAATTCCGGCGGCCCGGCGCCGCCCCGCCCGCCGGTGTCCCGGCTCCCGAGTCCGCCTCGGTGCCCGGGGAGGCCGGCGCGCCCGCAGCGGAGCCGGAAGCGCCTCCACCAGACTTCGTCAGCCCCGAGGAGCTTCAGGGGCTGCTCGACGAGATCGGCGACCTGCCCTTCCTGGGGGTCGAGCTGGCGGGGCTGCTCGAATCGACCGCTTTGGTGGATGATGAGCTCGCCCGGCAGATCGACGTGGACCCGGCGCTCACATCGGTGTGGAAGCGGCTCCTGGGGTTGAACGGCGTGCAGCGTCTGAAAGAGGCACTGAAGGGCGATCGCGAGGCGCGCGGAATCCTCATCCGCGACAAGAACCGGCTCGTCGCCGCCGCGGTGCTGAAGAACCCCAGGGTCACAGATCTCGAGATCGAAGCGTTCGCGGCGCAGCGCAGCCTCTCCGACGACATCCTGCGCATGATCGGCACCAACCGGGAGTGGATGAAGAGCTATTCGATCCTGCATCAACTGGTGCGCAATCCGAAGACACCCTCCGGTCTGGCGATGAATTACATCGGCCGGCTCACGCTTCGCGATCTGCAGAACATGTCCCGGGACCGGAACATCGCGGAGCTCGTCCGGCGCACCGCCCGCAAGCACATCGAGCAGCGCCAGAAGCCCGCGACCGTGGGCAAGACCGGACACTGAGACCGCATGCGGATCCTGAAGGAAATCCGGTCGCTGCTCGGCAACTACCAGGTCAAGTCGGGGATCTATCACTACTTCCGCGGCGAGTACAAGCAGGCTGCCGAGTTTCTCTGGCGCGCGATCGACGGCCACAACCCGGAGGCCGGCTCGGACGCCGATGTGGCGCTGCACTACCTGACGCAGACCTATCTCTCCGCCGCCGAGCGCTCCGAGCAGGCCGGTGACTGGGTGCGGGCGAGCGAGGAGTTCTCGCGCGCCGCGGACCTGCGCCCGACCTTCCCCGACATCCAGTACCGCCTCGGCCGCGCGCTTCAGGAGGCCGGCCAGCTCGACGGCGCCGTCTCGGCGTACGGACGCGCCGTCGTCGCGAATCCCCGCTATCTCGACGCGCGCCGCGCCCTCGCCTTCGGTGTGCTGGCGCTCGGGCGCGACGAGGAAGCGGCGCGCGAGTTCGGAAAGGTCTTCGATCTCGTCGTCGAGGCGATCCGCGCCCCGTACGAGGAGGCGATCCTGCTCCTGTCGTCGGACCGGCGCGACCAGGCCCGCGAGCGCCTGGTGGATGCCTTCGACCGGGACGCCCGCGCGTTCGCGACGGAGTACCGCCGCGGCCTTTCCCTGCTGCGCGAGGAGTCCTGGGAAGGGGCGGTCGGTGCGCTGCAGCGGGCCACGGCGCTCTTCCCGCGCTACGCGGACGTCCACAATTATCTCGGCGTCGCGCTCGTCGAGTCCGGGCCGCTCCTGCCGGGGATCCAGGAGTTCCGCAGGGCGATCGAGCTGAACCCGGGGCTGCTCGTCGCGCACCTGAATCTCGCCTTCGCCCTCTCCCGCAGCGGCGACATCGAGGAGGCGCGCGCGCACCTCGAGATCGTGCTGGCGAAGGAGCCGGGGAATCGCGCGGCCCGGCACCGCATGGACGAGATCCGCGCCGGCCGCATCGACCCCAAGCGCAGCGTGCGCCGGTGAACGGAGCGCGTCCCGGAGTCCTGCGCTGCGCCGGCGCGACCGATGTCGGCTGCCGGCGCGAGCGCAACGAGGATGATCTCGTCGTCGAGCCGCAGGCGGGGCTGCTGGCCGTGGCGGACGGGATGGGCGGGCACGCCGCGGGAGAGGTCGCCTCGCATGTCGCGGTCACGACGCTGCGCGAGCTGCTGGTCGAGGCGACCGCGCCCGCGATCCCGCCCCGCGAGCGGCTCCGTGCCGCCGTGGAGATGGCGAACCGGCGCATCCTTCATGAGATCGCCTCGGATCCCACGCGGTCCGGAATGGGCACGACGGTCGTGGCCGCGCTTGTCACACCCATCGAGGTCGCCCTGGCGCATGTCGGCGACAGCCGCGCCTACCTGCTGCAGAACGGCCGGCTCGAGCGGCTGACCTCGGATCACTCCTGGGTACAGGAGCAGGTCGACATGGGCATCCTGACGTCGGAACAGGCGCGCGGACATCCGTACCGCAACGTGGTCACGCGCGCCCTCGGCAGCCGTTCCGAGATCGAGGTCGCCGTGCGCGCGATCCCGGTGCAGCCGGGCGACCTGCTGCTGCTCTGCTCCGACGGGCTCTCGTCCATGGTGGACGACGCACGGATCGGGACGATCCTCTCCGAGTCCCAGGGGGATGTCGGCGCGGCATGCAGCCGCCTGATCGAGGCGGCGAAGGCCTGCGGCGGAGAGGACAACATTACCGTCGTGGTGGCCGCTTTCGCCTGACCGGCGTGCTGCACCAGGACCGCTACGCCGACAACGGCGTTTCTTGACGGGTGTGGGGGGCCGGACTATATTCAGCGTTCGGGCGGAGTGCGTCAACTTATGACCTTGCTTTTCAAGGGGTTGCGTCGGATCGGCTGGGCTGTTCCGGTCGCGTCGGCCGCGCTCTCCGGCAGTGCGCTGGCCGCCGCGGTGCCGTCATTCAGCGCGGCGTCGCGCCTGAGCCTCGCCCTGTCCGCGGTTCCCGGCGCGCGCGAATGCCCCACCGCCGCGCTGATCGAGCTGTCCCGGACCGCGCCGGCTCAGGTTCAGAGCCTGCTCGGGTCGGCCCCTGTGCTCCTGCGCGAGCAGATCTGGATCGATCCGGCGACGCGCACGGCATACCACTTCACAGTGTCGCCCGAGTCCCCCGACGCAGTGCCTGCGGCCGATCGCGACGGCAGCGGGGTGCCCGATCAGATCGAGGTCATCGCCGGCGCGATGCGCGAGGCCTGGGCCTCCGGCGCCGCGGCCGGCCTGACCCGCAGGCCCGGCGCGAAGGAGACTCCCCGCGCGGTCTGGCTCGCCGATCTTGGCGGCGAAGCGGCGGGCTACGCCATCGCCCTGCCGGCTGCGATGCCGTACGCCGTCATCGATCCGACGCCGGCCGACGAGCAGAGCCTGCGGGACGAGGCGGCGCATCTCGCGGCGCATCTGCTCCTCTTCGAGCGCACCACCGCGGGGCCCGGCGGCTGGCATGAAGCGACGGCGACGTGGCTCGAGGTCTCCGCGCGCCGCGACGCGGGACGGCATGCGGCCGCCGCAGCGCGTCTGCTGCGAGAGCCGGAGCGCGGGCTCTTCGCGAGCATTCTCCAGGACGGCCGTTCCGGCTGGATCTGGGCGGCCTTCCTGAGCGAGAGCGCCGCGCCCGGCACTGCGCCGGTCGCCGGCATCTGGGAAGCTCTCGCCGACAACCCGGCGCTCTCCCTCGGTGAAGCCACGTCCGCCGCCCTCGCCGTCGGCGGCCGCTCGCTGCGCGACGCATTCGTGCAGTTCAACTACTGGAATCTCTTCACTGGCTCCCGCGACGACGGCCGGCACTACTCCTTCGGGTTCCTTCTCCCGGAACCGGCGCCGGCGGCGTCGCACGACCGCTACCCCGCGCTGTCGATCGGCACGGGCCGCCCGATCGGCGCCTACGGCGCCTCCACGATCCGTCTGGAGCCCGACGGGGGTCCCGGCGGCGTGACGGTCTCGGTCGAAACGGAGCCGGGGCCCGGCTGGGAAATCGAGCTCCTCGTTGCGGCGCCGCATCTGCCACGCGTCTGGCGGCGCGTGCCGGTTCGTCTCGACGAGAAGGGGCGCGGAACGGTGCGCGCGCCCTGGGACGATGCCGCAGAGATGATCCTCATGGTGCGCAGACCGTCGCTCGACGCGCCGGCCTCCCGTCTCTCGTATGTCGTCACGCCGGACGAGGCGTTTCCGTTCGAGCTGACATCGCTCGCCGCGGAGCCGGAGGCCGGACAGATCCGGCTCGTCTGGGAGACCGAGAGCGAGCGCGACCTGGTGGGATGGCAGGTGCTGCGCGCGACCGGGCGCGGGCCGCTGCTCCCGGTCGAGGGGATCATGGTGCCGGCGCTCGGCACCGAGGACGGCCCGGTCAGCTACCAGTTCGTGGACGACGGCGTGACCGCCGGCGCGGTGTATCGTTATCGGATCGTCGGTGTCACCATCGAAGGCCTCACGCAGCGCTCCTTCATCGTAACCGCACGCGCCGGCCGCTGACTCCCCGTTGAGACTGCTCGATGACCTGCGCGCCGCGGTGAGCGGCGCCGCACGCGCCGTCGCCGCGAGCGCGGATGTCTCCGTCACTTTCGAGATCCCACCGCAGCCCGAGATGGGGGACCTCTCATCCCCGGTCGCCTTCGAGCTGGCACGCCTGCTGCGACGCCCCCCGCGCGCGATCGCGGGCGACATCGCCGCCTCACTGCAGGCCTCCGCGCCAGCCGGCCTCGAGCGCGCCGAGGTCGCCGGCGGCGGCTATCTCAATCTGTTTCTCGACCGCGCCGCATTCCTCGAGGCGGTTTCCGCGGAGGCGATGACCGGGTTCGCGCCCGCGGCCGCGGTTCCGGGACGCGTCATCGTGGAGCACACCAATATCAATCCCAACAAGGCGGCGCACATCGGCCACCTGCGCAACGCGATCCTCGGGGACACGCTCGTGCGCTGCCTGCGGCAGGCCGGGCGCAGCGTCGAGATCCAGAACTACATCGACGACACCGGCGTGCAGGTCGCCGATCTGGTCGTCGGGCTGCGGGAGATCGACGGTCTCGACGAACCGGCGATCCGGAAGATCGCCGTCGAGCACGACGCCGCGGAGCGCTCCGGCGGCCGTCCCTTCGATCACTACTGCTGGGACGCGTACGCCCGCGTCGGTCCGTGGTACCAGGCGGAGCCGTCGCGGCAGGCGGCCCGGGGCCGCGTGCTCCACGCGATGGAATCGGGCCAGGGGGAAGAGGCGGCGATGGCGGCGTTTCTCGCGGCGCGCATGAGCCGTCACCACGTGCGCACGATGGACCGGCTCGGCATCCGCTACGACCTGCTGCCGCGCGAGAGCGACATCCTGCGTCTGGGTTTCTGGGCCGGCGCCTTCGAGCAGCTCAAGGCGCACGGCGCCATCCATCGTGCGGACGAGGGAAAGAACCGCGGCTGCTGGGTGATGGATCTCGACGACGAGACCGACGCCGCCGGCTCCGAGCAGAAGATCATCGTGCGCTCCGACGGCACCGTGACCTACGTCGGCAAGGACATTGCCTACCAGCTCTGGAAGTTCGGCCTGCTCCCGCGCGACTTCCGGTACGCGCCGCTCGGATTCGAGGGCTTCCCCTGGCGCGGCTACACGCTCTGGGGCACGACGAGCGAGGATGGCGCCGCCACCCATCCCGCCTTCGGCCGTGCCACCCGCGTCTACAACGTCATCGACGTCGGGCAGTCGTATCTCCAGCGCGTGGTGGTCGCCGGGCTGAAGGCGCTCGGCCACGAGGCCGCGGCTGCGGATTCCGTTCACTTCTCGTACGAGAAGGTCGCGCTCTCCCCCGCGAGCGCAGAGGCGCTCGTTCCGGGGCTCGTCCTGAGCGACGAGGACCGGGCGCGGCCCTGGATCGAGATGTCGGGCCGGCGGGGCCTCGGCGTGAAAGCGGACGATCTCATCGACGCGCTCGAAGCGCGCGCCCTGAACGAGGTCCGCCAGCGGCATCCGGGGCAGACCGACGCCGAGGCGCGCGCAGCCGCGCACGCGATCGCCGTCGCCGCGCTGCGCTACTACATGCTCCGCTTCACGCGAAACCGGATCGTCGCGTTCGACATCGACGACGCCCTCTCGTTCGAAGGGGAGACCGGTCCGTACTGCCAGTACGCGGTCGTGCGGGCGCGCAGCATCCTTGCGAAGGCGGCCGGGGCCGCGGCGGGCGCTCCCGACGCCGGCGCCACGCTGCGCGACGCGCTGGGAGCCGCCTCGCGCGACGCCCTCGCGCGCGCCGGGGTGGATCACTGGCGGCTGATCCGCGAGATGGCCGAGCTGCCCGCGGTCGCCGCATCGGCGGTGGACGCCCTGGAGCCCTCTCTCCTCGCGCGCTGGGGACACCGGCTCGCGCAAAGCTTCAACACCTTCTATCACCAGAATCCGGTTCTGCACGAGAGCGACCCCGGGTTGCGGCGTCTGCGCACCGCGATCTGCGCCCTCTTCGTACTCGTGGAGGAGAGGACCCTCGCGCTGCTCGGCATTGCGGCGCCTGCGCGGATGTAAAAGCCTCTTCGCGCCTTGACCCCCCGCCGGCCCACCCGTATTCTCGTTCGATGGTCCATCCACACAGATTCACCCGCGCGCTCGCCGTCATGACGGCCGCTGCGGCGGCGTGCGCGGCAGCGGGCGCGGCCAGGGCCGGCGACGAGCCCGAGCGCCGCGTGACGCTGCCCGGCAGCCGTGGCGAGCTCGCCGGCCTCTATCGCCCGGCGCAGTCGGGGCGCGGCCGGGCGGTGCTCATCGTTGGAGCGACCGGGATGCCGATCGAAGAGACCGCGGTGATCGCGGCGCCGCTCTCGGAGCGTTGCTGCTCCGTGCTCACGCTGCAGAACCCGGCGATGCCGAAACGCGAGGTGTCCTCGACCGGACTTCCCATCCTGGACATCCTGTCGCTCGGCGGGAGCTCCCTCGGGCAGTACATCCCCGACCTGGAGCAGGCGCTGAAGTGGATGGCCTCTCAGCAGTCCGCCGATACCGCCGCGCCGGTGATCGCCGGTGTCGGACTCGGGGCCAACGAGACCGCGATCCTGCTCGGCGAGCACGCCTCCCCGGTCGGGGGGTTCGTCTTCATCAAGCCGGGCGGCTCCTGCGACACCGCAGCCGTCGAGCGGGCCCTGAAGCAGCAGAAGGGCGTTCCGGCGCTGCTCGTGACCGGCTCGGGTGACGAGATCTTCCGCCGGGCCTTCCTCTCCACATCCGACCCTCTCCGGCGCATCCTCGACGCCCCCCCCGCGAAGCCGGACTCGCCTGCCGCCAAGGAATGGATTCCGCGGGCCTCCGACATCGTGGACTGGGTGCACGGGCTGCCCGCCGCCGGCTCCTGAGCCGGTCCCTGGTGCGATCCTCGCGGCGCGCTGCCGCTCTCGAGCAGACCGGATCCCTGCTGGTTGCGGCGGCAGCCTGCCTCGCCGGCGCCGGACTCCTCTCCCGGGCCGCCCCAGATTCGGCGTCCGGGATCATGCCGTTCTCCGAGGTGCGCACCGGCGCCAGGGGCACCGGAAAAACCGTGTTCCAGGGCGGGCGCTCCGAGCCGTTCGACGTCGAAGTCATCGGAACGCTCGAAAAGGTCGGCCCCGGACAGAATCTGATCCTCGTCCGGCTGACCGGCGGACCCCTTGCGCAGACCGGAATCCTCGAGGGGATGAGCGGCAGCCCCGTCACCCTGGATGGAAGGCTGATCGGCGCCGTCGCCTACTCCTGGAGCTTCGCGCGCGAGCCGATCGCGGGGATCACGCCGATCGAAGAGATGATCCGCCTTGCCGCCGAGACACCCATCGGGCCTCCAGCGCCCGGCTCCGGCCAGCGCGCCGGCAGGGCTCTCGACTTCCTGTCGCGCGACGGGGCGGATATCCTGACCGGCGCGCGCGAGACGATCTCCCGGCTGTTCGCGCCGGCATCCGGCGGGGCCGTGATCGCTCCTCTGCCCCCGGTGCTCGCCGTGTCGGGCATCCCCGTGAGTTCGCTGGCTCCGGCGCGCGCAGTGGCCGCAGGCGCTTCCGCTGCGGAGGCCGGGGGCGGCGCCGCGCCGCTCGCCGGCGGCGACGCGGTCGCGGCGGCGCTTGTGCGGGGGGACGTCACGATCGCCGCCGTCGGAACGGCGACGCGCGTGGAAGGGGGCAAGGTCCTCGCCTTCGGCCACCCGTTCCTCAATCTGGGGCCTGTCTCTCTTCCGATGATGCGCGCGCGCGTCGAGGCGCTTCTGCCGTCGCTGGCCAGCTCCTTCAAGTTCGCCGTTCCCGGCGGCGAGATCGGCGCCTGGCGCACCGACCGGATGAGCGGAATGTCGGGAGTGCTCGGCGAACGGGCCGACATGATCCCGCTGCATGTCACCCTGTCACTCCCCGGCGGCGTCGAAGAGAAGTGGAACTACGAAGTCGCGGCGCACAACACCCTGGCGCCGACTCTCGTCTTCATCACCGTCGGCGGTCTGCTCGGGCGCCAGCAGACCGCGCAGCTCCCGATGACGGTCGCCTGGTCCGAGGGTTCCGCCATCACGCTCTCCGGCGGCCGGCGCGTCCGGATCACCGGCTTCGAGTCCGGGGAGGATGCGGCCTTTCTCGCCCCCGCGCGCGTCGCCCTGCTGACCCAGGCACTCCTCGAGAACGAGTTCGAGCGGGTCCGGATCGAAGGGATCACCCTCGCCGCCAGGGTGGCGCCGGGGCGCGAAGAGGCCCAGATGCTCTCCGCCTGGTGCGACCGGGCCACCGTCCATCCGGGGGACACCGTCACGCTCAACGCGCGCCTGCATCCGTATCGCGGCCCCGAGCGAACGGTGAGCATCCCGGTCGCCGTTCCCGAGGAGCTGGCGCCCGGGCCGCTCGTTCTGCATGTCGGCGACGCCTTCTCGCAGTACCGGGAGGAAGCCTCGGAAGGTGCGCTTCCGATTCCACGGGACGTGGACGATCTCGTGCGGATGCTCTCCGATCTCCGGCGGGGAGATCGTCTCTACGTCCTCGCGATGCGGCAGGAAGAGTTCCCCGTCGTGAACGGCCTCGCGCTCCCCGGCCTGCCTGCCTCCCGCGGAGCCCTGCTCCTCTCTCCCCAGTCCGGGGGACAGGGCCGTGTGGTCCGCGGCCGCGTCGTGGCCGAGCAGTTCGCGGAGGCAGGCACCGCCGTCGAGGGCGACCTGCAGCTCATGGTCGAGGTCGTTCCTTGAGACGTCTCGCCGCGCGCTGCGCCGCCGCGTCGGCCGCTCTCGCCGCGGTGGGCGCAGCCGCCCACGCTGCATCGACGGTGCGCCTCGACCAGTCCGCCGCCGCGGCGCTCGAGGCGGGGAATGCCGAGGGCGTCGTCGTCGGTCCGGAGGGACTCCTCACGCTTGCGCCGCCGATGCGCATCCTGACCGGAAGCCTTTCGCCCGAAGCGTCCGATCCCGTGTACTGGAGCGGCGCTGTGGACTCGGGTGGGGCGCTCTGGCTCGGCGGAAGCGAGGGCCGCGTTCTGCGCATCCCTCAGGGTGGGCCACCCGAGATCGCCGCCACGCTCCGGGCGCGGTACGTCACGGCGCTGGCCGCCGGCGAGCACGGCGCCATGTACGCCGCGACGAGCCCGGGGGGCGTCATCTATTCACTCTCGCCCGGAAGCCCGCCGCGCGTCTTCAACGAGACCGGAGAGCGCTATGTGTGGGCGCTCGCCGTCGGAAGGGACGGCACCGTGTATGCGGCGACCGGCGAGCGGGGGCGGCTGCTGGCGATCACACCCGCGGGCGAGGACGCGATCCTGTTCGACAGCGACGAGGCGCATCTGCTCTCGCTCGCGTTCGACCGGCAGGGCCGGCTGCTCGTCGGCACCGCGGGGAGAGGGCTTCTGCTGCGTGTCGACTCCGGCAGGACGGTCTCGACGCTGCACGCGGGCGAAGGCCGCGAGATCACGGCGATCGCCGCCGGCTCCGGAGGAGAGATTCTCTTCGCGTCGGTCCTCCCCGAGCCGTTCCGCGGCGAAGCGGCGCCGGAACTGCGTCTGCGCGTGCAGCCCAACGAGGCCGCAGGGCTGCCGGCCCAGCCGGTTCCTCCTGCAATCGGGTCGATGCAGCAGAGTCCTCAGGGAGAGGTGACGGCGGTGATCGCGGCGGCCGAGGGCGTGACAGTGCGCGTGCGTCCCGGCGGACCGCGCAGCGAGCTGTTGCGCCTCGCAGGCGACGGCAGCCTGCGGGCAGTCTGGAACAGCGACGACGAGACGATCCAGGCTCTCGCGGCGGCCGCCGACGGCTCCGTCTGGCTTGGCACCGGTTCTCCGGCGCGAATCCGCCGGCTGGCCCGAACGGGCAGCGGCGCCGGGCTCGTCGCGCGCCTGGAGAACGGAACGGTCAGCGCCCTCGCCCCCGGCCCGGGAGGCGCGCTGAACGCGATCCTCGCGAACCCCGGCGGCGCATGGCGGCTCGACATGGGAAGCGCGCCGCAGGGACGGTTCACGAGCACGCCGGTGGACGGAGGGTTCTCGGCGTCGTGGGGGGTGCTTCGCTGGGAGCAGTCGGTGCCGCCGGGCGGCCGCGTGGCAATTTCGACGCGCACGGGTCCGTCGCCTGTCCCCGACAGCCTCTGGAGTCCCTGGCGGGACGTCGGCGGCGGTCCCGAAGAGGGCCGGATCGCGAGCGCGCCGGGGCGCTATCTCCAGTGGCGCGTCAGTCTCGCGGCGGCTTCGGGCGCCTCGCCGCGCGTGGAGGGCATCGCGCTCTCCGCGCGCCCCGCGAACCGGGCGCCGTGGGTCCGCGAGGTGCGCGTGCCGGACCGGACCGCCGAAACGCCTGCGCCCGCAGGCGCGCCGGGCGCAGCCGACTCCGACGCATCGAAGAACCAGGACGGCGCTCCCACGAAGCCCCGCATGGTGCAGTTCGACGCGGGCGACCCCGACGGAGACGCCCTGCGCGTCACGCTGATCGCGCGCGGCGGGACGTCCGCGGGCGCAGAGAGCACGCTCACCACGGTGGACTGGGACGACGCGCCAGTCTCCTGGAGCGATGCCGCGCTGCCCGAGGGCCGCTACGTGCTGACGGTGCGGATCACCGACGAGCGCTCCAATCCCGAAGGGAGCGCCGCCACCGACGAGGCTCAGTCGGCTCCTTTTCTCGTGGACAGAACACCGCCCGGTCTCAAGGAAGCCCCCGGTCCGCAGGGTAAACCCCGCATCGTGGCCTCCGACGCCCTCTCCCCCATCTTCCAGGCGGAGTACAGTCTCGACGGAACCCTGTGGCAGGCGATGGGGAGCGAGGACGGCTTGCTCGATCAGACGACCGAATCGCTGGTGATTCCTTCGGGGAGGAGCGGCTCCCTCACCATCCGCGTCAGCGACGCGGCGGGGAACGAGTCCCGGCTCTCGATCGAACGGCCGTGAGCACGAGCGCCGCTCCCGGCACCGGCCGGCGCGCTGGCGTCTTCGCCGCGCTGCCGCTGCTTCTGGTGGCCGGCTGCGCGGGACCTTCCTCCGGTCCGTCGCCAGCCGCCGCGTCCGCGGAACCGGTTCCCTCCCGGGGAGACTGGGTGCGCTTCGCAGTCACGACCGAGCCGCAGACGCTGAACTTCGTGCACGGCTCCGACCGGCTGTCCGTGATGATCGGATCGCTCGTGAGCGACACGCTCGTTCAGTACGACGCCTCATTGCGGGTCGTGCCCCGGCTGGCCGAGGCGTGGGAGTTGTCCCCCGACGGGCTCACGGCGACGTTTCATCTGCGCGAGGGCGCACGCTGGGAGGATGGCGCCGCCGTGACGGCGGAGGACGCCGTCTTCACGGCCGAGCGGATCCGCGATCCCCGCTCCGCCGCGACGGCGAAATACGACCTGTTCTCTCCCATGGTCCGGATCGAGGCCCCCAACCCGCGCACGGTGCGCGTGACCTACGCCGAGCGCGACCCGCACGCGATCAGCGCGTGGACCGGCGCGCCGCTCCTGCCGAAGCATCTCTGGGAGAAGGAGGCGGATTTCCTGGGCAGCCCGCTCGGCCGCAAGCCGGTCGGCTGCGGCCCCTTCCGCCTTCTCGAATGGCTTCCCGGCCGCGAGCTCGTGTTCGAGGCGAGCCCGACCTACTGGGGAGGCCGGCCCCATCTCGACCGCTTCATCATGAAGGTGATCCCCGAGGACGCAACGCGCCTCGCGGCCCTGCGGCTCGGCGAGATCGACGTGCTCTCGATGCCTCCGCAGCAGGCCGCGGACCTCGCGGCGGACCCGCAGGCGTCGGCTCGCCTCGCGTTGCTCCAGACCAGCGCCCTCTATCTCTTCTATATCGGATGGAACATGGACGGCTCCACGCCCCTGTTCGCCGATGAGCGCGTGCGAAGGGCGCTGACGCTCGCGCTCGACCGGCCGGGATATCTCGCGTCGGTCTTCGGCAGCGGGTATCAGCCCGCGTCGACCCTGATCCCTCCGGGGTGCCCCGCGGGCGACGCGGGGCTCACCGCGCTTCCGTACGATCCCGCGGCGGCGAAATCGCTCCTCGACGAGGCCGGATGGAAGGACGCCGACGGCGACGGCGTGCGCGAGCAGGCCGGCCGCCGGTTTTCGTTCACGCTGCTCTATCCCCACACCGGCCAGATGAACGACCAGATGGCGGAGTTCTTCCAGCAGAATCTCGCCGGCGTCGGCGTGCAGATGAAGCTGCAGAAACTGGAGTGGTCGATCCTTCTCGAGCGGATGGGCCGGCATCGCTTCGAGGCGTTCATGGCCGGCATGCAGTTCGATCCCGACGCCGAACCCTGCGGGACGTTCCGTTCCGGCGCCGCGTCGGACGGCTCGAATTACGTCTCGTGGAAGGACGCCGAGGTCGACCGCCTGTGCGGTCAGGCCAACGCCGCGCAGGACGAGGCGTCCCGCCTGGCGCTGCAGCGTGAGGTCGGGCGTCTGATCGGGGAGAGGCTGCCGATCACGCCGATCCTCAATCCGATAGGGATCCTCGCGGTGGACCGGCGCGTACACGGCGTCGCGACAAGCCCCCTCGGCTTCATTCAGATCGCGCCGGGCGTCGCCGGCTGGTGGGTGCCGCGCGAGGAGCAGCGATTCCCCTCGACCCATCCTCCAGGGAGTTGACCGGCGCGATGACCCGCTGGCTCCTGCGGCGCGCGGCGGCGGCTCTCGTCGTCATCGCCGGTCTGACCGCCGTCACCTTCTTCGCCCTGCGCGTGCTGCCCGCCGATCCGCTGGGAGGGGCGCTCGAGGATGCGGGCCGTCCCGGAAGCAGCGAGGCCCGGCGGCAGATCCATGCGGCGCTGGGACTCGACGATCCGCTCCCGAGCCAGTACCTCCGATGGCTCGGCGGCGCGCTCCGCGGGGATCTCGGGGCGTCGCTCGTGGACGGACGCACCGTCACGGCGCGGATTTCGGAGCGCCTGCGGGCGACGCTGCTGCTGACCGGCTCGGCGGCGATCCTCGGATGGAGCGCCGCCCTGCTCGCCGCGGCCCTTCTCGCGCTGGGCCGGGGGGCACTCACCGACCGCGCGGGGCGGATCCTTCTGTTCCTGCTCGCGGCGATCCCCGTGTTCTGGGGCGGAATGCTCCTGCAGAGGCTGTTCGCCATCGGTCTGCACTGGCTTCCCCTGCACGGAATGAAATCGGACGGGATGGCGGGGGCCTCCTTCGCGGCCGGCGCTGCGGACCGCGCGCGGCACCTGGTCCTTCCGATGCTGACACTCGCGCTGCCGCAGGCGGTTTTCATCGCGCGGATCGCGCGCACCGGACTGCTCGAGGCGATGGGGCAGCCCTTCGCCCTGGCCGCCCGCGCGCGCGGGCTCACCGACCGGCAGGTGGTATTGCGGCACGCGCTGCCGCAGACCGGCGTCTCGCTCGTCCAACTCGCCGGTTTCTCCCTGCCGGGGCTGATCGCCGGATCGCTGATCGTGGAGCGGCTGTTCTCGTGGCCCGGTCTGGGGGGGCTGCTCTTCGACGCCATCTCCGCCGGCGACTTTCCCGTCGTGATGGGACTGACTCTACTGACCGGTGCCGCGACCCTCGCGGGGACGCTTCTCGCCGATCTCGCCGCCGCCTGGCTCGATCCCCGAATCCGCCTGAGCGGAGCCGCTGCGCCATGAGTCGCGTAACCCGGCTCGGCGCCGCGCTGTTCGCTCTCGCGGCCGTGCTCGCCGTCGCGGTTTCGCTCTTGGCCGGCCCTCCGGCGGACCTGTCGCAGAAGCTCCAGGCTCCTTCAGCCGGGCATCCGCTCGGGACCGATGCCCTGGGACGCGATCTTCTCTGGAGGATCGCCGGCGGTGCCGGGAACTCCCTGGTCATCGGCGGGGCGGCCACGGCACTCGCCCTCTTCTGCGCCATGGTCCTGGGCGGTTCCGCCGGATGGATGGGGGGGATCTGGGACGGGCTCGTCTCACGCCTGACGGAGATCGTGCTCTGCTTCCCGCTGCTGGTTCTCGTGCTCCTCTGCGTGGTCGCCGAGCCGCCGGCGCTCGCCGCGCTCCCCGATCCGGCACGAGTCGCCCTGTTCGTCGGCCTTCTCGGCTGGCCCGGCATGGCGCGGCTGTTCCGCGGCGAGGTCCTGAGGATCCGGGAGAGCGATCTGGCCCGGTCTGCCGTATCCGCGGGCGCCGGGCCTGCGAGGCTGCTTCTCTCCCACCTCGTGCCGAGCGCCGCGGGGATCCTGGGGCCAGCGCTTGCACTCTTCTTCTCGCACACGATTCTCGTGGAGTCGTCCCTCTCCTTCCTCGGATTCGGGGTCAGGCCGCCGGCCACGTCGCTCGGGGGGCTGTTGCGTGACGCGGTTTCGGGGGGTCCGCACGACTGGTGGCTGGCGGTGTTCCCCGGCGCCGCGATCGCCTTGCTCCTGCTCGCCGCGAATCTCGCCGAGGACGATCTGCGGCGGGCCCGCGCCGCGGGCGCGCTCAGCGGACGATAGGCAGGTCGCTCGCAGGCCGGGAGGCGGCAGCCTGGCTCCCGCCGGCCGCACGCGACAGGCTCCCCGAGCGGAACCCGGCGAGATCGAGCGAGACGAAGCGGAAGCCTGCGGCCCGGACGCCCATGGTGACGCGCTCGCGCAGATCGTGTTCCCGGAACCGGTCCCACTCCGCCTCGGAGACCTCGAGGCGCGCGACATCGAGGTGGTAGCGCACCCGGAATTCCCGGAACCCCTCGGCGAGCAGCACCGCCTCGGCCGCCTCGATCGCCGCGAGGCGCTCGGGCGTCACCTCGATACCATGCGGAACGCGCGAAGAAAGGCAGGGCCTTCCGGGCGCGTTCCAGCTCGAGAGTCCGAAAAAGCGGCTCAGGGCGCGAACTTCCACCTTGGACAAGCCGGCTTCGATCAGCGGTGCCGCGACCCCGGCTTCGTGCGCCGCCTTCATTCCCGGGCGTTCGTCACCCAGATCGTCGGTGATGGCGCCGTAGAGAAGACTGGGCCCTCCCATCGTTCGTCCGAGTCGCTGAAGGACCTCGAACAACTCCGACTTGCAGTGATAGCAGCGATCGGACGCGTTCCTGAGATAGTCCGGGTTGTCGAATTCGTTCGTCTCGACCTCTACGAGGCGCGCGCCGATCTCATCCGCAAGTCGATGAGCAGCCTGCCGGTCCGAGGAGGCGAGCGAGGGAGAGACTGCCAGCACCGCGGTGACCCTGTCGCCGAGCACTTCGTGGGCGACCCGCAGCAGAAGCGTGCTGTCGACCCCTCCCGAATACGCCACGAGGCTGGCGCCTCTCTCTGCGAGGTTCAACCGTAACTGTTCTAATTTTCCTGCGAGCGCGGCTTCGAGCATGGGTTCAGGAACGACCGTACGACCCCGACCGTCGCTCCGTCAAGGGCCCGGAAAATGGCGTTCTCCCGCCATTCTCATATTCGAAACGAACCCGTTCCCATAGGGGATATTTCAGTTGACTTCATATGAGGGTCACCGTAAATAAAGCGGCCGTTGGAGGATTAGACCGCTTCCATAGGGGGGAGTGCTCTGCCGTTCCGTCTTCCCGCACCTGAATCAGCCCGCAGCCATCCCGACCAAGGAGGAGAGGCTATGTACCTTCGGAGAGAAGGGGTCGTGCGCTCTTTGTTCTGCTGCCTGATCGCGCTGGCCGTCGTCGCCGTGCCGAGTGTCTCGCTCGCAGAGACCAAGGGCGCCCCGAACGTCGGCGGAACCGAAAAGGTTCCCAGCGACGACTTCATCAAGAAGCAGGGCTCGGCCGAAACCAGCAGGACGTCCGGCAAGCTGACCAAAGCTGACGCCGCGGCGCTCCAGGCGGGCGGACCGGCTCCCAAGGAGCGGCACCAATCCCGCGCCGTCTGGTACGACCGGACGACCCCGTTCTGGACCCTCTCGCAGGGGCCGACGTACGACAATCCTGCGATCCAGGCCGCGGCGGCCACCGATTTCAGCGGTGACTACATCCGTCTGTCGGTCGGGAACCTCGACACGCGCAGCGGCGGGTTTGCGCTTCCGGTCGAGCTGACGACTCCCGACACGGCTCCGGGCGCGGGCCAGCACCGGTACTACCTGGTGCAGATCAAGCCCGGCCTGCTCACCGACGACACGACGACCGCGCGCACCATGACGGCGCTCCGCGACCTCGGGGTGAAGTTCCTCGACTACATCCCGGATGCCGCCTATGTCGTCCGCGTCGATCGCGAGAGCCTGCCCGCGCTCCGGGCGTCTTCGATGATCCAGTTCATTCAGCCGTACCACCCGGCCTACAAGCTCGATCCTCTCATCGGCCGCGTGCGTCACCTCGATCGCCTGCACGCCGAGAGCGAGGACTACACGCTCACGCTGCGGATGTTCGAGGGTGAGCGGCCGGCGGTGGAGGCGGCTCTCACCGGGATGGGTGTCGAAATCGTTCCGAATCAGGATCCGGCCTCTTCCTGGCTCCTGGTCAGGACGACCTCGTCGAGGATCTTCCCGATCGCGAGGCTCGACGGCGTGGCGGCGGTGTACGAGTACACCGAGGCGGCCCCGTCCTCAGAAGAAGCCCAGCTCATCGTGCTGAACGGCGCGTATTCGGTCGGCGCCCGCTCCCCCTACCACGATGCCGGAGTCGACGGCTCGGGCATGCGCAAGTTCGACGTGGACAGCCCTCCGGGCCCCCCGATCGAAACCGACTACAACGGCAACGGCCTGGTCGACGCCGCGGCGCAGATCGTCTCCGTGACCGACACCGGTCTCGCGATCGATGCCGGCGACTTCGCCGAGAAGCGGACGACCGCGGGCATCACGTCCGCCACCAGCACCGTCGTCACCCTCGTGAACAACCACCGCAAGATGAAGGGGTACGTCGCGGCCTCCGTGACCCTCTCCGGCGGCTCGGGCGACACCTCCTCCTGCGACCCGGGCTTTACGCACGGCCAGTCGACCTCCTCGACGGCGGCCGGCAACGCCACCGATGTCCCCGGAACGACCTTCACCCCGGCGTATGACTGGAACGGCGACGGCACCAGCGACTCCTACGGCGCCGCCTTCGGATTCATCTCCGGCACGCAGACGATCCGGGTGGACGGCGTGGCCAAGGGCGCGCGCGTCGGCTTCGTGGACGCCGTCGGTGTCGCGGGCTGCCCCGAAACCTCGTCGACCGGCCTGAACCCCGGCAACCTGGCCGCGGTGCTCACCTACGCGCACACCACCTTCACGGCCCGCCTGCACAACTTCTCCTTCGGCGTTGCCCAGACGGTCGCGGGCTACCCGGGGTCCGCGGTCTCGATCGACGAGTTCCTGCGCGCGAACGTAGACTCCATGGTGTTCGTCTCGGCCGGCAACTCCGGCGGCGACGACGCCGACCCCGACGTCTTCGGAACGGTGCAGACCCTCGACGATGGCGCGCAGAACAAAAACGCGCTGACCATCGGCGCCAGCCGCCACGACTCGCGGCGGACCCGCGTGGACTTCTCTTCGGTCGGCCCCGCCGGTACCGGCGGCAACCGCATCAAGCCCGACCTCATGGCCCCCGGCGCCGACTTCGGCACAGTGGGTCTCGCCGCCGACTACAACTGCAAGGACGACGACGGCACCAACAACACCACGACCGACATCGACTGCCTTCAGGAACTGGGCTACCAGGGCACGTCCTTCTCTTCTCCGACGGCGATGGGCGCCGGCGCGGTCGTCCGCGACTTCTTCGCGTCGGGCTTCTACCCCGACGGAACCGGCACGAACAGCACGAACAACCTCGACCGGGCCAACTCGGTCTCCGGTTCGCTCGTCAAGGCGATGATGCTGGCCTCCGCCGACGCCATGCCGGGTAACGCGCAGGGCCTGAACCTGACCCGGTACGCCTATCGGCACAACCCCGAGACCGGATACGGCATCATCAATCTGTCGAACGTGATGCCCCTGTTCAGCGACCCGAACACGCCGCTCGGCCTCATCGTTCACGACGCCGGGTCGACCAACTCCCCGTCGAACGTCCGCAGCCTGTCGCTGCCGACGGTGGCCACCGACACCGCCCGCCACATCGATACCTTCAAGATCGTGGACCCCAACCAGGAGCTGCGTGTCGCCCTGGTGTGGATCGACGACGGCGGCGCCGTTTCGACCAACCCGCTCGCGAACGACCTCTCTCTCGAGCTGATCGATCCGGGCCCCGACGCGACCCTCGGCAACAACGATGACGTGCACTACTACGGCAACGTCTTCACCGAGGACTTCAACGACGACGGCACCATCGACGGCAACTGCGACATCGACGGCAACGGCACCGCCGCCGAGTCCTGCGACTTCGACCGGGACGGCTCCAACGACCGCTCCCCGTGGTCCCGCCCGATCTGCTTCGGCTGCGGCGACATCGACGGCGACGGGTCGAGCAACAACTACGCGGTCGCGAACGGCGCCACGGTGAACTTCCCCGTCGCCGGCCTGTGCGACACGAACGGCGACGGCACCATCACCGGCACGGCCTGCAAGTCCAAGCCGAACGACAGCAACAACCCCGCCGAAGTGATCGTGCTCTCCCCCGACCCGAACGGGGACGGCACCGGCACGCTGACCAACGCCGACAACCAGTTGCGCGCCGGAACGTGGCGCGTCATCGTCGGGCACCCGGACAGCACCGCGACCGTCACGGCCCAGAAGTACGCGCTCGTGATCGCCGGCGGCGTGGCGATTCAATCCTCGGTCCGCATCGACACGAATCCCCTGAAGTGCAACGGCGACATCTCCCTCGAAGTGACCGAGGTCGCCGATGCGGCGGACGCGGGCTGCAACCTCTCGTCCTGCACGGCGGGCACCGTCGCGGGCCGCACGCGCATCGAAGTCCGCAATCCCGTCTTCCTGACCGACGGCGTCGACAACGACGGCGACGGCACGATCGACGAGGGCAAGCCGGCGGGACCGCCGTTCGACGTCGACACCAACGGCGACGGCACCAAGGACGCCGGTGAGGACCTGGTCGACCTCGAGAAGGGCGGCACCAGCTTCACGCTGAGCCAGCCCGCGGCGGGCGCCCTCTTCTTCGAGTCTTCGGTCCGCCTGCCGGCCTCCTCCTCGGCGCCGCTCAAGTACGACTTCAACGACGGCATCCTGGCGGTGGACGACTCCTACAACGTCGTCGGCGTCTACGACGACAAGGTCGTGACTACCACGGTGACGCGGTCCTCGAGCTCGAAGACCGACTGCGTAGCCGAGATCGACCTGTTCCCGATCGGACAGCCGGGACGCAACGCCCCGTATCTGCTGACCGGCGGCTGCGACGACGACAAGTTCTTCGACGAGGGCGAGGCGGTCTCGTATCAGGTGCAGCTCGCCAACCTCGACGTCGAAATCCTGAAAGACACGAAGGTCACGCTCCGCGCCCGCAAGCCGATCGAGCTGGACGGCTGCGATAACGACAACGACGGGACCATCGACGAGAACGACGGCTCCGAAGCGACCGCAGATCCGTGCCGGCGCGTGTGCGCTCCGGGAGCGGCGATCGCCTCCTGCAACCAGAACTGCGACTTCCAGTTCCTCACCATCCACACACCGGTCAACCAGGCGCTCACCGATGCCCCCCCGGGCACCGTCCCCGTAGACGTCGGGTCCTTCAACCAGAACTTCGCGAAGGACGTGACGTTCGCCGTCGAAGTCGAGCCGGGCGCCACCTTCCCGACCCAGGTCGAGATGGTGGTCGGTCTCACCGCCATCCCCTCGGGCCGCACGGTCGAGTCCTGCGAGGTGTTCCGTCACGTGATGGACGCCGACCTCCAGAGGTTCGCTTACTCGACCGACTTCCCCACGGGCGGCACGACGGATCGCGACATCAACGCCGACGAGGTGATCAGCAACCCGATCAACGACCCCGGCAATCCGTTCCCGCAGGGCTTCCAGCGGGACAGCTGGGACAAGCTCAACGAGACGGTCACCTTCAGCGACATGACGACGACGGCGTTCGGCGGCGGCAACCCCGGATTCGCCGGCCCCTGGGACTTCGACAGCGACACCGTCAACCACCAGGGATTCCGGACCGGGCTGTATCAGCCGTCGACGAACAACGGCGCCCAGATCACCCAGTGGGGTGAGGACCACAACTTCAACAACATCCTCGACGGTCCGGCGCGCTGCAATACGACCGGCAACCCGGTGGCCTGCACCTGCCCCACCACCTACCCCTGCACCAACGAGGTGGGGGCTGTCTGCGGCGCGGGCACCGTGACCTGCGACGTCGCCGAGAAGATCGATGGCAACGGCGACAACACGCTCAATCAAAACCACAACCTGGCGGGCGGCTGCGGATGGGTGTCCCACAACGCCGCGAGCCGCGGCATCTGGCACACCGGCACGATCCTGGCTCCGGGTCTCGCCACCTGCGCCAACTCCGGAACCGGCGCCTCGTGCGAATACATGGACTCGATCGGCGGTCTGAACGCGACTCGGATCTGGGTCGAGTTCCTGACCACTCCGATCTTCCAGAAGATCCACAAGAAGCAGGACGGCGCCCTCTCGACCAACGGCAAGGACGACGACGGCGACGGCGCCTGCGTGGGCGGCACCACCCCCGGCGCGAAGTGCCTCATCGCCACCGACTGCGGCGGCGCGGCCAGCTGCAACCGCATCGACGAGGACGACGGCGCCGACGGCACGAAGGACGAGGGGTTCGCCTACCGGGTCGAGCTCACCGACTGGCGCTGGAACATCAACGCCGAGATGGAGAGCGAGCTGGCTGCCATGGCGTGGGAAATCGACATGGACACCAGCACGCTCGATCCCGTGGCCATCTCCGACGGGTTCATCCTGAATCTGATCAACGAGGGCTTCGGGCCGACGCTCGGCGCCAACGTCAACCTCATCGACGGATTCCCGATGTTCGTCAACAACGACTTCGGGGACAACGCCGGTACCGCCGGACAGCGCAACGGCGTGTCGGACCAGAACGGGGATGGCACCATCGACGGTCAGGCCAGCGCCGGCGGCGTTCTCATTGGCACCGCCGCGGGCAACCGGTTCAGCGACCGGTCCTGCGTCTTCCAGAGCGTGGCGGCTCTCAGCCTCGGACCGGACTTCCGGCTCCGCGACCCCGAGCCGTTCGATGATGACTGCGATGCCGACGCCAACCCCGGCGCAGACGGCGCCCCCGGCGTTCGAGGGATCGATGACAACGCGGATGGGTTCGTCGACAACCAGGAAGAGCTGTGCCCCTGCTACAACGTCCCCGACAAGCAGGACGACGATGCCGACGGCCGCATCGACGAGATCGACGAGCTCCAGAGGTTCTGGCGCTGCAAGCTCACGCCCTTCCAGGCCTGCCGGACCAACGCCACCTGCACGGGCGGCGGGAACGCCTGCAACCAGTTCGGCGCGCCCGTGGCCTACGGCGATGACGTCTGCGGCGACGGCAAGATCGACGAGAACGTCACCGCGCAGTTCGCCGGACGCGACGTGGACGGCGACAACACGCTGAACGACCTCGTGATTCTCTCGGAGAACGGCAACCGGCTGCAGCAGAACCACAACTGGAACATCGGCACGGTCAACGGACCGTTCCTGCGGTTCCAGACCGTGGAAGACTTCTACGGCGTGGAGTCCGGCGAGTCGTTCCAGGCTGCGGTCGCCATCGTCAACAACGAGGGCGGCCAGGGCTTCCCGGTCGCGAAGAACAACACCTACGGTCTGGCCATCGACGACATGGTCGTCGAGTGGACGGAAGAGCACCCCGTCAACCAGACCCCGAACAACAACTGCGTCATCGGGACCGCCGCAGGCGGACCCGGCGGCGGCGCCGGTGGCGCCGGCGGCGGCGAGGGTGGCGGCGTGGCCGCGCCCCAGCGTCAGTGCGGCGCGGTGGCCCTGGGCTCCGACCTCATCTTCGAGGCGAGCACGACGGTCCCCGCGCAGGTGGTCGACGTGAACGCCAACGCGGCGCTCTGCACCGGCATCAACACGATCAACGCCAACTGCACGCAGGGCACCATCAACTGCAACAAGTACGGGCTCGGCACGCCGGGGCTCTACTCCAACGACTGCGACACCGACGGCCTGTTCGAGGTCGAGATCTCTGCCTTCAACCTCGAAGAGGTCGAAGGAGAGGCCTTCCGCCTCGAGCAGGACGTGGCCGCCTCGTCCGTCTACATCGGCAACGTCTCGATCTCGAGCGTTCTCAATCAGAAGGACGACGGCATCATCTTCGTCCAGTGGCGTTTCATCGTCTTTCCGACCCTCACCGTCCGGTACATCGACAGGAACGATGGCGTCACCGGGTTCGACATGGGGGCCGACGGCAAGCCGGGCATACCGCTGGTCGACGATGACCTCGATTCCCGCGGGACCGACAAGAAGCCCGGCGTCGCCGATCTCGACGACGACGGCACCGGCCAGTGCAACGGCCAGTCGGGCAACATCGGCGCGGTCTGCCACGTGAACGGCGACTGCACCGAGACCGGTGTCTGTACCCTCATCGACGATTCGCGCGAGGCCTGCCGCGACACCAACCTCGACGGCACCGTCAACAACAGCGACGTGCACTTCGGCGACGACGACTGCACGCTCGTGGACGAGGCCGACGAGCTCTGCCCGAACGGCGGCATCAAGGCGCTGTTCTCGGACGACAACTGCGGCTGTCCGCTCAACCCCAGGGAATTCGTCCTCATCTCGTCGTTCCAGGATGCCGACGCCCTGTGGGCCTACTACAGCATCGACGACGACAACCTGTCAGGCACCTCGGGCGACGGTGACGGCATCCCCGACGACAAGGAAAAGGTCCGGATGGACGTCACCATCCGGAACATCATGGACGGCATCCAGATGGAGGACCTGTCGCTCGTGCTCTCCACCCGCGATCCCGACATCGCCTGCATCACCGATGCCACGGCCGTTCCCGGAACGGGCCCGACATCGGGGATGTTGGACTCCTTCGGGTTCACCGCGACGACTCCCGCCGACAACTTCGAGTTCTTCGTCGGCTCCCCCACCCGCACCACGATGCTTCAGGACCGCAGCGCCACGTTCAACCTGGCGGTGACCGGGACCCTGGTGGACACCGCGGGCACGCGCGTGCCCTTCTTCGGAACGACCAACCCGCAGCAGCAGACGATGGACCTCGACCTCGACGCCTCGGTCGCCAACGTCAACACCCTCAACGCGACAACCAAGAAGACGATCATCTTCAACCAGACTGCATCGTCCCAGTGCACCGGCGGCAAGGAGTGCTACTCGTCGCCGGGCACGGCGGCGGGCGGCTTCTACAATGCCTGGGCCGCCAGCGCGTTCCCGAACCGGCCGGGTCTGCACTGCCAGTACAACAACCCGAACAACCCGAACGTCGGCAGCACGGCGCCGCCGAACTGCTTCCTCACGCAGGACACCGGCCTGATCATCTCGGACAACGATCGCGACAACGTCGACGACTTCGGGAACAGCGACTGGTATCTGCACCGCCAGCAGAGCCGCTCCAACGGACTGCGCGGTCACTCCTCCGGGGCGACCGGGATCCCGGATGCCAACGAGGCCTGCATGCACATGGGCTTCGAAATCCAGAACGGCTCGACGCAGAACGGCGCCGGCAACCAGACGCACCAGACGCCGAACGGCAACGACTTCACCACGTATCACCTCGACAACATCATGCAGGTCTACTACAAGACCCCGTTCAAGCTGGGTCTGGGCCGCGGGCAGAACTACGGCGGCACGACGAACGACGAAGACGCGCCGACGCTCGCGTTCTGGCACCAGATGCACGTCGCTGACGCCGACATGTTCAGCAACGTCGTCGATCCGTCGTCCTTCGACGGCGGCGTCGTTCAGGTGCTCATCGACCGGGACAACGACGGCACTCCCGAGCCGGGCGCTCCGTCGGACGCGACGAAGGACGGCTGGTGGATCAACATGACCCCCTACTACGGCCGGCCGTTGCAGCAGGTGCAGGCGTTCGGCAACTGCCACTACGATCCGGACGACGACGGCAACACGGAGAACGACATCTTCCCCGGCGAGCTCACCGTCGGGCCGTCCTCCACCTGCTTCCCGCAGACGGTCTGGGCGTGCGTCGGCGACACGCTGTCTCCGAACTCCCCCGATCCGGGGCTCGGCCAGTCCTTCCCGGGTCCGGAGTGCTACCCGGAGGGTCAACTGGTCCTCGACCTCGGTGGCGTCGATGAGAACGGCGACGGCACCGTGAACGGCCGGGATACAGGCATCGCCGCCTGTCCCCCGAACGGCGCGGACCCCAACGACTGCAACGGCTGGGGTATGTGGACGGAGGCGAAGTTCGACCTGATGCAGTTCCGCGGCAGAGGCATCTTCATCCGCTTCCTCACCTCCGCCGGTCAATTCAGCCTTCCGACCTGGCTGCACGCCTTCGGGTCGGGCGGCGGCGTCTCCACCCTGTCGGGCAACCGCGACGACGGGTGGTTCGTCGACGACCTGACGGTGAGCGGCATTCAGGACGGCACGCCGTTCGTCCTCAAGGCCGATATCGACACGCCTCCGAACAACAACTGCCCCACGGACAACTGCTCCACCAACCCGACCGCGATCCTTCGGGTCGGGACCTTCCCGGTGCGCAGCAACAACCTCGACGACGACACGGACGGCACCATCGACGAGAACGACGAGACGGCCATCGGCAACACGGTGGGCGTCGACGACGACGGTGACGGCAGCATCGACGAGGCGGACGAGCTCCGCGGCTTCAGCGACGCGCCGCTCCGCGTCGTGGACCTGGACGCCGGCGACTCTTCGGTGGCCCAGTGCTTCGGCGGCCAGCTGCAGTACGAGTTCCTGGCCGACTACTGCGCTGACGGAACGGTCGACAAGGTGGTCACCGGCTTCTCGACCGGCGAGACGGCGTCAGACAACCCCGAGTTCGACGCCACCTACACCGTCAACGTCCGGTGCAGCAGCGACGTGACGGGCGCGACGCCCTGCGCGGCGAGTGACGTCATCTTCGTGCCGGTCACCGGCGGCGCCCCGATTCTCCAGGGGCTCACCGTGACCAAGGCCGGCGCGACGACGACGGTCCACATCCCGGCGGGCAACACGGTGGACATCGTCCGCGGGGACCTGCAGTCGCTCCGCTCCACGGGCGGCAACTTCACCACGGCCATCCAGGCGATCTCGCCCTCTGCGGACCGTTGCCTGGCGAACGACACGGTGAGCACGGCGATCAACGACCCCAAGGCGAACCCCGCAATCAACCAGGGCTACTTCTACATCGCCCGGTTCGTGGTTCCGTGCCGCGGCACCTACGAAGAAGGCGGCTCCCAGATCGGCGTCCGCAACACGGAAGTGACGTCGGCCACAGGGACCTGCGCTCCGTAGCAGTCAGACAGAAGCGAGTGTGAAAAGGGGCCGGCTCGCGCCGGCCCCTTTTTTCATGGTGGTCGGCAGACTGTTGGCGACCCGCACCACCGACGCGAGCCGATCGCGTTCGGCCGGCGCGAGAACGCGGTCCTTGAGCGGGTATTTCTCCTCGCTGTCTGGCGCAACTTCGTGAAGCGCAGGAGCGAGCGACAGCCGGGTCCGGCTCTCTCACCCGCGATGCAGCTGGGCCTGACGGAGGCCCCTGTGGGCCTGGGATCCTGTGCTCGCGCGCCGCCTGCAGCCGGGCCGCGAGCGCCTGGGCTGCAAGGAGCTGGACTGCGAGGAGCAGCGGATCTACCGGCGGGAGCTCCTCACCGCCACAGTCCGGAGAAACCGCCCCCACACGCTGGGACTGGCGTTCTGAGGGACCCCGGGAGGGTCCGGGGGCCGTGGCGAGTGGCTTGGAGTGTTCGAGCCTGGGGGGGCGCGGAGCGGGCCGCCCGCGTACGGGATCAGGAGCGGAGTCCAGTTGATGCGGCTACTTCAGATCTCCAACAGTCTGCCGACCACCATGCTAGAGCGGGAGCCCGGGGCTGGAGTCCGACCTCAGGTGTTTTCTCGCCGCCCCCGTCGCCCTCCTCCCCCTCGGCGTCCTTTCCAGGAACCCGAGCTGGATCAGGAACGGCTCGTGCAGATCCTCGATCGTCTGCTCCTCCTCGCCGACCGCCGCGGACAGGGTCGACAGGCCCACCGGCCCCCCGGAGAACTTCTCGATGATCGTGAGCAGCAGCTTCCGGTCGAATCCGTCGAGTCCAAGGGTGTCGACGTCCAGCCGGTCGAGGGCCTCGGCGACGGACTCGAGATCCACTCCCGAGACCTCGCGGACCTCGACGAAGTCACGGACCCTGCGCAGGAGCCGGTTGGCGACCCTGGGGGTGCCGCGGGAGCGGCGCGCGATCTCGGTGCAGGCGGCCTCGGGGAGCGTCAGGCCCAGCAGACCCGCCGAGCGATGAACGATGCGGGTCATCTCCTCGGGGGTGTAGTAGTCCAGGTGGTGGACGATGCCGAAACGGTCGCGCAGCGGCGCCGTCAGCAATCCGAGCCGCGTCGACGCGCCCACGAGGGTGAAGCGCTTCAGGTCCAGCCGGATCGAGCGCGCCGCCGGCCCCTGACCGATGATCAGGTCGAGCTGGAAGTCCTCCATCGCCGGATAGAGGATCTCTTCGAGGGTGGGGTTCAGGCGGTGGATCTCGTCGATGAAGAGGATGTCCCCTTCGTCCAGGCTGCTGAGGAGCGCCGCCAGGTCCCCCGACTTCTCGAGCACCGGCCCGGAGGTGATGCGCAGCTCTGCGTCCATCTCGGCGGCGATGATGTGGGCGAGGGTCGTCTTCCCGAGCCCAGGCGGCCCCGCGAGCAGGACGTGATCCACCGGCTCGCCGCGGCGCCGCGCGGCCGAGATCGCCACGGCCAGGTTCTCGCGCACCCTGACCTGGCCGACGCACTCCCGCAGCGTGCGCGGCCGGAGCGTGATCTCGAGGGCGCGGTCCTCGTCCCCGGACTCGGGGCGCGTGACTCGCTCGCTCACCGTGCCCGGCTCTCCCGCCCGGACAGGCGCTCGAGCGCCTCGCGCAGCAGCGCCCCGACCGATCCATCCCAGCCACCGCGGCCGGTCACGGCGCGCAGCGTCTCGCGCACCTGGGGCTCACGGTAGCCCAGGTTGATGAGCGCCGAAGCGGCGTCGGCGACGGCGCCGTCGCCCGAAAGCACACCGGCCGCGGCGGCAGGGGCCTCCTCGGCCTGCAGCCGGTCGCGCAGATCGAGGACCAGCCGCTCGGCGGTCTTGCGGCCGATTCCGGGAATCTGCTGGAGCGGCCCCGCCTCCCCCGCCCGGATGGTGGCGATGATCGTCTCGGGGGGAAGACCGGAGAGCAGTGTGCACGCGAGCCTCGGGCCGATGCCCGACACGCCGATCAGGTGCTCGAACAGGCGCCGCTCGACCGGCGTGAGAAAGCCAAACAGCGAGATCGCGTCCTCGCGCACATGAGTGTGGATCTCGAGAGTGACAGGCTCGTCGCCAGGCGGCAGCAGGTAGAAGGTCGACAGCGGGATCTGCACGTCGTAGCCGACGCCGCCGGTTTCCAGGACGACGCGCCCCGGCGTTCGGGAGCCGATTCGGCCGGTCAGCCTGGCGATCATCGGGACTTCCAGGTGGCGGCCCGGCGCCCGCCGGAGAGGAGCCGCTCGCGCACCGTCGCGGCGGCGCGCGCACGGGGCGGGGCCGCGCCCGCACCGGCACGGGGCGACGCAGCCTCGCTCGGTGAGGCCTTGCCGGCGGCCCCGCCGTCGCGGCGGGACGCCGCCTGCGCGCCGGCGCCCGCCTCCCAGAGCCGCCTCACGCTCCCGGCGTGCGCCTCCGTCAGGGCCACCGCCAGCGCGTCGAACGCGTCGGCGGGCCCGCGCCGATCGCCGAGCCCGAGGAGGGTGCGGACCATCGCCGCGACCTGGGTCTTCTCGGCGCCGCCGAAACCGGTCACCGCGGCCTTGACGCTGCGAGGCGCGTGCTCGCACACGCACAGGCCGGCCCGGGCGGCGGCCAGCAGCGCGATGGCCCGCGCTTCGGCGAGCACGATCGCCGCGCGCGCATCGCGATGGAAGAAGACCGCCTCGACGGCGACCACATCGGGCCTGGTGCCGGCGATCAGCTCCGTGAGGCGGGCGTCGAGATCCAGCAGCCGCTCCGGAAGGCTGGCCCGCGCCGGGGTCTTCAGGACACCCCAGACGCCGGCAGAGAGACGCGCTCGGGTGACTTCGACGACACCGTATCCCGTGGCCCGGGAGCCGGGATCGATCCCGAGGATCCTGCGTGCGGCTCCGTCAGCCGAGCTCGGTCTCATCGATGTCGAAGTTGGCCGACACCTTCTGCACGTCTTCGTGCTCCTCGAGCGCTTCCATCAGAGCCAGGCACTGCTGCGCCCTGCGGCCCTCGAGCGGCACCGTGTTCTGCGGAATCATACGGACTTCGGCGCTCGACGGGGTGACGCCGGCCTTGCCGAGCGCCGCGGACACCGCCTCGTACAACTCGGGCGGAGTGATGATCTCGAAGACGTCGCCGTCCTTCTGAACGTCCTCGCCCCCCTGCTCCAGCACGAGATCGAGCAGGCTGTCCTCCGCCGCCGCCTCCGCCGGCACGAGGAAGTGCCCCTTCCGGGAGAACATCCACGCGACGCTGTTGGACTCGCCAAGGTTCCCCCCGTGCTTCCCGAACAGGTGGCGGATCTCAGCGGTCGTGCGGTTGCGGTTGTCGGTCAGGCACTCCGCGAGCACGGCGACGCCGCCCGGGCCGTAGCCCTCGTAGGTGACCTCTTCGTACTGAACGCCGGGGAGCTCGCCGGTGCCGCGCTGGATCGCGCGCTTGATGTTGTCGGCGGGCATGTTCGCGGCCTTCGCTTCCGCGACGGCAGCGCGCAGCCTGGGGTTGCCGTCGGGGTCACCCCCGCCGGCGCGCGCGGCGACGGTGATCTCTTTGATCAGACGCGTGAAGATCCGGCCGCGCTTCGCGTCGAGCGCCGCCTTCTTGTGCTTGATCGTCGACCACTTGGAATGTCCGGACATGAGACAGGTGCTCCCACGCTACAAAAAAAGGCCCCTCTCACGAGGGGCCCTGGATAAGCGAAAGTCCCGGCGATGACCTACTCTTCCACGCCGTTGCCAGCGCAGTACCATCGGCGCTGAAGGGCTTAACTGCCGTGTTCGGAATGGGAACGGGTGTGGCCCCTTCGCTACGACCACCGGGACGCCGATCCTATCAGACCCCCGGAAGCGGAGGCAAGGGTCTTCCGGCTAGAACGTGTAGCGAGCGCCCAGCGCGAACAGCCAACCGCCGTATTTGATCTTCCCGCCTTCGATGAAGACCTGGCCGGGGTCGAGAATGCCGTCTTTCGGGCCCTTCGTGTAAGTGTTGGGAATATTAGGGTTGAGGACCGCTGAGCCAATATCCATCAGGCCGCCCTGACCCTGAGGGATCTGCACCGAGTAGCGCACCGAGCCGGGGAAGTTCTTGCCCAGGTCGCCGTCGGGGATTGCCTGACCGAAGTCGGTGAAACCCATCGTCGAGATCTCGACTCCGCCGTCGGTCCACATGAACCGCGAGTCGAAGTAGAGCGACCAGTGCTTCGCCTTGCCGGAGAAGTGATACTCGACGCCCGCCGAGCCATGCCACTCGGATGCGTCTTCGGCCTTCACGTCGACGCCCTTCAGGGGACCGAGCGGGCGCGAGGTCGAGGAGTAGTCATCGGGATCGAAGCGCGTCCAGAAGCCGTTGCTGGCATCCAGATTCGCGCTGATCTGGTCGATGTCCTTCGATCGCTCGAAGTCCACAATATACTTGCCGACACCCAGACCGACGTACGGCACGAAGTTCTTCGCTGGGCGGAAGCGCACGATGCCGCCGATCTGAGGCAACTGCCACGAGAGCGATCCGACGGTCGTGGGGAAGGCCTTGAACGGCGTTTCGATGGGCAGGATGAAGCTGGGCTGGTTCGGATCACGAAGTGTGAATTGACCGCTGACCTCGAGGTTCGCGACGTGGCTCTTCACGTAGCTGTAGTTGGCGTCCAGAACGATTTCGCCCCACTTCCAGCCGGCGATGCCGTAACCGGCGTTGAAGCCGTAGCCGTCGGCGTCGGAAATCGTGGCTGCCTTCTCGGCGGCCCGGTCGGCCCGGGGGTCGGCGAACACATCGATGAAGCCCGATCCCGACACTTCGCTAATGCCGACATTGTCCGCATTCGACCGGATTTCGTCAGACACGGTATAGTACGAATACTGAGCTGCGATCCGGAATTTCCCTTTCATCTCGCCGGCAGCCACGGGCGCGGCTCCGAGCACCGCCAGGGCAGCAGCACACGTCACGGTCAGTACGCGCTTCACCGTACCCCCTTCTCGAAATCACAGATATGGATGAGCCGGCGGTGTATACCACCCGGAGCGGTCAAAATCAACGGGATCTGTAACCATTCGCGCGGTTCCGGCACAGCGTTCCAGCCCCGGGATCACCGATGACCGCCGCCCCGGCGCCGGTCGCCTCCCGGCGGCCCCCCATCGTGATCATCGGCGGGGGGATTACCGGCCTCTCCGCCGCACTGGCGCTGGAATCCCGAGCCGATCTGCCCCCCGCCCTGGTGCTCGAGGCCGGGGATCGGCCGGGGGGATGCCTGCGCACGACCCGCCGGGACGGTCTGGTGCTCGAGCACGGAGCAGACTCCCTGGTGCGGACGAAGCCCGCGGCGCTGGAGCTCGCCGAACGGCTCGGGATCTCCGGGGAGATGACCGGACTCCGCGAGCCGGGGGTCCCGCCGCTCGTGCTGCGCAGGGGCAAGCTCGTGCCTCTGCCCTCGGGGCTGCGTTACTTCGTGCCGGGCGATCCGAAGGCACTTCTCACCAGCCCCGCGATCTCGCTTCGGGGGCGGCTTCGGGCGCTCGCCGATGTCGTTCTGCCGGCGGGGGCGTCTGCGTGGCTCGACGACGAGCCGCTGGACTCGTTCGTGCGACGGAGGTTCGGCAGCGAGCTTCTGGCCGGGATCGCGCAGCCCCTGGCCGCGGGGATCTGGCCGGGTGAGCCCTCATCGCTCTCGATGGAAACGCTGCTGCCCCGCCTGCGCCGGCTCGAGCGAAATCACGGGTCGATCATCCGTTCGCTGCTGCGGGAGCGACGGCGCGCCGCGCCTCCTGCCGCCGGTGAGCCCCGGGGGAACTTTCTGAGTCCGGCCGGCGGCATGGAGAGGCTGGCCGAAGCCGCGTCGAAGTCGCTGGAGCGGGGACGGATCCGCTGCGGCGTGCGCGCGACCGGTCTGACGCGATCGGCTTCCGGCGGCTGGGAGGTCTCCACTTCCGCGGGGCCGATCGCGGCTGCCGCGGTGCTCCTCGCGCTCCCGGCGCCCGCGGCGGCCAGACTCGCGGCGGTACCGGCGCCCGAGCTCTCGGCGGCGCTCGCCGCCGTCCCCGGGAGCGACGCGGCCACCCTGAATCTCGTCTACCGGGAGCAGGATGTGCCGCCGCTGCCTGCGGGCAGCGGGTTCCTCGTCCCCGCGCGCGAGGGCCGGGCGCTGCTCGCGTGCACGTTCATGCACCGCAAGTACCCCGGCCGCGCGCCCGACGGAGTCGTTCTCCTGCGCGCATTCGCCGGCCCGGCGGCGGTCGCCGCTCACGGCGGCGACGGCGAAGCGGTCATCGGAGCGCTCCGGCAGGAGCTGGAGACGCTTCTCGGGATCTCGGCCCCGCCGGTGGACACCCTGCTCACACCCTACGAGCAGGTCCTGCCCGTATTCGAGACCGGCCACGCGGCGCGCCGGCTGCGCATCGAGTGGGCCGCCGGAGCGGCCGGGAGGCTCGCGGTCGCCGGAAATTATCTGACGGGCGTGGGGATCTCGGACTGCATCGAAAGCGCCGGGCGGGCGGCGCGGCGGATCGCCGCTCTGCTCTCGGACTGACGCGCGCGCGTCAGACCGGAACCGCGGCGTCCTCGATCTCGAAGATCCGTCCCACGAGGGTGAGATCGAGCAGGGCGCGCACCTCCGGCGGGACATGCCGGAGCGTGAGCGCGCTGCCGAAGCGCCGGCACCGCTTGAGGATGCCGATCAGGGCGCCGAGCCCCGCGGAGTCGACGCTCGTCACCTCCGCGAGGTCGAGGATGACCCGCTCGGGGATCCGCGCCGCAGCGGTCACCTCGGCGCTGAAGGCGTCCTTGAGCGTGTCGGCGCGGGAGGCGTCGAGCCGTCCGGGGGCGACGGAAAGCAGCAAGGTTCCCGGCTCGGTTGAGGGCATTCGTCGCAGCATGGTCACTCTCCGAAGATGCTCGTGCGTCCACCGCCAGCCTGCTTCGCCCGATACATCTCGTAGTCGGCGAGGTGCACGAGCGCTTCGGCCGTATCGGCGAACCGCGGCGCGGTCGCGATGCCGGCCGAGAACCGGACGGAGGGCTCCTCCGGCGACGTGGGATCGCCGGCCGTGCCTTCCCGGATCCGCTCGACGACGCGCGCCGCCTCCGCCGCGGCCGTGTGCGGCAGCACGAGGACGAATTCGTCGCCGCCGTATCGGGCCAGCAGGTCGTGCCGGCGCAGCACGCGCCGGATCTGATCGGCGGTGCCGGCGAGGATCCGGTCGCCGGCGATGTGCCCGTGCCGGTCGTTGATCCTCTTGAACCCGTCGAGGTCGATCATCACGAGAGAGGTCTCGTGGCCGTATCGCTGCGCCCGCTCCACCTCGAGCCCGAGCACACTGTAGAAATGCGCCCGGTTGTGAATGCCGGTCAGCGGATCTCGCGTCGAGCTCTCCCGGAGCTGCTCGTACAGCGTCACCGCCTCGAGACGCAGGTCGGTCTGCGCCAGGAAGAACCAGAGTGGAAGCAGGTCCTCGCCGATCGGGCGGCCCGTGCGGCCGCGGTCGGCCCAGAGGAATCCGGCCACGGGGAAGACGGGGCAGACCGGGCAGCAGCGATGGGTGTCTTCCTCGCTCATGCGGAGCGCGCTCCAGCCCGCTGGGCCGGCCTCGGCCTTCGGGCAGCCGGCTGGATCGCGGCGGATCTGGTAGCAACGGTTCTGGCCACGGGAGAGGATCGGCAGAATGAGGCACTCCGCCGGGTCTTCCGCGAGACCCGAGTAGATCTCCGCTGCGAGCGGCTCGCCTTCGCCGCGGACCGCCTGGATGTCGCGGCCCTCCTCGATCGAGCGGCGCACGAGCGGCATCGCCGCCTCGAACGGGATGAGCAGCGACTGCACGAGTCCTTCCGGAACACCGACGCCGTGCACGCCGACGAACCCGTGGCTCTCCGGATGCCACTTCCAGACGGCGACTCGCTCGTAGGCGAGCTCGAGGTGAATGCCGCTCACGATCTCGGTGTAAATGCGATCCGGCTCGTGCACCGCGCCGGTGCGCCGCACCAGCTCGTACACCGAGTGAAACTGGAGGACGAGGTTCTCGAGGTCCCGGTTGCGGGACGCCGATTCAGTCGCCGTGCGAGTGGTGACCATCCCGTCCTTCCCCGAATGCGCCGGCACTGCTCCCCTTCCGCACCGATCGCTTGAACAAGTGGTCGAGCAGCACCGGCAGCTCGTCGCCGATCGCCTCCGACAGCAGGTAGTACTGCACCCCCGCGCGGCGCACCGCCGCTTCCCGCTCCTCGTCGCTGGACGTGGCGAGGAAAACGACCGGCACCGCTGAGTCGGCCGAGCGCAGCGACTCGATGAATCGGACGTTCTCCCTCGTCGCACCGACCGAGGTGATCAGCGCCGCCGCCGGGCGGACGACGCGCTCACGCAGCAGCGCGCTCGCCTCTTTCGGGGTACGCGCCCGATGGACTGCGAACCCACCCCGCAGCGCCGTCTCGTGCAGCATCGCGGCGCGCTCGTCGGGATCCGCGCAAAGCAGCAGAAGCGGAGATTCCTGGTTCCGTTGCATGCCGCTCCAGTGCAATGCAAGGCGCGCACCAGAACGGCGCGGCCACGGAGGGGGCACGGCGCTTCGGTTTTTCCAGGCGCGGGGGCAGGGGTCCCGGAACGGCTTGCCGAAAAGGTGTCCGCCAGGGGGCACGCAGACGAAATCGCAGCCCTCGACTGTCCCCTCCCGGACATCTTCCATGGTGGTCGCGAGATTGTGGGGAGCGGCAGAGATCGATCTCTTTGATCCTGAAGCGTTTCGCGCCCCGCGGGCACTCCCGGGGTCTTCAGGATCGGTGCCGTAGTCGCGTCCCGGAGTGGGGTCGAGGGCGCATGTGCAGCACCGGGGAGGGGGAACAGGGTTTCGTGGATGTCTCCGGCCAGGGAATGCTGCCGTTGAAACAGATTTACCGGGGAGTCGGTCGGGCCTGGCCCGCGGCCAACCAACAGTCTTCCGACCACCATGGGTCAGTAGAGGAGGATGCCTGCCCGCTCCTGGAGGAAGGATTCCTGCTCCGCCAGCCAGCTCGCCTCGATGTCCGCGAGCGGCGCGTTCCCTTCGATCAGCCGCCGCGTCCCGTCGGTGCCGAAGAGAAGATCGATGGCGAGCCGGTCGCGGACGAACTCGTACGCCTCGCGGCGCCACTCGAACCGGTCACCACCCAGCCGCCGCGCTTCGCGGAGGACCGCGATCCCCGTCAGGAAAGGGCGGAAGCGGGTTCTGTCCAGCACGTGGATCTGCACGCCGCCGCAGCTCTGTCCGGCCCACTTGTGGAAGGACGGAGTGAAGCGCGTCGGCCGGAAGGCGACACCGGGCAGGCGATGTACCGCCAGCAGTTGGGCCAGGAGATGGGGATCGAGCCAGGGCGCACCGACCCACTCGAACGGGCGCGTCGTCCCGCGGCCCTCGGAGAGATTCGTTCCCTCGAACAAGCAGGCACCGGGGTAGACGACCGCGGTGTCGACTGTCGGCATGTTCGGCGACGGCGCGACCCACGGCAGCCCCGTCTCCTCGAAGAACATCCCGCGCCGCCAGCCGCTCATCGGCACGACGGTCAGCTCGCAGTCGATGCCGAACCGGCTGTGGAGCAGCCGCGCGTACTCGCCCACAGTCAGACCGTGCCGGACCGGCAGCGCCCAGGCTCCCACGAACGATTCCCACCCCCGCTGCACGAGCCCGCCCTCGACGGCGGCGCCGCCGATCGGATTCGGCCGGTCGAGGACGGCGACCTGGACCCCGGCGCGCCCCGCTGCCTCCATCGCATACCCCATCGTGGCGGCGAATGTGTAGTAGCGCGCGCCGATGTCCTGCAGGTCCACCACGAGCAGATCGATCCCCTGAAACGCCTCCGCGGGCGGGGCGAGCGACGCCGCTTCGGCGCCATACAGACTGAAGACGGGAAGCCCTGTTCTCGGATCGGGAGCGCCGGGGACGGCGATCATGTCCTGGGCCTCGCCGGCGATCCCGTGCTCGGGTCCCATCAGACAGGCAAGCCGGCCCTCGCCGCAGGCGGCGATCCGGTCCACCGCATGGGCGAGCGCGCCGTCGACCGATGCCGGATGACACAGCAGGGCGATGCGGCGGCCCCGGAGCAGGTCGACGCGTCCGGCGAGGAGGTGATCGAGCCCGGTGCGGACCGGCTGCCCTGTCATCTGAGTCTGCGCTGTCGCCTCGGCGTCAGGGCGTGTCGGGAGCCTGCGCAGCGGCTCCGGTGGCGGTTGCGGGCGCCTGCGCGGCGGGGGCCGCCGGCTGCGGCGGCTCCTGCAGCTTCGAAGGGCTCTTCCAGATCTGCTCGCGGGCCCGGTCGAGCCGGACCCGGCTGTGAGCGAAGTCGGCCGTGATCCGCGTGTCGGCCAGTTGCTGGTTCCCCAGCACACCCGAGATCTCGACGCCGATCCGCTCCGAGAGGCTGCGCAGGTCCACGCCGGTCGCGCGGAACTGCTTCCAGATCACATTGCCGACCATCAGGTCGTTCATCGTGAACGAGAAGGTGTAGGGGCCATTCAGAATCGGGCGGACGCCCTGACTCATCACGTTGAGTCCCAGGCGCTTCTCCGCAAAGATGATCGAGACCGGTCCGGGGGTCGAGTTGGAGGTGTCGAGCACGAAGGGGCCGGCGTCCCCTCCGGAAGCCCGCGCGGGCACCAGAGTCGCTCCGCCGTAATACGCAGGGACTCCCTCGATCGGCTGCGCCGCGGGCGGGGCGAGCGTGAGGGTCAGCCCCGGATAGTCGAGCGTCGCGAGGAAGCGCACGAAGAACGACCGGCCGAGCAGCCCGCCGACGTCGGGGTGCGGGTACTTGAGCTGTGTGTTGATCGCGACCGGAATCCCCTGCACCGCGAAGCCGCCGGCGTGAATGCTGTCGAGGATCGCGAAATCGGGGGCCGGATAGACATCCACGTCCGGGCGCTTCGGCGCCCCGCCGAAGCCCTGCAACCCGAGCGCCTGCGCCGTGTCCTGCGTGACGATCGAGTCCTCGGTTGAGAAGTCCACCAGCAGATATCTGTCCACGTGGTCGTTGAGACGGACCCTGATGGCGGGCATGCCGCGGAAGGTCCGCATCGGAATCGTGGCCGAGGGCGCAGCGCCCTCGGGCCAGGTGGCCTTGTAGAGGAGGCGGTGCGAGAGGGCCGCCATCATCTGCGATCGCGCGAGCAGCCGGGTTTCCTGATCGCCGGCCTTGTATTTCGCCGCGACGACGAGTTCCCAGGCCTTCCCCGCCTCGGCCCAGCGGCCCAGCGTCTCGAGAGCGCGCGCCTTGCTCACCAGCCCCTGCCCCGACTCGGGATCGACGGCGAGCGCGGCCTCCGCCGCCTTGATGGATCCTTCCGGATCTCCGAGAAGCGAGCGGCTCCGCGCCACCCAGCTCTGAATCCGCGCGTCGCCCGGTGCGGCGGTTGCGGCGCGGCTGAGCAGCAGATCCGCGCGCAGAAAATCGCCGGTGTAGTAGAGCGCGCGGCCGTGCTGCCACAGCCCGACCGCCGAATCGGGGTGGCTCTTGACGAAGGCCTCAGCGGCCGCGACCGCCTTCGGTCCGTCGTGCGCTTCCATGTACAGATCCACGAGGCGTCCAACCGGTTCCGGATCGTCTGGGCGCGCCCGCTGATCGTCGATCGCCTGCTTGATCTGCGCCTCGCGCTGGCGATCCCTTTCCTGCTGAGCGCGGACGATCTCGGGAACCTTGCGCTCGGCCCCCGAAGGAGCCCCCTCCGGGGTGGCCTGCGTTCCGGGAGTGGGGAGCACCGGCATCCCGCTCGCCGGCGCCGCCGGAGCGGGTGCGGGCGCAGGGACCGGCGCCGGAGCGGGCTCTTCCTTGCCGGCGTCGCTCGTCAGGGCGCCGAGGCTGCAGAACACGGCCGAGAGGGCGAACAGAAGGCGCATCGCCGGGTGCGTCTCGCGTGCGGTCATGCGGGTCGTGACAGTATACGCACCCGGGCGCCGAGCCGCCTGTTCCCGCTCCGCGAATGACGGCCCGCGGCGCCGCCGCGCTGCTCGGCGGGGGGGTACTGATCTCTCTGCGGGCCGGCTCCTAGAAGAGAAAGTGCGGGTAGCCGGCGGCGAGGGCCGTCAGCCAGCCCGCGACCAGCGAGATCACGAGAAAGACGCCGATGCCGGCCAGGACCCGGACGATCAGGTCGCCCGTGCCGGTGCGTCCCTTCTCGCCGCCGGCCCGGCCGGGGTTCTCGGGGAGCCGGCTGCGCCGGTCGCCGCGCCACGCGACCGCCGCCCCTGCGACTGCCGCCGCGCCGAACGACGCCATGCCGAGACCGCCGTGCGCGCACCACGGACAGTGGTGCTTCGCCTCGGCGCGACGGATGTTGCAGTGATCCAGCCCCCCCGACCACGGCCAGGAGCAGCCGCAGTCGAACAGCGCGTTGCACACCGGGAGCGCGAGGAGCGCGCACGAGAGAAGCACTCCCGCCGCCGCGGCGGTCCCGCGATTCACCGGACTCACCAGGGCTCGCTCCCGTCCGCCTCGAGCCAGGGCCGGGTCAGATCGCACCACAGAGCCAGCCCGAGCCACGAGCCGAACCCGGCGTAGTGCCGGAGGATCGCGCGGTCGCTGACGGGCCGCCCTTTTCCGTGCCGCTCCGAGAACTCGCGCCGGCACCAGGAATCCAGAGCCGGTCCTTCGTGGCGGCCAAGAAGGCGCAGCATGTTCTCCGCCGCGTAGGGACCGATGCCGCGAATCGAAAGGATCTCCTTCTTCAGCTCGGGGAGCGGCAGACCGCTCCCGGCCCAGCCTTCGACGTCGCGCCGGCCGGCGGCGACATCCCGCGCCAGCGTTCGCAGCGCCCCGCTGCGGTAGCCGGCGCGGATCCGCTCGCGAAAGAACCGCTCCGGACGTTCGGCGAGCGCCTCGGGGGACGGAAATGCGTGCACGCCGCCGGACGATGGCTCTCCGGCGTGCTCTATCAGCCGCCCAACCATCTGCTTCGTCAGCGCCCAACTGCAATTGGTCGTGCAGAGGACCCGCACCAGATCCTCGAAGACGGTCGGAGAGCGCAGCAGGCGGCCGGCGCCGGCGGCGGGAGTCCACTCGTACCCCGCCATCGCCCCGGCGGCGGCGTAGAAAGCCGAGAGGTCCTCGTCGAGCCCGAGCATCCGGCGGATCTGCGCTTCCGCCCTGCGGGCCGAGATGCGGGTGAGCGGCGTGTCGGCGCGCGCGGCGATTGCCGCGCCGGCCGTGCAGGTCATGGTCAGGCTCACCGCCCGCCCGTCGAGAAGGAGCACGCGGTGCAGCGTGCCGGTCTCGTGGTCCAGCCGGAACGGCGGGAGATCGGCCCAGCCGTGAGAGTAAAGGGTGCCACGCCACGAGAACCCGGCGGGCACGGGGACCTGCAGCGTCTGCCGCGGCCGTGTCCGGCGCGCCGGCTCCGGACCGACCTGCGCCGTCATTCTGCCGGGGCGCTGAACATCTTGAACTCGAACTTCAGCCCCGAGACCGCCGCGTCGAAATCGCGGCTCGCCTCTTCGAAGGCCGCGGGCGGCGTGTCGAGCCTGACGTAGTACTTGTCGGCGCCCTTCGCGAAGGCGATCGTCCGCACAAGACGCGTCTCCGTGCCGGGGCCCCTCCCCTCGCGCAGGGTCAGCAGCTCGCCCGCCTCCTTCCACCCGATGTGCTTGCGCGACTCGGCCAGCACGCTCGTCCCCCGTTCTTCCTTCGCCGTCTCGCGGAGCGCATTCATCGTCGCCGCGAGGTCGAACCCGGTGCCGCCTCCCGGAACACAGAGGATGTTCATGGTGACCCCGCGGAGCGAGGCGTGCGGAAGCGACTGCAGGTCGGCGTCGCCGCCCGGCGGGGCCGTCCACTTGCCCCCGAGCGGCAGATACCAGCGGCGGACGAAGTTGACGAGATAGCCCTCCTTCACTGCGAGCGGCCCGGTCTCCGCCTCCGCTGCGCGGACCGGCGCGAGCGCCGCCATCCCCATCAGGACGATCGCGGCGCGCCGGAGCCTCACAAGCCGTACTCCCGCCAGCGCCGGCTGACCAGCGCCCGGATCTCCGGCGTCATGAGGATCTCGTCGGGCCAGGGGCGGGTGAATCCCTCGTCCGGGCCCTTGCGCGTGGCGTCGATCCCCATCTTGCTTCCGAAGTTCTCGAGCCGCGCGGCGTGGTCGAGCTGATCCACGGGCCCGAGCGTGAACTGGATGTCCCGCTCCGGATCGATGTGATTCAGCGCTTTCCATACCACCTCCTGCGGATCGTGAATGTTGACGTCCTCGTCCACGACCAGGATGACCTTCGAGAACATCATCTGCCCGAGACCCCAGAGGGCGTTCATGATCTTGCGCGCGTGCCCGGGGTAGCGCTTGCGGATCGAGACGATCACCAGGTTGTGGAACACCCCGGCCCACGGCAGGGTCATGTCCACGATTTCGGGCATCTGCCGGCGGATGACGGGCAGGAAGATCCGCTCCACCGCCTTCCCCATGTGGCAGTCCTCCATCGGGGGGCGGCCGACGATCGTCGTCTGGTAGATCGGGTCCCGGCGGTGTGTGACCGCGCGCAGGCGGAAGACCGGGAACGAGCCTTCCAGGGAGTAGTAGCCGGTGTGATCGCCGAACGGGCCCTCGGTGCGGCGCTCGTCGGGGTCCACGACTCCTTCCAGGATGATCTCGGCGTTCGCTGGCACCTCGAGATCCACCGTCCGGCACTTCACCATTTCGACGCCGCGCCCGCGCGCGAAGCCGGCGAAGAGCATCTCGTCGAGGTCGTCCGGCAGGGGCACGATGGCCGAGAACGTCACCGCGGGATCGGCCCCGATTGCGATCGCGACCTCGATCGGCTCACCTCTCTTCGCCCCTTCCCGGTGATGCCATGCGCCATGCTTGTGGATCTGCCAGTGCATGCCGAGCGTCGTCTCGTCGAAGACCTGCAGGCGGTACATCCCGACATTGCGCCGCCCGGTCAGCGGGTTCCTCGTGAAGACGCATCCGAAGGTGATGAATCGCCCCGCGTCGCCCGGCCAGCACTGCAGCACGGGAAGCCCCGCCAGACCGGGCCGGGCCGTTTCGACGACCTCCTGGCAGGATCCCGAGGAGACCGTTTTCGGAAAGATGCCTCCCAGATTCGCGAGCTTTGGCAGCATCTTCAGCCGGTCGAGCATCCCTTCGGGCGGCTTGAGGTCGAGCAGCGCGTGGACGCGCTCGGCGAACGCGTCGAGCGACGGCGTCTCGAGAGCGAGATTCATGCGGTCGGGGGATCCGAAGGCGTTGATCAGCACCGGCATCCGGGAGCCGCGCACCGATTCGAAGAGCAGGGCCGGACCGCCCGCCTTGGAGACGCGGTCGGTGATTTCAGTGATCTCGAGCACCGGGTCGACCTCGGCGCGGATGCGCCGGAGGGAGCCGGCCGACTCGAGGCGGCTGATGAACTCGCGCAGATCGGCGTACGCCACGAATCCGTCTCTCCGCCGATCAGCCTAGCATCCCCGGCGGGCGCCCGTCCGCACCGGCGGCGGCGACACCCTATAATTTCCTCGTGATCCCCTCCGCTCGGAAGCCCGCGCCCGTGGGCGGTGCGTGGGCTTCCGCCCTTGGCGCCGCCGCGCTCGTCGCCGCCGTGCTGAGCGTCGCCGGCGCCGCCCCCGTCGCCATAGACACGCCCGAGCAGTGGGCGGATGCGCGCGAGGTGCTCAACGTCTTCTCGGGGATGTTCCTCGGCTACTTCGCCGTTCTGATCGTCCCCTCGATCCTGACTTCCCTGCTCATCGGGCGGTTCGCGCCCGCGGCGGCGGACCTCGAAGCGCGCGTGCCGTGGCTCGTGGGGATTCTTTTCGCGCTCGTCAGCCTGGCCGACGTCGCGCTCACCGTTCCCGGGGAGAGCGTCCCGAGTCTCAGGGCGCGCGCTTCGAGTCTCGCGATCGGCCTCGCCGCCTCGCTCGGGGCGGCGATGCTGGTGCGTCTGGTCCTGCGCGGCCCGCTGCGCGCCGCCGGCGCCGCGCTCGGCGCGACGGCGATCCTGGGGGGTGTCGGCGCGCTGATCGCCGTCGTGTGGCTGCGCGGCCTCGAGGCGGGGACCGTGGCTCTCGTCGCCGGATGCGCTCTGACCGGCGGGGCCGCGCTCGCGGGTGTCGCCGCCGCCGCCGCCGTGGTCCCTCGGCTGGCGCCGGCGCGCCGCCGTCAGGTGAACGTCGCGCTCGTCGGGCTCTTCGCGCTGGTGCTCGTCGTCTCGCGCGCGCTCGCCAGGCAGACCCCCGGCAGCCGCGAGGCCGACAGCACGCCCGCGAACGTCCGCGCGGCGGGCCAGCCGGCCGCCGCCGGGCAGCCGAACGTCGTGCTCATCTCGATCGATACACTCCGCGCCGACCGGCTGTCGTGCTACGGCAACCCGCGGCGCACCAGCCCCTCGCTGGATGCGCTGGCGGCGGAAGGAGTGCGGTTCGAGCACGCGTTCGCCACCAGCAGCTGGACCCTTCCCGCTCACGCGTCGATGCTCACCGGCCTGTATCCGGCGACGCACCAGGCCGACCGCTCCTGGGCGCAGTCGGGAAACCACCTGATCGATCCGCTCGATCCGGCGGTACCGACGCTCGCCGGGATCCTGAGCGGGCGCGGCTGGCGCACCGGCGGATTCGTGTCGAACCCCATGGTGTCCTCGGTCTTCGGGATCCACCGCGGCTTCGACGAGTATCACGACGGGATCGACCGGCTCGGCCGCTTCCTGAACTTCCGCGACTCCCTCTACTGGCGCGCAATGCTGCGTGCGGGGCTCTGGCAGCCGCGCGACTTCGACGGCGAGGTGAAGGTCGATGAGTTCCTGCCCGAAGTCCTGTCCTGGGTCGATGCGCACGCCGGCGAGCGGTTCTTCCTCTTCGCGCACTTCATGGAGCCGCATTACATCTACGAGCCGCCGGGGCCGTACCGGCTGCGCGCCGACGGCTCCGCCGTCCCGATCTCCAGGGATATCGAACCGCTGATCAGCGGCCGCTACATGCTCCCCGAATCGGGGCTCGCCGACATGCGCCTGCTCTACGACGGCGAGATCGCGTGGCTCGACAGCCGGCTGAAGAGTCTCCTGGACCGGCTGGACCGCGACGATCTCCGCGGCCGCACCCTCGTCATCGTCACGTCGGATCACGGGGAGAGCATCGGCGAGCGCGGGCTCTTCACGCACGGCTCCGCGCTGACCGACGAACAGATCCGGGTGCCGCTGATTCTGCGTCTGCCCGGCGTGCTCCCCTCGGGGACCGTGGTCACTCAGGGACTGGTCTCGCAGGTGGATCTCCTTCCGAGCATCCTCGACCTGCTGGGCCTCACGCCCCCCGAAGGGATCCAGGGACGCTCGATGCGTCCGTTGTGGTCGGGCGGGGACCCCGCCGCGTTCGATTCGGTCTACGCGGAGCTCCGCGCCGACATCGGCTGGAAGAAGATCAATCCGACCCTCGGCCACCGGCTGGAGATGCTCCGCACCGCGGACTCCAAGCTCGTGCTCGTGGACGGCGCCCTCCCCCGGCTGTTCCTGCTCGACGGGGATCCGGGCGAAACCCACGACCGCGCCGGCAGCGACTCCGCGCGCACCGGCGACCTCTTGCGGGCTCTGGAGGAGAGGCGCAGGAAGATCACGCCGGCGGGGGCGGAATCGAGGATGGAGCTGGATCCGGAAATCCTCGATCAGCTGAAGACCCTCGGCTACGTCCAGTGACCGTGCTAGGATTTCCATACCCGAGGGAGGTCTCATGAGCTTCCAGGACCGTACCGTGACGTGCGTGGACTGCGGCTCCGAATTCATCTTCACTGCCGGCGAGCAGTCGTTCTACCAGGAGCGCGGGTTCGATCACCCGCCGCGGCGGTGCAAGAACTGCCGGGCCGCGCGCAAGGGCGGTGGCGAAGGCGGCGGAGGCGGTGGTCGCGGGGGGGGCAGATCCTCGGACTACGGCGGCGGTCCTCCCCGCGGCGGCGGAGGCGGAGGCGGCCGGGATCGCGGTTCGGCGCGCGAGATGTACGACGCGATCTGCTCCGCCTGCGGCGGCCCTGCCCGGCTTCCCTTCCAGCCTGCGGCGGATCGGCCCGTGTACTGCCGGAACTGCTTTCAGGGCCGCTCAGGGCCCTCCGGCTCGCGGCCGGCATGACCCCGGCCGCAGGCCGGCCGGAGAAACACCCGGGTCGCTCCCCAGCCGCCGCGCTCCGGCGGCGCGTCGGAGAAGTCGGCTACCTGCGGCAGCCGTTCCAGCACCCCTCTGACAATCGCCCTCTGCACGCCGATTCCCCGCCCGTGAATCAGCCGCACCTCGCGAAATCCCCGAGCCGCCGCCTCGCGAACGTACTCCTCGACGATGGAGGCGATGTCGCGCGGCGCGAACGGGTGGAGATCGAGAGCCTCTTCGATCGGAATGCGGTGCGGTGGATCGGTCTCGTCGGGCACCTGTTCAGTCTCGCATGACTGAGGCGGCCGCGATCGTGCTCGCGGCGGGGGGCGGCGCCGCCGACCCCGATGCGCTGCGCACGACCGGCGGCGGCACCGCCCTCGCGATCCTTCTGCGAACGCTGCGCGCCGCCGGACTGACCTCTCCCGTCGTCGTCCTGGGCGAGGGACGGCGCGCGGTCGAAGATCGCACCGATCTGTCCGGATGCACGATCGTGGAGTGCCGCGTCGACGGAGGCATGATCGGCTCGCTGCGCGCGGGGCTCGCGCGCCTGCCGCAGACGGCCTCGACCGCTCTGGTGGCTCCGGTGTCGCACCCGCTCGTCTCGATCGCCACGGTCAGGGCGCTTCTCGCGGCGCACGCCGAAGGGGCGCTCGTCGCCGTGCCCGTCTGCGACGTGGCCGGTCCGGACGCCGGACGGCGCGGCCACCCGGTCCTCTTCGACCGATCGCTCTTCGGAGCCCTGATGGGACCCCGGGCCGATCGGGGCGCGGCGGTGATCGTCCATGAAGAGGCGGATCGCTGCGTATCCGTTCCGGTCCTCGACCGCGGGATCCTGGCGGATGTGCGCGAGCCGGCGACGCGCGGCCTGATTCAGGACGTCATGAAGAAAACCGCGCCAGAGTCCGCTCCGCCGCCGCGATCGTCGCGTCGATCTCGGCCTCGCCGTGGGCGAGACCGATGAACAGCGCCTCGAACTGCGAGGGCGGGATCAGGATCCCCTCCTCGCGCATCCCCTGAAAGAACGCCGCGAAGCGCGCCGCGTCCGCCTTCTGCGCCGACGCGAAGTCGGTCACCGGCTCGCGCGCGAAGAAGAGTGTCAGCATCGACCCGGCGCGGTTGATGCGCGCAGGCACCCGGGCGCGGTCCGCCGCCAGCGCCAGACCGGTCTCGAGCCGCGAGGCGAGGGACTCCAGGCGAGCGTAGGCGGCTCCGTCGGGAGACGCGCCTCCCCCGCGCAGGATCCTCAGCGTCTCGAGCCCCGCGCGCATCGCAAGCGGATTCCCCGAGAGCGTACCCGCCTGATAGACGGGTCCGTCCGGGGCGAGGTGGCTCATCAGCCCGGCGCCGCCGCCGTACGCCGCAGCCGGCAACCCGCCGCCGACGATCTTCCCCAGGGTGACGAGGTCGGGCTCCAGGCGGTAGCGTTCGCAGGCACCGCCGTAGGCGACGCGAAAACCAGTCATCACCTCGTCGCAGATCCAGACGATGCCGTGGCGCCGTGTGAGCGCGCGCACCGTTTCGAGATAGCCGGGCCCCGGCGGGACGACCCCCATGTTTCCCGCCACCGGCTCCAGGATGACGCAGGCGATCCGGTCGCCTTCGCGCGCGCAGAGCGTTTCGAGCGCACCGGCATCGTTGAACGGGATCGAGCGCGTCAGCGCGGCGACCTCGACCGGGACGCCGGGCGCGCCCGGGATTCCCAGCGTGGCGGGTCCCGACCCGGCGGCGACGAGGAGGGCATCGCCGTGGCCGTGATAACACCCGTCCATCTTCACGACGAGCGGCCGCCCGGTTGCGCCGCGCGCCAGACGCACCGCGCTCATCGTCGCTTCGGTCCCCGTGCTGACGAAGCGCACGCGCTCGACCGAAGGAAAGGCGCGGGTCACCTCCTCGGCCAGTGCCGTCTCGATCTCGGTCGGCATGCCGAAGGAGGTCCCGAGGGCCGCCGTCTCCGCGATGCCGGCGAGCACCGCCGGGTGCGCGTGCCCGGCGATCATGGGACCCCAGGAGCCGATGTAATCGATGTACGTGCGCCCGTCGGGATCGCTCACGCGGCAGCCCGCGGCCGAGGCGGCGAAGACCGGATCCCCGCCGACGGCGCGGAACGCGCGGGCGGGGCTGTTCACACCCCCCGCGATGACGCGGCGGGCGGCGGCGAACCGGCCGGCGCTCACCGGCCGGCGCCGGGCCGGCGCGCCGCCTCGAGCGCGAAGTACGTCAGGATCAGGTCGGCGCCGGCGCGGCGGATCGCCAGCAGACTCTCGTGCATCGCGGCCTCGCGGTCGAGCCAGCCACGCTCCGCGGCTGCGACGATCATCGAGTACTCGCCGCTGACCTGATACGCCGCGAGCGGCGGGTCGAACTGCTCCCGGACGCGCCGGATGAGGTCGAGGCACGGCCCCGCAGGCTTCACCATGACGATGTCGGCGCCTTCCGCGAGATCGAGCGCCACCTCCCGCAGGGCCTCCGCGCCATTCGCCGGATCCATCTGGTACGACCGGCGGTCCCCCTGCCGCGGCGCCGAGTCGGCCGCCTCGCGGAAGGGGCCGTAGAACGCCGATGCCGTCTTCGCGCTGTAGGCCATGATCGGCGTCTCGTCGTGGCCCGCGGCGTCGAGCGCCCCGCGGATCGCCCCCACGCGGCCGTCCATCATGTCGGACGGGGCGACGAGGTCGGCGCCCGCCTCCGCGAGCGACACCGCGGTCTCGGCGAGACGCGCGAGAGAGGGATCGTTCAGCACGCGGCCGTCCTCGACCAGCCCGCAATGGCCGTGATCGGTGTACTCGCACAGACAGACGTCGCCGATGACGAGCAGATCGGGGACGGCGTCCTTCAACCTGCGGATCGCCGTCTGCACCACGCCATCGGCGCGCGAGGCCCCGGATCCCGTCGCGTCCTTGCTCGGCGGGATCCCGAAGAGGATGACCGCGCGCAGGCCGGCGCGCCCCGCCTCGCGCCCCGCTTCGGCGATCGCCCGGCCGGACAGCCTCGCGACGCCCGGCATCGAGCCGATGGGCTGCGAGCCGTCGGGGCCCTCCTGAACGAAGAGCGGCAGCACCAGCCGCCGCGGCTCGAGCGACGTCTCCCTCAGAAGATCGCGCAGCGCCGCGGTGCCGCGCAGGCGGCGGGGCCGCGCAGCCGGAAACACCGCGGGGAGGACCGCCGCCGGCGCGCCGGGCCGGTCAGTCTTCCTCGGCATCCTCGTCCTCGTGGAAAAAGTAGTCGGCGCAGAACGCGCCGCAGAACCGGCGGCCCGATCGCGAGACACCGCAGGTCTCGCAGAACTCCCGGAAACAAATCGGGCACTTCTTCAGGGCTTTCCGGCGCGCCGACACGCCGCACACCGTGCAGACGGACACCATGCGCCGTCATTATAGGGTGCGCGCGCGGCTGCGCTAGAATCGCCGCACGCGTCGAGTGACAGCATCCCATCCGGCGGCGTAGCTCAGTGGTGAGAGCGAGGGTCTCATAATCCCTAGGTCAGTGGTTCGACTCCACTCGCCGCTACCCGACGCGCCGCAATACCATCATGTCTGACCAGGTTCCGGGAGCCTTCCGCAAAGCCATCGCGCGGGAGGCTCTCGTGTCCCCCGGCTCCCGCGTGCTCATCGCGGTCTCGGGCGGGGCCGATTCGGTCGCCCTGCTGCATCTCTTCGCGCGCGAAGCGCCGGCGCGCTCCCTTCATCTCGCGGTCGCGCACTTCGACCACCGGCTCCGCGCCGGCTCCGCCGCGGATCGGCAGTTCGTCGAGGGGCTGGCGGCCGCGCTGGGTCTTCCCTGCGCCGCCGGCGCCGGGGATGTCCGAGCCCTGGCGCGCGCGGAAAGGCGCTCGCTCGAAGATGCGGCCCGGCGGGCGCGGCACCGATTTCTCGAACAGGCGCGCCGGGAGACGGGGTCCGACCTGCTCGCCCTCGCGCATCAGCAGGACGACCTCTGCGAAGGCGTCCTGATGAGACTCATCGAAGGCAGCGGCACCGCCGGCCTCGCCGGCATGCGGCCGCGCTCGGGTGTCCTGGTGCGGCCGCTGCTCGGCGTCCCGCGCGCGGCGATCCGCACCTGGGCCGAAGCGGAGGGGCTCGCGTGGCGTGAGGACCCCACCAACGCGAGTCTCGCCCCCCGCCGCAACCGTATCCGGGCGCTCCTGCTCCCCCTGCTCGAGCGCGAGTTCAATCCGCGCGTGCGCGAGGCGATCGGCCGGGGCGCCGGCACGCTCGCCCTGGAGGACGAGCTGCTGGGCGGCTGGGCGGGCGACTGGCTGCGCGACCACGCCGCTCCGAGCGGGGAGCGTTCGCTGTTCCTGCCGCGCTCGGCGCTGCTGCGTCTGCCCGAGGGACTCCGCCGGCGGGTGTTGTTCGGCGCCCTTCGGCAGATCGGTCTCTCTCCGCGGCGGATCCGGGAACGGCAGATTGCCGGGATCCTCGAGCTCCTCGCCCACCGGCGCACCGGCGCGCGCGTGTCGCTCGCAGGACTCACCGCGCGCGTCGAGCGGGACGGGCTGCGGCTGCTTCCCGCGGACCCCGGCGGGACAATCCGGGCTTCAGGGAGTAAAATGGAATGCGCGCCCCGGAGGGAAGTGTGAGTCAGCAGCTGAAAACCGCCTCAATCTGGCTCCTGATCTTCGCCGTCATCTTTCTGGTGGTGAAGCTCTTCAGCAGCTACGGCGTCAATGTCGACCGGATCGAGGAGAGCGACTTCTACCGCCTCCTCGAGCAGGGCCGGATCGCCGAGGTCCGGATCACCGGGGACGCCACGGGATACGCCCTCGAGGGCCGCTACAGCCAGAAGAGCGACACCGGCGCCACCGACTTCACGACCTACATCGTCAAGGACGAGTCGCTGCCCCGGACACTGCGGGAGCGGGGCGTGGCGGTGCGCGCGGAGAGGCCGAAGGACTCGTCGCTGACCCTCACGGTGCTGACATTCTGGGTGCCCGTGCTGCTCCTGGTCGGGCTCTGGGTCTTCTTCATGCGGCAGATGCAGAGCGGGGGGAACAAGGCCCTCTCGTTCGGAAAGAGCCGCGCCAAGCTGTCGTCGGCCCAGGGCAAGAAGGTGACCTTCAAGGACGTCGCCGGGGTCGATGAGGCGAAGGAAGAGCTGCGCGAGATCATCGAGTTCCTCAAGGATCCTCAGAAGTTCCAGAAGCTGGGCGGCAAGATCCCGAAAGGCGTCCTGCTCATGGGGGCGCCGGGCACGGGCAAGACCCTTCTCGCCCGCGCCATCAGCGGCGAAGCGAACGTGCCGTTCTTCTCGATCTCCGGGTCGGATTTCGTCGAGATGTTCGTCGGCGTCGGCGCGTCGCGGGTGCGCGATCTTTTCGAGCAGGGCAAGAAGAACGCCCCCTGCATCATTTTCATCGACGAGATCGACGCCGTCGGCCGGCACCGCGGCGCCGGTCTGGGCGGCGGGCACGACGAGCGCGAGCAGACCCTGAACCAGCTCCTCGTCGAAATGGACGGGTTCGAGTCGAACGACGGCGTGATCCTCATCGCCGCGACGAACCGGCCCGACGTCCTCGACCCGGCGCTGCTTCGGCCCGGGCGCTTCGACCGGCGCGTCGTCGTCGGCCGCCCCGACATCCGCGGACGCGAGGAGATCCTGCGCGTGCATACGCGCCGCATCCCGATCGGCCCCGACGTGGACCTGTCGCGCCTCGCGCGCGGGACGCCGGGCTTCTCCGGCGCCGACCTGGCGAATCTGGTGAACGAGGCGGCCCTGTTCGCGGCCCGGCAGAACAAGAAGGTCGTCGAGCCGCAGGACTTCGAAGTCGCGAAGGACAAGGTCCTCATGGGGGCGGAGCGGCGCAGCCTCATTCTCTCCGACGAGGAGAAGCGGAACACCGCCTACCACGAGGCGGGCCACGCCCTGCTCGCTCACCTGCTGCCGAACGCCGATCCGCTGCTCAAGGTCAGCATCATCCCCCGCGGGATGGCGCTCGGCGTGACGCAGCAGCTGCCGATCGACGACAAGCACACCTATTCGCGCGAGTATCTCGAGGGCACGATCACGGTGTCGATGGGCGGCCGCATCGCCGAGGAGCTCTTCCTCGCGGCGATGACGAGCGGCGCGGGCAACGACATCGAGAAGGCGACCGACATCGCGCGGCGCATGGTCTGCGAGTGGGGCATGAGCGAGTCGCTCGGGCCCCTCACCTTCGGCAAGAAGGAAGAACAGATCTTCCTCGGCCGCGAGATTGCGCAGCACCAGGACTACAGCGAGGCGACCGCCGTCGAGATCGACCGCGAGGTGAAGCGGATCATCACCGAGTGCTACACCCTCGGGAAGCGGACGATCGAGGAGAACCGCGAGTCCCTCGTCCGGATCGCCGAAGCGCTCCTGGAGCGCGAGGTCCTCGAGGCGGATCACATCGCGGTGCTGGTGCGTGGCGAGGAGTTGCCTCCTCTCGAGAGCGACGCGCCGGCCCGCCCCGCAGCGGCCGCAGCCGATGAAAGCCGGGAGAAACCTCGTGGCGCCGGGCTCCCCGGTCTCGCAGGTCCGATCGAGCAGCCCTCCTGAGGCGGGAGCCCGCGGGGCTCCCGGCCCGTCCGGGGCGCCCCGCCCCGCGGGAACACTCGTCTTTCCTATCGCCGCGGCCTGGGCGCTCTCGGAGCGCACGCACATCCTGGCGGTGCTGAACGTCACGCCCGACTCGTTCTCGGACGGAGGGCGGTTTCTCGATCCCGGCGCGGCGGCGGACCATGCGGCGCGCATGATCGGGGAGGGGGCCGACGGCATCGACATCGGCGGCGAATCCACCCGTCCCGGCGCGCAGCCGGTGCCGTACGACGAGCAGCGCCGACGCGTGCTGCCGGTGCTCGAGCGGCTCCGGCGGGCTCACCCCGCCGCAGCGCTCTCCGTCGACACCACCCTGCCCGCGCTCGCGCGCGACGCGATGGACGCCGGCGCCGACATGATCAACGACATCTCCGCCCTGCGCGGCGACCCGGCCATGAGCGAGGTCGCGCGCGCGACGAACGCCGCGGTCGTACTGATGCACATGCAGGGCACGCCGGCGACGATGCAGCGGGCCCCCCGATACGGGGACCCCGTCCGTGAGATCGGCGAGTTCCTCGAGGGCGCGGCCCGGCAGGCCGAGGCGGCCGGGATCCGCGCCGACGGGATCGTGATCGATCCCGGTCTGGGGTTCGGCAAGACGGTCGCCCACAACCTGGCCCTGCTGCGCGGGCTGCCCGCGCTTGCGGCGACCCGCCGGCCGGTGCTCGTCGGGGCCTCGCGCAAGTCGTTCCTCGGGGCGCTCACCGGCTGCCCGGTGGAAGATCGCCTCGAGGGAAGTCTCGCCGCCGCGGCGGCTGCCGTGCTCGGCGGGGCCTCGGTGCTGCGCGTGCATGACGTCGCACCCACGGCCCGCCTGCTGCGGGTCCTCGACGCGGTCGTGCGGGCCTGAGGGCGCGGCGATGAGCTTTCTGACCGGCCTCCCCCACTTCACCCTGCGCGATGTCATCGACATCCTGCTCGTCACGATCCTCGTCTACCAGTTGCTGCGGCTCATCAAGGGCACCCGGGCCGTGCAGGTGCTCCTGGGTATCGTCTCGCTGGCTCTCGCCTACGCGCTCACCGGACCGGGGCGGGCGCTGGAACTGCCGACGCTGCACCGGATCCTCGGCGGTGCGCTCGTCATCATCCCCTTCGCCATCGTCGTGCTGTTCCAGAATCACATCCGCAGGCTGCTCTCGTCCTTCGGCCGCAATCCGCTGCGCGGCCTCGCCGTGGTCGAGCGCACGCCCGAGGGCCTGCTCTCCGAGATCGTGCTGGCGGTCATCTCCCTCGCCGCGCGCCGGCACGGCGCCCTCATCGTAATGGAGCGCGAGCAGGGGCTCCGCACCTTCGCGGAGGCGGGGATCTCCCTGGACGCGCTCGTCTCCCACGATCTGCTCTCGGCGATCTTCAATCCGGCATCGCCGCTGCACGACGGCGCGGTGATCATTCATGAAGGGCGGGTGCGGGCCGCCTCGTGCTTCGTCCCGCTCACGGCCGCGCCTCCGATGGCCCGCGCCTACGGGTCGCGCCACCGGGCGGGGATCGGCATCACGGAAGAGACCGACGCCGTCGCGGTGATCGTCAGCGAGCAGACCGGACGCATATCGGTGGCGCGCGAGGGCCGGCTGCACGAGGATCTGGGCGCCCGCGAGCTCGAGGAGTTCCTTGCTCCGCTCTTCGTGCGCCCCATGCCGCTGCTCGCGCGCTTCGGCTGGGGATCCCGGCGCCCCGGCCGCACGGCCAACGCCACCGGGGCCCGCCCGTGAAACAGCGGCTCACACACAATCTGGGACTCAAATTCCTGGCGCTCATCATCGCCGCATTCCTGTGGTTCGTCGTCAGCAGCGAGCGCACGGGCGCGCGCGCGTTCACGCTGCCGGTTTCCTACCTGCTGCCGGACGAGCTGGTGCTCACGGGCGACCCGCCCCCGTCGGTCGCCGTGTCGGTGCGCGGCTCCGAGCTGCTGCTCTCCTCCGTGGATCCGGCGAGGCTCTCGGTTCCCGTCGATCTGCGCACCTCCGCCGCGGGAGATCACCGCGTCGTGCTCGATCCGGTCCGGAATCTGCGCGGTATTCCCCCGGCGCTTGCCGTCGAGTCGATCGCGCCGCAGATTCTGACCCTGCACTCGGAGCGCAAGCTCCGCCGCGCCGTGAAGGTGACGCCGCTCGTCGAAGGGTCCCCGCCGCGCGGCTGCCGGCTGGCGCGGACAGACGCGGTCCCGTCGGAGCTGCTCGTCGAAGGACCGGAAGGGCCCGTTTCGAACATGACCGCGATTCCGACAGACCCGATCGATGCCACCGGTCTCTGCCAGACGACGATCCTCCGCGTGGAGGCCCGCCCCGCCGGCAGCGAAATCCGCCTAGTCGCTCCGCGCCCCGTCACCGTCACGCTGACGATCGAGCGGGACGACCGCCCCGCCGCCCCGTGAAGCGGCTCTTCGGCACCGATGGCGTGCGGGGGCTCGCCGGAGAGCCGCCGCTCGACGAGACGACGGTCTGGCGGCTGGGCCATGCGCTCGGCACGACGCTCGACGGGCAGCCGGCGGGACGCCGGGTGCTGATCGGGCGGGACACCCGCGAATCGGGGCCCCGGATCGAGCGCGCCTTTTCCGAGGGCCTGCGCGCGGCGGGCGCCGAGGCGATCTTCACCGGCGTCGTCACGACACCCGGAGTCGCCTGGCTGACGAAGGCCGGTGCGTTCGCCGCCGGGGCGGTCATCTCCGCCTCGCACAATCCCTACCGGGACAACGGCATCAAGATCCTCGGCCCGAACGGAATGAAGCTTCCGGACTTCCGCGAGGCGACCCTCGAGGCGCTCGTGCTCGACGATCCGAGCCCGGTTCCCGCGCCGGCGGGCCGCCGCGCCGAGTCGCCGCTGCTCTCCGCCCCCGAGCCGTCGCGGATCGCCGGGTACCGCGATCACCTGATGGCCGCGGCGGGAGGCCCGGGCGCCCTCGCCGGTCTGTCGCTCGTCGTCGACTGCGCCCGGGGAGCGGCGTGGGACCTCGCGCCCGGCATCTTCCGCGACCTGGGCGCCTCGGTGCATGCGATCGGCTGCGACCCGGACGGCCGCAACATCAACGAGGGGTGCGGCTCCCTGCACCTCGACCTGTTGGCCGCCGAAGTCGTGGCACGGAAGGCCGATCTCGGCGTCGCCTTCGACGGGGACGCCGACCGCTGCCTGCTCGTCGATCGCACCGGACGGCACCTCGATGGAGATTTCGTCCTGTTCATTCAGGCGCGGCGCCTGCGCGCCGCCGGCCATCTGCGGGGCGAGGTCGTGGTGGCGACCGTGATGAGCAATCTGTGGCTCGAGAAGGCGCTGGATGCGGAAGGCATCCGCATGCTGCGCACCCAGGTCGGGGACAAGTACGTTCTCGAGCGGATGATCCTCGAGAACGCGGCGCTCGGCGGCGAGCAGTCGGGGCACGTCATCTTCCTCGAAGTCTTCCCGGCCGGCGATGGAATCCTGACGGGTCTTCTCATGGCGGGGGCCGCGGCCTCCGGCGGCGAGGACTTCGCCGACGTGGCATCCTCGATCCGCCGGTTTCCCCAGGTGCTGATCAACGTGCGGGTCCGCTCGAAACCGGTCCTCGCCGAGCACCCGCGCATCGGCGAGGCGCTGCGGCTGGCGGAGCAGCGGCTCGCCGGCGAGGGTCGGGTGCTGGTGCGCTACTCGGGAACCGAGCCGCTCGCACGGGTGATGACCGAGGGCACCGACGAAGCAACGGTGCGCTCCACGGCCGAGTCTCTCGCCGGTCTGATCCGATCCGAGATCGGGGCCTGAAGGACTCCCGGCCCGGGGCGTGAAGACGCGCGCCCGATCCGCTAGAATCCCACCACAATCCCGGGGTGACCTGATGCCGCATCTCTCCGTGAACGTCGATCACATCGCGACGCTCCGGCAGGCGCGCCGTGCGGCCGAACCGGACCCCGTCGCGGCGGCCGTGCTGTGCGAGCTGGCCGGCGCGCGCGGGATCACGGTGCATCTGCGCGCCGACCGGCGGCATATCCAGGACCACGACGTCATGCGGCTGCAGGGTGTCTGCCGCTCGCGGCTCGATCTGGAGATGGCGGCAACGGACCCGATGATCGACTTCGCGCTGCGCCACCGTCCCGATCTGGTCACTCTGGTTCCGGAGCGGCCCGACGAGGTGACGACCGAAGGCGGGCTGGATGTCGTCTCGGGTTTCGACCACATCCGGCACGCCACCGGGCGGCTCGCCGCGGCGGGGCTGATCGTCTCGCTGTTCGTCGACCCCGACCCGGCGCAGATCCGCGCCGCCAGGAAGACCGGCGCCGGATTCATCGAGATCAATACGGGCCGGTACGCCGACTCGCGCGGCGTGGACGTGCCGCCGCAGCTCGAGACGGTCCGCGAAGCGGCGCGCGTCGGCCTTCTGGAGGGCCTGCGGCTCGCGGCGGGTCATGGTCTCGACTATCTGAACGTCTCGAAGATCGCCGCGCTGCCCGGCGTCGAGGAGCTGAACATCGGCCACTCGATCATCGCCCGCGCCAGCCTCGTCGGTCTCGACCGGGCAGTCCGCGAGATGTGCGCCCTGATCCAGGACTGACCGGGAGGCGGCCGGCGCGGGGCTGAAGTATTCTGGCGATCACGAACATGAACGCCCTCCGGACCGCCGCGCTGGCGGCGGCGCTTCTCATCGCGTTCCGGCTCCCGGCCGCCGCCATGACGGCGGAGGAGAGTCGCCGCGTCGCGTACGAGAGTCTCAACGAGGGACAGGCGCTGCTCGAGGCGAAGAAGTACGCCGATGCGCTGCCGAAGCTGCGCCTCGCCGCCTCGATCGCCCTGAACTCCTTCCCGGCGCATTACGCCTATGGCCAGGCCTGTGTCGGCGCCCGGCAGTATCAGGAGGCGATCGGGCCGCTCCAGATCGCCCTGGAGCTGGACGGGAAACACCTTGGCGCGCGCATGGCGCTCGGCGAAGCCTGGCTGCGGATGGGGGACATGGATTCGGCGTCGGCGGAGTTCTACCGGGTCCTGACGTACAAGCCGGATCATGCCCCCGCGCTCGACGCCCTCGGCCGCCTGGCCGACCAGCAGGGCCGCGCGGAGAACGCCCGCGAGATGTTCCACAAGGCGATCGAAGCGAATCCCGGGGCGCCGGACGCCTACACGCACCTCGGCGCGATGGATCTGCGCGACGGCCGTCTGGAAGAGGCGGTGACGTCTTTCCAGAAGGCGCTCACGCTGCAGCCCAGTCAGCCGCTTGCCCTGGACCGGCTCGGGCTCGCCTATGCGCGCATGGAGCTGTACGACGAGGCGATCGCCTCGATCCGAAAGGCGATCGCCGTGGAGCCGGACGAGCCCGCCCACCTCGTGACCCTCGGCCAGATCCAGCTCGCGCTCGGCAGTCCATCGCAGGCGATCGACTCGTTCACGCGCGCCGCCGCGGACGATCCGCAGTCGAGCGAGGCGATCCTGGGACTCGCGGAAGCGCGCAGACGGACCGGCGACTTCGACGGCGCGGTCGCAGGTCTCGACGAGGCGCGCAAGCGCCCCGGGCTCGATCCGGCGGCGGCCGACAAGCTCAAGGCGGCGGCAGGCCGCTTTCGCGCCGAGCGCGACCGGGCGTTCGCGCTGCGCCAGGCCGCCGCCGCCGGCAACGCGGACGCCGCGGCGCTGCTGAGCCTCGCGATGATCGAAGCGGACGCCGGGCGCCACGCCGAGGCGGCGGACATTCTGGAGAAGGCGGTCCTGGAGCCGGGGGCCGACCTGACGATCCGCCGGCGGCTCGCGTATTACAGCGCGCTCGCGGGGCGGTTCCGGCGCTCGGGCGAGGTATGCCGGGAACTCATTGCCGCAGGGGACACCGATCCGGCGACGCTCGTCAATCTCGGGGTGTCGCAGGCGGTGCTGGGCCGGTCGGCCGAGGCCGTTGAGTCGTACCGCAAGGCGCTCGAGATGCCCGACTCCCCGCCCGAGACGCGGCTGTATCTGGGCATTGCTCTGTACCGCGCCGGTCAGCGCGCGGAGGCCGAGGAGCAGTTCCGCAAGTATCTCGACGCGCATCCGAAGGGAGACGCTCCCGAGCGTGTGCGCAAGATGCTCGATCTGAGCTCGGGACAGCCGGGATGAGACCGGTCACGGCGCGCGGCGTGCGTCCCGGACTGGCGCTGCTGCTCGTGCTCTGCGCCGGAATCGGCGGGGCATGGGCGCAGGGCACCTCCCAGCGGCGGGGCTTCTCCATCAAGCTCACGCAGCCGGTCAACGGCGACATCGCCGTGGGGAAGACGAAGATCAGTGCCGAGGTGCGCGCCGACAACCCCTCCCTCGTGACCCAGGTCGAGTTCTTCATCGGGGACATGCTCATCTACCGCGACACCGAGGCCCCATGGGAGTGCACCTATGACTTCGGGCCCCAGTCGATTGCCCGGGTCATCCGGGCGGTGGCGACCCACCGCGAAGGGGTGACGGTCAGCGACATCGTGGTCACGCGCGCGATCGACATGTCGTTCGCGGTGCGGGTGAACCGCGTGCTGCTGAACGCCGTGGTCACCAATCACGCCGGCCAGTTCGTTCGGACACTGGGACCGAAGGACCTCATCGTGAAGGAGGAAGGGGTCGAGCGGACGATCCTCGAGTTCAGCCTCGAGACCCGGCCCCTGTCTGTGGCGCTCGTCCTCGACACGTCCGGAAGCATGCAGGAGCGCATCGAGGAGGCGCGCAAGGGGGCGTCGGCGTTCATCGAGTCGCTGGCTGCCGAGGATCAGGCGATGGTCGTGGACTTCGCCGACAAGGTCTTTCTGCTGCAGGACATGACCTCGGACCGCGACGCCGTTCGCCAGGCCATCCAGAGCATCTCGGCCGTCGGGGCGACGGCGCTGTACGACGCGGTGCACTCGACGCTGCGCAAGCTCCGGCCGGTGGACGGCCGCAAGGCGCTGATTCTCCTCTCGGACGGCGGCGACACCGGCAGCCAGTTCTCGCGCGAGCGGGTCATCGAGGAGGCGAAGGCCGCGGACGTCTCGGTCTACGCGATCGGGCTCGGCGCCACCGGGCTCGATACGTCCGCCCGCAGCCTGCTGAAGGAATTCTCCGAGTCCACCGGTGGCAAGACCTGGTTCATCAAGGACGCCGACGAGCTCACCGGCGTCTACCACGCGATCACAGAAGATCTGCGCAACCAGTACTTCCTCTCGTACGAATCGGCCAACGAGAAGTTCGATGGCCGCTGGGTTCCGATCGACGTCGGCGCGCGCTCGGGCGAGTACGAGATCCGGGCCCGTCCGGGGTATCTCGCGGTCAAGAGCGGTTCTTGAGCGCGCTGCGCGCCGCGATTGTCGTCGCGCTCGCCGCCGCGGTGCTCGCCGCCGCCGGCTGGGCGCGCGCCCTGCCCCGCCCGCTGACGCAGGACGAGGTCGACCCCTTCGGCGAAACCGCCGCCGCGGTCGCGGAGCGAGGTCCGTCCGCGCTGGGGGAGCGCGCCCCGGGCTCGCGCTTTCCCGGCGGGACACGCTATGAGCTGCCGCACACGCTGCTCTACACGCTGCTGCTGTCGCTGACGTTCACGGCGGCGGGACCCTCCGCGCTCGCCGCGCGGGCGCTGGGGCTCGGGTTTCACCTCGCCGCAATGATCGTGCTCATCCTGCTCGCGCGCCGGGCGCCGCTCGACGGCTCGTACGGCGCGTGGCGGGCGCGGCCCTGGCTCGCGGCGGGCCTCTACCTCGTGCTGCCCCTCGCGGTGCAGTACCCGCTCTTTCTGGATCTGGACAATTCCATCCTTCCCCCTCTGCTGCTCGCTCTCATGCTCGCCTGCATCCTCGCGGCCGAGCGCGCAGGCCCCCTGCCGCTCGCCTCGGTGTCTCTGATGACGGCGCTCTCGCTCTGGGCCAAGGAGACGCCTCCCGTTCTGCTTCTCGCGGCCGCGGCGGTCTGGTGGGTCCTCACCCGCGGAGCGGTGTCGGCCGTCGTCCGCCTGGTTCCCGCCGCCGCAGCGGGCGCGGCCCTGTTCGGCGTCACATGGTGGGGGTTCTGTGCGCGAACCGGAGTGCCGATCGACGCCTTCTATCAGTGGACGATCAACCAGAGACTGCTTCAGGACGGCGCCGGACCGGCGCTCGGACCGGGACTGAAGGCTCTCTGGAACGAGGCTCAGTGGGTCGCATCCTGGCTCTCGCCGGCATTCCTCGCGCTGGCCGGTCTCGCGGCGCTCGATCGCCTGGCGCGTCTCGTTCGCGCCCGGCGTGCCGAGGCGCTGGATCTCCCGCTGCTCTTCCTCATCGTCCTGCTCCTGGTGCACGGGCTGTACTACCCCGGTCTCAAGTACCTCTTTCCCGGCGTCGCCCCGGCATGCCTGCTCGTCGCGGACCTGTTCGTGCGGCGGGTGCTTCCGCTCGCGCGCGCAGAGGCGGCGCTGACGGCCGCCGCAATCCTGGCCATCGCGATCGCGCTTCTCTTCGCACCCGATCCCGTTCTGCCCGGCTGGAGCTTCAAGCGCGAGATTTTCTACGCCACCGCCGTACCGCTGGGCGCAGCAGGCGCGGCCCTGCTGCTGGTCGCGTGGCGGCGCCCGGGCCGCGTGATCCTCCTCTCGCTCGCCGCGGTCGCCCTCGGCGGTTCGGCCTCGCAGTCCTTGCGCCAGCTCGGAATGGACGCGACGGTGCCGTCCTACGGCGACTACGGCGAGCGCGGCGCGCCCGAGCTGATCGCGGCGATGCGCGCTTCGCTCCCCGGGACCTGCACGATCGTCGCCCGGCGGGACTTCGTGTTCGCCGTCGGCACCGAGGCTGCTCAGCCCGGCCGCACGCCGGTCGTCATTGGCCTCTATCGGAACGAGCCGCAGATTCCGCGCGCGGAACTGGGCGGGATCTTCGCCGATCCCGCGCTCGCGGCCATCATGATCGACTCGCAGGAGCGGCGCGTCTGGAAGGAGTTCGACCGCGACGCCGCGAGGGCCGCCGCGCGCGAGGCCGGCTTCACCGACGAGCGCCGGTTCGGTGACTTCGTGCTGCTACGCCGCGGGAGCGGCTGACGCGGACGCCGGCGCCTGCGGGTGCCGCAGATCGGACGGCGGCACCGGCTTCTCGTCCGGCAGCAGATCGGTGGGGGTGCCCGGGTAGTTGTAGGGCCTGGGAGTCAGAAAGATCCGCGCCGAAGAGAACACGCCTGCGAGTCGCAGGCGCTTGACGTGGATCGGCAGGAAACCGGGCGCCTCGATCCGCAGCTCGTAGAGACCGGGGCGCGGCCGGCGCAGCACGATTTTCCCCGAGGTTTGCGTTGCGGCCCGGACCGGGTCCGCGCCGCTGTCCTGCGACCGCAGGGAGATGCGCGCCCCCTCGATCGGCACGCCACCCTGCGCGACGACGGTGACATCCACTTCCGCTCCGGGCGCCGGGGTCATCTCCTCGAGCGGCGGAGGCGCGTCGGTCTGCTCCCCCACGAGCGGCTCATCACCGGCGCCGACCGGCACCTGGAGACTCAGCTCCGTCCGGAACGGACCTCTCACGACGACGCCTTCCTTGCGCAGGGGCTGCAGGCCATCCTTGAAGACGTCGAGCCTGTACGTGCCCTCGGCGATCCCCTCGAACAGAAAGACCCCGATCGAGTCGGTTGTGGTCAGGAACACGGTCGAGAGATCGTCCTCCCGCACCGCGGCGACGACGGCGCCCGTGATCGGGAAGCGCCGGGAGACCCCGACCTCCCCCCGGATTCTTCCCCGGGGAGCGGCCGCCGTCGCGGCGGGGACGGCCGGAGCGGGCGCAGGAGGAGCCGGAGGCGGCGCGTCGGCGCCCGCCACGAGTGCGAGAAGCACCGGGACGAGGAATTGAGTCACGCGGACTTCGATTATAGGGGCGGGTTTGGTTGACGGCCCGACGAGCCCCCCCGTATCATCCCGACGTTGTCGGGAAGGGAGTCGGCCCACCCTCGTTTCAGGCGGTTAGCTCAGCTGGCAGAGCGCCTGCCTTACACGCAGGAAGTCATCGGTTCGATCCCGGTACCGCCTACCAGCGGGGTCGTGGTGCAGTCGGTTAGCACGCAGGCCTGTCAAGCCTGAGGTCGCGGGTTCGAGTCCCGTCGGCCCCGCCATTCAGAGTCCCGGGCCGCAATCCGTTCCCCCCTGCCGGGCGTAAGGTGGATGATGGCTCTCCGCCTGCACAGCGACAGCCTGCCTGAGACAGGACCGCCACCGGACCGGCTCGAAGCTCTGGTAGCCGGGATTCGGGGCGGCGACGAGACGGCGCTGGCGGCGCTCTACGACGCGACGAGTGACCGGGTGTTCGGCCTGGCCCTGAGGATCCTCAGGGACCGGTCCGCCGCCGAGGAGACGACGCTCGACGTTTTCACCCAGGTCTGGAGTCAGTCCGACAGGCATGACCCTTCGCGGGGATCGGTGCTGGCCTGGGTGCTGAATCTGGCCCGCTCGCGCGCCATCGATCACCTGCGATTCCGGAGCCGGCGCGGGCAGATCGAGCAGGCGATGGATCGCGGAGACGACTCGCTGCTCGACGACTCCCCTTCCCCTGAGTCGGATTCCCTGGCCGCGGAGCGGGCGGAGCGCGTGCGCGCCGCGCTCGCGACCCTGCCGGCCGACCAGCGGCGCGCGGTCGAGGCGGCCTTCTATTCGGGTCTGTCGCACGCCGAGGTGGCGCGCGCCCTCGGCGAGCCGCTCGGCACCGTCAAGACGCGAATCCGCACCGGTCTCCGATCGCTGCGCGCCAGCCTCGCTTCTCCCGAGGGCTCACCCGCATGAACCCGCACCAGACGATCACAGACGAGCTTCGCGAGCAGGCATTTGCCTTCGCCGTGGGGTCGCTTTCAGAGGTCGAAGCCAAGGCGTATCGCCGGCATATCGCCGGGTGCGCCGTGTGCCGCTCCGAGGAGCGCAGCGCGCGGTCGCTCGCCGCCGATCTCGCAGTGTCCGCGCCTCGCGTCACACCGCCGCGGTCGATTCGGGAGCGTCTGCTCGAGCGGGTCTTCGCCCCCGCGCAGGGTGCGAAGGCAACCCCCGAACCGACACCCGTCCAGACGTGGAAGACCTGGGCGGGGGCCGCAACCGGCGCTGGCGCCCCGCCGTTCGCGTATGCCTTCGCCGCGGATGCGGTGTGGGAGCCGACCGGTGTCGACGGCGTGAAGGTGCGCCGGCTCTTCGTGGACGCCGAGAGCGACCGGGTCGCGATGCTCATCCGCATGGCGCCAGGCACCTCGTATCCCGGGCACCTGCACGCGGGGCCGGAGGACTGCTTCGTCGTCGAGGGGGATCTCTACGCCCACGACTTCTCGTTGACCGCCGGCGACTACCGCCGCGCCAGCCGCGGCGCGACCGACCCCGTGCAGTCCACCCGCGGCGGCTGCCTGCTGTTCATCGTTTCGTCGCTTCACGACGAGCTCGAGACCGGCCACCGCTGACAATCCCGCCGGGGTTCTAGCGGGCACAAGGCAGGGTGCGTCCCCAGCGGGATTCTCTGCGCGGCCTTTCGGGCTGCTTGAGATCCCGCTGTGGCACCAGCAAGCACAAGGCAGGGTGCGTCCCCAGCGGGATTCGAACCCGCGATTCCCGCCTTGAAAGGGCGGTGTCCTGGGCCTCTAGACGATGGGGACACAGGGTGCGAAGGGCGCGGATTTTAGCATCTGGACGCCGCCCGATTCCGGCCCTATCCATATCCCCCAAGGCAGCACACTCGGGGTCAGGCCCCTGGAGGCGCCATGGCCGACACCAGCACGGCAGCCGCCGGTTCGACGACTCGCAGCTACACGTACCTGACTCCCTTCGGCAGGGAGACGTATCGCATCCTGCTCTCGCAGGACGGCGCCACGTGGATCGCGCGCATCGTCACGCTGCCGAACCGCCTGTGGGCGCATCCGAACGGGCGCGAGGCGCTCAAGTTCCTGGCGAATACCGCCGAAGACGCGGAGCGGGCGGCCGTCGAGGCGATGGAAGCAGAGTGCGCCCGCAGCGGCCGGCGGCTCGCGCCGAGCAGCGCCTTCGCTCCGAGCCTCGTCCTCGGAACCGACGAACCCGAAGCGGCGCCTTCCCTCGTTCCCCCCGCCGTGCGCAGGCCGCGCCGGCTTCTGGTGCGCTATGGAGAGTCGACTCCCGATCACGCCGCGGTCACCGCGAATCTCTCCGAGACCGGCATCTTCATCATCAGTGACCGGCCGGAGCGGACCGGCGCCCGGCTGCGCATCGACCTGCGGTTTCCGGAGGGGCCGGTGCAGCTTGGTGGAATCGTGGTCTGGACTCGCGCCGAAAAGGAAGACAGCCGCAGCGTCGGTTTCGGCGTGTGTCTGACCGAGCGTCCGCCGGAGTACCTCGTCCGGGTACGCTCGCTGTAGCCCGAAGTCCCGACGCGGGGATACCGTCGGAGTGCCGCGTCTGGTGAGCCGTGCTGGACTCGAACCAGCGACCCGCTGCTTAAAAGGCTACGCGGCGGTGCGCCGAAAATGGGGCCGCCGCGCCGTTTCTACACTTCTCGCTCTGCCGACTCCGCGCCACACCGCTCCACACCGCTACACTCTGCACAGAGAACTGCACAACGTTCGGCACGACGCTTCGTGCAGGGGAGGAATACTTGACCGGCGGAGGCGGGCCGCCCGCGAAACCCAGGCCGAGAATCCTCGATCCGGCGATTGTGGCTGCGCGATCGCGGGCTGCGGAAGATCGCTTCAAGCTCGAGTTCGAAAAGCGGGGCTTCGAGTGGGGCACTTGGAGCAAGAAAGAGAAGACTCGGCGGCGGCGCCCTGAGTGCCACCTTATGCTCGAGAACAAGGACATAGCCTTGCTCGAGGTCAAGCGCGTCGAATCCGGAGGCGCTGGGCGTAGGCTGGACGGTGTTATCGATCCCGAGCAGATGCTGCTGACAGATCTCTGCTCGGACTTTCTAGATGGCAACGTTCGCTCCTGGCAGGGCATTCCGCCAACGGTACCTTCTCAGTTGGATGACGCTCGAAACAAGTACCGCGCCACTGTCAGTGAACGACCCGAGTTCAGTGGATTTCCCTACTTGATCGCATTCGAGCGGAATCAATTCGTGAGTCTGGGTCTCGTCGACCGTAGGATGCCGGCTCACCGCGAAATCAGCGGCCTCGTTTTTTTGGTGGAGGACCGCCTCCGATACGAGGCCCTGGCAGCATTGCCACTGGACGAACTTGAACGGCAGATTGAGACAGGCGATGACTCTGGTGTCCCCCCGCCTGGCGCTGTCGAGCTGCGGCTCCTTCCAAATCCATGCGCCCGCGTGCCTGTTCCCAGCGCCATCCGCGATCGGTGCGAGCTCATAGGCTATCCGAACGATCTTGACTGGCCCGACTGCCTACCCGAAGCGGCCGAGGCCGCTGCGCTAGCTCAACTCGGCGAACTCACCCAAGGTCAGCGCGAAGTCCTCAAGTTGGTCTACTGGATTTACGGCGACATCGATGCCTCAGACAAGGTATGGGAGCCTGCCGCTCGTGTGCTCCTAGAGCTGGAGCGATTGGCGCTCATTCAAGAAGGCGCCGGCTCTCGAAAGCGCATGACACGATTAGGCCTAGCCCTTGCGCTGGCAGCAGGTTGGAGTTAGGCGAGCAATTCACCGGAGCCGCAATGGAACCCCTATCAGCACTTGGCCTGAAGCTCCTCGACTTGCTCGGGAGTATCAGTTTAGCGGGGCTGCTCGAGGTGGGGGTAGCCGAAGCTGGCGAGGGATCATGGGCTGCGGCGAGCGCAACATCCTGACGAGCAGCTCCGACGCGCGCAGGTCGCGCTGGTTGGCCGT
>Ga0187894_10000023_pt1 | contig 223638 bp, 210 predicted proteins | sample GBC1701081metaG_FD_136650 | JGI IMG/M metagenome (GOLD analysis project Ga0187894, IMG submission 136650) | White microbial mat communities from a lava cave in the Kipuka Kanohina Cave System on the Island of Hawaii, USA - GBC170108-1 metaG ... | reverse complement strand
GCTCAAGCAGTGGCGCCGAATCGCCACACGCTACGACAAGCTCGCCAGAAACTTCCTCGGCTTCATCAAAATCGCCAGCATCATGCTATGGCTTAAATAGTTAAATCGTCACTACAGCCTAGCGCGCTTCCAACCGGCAGCGCAGAGAGAAGCCCATGCATCGCGAGATTCTGAGCTACCAGGCCGACGGCCTGTCGATGAAGAGCGAGTTGTTCGTCGCCGAGGCGGGCGCAAGCGGGCGCCCCGGCATCTTGGTCTTTCCCGAGGCATTCGGGCTCGGTGAACATGCCCGTGCGCGGGCGGAGCGGCTCGCCGGCCTCGGCTTCGTCGCGCTCGCCTGCGACCTCCACGGTGGGGCGACCGTCCACGATGACCTCGACACCGCCCGCGGCCTGATCGGAGCGCTGCGCGCCGACCCGCTTCGCACGCGGGCGCGGGCGAAAGGCGGGCTCGATGCCTTGCTCGGGCGGCCGGAGGTTGATCCGGCGCGTATCGCCGCCATCGGCTATTGCTTCGGCGGCACCATGGCGCTCGAGCTGGCGCGGAGCGGCGCCGACATTGCCGGCGTGGTCGGCTTCCACAGCGGCCTTGCCACCGAGGCGCCGCAGGACGCGAAGCACATCAGGGGCAGGGTGCTGGTCTGCATCGGCGCCGACGATCCCGGCATCGATCCCGCCCAGCGCCAGGCGTTCGAGGAAGAGATGCGCGCGGGGAATGTCGACTGGCAGATGAGCCTCTATGGCGGGGTCGTGCACAGCTTCACCAACCCGGCGGCCGACCGGCTCGGCCGGCCCGACTTCGCCCGCTACGACGCCAAGGCGGATCGTCGCTCCTGGACCGAGATGATGAACCTGTTCGACGAGATATTCGCCGCCGGCGCCTGACCCGTCAGCCGACCTCGACGCCCTTCCAGAAGGCGACCCGGCCCCTGATCTCGGCGGCGGCCGGCTTCGGCTCCGGATAATACCAGGCCGCGTCCCTATTCTCGGCGCCGCCGACCGACAGCGTGTGATAATGGGCAATGCCCTTCCAGGGGCAGGTCGTGGTCGTATCGCTGTCGCGCAGCACGCCGGCATCGACCGCCGCCCGCGGAAAATAATGATTGCCTTCGACCACCACGGTGTCGTCGCTCTCGGCGATCACCACCCCGTTCCAGACCGCTTTGACCATCGTCGCCTCCGTCTCCCTGTAGATCGGGGCTCCGGGCGCGTTCGGCAAGCCCGAGATTCCGCTTGACTCGTAACGCAGGTCGTAATAAATAAATGATACTCGGGCGCGGTGGGTAACGCTCGCCGGCGGCTCCGCGCCCTCTATCCGCTCCGCCCTAATCCCAGTCGTAAGCAGGTGCTCCGGCGGCTTGGCGACAGCGTCGCAGTTCACCTGATTTGCCGCATCGGATTGAGATGGTTCAAGCCGGTGAAATGCTTTTCGTTGTCGGTGGCGACGACGCAGCCATGAACGTCGGCGATCGCGGCGATGATCATATCGAGTGCGCTTCTCGGCCGCCCCGCCTGTCGTCCGTCGGCCATCAGCTTCGCCCAGGCGAGACCCGCCATCTCATCGAATGGCAAAACCCGGCCCGCGAACAGAGCTTGCGGCCCTTCGGGGCCGGCGAACCATTGTTCCAGCTCCCGGCGCTTCCGGCCCGCCGGCAATTCCAGCACGCCGCGCTTGAGTTCGGCAATGGTGAGCGACGAAATGAAGAGATCATCGTCAGCCTGCTCTTCCATCCATGCGACGAGCGGGGGCGAAGGCGTGAGCTTGGTGACGTTGCTGATGATATTGGTGTCGAGCAGGAAGCGGGTCACAGCTCGACCGCGCGGCCTTCCGTCGCTTCGCGCGAGAGGTCGAGATCGGCGCCGACGAGCGGTGATCGCCGCAGCGCCGCAAGGATGCTGCCCTTCCGCGGTGGCTTGCCGGCGATCGTTCGGCTGACCGACGCGCGAATGCGCCTTGCCTCGGGATCGTTCTCGGCGAGACGCCGGGCAAGCGACCGTATAAGCTCTCGATCGGCATCGCTCCCGAGCACCTCGAACCTGGCCATGCCGCGCTCGCTAAGCCGGCGACGGTAGTTCTTTATGGCCTTCTTTTGCGATGCATTCGTCATTCACACCTCCATCTATCCTGTAATATAGCCGGGAACATAGATTTTCAACCCGCCCGCGCCGTCGGGTTTCTGTCCTAAATAAATGACACGCCGCTTCTGGCGCGACATCCGCACGTCCTTCGCGCCCTTCGTCTGCCCTGGCCCACCGCCGCGCGTCGCGGACATTCGCCGGCCTTCAGGAATCCAAGCTTATGCGCCATGCCGACGGTCGCGCCTTGTGCGCGCTCGATCCCGCGACTCTGCGCGCGCTGGTCCGCTACGATCCCGATACGGGCGAGTGTTCTGGCGCGAGCGGCCGGTGGAGATGTTCATCGAGCCGCTCGCCGCCGCCGCGGCGCGGGCGAAGCGCTGGAATGCGCGCTTTGCCGGGAAGCCGATGCTCAGCACGCGGAAACGGGGCTATCGCTGGGGCCATGTGCTGGCCGCCGGCCTCTATGCCCATCGCGTCGCCTGGGCGGTCCATTACGGGCGCTGGCCCGAGGCGAGCATCGATCACATCAACGGCGTGCGCGACGACAACCGCCTCTTCAATCTGCGCGAGGCGCCCGACGGCGCCAACGACCGCAACCGCAAGCGCCCCCGCGGCAACCGGAGCGGCGTGGTCGGCGTCTTCCGCAGAAACGGCAAATGGTGCGCGCGGATCACCTATCGCCAGTGCAGCTACAGCCTGGGACGCTTTGCGACCAAGGAGGCGGCCGCCGCCGCGCGCAAGGCCGCCGAGCGGCGCTTCGGCTTTCACGAGAATCACGGCCGCGAGCGCTGAAAGCCTTTCGCCATCGGGCGAGCAGGCTTTAGGTGAGCCCCATGGCCGATCGCCCTTCTTTCGCCTTCACCATCGCCGCCGCCGACGGCCGGGCGCGCACCGGGACGATCGCGATGCGGCGGGGCGAGATCCGGACGCCGGCCTTCATGCCGGTCGGCACCGCGGCGACGGTCAAGGCGATGAAGCCGGCCGATGTCCGCGCGACCGGCGCCGACATCATCCTCGGCAACACCTATCATCTGATGCTGCGGCCCGGCGCCGAGCGGATCGCGCGGCTCGGCGGGCTGCACGCGTTCATGGGCTGGGATCGGCCGATCCTGACCGACAGCGGCGGCTATCAGGTGATGAGCCTGTCCGATCTGGCCAGGGTAACCGAGGACGGCGTGGCCTTCTCCAGCCATCTCGACGGCAGCCGGCACCTGCTGACCCCGGAACGGTCGATGGAGATCCAGGCGCTGCTCGGCGCCGACATCGTCATGGCTTTCGATCAGCTCGTGAAGACCGTTGCGCCGCGCGCGGAGCAGGTCGCGGCGATGGAACGATCGATGCGCTGGGCGGCACGCTCACGCGACGCCTTTGCCGGCAACGGCGCCCTGTTCGGCATCCAGCAGGGCGGGCTCGACGAGGGCCTGCGCGCGGCGTCGGCCGAGGCCCTGACCAGGATCGGCTTCGACGGCTATGCGGTCGGCGGCCTCGCGGTTGGGGAGGGGCAGGAGGCGATGTTCGCCTGCCTCGATTTCGCGCCGGGGCAGCTGCCCGAAGATCGGCCGCGCTATCTGATGGGCGTCGGCAAACCCGACGACATCGTCGGCGCGGTCGAGCGTGGGATCGACATGTTCGACTGCGTCCTGCCGACCCGATCGGGCCGGACCGGCCAGGCCTTCACCTGGGACGGGCCCATCAACATCCGCAACGCCCGATTCGCCGAAGACGAAACGCCGCTCGATCCGCACTCGCCGAGTGCCGGCTGGTCGAAAGCCTATCTCCATCATCTCGTCCGGTCGGGGGAGATATTGGGCGCGATGCTGATGACCGAGCACAACCTCTGGTTCTATCAGCAATTGATGCGCGCGCTGCGCAACGCCATCAGCGAAGGGCGGCTCACGCCGCTCGCCGACGCTTTCCGCAAGCGCTACCGGGCGCGCGGCGAATGATCGAGATTGCCGGCGACGAGGCCGCGCTCGCCAGGATCGGCGGCGCGGACATCACCGCGCTGACCGAGGCGGCGACGGGCTCCAGCTTCTACGCTGAAGGCCTGACGCCCGAGCAGATTGCGGCCAATCGGCGCGTCGTCGAAATCAGCGCCCCGACCGCGCTGGCTGCGGCGGCCAATGCCCACCAGCACTTCGCCGCCGCCTTCGTCAGCGGCGATTTCGCCGGATATGTGATCGCCACGGTCCACACCGAGTCGGAGCGCGAGCTCGACTGGCTCATGGTCCGCCCGGACTTTCACGGCAGCGGGGTCGCCGCGCAGCTGATGGCGCGCGGCATGGACTGGCTCGGCCGCGATCGGCCGATCTGGCTCAACGTGCTGCGCCACAATGCGCGCGCGATCCCCTTCTATGAGCGGTTCGGCTTCGCAATCGATCCCGAGGCGGTCACGGGTCATGCCATTCCGCACTGGGTCATGCGCTATCGGCCCGACGGCGCGTGATCGAACGCCGCGCTAGGGGCGTACGTCGGCGCGTCTAGCGCGGATCGGCCGGCATCGCCTGGAACAGGGGCGTGCCCGGACCTTCGGTGCCGATCAGGAGCCGGCCCCGATCGCGCCCGCGCCCCTGGCCTGGGACGAGCTGATAGCGCCGACCGTCAAAGCTCAGTATCCGCTGCCGGCCGGGTGCCAGGCTGTCGCTGACATACAGGCTGAGGTCGCGCCAGCCGCGGTGCCGCCGCTCGAGCACCCGGATCGGCGTGCGGCCGGCACTGATCTCGTCGATCCTTCGCCAGGACGTGCCGTCGGCGGTGAAGATGAGGAGGTCGCAGCCATGTGGACCGCACCAGATCGGTGCTTCTAGATAGACCAGGACCTCGGGCCGGCCGTCGCCGTTGAGGTCGTACCAGGCCGTATCGTAGCTGGCGTCCGGCGCCTCGTCGCGGCTCCCAGAAAAATGCTGCGCGAGAAAGCCGTGGAACAGCGCGCTTCGCGAGACTCCGGCCGCTGGCTGCGCTGTCGATGCGGCGGAGATCAGGCAAAGCAGGCTGGCGGCGACAGCGAGCCTGCGGCGCATCAGCCGCCGAAGCCCTTGTCGAGGAAGCTCGGCACCGGGCCGTTCCAGCCTTCGTCGGCGGCTTCGGCTTCCGGTTCGCGCGGACGGTCCTGGCGTGGCCGTCGCTCGTCGCGCGCGACCCGCGCATCCGGCTTGGCGGCGGAGGAGGCGGGATGCGGTCTCCGGCTTTCCGCTTTCGCGGCCGGCGGCGGTGCCGGTTCAGCCGCGCGTGGTTCCGGCCGTGGCTTGCGGTCCCGGCGCGATGTCCGGGGGGCGCCGCGTGCCGGGCGCTCTTCGTCGGCAGCGCTCGCGGGCGCCGCGACCGCGCCATCCATCGGCGCGATCCGGGTGCCGGTCAGCTTCTGGATGTTGTCGATCGCCTCGGCGTCGGCGCCGGTCACCATGGTGATGGCGACGCCGGTCTTGCCGGCGCGGCCGGTACGGCCGATGCGATGGACATAATCGTCCGGGTGCCAGGGAACGTCGAAATTGAAGACGTGGCTGACGCCCTTAATGTCGAGCCCGCGCGCGGCGACGTCGGAGGCGACGAGGATGTTGATCTCCTCCGCCTTGAAGCGCTCGAGCTCCCTGATCCGTTCCGGCTGCTCCATGTCGCCGTGAATCTGGCCGACATTGAGCCCGCCGCGCTTGAGGCTGGTGGCGAGCTCGCGCACGGTGGTCTTACGGTTGCAGAAGACGATCGCGGTCCGCACCTCGCCGCTGCGCAGCATGGCGGCGAGCGCGTCCCGCTTCTTGCGGGAATCGACGCGCATCATCCGCTGGTCGATCAGCAGGTTCGACGATGCCGGACGCGACACTTCGATCGTCTTGGGATTCGACAGGAACTTGTCGGCCAGCTTCTTGATCGGGGCCGGCATCGTCGCCGAAAACAGCAGGGTCTGGCGATTGGCCGGCAATTTGGTGCAGATTTCCTCGATGTCGGGGATGAAGCCCATGTCGAGCATCCGATCCGCCTCGTCGATGACGAGCAGGTTGCAGCCGGTGAGCAGGATCTTGCCGCGGCCAAACAGGTCCATCAGCCGTCCCGGCGTCGCGATCAGGACGTCGACGCCCCGTTCGAGCTTCTTGATCTGGTCGGCCATGTTGGTGCCGCCGATCAGCAGCGCCATGTTGAGCTTGTGGTGCTTGCCGTATTTTTCGAAATTCTCGGCGACCTGCATCGCGAGCTCGCGGGTCGGCTCGAGGATCAGCGAGCGCGGCATCCGGGCGCGGCTGCGGCCCTGCGACAGGATGTCGATCATCGGCAGCACGAAGCCCGCGGTCTTGCCGGTGCCGGTCTGGGCGATGCCGATGATGTCGCGGCCCATCAGCACCGAGGGGATCGCCTGGCGCTGAATCGGAGTCGGCGTGTCGTAGCCGGACTCGGCCACGGCGCGGAGCAATTCGTCGGAGAGGCCGAGATCGGCGAAGGTCATGGGGATTCCGGGGGTTGCGCTTTGCAAGCCGCTTCGCCGGGCCGCTTGTGCGATGCGGCGAAGCTTGTCAAGCGAGGGGAGGGTGAGAGTCCGTACCCTGGTTCAGGGCTGCGCCGCCCGGAGCGCGCGGAATTGGTCGATCTGGCATTCGCCGCCGGCGCGCGATCGGATCGAATCGCGATCGGCGCAGATCTGCCCGTCGCCGGTCGCGTTGACGTAAAAGCCGTAATAATAATCGAGCGCCGGACAGCGCCGCTCGAGCCGCGCGCGCAGCCGGCTGTTGTCGCGCAGGATGAGATCGACGCTGTTCTGGCCGAGCAGGGCCGCGCCGACGATGCGGCTGGCCGAGACGCAGCGCGGGCCGCGCGTCTCGCGCCACTGGATCAGGGTCGCCCCAGCCGGCGCGACCCGCCGGACGCCGCGCGGGATCCGGATGATGATCTGCTGGCGCATCGTCACTGCGCCGGCCAGCGGCCGCTGCGGATGCGGGCGTGACCGATCGCCGCCACTCGCCATGGCGAGCAGGATCATTACCGTCAGGCCCGGCGCCACAATCGCTCCATTGCCGTCTCGGATCCGCCCGATCGCTTGAACATGCGATTAATTGCCCCTCCGGCGACCGCGCACTATCAACTCGGCGATGGTCTATCCCTCCGGCACGCTGCTCGGCAAGCTCGGCTCGCTGCTCGGGCCGAAGGGCTTTACCAGGGATGCCGCCACGCTCGAGCCCTGGCTGAGCGACTGGCGCGGCCGGTTTCACGGCGCCGCAGCCGCCTTGCTGTCGCCCGCGGACAGCGCCGAAGTCGCCGAAATCGTCCGGCTCTGCGCTGCGGAACGGGTCGCGCTGGTCCCGCAGGGCGGCAACAGCTCGATGGTCGGCGGCGCGACTCCCGATGAATCGGGCGAAGCGCTCCTGCTGTCGCTGCGGCGGATGAACCGGATTCGCGCGCTCGACCCCGCCGCCGGTCTCGCCATCTGCGAGGCGGGGGTGATCCTCGCCGATCTCCACGAGGCCGCGCTTGCCGCCGGCTGCCGCTTCCCGCTCAGTCTCGGCGCCAAGGGATCGGCGACGATCGGCGGCCTGGTCTCGACCAATGCCGGCGGCACCCAGGTGCTGCGCTTCGGGACGATGCGCAGCCTCGTACTGGGGATCGAGGCGGTGCTGCCCGACGGCAGCCTGTTCGACGGCCTGGCCGCGCTCAGGAAGGACAATCGCGGCTATAGCCTCGGCCAGCTGCTGATCGGCGCGGAGGGAACGCTCGGCATCGTCACCGCCGCCAGCCTCAAGCTGGTGCCGGCGCTCGGCGCGCGCGCGGTCGCCTGGGCGGGAGTCGAGACGCCCGAGGCGGCGCTGCGGCTGCTCCAGCTGCTCGAAGGCGCGCTGGGCGATGCGGTCGAGGGCTTCGAGCTGGTGCCGGATGATGTGCTCGGCCTGGTTCTGGCGCATATCCTCGGCACGCGCGCGCCGCTGGCGGCACCGCATCCGTGGCACGTGCTGATCGAGGCCGGCGTTCCCGAAGGTTTGCCGGACCCCGAGAAAGCGCTCTTCGAAGCCTTGCGTTCGGCGCTCGAGACCGGCCTGGTCGCCGATGCGACGATCGCCGCCAGCGAGGCGCAGGCGGAGGCCTTCTGGCGGCTGCGCGACAGCATCGCCGAGGCCGAGAAGAAAGACGGGCCCGCCGCCAAGCACGATATTTCGGTCGCGGTCGCCGACATGCCGCGCTTCCTGGTCGAGGCGGGCGGGCAGGTCGAGCGCCGCTTCCCGGGCTGCCGGGTCAGCGCCTTCGGCCATCTCGGCGACGGCAACATCCACTTCAACGTTCGCGCGCCGGAGGGGGCGGGGACGGATTGGATCGCTGCGGAGGCGCCGGCGATCAGCGCGTTCGTCCACGATCTGGTCACCGCCGCCGGCGGCTCGATCTCCGCCGAGCACGGCATCGGCCAGCTCAAGCTCGCCGAATTCGCCCGCCTGGGCGGCACGACGCGGCTCGAGGCGATGCGCGCGATCAAGCGGGCGCTCGATCCCGCCGGCATCATGAACCCCGGCAAACTGGTTCCGCTTGCGCAAAGCGCGCGCGGCTCATAGACGAGGCCGCGGAAAATCGCGGCCCGCGCGGCGGCCGCCCCCAGACCCTCGATGGAGATCTTCAAATGGCGACCAACCCGCCGGCCAATCTGCCGATTTTGTACAAGAACCTGCAGCCGCTCTCGACCAACCTGCACGGCAAGTACCGCAACCGCATCAGCGACAAGGCGCCTCATCTCGCCAATGTCCACGCGGTGCCGCTGACGGTCGACGAGTTCGTCGACGGCCAGCGCTTCTTCCCGATCGTCTTCTCGACCGGCGAAAATGCGGTGCCGCTGGCGCTGATGGGCCTCAACGAGGGCGTCAACGTCTTCGTCGACGAGGAAGGCAAGGCGCTCAACCCCTTCTATGTGCCGGCCTATATTCGCCGCTATCCCTATCTGCTGGCCCGTCTCGACCCGAACGCGCAGGAGCTGTCGCTGTGCTTCGATCCGGACAGCGGCCTGGTCGGCGAGTTCGAGGACGGCACGCCGCTGTTCGAGGACGACAAGCCGACCGACACGCTCAACGCCATCCTCAAATTCTGCGAGGATTTCGAGATCGCCGGCCAGCGTACCCAGGCGTTCATCAAGGAATTGGAGGCGCTGGACCTGCTGATCGACGGCGAGCTCTCGATCCAGCCCGCCGACGCGCCGCAGCCCTTCGTCTATCGCGGGTTCCGGATGGTCGCCGAGGAGAAGTTCCGCGACCTGAATGGCGATCAGCTGCGCAAGATGAACCAGAACGGCGTGCTCGCTCTGGTCCTGGCGCATCTCTTCTCGCTGTCTCTCTCTCGCGAGATTTTCAGCCGCCAGCTGCTCCAGGGCAAGATGCCGCAGCAGGCGCCCGCCATGGCCGGCGCCGACGCCTGAAACATTGGTCTGCCTCTTACGGCGCGGACGAATGCCATTGAAACTGGCGCGCTATTCCCTATTTAGGGTCTAGCGTCGTCGTTTCCCCCCCTTTGCGGCGGCGCGATGGCGCCCCCTCCTTGAGGTGGGCGCTCCTCCCTGAACCTGGCCACCTCACGTAACCGTGAGGTGGCCTTCTTTTATCATTCTGCCGCGAGCGGCTGATCCATGCCGAGCAGGCGCGCTTCGAGCGCCGCGACCACCGCGGCGATCAGCCGGCAGACGCCGGCAAAGCCCGGGCCCGGCGAGCGCAGCGCGCCGTCCAGATAGGCCGAACGGTCAATCTCGATCTGAAGCGCGTGGACCCCCCGTTCGGGCTGCCCGTGCCGCCCCACGACATAGCCGCCCGCATAAGGCGCGTTGCATGCCGCCCGGTAGCCGAGTCCCCGCGCCGCATTCATCGCCGCCTCGAGCAGATCCGGCGCGGTGGTAGTGCCGTGCCGGTCGCCGAACACCACCGGGGCGACCGGCTCATCGCCGCTCTGGGGGCGCGGCGGCATCGAATGGCAATCGAGCAGGACCGCTGCGCCGAATCGATCCCGCGCATGGCCGAGCGCGGCCGCGATCGCCTGATGATAGGGCCGATGAATCCCGAGGATTCGCCGGGCGAGCTCGTCGCGCGAAATCGGGCCCTTCCAGATTGCGCCGGCGCCGGCGATTCGCGAGGGGATCAGCCCGATCCCGCCGCGGCTGCGGGCCGAAGGGCTGATGCTCCCCGAGGGCAAGGGCGGCGCGATCATCGCCGGGTCGAGCTCGCGCTCCTCGCGGTTGAGGTCGATTTCGGCGCGCGGCGCGCGCGCGATGAAGGCCGTCGCTCCCGCGGGGGTCGCGCGCCAGACCAGCCGGTCGACCAGCCGGTCCTCCAGCGTCTCCAGCAGCTTGCGCGGCAGCCTGGCGGCGCGGAGCAGCGCTGGACCATAATCGCGGCCGGCATGCGGAACCGAGAGCACGACAGGCGACGCCGGCTGCTCGGGACCGATGCGGAAGAACGGGGATTCGGTCATGACCGCCCGACAAGTAGAGCCACCTTGGGACAGGCGCAATCACGGCCTCCGGGCCGGCTGGCAAAACGCGACGGCTTAGCGCATAGGAATGGGATGTTGAGGATCCTCCTCGCCGAAGACGACGAATCGATGCGGGCCTATCTCGCCCGCGCGCTCGAGCGAGTCGGCTATCTGGTGACCGCGGTCGATCGCGGCACCGCGGCGCTGCCGTTGCTCGAAAGCGAGCCGTTCGATCTGCTGCTCACCGACATCGTCATGCCGGAAATGGACGGCATCGAGCTGGCGCAGAAGGCGGCGGCGATCGCGCCCGACATCCGGGTCATGTTCATCACCGGCTTCGCCGCTGTCGCGCTCAAGGCCGGGCGCAAGACGCCGGACGCCAAGGTGCTGTCGAAACCGTTCCATCTCAAAGACTTGGTCATGGAAGTGGAACGCATGTTCCAGAGCGAGGACCAGCACGGCAGGCTTTAGGATTGCCCGCCTTGCGCGCGGCCTTGCCCTTCACTAGATAGCCGGGCTCGTGGGCGTGTAGCTCAGTGGTAGAGCGCTGTGTTGACATCGCAGAAGTCGCAAGTTCAATCCTTGCCACGCCCACCATATAAAAGGCCGCTATCCCATTGGGACAGCGGCCTTTTTCACGTCGGATCGGGTTCAGATCAGAACGCGACGCTCACCGAGCCGACGACGCCGGCGTCGCTGGCATCGCGGCCGCTGGGGGTGATGAAGGTGCCGTCGGTATCGACATATTGAACGGCGAGCGTCAGCGGGCCGGTGGTGTAGGCGACGCCGAGGTTCCAGTCGCTATAGCCGTCGCCGATCGTCAGGTAGCTCGGGCCGAAGCTGTGGCCGTAATGCGCCGAGACGGTGACGCCGGTGTCCGGGATCGCCGCCGACAGATCGCCGGCGAGATAGAGATTGTCCTCGTCGCCGGCGCCGATCGAGAGCGCCGCCTGGCTGGGCGCGTAATTGGCGGTGACCTTGGCGGTGACCGGACCGATGACGTGCGAGACCGAGATATAGGGCTCGACGAAGTCGCTGGCATAGCCGGGGACGACGCTCTCGGCGCCGGGATAGTAATAATAGAGCACGCCGACATCGACCGTGGTGCCGCCGAAGGTGCGGCGATAGCCGGCGATCAGATCGATCTCCTGGTCGGAGCCGGCCGCGACATAATCGTCGATCGAGGAGCCCCAGACCGTCGCGTAGAAGCCCGAGCTATGGCTGACCGACAGCGTGCCCTGAACGGCGAACCTCTTGTCGGTCTGCGAAATGCCGCGGAAGCGATAGTCGCTGGTCAGCGTGGCGCCGCCATTGACCGAAAAGCCGCCGCCGATCTCGGCCGCCATGGCGGGCGCCGCGGCGGCAAGCGAAACCGCAAGCCATGCGGACGAGACGAAAAACTTGAAACGCATCGAACTTCTCCCGGTTTGGATCAGACGTTGTAGGCCCGCTCGCCATGCTCGTTGATGTCGAGCCCCTCGACCTCGATCTCGCGGGACGGCCGCAGACCGATCGCCTTGTCGAGCAGGTAGAACAGGATGAACGACACCAGGCCCGACCAGCCCAGAGTGATGGCGACTGCCTTGATCTGGGTGATCACCTGGGCGCCCATGTCGTAGGTTCCCGGCACCGCCGGCATCACCGTATAGTCGAACCAGCCCTGGCCGCCGAGCGCCGGATCGGCGACGATGCCGGTGCCGATCGCGCCGATGATCCCGCCGATGCAGTGCACGCCGAAGACGTCGAGCGAGTCATCATAGCCCAGTCTGTTCTTGACCCTGGTGACGAAGAAATAGCAGCCGATCGACGCTACGAAACCGAGCAGGATCGAGGTCATCGGATGGGCGAAGCCCGAGGCCGGCGTGATCGCGACCAGGCCCGCCACCGCGCCGGTGGCTGCGCCGAGCAGCGACGGTTTCTTGTGCACGATCTGCTCGATCAGCGCCCAGGCGACCGCCGCGGCGGCGGTGGCGACGAAGGTGTTGATGAAGGCGACCGCAGTGACGCCATTGGCCTCGAGGTTCGAGCCGGCATTGAATCCGAACCAGCCCACCCACAGCAAAGAAGCGCCGATCATCGTCATCGTCAGCGAGTGCGGCGGCATCGGTTCGGTCTTGTAGCCGATGCGCTTGCCGATCACGAGGCAGCCCATCAGGCCGGCAATGCCCGCATTGATGTGGACCACGGTGCCGCCGGCGAAATCGAGCGCGCCAAGGCCGTAAAGATAGCCATAGTCGCCGGGCTGGTTGGGAAGGAAATCCGGGCCCGCCCAATACCAGACCATATGCGCGATCGGGAAATAGACGATCGTCAGCCACGCCACGACGAACAGAATCAACGGGGTGAACTTCACCCGTTCGGCGAACGCCCCGACGATCAGCGCCGGCGTGATGCAGGCGAAGGTCATCTGGAAGCAGATATAGGCATATTCCGGAATGTAGACGCCGTTGGAGAAGGTCGCCGCCAGAGTCGTCGCGTCGACCCCCATCAGGAAGGCCTTGGAGAAACCGCCGACGAATGGGCCGCCGCCGGTGAAGGCGAGGCTGTAGCCCCAACTCACCCAGACCAGTGCCGCGACGCAGACGATCATCAGCACCTGCATCAGCACCGAGAGCATGTTCTTGGACCGCACCAGGCCGCCATAGAACAGAGCCAGCCCGGGCACCGACATCATCAGCACCAGCAGCGAGGACACCAGCATCCAGCTGGTGTCGCCCTTGTTCGGCGCCGGCGGCGCCGCCGCTTGGGCCGCCGCGACAGCGGGGATCGCCAGGAGGGCGAGCAGGACGAGCACCCGCAAGGGGGCGCGAAACCGTTCGGAACGTAGCATTGCATCCCCCATGTCAGATGGCCTCTTCATTCTGCTCGCCGGTGCGGATGCGGACGGCCTGGGCGACGTCGATGACGAATAGCTTGCCGTCGCCGATCGAGCCGGTGGCGGCCTCATGCTGGACGGTTTCGACCACCTGCGAGGCGAGATTGTCGGCGACGACGATGTCGAGCCGCACCTTGGGCACGAAGCTCGTCGTATATTCGGCGCCGCGATAGATTTCGGTCTGACCCTTCTGACGACCGAAGCCGCGAACCTCGGAGACGGTCATGCCCTGGACGCCGATGGCGGCCAGAGCGTCGCGAACCTCTTCGAGCTTATAGGGTTTGATGATCGCGATGATCAGCTTCATGCCGCCCCCTGTCCTGCGCCGGCCGCGGCCGCACGCGATTGAAGCGACGCCCTCCCCGGGGATCTGATGAACCCGAAAGGCGTCCTGTCCGTGCATCGCGCAAAATGCTGCAGTGCGTCAACGAGACGTGAAAGATTCACGATCTATCGATTAAGTCGCTGGATATAAAATAATATTATGTCAGCAAGGAATTGCTGCGGTGCGTAGATTCAGACCGAAAGGCCGGGATCGCCGTCGATGATCGACTGTTCCAGCCTCGGCCGTTGGCCGGCGCTCCACAAGGACGCGCGATGCGCCATGCGATAGCGCACAGGGCCGCCGTCGGGGGCTTCGCTGCGTTCCAGCGGACGCGCGATGCAGACAAAATCGGTGCGGATCTCGTCGGCGGAGAGCCGTATCCTGGCGAAGCCATGACCCCCCATGTCGACGAACGACAGATGCGGTGACAGGTCCGGATTTGAGAGCGCGCGCGCCCGGGCGACATCGCCGGTCGCCGCAAATTCAAGGCAGGAACGGACGCCGTGGCGGAGCAGCATGTTGACCGTCGGCAGCTGGAGCGCGGCCCCCGGGACGTCGGCGGTGAACAGCGGGCGCAGCGGATGATCGCGGGGGAAGCGCGCCTCGAGCGCCTCAGCCAGGCCCAGGCTGGAGATCGACCCGGTGATGAAAGCGAGCCCGACCGGCTCGAACGGCCGGGGCGGCAACGCCTTGGCCGCATAGCCGGCCCAGAAGCTGTGCCGGTCGCCCGAGACGACCGCAAAGCCGGTGATTCCGGCATCGCGCACGAGGTCGTAGATTTCGCCGCGTTCGACATAGGCCGCGCTATGATCGCCGCCGCCGAACCCGGCATAGCCCGTCCCCGGCCACGGCGTCGTCAGCCCGGCCGGGAGATTTTGGGGATCGGCGCGCCAGTCGAGCGTGCCGAGCGAATTGCCCCAGATCTTCCACGTCGCCCGCGAACCGCGCAGCCGGTCGAGGAACCAGCGCTTCTGGGTGGCGCCCAAAATGGTCTGCGGCGGCTGGTCCTTGCGAAAATTGGCGATGCGTACCTCTCCGAACCGGATCTCGTCGGGAGGGTGTCCGCCCCGGTAGGCGCGGCCGGCATCCAGGATCTCCATCGCTTCCTGCGGATACAGGTTCGGGAACGCGTCGCTGGCGAGCGCAGCCGCCTCCTCGCGCCCGGTCGGCTCCTCGCTGCGATAGCTGTGCTGGTCGGTGATCAGCAGATCGACGTGGCGCCCGTAGCGGAGCGCCCGATAGGCGGTGAGGCTGCCGATCGCGGCAAGGTTGTTGGGTTCGTCGCCGAGCCCATCCCGATCGTATTGTTCGATCGGTGCGTCGTGGACCGTCGGCGGATCGAACCGGTCGAGCGAAAGCCCTCCCGGCCTGGCGACGCGCGCCGGTTGATATTCGAACCAGGCCTGATTGGCGGCGACCTTGACGGTTTGCGCGGGCCGTTCGAGCGGCGGCGCTTTGAGGATGCTCTGCCAGCCCTGCCACGAGAATTCGTGATTGTCCCACATCGCCACGAACGGCCAGCGCGCCCGGGCGTCCTGCAGGTCGGGATCGGCAAGATAAGCGCGATAGATGGCGCGATAGCCGTCGACCGTCTGCGGGATGTGGAAATTGCCGACCTTGATCGAGCCGGGGACGCGGCCGATGTCGCGGATTCGGCGATTGTAGCGGGTCGGGACCTCCTCGGGATATTGGATGACCTCGTAAATGAAATCGCCGAGATGGAGGACGAAGCCCAGCCGTTCGGCAGCGGGCGCGCGCTCGTCATCGAAGATCATCCGGCGATAGGCATTCTGCGCGCCTTCGTTGACATTCTGGCAGCTGACGAACGCAAAGGAGACGGGGCGCGGGTCATCGTCGGCCGGAGCGGTGATGGTGCGGCCGATCCGGCTGCCATGGCCATCGGCGTCAGCGAATCGATACCAATAGACGCGTGCGGGGCGCAGTCCGCCGACCAGCACCCGGCATGTCCAGTCGGACGCGGCCGACACCATGGCCCGCGCCCCGGCGACGACCCGGCGGAACGCTTCATCCTCGGCGATCTCGACATGCAGGAGGGCGGTCTCGCCGGTCTCGAACGGCCGGCGTGTCCACAGAATCACGCTGTCATAGGTGGGATCGCCGGAAGCGACGCCCTCGGGATAGAGGTCGCGCCGCTCGCGCCAGCCTGCGCGGGACGCGCGCGCCGGCCCACCCCAGGCGAGTGCGGCGCCCATCGCCGCCGCGGCTTGGATGAACCCGCGTCGGCTGAGCGTCACCGTATTGCCGCCAGCCGTTCGGCGTGCCAGCGCAGATGGTCGGCCAAGAAGGTCGAGATGAAATAATAGCTGTGGTCGTAGCCCGGCTGCATCCGCAGCTGGAGCGGGATTCCGGCTTCGGTGCACGCAGCGGCAAGCAGCTCCGGCCTGAGCTGGTCGCGCAGGAAATTGTCGCTCTCGCCCTGGTCGACGAGCAAGGCGTCGACTCGCGCCCCGTCCTCGATCAGCGCCACCGCATCGTGGGCGCGCCAGGCGGCGCGGTCCGGCCCGAGATAACGGCCCAGCGCCTTCTCGCCCCACGGGACCTGACCCGGCGCGACGATCGGCGCGAACGCCGAGACGCTGCGATAGCGGTCGGGATTACGCAGCGCGAGCGTCAACGCGCCATGGCCGCCCATCGAATGGCCGGTGATTCCCTGGCGGTCCAGGTCCACCGGGAAATGGTCGCCGATCAGCGCCGGCAGCTCGCGGGTGACGTAGCTGTCCATTCGATAATTGGCGGCGAACGGCTCCTGGGTGGCATCGACGTAGAAGCCCGCGCCCTGGCCGAAATCATAGGCCTCGTCGTCGGGCACGTCGGGCCCGCGCGGGCTGGTGTCGGGCGCGACGAAGATCAGGCCGAGCTCGGCGCAGGCGCGGCGATAGTCGCCCTTCTCGGTGACGTTGGCATGGGTGCAGGTGAGGCCGGACAGATACCAGACGACCGGCAGCTTTCCGCCCGCCTCGGCCTGCGGCGGGAGGAAGACCGAGAAGGTCATCTCGGTGCCGGTCTCGCCGCTGGCGTGGCGGTAGACGCCCTGCGTCCCGCCATGGCTCCTATTTTGCGACAGCGTCTCCATCAGGGGAGGCCGCCGTCACGGATCAATGGAACAGCAGCCAGAGAATGATGATCACCGGGATCGGAACCCCGATCAGCCACAATAACAATCCCTTGCCCATCATCATTCTCCTGACGGCGCCACGGCCGATTCGTCGCGGCGGGAGAACGCAATGCCTTCATGACGGTTCCTGCGCTCAGTAGATCACGACGCTGCGGATCGATTCGCCCGCATGCATCAGATCGAAGGCGCTGTTGATGTCTTCCAGGGGCATGGTGTGGGTGATCAGATCGTCGATGTTGATCTTGCCGTCCATGTACCAGTCGACGATTCGCGGCACGTCGGTCCGGCCGCGCGCGCCGCCGAACGCCGAGCCCTTCCAGACCCGGCCGGTGACGAGCTGGAACGGGCGGGTGGCGATCTCCTTGCCCGCCTCGGCGACGCCGATGATCGTCGAGACACCCCAGCCGCGATGGCAGCATTCGAGCGCCTGACGCATGACCTCGGTATTGCCGGTACAGTCGAAGCTGTAGTCGGCGCCGCCGTCGGTGATGTCGAGAATCGCCTGGACGACCTTGTCGGCGCCGATCTCGGCCGGATTGATGAAGTGGGTCATGCCGAACTTCTCGGCCATCGCCCGCTTGGCGGGATTGAGATCGACCCCGATGATCTTGTCGGCCCCGACCAGCCGCGCGCCCTGGATGACGTTGAGCCCGATCCCGCCCAGGCCGAACACGACGACATTGGCGCCCGGCTCGACCCCCGCGGTCCAGATCACCGCGCCGACCCCGGTGGTGACGCCGCAGCCGATATAGCAGATCTTGTCGAACGGTGCGTCGGCGCGGACCTTGGCGACCGCGATCTCGGGCATCACGCTGAAGTTCGAGAAGGTCGAGCAGCCCATATAATGGTAGATCGTCTCGCTCCCGAGCCGGAAGCGGCTGGTGCCGTCGGGCATCATGCCCTTGCCCTGGGTGGCGCGAATCGCGGTGCACAGGTTGGTCTTCTGCGACAGGCAACTTTTGCACTGCCGGCATTCCGGCGTGTAGAGCGGGATGACATGGTCGCCGACCGCGACCGAGGTCACGCCGGGCCCGATCTCGCGGACGATGCCGGCGCCCTCATGGCCGAGGATCGAGGGAAAGATCCCTTCCGAATCCTTGCCTTCGAGGGTGTAGGCGTCGGTGTGGCAGACACCGGTCGCCATGATCTCGACCAGCACCTCGCCGGCCTTGGGCCCGTCGAGATCGACTTCGTGGATCTCGAGCGGCTGATTGGGGGCGACGGCGATGGCGGCGCGGCTCTTCATGGCTTGTCCTCCTGTGCGTCCCGCTTAGGTGGAGGTCGCAGCGCCCGCAAGGCCGTCGGACAGCAGGAAGCGCCGGATCCAGTCTCCGACCCGCTGATTGTCGTTGGGCGCCTCCAGCGAGGCGATCGCGCCGTCGGGATCGGGCAGCCGGGTGCGGCGCGACTCGATCAGTGCCGTGGTGAACTCGGCCGACAGTTCGGGATGGAACTGGAAGGAGATGGCGGGCTGGTCGCGCCAGGCAAGCGCGGCATAAGGGGTGAAGACGGACGAAGCGAGGATATCGGTGTCGGGCGGCTGGAGCACCACCTGGTCCTGATGCGACGCCGGCACCGAGACCATCGGCACTTCGTCCATCCAGCATTCGTGCCGGACGATCGGATAGGTGTGGAGGCCGATGCCCCAGCCCTTGTCCGATTTCTCGACATGGCCACCGAAGGCCTGGGCCATCGCCTGATGGCCGAAGCATATGCCGACCAGCTTCGCCTGGCCCTTGGCAGCACGCAGGAAGCCGAGCAAATCGGCGATCCAGGCGAGGCCGTCATAGACCCCGGCCGGCGCGCCGGTGATCAGATAGGCGTCATGGTCGCCGGGCGAGGCGGGCAGCGCGCCGGCTTCGAGATCGAAGCTCTGCGTGACGAAGCCGTTGCCGAGCAGGTGCTCGAACATCGCCGGGTAGCGGCCGAAGCGCGCGACCAAAGGCGCCGGCGGCTTGCCGGCCTCGAGGATGGCCAGTTTCATGGGATCGGACTGTAGACGCATCGCCGGCGTGGCGACCAGTCCCGAGGACGCATCCGGCGGGCTTGAATTTCGGCGATTGTTTCGCCTACGCGCTGGCGATGGAGCTCGGCTGCCCGCTGCTCTTCGTCGGCGGCGATTTCTCCCGCACGGATGTTCAGATCGCGCGCGGCTGACGACCGCCGCTTCCGCTTCGCCGCGATCCGAAGGCGCAGCGCGTTGAGGCGGATGAAACCGGCGGCGTCGCGATGGTCATAGCCGCCCGAGCCTTCCTCGAAAGTGAACGGATCTCGATGGCCGAACCCCAAACCCGCATTTCGCAAATTCCGTGCCAGTGCGTCTCACCTCACATATAATGCCGGGTCAGGACCCATGTGAGGACGGAAAGGTTCAGCGTGCTCGATGAGCTGGACCGGCGGATGCGGCCGGCCCTGATGGCGTTCTTTGTTCGCCGCGTCCGCAATCATGCCGAGGCCGAGGACCTCACCCAGGAGGTGTTCGCGCGGCTGGCGCAGGGTTCGTCCGGCAGGATCGAATCCGCCGACGCCTATGTCTTCCAGGTCGCGGCCAATTTGATCCGTGATCGCGCCCGGCGCGAGAAGGTGAGGGCCGACTATCGCGAGGCGAAGGCGCTCGAAGATCATGCCGCGCTCGATCCGCTCGATCCGGCGCGCGTCGTCGACGGCCGCATGAATCTCGAGCGGCTCGCCGCGGCGATCGCCGGCCTGCCCGAGAAGACGCGGAGGATCTTCGTGCTCTACCGGATCGAGAATGTCGACAAGGCGACGATCGCCGGCAGCTACGGCCTCAGCGTCCGCGCGATCGAGCAGCACATCCAGAAGGCGATCGTCGCCCTTCTGCCCATCATGGAAGACGAATTGTGACGAACGAAGCGCAAGCCATGGCCGAAAAGGTGCGGGATCGGGCGGCCTGGTGGTGCATGCGCGCCGCCGACCGCGACATGACGCTCGAGGAGCAGGCCGAGCTCGAGGCCTGGCTCGCCGCCGCCCCGGCGCACCGCGAGACCTTCGCCCGCGCCGCCGCAATCTGGCAAGGCGCGGCGCGCGCCGCCGACGCGCCCGAGCTGATCGCGGTGCGCGCCGACGCGCTCGAATCGCTGCGCGCCGCCAATCGCGGCCGCTGGGCGCGGATACGAGGCGAGTCCGGCATCGGCCGTCTTGCGCGCTCCGCCTCCTTCTTCGTGTCCCGGCGCAGGCCGGGACCCGAAGCGGAGTCTGGACTGGGTCCCGGCCTGCGCCGGGACACGGCTGGATTCGAATGGTGGCGCGCCGCCTTCGCGCTCGCCGCCTGCTTCGCCCTCGTCCTTATCGGCAGCTTCTTCCTGCTTCGCGACACCGCCCAGCTTTACGAGACCGGGATCGGCGAGCGCCGCATCGTCCGGCTCGAGGACGGCTCGCGGCTGTCGCTCGACGCCGCGACCCGGATCGAGGTCGCTTATGGTGGCGAGCGCCGGACGCTGCGGCTGCTCTCGGGCCGGGCCAAGTTCGACGTCGCCCACGATCCCTTGCGCCCATTCTCGGTCGCGGCCGGCGATCGTCTGGTGGTCGCCACCGGCACGTCGTTCAGCGTCGAGCTGGTGCGCGGCCAGATGCGCGTCATCCTTTACGAAGGGAATGTCGCCGTCTTTCAGCAGCCGCCCGACGGCGGCCCCCCGCGCCGCCTGCGCGGCCCTTCGGGCCAGGCCGAGGCGGACCGCGCGCTGCGGCCCGGCCGCGAGCTCGTCGCCGCGCTAGATCGGTCGCTGGCGGCCGTGGTCGTGGTCGAGCCCACCCGCTCGCTCGCCTGGGAGAATGGCGTGCTCTCGTTCAACGACGAGCCGCTCGCCCGCGCCTCCGAGCGGGTCAATCGCTATTCGGCCCTGCAGGTCCGCGCCGGGGACGAGGCGATTGCCGGCTTGCTCGTCAGCGGCCTGTTCAACGCCGGCGACACCGAAGGCTTCGTCGATGGCGTGACCGCCTTGTTCCCGGTCGAGGCACGGCGCGAAGGCGACGCGATCGTCCTCACCGCGGCGCGCCGGCCGCGCCGCTGATTTCGCGGAAAAGGGGGTCGTGCGTCCTACTCCATGGACCGCCCGGACAGACAGGGCGGCCGGGAGGGGAAACATGACAATGAGAACGAACCGCAGCCTGCTCGCCGCCGGAACAGCGGCCGCCGCTTTGGCGCTCTTCGCCGCGCCGATGCCAGCCTTCGCGCAGCAGCGCACCTTCGACTTCAACATCCCCGCCCAGGATCTCGGCGGCGCCCTGCGCGCGCTCGCCCGCGCCTCGGGCGAGCAGGTGATCTTCCAGGGCTCCGCGGTCCGTGGCCGCCGCAGCAGCCCGCTCTCGGGCTCCCATTCGGTCGATGAGGCACTGCGCATCATGCTTCAGGGCACGGGCCTCGACGGCAGCCGGAGCCGAAGGGGCATCCTGATCGTAGCGGTGGCGACTCCTGCGTCGGTGGAAGTCCAGGCCGGGAGCGCCGCGGCCGATAGCGGGAGCGCTGCGGAAGAGGCGATCGTCGTAACCGGCTCCCGTCTTGCCCAGCGCAGCCAGGACGGGCCGACGCCGGTTACGACCTTCACCGAAGATGCGATCGCGCAGCTCGGTTCGAGCAACCTCGCCGACGTCCTGGACTATCTTCCCCAAAACAGCTTCTCGCAGGTCGAGGTGAACTCGGCATCGGGCGCGAGGCCGATTCAATTACGCGGCCTTGGGCGGGGCACGACGCTCGTTTTGGCGAACGGTCGCCGCACCGTCACCTCGGGCCTCCAAATCAGCCGAAGCGGCTTCGATCTGAACCAGATCCCGCTGGCGGCGGTCGAGCGAGTCGAGATCTTGTCCAACTCGGCCTCGGCCATTTATGGCGCTGACGCGATCGCCGGCGTCGTCAACGTCATTCTCAGGAGACGAATCGAGCGGCCCGTCGTTGATCTCTATTACGGCTTGGCCGAGGGCGGACATGACGAGAGACGGGCGTCGCTGAGCTTCGGGGTTTCCTCCTCGAGCTTCCGCAGCGCGTTTACTGCCGATTATTTCAGGCGGACGCCGCTATTCGGTTTCGAACGCGACATCACCTCCAGTAGCGATTTCAGGCGTTTCGGTGGAACCGACCGGCGCTCCCAGAACGCCAACCCCGGCAACGTCTTTTCGAATACTGCAGCCAATTTGCCGGGACTGACCTCAACTTTCGCCGCGGTGCCGAGCGGCAGCACGGGCGTCGGCCTGACACGTGCGGATTTTCTGGCGACGCAGGGAATTCTCAACCTTGCCAGTCCGAACAGCTTCACGAGCATCATTCCGGCAAGCGAGCGCTATAGCGGCTCGGCCTCATTCGAGTTCGACCTTTCCGACTCAATCACGCTGTTCGGCGATCTTCTCTACAGCCACACCGAGGATCGCTTGCGGCTCTCGCCGAATTCGCTGAGCAACCTGCTGGTGCCGGCGAACAATCCCTTCAACCCCTTCGGCGTTCCGGTTCGCGTGCGATTCCTCCTCACCGACCTTGGCCCACGCGAGGGTTTCTCGGAGTCCGAGCTGGTTCGAGGTGTGCTCGGTGCGCGAGGAGAAATCGGCGACTGGAACTGGGAGGTGGCGCTTCTCGGAACCCAGGACATCAGCAACAGCAGCTCCAACGTGAATTTCACCGATCCGGCCAGGGTCGCCGCCGCCCTCGCCTCGACCAATCCGGCAACTGCGCTCAACCCGTTCCAGAATGGGCCGGGCGGAAGCCCCGAACTCCTCGCGTCTCTCCTTGCGGCGCCAATATTCGATCCAAGTGAGGCGGGGGCCCAACAGGCCAGCGCCGTCTTGTCGGGGCCGGTCTTCCGGCTTCCCGCCGGGCCAGTCGAGATCGTCATCGGCGGCGAGCTTCGTAAGGAGAACATCGATTTCAACGCAGCCGTCGCCGGAACGACTACCACCCTGGCCGCAAATCGCGACACGGAGGCCGTCTTTGCCGAGCTGCGGGTGCCGCTCATCGGACCAGACATGAACGTCCCGCTCGTCAAGCGTCTCACGGTGACCGGCGCGGCGCGCTATGATCATTACAGCGATTTCGGCAGCACCTTCAATCCGCAGATCGCGCTCGAATGGGAGGTCGATCGGGCGCTGATGCTGCGCGCGTCCTATGGCACGAGCTTTCGCGCGCCGCCGCTGTTCGATCTCTACCAGCCGGTGATCGTGGTTCCAAGCCAGGCGATCACGGATCCTCGCCGGAACAATGAGCAATACACCACGCCAAGCCAGCGCGCCGGAAATCCCGGCCTCGATGCCGAAACGGCTGATTCCTATTCCGCCGGATTGGTCTATCGCCCCGCGTGGCTCGACGGCGCACGCTTCGGCGTCGATTACTGGCGGATCAAACAGGATCGGCGCGTCCAAGAATTCACCGCCGCCGTGGTTCTCGCCAACGAAGCGGCGCTTCCCGGCCGCGTGGCCCGCGCCGCGCCTACGGCGCAGGACATCGCCGCCGGGCTTCCCGGGCGAGTCACCTTCGTCAATGCCACCTCACTCAACTTCGGCTCCGTGGATACGGACGGCATCGATCTGACGATGGCCTACCGCATGGTCACCGAAGCTGGCACATTTAGCGCCAACCTGGCCGCCACCTATGTGCTGAACTTCGATGCCGCCACGCTTCCCAACGTGCCTGCGATCGAGCGCGCCGGCCGCGCGCACACGGAAGGAACCATCCCCGAATGGCGGGCCACCGCCGGTCTTGGCTGGTCCTACCGGGGTCTCCAGGTCAGCACGACGGCGCGCTACCGGGACAGTTACGCGGACGCGACCACGCAGAATGTGCTGACCGGTCGCCGCATTGACTCGCAAATTCTGATCGACGCCCAGGTCGCGTTCGAGTTTGGAAGGGGAATCGGACCCTCGACCCGGCTGGACGGGATGGAGCTTCGCGTCGGCGTGAACAATCTGTTTGACACCGCCCCGCAATTCTCCGAGGTCTTCTTCCTCGGGGTGGATCCGAGTCAGGCCGATCTTCGCCAACGCTTCATTTATTTCAGATTGACGAAGCCCTTCTGATCTAAGGCTATATTAGACTGATTCCGAGGCGGTGGCGAAGCGACAGACCTTAGAGGCTGGCACAACCTCCAAAATGGTTCAGCGCGCAACTCTGGTGGCGTGCGCATGGCTCGCGGCAATGTTGGGCCCACCGGCGGCGATCGCCGCGTTGCCCGAGTCCTTGCCCGCCGACCCCGGCCGTGGCGCGCAACGCCCTACCGCCAACTGGACGATCCCGGACATCGTCGAAGTTACGCGCATAGCCGGTGTCGCGATCCGGAACGGTGACCGGATCGCCGCCTTCATATTGAAACAGCCGTCAATCGATTCCGGCGGGGACCGCTACGGTCTCTATGTGATGTCGGCGGACAGGCCCGGCACGGCGCGCAGGCTGCTGGAAGCGGCCTATCTGGCGGATGTGCAGCAGCGGCCAGGCAGCGCGACATGGACCTTTCGCGGCGATCTTGGCCAAGGCGTCCAGCTCTACGCAATCGATGATACCGGGCGCGTTGAAGTTCTGGTGATGAATCCCGAGCCGGCCAGCGTCGGCGGCGCGGACGGATTGGTGTTCAGCTCTGACGAGGGTGCGAGACTGACCGGCGTTATCGGCTATGGCTGGGCGCCGGACGGATCTGCGCTTTGGTATTCAAGGCTCAGGCTGGCTTCAGCCGCCGAAAGGCAGGCGAGCGAAGATGGCGGCGTCGTGTTTGACGATGCAACGATGTGGCGGGGCATCGACACCCGTGCCGAGCCCGCCGCGCGCGCAATCGAGCTGCGGCTGTTCAGTCCGGCATTGGCCGAGGATCGTCTTCTCGCCTCCGCCCCCGGAAATCGGCAAACGGCGCAATTCGCCTTTCAGGCCGGCAGCGTCGCGTGGGTCGATCCCCGTCAGCTCGCCTATCGGCTTATCACGGTCGCGGGCGATGGGCGCCGCAGCGCGTCGCGGCGGATCGTCGATGTCTCGACAGGCCAAGCGCGAGAAGCAGGGGGACGAAGCTTTCTTGATGCCTTCAGCGCGGCGCCGACGCCGGACGGCGACCTGGTTGTCCGCCGCGAAACTGGAGGGCGACGGTTGGTGGCGGTGGCCGAGGATGGCGCGATCAGCAGAAACTACGGACGTGTCGCCTTCTCCAGCCTGGGCGGCAGCCTCGGCTATTGGCGCGATCCGGGCGCCGGCCGGTCAATCGCCGGCGTGCGTTTTCCCGATCGTGACGGCTTGATGATGTTCCCGTCGCCGACCGGAGCTCCGCTTGAGAGGATCACCGACCATCTGAGCGACTGCGCGTTCGTTGCCGATCTGAGCCTCGGCGTGTGCAATCGGGAGAGCCTGACTCGAGCGCCGGAGCTAGTGGCGGTGGACCCGGCGACCGGCGCTCTCACGGTGCTGGCGCGGCCGAACGCCCGGTACAGCAGGATCAGGCCACTGCGCACGGTCCCCGCCCGCTGGACCAATCGGTTCGGCGCGATGAACGAGGGCTATGTTACCTATCCGCGTAATTACCGGCCTGGCGGCCGCCACCCTGCGATCGTCATCACCCACGCCAGCGACGCACGGAACCGCTTTGCCTATCACGGCTTCCAGTGGGAATATCCGGCCCAGGTGTTCGCCGAGCGCGGCTATTTCGTCCTGTCGGTGAACGAACCTGAGAAGGACCCGGCGGCAGTGGACGCCTATGCGACGGGATCAGCAGACGTTCCGGCCGCCACGATGCAACACGAATGGGGGTTCAATGTCGTCGCCAGCATGGAAGCGGCCGTCCAATCGCTGATCGATCAGGGTTTGGTCGATCCCGCCCGGATCGGAATCGCCGGGTTTAGCCGCGGGGCGAGCGTGACGACCATGACGCTAAGCCAATCGAGGCTTTTTCGCGCGGGCGCCGCCGGCGATGCCAATTGGTTCGCCGCCGGCGGCTATTGGGATAACGCGGTGGCGCGCGGCATCTATAACGGGCTGTTCGGAGGCTCGCCGCTCGATCCGCAAGCCTTCCCGAACTATCTCGCTTTCTCGCCCTCGGCCAGGGCGGAGCATTTCGCAGGGCCGCTACTTCAGCAATTCACCGCCGCGACCGCCGACCTTGCGATCGAGCTCGATGCCGCGCTCAGAATTGCCAACGTTCCCACGGAACTCGTCTTCTACCGCGACGAGACGCATCTGCTCCACCAGCCGCGGCGCCGCGCCTCGGCCATGCAGTTCAGCCTCGACTGGTTCGACTATTGGCTGCTCGATCGCCGAGAATCGGGCTCCGCCAACCTGCGGCGCTACCAGCGCTGGGACGCGATGGCGGCGCGGTGGCGGCGCTAGGCGCGCCTCATCACGACCGCGGTCTACGAATTCATCCGATGCAGACAGGCCCATAGGCCCGCTAATCTGCCACCCGGCGTTCGCGCGGTCCCGCGCCGTGAGTGCGTTACATCCATATCGACACGAATTCCCTGTAAGGCCCTATGTTTGCTTGCGATGAGGTGGCCCGCTCTTGCAGCATGAAGCCGAGGGTTGCTCATGGTATCGAGCCTTTCCTCATCATGAGGAGAGCGAGCCATGGAGGGTTGCAGCACAGAAGTATTCGTCGGGATCGACGTATCGAAGGTGAAGAATGCGGTCGCGATCGCCGACGACGACGGGCGGCATGGCGAGATACCGAACACGAAGGATGCGACGCGCAAGCTGGTGAAGACGCTGACCCAGCGCCACGCCAGGGTTCACTTCTGCTACGAGGCGGGGCCGCCCGGCTATTGGCCGCATCGCTGGCTGCGGGAGATGGAGCAGGACTGCATCGTCGTGGCGCCGTCGCTGATTCCCCAGCGCTCCGGCGACAAGGTGAAGACGAACCGCCGCGATGCCGAAAGCCTGGCGCGGTTGCTGCGCGCCGGCGAGCTGACGTCGGTGCGTGTGCCCAACGAGACGCATGAGGCGATCAGGGATCTCGTGCGCGCTCGCCATGCGACCAGCCGGGACGTGGTGAGCAAACGCCGCCGCCCGAGCTGCGCGTTTCTTAACCGCTCCGGCGCTCCCGCTTCGCCGCGATCCGCAGGCGCAGCGCGTTGAGGCGGATGAAGCCGGCGGCGTCACGATGGTCGTAGCCGCCCGAGCCTTCCTCGAAGGTGACGAGATCCTGATCGTAGAGCGAAAGCGGGCTATCCCGGCCGATCACCGTCGCATTGCCCTTGTAGAGCTTGACCCGCACCGTCCCGGAAACATGCTGCTGGCTATGGTCGATCAGCGCCTGCAGCATCTCGCGCTCGGGGCTGAACCAGAAGCCGTTATAGATCAGCTTGGCATAGCGCGGCATGATCTCGTCCTTGAGATGCATCGCGCCGCCGTCGAGTGTGATCGATTCGATGCCGCGATGGGCGGCGAGCAGGATGGTGCCGCCCGGAGTCTCGTAGACGCCGCGCGACTTCATGCCGACGAAGCGGTTCTCGACCAGGTCGAGCCGCCCGATGCCATTGTCGTGGCCGAGCTGGTTGAGCTTCGCCAGCAGGCTCGCCGGCGACAGCGCCTCGCCGTCGATCGCCACCGGGTCGCCGCGCTCGAAGGCGATCTCGACGATCGTGGCGCGGTCGGGCGCGTCCTCGGGCGCGATGGTGCGCTGGTGGACATATTCGGGCGGCGCGACCGCCGGATCCTCCAGCACCTTCCCTTCGGACGAGGAGTGGAGCAGGTTGGCGTCGACCGAGAAGGGCGACTCGCCTCTCTTGTCCCTGGCGATCGGGATCTGGTGCTTCTCGGCGAAGTCGATCAGCTGCTCGCGGCTGGCGAACTCCCATTCGCGCCACGGCGCGATCACCCTGATGTCGGGCTCGAGCGCATAGTAACCGAGCTCGAAGCGGACCTGGTCATTGCCCTTGCCGGTGGCGCCGTGGCAGACCGCGTCGGCGCCGACCGCGCGCGCGATCTCGATCTGGCGCTTGGCGATCAGCGGCCGGGCGATCGAGGTGCCGAGCAGATATTGCCCTTCGTAGACGGTGTTGGCCCGGAACATCGGGAAGACATAGTCGCGGACGAACTCCTCGCGCAGGTCGTCGATGAAGATGTTCTCCGGCTTGATCCCGAGCAGCTCGGCCTTGCGCCGTGCCGGCTCGACCTCCTCGCCCTGGCCGAGGTCGGCGGTGAAGGTGACGACCTCGGAGCCATATTCGGTCTGCAGCCATTTGAGGATGATCGAAGTGTCGAGCCCGCCCGAATAAGCGAGCACGACTTTCTTCGGCGGATCGTTCCTGACAGTCCCGGTCATGCGTAGGCTTCTTCCTGTTGTCCCATGAGCTGCGCGAAGCGGCGCAGCAAAGCGGGAATGGCGATGCCGTCGCGGACGGCGAGAAACAAGGTGTCATCGCCCGAAACCGTGCCGGCGAGCTCGGGCAGCTCGGCATGGTCGATCGCCGAAGCGACGAGATGCGCCGAGCCGGGCGGAGTCCTGATCACGATCAGCTGACCGGCCGCCTCGATCGACAGCACCCATTCCTTGAGGATTCGGGCGAGGCGATCGGCATTCCAGTCGGCGGCAGCGATCTGATCGGGAAGGGTGTAGGACAGGGTTCCGCCCCGCTTCACCTTGACCGCACCCAATTGCTCGAGATCGCGCGAGACGGTCGCCTGAGTGACGGCGAAGCCGAGCGATTTCAATCGTTCGGTCGCTTCCTCCTGGCTGGCGAGGGTGCCGCCGCGCAGCAGGTCGGCGAGGCTGCGCAATCGTCGGGCGCGATTGTCGGTCATCGCGCCAGCCAGGCCAGCGCGCCGCGGGCGGTGTGCATGCGATTCTCGGCCTGCCGCCAGACCGCGCTCTTCGTGCTTTCCATGACGCCGCCGGTCACCTCCTCGCCGCGACGCGCCGGCAGGCAGTGCATGAACCAGGCGTCGTCGGCGGCCGCCATCAGCGTCTCGTCGACCTGATAGGGGCGGAGCGCCGCGAGCCGCGCCGCGGTCTCATTGTCCTGGCCCATCGAGACCCAGACGTCGGTATAGACGATCTGCGCGCCGGCCACCGCCGCGGCCGGGTCGTCGGTCTGGTGCACGCCGTCGGGCGCGTCGCGCAATCTGTAGCCCGCCGGGCTGGCGAGCGTCAGCTTCGCGCCGGTCGCCAGGCATGCCTGGGCGAGCGAGCGCGCGACATTGTTGTCGGCATCCCCGATATAAGCGATCCGGGCGCCCTCGATCCGGCCGAGCAATTGCTTTATGGTTAAAACATCTGCCAGAGCCTGCAACGGATGATCCTTGTCCGACAACAGGTTAAGCACCGGTGTTTCCACCGCATCTGACATCCGCACCAAATGGTCATGATCCATCACCCGGGCAGCGATGATCGCATGGTAGCAGGCCAGGGTGCGGGCGACGTCCTCCGCCGTCTCGCGGCTGTCGAGGCCGACCTCGTCCTTCTGGATATAGACCGGATGCCCGCCGAGCTGGACCACGGCCATCTCGGTGGAGTTGCGGGTGCGCGCCGAGGGCTTCTCGAACACCAGAGCGACGCCCTTGCCGGCCAGCGGCCGGCCGAGATCGGCGCGCTCCGACAGCGCGAGGATCTCGGCGACGCCGTCGCGGCCGAGATCGGCGATCGTCAGCAGGTCACTCACCAGTCCGCCTCCCGCTGGACCATGGTGCCGATGCCCTGCGCGGTCAGCAGCTCGATGAGCAGGGCATGCGGCACCCGGCCGTCGATGATGTGGGCGGACCCGACGCCGCCGTCGACCGCGTCGGCACAGGCGCGCAGCTTCGGGATCATTCCCGCGCTGACGCTGGCATGGTCGATCCGGGCACGCAGCTCGGCCGACGTCAGCCGTGGGACCAGGCTGGATTCGTCGCTGACGTCCTCGAGCAGGCCGGGCGCGGCGGTCAGGTAGACGATCTTCTCGGCCTGCATCGCGACCGCGATCGCGCGCGCCGCCTCGTCGGCGTTGATATTGTAGGGCTGTCCGGTCGGATCGGCGCCGATCGTCGAGACCACCGGCGCCAGGCCTTCGTCGAGCAGGCGATGGAGCACCGAGGCGCGGACGTGGCCGACGTCCCCGACATAGCCCAGCGACTTATGGCGCGGCGCCGCGGTCAGCAGGCCGCCATCCTCGCCCGACACGCCGACCGCGACCGGCTCGTCCAGCGCCTCGCGGTTGATCGTGCCGACGAGATCGCGGTTGATCTTGCCGACCAGCACCATCCGGACGATGTCGAGCGTCTCCTCGTCGGTCACCCGAAGCCCGTCCCTGAATTCGGGCTCCTTGCCCATCCGCCTCATCAGCGTGTCGACCTGCGGTCCGCCGCCATGGACCAGGACGCAGCGGACGCCGACGCTCCGCAGCAGCAGCACGTCCTGGGCGAGCGCGCGGTCGAGCGCCTTGTCGATCGCGGCGCCGCCGAGCTTCACGATCACCGACTTGCCGGCGAAGCGGCGGATATAGGGCAGGGCCTCGACGAGGATCTGCGCGGTCAGAGCGGGGCTGGTCATGACGTTTTCGAGTTTTCCTTGATGTAGCCCGGGCCGAGATCGATCCCGATCGCCTGCGCGGTGCCGCTGCCGAGGCCCAAAGCAACCTCGATCTCGATCCGTTCATGCTTCATGTGCGCGGCGAGCGCCGCTTCGTCGTGCGCGACATTCTCGCCGGCCCGGGCGACGACGACCCCGCCATAGGCAACCGTGCTCTTCTCGGTCTCGAACGCGATTCCAGCCGAACCGGCGGCGCCGAGCAGCCGGCCCCAATAAGGATCGCCGCCATACCAGGAGCATTTGACGAGGTTGTTCTCGGCGATCGCCTTGGCCGCGATCCGCGCCTCGGCATCGCTCGCCGCGCCGCTGACGCGGAGCATCACCATCCGGGTCATGCCCTCGGCGTCCTTCGCCATCTGCAGGGTCAGATTCTCGCAGACCCGGTGCACCGCGTCGGCGAACTCGCCCAGGTCGGCCGCGCCGCGCCGGCCGTTGGCGAGCAGGATCGCGCTGTCGTTGGTCGAGGTCGCGCCGTCGACATTGAGCGTGTTAAAAGTGCGATCGGAGGCGTGCTTCAAAATGCGTTGCAGCTTCCCGCGCGGAATGTCGGCGTCGGTGGTCAGGAAGGCGAGCATCGTCGCCATGTTCGGCGCGATCATGCCGCAGCCCTTGGCCATGCCGCCCAAAGTGAAGGTCGAGCCGTGGACGACCGCCTCCTTCGGCACCTTGTCGGTGGTGAGGATGCCTTTGGCGGCATCGGTCGCGCCGCCGACCGACAGGCGCGCCGCCAGCCGCGGGGTGGCCTTGAGGATCAGGTCGATCGGCAAATGCGTGCCGATAATGCCGGTCGAGCAGACCAGCACATCCTGGCTCGAGACTTCGAGCGCGTCCGCGGTCGCCGCGGTCATCGCCTCGGCGTCGGCCAGCCCGCGCGCGCCGGTGCCGGCATTGGCGTTGCCGGAATTGACGATGATCGCCGCCGCCCGGCCGCCATTGTCGGCGAGCCGCTGCCGGTCGATTGTGACCGGCGCCGCGACGAACTTGTTCTGGGTGAAGACCGCGACCGCGGTCGCCGGCCTGCGGTCCTCGGTCGCGACCAGCGCCATGTCGTGACGCCGGCGCTTGATCCCGGCATGGCAGCCGGCGGCGACATAGCCCTGCGCGGCGGTGACGCTCATGGCCAGAGTCCGGCGCGAGGCAGGCCGGCCGTCTCGTCGAGGCCGAGGATGAGGTTGGCGCATTGGATCATCTGGCCGGCGGCTCCCTTGACGAGATTGTCGAGCGCCGCGAGCGCGAGCACGCGGCCGGTGCGCGCGTCGTAGCGCGCAGTGAGATGGACCGCGTTCGAGCCTAGCGTCCATTTGGTCGATGGCGGCCGCTCCGAGACGTGGACGAACGGCTCGTCGGCATAAGCCGCGCGCAGCGCCTCGAGCGGGTCGCAGGGTCCGCGGGCAGTGGCGTAGCAGGTGGCGAGGATGCCGCGGTTCATCGGGGCGAGGTGCGGCGTGAACAGGATCTTGCCGCCGAGCGCCATCTCCATCTCCGCGGTGTGGCGATGGGTGAGGAGGCCATAAGCGCTGAAATTTTCGTCGACCGTGTTGAAATGGGTCTCCTCCTTGAGCGCCTTGCCCGCGCCCGAGACGCCCGATGCCGCATCGACGACAATCGAATCGGGCTCGATCATCCCAAGCAACGGCTTGAGCGCGAGAATGACCGAGGTCGGGTAGCAGCCGGCCGCCGCCACCGCGCGCGATCCGGCGATCGCGGCGCGGTTGAGCTCGGGAATGCCGTAGACGAACCGGCCGAGCAGGTCGGGCGCCCGGTGCGGCTCGTTGTACCAGCTTTGATAGGTGGCTGCGTCGTCCAGCCGGAAATCGGCGCCGAGATCGACGAAGGCGATGCCGCGCGCCAGGATTTCGGGCGCCAGCAGTTGCGACTGGCCGTGGGGGAGGGCGGCGAACAGCAAGTCGACGCCGTCGAGCCGCTCGGGCCGGAAGGCCTCGAGCGCGGCGCCGGGGAAGGCGGCCGCGAGGTGGGGATGGACCGCCTCGAGCGTCTGGCCGGCCTGGCTGTCGGCGAACAGCCGCGCCGGGCGCAGCTGCGGGTGGCCGGCGCAGAGCCGCAGCAGCTCCGCACCGACGAATCCCGATGCACCCAATATGGCGGTTTCGATCATCGCGGCCCTATGAAGGTAATCGCATAATTATGCAATAGTTTGTATAAATAAAATATGACGGAGGCGGAATCGCACCGTCCGCGGCAAGTGGATTCGGGTCTGGATCGCCGGAGCAGACGGCTATTGCCGGGTCCGCTCCCATTCCGCAACCACCGTGGCGAGGACTTCGAGCGGCATGTCGCCGTTGAGCAGCACCGCGTCGTGGAACGATTTGAGATCGAAGCGCACACCCAGCCGGCTGCGCGCCTGCTCGCGCAGCCGGACGATTTCGTTATGGCCGATCTTGTAGGCGCAGGCCTGGCCGGGCCAGACCACATAGCGCTCGACCTCGCTGGTCGCCGAGATCTCGTCGAGCCCGACATTCTCGGTGAAATAGCGGATCGATTGTTCGCGGCTCCACCCCTTGGCGTGCATGCCGGTGTCCATCACGATCCGGGCGGCGCGATACATGAAACTCTGCAGCATCCCGATCCGACCAACCGGAAAATCCGCATAGATGCCGATTTCGTCGGCGAGCTGCTCGGCATAGAGCCCCCAGCCCTCGCCATAAGCGGTGATGCCGATATTGCGGATGAGGAGCGGGATCGACTGGTTTTCGAGCACGATCGAGCCCTGCCAGAGATGGCCCGGAATCGCCTCGTGATGGGTCAGGGTCGGCAGCGCCCATCTGGGCCAGATCCGGGTGTCGACGAGGTTGATATAATAAGCGCCGGGCCGCGAGCCGTCGAGGCTCGGCCCCTGGGCATAGCCGCGCGGCGCGCCGAGCTCGACGGTGACGGGCACCCGCCGCACCTCCATCGGCGAGCGCGGGATGGTCGCGAAACAGTCTCCCATCCGCGCGCGCAGCCGCTCCACCTGCCGGCGCAGGTCGGCGAGCAGCTCCGCCCGGCCGGCGTCGTCATTGGGATAGAGATAGCGTTCCTGCCGGCTGAGCTCGGTGATCCGCGCACCGACGCTGCCGCGTGTGAGGCCTTCGCGGCGCAGCAGGGGATCGGCTTCGGCGGTCAGTTCCGCCATCTGCTGCAGCCCTATCCGATGCGCCTCGTCCGGCGTCAGCGCGGTGCTGGTATGGTAGCGCAGGCAGAGATTGTAATAGCGCTCACCATCCGGCAGCCGGCCGGCCGCCGGAACCACGCCAGCGCCGCGCCGCAACTCGCTGAGCACCGCGATCTGCCGGTCGAGCGCCGCGGCGACCGGGCCGTCGACGATTGCCATCGCCCTCGCCCCCCAGTCGCCGGGGATGTTCTTTTCGGCAGCACGGCGCACCAGCGAGCGCACCAGCCCGGCCTCGGCGCCCCGCTCGGCCCTGAGCGAGCGCGTCTGGGTCATCGCCTTGTCGAGAATGAAGCCCGGCGCGACGACGCCGCGCGCGGCGTCGGCCCGTGCCTGGTCGACCTCGAGGCCGATATTGCGCGCAAAGACGTCGAGCCGCGCGAGATAGGCTTCGGCATCCTCGGCGGTGTCGATCCGGTGCTGGCTGTCGAGGAAATCGGGGACTTCCTGATAGGAGCCGGTGAGCTGCGACAGGACATAGGGAACCGGGTAGGAATAGCCGCCGATGCAGCCATAGTCGAAGGTGGCGACTTCGCTCGCCCGGTCGCCGAGCCACAGCATCGTATTGAGCCAGCCCCGTTCGCGCGGCGGCAGCGCGGCGCCGTCGATCCGCCGCAGCCGGGGCAGATGGTCGATCACCGGCTGATACGGGCCCATCTTTCCCGCCGGCGAGGCGTCGCCGAGGCGGCTCCTGAGAAAGGCGCGCTCGCCGGTGTCGAGGCCGAGTCCGGTGGCATTTTCGGGCGCGGCGCGCAGCATGCCTTCGAAAATGCTGTCGTACAGCGCCCGTGCCGAACCGGAGTCGGAGCGCGGCACGAGCCCGGCGCAGCCGCCGAGCGCAAGCGCGCCGGTCGCGGCGGAGGAGAGCAGGAACTGGCGGCGGTCGAACAGCATCCTCACCTCTTTCATGATCACTGGCTGCGATGGACGCGGCCGCGCGCCATCACGAAGCTCATCTGCCGGAGCACGCCGACATCGCCGAGCGGATCGCCGCGGACGGCGACGATGTCGGCCGATTTTCCGGGCTCGATCGTTCCTATTTCGCTCGCCAGGCCGAGCAGGTCGGCGGCGTTGACGGTGGCGGCAGCGATCGCGGCGGACGGGGTCATGCCGTGCTCGACCATCAGCAGGAACTCGTCGGCATTGCGGCCGTGCATCGACACCCCGGCATCGGTGCCGAAGGCGATCCTGACCCCGGCGGGGACGGCGCGACGCAGCGCCTGGCCGGTGATCCCGATCCGCCACTCGATCTTGCGCCGGACCTCGCCGGTATAGGCATCGGGATTGGCGCGCAGGCGTTCGCGATAGCCGTTCACCGTCGACAACGTCGGGACGTAATAAGCGCGGGTCCGGCGGAACAGGCGGATGCTCTCATCGTCGAGCAGGGTGCCGTGCTCGATCGAATCCGCGCCGACGCGCAACGCCAGGTTGATGCCGTCGGCGCCATGGGCGTGGACCGCGACCCTCTTGCCGTAGAGATGGGCGGTCTCGACGATCGCCCGCGCCTCGTCCTCGAACATCTGCGCGCCGAGCCCCAGGCCGATGCGGCTGTTGACCCCACCGGTGGTGGCGATCTTGATCAGGTCGACGCCGCGCGCGATCTGGCGGCGCACCGCCCGGCGGCAATCGTCGGCGCAGTCGCAGGTGCTGCCGGACCGCAGCAGCGCCTCGTGAAACTCCTCGCGCATGCCGAGGGTCGGATCCATATGGCCGGTGGTTGCCGAGATGCTGGTGCCGGCATCGACGATGCGCGGCCCGATCGCCCAGCCGCGCGCGATCGCATCCCTGAGGCCGAGGGTGATCCCGTCTTCCGAGCCCACATTGCGCACCGTGGTGAAGCCGGCGTCGAGCGTCTTGCGCGCGTTCCACGCCGCTTCGTGCGCGCGTAGCGCGACGCTGTCGGTGACCGCCGCCAATTGCCCCTCGACCCCGGCCCGATCGGAATCGAGATGGACATGGCTGTCGATCAGCCCAGGCAGCACGAACCGATCGGACAGGTCGATCAGGCTTGCGCCTTCGGGCACCGGGACGAAACCGGCCTGGACCGCCTCGATCCGGCCGTCGCGGACGATGATGCTTGCGCGCTGCCGCGGCGGCCGCCCCGGACGATCGAGCAACGTCCCGGCGTGGATCACGAAGCGACCTGACTCCGCGGTTTGGGCGCGTACGGGAGAGGATGTCGGACCAAAGAGCAGAATCAGGAAAAGAGACAGGATTGCGAACCGGCGCATCAGGGTTCCTTTGTCGACAATGGCGGAGAGGATAGCCGATCGGAAGCGCAGGCCAATGCGGAAAACGAGCCTGTGGTGCCAAGGCCGATGCGGAGTCCGGTTAACCATCCCGTTCATCGAACGCTCAGGCGCGAAGGGTGAGACTGGGGGCGTCAGGACGGCGTTTTTCGTCCGAACGTCTCTCACAGGAGCCCGTATCATGCTCAAGAAGCTTATTTTCGGCGCATTGGCGTCAGCCACCGCCCTCATCGTCGCCCCCGCCGCCGCGGAGGCCCGGGACCATTATCGCGACGGCTATTATGGCCGCTATGACGGCGATTACGGACGCCATGACGGCTATTATCGGGATCGTCGCTATCGCGGCCATCGCTATCGCGGCCATCGTCGCTACCGCGGCGACTATTATCGCAGCTATGCGCGGGGCGGCTATTACGGCCGCGGCTACTATAATGACGGCTATTATGGCGGCGGCTACTACAACCGCGCTTATTACAATCGCGGCTATTACGGCCGGCGCTATCGCTGCGGCGACGGCACCACCGGCGCGATCGTCGGCGGCGTCGCTGGCGCCCTGATCGGCCGCGAGATCGGCCGCGACGGCGGCCGTGGTCGCTACGGCTATCGCCGCGGCGGCAGCGGCACCACCGGCGCGATTATCGGCGGCGCGATCGGCGCGCTGGCCGGCCGCGAGATCGATCGCGGCTGCTAAGGCCTGAGCGTCAGGATTTCGCGAGGGTTCGGGCGAGTCCGTCGAGGATCATCGTCCAGCCCTCGCGGGTCCGCTCCTCATAGTCCACCCAGACGCCTTCGTGGGTCAGCGTGATCCGCGAACCGTCGCCGTCCGCGGCGATCACAACTGTCACCCGGGTTCGCTCCTCGCTGAAGCTGGTCCAGAAATCGAAGGCGAGCCGGCGCGGGCGGTCGAGCGCGACATATTCGCCGAAATGCTCGGCAAGAATGGAGTCTCCATCGCCCAGTCCGGGGGACTGGGCAGCTCCATTCTCGGCGCCGCGCCGTTCCACGATCCGGAAGCGACCGCCGACGCGCGGGTCGACTTCGACTTGCGCCATCACCCCGTCCGGCGTTGCGAACAGCCATCGGCCGATGCTTTCGGGATCGAGCCATGCGTCGAACACCGTTTCCGGCGGCGCATCCAAATATCGCGAAACCTCGACCTTAGCCGTCTTGGTGGTCACTTCAGTCCTCCGCTTCCATTTTCGCGCGCCGCGCGAGCTCGGCCTCGGTCGGCTGCTCGAGCGCGAACGAACCGGTCGGGACTGCGCCGGCCGGAACATATTTGCTCATCACGACCCCCGTCGTGGACGTTCTGGAGCTGATGAGCTTGAGCCCGGTCGGCACCGTTCCGTCGCCGAACAGCCGCTTGCCACCGCCGAGCAGCACCGGAAAGACGAGCAGCGAGAATTCGTCGATCAACGCGTGCCGAAGCAGCGACTGGATCAGCACCGAGCTGCCCTGGATCAGCAGGTCCGGGCCGTCCCCCTGCTTGAGCGCGGCGATCTGCGCGGGCACGTCACCGCTGAGCGCGACACTGTTCTGCCACGTCAGCGGCGGGTTCGAGCGGGTGGCGACATATTTGGTGACCGCGTTGAACTGGCTGGCGATCGGCTCCTCCGTCGAATAGGGCCAGTGCGCGGCGAAGATCTCATAGGTCTTGCGGCCGAGCAGCAGGTCGTAGGGACGCGAGAAGAGCTCGCCCATCACCTCGCCCATCGCCTCGTCCCAATAGTGGAAGGTCCAACCACCCAAAGTGAAACCGCCGGTCGGATCCTCTTCGGGGCCGCCTGGCGCTTGCATCACCCCTTCCAGGCTGACGAAGGCCCCAGCGACGATCTTGCGCATGTCCCGTTCTTCTCCCGTCAGGCGGTGGCGGCAAGCCCGACGGCGACTTCGCCGAGCTGGTCGGCGCAGGTGCCCCAGCCCTCGTGGAAGCCCATCTTCTCATGGCTGTCGCGGTCGGCCGTGTTCCGGTGCATCGCCACTGCCCGGTAACGAGTCTTTCCGTCCGCGGTTTCCTCGAGGGTGACGATGGCGGTGAAGGGAAAGCCGCCGCAATCGGTCGGGTCGACCGGGCGGTAGCCGGGGCCGAGCGCATTGGTCCAGACGATCTTCTCGCCAGCGATGACCTCGAGGAAGCAGCCCGCGCCGGCACTGTCGAAGCCGTCCGGTCCCGTCATCCTGGTGTAGAAGACGCCGCCGGGCCGCAGGTCCATCTCGCATTCGGGCGTCTGGTAGGGCTTGGGCGCCCACCATCGCTTGAGATGCTCGGGGCTCGTCCATGCCTTCCAGACGAGATCGCGCGGTGCGTCGAGCACCCGCTCGAGCATCAGGTCGTTGTGGTCGGTCATGTCTCATTCTCCTTAATCTTCAGGGTTTCGAGATAGTCTTCGAACCGGTCGAGCCGGCCCTCCCAAAGCGCGCGCTGCTCGGCGATCCAGCGCTCGGCGACGGACAAGGTCGCCGGCTCGATCCGGCAGGTGCGCACCCGGCCCTTTTTCTCGCTGCGTACCAGCCCGCTCGCCTCGAGCAGGCGGAGATGCTGAAGGACCGCGGGCAGGCTGATCGCCAGCGGCCGCGCCAGCTCGCTCACCGAGGCCGGGCCGCGGCTCAGCCGCGCCACCATGAACCGCCGGGACGGATCGGCGAGCGCCTGGAAGGCGCGGTCGAGGGCGGGCGATTCGTTAAGCATGAGCTTAACTAATATGCGCCGCGCCGAGACACAAGATAAACTTTATATACTGCCTAACTATTTAGCCGCATAGAGCCGATCACCAGCGGGCGCTGGCCCCGATCATCCACTGCCAGAAGCGGCTGTCATCCTGCCGCAATTCAGTGCTGAGGCCCTGGACCAGCACCTGGTTGCCCGAGTTGGGATTGAAGATTGCGCCAACCTCGGAGAGGTAGACGAAGGCGCCGCCGGTGAAGATCGAAAAGCCCGGCGTGACCCTGAGCTCGATGGCCGCTCGTGCCTCGCCGCGGAAGCCGAAGCCGTTGTCGGAATCGGCAATGTTGACCGTGAAGTTCCGATCGGCGGGCGGACAGAAATTGCACAGGTTCAGTTCGACCGATTCGAGCTCGCTTTCTCGGTGAAAGACCGAGGCCCGGGCAGCGAAATGGGCGGCAAGGTTTCGGGTCAGATCGGCCGTCATTCGCGCCTCGAAACCGGCGCCGAGACGAAATTCGTCGAGACTCTGGTCGCGCCGCTGGCTGAACTCGGCGGTGAAGCCGGCCACCGGTTCCGAGAAATTGGTGTTGAGGTCGAAGACGCGATCCAAATTCTGATAATAGATGCTGACGCCGAGGCTGGTCTGGATGCCGCGGTCGCTGCCGCCCTCGAGGATCGGAATGCCGAGCTCGGCCTCGAAGGCGGAGATTCCCACGGACACCGTTCCACTGAGGCCGAGCGGGGTCGCGATCCCCGAGCGCCCGCCTGGCGACAGATCGCCATAGACCACGCCGGAATCGACCCCGCCACCGCCGGCAATGTCGAACGTCCCGCGCGCGTCGCCCTCGCGATAGGACAGCCTCAGGCTGGGTCGGACCCCGCCGATCCGGAAATCCAGCCTGCCCTCGATCGCGAAAAACCCGACCTGCCGGGCGGTCGTGCCGGCGACATTGTCCGGCGCGACACCGGCGGGACCGTTGCGCACGAAGCCGATGCCGGTCTGCGGAATATCCCACTCGCCCCAGCCGCCCCCGACATTGATCCCGAAGGCGTAGGGCGACGAGGGATCGCCTTGCGGCGCCATGCCAAATTCGGGCGAACTTCCGCCGCTGCGCCCGCACCGACGCTGCAGCTCGGGGAAGCGCCCCGCATAGGTCAGGCGAAGGCTCCGGATCAGCTCCAACGCCTCCCCGATCGCCGCCGCATCGAGGCTGTCCGGGGCCCCGCCGCCGGTCAGCGCATCGAGCATGAACTGCGCCTGGCGCTCGAGCCCTTCGAGCTCGGCCAGAATCGCCTGGTAGCGCTCGAGGTCGCACGCCGCTGCGGCCGCATCGAGCCGGACGGCCGCGTCCAGCGCGCGCTGGATCAGATCTTCGCCCGGATCGATCTGCGGTCCCGACGAGGTCGGTCCCGGCGGAGGCGGTGGCGGTGGCGGTGGCGGAGGTGGTGGAGGTGGTGGCGGAGGCGGAGGCGGAGGCGGAGGCGGAGGTTCGCCAGGCTGCGGACAGTTTTCCGGTTGACGCGCGCGTGCCTGCCGAAGTCTTTGCGCAATCTCATTCGCGAACAGCTCGGCCGTTTCCGCGTTGACGGTGCTCAGCGCGCCGGCGGCGCGGGCGGCGCGCGCGAGCTGGCGGGACTCTTCAGCCAGTCGCTCAAGGATTTGCAGATTGGCGGTCATTGCCGGGATGTCGCATCGGCGGGCAGCGGCTTTGTGCGCGTAGCTGGCATCGAGCGATTCCAGGACAAGCGGGGAGATCCTCGCAAGCGTTTCGTCCGCAGGTGATGGCTGCGCCATGGCGACGCCGGTGATGCCGAGACAAAGCGCGATCGCGAAGACGATCGCCATCAAGCGGTGAAGACCCTTCCGCATCGCCTCTCTCCCCATCGGCAATGGTCGCGGGGCACCCGGTTTAGGCGCGCCGCCATCGGTCCGCCTCATCCGATCGGATGAGTTTTGGCGGGCAAGGCGACGGCTTGTGTGCTACGAAGGCGCCATCTCGTTGGGGGGCGTCGATGGCGGACCTGGACGCGGTCAGAAGGTCGGCGACGCGCGCGGCGACCGATCCCGCACTCTGGCCGGAAACCCTGTGGTGGCTCGGCCAGGCGATGGGCGGCGAGATGACCGTCCTCGAGCGGTTCGACAAGGCCAGCGGCGCGGTCGAGATCGGCTTCTCCGACCGCCCGGACATCACCGCGCGCATGCGCCAGGATTATGAGAGCCACTATTTCTGGACCTGCCCGCGCTGGCGGCTCTCGATGGTCTCGCCGCCCTTCGCCACGCTGCACGACGACCTGATCGGCAACGACGCGGCGCTCGACCGCACCGAATTCTATGCCGATTTCCTGCCCGGCTTCGGGCTGCGCTACTTCCTTGGCACGCCGGTGGTGGACGATGCGGCGCAAACCCTCGTCGTGTCGATCCAGCGCGCGCCCGATCGCGGCCGCTTCACCGACGAGGAGCGGGCGCGGTTCGAGCGGCTGCTCCCCGATCTGCGCAACGCGATGGCGATCCATGCGCGGATTGGCCATCCCCTGCTCGGCCAGGCATTGGCGGCGGTCTGGAACCGTGTCCCCGAGCCGATCGCGATCGTCGGCGCCGAGGCCGAGCTCCATTTCGCCAACCGGGCGATGGACGATCTGATCGCGGCCGGCGACGTCGTCCGCCTGGAGGGCGCGCGCGTTCGCGGCGCGGGCGGCCAGGTTCAACGGGCGATCGACGCCGTGCTGGGTGGCGCCGCCGGCGATCGCGGCGCATCGCTTGGCGCGGCGCGCTGCGAAGGCATCTATTTCCGGGCCGCCGCGCTCGAGCTCGAGGCTTCGAGCGAGTTCGCGAAGCCCGGCATCCGCCTGTTTTGCCTGCTGATCGACGATCCGCGCCGGCCGCGCTGGCATGCCGTGCACGACGCGATGCGGATGTTCGGCCTGACCCGCGCCGAGGCCGCCGTCGGCAGCCATGTCGCCGAGGGACTCGGCGTCGACGAGGTCGCGGTGCGGCTCGGCGTGTCGCGCAACACCGTGCGCACCCATCTCGCCATGCTGCGCGACAAGCTCGGCGTCCATTCGACGCTCGCGGTCGCGAACGAGATGCGCCGCGCCGCTGGCCCGTTCGGCTGAACCCGGAGTCGGGACCCTCGCGCCTTTACAGCGCAAGGGGGGCTCTTTATCGCCCCGCCATGACGATCCAGCCCAGCGACTCCATTCTCATCGTCGATTTCGGCAGCCAGGTGACCCAGCTGATCGCGCGGCGCGTCCGCGAGGCCGGAGTCTATAGCGAGATCGCGCCGTTCAATCGCGCCGACGAAGCGTTCGAACGGCTCGCGCCCAAGGGCATCATCCTGTCGGGCGGGCCGTCGTCGGTGATGTGGGACGACAGCCCGCGCGCGCCGCAGCATTTCTTCGACGCCGGCCTGCCGATCCTCGCCATCTGCTACGGCCAGCAGACCATGGCGCACCAGCTCGGCGGCCGGGTCGCGCCCTCGGACAGTCGCGAGTTCGGCCGCGCCTTCATCGAGATCATTGGCGACAGCGTCCTGTTCGACGGCCTGTGGAAGCCGGGCGAGCATCATCAGGTCTGGATGAGCCATGGCGACCGCGTCGAAGCGCTTCCCGACGGGTTCAGCGTGGTCGCGGCCTCCGAAGGGGCGCCTTATGCGGTCGCCACCGACGAAACGCGCCGTTTCTTCAGCCTGATGTTCCATCCCGAGGTTGTCCACACCCCCGACGGCGGCAAGCTGCTCGCCAATTTCGTCCGCCACGTCTGCGGCCTGCCCGGCGACTGGACGATGGCCGAGTTTCGCGACGCCAAGATCGCCGAGATCCGCCGGCAGGTCGGGCAGGGCAGGGTGATCTGCGGCCTTTCCGGCGGCGTCGACAGCGCCGTCGCGGCGGTGCTGATCCATGAAGCGATCGGCCACCAGCTCACCTGCGTCTTCGTCGATCACGGCCTGATGCGCGCCAACGAGGCGAGCGAGGTCGTCAGCCTGTTCCGCAACCATTACAACATCCCGCTGGTCCATGTGGACGCCGCGGCGCAATTCCTCGGCGGCCTCGTCGGGCTCGACGAGCCCGAGGCCAAGCGCAAGCTGATCGGCAGGACCTTCATCGACATTTTCGAGGAGGAAGCGAAGAAGATCGGCGGCGCCGATTTCCTTGCCCAGGGCACGCTCTATCCGGACGTGATCGAGAGCGTCAGCTTCACCGGCGGCCCCTCGGTCACGATCAAGAGCCACCACAATGTCGGCGGCCTGCCTGAGCGGATGAACATGAAGCTGGTCGAGCCGCTGCGCGAGCTGTTCAAGGACGAGGTCCGCGCGCTGGGCCGCGCGCTCGGCCTGCCCGAGGCCTTTGTCGGCCGCCATCCCTTTCCGGGGCCCGGTCTCGCCATCCGCATCCCAGGCGAGGTCACCGAGGAACGCTGCGACATCTTGCGCAAGGCCGACGCCATCTATCTCGAGGAGATCCGCAATGCCGGGCTCTACGATGCGATCTGGCAGGCGTTCGCGGTGCTGTTGCCGGTACGCACCGTCGGCGTGATGGGCGATTACCGCACCTACGACCATGTCTGCGCGTTGCGGGCGGTGACCTCGACCGACGGCATGACCGCCGACATCTATCCGTTCGACCCCGCCTTCCTCTCCCGGGTCGCGACGCGGATCGTCAACGAGGTGCGCGGCATCAACCGGGTGGTCTACGATTTCACGTCGAAGCCGCCCGGGACGATCGAGTGGGAGTGAGGGTCGCAGAGCATCGGCGCCGCGAGCCTTGACCAAGTCACTTGGCCAACCTAGATTCAATCCATGACCATCCATGTCAATATCGGCGAAGCGAAGACGCGGCTTTCGGAGCTTGTCGCGGCGGCATTGCGCGGCGAGGAGGTGATTCTGCAAAAGGCGGGCGTTCCGCAGGCGAGGATCGCTCCACTGGAACGCGCGATGCAGCGCAGCCATGAGGAAATCGCCCGCAGGCGCAAGGCGGCGTTCGGGATGTTCAAGGATGCCTTTGCAGGAATGGATACGAGCGTCGAAGGATTGAAGGCCATGCGCGGCGATCCCGGCGAACGGATGCGGCGGAAATTTGGCCCTGACTCTTGATACCCATGTGCTCGTCTGGATCGCGACCGGCGATGCCAGGCTCAGCGAGCCGGCGCGGGCCGCCATAGAATCACCGGACCAGGCCCTGCGTGTCAGCGCGGTGATCGCGTGGGAATATAGCGACTTGGAGCAGCGCGGACGCTTTCCCGGCTCGGGACCACTTCCCGGGCTCCAGGCACAACTCGGTTTCAGCATCGACGAATTGCCGGCGGACCTCTTCAAGCTGGCCGCGACGCTGCCCGATCATCATCGCGATCCCGTCGACCGGATGTTCCTCGCGCACGCGATGATGCTCGGATCGACGCCAGTGACTGCCGATCGCGTCCTGTCGCGCTATCCAATCGACATATTGTGGTGAAGCCAGGTGATCACCGTTTACGGCATCAAGAATTGCGACACGATCAAGAAGGCGCGCGCCTGGCTCGAGGCGCAGGGCGTCGGCTACGATTTCCACGACTATAAGAGCGCCGGCATCGACGCGCCGACATTGCGGAAATGGGTGACCGAGCTCGGCTGGGAGAAGCTGCTCAATCGCGCCGGCACCACCTTCCGCAAGCTTCCCGACGCCGACAAGCAAGGCCTCGACGAGGACAAGGCGATTGGGCTGATGCTGGCGCAGCCGTCGATGATCAAGCGGCCGGTGCTCGACCTCGGCGATCGGCGGCTGGCCGGCTTCGATCCGGCGGCGTGGCCGGCCGCTCTCGCTGCGGCGGGGTCATAGAGCCGAACCTCAATCCGCGGTCGCCGCGCCCGTCATCAACGCGTGCGTCACGCGGGCGACGGCGATGGCGACATGATCGTTCAGCCGATCGGCAATCACCTGAACGCCGATCGGCAGCCCGTCATCGTCGCTGGCGACCGGCACGCTGGTCGCGGGCAGCATCGGAAAGCTGGCCAGGGCGGGAAAGGCCAATTGCACGCCGTAGCGGGTCGACTGGCCGTCCACCTCCAGCGTGCGGTCGAGGGGCGGTTTGTCGTCATGGCGGAAAGCGGTGACGCCGAAGGCCGGCGCGATCACCGCGTCATAGGAAGCGAACAGCCGGGACCAGGCGCGGGCGGCGCGGGCCTGGTGATCGAGCAGGTCGAACCAGGTCGCGAGCGTCGGCGGCACGCTCCCGTCCTGCGGGACGCCATAGGAGAGGATGAAGGTCAGCAGCTGCATATAGTGACCGAATTGGGCCGACAGATCGGGGATCAGGTCGCTGTCGCGATCGACCCTGGCGCCCGCGGCCTCGAAAGCGACGCCCACCCGGTCGAGCGCGCCAGCGATCGAATGCGCGATCGCGGCGAAGGGATGCGTCGCCAGCAGAAGAATGCGCCAGTCGCGAGGCGCGCGTTTCTCCGGCTTCGCCAGCGGCTGATCGGCGAGCAGATCGAGCGCGAGCGCGAGGTCATCGGCATTGCTGGCCATCGGGCCGATCACGCCGAGGGGCGGTGCGGCGCCATCGGTGCCGGGAAAGTAATGGCCGTCGACCGGCAGCACGCCATAAGTCGGCTTGTGCCCCCAGGTACCGGTGAAGGCCGCGGGGACGCGGATCGAGCCGCCAATGTCCGAGCCGAGCTCGAGCGGCACCATCCCGCTCGCCAGCGCCGCGGCGCTGCCGCCCGAGGAGCCGCCGGGCGTGCGCGCCGGATCGAGCGGATGATCGGTGCGGCCATAGACCGGATTGACCGACTGGTGATCGGCGAGTCCGAGCGCGACATTGGTCTTGCCGAGGATGATCGCGCCCGCCGCCTTGAGCCGAGCGACGGCGACCGCGTCCTCGCGCGCGATCCGGTCGCGATGGCGCTCGAAGCCCCAGCATGTCGGCAGGCCGGCGACGTCGAACGCCTCCTTGACCGTCATCGGCACGCCGAGCAGAGGACCCCTTTCGCCCCGCGCGATTGCGGCGTCGGCGGTATCGGCGGCGGCGCGGGCGCGGTCGAAGTCGCGGACGACCACGGCATTGATCGGCCCGTCGCGCGCCTCGATCCGCGCGATTGCCGCCTCGCATTCGCCGCGCGCATCGCTCTCGCCGCGTGCGATGCCGGCGGCGGTCTCGATCGCCCCGTGCGGCGCGTCAGGCACTCAGCCGCTCGCCTTTCTCGGCCTTCTCCCGGAGCAGCGGCGCGACCTCGAAGCCGTGCTTCTCCAGCCCGGCGACGATCTTGGCGAGGCCTTCGCCGTCGGCCCAGAACATCGGCCCGCCGCGATAGACCGGCCAGCCATAGCCGTAGATCCAGACGACATCCACGTCGGAGGCGCGCTGCGCCATGCCCTCCTCGAGGATCTTCGCGCCCTCATTGACCATCGGATAGAGCGTCCGCTCGATGATCTCCTGCTCCGAAATGTCGCGCTTCGCGACGCCTGCCTTGGCGCGGAAATCGTCGATGATCTTCGCGACCACCGGAGAGGGCGTCGGCCGGCGCTTCTCGTCATAATCATAATAGCCCGCGCCCTTCTTCTGACCCCAGCGACCGGCGGCGCAAAGCGCTTCGCGGATGTTCTCGATCCGGGTCGGGTCGCGATGCCAGCCGATGTCGAGCCCGGCGAGGTCGGACATCTGGAACGGCCCCATCGGCATGCCGAACTCGACATGGACGCGGTCGATCTGCTCCGGGGTCGCGCCTTCGAGCAGCATCTTGTTGGACTCGATCTGGCGCTGCATCAGCATCCGGTTGCCGATGAAGCCGTAACAGACGCCGGCGACCGCGGCGACTTTCCTGATCTTCTTGGCGAGCTGCATCGCGGTCACCAGCACGTCGGGAGCGGTCTTCGCGCCGCGCACCACTTCGAGCAGCTTCATCACATTGGCCGGCGAGAAGAAGTGCAGGCCGACCACGTCCTGCGGCCGCGACGTGGCCGCCGCGATCTCGTCGACATTGAGATAGGAGGTGTTCGAGGCGAGGATCGCGCCCGGCCTGGCGATCTTGTCGAGCTTGCCGAACAGTTCTTTCTTGACGTCCATATTCTCGAACACGGCCTCGATGATCAGGTCGCAATCGGCGAGATCGTCGAGGTTCAGGGTCGGCGTCAGCAGCCCCATCGCGCCCTCGACCTGGTCGGCGGTCATCCGCCCCTTGGCGGCGCTCGCCTCGTAATTCTTGCGCATCACCCCGGTGCCGCGGTCGAGCGCGTCCTGCGCCATTTCGACGATCGTCACCGGAATCCCCGCCGACAGGAAGTTCATCGAGATGCCGCCGCCCATCGTCCCGGCGCCGACCACGCCGACCCGCTTGATCTCGCGCGGCTTGGTGTCCGCGGGAATATCGTCGATCTTCGCCGCCTTGCGCTCGGCGAAGAAGAAATATTGCTGCGCGCGCGCCTGGGTGCCGGTCATCAGCCCGACGAACAGCCGCCGCTCCTCCTGGACGCCTTCGGCATAGGGCATCGCGACCGCCGCCTCGATCGCCTTCACCGCGGCTTCCGGGGCATCGAAGCCCTTGAACTTGCGGGCATTGGCGGTGCGGAACTCGGCGAAGACCGCCGGATTGGCGCGTGCCTCGGCCAGCTTGTCGTCGCGGGTGCTGGTCTTGGGGATCGGCCGTACCTCCCTGATCTCCTCGGCGAAGGCGACCGCATGCTGTTCGAGATCGCCTTCGATCAGCCGGTCGACGAGGCCGATCGCATGCGCCTCGCCGGCGCCGATCGGTTCGCCGATCGTCGCCATTTCGAGCGCCTTGCCGACTCCGGCGACGCGCGGCAGCCGCTGCGTCCCGCCGGCGCCGGGAATGATGCCCAGCTTGACTTCGGGCACACCCATTTTGGCCGACGGCACCGCGACCCGATAATGGCTCCCCAACGCCACTTCGAGCCCGCCGCCGAACGCGGTGCCGTGGATCGCGGCGACCACCGGCTTGGTGCAATTCTCGATGGTGTCGACGACCATCGGCAGCATCGGCATTTGCGGCGGCTTGCCGAACTCGGTGATGTCGGCGCCGGCGAAGAAGGTCTGGCCCTGGCAGATGATGACGACCGCCTTGATTGCGTCGTCGCCGTCGGCCTCCGCGATCGCCTTGACCAGGCCTTCGCGCACGGCCTGGCCGAGCGCGTTGACCGGGGGGTTGTTCGAAGTCACGACCAGGACGTCGCCATGGCGCTTGGTGGAAATCGGGCTCATCTCAAAGTCTCCATGCTGAAATTCTCAAAAGGCGGTGCGGCCATAGTCCTGACGATAGAAGGGGTGCGAGATCGACAGGCCGCCGTCGACGACCAAGGCGTGGCCGTTGACATAGGAGGATTCGTCCGAGGCGAGGAACAGCGCGGCATGCGCGATCTCGTCGGGCACGCCGCCGCGTTTCAGCGGGTTGAGGTGGCCGATCATCGCCTCCTTCCCGGCGGCGCGCGCGGTGTCGTAAAGCGGCTGGGTCATGCCGGTCTCGATCAGCCCCGGGCAGATCGCGTTGACCCGGATATTGGCGCCGCACAGCTGGGTCGCGGCGACCTTGACCAGGCTGATCACCCCGGCCTTCGACGCCGAATAAGCCGGCCCGCCGGCGCCGGCGCGGATTCCGGCGACGCTCGCGGTGCAGATGATCGAGCCGCCGCCGCGCTCCTCAAGAGCCGGAGCGGCATGCTTGATCGCCAGAAACGGACCAATCAGGTTCACACGCAGGATTTCCTGCCAGTCGTCGGGACTCTGCTCGAAGATCGAGGCGAGGCCGCCCGATATCCCGGCATTGGCGAAGAAGATGTCGAGTCCGCCATGGTCGCGGACGGCGAGATCGATCAGGCCGCGCACGTCCTCCTCGCGCCCGGCGTCCGCCGCGATAACATTCTCGGACGCAGCGACGTCCGCGGCGATCACCGTGGCGCCTTGGGCGGCGAACAAAGCGGCGCTCGCCTTGCCGATCCCCGAAGCGGCGCCGGTGACGATCGCGACCTTGCCCTCGAGCTTCACAGACCCGCACCAATGGTCGAGCCGCCGTCGACGATGATCGCCTGACCGGTGACGAAGGTCGAGGCGGGCGAGGCGAGAAACACCGCGGCGCCGGCAATCTCCTCGGGCTCGCCGATCCGCTGCAACGGACTATGCATCGTCACCGTCTTGAGCGTCTCCGGATTCTCCCAGAGCGCCCGGGCGAAATCGGTGCGGACCAGCCCCGGCGCGATGCAATTGACCCTGACCTGGTGCGGCCCGAACTCGGCGGCGAGGTTGCGCGCGAGCTGGAAATCGGCCGCCTTGGAGACGTTGTAGGCGCCGATCACCGTCGACGCCTTGAGGCCGCCGATCGAGCTGACGATGATGATCGAGCCCTGCCGTCGTTCGATCATCTCGGGCGCGACCATCTGGATCAGCCAGTGGTTCGACAGCACATTGTTGTCGAGAATCTTGCGGAACTGATCGTCGCTGATCCCGCCCATCGGGCCGTAATAAGGATTGGAGGCGGCATTGCAGACCAGGACGTCGATCCGCCCGAGCCGGGCGCGGGTCTCGTCGATCAGAGTCTGGAGTTCTTCCTTCGAAGAGATGTTGGCGGGAATGACGATCGCGGTGCCATCGCCATGTTTCGCTTCGATCGCGTCGGCCACCTCGGCGCAGGCGGCCGCCTTGCGCGACGAGACCACCACCTTGGCGCCATGATCGGCCAGCGCTTCGGCGATCGCCCGCCCGATCCCGCGCGAGCTGCCGGTGACGATCGCGACCTTTCCGCTGAGGTCGAACAGTTTCATCTCTTTCATCCTCCCTGCCGCGAAGCGGTGGGGAGGGGGACCACGCGAAGCGTGGTGGTGGGGCAATCAGCGCCCCCGGCCCCTCCACCGCATTTCATGCGGTCCCCCTCCCCACCGCTACGCGGCAGGGAGGAAATCTGGTCATTCCACCACATGCTTGGCATATTCCGCCCGGGCGATCGTCCGCGCATGGACCTCGTCGGGCCCGTCGGCGAGTCGCAGCGTGCGGATTCCCGCATAGTTCTTCGCCAGCTCGAAGTCCTGGCTGACCCCGGCGCCGCCATGGGCCTGAATTGCATCGTCGATGATCCGCAGCGCCATATTGGGCGCGAGGACCTTGATCATCGCGATCTCGTCCCGGGCCGCCTTGTTGCCGGCCTTGTCCATCATGTCCGCGGCCTTGAGGCACAGCAGGCGGGCGCAGTCGATGTCGATCCGCGCTCTGGCGATCCGCTCCTCCCAGACGCTGTGCGCCGACAGCGGCTTGCCGAACGCGATCCGGCTCTGCAGCCGCCGGGCCATCGCCGCCAGCGCTTCCTCGGCGACGCCGATCGTGCGCATGCAATGGTGGATTCTCCCCGGCCCCAGGCGGCCCTGAGCGATCTCGAAGCCGCGGCCATCGCCGAGCAGCATCGCCGAGGCGGGGACGCGCACGTCCTTCAGCTCGATTTCCATATGGCCGTGCGGCGCGTCGTCATAGCCGAACACGGTCAGCGCACGCTCGACCGTGATCCCGGGCGCATCGAGCGGCATCAGCACCATCGACTGCTGCTGATGCTTCGGCCCTTCGGGATCGGTCTTGCCCATCACGATCGCGACCTTGCAGCGCGGATCGCCGGCGCCCGACGACCACCATTTGCGGCCGTTGACCACATAATCGTCGCCGTCCCTGCGGATCTCGCACTGGATGTTGGTCGCATCCGACGAGGCGACCGCGGGCTCGGTCATCAGAAAGGCCGAGCGGATCTCGCCGTTCATCAGCGGCCGCAGCCATTGCTCCTTCTGCTCGCGCGTGCCGTAACGGTGCAGCACCTCCATATTGCCGGTGTCGGGCGCGGAGCAGTTGAACACCTCGGAGGCCCAGCCAATCCGCCCCATCTCCTCGGCGCACAAGGCATATTCGAGATTGGTGAGCTGGGTGCCTTCGAACGCGAAACTCTCGTCGACATGCTTGAGCGCCTGGCCCGGCGGCATGAACAGGTTCCACAGGCCCGCTTCTTTCGCCTCGGGCTTCAATTCCTCGATCACCGCGATCGGCTGCCAGCGATCACCGGTGGCGAGCTGGGTCTTATAGTCGTTCTTGCGCGGGCGAATCCGAGTCTCGACGAACCCGCGCACGCGGTCGCGGTAAAAAGCCTCGCGTTCCGTAAGGTCAAAGTCCATCCGGCCGAAACCCCCTTCGTCTGGCGCCTGTCTGGTGCCGGCCCCCGCTGCCAGAAATGATCGATTTTCGCCAGTGGGGAGGCGATGTCGAGCGTTGGTCCGAAATGGGATCGGGGCAAAAAGGGGGCGGACGGAGCGCCCGCCCCTTCACGCGAACGTCAGCCGCGCCACTGGCCCGCGACCTGGCGGGTGGCGGCGTTGAGCCGGTTCCAGCTGTTGATCAGCGCGATCTGGATCAGCAGGGCCGCCAGCGCCGGCTCGTCATAATGACGCGCAGCCTCGTCCCAGACCGGATCCGGCACCGCGCCCTCGCGGTCGGCGAGCCGGGTGACGGCCTCGGTCAGCGCCAGCGCGGCGCGCTCGGCATCGGTGAACCAGGGGGCGTCGCGCCAGGCCGCGGTGGCGAAGATGCGCTCGTCGCTCTCGCCCGCCTGCTTGAGCTCGCGGCTGTGCATGTCGACGCAGACGCCGCAGCCGTTGATCTGGCTCGCGCGCAGATGGACCAGCTTGCGCGTCGCCAGCGGCAGGGTCTCCGGTTCGGCCGCCTTGTTCAGCGCGAGCAGCGCCTGCAGGGCGTCGGGGAGGATGAACACCGGATTCTTCATTCGTGGTTGCATGATCTCTTTCCTTGGTTTCGAGCGACGGTGCCGCCGGGGCGGTTGCCTTGTCACAACCGCCGGGCTCGGTTCGTCATGACCATGACGGATCGCAGCGAAGGAATGTGACGATGGACGATCAGAAATTTCTCGCCGAGCGGTTCGAGGCCGACCGCCGCCGTCTGCGCGGGATCGCCTATCGGATGCTCGGCGCGCTCAGCGAGGCCGAGGATGCCGTCCAGGAGGCCTGGCTGCGGCTCGCCCGTTCGGGCGTCGAGAAGATAGACAATCTGAGCGGCTGGCTGACCATTGTCGTTGCGCGCGTCTGTCTCGACATGCTGCGCGCCCGCAAGGCCCGGCGCGAGGAGCCCCAGCCGGCGCGTCTGCCCGAGCCGGCTGTCGAGGGACCAGGGGCCGACCCCGAGCAGGAGGCGCTGCTCGCCGACGCCGTCGGCCTCGCGCTGCTCGTCGTGCTCGACCGGCTCGCGCCGGCCGAACGCATCGCCTTCGTGCTGCACGACCTGTTCGACCTGCCGTTCGAGGACATTGCCCGAATCGTCGATCGCTCACCCGAAGCGACGCGACAGCTTGCCAGCCGCGCCCGCCGGCGGGTGCGCGGCGCCGAGGCCGCCCCCGATGCCGATCGGGCGCGGCAACGCGCGGTGGTCGAGGCCTTCCTTGCCGCCTCGCGCGACGGCGATCTCGACGGATTGCTCGCGCTGCTCGATCCGGGGGTCATATTCCGCGCCGACCCGGCCGCGCAGAAAATGGGGTCGCAGGCGGAGATGATCGGCGCCGAGGCCGTCGCGCGCGCCTTCAAGGGCCGCGCTCGAGCGGCGCAGCCGGCGCGCATCGGCGGATCAGCCGGGCTGCTGGTCGTCCTCGGCGGACGGCTGCGGCTCGCCCTCGCGATCAGGGTCACCGACGGCAGGATCGTCGAAATCGAGGCGATCGCCGATCCCGCGCGGCTGGCCGGACTCGATCTGGCGGTGCTCGACGACTGAGCGGTTGGCCACGCCGTCAGGCCGCGCCGACCTCCGGGCCGAAGCGGTTCGGTCCGCGCGTGCCTTCACCGACCGTCAGCACGATCAGTAGGATGAACAGGCCGAAATAGGCCATGCTGTTGAGCGAGCCGAAGAACATCAGCGGACCGGGCGTGCTCGGCATTGCCATGCTGGGCATCATGACGGGCATCAGCGCAACGGTGGCGACCACCGAGGGCAGCGGCAAAAGGGCCCACAAAGCGGTCCGGTCCTTGTCGTGCAGTCGTCTTGCGACCGCCGCGGCGAGCAGCAGGATGGTGATCGCATTGACCAGCGCCATCGGAATCTGCAGGCCGCTGAAATCGGGCATCAGCATCTCCGGCGACTTGACGAAATCGGGCTCGACGGTGCCGCCCTGCGCCTCGGCCGCGCTGATCTGCTCCATCATCCGGCTGAACATCCTCATGATCGGCACCATGACGATCACCATCGCCGCCACCGTCGACAGCGCGTAGACCAGGATCGCATAAGGCCAGAACAGGATCTGGGTCTCGCGCCCGGAAAAGTCGGCGAGCCGGCGCAGATTGTGGCCGATCGATGCGAAAAGCGTGTTCAATGCCCGCCCCTTTCAAGCGCCGGGGAGACTAGCAGCGCTAGTCAGACTGGAACAGTCTCGGCCCGACCACCCCATCAGCCGAGCGTTCCCGCAACCGGCTCGAGCCCGACCTGGTCCCAACCGTAGCGCCCGATCCAGTCGACCATCGGCTTCAGCCCCTGCGGACGGGCGCTATAATAGGTCTCGCGGCCGATCGGGCGGCCTTCGACCAGGCCCGCCCGGCTCAGCACCGAAAGGTGCTTGGAAATCGCCGGCTGCGATACGCCGGAGCGCTCGGTCAGCGCCCGCACGGTCTGCGCGCCGCCCGCCATCAGCCGCTCGTAGATCGCGCGCCGGGTCGGGTCGCCGAGCGTCTTGAACAGGATCTGGGAGTCGAATTTCACGCCGCGATTCATAACTTGTAAGTTATGAATTGATCAATCCCGACTCGTCGCGCAAACAGGCCGTGCATCGCCGGGGAGGTGCTGGTAACCGGCGCGCCGGAGACTGTCCGATGCGCCTGTTGCTGCTGTTGATCCTCGCCGGCCTGGTTGCCGGCTGCGCGGCCGATCTTCCCGATCGCGACGCGCCGCGGCTCGGCATCGTCGGCCGCGAGCTGCCGCGCTACGGCCTCAACCTGCGCCAGTCGCGCTGCGTCGGCGAGCGGCTCGCGGCGACGCTGACGGCGGAGCAGCTGCGCCAGTTCGAGCGCGCCGCGGCCGCGGTCACGGTCGGCCATTTCGAACCCGACCGGCTGACGATCCGCGACCTGCTGCGGGTCGCCGCCGGAATGAGCGACGAGCAGGTCCGGATCGAGCTTGCCCGCGCCGCCGCCAGCTGCGACGCCACCGCCGATTTGATTCCACGCAGCGCACAGCCGCGGGGCGCGCCGCTTACATCGCCGCGCCCGGCGGTGTGGCTCAACCTCGGCGCCGCTCCGACCGGCCAGGCGATCGCGGTCGATGCCGGGTCGGTCGAACGAAACGGAACGTCGGGCCGGGCCTGGTTCCGGCTGACCGACCCGGGCGCGCCGGCCGCCAGCGGCACCGCTTATTTGCTCCGGATCGATTGCCCGGCGCGGACCATCGCCGCGACCGCACGCCGCACCCATGACGCGACCGGCGCGGTCACCGAGCAACGCGACTACGGTCCCGAGGATTCGCGGCCGGGGCCGGTCGAAGGCGGCACGGTGATGGAAATCGCCTATCTGTCGATGTGCACCTGAGCTTGCCGCGGCGATGGTCGCTCCCTAGCCTCGTTCGATGACCGACGCGCCCGAGCATGTCGATGTGCTGATCGTCGGCGCCGGCATTTCAGGGATCGACGCCGCTTATCATCTCCAGCGTCGCTGCAAGGACAAGAGCTGGCTGATCCTCGAGGCGCGGGCCGCGATCGGGGGAACCTGGGACCTGTTCCGCTACCCCGGCGTCCGCTCCGATTCCGACATGTACACGCTCGGCTTTCCGTTCAGGCCCTGGGTGGGCGACCTGGCGATTGTCGACGGGCCGTCGATCCGCGCTTATGTCGCGGACACTGCGCGCGCTTACGGCATCGATCGTCACATCCGCTTCGGTCACCAGGCGAAAGCCGCCTCCTGGTCATCGTCCGCGGCGCGCTGGACGGTCGAGGTCGAAGCGGACGGCGGGCTCCGCCGCTTCACCTGCGGCTTTCTCTACCTAGCCAGCGGCTATTACGACTACGACCAGGGCTATCGGCCGGACTGGCGGGGCGAGGCGGATTTTCGCGGCCGCATCGTCCATCCGCAGCATTGGCCCGACGATCTCGATCATCGGGGCAAGAAGATCGTGGTGATCGGCAGCGGCGCGACCGCCGTGACCTTGGTGCCCGCGCTGGCCGAGCAGGCGGCGCACGTGACGATGCTGCAGCGTTCGCCGACCTATATCGTCTCGCGTCCGTCACGCGATGGGATCGCGCGCGGGCTCCAGCGCTGGCTGCCGCGGGCGATCGCCAGCCGAGCCATCCGCTGGAAGAACGTGCTGCTCGGCATGGCCTTCTTCGCGCACGCGCGGCGGCGGCCCGAGCGGGTCAAGCGGGCGATCCTCAGGCTCGTCGCCGAGCAGCTCCCGGGCCATGACGTCGCGCGCGATTTTTCGCCGCGCTACAATCCCTGGGACCAGCGGCTGTGCCTGGTTCCCGACGGCGACCTGTTCGCGGCGATCAAGGCGGGCAGGGTGGCGGTGGTCACCGACACGATCGATCGGTTCACCGAAACCGGTGTCGCGCTCGCTTCCGGTGCGGGAATCGAGGCCGACATCGTCGTCACCGCGACCGGCCTGATCGTCAAGCTGCTCGGCGGGATCGCCCTTACCGTGGACGGCGAACCCGTCAATGTGTCTGATCGCTTCAACTATAAGGGATTGATGCTCAGCGACGTGCCCAATCTCGCCGTCGTCTTCGGCTACACCAACGCGTCCTGGACGCTCAAGAGCGACCTCGCGGCGCGCTACGTCTGCCGCCTGCTGCGCCACATGGATCGGCACGGCCACGCAATTTGCGTTCCGCGCATCCATGAGGTCGCGCTCGAGCGCCGGCCGATGATCGACTTCAGCTCGGGCTATGTGACGCGCGCCGAAAGCAGCCTTCCCGCCCAGGGCCCGAACCCGCCCTGGCGCGTCCACCAGAACTATCTCAAGGACCTCGCCATCATGCGCTTCGGCTCGGTGACCGACGCAGCGATGGAATTCCGTGCTGAGCAAAGTCGAAGGACCGGTTGACTCGTGAGGCCGGTCGCGGCACCTGACGTTTACGTAAAGGACAGGGCTTTCTCATGAGCGATCTTGAAGTCTTCAGAAACGACGTGCGCGCCTGGCTGGCGGCGAACTGCCCGCCCGAAATGCGCGAACCGGTGCGCGACGAAAGCGACGTCTGTCGCGGCGGCCGCAATCCGGATTTCAAGAACGACGCGCAGAAAAGCTGGCTGGACGCTATGGCCGGACGCGGCTGGACGGTGCCCGATTGGCCGACCGACTATGGCGGCGGCGGCCTCTCGCCGGCCGAGACCAAGATTCTGCGCGAGGAAATGACGCGGATCGGCGCGCGCAACCCGCTGCACAGCTTCGGCATCTCGATGCTCGGTCCGGCGCTGCTCAAATATGGCAATGAGGCGCAGAAGAAGCGCTTCCTCCCCGAGATCGTGCGCGGCGAAATCCGCTGGTGCCAGGGCTATTCCGAGCCGGGCGCGGGCTCCGATCTCGCCTCGCTCCAGACCAAGTGCGAGGCGGCCCATGATGAGGAATGGGGCGATCATTGGCTGGTCAACGGCCAGAAGATCTGGACCAGCTATGCCGACGAGTCCGACTGGATCTTCTGCCTGGTCCGGACCGATCCGCAGGCGCCCAAGCACAAGGGGATCAGCTTCCTGTTGTTCGACATGGCTTCCCCGGGGGTCTCGACCAGGCCGATCCTGCTGATCTCCGGCTATTCGCCGTTCTGCGAGACCTTTTTCGACGACGTGAAGGTGCCCAAGGACCAGTTGGTCGGCGAGCTCAACAAGGGCTGGGACGTCGCCAAATATCTGCTCGGCCATGAGCGCGAGATGATCTCGGGCCTGTCGCTCGGCGGCAAAGGCGAGACGCTCGGCGCCACGCTCAAGGACGCGCTGGCCGACAATGCGACGCTGCGTGCCGAGGTCGCCCGGTTCGACGTCGATTCGCTGGCGTTCAATGCGATGCGCGAGAAGTTCATCGACGAGCTGAAGATCGGGCAGGCGCATCCGGCGCAGCCCTCGATGATGAAATATGCCGGGACCGAGCTCAACAAGACGCGCCACGAACTGGTCATGGCCGCGGGCGGATCGGACGCGCTCGAATGGGAGAGCGATCGTTCGCGCCATGGGACGGCTGCGCGCGGCTGGCTGCGGACCAAGGCCAATTCGATCGAGGGCGGCACCAGCGAGATCCAGCTCGGCATCGTCGCCAAGCGCATCCTCGAACTGCCGGGAAGCTGAACGCCACCGTCACCCCAGCGCAGGCTGGGATGACGAAACAAGGATTGAACTGGAATGCCGCTCTATCTGACCGACGATCAGACGATGCTGCGCGACACCGCGCGGAGCTTCATGGCCGAGGAAGGCGCGATCGCGAAGCAGCTGCGCCACTGGCGCGACACCGACTGTCCGGACGGCTTCGGCCAGGCCTTGTGGAAGCAGTTCGCCGAGCTGGGCTTTACCGGGATCCTGATCGACGAGGCCGATGGCGGGCTCGGGCTCGGCCATGTCGAGGCCGGGATCGTGCTCGAGGAGATCGGCCGCAACCTGACGCCGTCGCCCTTCCTGATCAGCGCGGTGACGTTCGTCGAGGCGCTCAGGGGCACCAGCCTGCGCTCGCGCTGGTATCCGGGGATCCTCGCCGGGGAGACCGTCGCCGCCGTGGCGGTCGACGAGGGCGCCAAGCACCGTCCCGAGGCGATCGCGATGCGCGCCGAGCGGTCCGGCAACGGCTTTCGCCTCTCGGGCAGGAAGCAGTTCGTCGTCCAGGGCGCTTCGGCCGACGTCACCCTGGTCGCCGCCAATAGCGACGACGGGCTGACCCTGTTCGCGGTCGAGAAGGACGCGAACGGCCTCGCGGTCGAAGGCGTGCGGCTGGCCGACAGCAGCATCGGCGCACGGATGACGTTCGATGCGGTCGAGGTCGACGCCGACGCGGTGGTCGGCGAGGTCGGCGGCGGCGGGGCCGTCTTGTCGCGCGCGCTCGCGGCCGGCCGCACCGGGGCCGCGGCCGAGCTGGTCGGCATCGGCGCGGCGTCGATGACGATGACGGTCGATTATCTCAAGCAGCGCAAGCAGTTCGGCAAGCTGATCGGCGAATTCCAGGCGCTGCAATTCCGCGCCGCTCATCTCTATTCGGAGCTCGAGATCGCCCGCGCCGCCACCATGAAGGCGCAGCAGTTGCTCGACGAGAGGTCCGAGGACAGCGAGGCGATGGTCGCCGTCGCCAAGGCCAAGGCCGGCCGCGCCTCGACGCTCGCGGTACAGGAAGGGGTGCAGATGCATGGCGGCATCGGCATGACCGACGAATATGATATCGGCCTCTACATGAAGCGCGACCGGGTGCTGAACGAGCTGTTCGGCGACCCTGCTTATCACGCCGACAGGCTCGCCCGTATGAAGGGCTATTGACGATCCGGCTCGGTCAGCCGCGCCGCAACAGCAGGTTCATCTGCGCCGCAGCGATCGGCTTGGCCCGGTCGAGCTGCCAGGCATGGGCCTCGATATTGGCGACGCGATTGCCGAGCCGGGTGATGGTCGCGGCGGCGAAGGTCTCGCGCTGCGCTCCGCCGCGCATATATTGGATGGTGACGTTGATCGGCTTCACCTGCACCTCGGCCGATTCCAACGCCTGGTAGATCTCACCGAAAGCGGCGAATTCGAGCAATCCGGCGATCGCCCCGCCATGGAGAAAGCCGGGCCGGCCGGCCACGACATCGGCGAACGGCATCGCGAACAGCAAATTGCCGTCGTCCGAGCGGCGCGGTTCGATGCCGAGGAACTTTCCGTAGGGCGGTAACTTTTTCATCGCATCGACCCTAGATAGGAGCGGTCGAGCCGTCCACTCGTACAGTGATCAGTCAGGTGTGGGAGCTAATATGGGCGCAAAGAGGACCTCCGCATGACCACCGAACTCAGCAAGCGCGCTTTTCTCGGCGGCGCCGGAATGGCGACGATCGCAATCATCGCCGCGCTCGCCGGCTGCGGTTCCGAAGCCTCGGCGGAAGTGTTCGAGGTCAACCTCACCCCGGATCAGTGGCGCCGGCGGCTCAGTCCCGAGCAATTTCGTGTCCTTCGCCAGGCGGGCACCGAACGTGCCGGGACCAGTCCGCTCAACAGCGAACATCGCGCGGGCCTCTTCGCCTGCGCCGGCTGCAACCTGCCGGTGTTCCGCTCGCAGGACAAATATGACAGCCACACCGGCTGGCCGAGCTTCACCCGCCCGATCAACGGCAATATCCGGACCCGACCCGATCATTCGCTCGTGATCGAGCAGACCGAGGTCCATTGCCGGCGTTGCGGCGGACATCTTGGCCATGTCTATGACGACGGCCCGCCGCCCAGGGGACAGCGCTGGTGCATCAACGGCGTTTCGCTGCGCTTCGTGGCGGGGGGCGCCTAGGTGATGCGCAGGCTCGTCCCCTTTCTGCTGATCTTTGCGGCCGGTGCCGCGGCCTATGCCGCGACCCGTCCCTCGCCCGCGCCGCCGCCGCCAAGGGCCGCGCGCACCGCCGTCGCCTTTCTCGCCGGCGGCTGCTTCTGGTCGAACGAGACCGACCTCGACCATATATCCGGCGTGATCGCGACGATTTCGGGCTATGCCGGCGGCCGCGTCGCCAATCCGAGCTATGGGCAGGTATCGGCCGGCGGCACGGGTCATCTCGAAACCGTGCGGGTGGTCTACGATCCGGCGCGGATCAGCTATGCGGCGCTGCTCGACCGCTGGTTCCGCACCATCGACCCGCTCGACGGTAGCGGACAGTTCTGCGATCGCGGCGAGGAATATCGAACCGCGATCTTCGTTCGCAACGCCGCCGAGCGCCGCGCCGCCGAAGCCGCCGCGGCCCGGGCGGGGCGGGCGTTGCGGGCGCCGCTCGCGACCCGGGTGCTGCCGGCGCGCAATTTCTATCCAGCCGAAGACTATCATCAGGATTATGCCCGCAAGAACCCGTTGCGCTATCGGCTCTACCGCTCCGGCTGCGGCCGCGACGCGCGGGTGCGCGAAATCTGGAGCCGTGCGCGTTCCGCCTAATTCGGTGACAGTGCACTAATTTTCGGCGCATGCGAGTGAACCCCGGCGTAACCGCGTGAAATTAGTGCACTGTCACCGAATTAGTCTTCCGCACACCGCGTCGAGCTTCGCCAGCAGTGCGGGATCGCGCGCTTCGGGCGCGGTGAGGATCGCGCTGTCGAGATTGGTGTCGATCGGCGAGGGCACGCGCTCCTTCGGCAGGCGGTTGGCAAATTCGACCACCAGCCGCCGCGCGGTCGCGCTGTTGGCATGGAGCCGGGCGACGATCTCGGCGGCGTCGACCGCTTCGATATCCTCGCGCCAGCAATCATGGTCGGTGACCATGCCGATCAGCGCGTAAGGCAGCTCGGCCTCGCGGGCGAGCTTGGCCTCGGGCATCGCGGTCATGCCGATCACGTCGCAGCCCCATTGCCGATAGGCGCGGCTTTCGGCGCGGGTCGAAAATTGCGGGCCTTCCATGGCGAGATAGCAGCCACCGCGCGCGACCGGCGCGCCGGCCGCCTCGGCGGCGTCGGCGGCGAGCGCGGCCAACCGCGGGCAGACCGGATCGGCCATCGAGACATGGCCGACCATGCCGGGGCCGAAGAAGCTCGACTCCCGCGCGAAGGTCCGGTCGATAAACTGGTCCACCGCGACGAACCGGCCCGGCGCCAGTTCCTCGCGCAGCGAGCCGACCGCCGAGATCGCGAGCAGATCGGTGCAGCCGGCGCGCTTCAGCGCGTCGACATTGGCGCGGGCGTTGAGCTGGGTCGGCGGGATGCGATGGCCGCGGCCGTGGCGCGGCAGGAAGGCGAATCGAATCCCCGCGATCCGGCCGATCCGCAACGCGTCGGACGGCGCGCCCCAGGGCGTGTCCAGCTCAACCCATTGCGCGTCCTCGAGCGCATCGAGGTCATAGAGGCCCGAACCGCCAAGGATGCCGATCACCCACTCGCTCATCGCTTCGTCTTAGCAGTGCCGTTGCGGGACGGAAGGCGGATCAGGCGGTAGTGGGACTTTCTGTCCGGTGCGCGCCTAGCTAATTTGAATCGTGGCGATGCGGGCAAAACGGCGGGCAATCATCATCCTGTTGCGGATCGCGCTTGCGCTGATCGCGCTGCCGCTCGGCTATTTCCTGCTCGCGGCGTTCCTCGGCCTGGTGCCGGCCAACGTCGCCTGGCACGAAGCCGACCGCGGCATCACCATCTTCGTCCGCAGCAACGGCGTCCACACCTGGATCATGATGCCCAAGGTCAATCGCTACATGGACTGGCGGCCTTATGCGCCCGCCGAACATCTCCGCGATCCGCGCTACGGTCGCGGCAATTATGTCGCGATCGGCTATGGCAATCGCGATTTCTACCTGAACACGCCGACCTGGAGCGACCTCAAGGTCAGCACCGCTTTCTACGCCTTGTTCGGCAGCGGCCCGACGCTGCTCCATGTCGAGCATGACAACAATCCTCGCGCCAATGAATGGCAGCGGCCGATCGTGGTCACGCCAACCGAGTATCGGCGCCTGACCCGCTATATCAGCGCCCGCTTCCACCTCGACGCGCGGGGCCGGACGGTTCCGCTGATCGGCCGCGGCTATGCCAACTGGGACATGTTCTACGAAGCCGATGGCGGCTACAGCTTCGTCCTCACCTGCAACGAATGGACCGGCCGCGCCCTTCGCGCCGCCGGCATCCGCACCGGTCTCTGGACTCCGTTCGAGCAAAGCATCATGTGGCGGCTCGATTGAGCGGACGATTGGCGTTAGAGAGACGACGCAAGCTGAAATAGGGGAGAGCAATGGCGAAGATTCTCGGCAATTTCCATCTGGCGCTGCTGATCGGCGTCGCCCTGCTTCTGGCGGCGATGTTCGGCCTCCACGCGGACGCGATGGACAAGACCTACTGGATCCAGTTCCTGCGCTATCTGCATGTGTTCGCAGGTATTTTGTGGATCGGGCTGCTTTATTATTTCAACTTCGTGCAGATCCCGACCATGCCCAAGGTGCCGGTCGAGCTGAAGCCGGGCGTCACCAAATATATCGCGCCAGCCGCCTTGTTCTGGTTCCGCTATTCCGCGCTGGCGACCGTGATTCTCGGCCTGCTGGTCGCCGAAATAACCTTGCCGGGCTATTCGCAGCGCGCGCTGTCGCTCGAGGACGGCGCCCGGACGATCGGCATCGGCATGTGGCTCGGCCTGATCATGGCGGCCAATGTCTGGTTCGTCATCTGGCCGAACCAGAAGCGGGCCCTTGGCATCGTCATTGTCGAGGACGACAAGAAGGCGAAGTCCGCGAGCCTTGCGATGATGGCCTCGCGCACCAACCTGATCCTGTCGCTGCCGATGCTCTATTGCATGGTCACCGGAGCGCATGTCGGCTGAGCGAGAGTGAGGGGAGCCGGAGGGTCCGGACCCTAGGGAACTGAACGGCGCGGTGACACTTTGATACAAGTTTGAACCGCGCCAAACACACTTGCGGGACACCGGGCGCAGAATAGGGCTGCTCATGCGTCGATTCGCCGCCCCTTTCTGCGCCCTGTCGCTGGCCGCCTGCACTACGGTCGGGCCCAATTACCGCGCCCCCGAGCCGAGTGCGCTCGCGGTTCCCGACACCTATTACACGCGGCCGGGGGAGGCCGCCCCGATTGATCTGGGGCGCTGGTGGGAGCGGTTCGACGATCCGCTGCTGACCCGATTGATCGACGAGGCCGGCGCCGGCAATCTCGATCTCGCGGTGGCGGCGACGCGGCTGACCCAGGCGCGTGAGTCTCTCGTCCAGGCCCGCGCCGGCCTTGTCCCGACCGTCGGCGCCTCGGCCGGCGTCGGCCGCAGCATTGGCGACGGCAATGACCGGACCAGCTTCAATGTCGGCGCCGACGCGGCCTGGGAGATCGATCTGTTCGGCCGAATCCGGCGCGGCATCGAGGCCGCCGGGGCCGATGCCGAAAGCGTCTATTTCGACCGCGAGGCGCTGCGCGTCGCGATCGCCGCCGAAGTCGCGACCAACTATATTCAGGCGCGGCTGGCCCAGGAGCGGCTCACGCTCGCCCGCGACACGCTCGGAATTGCCGACGACAACCTTCAGATCGCGCAGTGGCGGGTCCAGGCTGGCCTCGTCTCTTCGCTCGATTCGGAGCAGGCGCGCGCCGCCCGGGCGCAGACCGCCGCGAGCATCCCGAGCCTGGAAAGCAGCTTCGCGAGCAGCACCTACCGGCTCGCCGTCCTCACCGCCCGCGCGCCTGGGACACTGACCGCCGAGCTTGACCAGGCGAAGCCGATCCCGAACGGGCCTGCCGACGTCGCCGTCGGCATTCCCGCCGATACGCTCCGCCAGCGGCCCGATGTCCGCTCGGCCGAGCGCAGCCTTGCCGCGCAGACCGCGCGGATCGGGGTCGCCGAGGCGCAGCTCTATCCCGGCCTGAGGCTCTCCGGCAGTATCGGCACCGCCGCTTTCTCGCTCGGCGGCCTGTTCAGCGCGATCACCGGCAGCATCCTCGCCGGGATCGACCAGATTCTGTTCGACGGCGGCCGGCTGCGCTCGCAGCTGCGCTCGCAGCAGGCGGCGACAGAGGGTGCGCTCGCAACCTATCGCCAGTCGGTGCTGACCGCGCTCGAGGATGTTGAGAATGCGCTGGTCGCGTTGCGCACGGCGCGCGAGCGCCAGGTCCAGTTCCGCATCGCGTTCGACGCCGCGACCAACACCGCGATCCTCGCCCGCACCCAATATCGCGCCGGCCTCACCGACTTCCAGACCCTGCTCGAAGCCGAGCGTTCCTTGCTTTCGGCGCGCGACGGCATCGCCAACAGCCGCGGCGACGAAGCGCTCGCGCTGGTCCAGCTTTATCGCGCGTTGGGTGGCGGATGGGATCCGCTTACAGCGCCTGAGATCGGAACCCAGAGATGAACGACGTCAGCACCCCGGCGACCGTGAGCAACACGGCGACCCCGCCCGACCAGGACAAGCTCCAGGACTTCCTCGGCGCACCGCCGCCGCTACCCTGGTGGCGCCGGCCGACCTTCGTCGTCGCCGCGGTGCTGCTGCTCGGCCTGCTGTTCCTGCTTTCGCGCTGCTACACCGGCACCGCCGAGGGCGGCTATGCGACCGAGACCGTGCGCCGCGGCAATCTCACCGTCACGGTGTCGGCGACCGGCAATCTCCAGCCGACCAATCAGGTCGAGGTCGGCTCCGAGCAATCGGGGCTGATCACCCAGGTGTTCGTCGACAACAATGACCGCGTCACCGCCGGTCAGCCGCTGGCACGGCTCGATACCGCCCGGCTCCAGGACACGATCGTCCAGGCCCAGGCCGGGCTGGCTTCGGCGCAGGCCCAGGTCGCCACCGCTCAGGCCTCGGCCGCGCAGGCGCGCGCCAATCTCGCCCGGCAGGAGGAGGTCTTTCGGATCTCCGGCGGCCGCGTGCCTTCGGAAACCGAGCTCGACGCCGCGCGTGCGGAGAATCGGCGCGCCGTCGCCGGCGTCCGCGCCGCCGAAGCCTCGGTCTCGCAGGCGCGCGCCCAGCTCTCCTCGGCGCAGACCAACCTGTCCAAGGCGACGATCTATTCGCCGGTCAACGGCGTGGTGCTGTCGCGCCAGATCGATCCCGGCCAGACCGTCGCCGCTTCGTTCCAGGCGCCGGTGCTGTTCACCATCGCCGAGGATCTGTCGGCGATGAAGCTCGAAGTGCGGGTCGACGAAGCCGATGTCGGCGAGGTCCGCGACGGCCAGCGCGCCACCTTTTCTGTCGACGCTTATCCCGGCCGGACTTTTCCGGCGGTGGTGACCCGGGTCGACGTCGGCGCCAATGCTTCCGGGTCGACCAGCTCGGCGTCGAGCGCGTCCTCCTCCTCGGCGGGCAGCGTGGTCGCCTACACCGCCGTGCTCGCGGTCGCGAATCCCGATCTCGTGCTGCGGCCGGGGATGACCGCAACCGCCGAGATCGTCACCACCGAGCGCCGCGGCGTCCTGCTCGTCCCCAATGCGGCGCTGCGCTACTCGCCCGAGCGCGAGGCTGCCGCCGCGGCCCGCAACCAGGGCGGGATCACCAGCATGCTGGTGCCGCGCGGCGGCCGCGGCATGCGCGGCGGTGGTGGCAACCGGCCCGAGCGCGAGGTCACGATCGGCCGCGGCAGCCGGCAGACGGTCTATGTCCTCGGCGAGGACGGCAATCCACGCCCGATCCGGGTCGTCGTCGGTGAGAGCAACGGGTCGGAGACCGAGATCGTCGGCGGCGAACTGACCGAGGGTATGGAGGTCGTCACCGCGCGGCTCGCCCCCGGCCAGACCCAGCAGAAGAGCGAACGCCGGCGCGGCAACCGCCGCAATCGCGACCGCGATGGCGGTGACAATCCGCCCGCGGGCCCGACCGCACCCGCTGTTCCGGCCGCACCGCGATCCGGCGCGCCTGCACCGGCCGTCGGGCAGGCCCCCACCCGCACCGCACCCCAGGCTTCGGCGCCGGTCGCTGCCGGGGCAGCGGCGCCCGCCGAGCCGCGCGGCGATCGTCCGCGCTTTCGCGACATGAGTCCCGAGCAGCGCCGTGCCTATCGGGAGAGCCTGACCCCCGAGCAGCGCGCGCAGATGCGCGAGCGGCGGCGGCAGCGGCGGGAGGCGCGCGAGGCCGGGGAGGCGAGCCCGCCCGATGGAGAATGACCCGATCATCGCCATGCGCCAGGTCACCAAGACCTATGGCAGCGGCGCCACCGCGTTCCAGGCGCTGAAGGGTGTCGACCTCGACGTCGCCGCCGGCGATTTCGTCGCGGTGATGGGCCCGTCCGGATCGGGCAAGTCTACCGCGATGAACATCCTGGGCTGCCTTGACGTGCCGACCAGCGGCTCGTTCCGCTTCAAGGGCGTCCCGGTCGAGAGCCTCGATCGCGACCAGCGCGCTTTGCTGCGGCGCCGCTATCTCGGCTTCGTCTTCCAGGGCTTCAACCTGCTCGCCCGCACCCACGCCCTCGAAAATGTCGAGCTGCCCCTGCTCTATCGCGGCGAGGACAAGGCGAAGCGGCACGAAATGGGCATGGCCGCGCTCGAGAAGGTCGGCCTCAAGGACTGGTGGGACCATACGCCGGCCGAATTGTCCGGCGGCCAGCAGCAGCGGGTCGCGATCGCCCGCGCCATCGTCACCAATCCCGACGTGCTGCTCGCCGACGAGCCGACCGGCAATCTCGACAGCAGGACCTCGGTCGAGATCATGGAATTGCTGACCAGCCTCAACCGCGACGTCGGCATCACCGTGCTGATGGTCACCCACGAGCCCGACATGGCCGCTTATGCGCGCACCGTCGTCCATTTTCGCGACGGTCTCGTCGAGCGGGTCGATCAGGGGGCCCTGGTCTGATGTTCTTCACCACGATCATCCTCGCCCTGCGCGAAATCCGGCGGCACATGCTGCGCTCGTTCCTGACCACGCTCGGCATCGTCATCGGCGTCGCCGCGGTGGTGACGATGGTGACCCTGGGCAAGGGTGCGACAGAAGCGGTCGCCCAGCAGATTTCCAGCCTTGGCGCCAACATCCTCCAGATCCGCCCGGGTCAGGGATTCGGCCGCGGTGGCGGCGGGCCGCAGGCGCCCGACTTCACGATGGACGACGTCGAGGCGATCGAGGAGCAGATCGCCGGCGTCCGCGCGGTCGCGCCTCAGGCGCAATCCTCGGGCCTCGCGGTGCGCAACGCCGCCAATTGGCAGACGACGATCAACGGCACGACCAGCCAGTTCTTCACCGCGCAGCAATGGCAGCTGACCGACGGCCGGACCTGGACCGACGCCGAGGAGCAATCGGGCAAGGCGGTCTGCATCATCGGCACCACCGTCCAGCAGAATCTGTTCCGCGGCGACCAGGCGGTCGGCGAGCGCTTCCGCATCCGCGACCTGTCCTGCGAGGTGATCGGCACCTTGTCGTCGCGCGGCCAGGGCGGGTTCCAGGATCAGGACGATGTCGTGATCATGCCGATCAAGGCGGTCCAGCGCCGCTTCTCCGGCAATCGCGACATCCGTTTCATCATGGTCGCGGTCGACGATGCCTATGATACCGCGTCGGTGCAGACCTCGATCCAGGAATTGCTGCGCGAACGCCGTCATGTCGGCCGCGGCGAGGACGACAATTTCAACATCTTCGACACCCGCCAGATCTCGGAGACGCTGCAGGGCACGACCCGGATCCTGACCGCGGTAATGGGCGCGGTCGCCGCGGTCAGCCTGATCGTCGGCGGCATCGGGATCATGAACATCATGCTCGTCTCGGTGACCGAGCGCACCCGCGAGATCGGGATCCGGCTCGCGATCGGCGCGGTGGCGAGCGAGGTGCTGATGCAGTTCCTGGTCGAGGCGGTGGTGCTCGCCTGCCTCGGCGGCCTGATCGGACTGCTGCTCGCCTTGATCGCGACCTTCTTCCTGGCGCCGGTCATCCAGGTGCCGTTCCTGTTCGATCCCCAGATCAACCTGATCGCGTTCAGCGTCTCGGCGCTGATCGGCATCGTCTTCGGCTATTTTCCCGCGCGGCGCGCCGCCGCCTTGAACCCGATCGACGCGCTCCGGCACGAATGACCTAAACGGCGGCCGTGCGGCCGCCTTACCAGAGTCCGGGAATGAAGCGGGAGCGCACCCGCGCGGCATAGTCCGTATAGCCGTCGAGCTCCGCACGCAAAGTGCGCTCCTCGAGCACCGCCCGCCAGGCGATGGCGAGGACGAACAGGGCCGAGACGGCGAGGCCCCACCAGGAACCGAGCAGCAGCGGCAGGCCGGCGAACAGCAGCAGGCTGCTCGCATACATCGGGTGGCGCACGATCGCATAGGGGCCGGTGTCGATCACTTTCTGGCCCTGCTGGATCTTCACCACCGGCGCGGCGAACGCATTCTCGCGAAAGGTCCACCAGACCCCGAGCATGTAGAGCGCCACCGCCGCGCCGCCGAGCAGCTGAAGCCAGAACGGGACCGCGCGGAAGCCGGTGCGGCCCGCGTCCCAGCCCATGAAGACGAGCCAGCCGAAAAAGGCCGGCACGACGAGCAGCAGGAAGACCCGATCCCAGGGCCTTACATCGCGCGGCGCCGGCGCGCTCATCCGCTCGCGCAGCAGGCTCGGGCTGTGCCGGAAAAGCCAGGTCGTGATCGCGCCGCCGCCGATCCCGAACAGAGCGACGAAGGCCCAGGCACCGGGATAAGCGAGCGTGCCCGCCGGCCACAGGATCAGCAGCGCGATCGCCGCCGTCCATGTCAGCAGCTGGATCAGGATCTTTGCCATTCGCATCGACATAGGCCTTGCCGAAGGATGTTTGCAGAGGGTCGGTCGGCGCCGACCGCTTATTGCTAACGGACCGGCGGAGCCTGGGGTCCGGGCGTCTTCGTCTGTTCAGCCCCGCGCCGCTCGGCTAGCGTCGCGCCGTCCGCGGGGGAGCGCGATGGAATATTCCGAATTCATGTCGGCAATTGCCCGCCTCGACCCGCTGGAATGGGCCGCCGCCGCGCTCGGGCTCGTCAATGTCGCGCTCATCGTTCGCCGCAGCGTCTGGAACTATCCGTTCGGCCTCGCGATGGTGTCGCTCTACTTCTTCGTCTTCTTCGAGGCGCGGCTCTACAGCGACGCGCTGCTCCAGATCTTCTTCTTTGTCGTTCAGCTCTACGGCTGGTGGAATTGGCTGCGCGCCAGGCGGGCGGCGGGTGAGATCAGGGTCCTGACGCTGACGCCGCGCGCGCGATTGCTATGGATCGGCGGGATCGTCGCCGCCAGCACGATCTGGGGGCTGGCCATGGCGCGCTACACCAACGCCGCGGCGCCGATGATCGACGCCGCGATCGCCGGGACGAGCATCGCCGCGCAGATCCTGATGGCGCAGCGCCGGATCGAGAATTGGCTGCTCTGGATCCTGGTCGACGCGATCGCGATCGGCCTGTTCGCAAGCCGCGGCCTCCATGCGACCTCGGTGCTCTACGCCTTGTTCCTGCTGCTTTCGATCGCGGGGCTGATCGGCTGGGCGCGGGCGCTGCGCGGGATCCGCCCGGCATGAGGCGCGGCTTCGTCCTCGGCAAGTTCATGCCGCCGCATCTCGGTCATGTCATATTGTGCGAGACGGCGCGCCGGCTGGTCGACGCGCTTACCATCCTCGTCTGTGCGCTGCCGGACGACCCGATTCCCGGCGCGCTGCGGCTGGCCTGGATGCGCGACCTGTTTCCGCAATGCCGCGTGGTCGGCGAGGATGCGCTGCTGCCGCAGGCGCCTGAGCAGCATCCCGATTTCTGGCCGATCTGGCGCGAGGTCGCGCGGCGGGCGCATCCCGAGCCGATCGACCTGGTTTTTGCCGGGGAGGATTATGGCGCAAGACTCGCCGCCGAGCTCGGCGCGGAATTCCTGCTGATCGGCCCGCATACCTACCCCGAGCTCTCGGGCACCGCGGTTCGGGCCGACCCATGGGGGCACTGGCGGCAGCTTCCGCCGAATGTGCGCGCCCACTTCGCCCAGCTGATCTGCCTGCACGGGCCGGAAAGCACCGGCAAGAGCACGCTGTCCGCGCCGCTCGCCGCCCATTTCGGCACGATCTGGGTGCCCGAATATGGCCGCGTCCATTGCGAACAGAGGGGCTTTGACCTCGACGCCGCCGGCCTGACCACGATCGGCCAGACGCAGACGGCAATGACCCGGGCGGCCATGCCCTGGTGCAACCGGCGGCTGATCGTCGACACCGACGCGCTGACCACCGCCGCCTGGTCGATCATGCTGCTCGGCCATGTGCCGGACGAGGTGTTCCGGGGTCTGCCGCTTGCCGACCTCTATCTGCTCACCGACATCGACATTCCCTGGGAGGATGACGGAATGCGTTATTTCCCCGATCCGGCCGATCGCCAGCGCTTCATGCGCGCCTGCGAGCAGGTGCTCGAGCAGGCCGGCGCGAACTGGGTGCGGGTCAGCGGTGGCGTCGAGCAGCGCTTCGCTCAGGCGGTGGCGGCGATCGAAGCTCTCGGTAAGCCGGGCGCGACGCGAGAATAAGGCTGGCGTCGAGGCCGCGCTGATGCCAGATCGCGCGCGGAAAGGCGGTCATGTTCAACACCCGTGCCGACATTTTCGAGGAGCGTGCCGATCTCTACGATGCGGCGATCGCGCGAGTCCCGCACGCGCGCCGCGCCGAGTTCGCGCTGGTGCTCGACCCGCTGCCGTTGCGGGCCGGCTTCCGGCTCGCGGATCTGGCCGCGGGCGGCGCTTATCTGTGGCCGCCGTTGCGCGGCCTGGGCATCGACTATGTCGCGGTGGAGCCGACCCGTGCGTTTTTCGATCGCATCCCGGACGAGCAGGGCATTACCGCTCTGTGCCGCCCGATCGGCGCGACCGGGCTCGCCGATGCCAGCGTCGATGCCGTCGTCAGCCTGGCCTGCCTGCACCATGAGCCGAGCCTGGCGCCGGTCTTTACCGAATTCCGTCGCATTCTCCGGCCAGGCGGGCTCGCGGTGATCGTCGACGTCGAAGCGGGAACCGCAAACGCCGACTTCCTCAACACCTATGTCGCGCAGCACAATCCGATGGGCCATGACGGCACCTTCTTCGACGGGAATACGGCGGCGCTGCTCGCCGCGGTCGGCTTCGACATCGTCGAGGATCGCGTCCACGACATTTCCTGGGTGTTCGACGACCGGGAGACGATGGGCGCGTTCCTTCGCTCCTTGTTCGGTGCCGTCGAGGCCACGCCGGCCGAGATGGCGTCGGCAGCGGAAACGCGCCTCGGCATCACCGACCATTCTGACGGAATCGCGCTCAGCTGGCCGCTGCGGCGGCTGATCTGCCGATAGAGCATCGTGCCGAAAAGTGGGAACCGGTTTTCGGCAATAACGATGCGGTAACAAAGACTTAGAGCAGCGATCTCGACATCGGGATCGCTGCTCCAGGCGGTCGAGCCGGGGCTTCTTCCCGGGCGGCCAACGGCGCCAGGCCAGCGATCGCACGGCTGAACGCGGCAAGACCCAACAGGTCCTGCGCTTTGGCCCGCGCTCGGCGCCGCATCGGCTCGAACGCCGCCGGATCCGCGGCCAAAGCAGTGAGATGGTCGGCTGCTGCAGCGACGTCGGCGTCCGCCCAGACCTGATCGCTGCCATAGACACGGTGCGGGTCGATGGCTTCGATCAGGCGGAACGGCACCAGCAGGGCGCTGGACTCGTCCATATAATCGAGATTGCCGGACCAGGCGGTCGCGATGACCGGGACGCCGGCGAGCATCGCTTCCGCCATGCCAAGGCCAAAACCTTCCGAGTGATGGAGCGAAAGAAAAACGTCCGCGCTGGCGACGAGATCGAGCCGTTCGTCATCTCCCAGCCTGCGCTCGTCGATGCGGATGTTCGTCGCGCCGCCGATCGCGTCGCGCAACTTCTCAATCTCCTCGGGACGCTGGTCGGCGTCGACGCATTTCACGATCAGCAGCCGATCGCCGGCATCGCCAAAAGCGCGCCGAAAGGCGCGGACCGCCGCGACCGGATTCTTGCGCGGACAGGACACGAAACTGAACATGATGAGTACGGTGAAGGCATCACCCATGTCGAAATCGGCGCGCCGCGCGGTGCCGACGGGCGCCAGCGCCACGGGATGCGGCACGACATGGATCGGCTTCGAGGTGAAGGGCCTCACCGCGTCGGCGACGAAGCGGCTCGGCGTCCAGACCTCGTCGACCTCATCGAGCGCGGGAAGCCAGCGATCGGGGATGCGCAGCAGCTCCCACGCCCAATAGCCGATGATCCGTTTTCCCCTCAGCCGCCCCCGGTCGAGCATGGCCAAAGCAAGGGCGAGATTGTCCGGGTTGAAGTGGAGAATGACGGTGCCTGGGCCCCGCTCGAGCAGCGGCGGCTGTGGCGGGGTCGATGGCGAGCCGGCCAGGAGTTCGGAGACATCGACGCTCCGCACGTCGTAGCCGAGCGCGGCGAACCCCCGGCCGGCGAGCCGCCCGCCCTCGCCAATTCCCGAGAGCGTCGCGAGGGGGCCGACCACGCAGACCGGCTCGACGGCGGGAGCGTCGAGCGCCAGCGAGGCGCGTCCGCGCGCCAGCATGACATCGAGCGCAGCCTGCCGGAATGGCCGAGGCAGACGGCGCCAAATGCTCCGGCGCAGCGCGCGCGACCAGCTATTGCCGAGCGGGGCCCAACCCAGCGACCGTTGTCGTGACGGATCGAAGAATGACGCGCCATCGAGGATTTCGTCCGTCAACCGTCAAACTCCCCCCGGAATTCGCTGAGCCGGCGCGCCCGCCGAACGTAGATGCCGATCACCGCATGGCGTCGAGCTTCGCCCTCACCCATCGCAGCGGGGCGGTGATCCGCCAGGAGTGGCTGCCGAGCAGGGCTTCGATGTCGAGGTCGTTCGAGCGCCGGATCGCCTCGGCCGCGTCCTGCATGCCGGCGCGGGCGGTAGACAGATAGCGGAGCAGCGTCTCACGCGTCCGCTCGACATCGCTCGCATTGCTCAGATGATGCCGGACCGGTTCCGTCGGGCCGAGCACGCCGCTTATGTCGAAGAACGCAAGCGGCTGCTCCTCGCAGCTCACCACCATCAGCCGATCGTCCGGACCCAGGGCGATCCCCTTGGGGCCGCCTTCCTGGGGATTGTAGTTGCCGCGCTTGAAGACCGCGTCGCTGACGACCGGAATCGACTTGACCGGGTCGCGGTCCCCCGCCCAATCCCCGTCCTCGCTCTTGAAAATGTGGACGAGCGGCGTGCCGGCATCCGCGACGAGGAGGGACATCTCGTCCGCGGCGAACCGCAATCCGTGCGGATAGCGGATGCCGCCCAGTACGCCGTGTGGTGCGCCGGCGCCGTTCAGCAACTCGCCATTGCGGTAAAGGAAAACATTATGATGGCCGTGGTTGCTGACGGCGATCCAGCGGCCGGAGGGGCTCAGGGCGATGCCGTCCGGCACTTCGATCCCGTCGTCGAGCAGAATCTCGCTGGTGACAACGGCATAATTGTCGCGCTGGTCGACGAGAAGCCGGGTGACGTGGTGCACGTAATTGTTGCACACCAGCAGCTCGAAGAGCCCCATGCCCACCGGCGAGACCGAAATCGAGCCCGGCGTCTTTACCAGATCGGCATCATCGCCGCCGATCGACCGCACCGGTTCGAGCTTCACCCGTGTTGCCGGCGGCCGACCCTGCGGCAGCGCGAAGATCGTGATCTGTCCCGCACGATTGGCGATGGCCAATGTCCAATCGTCGATCCAGGCCGCGCCGTGCGGATATCGCAATGCCGCCGATGCGACCTCGAGGAAGCCGGTCAGCGCGACCCGCGGCCGCTCGGCATCCAATGCGATTTCGAGGTCGAGGATCAGGAGCCGATTCCGGCGCAGGCCGACCAGCACGAGGCGTCTGCCGTCCGGAGAAAATTGCGCGTCTTCGGTGCGGCCGAGCCGCGCGATCGCGGCGCGCACGTCCTCGTTCGCGGTGAACGCGATCTGCAGGTCCGATCCGATCTCAGAGGCCGCCACGGCGCTCTCCCGGCTGAGCGGCGACTACATTAGATACGAATGGATCGAGTGCAACCGGCCTTCTCAATCGCCCAGGCTGACAATCGAACTCGAAGCCGCCATGTGCAATTGGCGGCGGACCTTATGGGTAAGGCCGGACGCCGTCGTCCGCCATGACGACGAAGAGTGTAGCCTGCTCGCCGTCCGGCGTGCGATAGTCGCTCCGAACGCGCATGAGCAGCCGGTCGACAAAAGCCGCGGGCGCAAAGGCGACGACGCATCCGCCGAATCCGGCCCCCGTCATGCGCGCGCCGCCGACCTGATCGAGGACCTGCGCCATGAGCGCGGCAAGCCGGTCTATCTCCGGCACAGTGATCTCGAAATCGTTGCGCATCGAGGCGTGGGACGCTGCCATCAGCCGGCCGACCGCCGCCAGATCTCCTGACTCCAGCGCCTCCGCCGTCGCCAGCACGCGCGCATTCTCGGTCACGACGTGCCGCGCGCGGCGCAGCAGCAATGGGTCGAGGCCGGCGGCGTCCCGTTCGAGGCCACGGTGATCGAGGTCGCGCAGCGCGGCGACTCCGAAATGGCGCGCGGCCTCCTCACACTGGCGGCGGCGGTCGTTATAGGCGCCATCGGTGTTGGCGCGGCTTATTCCCGAATGGGCGATGACGATCGCGCAGTCGCCTGGCAGCGCGATCGGGCGGATGGCCAGCGTCCGGCAATCGATCAGCAAAGCGTGCCCGGCCTTGCCGCGCGCCGCGACGAGCTGATCCATGATGCCGCAGGCGCAGCCGACGAACTCATTCTCGGCGCGCTGGCCGATGCGCGCCAGCTCGGTCGCGTCCAGCTCGAGGCCGGACAAAGTCGCCAGCGTATCGGCGACTGCGACTTCGAGCGAAGCCGACGACGACAAGCCCGCACCCTGAGGAAGGTCGCCTGCAATCGCGAGCTGGGCGCCGCTCAGGCGATGTCCGTCGGCAGAGAGCATCGCCGCGACGCCGCGGACATAGTTCGCCCAGGTCTTGCCCGAACGCTCGATCGGGGCATCGAGGGCGAACGTATCGACCTCGTCATGGTCGGCCGAAACCGTGACGATCCGGGCTTCCGGCAGCGGGCGGGCGGCGATCATCGTCGTCCGGTCGATCGCGCAGGACAGCACGAAGCCGTCATTATAGTCGGTATGCTCGCCGATCAGGTTCACCCGGCCGGGCGCCGAGAACCAATGGCCGGGCGTACCGCCGAAGGCGTTGGCGAAGGCGTCGTCCGCAGAGTGCCGGAGCAGGGGATTCATCGCCGGCCGGATCGGTAGAGCCGGGCGCCGGCCTCGCGCAGCTGCGCCGCCGCCGCCTCGGGAGTCAGGTCGCGCTGCGCTTCGGCGAGGAGCTCGAAGCCGACCATGAACTTGCGCACCGCCGCCGAGCGAAGCAGCGGCGGATAGAAATGGGCGTGGAGCTGCCAGCCCGCCGGATCCGCCGCGCCGAAGGGGGCGCCGTGCCAGCCCATCGAATAAGGAAAATGGGTCTGGAAGAGATTGTCGTAACGGATCGCGACCTCGCTCAGGATCTGCGCCAGCGCGTCGCCGTCGCCGTCGCCGAGGTCCGGCAGGCGCGCGATCGGGAAGCGCGGCAGCAGCAGGATCTCGAACGGCCAGGCCGCCCAGAACGGCACCAACGCGACCCAGCGCCCGTTCGCGGCGACGACGCGCTCGCCCCGTTCGATCTCGCGCTCGGCGACGTCGAGCAGCATCGGCCGACCGTGGCGCACGTGCCAGGCGCGTTGTCGGTCGCCCTCGACGGCGATCTCGTCCGGAACGAAGTCGGTCGCCCAGATCTGGCCGTGCGGGTGCGGGTTCGACGCGCCCATCATCGCGCCCTTGTTCTCGAAGATCTGGACGCAGCAATATTCGCCGCCGAGGGCTGCCGACTGCTCCGTCCATAGGCGGACGACCGCGCCGATTTCGGCGACCGGCAGATCGGCGAGCGTTGCGCCATGATCCGGCGCGTAACAGACCACCCTGGCCGTGCCGCGGACCGCCGACGCAGCGAGGAGCTCATCGCCGGAATCCGATGGGGTCGAAGCCTTCGACGACAGCGCCGGATAATCATTGTCGAAGACGAACGGGCCGACATAGTCTGGATTGCGCTTTCCCGAGGCCCGGAGGTTGCCGGGACAGAGGTAGCAGCCCGGATCATGCGCCGGCAGCCGGGGCTCCTGCGCCGGCTCGCGCTGTCCCTGCCAGGGCCGGCGCATTCGATGCGGTGAAACCAGCACATGCCGCCCGGCGAGCGGATTGAAGCGACGATGCGGCCGCTCCCACGTCGGTTCGCTCATAATGTTGTTCCCGACAGCCGGGAGGAGAAAGCCGGGAGCATTGTCCCGTCGCCGAGCGGCTGAGCGACGCCTGTCGGATTGAAGAGATTGACGATCCCGTCGGCCTGCTGGACGATGCAGGGCCCATCGCCGCCAAGGTCGGAAAAACGGCATTCTCGGATCGGCAGATCGAGCAGGCCGGCGAACAGGCTCGCCCGCTGCTCGGTCAGCTCGTCCAGCCTGTCGCTGGTCATCAGCACGCCGCCTGACAGGCCGGCGAACAGCGCCAGCGAGCGGACCTGCACGTCGTCGAGCTCGTGGAAGCGGCTGCGGAGCAGGACGCAGTCGGGATCGGCCTGCCACAGGATGTTGGAGGCATGGTTGCGCGTCAGCTGGTCTCTGAACAGGCTTTCGGCCGATCGCTCGCCGCGCCAGGCGACGCCGCTGTCGCGGCCGATGCGTATCCCGTCCACGAAGCCGACCGAAGCCCAGAGCGGACAGCCGCAGCCGAGCCAGAGCGCGTCGCCAATCTCCTCCCGGATCAGCGCCGCCATCCGTCGCCAGATGGCAACGCGCGACAGGCCGGCCTCGTGCCAGACCGCGTGATCGGGGCCGTGCTCGCTGCCGAAATGCATGAAATCGGTCTTGAAATAGCCGCAGCCCCAATCGCGGCGCCAGGTGCGGAAGACCTGGCGGATATAGGCTTCGGCATCGGGGTGGGTGATGTCGAGGATGTAATATTCCTCGCTGCGCTTGGCCCAGCGATACTCGCCGTAGAATTTCAGCTCCGCAAGCGGCGCGCCGGTCGCACGCTCGCGAACCACCCAGTCGGGATGCTCGGCGAACAGCCGGCTGCGGTTGCCGACCATGAACGGCGCGATCCATAGGCCGGGCGTGAAGCCCGCGCCGGCGATCTCGGCAAGGAGCGGCTTCAGGCCGTTCGGGAATTGCAGCTTGAACTCGAGCCAGTCGCCCATTTCGGGAGTAAAGCCGTCGTCGATCTGGAAGATTTCGAGCGGAACGCCGTGACTGTCGCGAAAGGCAGCCGCGGCGGCGAGATGCTCGCGGAGGACCGTCTCGTCGATCGACGTATAGAGGCTGTACCAGGAGCACCAGCCGGTGATCCGCCGCGCGGGAATGCGCGGCGCCATTGGCGACGCGTCCGCAACCAGTCGCGACCAGCGGCGAAGGCTGTCCTCGACATCGTCGCCGTCGAACAGCAGCAGGGTCTCGCCGGAGGCCGCCCCGGTGCGGTCGAGCAGGGTTTCCGTGTCGATCGTCATCGCCTCGGCTGTCCCACCGAAGCGGAACCGGGTCTGGAACCGGTCATGCCGCTCATAGCCGAGCACGACCGCGCCGCCGCGGTTCCTCGGCAGCAGGGCAGTCGTCGCGAACCCGAGCGTCGGTGCCTGGGCAGGCGGCCCGTCACCGGCCGGTGTTCCCGGCGCGACGAAGAAGCTGCCGTCCCAGCTCTGATAGCCGTTGCGCAGATAGCGGCCTACGCCGGTCACGCTCGTGAAGCGCAGGCCGAGGCTGTCGATCGACCGCTCGTCCTCAAGGCGCAGGTGCAGGCGGAGCGGCGTGCCGCGTTCGATGTCGAGCACGATACGGCCGCGATCGAGCGGCCAGATGATGCGGTCGCCGCCGATCTCGGCCGGCCCGTGCGGCGGCACCGCGCCGTCGATCAGCGGCGCGAGGCCGGCGAGCGTTACGCCGCGCGCATGGAAACGGAACGTGACGGGATCAACTTCCACGGTTCAGCTCCAATGGGCGGCGCTCATCGGCCGAGCGGCGCGCGGCGAGCGCGAGTCGGAGCGTCGCCGCGCCTTCGGACAGCGGAATGTGAGGCGGGCGGCGCTCGCGGATCGCGGCGGCGACGTCGGCGAGCTGCGCGACGAAAGGATCGGTGTCGCCGGCCACGGTTTCGCTCTCAAAAGGTTCGCGGGTGCGCGTCAGAACCGCATCGTTCCATCCGGTGAAACGGCCGGTCATGCGCTCGGCGTAGACCGCCCAGTCCTTGTGCCAGACGCCGGGGACGGCGATGTTGGACGCATCGAGCGTCGCTAGCCGGCCGTCGTCCCAGCCGAAGATCATCGCCGAGACGTCCTCGATATCGTAACCCGGCAGGTCGCGATGGAAGAGGTTGGCGCGGCGCACATAGACGCTGTCCGGCTCGCCCATCAGGTGGCGGATCAGGTCGATCTGGTGGATCGCCTGTTCGAGGATCTGGCCGCCCGACAGCGCCTCGCGGGGCCACCAGTGGGCGTGGAGCGCGTTGCAATGATAGCTTCCCGCATAGAGTCCGACCGGACCGGTATCGAGCGCGCGCCATCGCATGACCGCATCGCCGAACCGGTACATGAAGCCGATCGCGGCGACGATCCCGGCCGCCTCGGCGGCTTGCACCATCCGCTCCGCCGCCGCCATTTCAAGCGCGATCGGCTTTTCAACGAGCAGGTGGATCCCGCGCGCGGCCGCCCGCTCGATCTCGCCGGCGCGCATATAAGGCGGCAAGGTCGCGATCAGCAGGTCGAGCCGGGCCTCGTCGAGCATCAGGTCGAGATCGACATAGCAAGCGCCGCCATGGCTTGCGGCGAACGCCGCGGTGCGCTCCGGGTCGCGGCCGCAGCAGGCGACGAGCTCCAGCTCTTCCGTCAGCACCGCGACCGCGCCGGCGTGCCGCGCCCCGATATTGCCGCAGCCGAGCAGGCCGACGCGCAGGCGAGTCATGCGCCGCTTCCGAAGTCGAGCATGGCTTGCAGCATCCCCGGCTCGCCGCGGTCGAGCCGCTCGAACAGTTCGGGCGCGGCGTCGAAGGGCGCGGCGTGGCTGATCAGCGGCAGGAGGTTCAACACGCCCTCATGCTGCAATTCGATCGCGGTCCGCCATAGCCTCGGCCGCGACCAGCGATGGCTCGCCTCGGGGGCAACGCCGGAGATTTGCGAGCCGATCAGCTGGACGCGATTGAGATGAAATTCCGCGCCGAATTCGAGCCCGCGCAGGTCGCCCTGGAAGAAGCCCATCACGACGACGCGCGACGAATAAGCCACGGCGCGGATCGCGTCGGCGAGCGCCGGTACCGCGCCCGAGACCTCGATGCAGGCGTCCGCGCCACGCCCGCCGGTCATGGCCTTGATCGCTTCGGCCGCGCCCGCCGGGCCGGGGTCGAGCGCATCGTGCGCGCCCAGCGCCAGCGCCGTCTCCCGGCGGGCCGGATTGGGATCGACCCCGATCACCCGCGCGCCCGAGGCGCGCGCCACCTGCGCGACGATCTGGCCCGGCGTGCCGAGGCCGAACACCGCCACCGTGTCGCCGAGTCTGAGCTGCGCGTCATGGACTCCGTTCAGCGCCACCGCGCCGATATGGGAGAAGACGCCGATCCGCGCGTCGGCGCCTTCCGGCATCAACCGGGTGCGGGCCTCATCGGCGGCCATGACGTGGTGGCTGCGGTGATGCCACGCGCCGTAGATCCGCTGTCCGGGTTGCAGATCGCCCGCCTCAGTGCCGACCTCGACGATCTCGCCGACCTCCTCGTAGCCGAGATTGCGGACGGGATAGGGCCAGCTCGGCGCTTCCTCGGCCAGAAACAGCCGTTGCGACTCGTCGAAGCGGCGGTTCATGAACGGGTTGGTGCCGCGATAGAGCGTCAGTTCGGTACCGGCGCTGATCCCGGAAAAGAGCGTGCGAATGCGAACCTGGCCGGGTTCGAGCGACGCATCGGGCATGTCCTCGAACACAAGGGTATGCGGCGCGGTGAGAATAAGGCCCTTCACGCCGCCACCGCATTGGCGAGCACCGCCTGCCGGGTCGTCTCGCGCATCGCCATGAGGATCGCGACCGCGACGACATAGGCGCCGGCCATCGAGGTCATGCCGATCGCCAGGCCGAAGCTCTCGCCGAGCCAGGCGACAAACAGCGGCGTCAGGCCGGCGCCGAAAAAGCCGATCATCGTCATCATCCCGACCGCGGTGGCCCGTGCATGCGGCGGCACGACATCGTGCATCGCGGCGTAGATGCAGCCGTCGAACAGGCCCTTGCCCACGCTCGTCGCCAGCAGGACGATTCCGACCATCGCCGCGGTCGTCGCCCACAGCAAGGGCAGCAGCAGGATCGCCGCCGCGCCGAGGCCGATCGCCAGGGTGTAGAAGCGGCCGATCGGCGTGCGCTTGGCGAGCGTGTCGGCGAGCAGCCCGCCGAACGGCACGGTCAGGAAGCCGGCGATTTGGATCGACGCAGCGCCGTAGAAGGCGGCCCCGCCCAGGCTCAGCCCGAGCTCGTCATGGACGAAGGTCGGCGCCCACACCGTCACTCCGGTCGAGGCGCCGGTGCCGAGGAAGAAGATCACGCACAGCATCAGCGCCGGCTTGATCCGCAGCACCACGCCCAGCGGCTCCTCGTTTTCGTCCCGTTCCGCGGCGGTGTGGCGGATCGGGGCGTCGAGCAGCAGCTTCAGGAGCACGGCGCAGACGATGAAGCCGAACAGGCCGAAGATCAGGAACGGCGCGCGCCAGCCGAGCTGGTCCGCGATGAGCCCGGCGACAAGCGCGCCGATGCCGGCGCCGCCGAACACCGCGGTCTGATGCAGCGACAGCGCGCGGCCGCGCATCGCCGGCTTGTGCCAGTCGCCGATCAGCGCCGTCGCGGTCGGATAATAGGTCGCCTCGCCGAGCGCGACGAAGCCGCGCAGCGCGAGCAGCATCGCGAAGCCGGTGGAGAGCGAGACCAGGCCGGTCGCCAGGCTCCAGAAGGCGAGCCCGTAGATGATCACCCGCGACCGGCGGCTGCGGTCGCCCAGCCGCCCCGACAGGAAAGCCGCGACCGCATAGATCCAGAAGAAGATCGAATTGAGCAAGGCGAGCTCGGTCGCGCTGAGCCCGAACTCGGCGCGGATCTGCGGCATCACGGTGAAGAGGATCGAGCGGTCGGCGGCGTTGAGGAAGGCCACCATCCAGAGCAGGCCGACCAGCAGCCAGGGATAATAAGCGCCGGCGGTTCGCGGCGGGGGTGCTGCCATGGCCTGCTCGGTGCTCATCTTGCCTCCCTCATCCTTGCGGTCCGCCGATCAGGATCGCGCGGAAATCGTTGACGTTGGTCAGCGTCGGGCCGGTGACGACGAGGTCGCCGATCGCCTTGAAGAATTGATAGGAATTGTTGCGCTGGAGGCAGGCGGCCGGATCGACGCCGATCGCCCGGGCGCGCGCCAGCGTGTCGGGTGTCACGATCGCGCCGGCCGCATCCTCGGTGCCGTCGATCCCGTCCGTATCGCAGGCGATCGCAGAAATATCCGGCGCGCCGTCGAGCGCGATCGCCAGGCCGAGCAGATATTCGAGGTTGCGGCCACCGCGGCCCGAGCGATTGACCACCGTCACGGTCGCCTCGCCGCCGGAAATGATCGCGCGTCGCTGGCCGTCGGCGGCGAGCCGCTTGGCGAGGGCGGCGTGGCTCGCGCCGAGATAGCGGGCCTCCGCCTGGAGGTTGTCGCCGAGATCGGTGACGAGATAGCCTTTGGCGCGCGCGCAGTCGGCGGCGGCGGCAAGGGCATCGCGCGCGCGGGCGATGATCAAGGTCTCGCCGCCGGCCAGGCCGAGACTGTCGGCAGCAGGGGTTTCGTTGGCCGGATCAGCGAGCGCCGCGGCGACCGCGGACGGAGTCTTGATGCCGTAACGGGCCAGAATCTCGCGCGCCATATCGAGCGTGGTCTCGTCGGCCACGGTGGGCCCCGACGAGACGAAGGAGGGATCGTCGCCAGGAACGTCGGAGATGATCCAGGTCGTCACCCGCGCCGCCCGCGCCGCGACCGCCAGCCGGCCGCCCTTGATCGCGGACAAATGCTTGCGGACGCAATTGATCTCGGCGATCGTCGCGCCGCTGTGGAGCAAAGCGCGGGTCAGGCCCTGCTTGTCGGCGAGCGTGATCCCGGGCGCCGGGGCGGCGAGCATCGCCGATCCGCCGCCGGAAAGCAGCACCAGCAACTGATCGCCGCGCTCGAGTCCGCGCGCAATTTCCACCGCCCGTTCCGCCGCGCGCACGCTCGAATCGTCCGGAAAGGGATGGCCGGCCTCGATCAGCTCGACGCCGTTGAGCGCACCGCTCGGTTCGGGCGCGTGCCCATAGCGGGTGACGACGAGGCCGGGCAGCGGACGTCCAGCGCGCAACTGCGCCACCCGCATCATGTCGGCCGCCCCTTTGCCGACCGCGATCGTCATCAACCGGCCATGGGCAGCGACCGGGAGGGCGGGCGGCATCGCGACCTCGGCCGAAACGGCGCGGACCGCGCAACCGAACAGCTCGCTCAAGATACCGCGGCTGGCAATATGGAGCGCAAGGTCCGCCTGCTCGGTCGTCACCAGCTCATTCCAATTCCCCTCCGCAGCCCGCCCGCGTCGGCGACAAGGCTGCGACGCGCGGCGGAGAAGGCAAAGGCTTGAATTTCGGAACCGTGCGTTCCGACGAGCGCAACAATCAGTGGATGTCCCAGGTCAGAGTCGGGCGCAGATGCTCGACCAGGAAATCGATCAGGGTTCGGACCCGCACCGGCACCGCCTTCGGATCCGCGAACAAGGCGAAAAAGCTGACGTCGGAGGTTTTCCATCCGGGCAGCACTTCGATCAGCTGGCCCTTCGCCAGGTCATGCTTGCAAAGAAAGGCCGGCAAATCGGCGATGCCGAGCCCCGAAACCGCCGCCTGGCGAAGCAGCAGCAGATCGTTGCAAATGAGCTTGGGGGTGAATTCGACGGTAACGTTCTGGTCGTCCCTGTGGAGGGTCCAACGATGCCGGCGGTCGACCGTGCCGGTCGCCAGCAGGTCGAAGCGGGGCAGCTCCGCATAGCTTTGCGGCACGCCCTTGCGCTCGAAATATTCCGGCGCGGCGAAGGCGCCGCAGCCGGTGGTGCCGAGCTTGATCGCGACCAGGCCGGAATCGGCCAGCGGTCCGACGGCGAGCGCCATGTCGAAGCCGCTGCGCAGCAGGCCGACGGCATCGTCGCTGAGCACGCTCACCAGGCGGACGTCGGGATAGAGTTCGAGAAACTGGGCAAGCAGCGGCCCGACCAGGCTTTGGCCAAGGACATAGGGGATCGCGATCCGCACCACCCCCTGGGGATGATGCTGCCGGCTTTGCATCGCACGCTCGCCGTCGCGCAGCACGCCGATCGAGCGCAGGCAATATTCGAAGAACAGGGCGCCGTCCTGGGTGACGGTCACCGCGCGCGTGGTGCGGTGGAGCAATTGAGTGCCGAGATGCTCTTCGAGCCGGGTAACGCGGCGGCTGACGGTCGACTTCGGCAGGCCCAACAGCCGGCCGGCCCTGGTCAGGCTCTCGGTCTCGACGACCTTCGTGAACACCATGAGATCGCCGAGATCGAGCAACGCCTTCCCTTCGACTGCAAAGCCTAGGGACCAAACTCAATCAGGAGATGAGCCGTGATCGGCCGGAGAAGGCGGCTGGGTAGGAGAGATCCGCAGGACGGACCAGGATGTCCGTCCAAGGAGCTCGACGCCCCCAGCATGAACAGGCCGCCATGCCCCCGGCATGGCTGCGAACATCCGGGGGATGTTCGCACCTGTTCATTTCTCCGGCCGACCGCATAGCGGCGGGCTGTCCTCTGTCGCCTGGGCAGCGTCGCTGCGTCGGTCACGATGCATCGAGCATCGCTCCCTCCTCGCTCCTTGCCAGACAACAGATGCCAACCCGTCACGGCCACCTCCTGGTTGAGTTTGGTCCCTAAGCGGTCGTTCCGGCACCGGCAACTGTTTGTTGCAACTTAACGGGCTTCCCGCCGAACCTGACACTTAGCACGCTGGCATTGGATCGGCGCGACCTCGATTTTGTTGGCTCGGCGCCTCATGCCGCCAATAGCGTGGACAAGCGCGCGGCCGAAGGAGGGGAGGGAAAAATGACATTTGCGACCCGCACGAATTCCGTTCGGTTGAGTCTTCTTTCCGCGGTGGCCACGCTGACGCTGCTGCCGGCGCCGGCCTGGGCGCAGGATCAGGCGGAGACGACCGCGGCCGCCGATGACGATTCGGAGACGATCGTCGTCACCGGCACCAGCCGCGGCCGCGTGGCATTCGACACCCCGTTGGCGGTTTCCGAGCGCGACTCGGATGATCTCGCTCGCCTCGGCGTCAGCAGCCAGGCCGACATTCTCAACAGCATCCCGACGATCAAGGCCGATGCCGGCGGCGGCGAGGTCGCCAGCAACGTCTTCCTCCGCGGCCTTCCCTCAGGCGGCCAATATCAGTTCACGCCGCTAATGTATGACGGCATTCCGGTGCTCAGCACCTTCGGCCTCAACTCCTCCGCCTATGACGTCTACTATCGCAACGACCTCGGGCTCGAACGATTGGAGTTCGTCCGCGGCGGCGTCTCCAATCTGTTCGGGCCCGGCTCGGTGGCGGGCCTGATCAATTATATCTCGCGCACCGGCGGCGACGAGTTTCACGGCACCCTCCAGCTCGAGGTCGCGGAGACCGACCGCTATCGCGGCGACTTCGCGATCAGCGGGCCGCTCGCGCCGAATCTCACCTTCGCTTTGTCCGGTTTCTACCGCAGCGACGACGGCCCGCTCCGGATCGATCTCGACACCGAAGGCTATCAGGTCCGCGGCAATCTTCGCTATCGGTTCAGCGACGGGTCCGGCAACATCACGCTCTACGGCCAGTATATCGACGATCAGGTCCAGTTCTACCTGCCGGTGCCGCTCGACGGCACGACCCGGAACCGGGCGCCGGGCAATGACGGACGGCCGGTCTTCTCGGTCCAGACCGACAATGTCATCGGCCTCGGCTTCAACACGCCCGACGGGCCGTTCGTGACCCGCATCGAGGACGGGGTGAGAACGCAGGGCGGCTCGATCGCGCTGACCTTCACCAAGGATTTCGGCAATGGCTGGGGCCTCAACGGCCGCACCCATTATTCGGACTATGATCACCAGTTCGGCCTCTGGGCGGATGGCGACGGCATCGTCAACGTGCCCGAAACGCTGGCCAGCTTCATCGCCAACGCCCAGCTGGTCAACGCCCAAGGTGCGCCGACCGGTCGCGGCGCCGTGATCCCCGAGCTGCGCGGTGTTACGCTCGCCAACGCCAGCTTCACCTTCGTCGGCGGCGGCGCGGTCCCGGCGAATTCGCTGCTGTTCGCCAATCGCTTCACCGACCGCGACCGGCCGGTGCACGATTTCACCGCGGAGCTCAATCTGACCAAGGAGCTCACCACCGGGAGCCTCGAACATACCTTCACGCTTGGCGGTTTCTACGGCAATGCGGCGGCGCGCGACATCAACGTCACCACGACCTATCTTGCCGAGTTCAACAACCGGCCGCGGCTGGTGAACCTGACCGTCACCAACCCCAATACGGGGGTGCAGACGATCATCTCACGCAACGGTCTGCTCGACGCCGGCGCCGGCTACGCCAACAACCGGCACGAGGCGACCCGCTACGCGGTCTATTTCGCCGACCAGATCGAATCCGACCGTTTCGCCTTCGACATCGGCGGGCGCATCGAGCATTTCATCGGCGACATCAGCCGCGAGCGGACCGCGACCTTCGTCACCGACGCGACGACGCCCAACCTGTCGACCGCGCTGCGCAACGTGATCTGGGGCAACGACACCTTCCTCACCGCCCGCGTCGACACCACCGAATGGGCGCTCGCCGCCGGCGCGCTCTACCGGATCAACGACAGGCTCAATCTCTACGTCAATGCCTCGCGCGGCTATTTCTTCCCCGAAATCCGGGCGGTCGCATTCAATGCGAACGGCCAGCCGGCATCCTACACTGCCGAGATCATCCGGCAGGCCGAGGCCGGGATCAAATATAACAGCCGTCGGGTCTCGGGCTCGGTCGCGCTGTTCTACACCGACCTCAAGAATCGCCGGTCGATTTTCTTCATCAACGACGGAGCGGGCGGTTTCATCGAGGACGTTCGCGTCATTTCGAGCGAATCCTACGGTCTCGAACTCACGCTCAACGTCCGCATCCTCGAGCACCTCAGCTTCGACGGCAATCTCACCCTGACCGAGCACCAATATACCCAATATGCCAGCGCTCCGGCCAACGTCGGCAACGAGCTGCTCCGCCAGCCCAACGTCCTCTACAATGCCGGGCTCTATTACGACGATGGCAATCTCGACGCATCGTTCTTCACCAATTACACCGGCAGTCTTTTCACCAGCGATCTGAACAATATCCAGCTGGAAGGCTTCAACGTCTTCAACGCCGACGCCGGCTACCGGATCAACCTCGGCGGCGACCGGTCGGTGCGGATCGGGATCAACGTGTTCAACCTGTTCGACACCGATGCGACGACCGAGGGGTCGCCGCGCCAGGACATTCAGCAGGCTGTCGGGGGCGCCTATTTCGTCGGCCGTCCGGTCCTCCCCAGACGCATCACCGGGCGGCTGACGTTCAACTTCTGAGGGTTCGGCCTCCCCGGGGAACCGGGGAGCCGCACCGCTTGGCCGGCGATCGGCGGCCATTGTGACGATTGAGAGTGATTGATGACGACCGACGAGATCGACCGCGCCGCCCGCGCCACGCTCCGGGCCAATGATCGCGGCGGCTACACGGTGCCCAACGGCCGTGTCTATCCGTTCCAGTGGAACTGGGATTCCGCTTTCGTCTCGCTCGGCTTCGCCACCTTCGACCTCGACCGGGCCTGGCGCGAGATCGAGACGCTGTTCGAGGCGCAGCGCGGCGACGGCTTCGTTCCCCACATCATCTTTTGGAAGGACGATCCGGGCTATTTCCCCGGGCCGGGCGTGTGGGGCAGCGGTACCGATCCGGCCACGTCGGGCCTCAGCAATCCGCCGGTCGCGACCAGCGCGATCCGGCGGCTGTGGCAGCGCGCCGAGGAGAATGGCGAAGCGGCCGCGTATCGCCCCCGGCTCGAAGCCATGTTCCCCAAGCTGATGGCGTGGCATCGCTGGTTCCATACCTATCGCGATCCGGAGCGGCGCGGAATCGTGATGGCGACGCATCCGTGGGAGGCGGCGCGCGACAATTCGCCGGAATGGGACGCGCCCGGCGATCCGATCGATGTTTCGCAGGTCGGCGATTATGTCCGCCGCGACACCAGCCATCTCGACGCCAAGATGCGGCCGACCAAGCTCGAATATGACCGCTATCTGGCGCTCGTCCAATATGGCCGGGCGCAGGGCTGGGATCCGGCGAAGATCGCGGCGACCAATCCGTTTCGCGTCGCCGATGTCGGCATGTCGATGATCCTGCTGCGCGCCCATCGCGACCTGCTCGCACTGGCCGAGCGGCTCGGCCGCAACGCAGAGGCGGACGAGCTGCGCGGGCTGATAGAGATTGCCGAGCGCGGCATCGACTGGCTGTGGGACGAGGAAAAGCAGGCCTGGTGCTCGCGCGACATGATCACCGGGCGCTCCTCGGGCTTCATCACCAGTGCGTCGTTCCTGAGCTTCTATGCCGGGCTCCGCGACGCGGCGAAGGACGCGGCGACGATCGCCCATATCGACCGGATCGGAAGCCGCGTGCGTTATCTGATGCCGAGCCTCGATCCCGACGATCCCGGCTTTCAGATGATCCGCTATTGGCGCGGGCCGGTCTGGGCGGTGCTCAACTATATGATCGGCACCGGCCTCGCCGAGGCCGGCTACGAAAAGCATGCCGAGCGGGTTCGCGGCGATACCCGCGCGCTGATGGCGAAAACCGGTTTCCACGAGGCCTATAACCCGATCGATGGAGGAGCGAGCGGCGGCGACGACTTTTCCTGGACCGCCGCGATCTGGCTCGCCTGGGCGCGGCCATGACCGACGCCTCCTGGCGCCCGTCTTCGATCGGCGCGATCGCGGAACGCTATCTTTCGGACGGTTACGCGGTCGTCGAAGGCCTGGTCATGCGCGAGGAAATCGCGGCGATCAACGCGATCATGATCGATATCGCGCGCGGCGCCTATCCGTGCGGCGGCCTCGACCCCGCAGGGAGCCAGGCGAACGAGGATGAAGCGCTGGCGCGCGTCACCACCGTCCACCACCCGCATTACGTCGTCCCCGCGCTGATGGAGACGGTCAGGCATCCGAACATCGTGCAGATTCTGGCGACCATCATCGGGGCGCATCTGCCCCCGGAGTGGTGGGACGGTGGCGTCAAGTGCATGCAGTCGATGATGTTCTGCAAGCCGCCGGGCGCGCTGGGCCAGGCCTGGCACCAGGACGAAGCGTTCATCCCGACGCGGGACCGCAGCCTATGCGGCGCGTGGATCGCGCTCGACGACGCGACGGTCGACAATGGCTGCCTCTGGACCCTTCCGGGACGGCACCGGCCCGGCGTTCTTTATCCGACCCATCCGCACGATCGGCCCGAAGAATGGGATCACACCGAAGCGCTGGTCGGCCTCGACCTGTCGGGCGCGGTGCCGATCGAGGCTGAGCGCGGCAGCGTGGTGTTCTTCAACGGCTATCTGCCGCACATGAGCAAGCGGAACCGCACCGGCTCCTACCGCCGCGCCTTCGTGTCGCACTACATGACGATGCAGTCCTTGCTGCCCTGGTATGTCGACCCCAAGGAGCTGGAGGGATGGCGCGTGGCGAGCGCGGACCAGCGCGCTGTCGTACCGGTTACCGGGATCGATCCTCACGCCGCGAAAGGCTATCGAATCCCGGAGCACGGCATGTATCTGCGCGGGGCCAACGCGGCTCCTTCGATGAAGCCGCCCGGACAGGACGCGGACGCCGAGAGCATGACGACATGACCAGCCTGACCGACGCGCAGCGTGCAACCCTGGAGAGCGAGGGTTTCCTGGCCCTCGAACGCTTCGTCGGAGACGACGAGATCGCACGGCTCCGGACGATCTATGACCGCCTCTTTTCATCGGAGACCGGCCGGGGCGAGGGCAAGCGCGTCGATCTCGTTGCCGCCGACGGCGCCAGAGCGGCAACGATCCTGCCGTTGCTGGCCGAACCGTCGCGCTTCGCGCCGGAGCTCAAAGACGGCGCATTCCTGCGCAACGCCCGCGAGGCGGCGCGCAGCGTGTTCGGGGCTGCATTGCGCGAGGATTTCTTCGGGGAGCACATGATCTTCAAGCCGGCGGGCGCGGGCTCCGAGACGCCGTGGCACCAGGACATGGCCTATCATGATCCCGCCCTGATCGAGCGCAGCATCAATTTCTGGATGCCGCTCGACGATGCGGACGGGGAGAATGGCTGCATGCACTATGTCCCGGGGTCGCACCGGTACGACGTGCTGCCGCATCATTCGATCGGCGACGATCCGCGGGTTCACGGCCTCGAAGTCGACGATGCGGCGCAATATCACGCGCGGAGCGTCGCGGTTCCCTGCCGTGCGGGAGGATGCGTCCTGCATCTGCCGACGACGCTGCATTATGCGGGCCCCAATCCGACCAGCCGCCAGCGCCGCGCTTATACGCTGATCATGCACGCCGCGCCGATCCCGCGCGAGGCGCCGATCGACAATTACTGGCTGCGCGATAAGCGGACCAGCTACCAGCGAGGATAGGTCGAGGCTTGTGGCCGAGCAGCGCTTTCACCACCACCATATCGTCCCGCCGCAGATCGCACAGCCGGATGCGCAGATCCCGTCCGACCTCGACGAATATCTGTTCGACCTGAAGGGCTATCTGCTTCTTCCCGGCCTGCTGTCGGCCGAGGAAGTGGCCGAGGGAAATGCACTGATCGACGCGATTCCGCGCGATCTGCCGCGCGGCGGCTGGCATGGCTGGGTGCAGCGCGAGGATCATCCCGAGCATCGCGGCACCAGCTACCAGCAAATCTATGAGCTCGGCGGCCTGTTCGAGCGGATGATCGATCATCCGCGCTATCTGAACTATCTGCTCCGCTTCATCGGCGGCCAGGATACGCACGATCACTATCACGGCCCGCTGGCCATCGATGAGAATTTCTTCACGATCCGCGGCCCCGGCGAGGCGATTCCGGTCCATTCCGGCGGCCACGAAATGGCCAGCCGCACCGCCTACCGCTATCACAACGGCCGCTTCCTCTGCGGCGAGGTCAACATACTCACCGCCTTCACCGATATCGGGCCCGGCGACGGGGCGACGATGGTGATCCCGGGGTCGCACAAATCGAACATGATCCACCCCGCTTTCCTGCGCCGGGACCGCGTCCAGGAATGGTCCAACAAGGGCGGCGGATCGGCCGACGATGTCGAAGGCGCGATCGAGGTCCACATGAAGGCGGGCGACGCTCTGCTGTTCGTCGACTCGCTTTGTCACGGCTCGGCCAGGCGCGCCAATCCCGGTGACCGGCGGATCACCGTCTATCGCTACGGCTCGGCGTGGAATCGCACGCGGTTCGGCCATCAGGCCTCGCCAGAGCTGCTGGCGCGGCTCAACCCGCTGGCGCGGAGGATCGTCCACCCGCGCGATCCGATCCGTCCGCCGGGAGCCGAGGCCCGCTGGTGATGCTCGATCTCGATGCCCCCTATCCGCTGGCCGCCGAGCAGATCGCAGCGTTTCGCGAAGACGGCTACATCAAGCTCAAGGACGTGCTCCCCCGCGAGACGCTGCAACGCTGCGGCGCCGAGATCACGCGGCTGGTGATCGCGCTCAACACGGCCGATCGGCCGCTTGCCGATCGGACCACTTATGGCAAAGCCTTTCTCCAGGTGTCGAACCTGTGGCGGCACAGCACGACGGTGGAGGACCTTGTCCGCAGCCGCCGGCTGGCGCGGATCGCGGCCGACCTGCTTGAAGTGGACGGAGTCCGCCTCTACCACGATCAGGCGCTCTACAAGGAGCCGGGCGGCGGGATCACGCCGTGGCACGCCGATCAATATTATTGGCCGCTGGCCAGCGACCGCGCCGTCACGATCTGGATTCCGCTCCAGCAAACCCCGATCGCGATGGGTCCTCTGAGCTTCTGCGTCGGCAGCCATCGGCTCGACCTCGAGCGCGGTCTCGAGATCAGCGACGAAAGCGAAGCCCGGATCCAGGCGGAGGTCGCGGGCGCGGAGCTGGCGGTCGATGAGAGCGCGTTCGATCTCGGCGAGGTCAGCTATCATCTCGGCTGGACCTTCCATCGCGCCGGGCCCAATGCCGCCGACCGGCCGCGCGGCGTCATGACCATGATCTATATCGACGCGGCGATGACGCTCGCGGCGCCGACCAATCGCAACCAGCAGGCGGACTGGGAGCGCTGGATGCCGGGCGTGGACATCGGCGAGCGGATCGATACGCCGCAGAATCCGCTGCTTTTCTGCCACGAGTCCCGCCGTGCCGGATAGCGACATCCTGATCGAGGTGGGACCGGCTTCGGAAGCGATCAGCGACCGGATCGAGCAGGAACTGCTCGTGTCGCTCCGCACCAATATGCCGCCCAGCGACTATGACCCGTTCACGATTGTCGCTCGAAATGCCGAAGGCGCGCTGGTCGCCGGCCTCGACGGCTCGACCGCTTATGGCTGGCTCGCCATCAAGACGCTCTGGGTTGCCGAGGCCGAACGCGGCCGGGGGCTCGGGGCGCGGCTTGTCCGCGCGGCGGAAGCGGCGGCCGCATCGCGCAATTGCCATGGCGCCTGGCTCGACACGTCGAGCGCCCGCGCCATGAATTTCTATCGCCGGCTGGGCTACGAATCGTTCGGGACGCTCGAGAATGAGGGGAACGACCGGCCGACCGGCCATCGTCGCTTCTTCATGTCCAGGCGGCTCTCCCGATGATTCGACCGGAACCATCATCGGATGCACCGCGCTGCCGGCATTGCGCCAACGAAGAGAGATAGTCATGGACGCCGCCATCGCACCGACCGCACCGCTCGAGCGCTTCGCGCGCGAAGGCTATGCGACCTTCTCGAACGTGCTCGATGCCGTGCTCGTCGCCGAGGCGAGCCAGCACGTCGACTGGCTGCTGGCGCGCAATCCCGGCGTCCGGCCCGAACATCTCGGCCACAAGCTGCTCGGCACCGACCCGTTCTGGCTGCGGCTGGTGAGCGATCCGCGCCTGCTCGACATCGCCGCGCTGTTCATCGGCCCCGACATCGCCTTGTTCGCGTCCCACTATATTTCCAAGCCGGCCGGGGACGGCCAGCCGGTGCTCTGGCACCAGGACGGCAGCTACTGGCCGCTCGATCCGATGAATGTCGTGTCATTGTGGCTGGCGGTCGACGATTCGACGCCTGAGAATGGCTGCATGCGGGTGATCCCGGGAACGCATCGGCTCGATCTGCAGCAATTGGAGGAGCGGACCGACGTCGCCAATGTGCTGCGGTCGGGAATGAAGGAGGCGATGGTCGATGAAGCCAGGGCGGTCGATGTCGTGCTGAAGGCCGGCAGCGTCTCGGTCCATCATCCGCGCATCATTCACGGGTCGAACGCCAATGTCTCGCCGCGGCGCCGGTGCGGCCTCACCATTCGCTATATCCCGACCTCGACCCGCATCGTCTCGGACGAGCAATGGCCGTCCGCTTTCCTGCTCCGCGGCAACGCCGTGCCCGGCATCAACCGCTATCTCGCTCTGCCGCGCTGGCACGAAGGGGAGCATATGAAGTTCCAAGGCTGCGAGAGCTGGTCCTGAAGCGGGCCGCGCCGCGATCAGCGAGGCAGCGGCATCCTCGCCGCGCTCCGGATCATGCGCGGGCTGGCGCCGAGCATCCGGCGGACCTGCTTGTTGAAATATTGCGGGTCGCCAATGCCGACGCGCTCGGCGATGCGCCGAACCGGAAGGTCGGTCGATTCGAGCAGATAGCGGGCGTGGGCGATGCGGCGCGTCAGCGCATAATGCGAGATCGTCATTCCAAACCGCCGGCGGAAATGCCTGGCGACATAATTCTGCGACCGGCCGACCTCCTCGGCGATCCGCGCCATTGAGATCGGATCGTGGAATCGCGCGTCGACGATTGCCGCAACCCGCTCGACGACGCGTGCCATTTCGGGATTGGCGTCCGCGTCGGCGCTCGATCGGGCGGCGAGCCAGAGCAGCAGATCCTGCAGGGCGACCGCCGCCAAAGCCAGTGCGAGCCTGTCGGACGCGGCACCGTGCGCGCGCGAATGAAGCCGGCTGATATGGACCAGCCGCTCGCGGACATAAGGGGCCGCGCCGTGGAGCGAGAGGTGAAGCGGCAGTTGAAAATGCTCGCCAGCGACGTCGACCGGCAGGAAATGCACGCACCAATGATGTCCGGGCGCGCGCAGATCGTAGCTGCTCGCGATTCCCGCCGGACTGAAGGTGACGTCGCCCTCGCGCAGCGCGAATGCCCGCCCGCCGATTCGGATCTCGCCTTCATAGGAATGGAGATGCAGCGCGTGAGTGCTGCCGAGATAGGTCGTGGCGTGGTCGCGCTCGGCCAGCGGAAACCGGCCGGCGACCCGGACCACCGGGATCGTCGCGGCGGGCCAGTCCAGACCGGGCGGCGAGAGATCGGTCGCATTCATTGTTGAATCCATACCATTATGCGCAAGCGAGTCCAATTGCTCCTCATGCCGAATTTGCTAAGATAGAGACATCATAAGGCATCGGGACGGTAAGGATATGGGCAATCGGCTCTCGCGCGATCAGATGATTTTCTACCAGGAGAATGGCTATATCCATGTGCCTGGGCTGTTCACGCCCGAAGAGGCGGCCGATTATCGCGCCGCGCTCCATGCGCTGGCCGAACGGCAGGCCAATCCGGACGCGACCTGGGCCAGCGTCCAGGGGGAAGGCACCAGCATCCAGCATTGCCACGACGTGCATTTCAAGGTCGCCGCCTTCACCCGGATGCTGGTCGATCCGCGTTTCGTCGGCGTCGCGGAAGACATTGTCGGCCCCAATGTCGAGCTGCACCACACCAAGATGTTCATCAAGCCGCCGGAGAAGGGATCGCCCTTCCCGATGCACCAGGACTATCCCTATTTCCCGCACGAGCGGCATTCGATGATCGCCGCGATCGTCCATTTCGACGATGCGCCGGTCGAGAAGGGCTGCCTGCGCGTCGTTCCCGGGTCGCACAAATTGGGGCCGCTCGAGGCGGTCGGGCAGGACCATGTCCTGCCCGATTTTCCGATCGAGGAGGCGCTGCCGGTCCCGGCGAAAGCCGGCGACGCGATCTTCATGTCCTATCTGCTGATCCATGGCTCGGGGGTGAATTTCTCGGACGAGCCGCGCACCACCATCCTGGTCCAGATGCGCGACCCCGAGGACCCGCCGCTGACCAAGGGCCATGCGTCGCGCGGCCAGGGAATGATGCTGGCCGGGATCGATCCCAAGTGCGATGCCTTCGGCTTCGCCTGGGAGGAAAAGGCTGCCTGAAGCTGGCACAATGCCTGCCCTGCTGCCCGGGCTGGTGGCCTTGCTGCTCTTGGGGGCCGCGTCGCCGGAGCAGGATTGCGCGGCGCTCGCGCGCCTCTCCATCCCGAATGTGACCATCGAGACGGCCCAGCCGGTGTCCGGCACCTTCGCCGCGCCCGACGGCGGGCGGATCGAAACCGTCGCCATCTGCCGGGTTCGCGGGATCGCGCGGCCCTCGCCGGCCTCGCATGTCACCTTCGAATTGTGGATGCCCCAGGCGGGCTGGAACGGGCGCTATTATCAGCTCGGCAATGGCGGCTTTGCCGGCAACATCCACCATCCCTCGCTCGCGGCCGAGGCCGCGCGGGGCAATGCGGCGGCGGTGACCGATACCGGCCATAGCGCCGACCAATATGATGCGCGCTGGGCGGCGGGACAGCCGGAGCGGGTGGTCGATTATGGCCACCGGTCGATCAAGGCGACGTCGGATGCGGCGGCCGCCCTGATCGCGGCTTATTATGGACGCCCGGCGCGGCGGCGCTATTTCGCCGGCTGCTCGAACGGCGGGCGCCAGGCGCTGATGGCGGCGCAGCGCTATCCGGAGGATTGGGACGGCATCATCGCCGGCGCGCCGGCCAATCTGTGGACTGAGCAGCTCACCAGCTTCGCCGCGCTCCAGCATCGGCTGCAGACCGTGCCCGGCGCCTGGATCCCGCCGGCGAAGCTTCCCGCGATTCAGCGTGCCGCGCTCGCTTCCTGCCCGGCCCGGTCGCTGGTGGAGGGCGTCGCTTTGGATCCCCGCCGCTGCCGCCTCAACCCGGCGAGACTGCGCTGCCGCGGTCCCGAGCGCGACACCTGCCTGACATCGGCCCAGGTCGGGAGCCTGCGCCGAATCCAGGCCGCGGGCTTCGAGCCGACGTCGGCGGACGGTCCCGACGGCTGGAGCCGCTGGATCGTCAACCCCGACCCGGCCGCCCGCTCGCAGCTCAGCTTCGCGACCCAGGCTTTTCGCTATCTGCTCGGCGACGATCCGGCCTGGGAAGTCCGGGATTTCACGCCCCGTCACGGGATCGGCTCGACAAGCCGGGACATGCTCGACGCCGATGCGGTGGACCTCGGGCGTTTTCGGGCGCGCGGCGGCCGGATCATCTCCTATTTCGGCTGGGCCGATCCGCTGATCTCGCCGCGTGCCGGGCTCGCTTATTACCGGCGGGTTGCCCAGCGCATGGGCGGCCTCGCGCGCACGCGCGATTTCTACCGCTTGTTCATGGTGCCGGGGATGGGCCACTGCCAGGGCGGCGTCGCGCCGGATTCCTTCGGCCAGTCGATACCGGCTCCGGCGCTTCGACCGGATCCGTTGCACGACATTCGTCTGGCTCTGGAGCGCTGGGTCGAGGACGACAGCGCGCCCGACGCGCTGGTCGCGGCGCGGTATACCGGCGATGGCCCGACGCGGACTGTCTCCTCGACGCGGACGCTGCACCCAGTCTCAGGGATGCGCTGAGCTCATTATCGCTGCCGCGGCGCTATCCAGCCAGTGGCGGAAGCTTCCCGCGAAGCTGCGGAAGATAGCAATGTCGAAGGTCGGCCGGTTGTCGATCTGGCGAATGACGACGTCGATATGGGCGATCGCGGTGACGGCGATTGAGCCGCGCGCGAAGCTGGCGGGGTGCAGGTCGATCGAGACACCGCGCTGGAGAAGCGGGCGCGCATCGGGCCCAGAGAGACGCAGCACGACATAGGCGCTCGACTGGTCCGAGAGGGATGCCAGGGACCCGCTGCAACCGGAGCGGTCGCCCGTTTCCCTAGCGCATAAAACTATTGACCGTCCCGCGCGCGGCCCGGCCGATTTCTCAAAGAAGGTCAAAACGGCTCCGCATAGGTCCGCAAATCGAGCTCGTGGGTCCAGCCCCGTGGTTTCTGGCGATGGAGAAACAGATAGGCTTCGGCCAAGGCCTCGAGATCGATCATGCGCGCCGTGCCGCGTTCCACGAGGACTTCCGGCCGATTCTTGCGGATGCGGTCGCCATCGATCGCTCCGTCAACGACGACATGGGCGACATGCACGCCCTTGGGCCCGAACTCGCGCGCCAGAGACTGAGCCAAGGCGCGCAAGCCGGCCTTTGCGATCGCGAAGGGCGCAAAGCCGGCCATTCCGCGCAACGATGCACTCGCGCCGGTAAAAATGAGCGTACCGGAGCCGCGTTCGGCAAAGATCGGCAAAGCAGCGTGGGCGAGGTGCACGGCACCCAGGCACGCATTACTCCAACAAAGCTCGAACACCCCGGGTTCGAGGGTCAGGAACTCGCCCCTGACGTTATTCCCCGCATTATAGATTGCGAGCTCCAGCTTTCCCGCCGCCTCGGCGCGGCGAACGGCATCCGCAATGGCGACGCCATCGGTCGCATCGAGCTCCATCGCCGTGGCCAAGCCGCCAAGTGCGGTGATGTCGTCGACGACGCGCTGGAGCTTGTCCATCGACCGGCCGCCGGCAAAGACATGATAGCCCTCTTTTGCGAAACCTCGGGCGAGAGCGGCGCCCAGACCCTGCTGCAGCCCGACCCCGATGATGACCGCCGTAGACCTGTTCACAAGTTTCCATTCCCGTCTGCCGAGGCGCGCTGAAGCTATTTCAGGGCTCCGCCTGGATACCCCGAACCTGTGGCGGGCAGGCCCAGGCGACGAGAGATTTCCGACGCGGTGCGCAAAAGCGTCCGAGCGACCGGACCCTCCAAATCGACATCCAGCTCTTCGCTTCGTCCCAGCGCTCCGATGACACCGACGATCTGTTCCTTATGGTCGAAGACGGGCGCGGCAATTGCGTTGACTCCGGGGACGAGGGCGCCCTCCACCCGCGCAAGACCTCTTGCCCGCGTTTCCTTGATGATCTTGCCGATTCGCTGCGACGACAGCGGTCGCGGTGAACGGCGAGATTCGATCTCGAGCAACCCCGCCACCGCCTCCGAGGGCAGGAAAGCGACGAACACCTGCCCGGTCGCCGTTCGAAGGAGCGGCAGGATCGAGCCGACGCGAATGTTCATGTAAACCGGGCGGCTGCTTTCCTCGAGCGCGATGATCACGGGACCCTGCGGACTCCAAATCGCGAGCTCCACCGTTTCATTGATTTCATCGCGTAGCGCAGGCAGCAAGGCCGCCGACGTTCGCACGACATCGAGGTTGCGCAGCCCGGTCAGGCCAAGCGCGATCGCCATCGGACCGACCCCATAATGGCCGGACGCTTCTTCTTGAGACACAAGCTCGGTCCAAACGAGGCTCACGAGGTAGCGATGGGCCTTTCCGGAATGCATGCCGGCGCGCTCGGCCAGATCCTTCAGCGCCATCGGCCTGCCGGCGCTGATCAGCGCGTTGAGAATGCGGGCGGCAACCTCAACGGATTGAATCCCAAGTCGTTTCTTGGCTTTTGTCGCCATCCTTTTCTCCATCGGGCCGCCGCGCTGCTTGCGACACTACGCATTGTGTGATGGCTTGACGAGTAGCAGCGCGTTGGTGCCGATCGCGGACATGTGCCCCCGCTTGTCCGGAAACGCGAATCGAATATCGCGTCCGACGACCGGCAGTGGTGGTGCGGTCGCCGGCACGCGGAAGCCGTGATCGCCCGTCGGCTCGAGAAGGACCGGCGGGGCTTGATCGAGACTGATATTGTCGAGCACTTTGGCCTTGGGGGTGAGGCTGATTCCGATGCCTTCCGCCAATGAGACGACATCCGCCCGGAACATCACATTTTCATAGACGCCGACATAGCGGGCGCCCTCGACAGGGGCAGGGTCGCTTCGATGGGCGGGCTGCGGAAGTCCCGTCCAATGTTCGACAAGCGCATCGGCGAAAGCATGATTCAGCGCATGGCCCGTGTCGCTGTTGGTGATGAGCGCCGCGACGCGGCCGGTTTTCGCGCAGCACAAGAGGATCGAAGCCATGCCCGGACATCCGCCCGGATGAAATGCGATAGTGTCGTCTCGCAGGAACCAGCCGAGGCCGAAGCGCCACTCCTTCGGCTCCACGCAGCTCGCCGTCGCCCGGCGCATGCGTTCCGCGGAGTTCGCCGACAGGATCCGAGCCCCGTCAGGGCTGGTCCCGCCATTCATGTGCGCACGCCCGAAGTTCAGCAGGTCCGTAGCCGTCATCATCATCGTCGCGCCGGCAGGGGCGAAGCTAAGCGACAGAAAGGGACGGGAGGTCTGCATGCGCTTGCCTGTCGCCGGATCGGTCAAGTCGCCGACACCTGTGCGAAAGCGCGGGATATCAGTGAGCTCGGCGATCGCGTGCTCCATTGCAAGCGGCTCGAGAATGCGCCGCCTCACGACCGTATACCAACTTTCGCCGCGCAGCTGCTGGACGAGATAGCCGGCGATAACCACACCTGCATTGCAATAAGACGGACCCTCACCAGGTGGGTGGAGTTGACCGAGCTTAGCGAAGCGCCGAATCGCATCGACAATGCGTTCCTGGTCCGGTCCCTGATTGGGCAGCATCATGCCGTCAATGCCGCTGGTGTGATTGATCAGCATCGCGCAGGTCATGCGCTCCAGGGCTTGCAGGTCCTTCAGACGCAAATCGGGGAGATGCTTGAGCACCGGATCCTCGAGCGCGATCAGCCCGTCGTCCACCAGCTGCATGACCAAAGTGGCTGTCATTACCTTGGTGATCGATCCGATTGCCATGATGGTGTCGGTCGTGACGGGATCGCCGGTGACGCTGTTGCGCACGCCCATGACATTCATGTGCGTCGTCACGCCGTCCCAATAGGCAAAGGAGGCACCGGTCACGCCATGTTCGGCGATCGCATTCTCGAAATAGGCCTGAAAGTCCGACTCGCGCCAACCCTCGATCATCGTCATCGCCCTTTCCGTTGCATCTCAGAGCCCTGATCTCTGCAGGAATGAAATCCAGTTGCCGCCGAGCAACCCCCGGATCAGCACATCGTCAAATCCGCGCTCGACCAGCTTTATGGTAATGTTCGGCCAGTCCTCCCATTGACCAAAGCCGACCACTTTTATTTCGTCGGTGAAATCCGGAATTTCCCTTTTCGTGGCGCCATGTCCCAAGGCGAGCTTTCGGTGAGTGGCGGCTTTCAATTCCACGGGGAAATCGGGCGTCCACGCGCCCCAGTCGGTCCCGATGCCGACCCGCTGCGGACCGAGAATCTTCACCGCATGTTCGATGTGATCGGCCAGGGTGTCCAGCGTGCAGGCATGGCCCTTCGGGGCGATGAAGAAGGGCACGGTGTCGATCCCCAGATAACCGTCGCGTTCGGCGAGCATGTGGAGCTGCTCGTCCGTCTTGGCACGGGGGTGGGGGACGATCGCAGCGCACGACGAATGAGTGATAGCGATCGGACGCTCGGAATGCCTGATCGCGTCGATGGTCGTGCCGCTGCCGCAATGGGCGACGTCGACGATGATGCCCAGTTCGTTCATCCGCTTGACGACCTGGATGCCGAAGCGGCTCAAGCCCGCCTGCGTCGGCTCCATGCACCCTTCGCCGATCAGGTTGCGGGTATTGTAGGTCAGCTGCATCACGCGGACGCCGGCGTCGTAGCACCAGGTCAGCCTGTCGAGATCGTCCCCGATCTGGGCGCAGTCCTGCGTGCCGAACAGTACGCCCACCTTATTTTCCGAGTGAGCCTGGAGCAGCTCGCAGGCAGTGGTGCAAACTTCCATATCGCCCCCGGCGGCGGCCCGGCGGCGCCAATGTGCCGCATCGCGCAATAGTCCATCCCATTTGTGGGCAAGGTCATACGCGCCGAGCGTGCATTGAAATCCGTTGACACCTGAAACGCGCCACGCCTTGCCGACCTTGTCGCGCACCGCCGGATCGCGCTCCAGCTCCACGTTTCGCCGATCGGCCATCGCGCGCAACACGACGCCAGGATCCGTCGAATCCTCGAGCTTCGACTCCATCGCCGCCTGCATGGCAGGGGACATCACGAACGGCTCGAGCGGCAGATAGTCGAAGACGAAGCTGTCATAATGGAGGTCCAGCGCGCGCTTCCGGACCGCGGGCGAAGTCGGAATGAATGAAGTCTCTGGCATCTGACCCTCGGAAGAATTGATGTTCTGTGTCCGGCTGCGCGATGCGTTCCGTCAAATCCCAATTGGCTCTAATGGCAGACGATCCGACGATCGCTCTGCGCGACAGGCTCGCGTCCCTCCCAGGCATCCGTAAGCAGGGCCGTCATATTTTCGATCGTTATCGGCCGCGGATTGTGCGGCGCTCGGCTGGCGACCTCCGTCGCAACCGCGTGGAGGTCGGCCTTTGCCAGGCCGAACTGGCGTAGGCTCTGGGGCGCGCCGATGCCGCGCGCGAGATCGAATATTGCCGCCGCGGCTTCCTCCCCTCCCAGCGCATCGGCGATCTCGGCGGCGATCGCGGGCATTGCGGGCGCATTGAATGCGACTACATGCGGCAATATCACGCTGTTGCTCTCGCCATGGGGGAGGTCGAACAGGCCGCCAAGCACATGGCAGATCTTGTGATGGAGGCCGATGCCGACCATCGACACCAGCAGTCCGCCGATGAACCCGCCATAGAGCGCGCCCGCGCGCGAGGCGGTATCGTTGCGTTCAATGACACCGGGCAGGCTCTTGCCAAGCGCGCTGATGCCTTCGAGCGCGATCAGGCGCGCGATCGGATTGGGTTGCGCGGGATAGAGCGCCTCGACGCAATGCGCGAGACAGTTCATTCCCGTCGTCGCCGTTTGATGTTTTGGCAGCGCAAGAGTGAGTTCGGGATCGTAGATGACGGTACGCGCCTTGGCGGCGGCGTCGGTCCAGGTGCGCTTCTCCCGGCCGATCTTCATCCCATAGAGCGCCGTCATCTCGGAGCCGGAGAGCGTCGTCGGCAACGCGACGAACGGCTTCTGACGACGTGCCGCGATGACCTTCCCCAAGGCAATGGTCGAGCCGCCCCCCACCGTCACAACACCGTCGGCGCCGCTGTCGTCGAATGCCTCCAGCGCGGCATTCGCGATCGATTCCGGGCAATGCGCCTGCGCCTGCGGAAACACCCGCGTGCATCGGTCCCCGAGGGCGGCGGCGATTGGCCGGTAGCGCGCCTCGCCGCTGGGCGTGCAGACGATCATGACGCGCAGGACGTCGAGGCGATCGAGCTCGGCGGCGAGATCACGCGCGCGCCCCTCGCCGAACACGACGCGCGCCGGAGCGGCAGCATAGACGAAGCCGGTCTCCGGGTCCGACATCAGCTCTGCACATTCGCCAGCAAGGCAAGTGTCCGCGCGCGCGCCAGCGCCGCCGCGTCCGCGCAATAAACGTCGCCGCGCACGGCGTTGTAGAAACCGTGCTGCGCATCGGCATAGACGAAGATGTTGCGGCCGGGTGTGCCACCGAGTGCGGCCCTGACGGCCGCCACATGCTCGTCCGGAACATGCGCGTCACGATCGCCGACGTGCAGCTGAAACGGCCCCGAAAGGGCGCGCAGCTGATCGCCGCAAAGATCCAGCCTGACGCCATAAAAGGAGACGATGGCGGCGACATCGGGATTGGCCGCACCGGCGAGCACCGCCAGACGTCCACCAAGACAGAATCCGATCAGCGCCACCTTGCGGTGGTCGGGATCGTCGTCGCGCAACCAGGCGATCGCGTCGCGCACGTCCGCAGCTCCCGCCGCCTGATCGAATTTCTGCATCAGCCCGAAGCCCTCGGCGCGCTCCGCCTCCGAATAGCCAAGGTCGACGCGCGGCTGGATGCGCCAGAAGAGATCGGGAACGACGACCTTGTAGCCGTTCGAGGCGAAGTCCCGCGCCTTTTCACGCATCGCTTCGTTCACTCCGAAAATCTCCTGCAGCATCACCACGCTGCCGCGCCTCGCTCCGACGGGTTCGGCGACAAAGGCGGCCATCTCTCCGCTCGATGAACGGAGGGGAATTTGCTCCCACGAGTCATTCGACAAAAATGTTTCAGCCATAGGTCACCTATCTGGATGCCACCGCGTCCGTCGCCGCGACCCGCAGCGCTTGCGCACAATGCCGCTGCATCATTCGGAGAGGATCTGCACGCTCCCGTCCGCCGCCCGGCCCTCCTCGCGGAACAGCCCGAGCTTGCGCATGGCCGGCTCATCGGTGACGGAAAAGAGGAATGCAGGATCGTCGCCGACGTTCACATGTTGGTGCCAGAGCCAGCCCGGCACGGTGAACACATCATTGCGCTTCCACTCGAGCCGCTCGCCCTCGACCTCGGTATAGCCTTCGCCGTCGAGGGCGCAGTAGACCATGCTCGCGGTCTTGCGATGCGCGTCGGTACGTTCGCTTGGCCGCAGCATCTGGCAACGGAACGACATCGTCGGCATCACCGGCCCGCCGGTGGTCGGATCGACATATTCGAGGATGATCCCGTCATACGGACTGCCGGCATAAGGGGCCAGTCGCTCGAGGGCCGCTCGCGTCTCGGCCCAGCGGTAGACGAACATCGGCGAATGGTCCGTCACCCCCCGCCGGTGTGAACCGAACAGGGGCTTGACCCCCGCCGTTCCGTACAGCCGTTGCGAATGGTCGTCGGGCTCGTGCACCGTCTGAAGCGTCTTCGGGACAGGGTCGCCGGTGTTCGACCGTTCGTTCGGTTCCGAATAGTCGAACTCGAAACGAGTCGCATTCAGGCTCTCGACCAGGGGCACGTTCAGGACATCCACCCAAATCACCGCCTCCCGGCCTTCATTGCCATGGTCGTGCCAGGTGCCGGCCGGAGTCAATATAAGGTCTCCGCGCGCCATATTGAGCTTTTCGCCCTCGACCACGGTGAAACCGCCATCGCCTTCGAGCACGAAGCGGCTCGCCGACGGCGTGTGCCGATGGACGGGTGCCCGCTCGCCTGGGTTGTAGAGCGAGTAGGCCGCGAACAGCGTGTTCGTGATGTAGGGCTTGCCGTCCAAGCCCGGATTGGCGAACACCAGTGCCCGCCGCTCGCAATCTTCGATGGGCACGGTTTCGGCCGCCACGCGCAGCCTCGGCTCGATATCCTCCCAGCGCCAGCGGAAGGCGCGGGCCTTGTTGCGCGGCTGCCGCAGCTCGACGTCCGCGCGCTGCTCCCAGAATTGGACGAGGTTCAGCGCCTTCGCATCTTTCGAGAGGGTTTCGCGGGCGGCGTCCTTTGTCGCCTTTGTCGCGAGTGCGTCCATCGTCGAGCTCCTGCCACTCTATTATTATAAGACGCATCATATCATGCGTAGCATCAAAGGCAAGCGACGGCAGCAATGAAAGTTGGACATGGCGGCGCAGGAGATCTTGGCCTGTGGCACTCACAATCCTCGTCCGAGCAAGATCGAAAACAAGGCCAGCCTGCGCATGCGCGCTTGAGAAGGTCGGCAGCGACCCGTCGATCTTTCCTGTGCCGGAACGGCTCCGGCTCCACCGGACCCAGGCCGATTCTGGTCCCGTGATCAATCGAATCGGCTAGGCGGCGCCCCGAGCGCTGTTTCGCAGCTCGGATCCGCCGCGCGTGCAGTCTCCACCAGGAAGCTCGTGATGGCAGTGACAAAGGCTGGCGGCTGGTCCTGGTGCGCACAATGGCCAGCGTTCGGGATTTCCACGTGGAAAGCGTTTGGGTAGGCTTTGCGGAAAAGTGGGTAAATTCGCCGCAACCGATGGCGATTGGCGTCGATTTCGCCATGGATCAGGAGGACGGGACCCGGCATTCGGAAGCCGGGATCGTAGTCCGAAAATGTGAGGGCGGCGTCGACCATAGACAAAAAGTCGGCGCGCCCCATATTTTCGAGGCTTGTTTCCACGTCATGGCGGACGTCGGGGTTGGCCGAGCACATTCGCGCGAATCTGGCTTTGACGGCAGGCCACGAGCCTCTGCCGATCATCCATCGCGCTACTATTGAGGTCCACGCCGGGATTTTTATGAGCTGCGGAAAGCCGCAGCCATAAGCAATAAAACCGTCGCATCGCTCCGGCCAACGGCGGGTGAAAACTTGAGCGAGGGTGCCACCAAAGGAGAAGCCCAAAAGCAGCCCGGAGGGCGCACCCGCATCATCCATCACCGCTGCGAGCGCATCCGCGGCCGCTTCGATCGAGAATGGCTGCGGCATGGGTCTGCTCAGACCATGGCCAGGAATGTCCCACAGCAGTACTCGCCAAGACCCGACAAGTGCGTGGGCCAACGGCCTGAAACTGGTGTGATCGAGGCCGCCGCCATGGCAAATCACCAGCCAGGGCGCGTCCTGCCAGCCGCACGTCCAGTAGTGGACCGAGGTCTTTCCCCACTGCACCTCACCCGCTCTAAACGTCCCCTCCGAGGCCATGTCGGATCTTCCTTGTTTAAGTATCGACGGTCGGGGCGGGCTAGACCAGCCCCGGTGCCCTCGTTAGCCGTCGTGCAAAACCGGCAGCAAAATGTGCGAAGGTCGAGCCGGATCGTGAAAGACCGTCTCGCGCGCAATCCGCATCTCCACGGCCGAACCGATCGGTCCGCCGGTATTGGGATTGGGATCGACACGCGGGAACAGGCTCGAGCCGACGACCAGCCGCAGCTGCGAACCTGCGGGAAGCCGGTGGCCGACATAGCCCATGCGAACCTTAGCCAGGACCGGTTCATCCGGCGTCAATAGGACTTCACGATCCATACCTTCACGATAGCGCAGGCGCAGGACGCCATTCGACAGGCGAATGGTCTGTCGGTCCCCATTCGCCTGTGCAAGCCAGCAGACCACGTCGCAATCCGGGGCGTCCGCGGCCATGTACAGGTGGACGTCGAATTCCCCCAGCAGGGTGAGCGGTTCCGTGAGCGGCTCCGTGGTGTAGGCCAATATATCATGACTGCGTTCGATCTCCCTCAGATCGAGCACCAGGCGGGGGTCGAGACTGGCCGCGACGGGCACGAACGGCACGAAGGGATCAGTGACAAAAGAATCCGGCTTTTCCGGCCGATCGGGCTTCGTCCAGGACAGACTCCCGTCGCCACGACAGGAATTCGCCCGACCGGCGCTGCGCAGATAGAGCGGTACCGCCGCGACCTCCGGCGGCGGCAGCGCATCGAACGATCGCCATTCGTTCGCGCCGGTGATGAAGACCTTCACGCGTCCGCCCAGATCGGGTCCGTCCCCGATCCCCTTGAGATGGCGATCGTAGAAGGCTAGCCGGACCGCGAAGGGGTCGATTTGCGGCGCCTGCCCGAAGTCGTGAGCACCGTAGCTGGAGCCTCCCCCGGCGGCCACCTGTCCATGATCCCACGGGCCGATAAGGAACATGCGCTCGGCGCTCGGCGGTGCATGAGCCTCCAGCTCGCGCCACACATGGGGAGAGCCGCCGAAGTCGAAATTTCCGGTAATGAGGAGCAAGGGCGTGGTGATCGCCGCGTAGTCGGCGTCGTCCAACCGTCGCTCCCGCCACCAATCGTCCAATGTCGTGTGGGCAAGGACATCGGTATAGTGAACGAGCATGTCGTCTTTCAGAATGCCGGCGGCCGCCGCCGACGCGGGCCGGCTTGTCAGCCTTGCCCACGCCTCTGGCGCACCGAGCAATGCCGTGTCGCCCCAGAGCCCGGGGGTAAGTTCCGCGGGACTGTCGGCAGCCACGATCTCCGGCCAGCCCAACGTATGTTGACGACAGAATGCCCCGCCAAAAAATGGAACTTCATTGCGAAAGAAGTCGGCCGCTGGAACACTCGGGACGATACACCGTAGGTGGGGCGGTGAGGTCATTGCCGCGCTGAGCTGGGTCATCCCCAGATAGGAGCCGCCATCCATTCCAACGGCCCCGCTGCTCCATTGCTGAGCCGCGATCCATTCAATAGTGTCGTACCCATCCGTTCTATCGTACGGGCTGTTGAAGGTCAGCGTACCCTCTGACGTTCCCACTCCGCGGATCAACTGAATTACGATTGCGTAGCCGGCGGCGCGGTATTTGAGACAGCCATACCGTGCCCACCCCCAATGCTCCCTGTAAGGTGTGCGAAAAAGGATTGTGGGAAACGGCCCGGGGAGGTCGGCGGGCAACCATATCCACGTATCGAGGCAAGCGTCATCGCGCATAGGAATCATATTGCGCACGGTGGGCAGAGGCATGCGCTCCACTGGGGGCGGACGACCTTGGGAGGCCCGGCTGAGCATTTCGATGGAACTTAGTTTCTCGACTGGCTTACTCGTTTTGCTCATTCGCTCGTTCCAACAGTTGGGCCATTTAGACCGTTATCTCGTGTCACGCCCTCGGTCCCGGTCGTTCTAAATTGCTGGCATCTTACGTCGAGCTCTGGTGCGCGCTCGGTACGTCGAACATCGAGATCTCTTGCCTTGACCGAGTTGCGCGAAGCGTAGAACGCCTCGGTATGAGGGCGTGGTGTCTAACCCGGCATCGACAATGGCCCCGGCCGCCTTATTATTGTATGACGTATCATATCATGCGTAGCGCCAAAGGCAAGCGACGCCGGTTTGCAGCGCGCAAATAAAGCTGAATGCGGCAGCGCTGGAGACCCTTGCCCGCGGCGTCCACCGTCGCGTCCGATCACGCTCGAAAGCAAGACCGGCCTGCTCATGCGCGTCTGGAAGATCGGCGGCCCCGGCGATCTATCCTGCGCTGACTCGACAATGCTATTGCAGACGCAGCGGCAGCTTTGCCAGGCCGCGAAAGCGGGCGTTGCGATTGAACAAAGGCACCTCGTTGCGCTCGATACGCCGAAACCGCCGTAACAGCCTCGGAAACACGATCGATGCTTCGAGCCGTGCCAGCGCCTGCCCGACGCAGAGATGGATGCCAACGCCGAATGCGACATGCTTGTTCGGACGCCGTTCGAGGTCGAGCCGTTCGGGATCGGTAAAGGCGCGCTCGTCGCGGTTCGCGGATGCCTGACACAGGATGATTTCGGTGCCAGCATCGAGCGTGCCACTCGGGACGGCGATCTCTCGCGTGGTTCGCCGTCCCTGGAGCTGAAGGGGCGAGACATAGCGAATCAGCTCTTCGACCGCGATTGGTGCGAGCTCCGGATCGCGGCGCAGGATTTCGAGCTGATCGGGCTGATCGAGCAGCGAATGAAGGCCAACGGCGATCAGGTTCGTGGTCGTTTCATGTCCGCCATTCAAGATCAGGATGCACATGTGCAGGATTTCATTCTCGGTAATGAGAGCGCCGTCGCGTTCGACGCTGACAAGCGCACTGATGACGTCGGCACCGGGATCGATGACGTCGCGCGCGCGCGCCGTGTGTAGATAGTCGGCCAGAAACTCCTTGAAGCGGGCCGCGGCTTCGTGGCCGGCGTTGACATCGGCAGGCGCGACCTGCGGATTCAACGGAAACAATATCCTGACGCCAAGCTCGTGAAGACGTTGGCCGTGCTCGGGCGGCACGCCGAGAATCCGACAGATCACCGCGATCGGTAAGCGGAAGGCGAAATCGCCGACGAAATCGAGGTCGCGCCGCTCGGCGGCTTCGTTGAGCAGATTGTCGACAAAATCTTCGATGAAGGGCCGCAAGCTTTCGAGCGAGGTTCTCGAGAAGAACGGATTGACCAAAGCGCGCAGTCGATCGTGATCCGGCGGGTCGCGGAACAGCATCGATGTCGTATGATGTTCGAGCAGAGGACCCTCTCCGAAGCGCGCCCGGAATATCGCGCTCTTGTCGACCACACCGGACGGGTCGCGCCATAATGCGCGCACGTCGTCGTAGCGCGTCAGCAGCAGGCTTCCGTCCGCATTGCGGTGGATCGGCTCTTGGTCGCGAAGCCGTTTTAACCAGGGATAGGGGTTGTCGAAATAATCTGGCGGCAAATTGAAAAGATCGAACGAGGTCCGATCGGAATCGGCGACCGCCTTCGCTGCTTTATTTTCCGTCGGCATGCACGTCTCCTACGCGATTTTGAGATCCTGGTGGTGCGGCGCTCGGCCGCGTCGACCGGGCTGGCAGTTCCGATTTGGGCCTCGCCGGCCATCCCCGACATCCCCTGCGGTGATGGATAGCTCTTGCATCCCGTTTCATATCTGGTATGATGCATCATACAATATAATATCGGATTCATGGTCTATCCGCAATGGGGAGGGGAAAATGTCGAGAGCGCGCCGAGGGATAATGGGACAGAATCGCGGGCGCCTTTCGGCACTCGTCCGAAAGGAATCCTGTCTGGCGGGAACGCTGATTCTTGCCGGCATGGTGATGCCCGGGCCGCTGATTTTGTCAGCGCATGCGCAAACCTCGTCCACTTCGGTGGATGGCGTCGTCGCCGCGGATGATCAGCCGGAAGTGGCGACCGGCGCGCTGACCGAACGGGCGACGGCCGACGAAGGCGAGTCCGGCGACATCGTCGTCACCGCGAGAAAGAGGCGGGAAAGGCTGCAGGACGTTCCAGTCGCGGTGACCAGTCTCTCCGCGGCGCAGCTCGAAGAGGAGGGCATTAGCGGCAACGAGGATTTGCTGGGCCGGGTCCCGAATCTCTTCCTGACCGGCTCCTATGCGGTCAACACCGAGCTGCGGCTGACGATGCGCGGGGTCGGCGTCAATTCTCCGCTCGATCCGTCGGTCGCGATCTTCATCGACGGCGTCTACATGCCGACCGTCGGCTGGAACATGAGCTTCCTTGAGCTCGAGCGCGTCGAGGTGCTGCGCGGGCCGCAAGGCGCGGTGTTTGGGCGCAATACCCAGGCTGGCGCCGTCAACATCATCACCCGGCAGCCCGAGAGCGAGTTCGGCGGCCGCGTGCGCCTCGAATATGACGAGTTCGACACGGTTCGCGGCAATCTCTACGTTACCGGGCCCCTCGGCGACCATGCCGCTTTCTCGGTCGCCGGCATGGCCGAGCAGACCGACGGCTTTCTCAGGAACGTCACGACCGGACGCGACGAATTGGCCAGAAGAACCTATGCCGGCCGGGTGGCGCTGCGTTTCACGCCGACCGAGCGCCTGACGATCAGGCTGTCGGCCGACGCCACCGCCGCGCGGGGCGGCTTCTTCCCGGGCGGACAGCCGGCCGAAACTCAGGCCAATTTCACCGGCCGATGGGAGGTGCCGACCGACCAGTCCAGCTACGAGCGGCTCGACATCTGGGGTGGATCGGCCACGGTCGACTATGACCTGGATTTTGCGACGCTGACCTCGATCGCCGGCTACCGCCACACGCAATCTCTAAGTCTCGCGGATATCGACTATATCAACACGCCGAATCGCGACGGTCAGGGGCCGCAGAACATTCCCCCCAGTGTTATCGGGCACGGCTTCCCGCCGGTATCGGGCAATTACATCGTCATCGGCCGTGAGCAAGCGCTGCTGTCGGAGGAATTGCGGCTTGTCTCAACCGGAACCGGCCCGCTGAAATGGCTGGTCGGTCTCTACGCTTATTCGGAGGATAATGACCGAAATCGCGAGCAGAGGATACCCGACAGCTTCCTCTTTGCCAATCCGGGGAATTTCGTTTCGGATGCCACGCAGCAGCGCCGTAAGGGCTATGCCGCTTTCGGCCAGGCGACCTACACGATCGGCGGCCGGCTCGATGTCACGGCCGGGGCGCGATACACCTGGGATCGAGACAGGCAGGATCTTCGGCTCAGGTTCATCGTCGGCGGCGGCGTGCTGCAGAACAACTTCACCGACAGTCCGGAAGCCTCGTTCAGCGATTTCACGCCGATGGGATCCATCGCTTACCGGTGGACCCCGGGCGTCATGACTTATGTCACGGTCGCCCGGGGCTTCAAGAGCGGTGGCTTCAATCTGCAGGGGCCGTCAGCGATCTCGGGCAATGCAGGCTTCGACAGCGAAACCTCGACCCTCTACGAAGCCGGCGCCAAGCTCGCGCTGTTCAACAATCGGCTGCGGTTCGACGCCGCCATATTCCAGATCGACACCAGCAATCTGCAGGTCAACCAGACCGTCGCGGTTGGACCGATCCTCACCAATTCGACCACCAATGCGGGCCGGGCGCGGTCGCGCGGCTTCGAGCTCGAAGCGACGGCGCGGCCGGTGCGCGGGCTGCTGCTGACCGGCAGCCTGGGTCACACCGACGCCAAATATATCGACTATCAGGTCACGCCGACATTCAGCCTGTCGGGTTTCCGGGTCGAGCAGGTGCCCGACTGGACGGTCAATCTCGGCGCCGAAGTCACGCTTCCCGTTGCCGAAGACATCGAGGTCGTCCTCGGTGGTTCGTGGCGCTATGTCGGCGAGCAGGTTCTTCCGTCGGGCGCAAACGGCACTGTTCCCATCCCGCTCGACAGCTATGACACCACCAACATACGGGCCTCGCTGCAATCCGACCGGTGGGAGGCGACGTTTTACGTCGAGAATCTGTTCAACCAGTACAACATCATCTACCGCAGCCTTTTGTCTACATTCTATAATACGCCCGGCACCACTAACGTTGTGCGGGCCGAAGCACCGAGACGGATCGGGGTCAGGGGCAGTGTCAGATTCTAGCACCGCATTTCTGTGACGTGCCACGCAAGCCGATTGCAGGGACGACCGAATTCATGGCGCCGTCCCGCGGTTGGCAAGCCAGCGAACTCCCAGCAGCACGTCCCATCGGTTCTTGGCGAAGCTTTGGCACGCGCGCTGCCCAATGCCGAATTGGCTCTACGGTCTCATGGCGATCACAGTATCCTTTTTGCCGATCCTGATGTCTTCGCCGAACGCTATCTCGGGTTTCTGACAAAACGCGAGATCACTGAGTGGCGGCAGCCACCTCGGGAGATGGAATCGAGGAGGCTGCCTGAAAAAGAAACTGAGTGACGTTTGGCAAGCGGTCTGGCGTGCCGGTTGACGCGGCACTGCCGAAACTCCCTTTTGGCCTTCCGATCCTGCATCGCCATTGACATTACGTATTGTATGAGAAATATTATAATAACAGATAGAGAACCCCCTGCGGCATTGAGTGCGGTTCGAAGGTACGATCGAAAGACTGCTCGACCGAGGAGTCTTGTCGGGGAGGATGACGAGGATGACGGATTGCGTGGGCAATCTCTCCTGCGTGGTTTGACCCGATCCGGCGAGAGGTAACCAGCCGATATGACAAGCTCCCTCGGCGATCTTGCGACACCCTTGCGCACGCTGGACCCAACCGATTCTGATCTCTCGGATCTGGAGCCGTTGCGCGCGCTGATCGGCGCTGCTCGCGTCGCCGCCATTGGCGAAAGCGCGCACTGCGTCCACGAATTTTACGAGCTCAAGCATCGCGTGCTTCGCTTCCTGGTGAGCGAGCTTGGCTTCACCGCGTTCGTCATGGAGTCCGGCTTTGCCGAGGGTCTTGTGGTGAACGATTGGGTGCTCGGTGGGGATGGCGATATCGAACGCATTGCGAATGTCGGTATCACTTATGGGTTTGGCGACTGCCCGGAGATGCGCGCGCAACTCCAGTGGATGCGCGATTGGAACGCGACACATGAGCGCAAGGTGCGATTTTACGGGATGGATCTCCCTGGATCGGCGGCCAGCCCAAGAGCAGCGGTCGAGGCCTGTCTGTCACGCCTCGACCGGCGGCCGGAGGATGTGGAACTGCTCGCCTTGTCAAATCTCGGAGATCGATTCGGAGCGCCGGCCCGACACGCGGCGATGACCAGTGACGAGCGCGAACGGCTTTCGAGCGGGCTCGCCGGGCTGGTCGAGCGCGCGCGGGAGATGGGCCAAGAAATCGCCTATCGCTGTGCACGCTCTGCACAGCGGGTCGATGAATATCTGACAGGTTTGCGCCTGCATGGTGGCGCCCATCCGGGAACCCGTGGCGTGCGCGAAGAGCACATGGCTGAAAACATCCGATGGATATTGGATCGCGAGGAGCGCATCATTGTCGGCGCCCACAATGTTCACGTCCAGAAAGGATCATTCCTTGGCGCCCCGATGTTGGGGAAGCTCTTGGCGACGATGCTGGATGAGGCGTTGGTGACGATCGGTACGACCTACGCCTCCGGCCAGATCATACAGAAGCGCAATCAAACCTCGCCACCGGCCGAGTGGATCGTGTCGCTCGACGAGCTCCAGGCGCCACCGCCTCACTCGGTCGACGCACTGATGAGTGCGGTCGGCCTGCCGCTGCATGTCGTGGATCTCCGCCGCCTGCCCGTCGAACGGATTGGCGGGGCAACGACGATGCTCGTCCACCACTCTCTGATCCCGATCGTCCCGAAGGAGGCCTTTGACGCGCTGATCCATGTGGAGCATGTCACGCCGGCTCCGGGGTTGTTCGAGACACTTCACGCCGACATCGCGCGCATCAGGGCTTAGGCATGCATCCGGCTCTCCGCATCGCAGGGCCGATCTCTGCGTTTTGCTACCCGAGCTGGCCACTCGCTTTCATCGACCTTCCCGTTCGCGGCAGATTTTTCATGCTCGCGTCGCCAGATGAAGAGATTCTCGAAACGCCCGGCATTTCATCCGCCTATGTTTCGGATTGGCCGCATGGCGGCTCTCTACCCCGCAACATATTCGCGCGCCGATGCGCGGCCGTTCCCTGATTTCTCGATCATAGGAAGGATTCGCCATGGAAATGGTCAAATACCCGGCGGCCCCCCAAAGCGATGCGATCGACGAACTTGCCGGAGTGCGATTTGCCGATCCGTACCGCTGGCTGGAGAAGGAGAATGACCAAGTCGGAGCATGGCAGCACGCTCAGAGCGAGCTCGCCGCCAAGCATGTGCGGAGTTGGCCCCATTTTGAAGCGCTCAAGGACTGGGTCACTTATTTCAGCGTCGAGCGACCCCTGCTGCCACGTCACGCCGGGGGGCTGTGGTTCGGAGTGCAGATGCGCGAGGGTGCAACCCAAGCGCAGGCCGTTGTGAGCAAAACACCCCGAGGCGCGGGGCGTGTCCTGTTCGATCCGGCATCAGAAAACCCTGGCTCGCCGTCCTTCCTGTCCTGGATTTCTCCATCTCCGGACGGTCGTATTCTCGCCTTGGGAATCTGCTCCGATGGCAGCGAAAACAATATGATTCGGCTGATCGACGTCGCTACCGGTCAAGCTATGCCTGGGGCGCCGGGCCAGGTGCTCATGGATGCTTGGTTGAGCGGCGCTCAATGGCTGGCAGACTCGAGCGGCTTTTACTATACGGCGCTGACCGGCAGCGCACATGACTTTCAGCAGGCGGTTTATTTCCACCGTCTCGGCGATCCGCCGCCAATCGAGCCGGCCGAGGTTCCGACGCCGAGCAACTCGCGGGATTATCGGGTGGTCATGGTTTCGCGCTGCGGCCGCTGGGCCGTTGCGATCCATCATATACAGACCCCGACGCCGGTAGCCCTCCTCAAGCTGGACGGCCCAAAGGGTGATTGGCGTCCGTTCGTCACTCAGGTCACGGGCAACCTGGCCGGTCACATCCTCGGCGATCGCTATATCGCCGTCACCACGGTGAACGCGCCGCGTGGGCGAGTGGTGGCGATTCCGCTCGATTCCGCGACGCCGAATGATCCGGCAAGTTGGGAGGAAATCATCCCCCAATCGAACGCCGTGATTCGCGGCCTGACTCCGATTGGTGACTTCCTTTATGTCCGCGAGTTGGTCGACACTCACGCGCGCGTGCGTATCTTCAACAGCGACGGCTCGCCGCACGGCGAAGTGCCGCTGCCAGGGAAGGGCGCCATTGCCGAAATGACCTTTCCGTTGATGGACCTTATGGCGAACCGGCCCGCTGATGCGTTCGTCTTTGGCTTCTCTTCTCTCACGGAATCCCAGGGCGTCTATCTTCACCGGCCGGACGAGGAGCACCTCGAGACCTTGGCTGAACCAGCGGCCAGGATTGAGAACGCCGTGATCGAGGAACATTGGGCGGCGTCGGCCGACGGCACGCGCGTGCCCTACCATAGCGTAAGGCTCGAAAGCTTAGATCCCGATCAACCGCACCCTGCGCTGATCTATGCCTATGGCGGTGGCGGGGTTCCCTTTGTCCCCCAATTCCCCGGCGCCATGGCGGCGTTCGTCGCGGCCGGCGGCATCTTCGTTCACGGTCATTTGCGAGGCGGTGGCGAGTTCGGGGTGGAATGGTGGCGCGGCGGGCGACAGAAGAACAAGCAGAATTGCTATTACGATCTTTTCGGAATTGCCGAGGACATTATCGCGAGGGGCGTAACGAAGTCGCGACTCCTCGGTGTCACCGGCGCGTCGAACGGGGGGCTGATGGTCGGTGTCGCGCTCACCCAGCGGCCCGAGCTCTGGGGAGCCGCGATCCCGCGCGTCCCCCCGCTGGACATGATTGGGGGATGCCGCGAGCCTTATCTCCGATTTGTCATCAAACTTGAGCACGCCGATATCGACGATCCTGAAGACGTCCGTCGTTTGGCAAGCGTCTCGCCTTATCATCTTGTCAAAGACGGCACGGCCTATCCTGCGGTCTATATCGATTCCGGCGACACTGATCCGCGTTGTCCTCCATGGCATGCGCGCAAGTTCGCTGCGCGCTTGCAGGCAGCCCAAGCCGGAGAGAATCCCATATTGCTGAAGGTGTGGGAGAATGTTGGCCATGGCGGGGCCACCGCTAAGGATTTGCAAATCGGGGAGAGCACCGAATGGCTGGCCTTCGCAATGCAACAGCTCGGCCTTGTGCCCCCCGATCGCATCACGAGGCCCAACCGAAGCTAGAAGAGGTGAATGGCCAACTGCTTCACGTCTCGCATTCTGCTCAAGACACCCGCATGTTCTTGAGGATCGCGCCCGCTCGTCGATGCGGTCCACGGGCCGGGCCCCGTAGCCCGTTCACCCGCCGTAGGGAAACCAGCGATGGATTTCGCTTCCACCACGCCTGACTCCGCATCGCCCCACGCGGCAGAGGTTACGCCGGGGGGAAGCGCGGCCCCGGTTTGGGACGTCTATTCGCGCCGCCAGCGCCGCCTGTTCCTGCTCATCCTGTTTCTCGTCTCCCTGTCGAACTATGTGGATCGCACCATCGTTGGCGTTCTGCTCGAGCCGATAAAAAACGAGTTCCGGGTCTCGGACACCATGCTCGGCTTCCTCACCGGCATTGCGTTCACCTTGTTCTATGCCACGCTCGGCATTCCAATCGCCCGGTGGGCCGATCGCGGCGACCGCAGGCTGATCATTACGGCGGCGTTGGCGATCTGGAGCATGATGACGATATTGTGTGGCGCCGCGCAGTCATTCTGGCAATTGGCGTTGATGAGAGTGGGTGTCGCCGTCGGCGAGGCGGGCGCCATCCCGCCGTCCCAAAGCCTGCTGGCCGACTATTACGCTCCCGAACGCCGGGCCAAGGCGCTCGGCATCCTGCTGATGTCCGCGACCCTCAGCTACCTGCTGGGGCTGGGCTTGGGCGGATGGGTGGCCCAGAACTATGGGTGGCGGACCGCGTTCGTCGCCGCCGGAGCGCCCGGCTTGCTGCTGGCGATGTTCGTATTCCTGATGCTCCACGAACCGCGTCGCATGGCCGCGTTCACCGTCAGACCCGACGATACCGAATCCGTCGCCGCGGCCGTCAAGGCGCTGTCGAAAAAGAAAGCCTATGTCAGGATCCTGATCTCGATGATCCTCCACTCGCTGATGTCCTCTGGAGCCATCGTCTTCATCATCTCCTTCATGACACGGCTGCACGGGCTGAGCCTGGCGCAGGCCGGCGCACTGTTCGGGGCGGTTGCCGCCGCCGGCTCGATCACCGGCAATCTGTTGGGTGGCGCGGCAGCGGATTGGCTTGCGAAGAAGGACGTCGCATGGTTCGGCCGCTTGTCCGGCTACAGTCTGTTGCTGTGCTGGCCGCTGTTTCTGTCGGCATTTCTCGCGCCGTCGGTCGCGGTCATGGCACCGATGCTGCTTCTGGCATTCATCCTGATGACCGCGGCAAATGCGCCGATCTATTCGGCGCTCCATTTCGTCTGCGGCTCGAAGCGGCGCGCGACGGCGGTGGCGCTTATTCTCCTGCTCACCAATCTCATCGGCTTCGGCCTTGGGCCGATTGCCGTGGGGGCGCTGAGCGACACTCTCGCAGGACTATATGGCCCGGGCGAGGGCCTGCGTTACGCGCTGGCCGCAATCATGGTTCTGTTTGTTCCGAGTGGCCTCGTGATGCTCGCTGCCGCCCGCCAGATCGCGGCGGACGCAGAGGATTGAAGCATGAAGCTGATCTTCGAGGCGTGAAGATTTTTGATGGGCATAGTTGAATCGAACAAGAGCGTGGAGTCGCTTCGCTCCGACATTGCGCACGTCGGATCGCGATAACCGCAGCCGGCGCCCCTCAGGCGCTAGCCCGAACGATCAATCCGGCTCCGTCGGCGCCTGCGTCCAGTCCAGCACGACCTTGCCCGAGCGACCGGCGCGCATCGCGTCGATCCCCTGCTGGAATTCGGCGGCGGGCAGCCGATGGGTGATCAGCGGCTCGAGATCGAGCCCGCCATGGAGCAGCCCGAGCATGCGTCGCCAGGTCCCGAACATCTCGCGGCCATAGACGCCGCGGATGGTGAGCGCCTTGAGGATGATGTCGGACCACACCACCTCCATCCCGCCGTGCGGAATGCCGAGCATGGCGAGATTGCCCCCCATCGCCAGCGCATCGATCGCCTGGCGAATCGCCGGCTCGGCGCCCGACATTTCGAGCGCCACGGCAAAGCCGTTGTCGATCCGCTCCGATGCCATCACGTCCCGGAGGTCTTCGCGCGCGACATTGACCGTTCGCACATCGGAAAAGCGCGCGGCGAGCTCCAGGCGATAGTCGTTGACGTCGGTCAGGACGACGGTGCGCGCGCCGCCGCGGCGCGCGACCGCCGCGGCCATGATGCCGATCGGGCCGGCGCCGGTCACCAGCACATCCTGGCCGAGCAGATCGAATTGCTGCGCGGTGTGGACGGCATTGCCGAACGGATCGAGCAGGGCACCGACCTCGTCGCTCACAGTGTCGGGCAGGGAAACGACATTGAACGCCGGCATTGCGAGATATTCGGCGAAGGCGCCCTGGCGGTGCACGCCTATTCCGCGTGTCCCCGGATCGAGGTGAAAATGCCCGTCGCGGGCCGGCGCCGAATTCAGATCGACGATATGACCCTCTGCCGAGACGCGCTGCCCGACCTTGAGCGGGCGCGATACCGCATTGCCGATTTCGGCGATCTCGCCGGAAAATTCGTGTCCCACGATCATCGGCACCGGGACGGTGCGCGCCGCCCATTCGTCCCAATCGTAGATATGGATGTCGGTGCCGCAGATTGCGGTGCGCCGGACCTTGATCAGCACCTCGTCGGGCGCGATTTGGGGGATGTCGGCGCGGGTCATCCACAGGCCCTGCCGCGGCTCGAGCTTTGCCAGGCCGAGCATCGTCGCAGCTGCGGTTTCCGGCCGATCGATCATCGCGGTGTCGGTCATTGGAGCACTCCTGCGGCGCGGCCGGCGGTCTCGAAGGCGGCGACGGCGCGATCCACATCGTCGGCGCTGTGCGCTGCCGACATCTGCGTCCGGATCCGCGCCTGGCCATGCGGCACGACCGGATAGGAAAATGCGGTGACATAGACGCCTTCGTCGAGCAGACGCTGGGCCATCATTGCCGCCTTGGGTGCGTCGTACAGCATCACCGGAATGATCGGATGCTCGCCCGGCACGAGCTCGAAGCCGCGCTCCGCCATGGCAGTTCTGAACTGTGTGGCGTTGGCGGCAAGCCGTGCCCGCAGCTGATCGCCTTCGCCGCTCCTGGCGATCTCGATGGCGGCAAGGCTCGCGCCGCACACGCCCGGTGCGAGCGCATTGGAGAAGAGATAGGGACGCGCGCGCTGGCGGAGCAGCGCAACGACGGCCGCCCGAGCCGCGACGAACCCGCCCATCGCGCCGCCCAGGGCCTTGCCGAAGGTCCCGGTGACGATGTCGACCCGATGCTGAACCCCGCGCGCGGCGCCGGAGCCTTTGCCCTGGGGGCCGACCAGGCCGGTGGCGTGGCAGTCGTCGACCAGCACCAATGCGTCGTAGCGATCGGCGAGCGCGCAGATCTGGTCGAGCTTGGCGATATGACCGTCCATCGAGAACACGCCGTCGGTCGCGATCAGGATCGTCCGCGCCCCGGCCGCAGCGGCTTCGCCAAGTTGGCTCTCCAGTTCGTCCATATCGCCATTGGCGAAACGGTAACGGCGCGCTTTGGAGAGCCGGACGCCATCGATGATCGAGGCATGGTTGAGGCTGTCCGAGACGATCGCGTCCTCTTCGCCGAGCAAGGCTTCGAAGATGCCGCCATTGGCGTCGAAGGCCGCGGCAAAGAGAATGGCGTCCTCGAAGCCGAGATAGTCGGCGATGGCGGCTTCCAGCTCCTTGTGGATCGCCTGGGTGCCGCAGATGAAGCGAACCGAAGCCAGCCCGGCGCCCCAGGTCCTGGTCGCGGCGGCCGCCGCTTCGACGACCCTGCTGTCGCTCGCGAGCCCGAGATAGTTGTTGGCGCAGAAATTGAGCGCCTGACGGTCGCCGTCCTCGGCGGCGATCGTCACGGATGTGCCCTGGGGTGAGAGCAGAACGCGTTCCAATTTGGTAAGGCCCGCCTGCTCGATCTCCGCCAGGGCGGTGGTAATTCGGTCGTAGAAGCTGTCCGGCACAATCTATCCCTATCCTCGCGCGACTCCGCGCGGTTCGGCCCCCGTTACATCGCTCGGTCCGCCGCGCCAATCATGATCCCGGGCTTCTCGCGTGGCCGGTCGCTCGATTGCCTCAGGAAGTCGCGCTCTCCGCCGGCCGGTCCGCGTCCGGACGCTTGAGGAAGCGCCCGCCCACCATGATGTGGGTGAGGTGCTTCCCGCTCGCGGCCAGCAGTTCGATAGTCTCGAGTGGGTTGCCGTCGACGACCAGCAGATCGGCAAGGGCTCCGGCGGTGACCACGCCGAGCCTTCCTTCCATCTGTAGGATCTCGGCATTGACCGCAGTGGCGGAGTGCAGGATGTCGAAGGCCGACAGCATCTGTTTGCGCAGGACGAATTCAGTGCATTGCCGGGTGTGATTGTCGCCGATCAGGTCGGTGCCGAACCCCATTTTCACCCCGGCGCGCTTCATGATCGCGAGCCCCTCGAAGGCCGCATCGTGGACCCGGAGCAGCTTCTGGTAGGAGGCCTCGGACAGGCCCATGTCGCGGCCGGTTTCCTTGAGCGCCGCCTGGACGGCGACGGTTGGGACGACATGGGCGCCTTTTTCCGCGACGAACGCTGCGGTGTCGTCATCGATCAACGTGCCATGCTCGATCGACCGTACGCCATAATCGGCGCAGCGTCGGATCGCCTCGGCTGGATGGCTGTGGGCGCAGACATAGGAGCCCTGGCGCTCACACTCCGTGACGATCGCCCGGATCTCGGCTTCCGAATATTGGCACCGTTCCAGCGGATCCGACTGCGAAATCACTCCGCCGGATGCCATGATCTTGATATGATGTGCGCCCTTGCGCAGCTCCTCGCGCACCGCCTTGATGCATTCGTCGACGCCGTCGGCATGGACTGCGAATATGTTGCGTTGCGGGCCGCAGCACGCGCAGAAATCGGTCGGCGTGCTCGACGCCCGGAAATCGCCATGGCCGCCGGTCTGGGTCAGCGCCAGCCCGCCATAGAAGAAGCGTGGGCCCTCGAAGAAACCATCGCGCAGCGCCATTGCCATGCCGTGATCGCCGCCCGCGACGTCGCGGACGGTCGTGAAGCCGCACGACAGGATGTGGCGCAGGAACTTCTGTGCATATTGGGCGCGGTAGGTGACCGGTATCGGCGGGAGGACTTGCAGCGAGCTGGCATAGATATGGATATGGTTGTCGATCAGGCCGGGCATCAAAGTCTTGCCGCGGCAATCGACGCGCTCGGCGCCATCGGCCTCGATCGGCTGCACCGAGACCTGCTTGATCTCGTCGCCGTCGACCAACACGAACATGCGCTCGGCGACTTTGGGCGTGACGCCGTCGAACAGGCCTGCATTCTCAAATAGGATGCGGGACACGGGTTGCTCCTTGGTTACGTTGTTTTCGCTGCCGTCGGCGCGGCTTCCCAAAGCTAGGACGCAGCCGTCCAGCGACAGCGAGATCCAGAACAGGAATGGCGGTGAATCGGGTTTCGTTGCGCATCAGCCTAGCGCCGGGGCCGGCGCGCCGATCTCGACCCTGAGCGGCGACAGGCCGTCGATCGTCACCACCAGGCGGTCACCTGTGACGACGGGTCCGACACCTGCGGGCGTCCCGGTGAAGATCAGATCACCGGGCTCGAGACGATAGAGTCCGGACAGGAACGCGATGATGTCCGCGACCGGCCAGATCAGCTCGGATAGATCCGCTTGCTGCTTCACCGTCCCGTTGACGGTGAGTCTCAGCGCGCCAGAAGCCGGATGACCGACCTCCGACGCCGGATGTATCGGGCCGAGCGGCGAGGACGCCTCGACATTCTTTCCCGTATCCCAGGGGCGCCCCTGATCGCGCGCCTGCAGCTGCAGGTCGCGGCGGGTCATGTCGAGGCCGGCGGCGTAGCCGTAAACGTGGTCGAGCGCCGCCTCCGCCGGAATCTCGCGCCCGCTCTTGCCGATCGCGACGACCAGCTCGGCCTCGTAGTGAAAGTCGGAGGTCGCGGGCGGGTAGGGGATGGTCGCGCCGTCCGGCACCATTGTTTCGGCCCATTTGGTGAAGAAGAAGGGCGGCTCGCGGTCGGGATCGCGCCCCATCTCGCGCGCATGCGCGGCATAGTTGCGGCCCACGCAGAATATGCGGCGTACTGGGAAAAGACGCGGCCCGGTGGTGCCTGCCAGGGGGGCTTGCGATGCTTCAAACAACAGCCTCAATTCATTCGCTCCAGCCGGGATCGATATGCTATAGTAATATGTATCATACAATGCGTAGTGTCAATGAAGCAGGCGCCCCCGCGCACGGCCGGGCCCAGTTGCTCGCTGTCAGAATAGCCGGTTTTGGGGTTTAGCGCTCGGTCGCCGGGTAATCCCGGCGACGCGCTGCATCAATCGTCGATGGGCTGGAGCCGGTATCCATATTTCCGGTCGAGGCCGAGCTCCTGGATGATGCGCAGCCCGCCCGCCAGCGCGGCGCGATCGAGGCCGCGCAACGGCTTCCTGAGATCGCCGACCGGCAGGCCGCAGGCCTTCATCAACGACTTCAGCGCCACCGGGTTGATTGCCGAATAGTTGAAGTGGAGCAGCGGCAGCAGCCGCAGATACTGCTCGCGGAAAGCGGCCGCGTCGCTGGCGCCCGACCACGGCTTCGAGATCACCGCCATCTCGGCCGGCGCCAGATTGCCCCCCATGTTCGCGGTCCCGTGGCCGCCGAGCGCCATGGTCGGCACCACCAGGCCGAGATTGGGCGAATCGCAGCACATCACCGACACGTCGGGCGCCGCGGCGAGAATCTGCGCGACCTGTCCGACCCGCCCGGTCGATTCCTTGTGGATCGCGATGTTCGGGTGGCGGAACAGCCGCAGCAGCTGATCCCAGTGCAGGTCGGTCTTCACCCGCGGCGGGTTGTTGTAGATGCCGAGCGGCAGCTCCACCGCGTCGGCCACCTCGAGATAGAATTGCTCGATATCCGCCTCCGGCGCGCAAATGTAGGGCGGCGGCGCGATGATCGCGCCGTCGGCGCCTTCTGCCTGCGCGAACCTGACATTGTCGATCACCTGGTCGGTGGTCGCGCCGGAGCAGCCATAGAAGAACAGCATGCCCGCCGGCCGCAGCTTGACGGTCTCGACGACGATCTTCTTCTTTTCCTCGGGCGAGAGCAAAGTCGGCTCGCCGGTCGATCCCATGAAGAGCAGGGCTCGCGTGCCATGGGCGCTTTGATGGTCGATCAGCGTGCGCCACGCCCCGAAATCGACGGCGCCATTCTTGTCGAACGGGGTCACCGGAGCGACGAAGGATCCTTCAATTCGTTGTTTCGCCATCGCTCATGACCTTCCCGACGTTCGCGGCTGGACCATTGGATGCCGCGTCGAAATGATGGGCGGGCGCCGCCGAATCCGCCATTCGCCTGGTCACGCCGGAATCGCTATCAATGGCGGTTTCGGGATCGGCGCGCGTCGTGAAGAGTGATCGAACGCCGACTTGGGAGGCAATAAGCGCATGACGCGGACCGTTTCGAATCCTTTCGTACGCGGCGCACCGGGGCGGGCGGCGCTGATCCTGGCGGCGGTTGTGCTGGCGCTGGTCGCCGGCTGGTGGAGCGGCGCGCTCCGGGCGCAATCCCCGCCCGCGACCGGGACGATCGTGCTCAGGGCCGCGCGGATGTTCGACGCCACCAGCGGCAGGCTGCGGAGCGACGCCCTCGTCGTCGTGCGGGAGGGTCGGATCGCGGCGGTGGGCGCGGGAGCGTCGATCCCGGCAGACGCGCAGGTGATCGACCTTGGCGATGCGACCCTGCTTCCGGGTTTCATCGACGTCCATTCGCACCTCACGCTCGAGCCGGACGCGGATTATTACCGACGGGCGTTCAACGAGCTGATGCGCGGGCCCGCTGAACAGGCGCTCTACGCGGCGGTCAATGCGCGCAACACCTTGAACGGCGGTTTTACTACGGTGCGCCATGTCGGCGCCCGCTATTCGATCGACATCGGGCTACGCAACGCGATCAATGCCGGCCTCATCCCCGGTCCGCGCATGCTCACTTCGGCCAATCCGATCACCGCGACCGGCGGCAGCTGCGACGCGCCGCCATTCCCGGCGGAGCGGGTCGCGCCGAAAAATGTGCGGGAAGGCGTGTGCAACGGCGCCGACCAATGCCGCGAAGCGGTGCGCAACCAGATCAGGGCCGGCGCAGACCTGATCAAGGTCTGCGCCTCGGGCGGGGTGCTGTCCTACGATCCGGTCGACGTGCCGCAATTCACCCAGGCCGAGCTCGAAGCGATCATCTCCGAGGCCCATGCCTGGGGTCGGCGGGTGGCCGCCCATGCCCATGGCGACACCGCCGCGCGCTATGCGATCGCGGCAGGGGTCGATTCGATCGAGCATGGCAGCTTCCTTACCGAGGATACGCTGCGGCTGATGCGGGCCCGGCACGTCTATCTGGTTCCGACACGAATGGCGCTCGACTGGGTCGAGCGGAATGCCGACAGCTATCCGCCGGCGATTGCCGCAAAGGCGCGCACTGCCGCCGCGGCGCATCGCGGCATGTTCAGGTCCGCGCTCCGGCTCGGCGTTCCGATCGCGCTTGGAACCGATGCGACGGTGCGGCCCGACGGCCATGGCCGGAATGCGATGGAATTCGGCCTGATGACCGAGCTCGGCATGCCCGCCGCCGCTGCCTTGCTCGCCGGGACGCGCGAGGCGGCGCGATTGATGGGCCTCGAAGCCGAGATCGGAACGCTCGAATCCGGCAAGATCGCCGACATCGTCGCCGTGCCCGGCAATCCGCTCGAAGATATCCATGTCACCGAACGGCCGCTGCTGGTGATGCAGCGCGGGCGGGTGATCGTCCGCCGTTAGGGTCCGGACGTGGCGGGCGCCTGCAGACCGGTGAACCGCGCGATGAAGGCGTACATGTCGCTATATTCCTCGATCTGCTTGTCGGTCGGCTTGCCCGATCCGTGGCCGGCACGGGTCTCGATCCGGATCAGATGCGGCAAAGGGCCGGCATCGGCCGCCTGAAGCGCGGCGATATATTTGAAGCTGTGCGCCGGCACGACGCGGTCGTCAGTGTCCGCGGTCGTCACCAGGACCGCCGGATAGCGCACCCCCGAACGGATGTTGTGATAGGGCGAATAACGCCGCAGGATCCGGAAATCGGCCTCGCGGTCGGGATAGCCATAATCGTCGACCCAATATCTCCCGGCGGTGAAGCGGTCGAAGCGCAGCATGTCCATCACCCCCACGCCGGGCAGAGCGGCGGCGAACAGATCCGGCCGCTGGTTCAGCACCGCGCCGACGAGCAGACCGCCATTCGATCGGCCTTCGATGGCGAGGTTGCGGTTCGACGTGATCCGTTCCCGGATCAGATATTCGGCGGCGGCAATGAAGTCGTCGAACCCGTTCTGCTTGCTCGCGCGCCGGCCGGCATCGTGCCACGCCCGACCATATTCGCCGCCGCCGCGGATGTTGGCGACCGCGAGCACGCCGCCCATGTCGATCCAGGTCATCCAGCGCGGCTGGAAGGCCGGGGTCGAGGAGGAATTGAACCCGCCATAGCCGTAAAGCAGGGTCGGCTGCGGCCGGCTGCGGTCGAGGTCGCGGCGGTGGACCAGGAACATCGGCACCCGCGTCCCGTCGCGCGAGGCGAAGAAGGCCTGGCGAACCTCATAATGCGCTGGATCGAAGGCGAGCTCGGGCTGCGCGAAGACATCGCTCCGTCCGCTCGCGCTGTCGTAGCGGTAGATCGTCGGCGGCTGGTTGTAGCTCGAGAAACTGTAGAAGGTCTCGCTGTCGGCCGGATCGCCGGAGAAGCCGGAGGCGGTGCCGATGCCCGGGAGCTGGATGGTGCCGGTGCGGCGGCCGTCGAGGGTGAAGGTCCGGACCTCGCTCCTGGCGTCGACCATATAGGTCGCGATCAGCTGATCGCCGACGATCGAGGCGCTCCCCAATGTCGCTTCATCCTCGGGCACGAGCTCGGTCGGTCCTCCGGGTTCGGCGATGTCCGTGGCGACGATCCGCCGTCGCGGCGCGCCCTCATTGGTCGTCCAGAAGAAGCGCGTCCCCTGATTGCCGAGATAGCGCCAGTCATGCTCGAGGCCGGTGACCAGCCGCCGCGGCGCGGCGCCCGGCGCGGCGAGGTCGATCAGGGTGATTTCATAGCGGGCGTCGGTGCCCGTCGAGGACGTGACGATCAGCCAGCGCCCGTCATCCGACACCTGGCTGTTGTGATTGAGCTGCGGCCGATCGGGTGTCGCATAGACCAGACGATCCGCGCTCTGCGCCGTGCCGAGGCGATGGAAATAGATGCTCTGATTCTGGTTGAGCGACTGGAATTGCTGCCCCTGCGGCGGTTCGGGGAAGCGCGAGTAGAAGAAGCCCGAGCCGTCCTTCGCCCAATCGAGGTTGGAGAATTTGACCCAGCGGATCTCGTCGGTAAGCGGCTGGCCGGTCGCGACGTCGAGCACCCGGACGATGCGCCAGTCGGTGCCGCCGTCCTGCACCGAATAGAGCAGGAAGCGGCCATCCTCCGAGGGATCCCATTCGGCCAAGGCGGTGGCGCCGTCCTGCGACCAGCTGTTCGGATCGATCAGCAGCCGCGGGGCGCCGTTCAGCCCTTCGCGCACATAGAGCGCCGCCTGGTTCTGGAGGCCGTCATTGCGGGTGTAGAAATAGCGTGCGCCGGCCTTCTCCGGCAGGCCGAACCGCTCATAATCGTACATCTGGGTCATCCGCGCGCGAAACGCGGCCCGGCTCGGCAGGGTCGCGAGATAGCGGTTGGTGACCGCATTCTGCGCGGCCACCCAGGCGCGCACCCGCGGATCCTCGCGCACGTCATTCTCGAGCCAGCGATAGGGATCGGCGACGCGCTCGCCGAAAAGCGTCTCGATCACGTCGCCGCGCTCGGTCCGCGGATAAGCGATCCGCTCCTGCGCCGATGCCGAGCTGGCGGCGACCGGGGATGTCGCGCCGATCGTCGACGCGCAACCGATCAGGATGGCGACCGTCGCGCTCCGTGCGTTCCTGTTCATTACCCGTCCCTCGCCATGTCCACTCATCGGGAAGGACGATCGAGGCCGGTCTTTCCACACCCGTGCGCCGCATTGCATCCCGGCATGGCGGATCGTCCGCCGTCGCTCATCGTGGAATAGAGAGAAAAAAGGGGAGGCGAGGATGATCAAGCTGCGGAGCCTGTGGCTCGTCGCATTGGCTTTGTGCGGTTTTGGCTTGGCCGCCCCGGCGTCAGCCGAGACCAGCTTCGCGATCACGCTCCCGCAGGGCGCCGCCCGTACGCCGCTCACCGGCCGGCTGATCGTGGTTGCGGCGCGGGCCGAGGCTCCCGAGCCGAGGCTGCAGATCGGGATCACCGGCCCTCCCGCCTTCGGCCGGGACGTCGAAGCCTGGCGCCCCGGTTCGGTCGCCGTCGTCGGCAATGAGTCCGACGGCTTTCCGGTCGACCTCGCATCGCTTCCCGCCGGCGACTATCACGTCCAGGCGGTGTTCGTGCGCTACACGCTGGCGAACCGCGCCGACGGCCATCATATCTGGGTGCCGATCACCAACCGCCGGGTGTTCTCGACGATGATTGCCGGCAATCTCTTCAGCCGCCCGGTCCGGATCCGGGTCGACCCTGCGCAGTCGCAGCGGGTCGAGCTTGCGCTGACCGAGACGATCCCGCCGACGCCCGAGCGGGTCGAAAGCGAATGGATCAAGCATGTCCGGATCCGGAGCGAGATCCTGTCGCGCTTCTGGGGGGTGCGGATCTATATCGGCGCCAGCGTCCTGCTGCCGCGCGGCTATAACGACCATCCCAACGTGCGCTATCCGGCGGTCTACACGTTCGGCCATGGCGACGCGCCGTTCAACTTCAATCCCGATCCGGCGTCGAACACGCCCGGCGCGCAGGCCGCGGCCCGGGACGCCAATATCCGCACCGGCTATGAGTTTGCCCAGGATTGGCAGGGGGATGGCTTTCCCCGGATGGTGGGCATCACGTTCGAGATTCCAAGCCCCTATTTCGTCGAATCCTATTCGCTCAACTCTGCCAATAACGGCCCCTATGGCGACGCCATCACCCGCGAGCTGATCCCCCATCTCGAGCGGACCTTCCGCCTGATCCGCCAGCCTCACGGCCGGATCGTCGAGGGCGCCTCGACCGGCGGCTGGGAAGCGCTGGCGATGCAGCTCCATTATCCGAACCTGTTCGGCGGCGCCTGGGTGTTCAATCCCGATCCGATCGACTTCAGCCGCTACCAGCTGGTGAACATCTATCGCGACGAGAACATGTTCACTCTTCCGATCAACGAATGGTTCACCGAAGAGCGGCCGTTCCGCCGCAACCGCGAGGGCCAGCCGAACTTCTCGATGCGCAGCCTGGCGCGGCTCGAGGCGACGCTCGGCTCGCGGGGCCGATCCTTCTATCAGCTCGGCATCTGGCAGGCGACGCACGGCCCGGTCGGCCAGGATGGCTATCCGGTGGCCTTGTTCGACCCGCGGACTGGCGTCATCAACCGCGAGGTCGCCAATTATATGCGCGACAACGGCTTCGACCTCAGCGCCTATCTTCGCAGCAACTGGGCGACCCTCGGCCCGCAGCTGCGCGGGCGGATCAACCTGATCGCAGGCGACATGGACGATTTCTTCCTCAACCTCGCGGTCTACCAGTTCCAGGACATGGTCCGGGAAATGGGCGGCGCCGACTATCCGATCCGGTTCGAATTCGGGCGCCCGAAAAAGGGGCATAATTGGCACCACACCGACTGGTCCGGCGTCGTTCGCGAGATGGCCGCCCATGTCCGCCGCACCGCGCCGGCGGGAGAGAATAGCGACGCCTGGAATTATTGAGGGGAGAAAGGCGATGCGCCTGAAGCTTGTGGCCGCACTCGGACTTGCCGTCGGTGCCGGAGCGCTGCTCCCGTTGACGTTTGCCGCGGCGGACCCCGAACCCAAGGTCACCCGGTTCGACGAGATCAGTGTCAATCGGCTGAACATCGTCGAGCCGAATGGCCGCTATCGGCTGGTGCTCGCCAACAGCGCACGCTTCCCGGGCCTGTTCATGGAGGGACGCGAATATCGCCACCACAGCCGGGACGGTGGCGGGATGCTGTTCTTCAACGATGACGGCGACGAGGTTGGCGGCCTGACCTACCGCAGCAATGCCGCCAACCGCTCGGCGAGCGCCGGCATCACCTTCGACCAGTACAAGCAGGATCAGACCGTCTCGCTGCTCTATGGCGAGGGCAATGGCCAGCGTCAGGCGGGGATGCGGGTCTGGGATCGGCCGGAACATTCGATCCAGCCGCTAATGGAGATGAGCGACCGCGCGGCGCGCGCCGCCACCGATGCCGAGCGTCAACGTATCCGCGGCGAAATGCGGGCTTATGCGATGGCGCATGGCGGCGGCGGCGCCGAGCGGATGTTCGCCGGCAAGCAGCAGCAGGACGCGATCGTCCGGCTCGCCGATCCGCAAGGGCGCCCGCGGCTGGTGATGCGGGTCGGCGCCGATGGCGCCCCCAGCATCGAGTTTCTCGACCAGAACGGCCGCGTGACGCGCCGTATCACCCAATAGGATGCGCGACCCGATGACGATTTCACGGAAGATTTGTTGCAGTGCAATGTCTTTGGCGGCTTGACGGTCGACCGGATCGATGATGCGATGATCGCTATGGATCATGGCAGCCGAGTCCGCTGGTTCGCGCGCGAAGTGCTCCCGCATGAGCCCGACGTCCGCCGGTGGCTGCTGGTCCGGCTGCGCGGCCTTGAATCCTGCGACGTCGACGAGGTGATCCAGGAAGCCTATGCGCGGATGTGGGGCGCCGATCTCGATCGCGTTCTCAATGGGCGCGCCTATCTGTTCGTCACCGCCAAGCATATTGTCGGCGAGCAGCTGCGGCGCTCGCGCATCGTCTCGATCGAACTAATGGCGGATTTGGAAGTCCTGAACATCGAGGACGATGAGGTCAACGCCCATCGCCGACTGAGCGGCCAGGAAGAAATAGCACGACTGCACAGGATAATAGCAAAGCTTCCCACACGATGCCGCCAAGCCTTTCAGATGAAGAAGTTCGAGGAGCTTTCGCAGCGGGAGATCGCGGCGAAGATGGGAGTCGCGGAAAGCACGGTCGAGAAGCATCTTGCCAAGGCTTTGCGCCTCGTTTCCAGGGAAATGAAGGCGGCGCCGGCGCAAGCGGAGGTCATCAAGCTTGGTGAGAATCGGATCTGGAAGCGGGGAAGAGGCTGAGTCGCAGGCTGCGGCTTGGGCGGTTCTCTGCGCCGAGCGCCCACTCACCGAACAGGAACAGCAACGGCTCGATCAATGGCTCACGCTGAGCAGTCGCAATCTCGGCGCTTATGTCCGCGCGCAGGCGATCTGGACCGACGTGGATCGGGTCGCGGCGCTCGACGAGACGTCGCGGAGCGAGCCGGCTCCGGCGCGCGCCCCGCGTCGCTGGCGCGGTTTTGCCATGGCCGCGTCGCTCGCGGCCGCCCTGATCGGTGGCGGCGTCGCGCATGACCGGCTTGCCGCCCGCGTCACCACCGGTCGCGACGAGGTGCGCGAGCTGGTTCTCGACGACGGCTCGAGGGTCGTGCTCAACGGCAATTCCTCGCTCCAGGTCCGCTATAACGGTGCCGAGCGCCGCATCCTGCTGCGGCGCGGCGAGGCCTCGTTCGCGGTGGCGCACGACAGCACGCGTCCGTTCCTCGTCACCGCCGATGACGTGACGGTGCGTGCGGTCGGCACCCGGTTCTCGGTCGGCATGGAAGACGACGATGTCGCAGTCACCGTCGAGGAAGGCGTTGTCGCCGTGGCGGAGGATCGCGCCGCCGAAGCTCCCGTGCTCATTCGGCGCAACGAGCAGTTCGTCGCCGCGCCGACCGGGCAGCGCCGGGCGGTGCTGGAGGGCACGGAGGTCGAGCGCCGGCTGGCGTGGCGGCGCGGATTGCTGGTGTTCAGCGGCGACTCGCTCGGCCGCGCCGCGCGCGAGGTCAACCGCTATTCGAGCCTGCCGGTGATCATCGACGATCCGCGTCTGGCGCGCGCCGAGTTCGTCGGCGTGTTCCGAATCGGCGACGGCCGTGCCTTCGCCCATGCCGCGGCCCAGGCCTTCAACGGCGCCGTCGTCGAGCAGGCCGATGGGCTCCATCTCGTCCGGCAGCAATATTCTCCCTCCCATTAGTGGAGGATTTCCCGGCGCCATCGCTCGTTTCGGATGGGGGACGAAAAGTCCGGACCCAACGGGGACCAAACGGGGAGATGAGCGATGACGACGGCGGGGTCGAGGAAATTGGCACATCGCGCAGGGTTGATGGCAGGGGTTGCCATGGCTTTGCTTTGTTCGACGCCGGCGGCGGCGCAGCAGCGCCAAAGCTATAACCTTCCGGAAGGCGATGCGGCGCAGAGCGTCCAGACGCTGGCGACGCAGTCCGGCGTCCAGGTGATCGCGCCCAATGCCGATCTGGCCGGCGTGCGCGCGAACGCGGTTCGTGGCGACTATACGCCGATCGAGGCGCTGCGGCAGATGCTGTCGGGGACGGGCCTTCAGGTCGCGTCCGGAGCGGGTGGTGCGCTGGTCATCACCCGCGCGTCCGGCGCGGATGCCCAGCTCGATTCAGGTGGGGGCGCAGCCCAGGAGGACGAGCGCGGCATCATCGTCACCGGCACCCGGATCGAGCGCACCGGGGTCGACACCGTCCAGGCTGCGACCGTGACCGACGAGGCGGAGATCGAGCGGCGCGCCTACACCAACGTCATCGAGGCCTTGCAGGACACGCCCGGGTTCGCCCCGGCCGCCAACAGCCAGATCGGGGTTTCGCAGGGCAATCTCAGCGTCGCGCAGAGCTTCTCCAACTTCTTCGGCCTCGGCTCGCAGCGGACGCTGACGCTGGTCAACGGCCGGAGATTTGTCTCGTCGAACAGCGTTTCGGGCACGGGGACGACCGTGTCATCGGGCTCGCAGGTCGACGTGAACCTCATCCCGGTCGGGCTGGTCGAGCGGATCGAGACCGTCGCGATCGGCGGCGCGCCGGTCTATGGCTCAGACGCCATTGCGGGTACCGTCAACTTCATCCTCAAGGATGATTATGAGGGCCTCGAGCTGACCGCCCAGGCGACGATCAGCGATCAGGGCGACGCGGCAAACCAGGTCGTCCGCGGCCTGTTCGGCCTCAATTTCATGGAAGGCCGCGGCAATATCGTGCTCGGCGCCGAATATGTCCGGCAGGAGGGTTTGATCCTCTCTGAACGTTTTCCGGCCCTGTTCCTGCTGGCCTCTGGCAATACAAATCGGACTGATGGGCTTCCAGCGCTGGTCCCGATCGAGCAGGTCTTCGCGCTGTTCACCGAAGGCGGGCTGCCGTTGGATGGCGGGGCGGTGCTGCCTTTCGATCCGTTTCTCATCACAGCCAATGGCGGTCCCGTTTCGGACTCCAACCCGCCGCTGCAGTTCGGGCCTGAGGGGAATCTCGTTCCGTTCATTCGCGGAGCGAACTTTTTTAACAATTCCGCAGGTCTGATTCGCAACGGCGGCGACGGCGTCAACGCCGGCGATCACCGGCTTCTGCTGTCGCCGAACGAGCGCTGGCTGCTGAACGCGATCGGCAATTTCGACGTCACCGAGAATATCAATTTCTTTTTCGAAGGCTCTTACGCCCATACTAGCGGCACCAAGCTCAGCGATCTCTTCCAGTTCGCTGCGCCTGGCGTCGGCGGGCCGACGCTGACGTTCGGCGTCGACAATCCGTTTCTCACCCCGCAGGCACGCAGCATCCTGATCGCCAACCTGCCGCCGGCGCCGCCGGGCGGGGTGCAAACCTTCCGGCTGAACCGCAATCTAAACGACATCGTCGATAGCCGCCCTTCGAAAACCGAACTCGACGTCTATCGGATCGTGGCGGGCGTGCGCGGCGAGTTCGGCGCCTGGGGCCAGACGCTCAACTGGGACCTGGCCTATAATTATGGACGAAGCGAGAACACGTCCGAATTCAACCAGATCAACCTGACCCGCTTTCTCCAGGCGATCGACGTGGTCTCGGTGGGCGGCACCATCCAGTGCCGCAGCGGTGGCGCCTGCGCTCCGCTCAACCTGTTCGGCGAGGGCGCGTTCAGCCCGGCCGCCAGAGACTATGTCATCGATCAGGGGATCGGCGTCGGGATCAACGAGCTCGAGGAGTATACCGCCAATCTGGGTGGGCGCCTGCCGTTCGGGATCGCCGAGCCGGTCGCGTTCAACATCGGCTACCAGCATCGCAGGGAAAGCGGCTCCTTCACAGCGAACGACATCCTGAACGGCGGCCTTTCGCTGCTGGGCGGGGCGGTGGCCTTCCCCGATGCGCCCGAAAGAGGCTTCAACACCGACGAGGTCTATGGCGAGACCGTGATCGCGCTTGTCGACGACGAAATGGGCCTGCCAATCGCGCGCTCGCTCGTCTTCGAAGGCGCGGTCCGTTATGTCAGCCATTCGACGGCCGGGGGGGACATTACGTGGTCCACCGGCGCTCGGTTCCAGCCGCGGATCGGAGGGATTTTCGACGGCCTGACCTTGCGCGGCGTCTACACAAGGGCGATCCGCTCGCCGTCGATCGTCGAGCTGTTCCTCAACTCGACGCCGGTGGCGCGGGCCGGCAACGATCTGTGCGCGCCTAGCCGGGTCAATGCGGGCCCGAACCCGACCGTGCGGCTGGCCAATTGCACCGCGGCACTGGCCGCAGTAGGCGGTCCGGCGCCGGCGGCGTTCGTGCCCACGACCAACATCAATTCGCCGTTCGGCATCGTTGGCGGTAATCCGGACCTTGAGAATGAGCAGGCCCGGTCCTGGTCGGCTGGCCTGGTCTGGCAGCCGCCGGCGATTCCGGGGCTGCGGATCAATGTCGACTATAGCGAGATCAAGGTGAGGGGGGCGATTTCACGTTTCTCCCTCGCCTCCGCGCAGGCGGCTTGCTACGACAGTCCGAACTTTCCCAACGAGGGCGCGTGCGACGCTTTTCGCCGGCTGACCGCGGCCGAGGCCGCGGCGCAGACCGCCGCGACCGGCCGGCCGCGTGTCGTCGGCGATATCGCCGACGGCTATCTCGAATCCTTCTTCAACAGCGCTATCATTGATTTCGCGGGAATCATCGGTGAAGCCGATTATCGCGTTCGGGTTCCGAATATCGGGGGCTCGGCGGAGCCCGGTGCGCTTCGGTTCAATGTCAAGGTCTTTTACATCGACCGGTTCCGCTCCCAGGCGTCCGGCGCCGCCCCCATTCTCGAAGCATCGGGTACGCTCGGCACCCCGCGCTGGCGGATCAACGGCCGGGTCGGCTACGCCTTCGATCCGTTCGATCTCGACGTCAACGTGATCTGGACCGACAGCACGGTACTCGATCCGAACGCGACGATCGAAGACCTCGCGCCGGAGATCAACAACGTGCCGTCCTACACTTTGGTCAACGCGGCGTTCGGCATCCGCATCGATGACGCGTTCCGGCTTCAGTTCAGTGTACGCAACCTGTTCGACCGGGATGTGCCGTTCCCGGGGATCGTCAACAGTGCCTACGGCATTTTCGATCCGATCGGGCGCAGCTTCACTGCGACGGCGTCGGTCCGCTTCTGATTGCTGGCGGCGGGCCTGTCGTGGGCCCGCCGCCTCTTATGCACAGAGGATAAAGATGGTCCGCCCCCTGTTGATCGCCGTGGCGCTCGTGATGCTTCCCGCCGCGGCGATGGGGCAGCCGAGCCGGACCTATACGATCGAGCAACTGATGGCCGCCGACTCGCTCGGCGGCTTTTCCTTCTCGCCCGACAACCGGCATCTTCTCTTCACCAGCAACCGCACCGGTATCGCCAACATCTACGTGATGCCGGTCGCCGGCGGTGAGGCGCGGCAGCTTACCAACTCGACGGTCGAGTCGGTCGGCGCGATCGGCTATTTCCCGCACGACGAGCGCATCCTCTATTCGAGCGACCAGGGCGGCAACGAGCGCGCCCACATCTATGTCCGCGAGGTCGACGGGACGGTGCGCGACACCACGCCGGGCGACCGCCACGTCGCGCGCTTCGTCGACTGGGCGCATGACGGGCGCTCCTTCTTCGTCCAGATGAACGATCGCGATCCGCGCTATTTCGACCTCTACGAAATCGGCGCCGACGGCTATCGCAGCGAACGAATTTTCGAGAACGACCGCGCCTATCAGATCCGCGCGGTGAGCCCGGACCGGCGCTATGTCGCACTGAGCCGGATCGTCGATAACCAGACCAAGCATTGCTATGTCTACGACCGGCAGGCGCAGGCGCTGCGGCAGCTCACCGCCGACGGCCCGGTGGCCTGCGAACCGCAGGCCTTCGCCGCGACCGGCCACACGCTTTTCTACACCACCGACGATGGCGGCGAGTTCACCTTCCTGGTCCGCCAGGACCTCGATTCCGGCGCGCGCACGACGGTGTTCCGGCCCGAGCGCTGGGACGTTTCAGGCGCCGGCTTCACCAAGGACAATCGCTATCTGCTCGTCTCGGTGAACGAGGACGCCCGCACCCGGCCCTATCTGTTCGACGCGGCGACGCTGCGGCCGGTCCGGATCGAAAATCCGGCGCCGGGTGCCAGCGTCGGCCTGATGATCGCCAACGACGCGCCGCTGGCGCTGATGACGCTATCGAACGGCGCCACCCCGGGCGACTTCTACCTGCTCAATCTCCGGAGCGGCGAGCGCCGCCTGCTGCTGCGCTCGCAGGCGCCGGAGGTGAACCAGGCCGATCTTGTCGCCGGCGAGGTCGTGCGCTTCCGCTCCTATGACGGGGTCCAGGTGCCGGGCATCCTCTACCGGCCGCACGGCGCGCGCCGCGGCGAACGGCTGCCCGCGGTGATCCACGTCCATGGCGGCCCCGGCGACGAGAGCCGGATCGGCTACCGCTCGCTCGTCCAATATCTCGTCAATCACGGCTATGTCGTGTTCGAGATCAACAATCGCGGCAGCTCCGGCTCGGGCCGCAGCTTCTATCATATGGACGACCGTCGCCACGGCAGCGCCGATCTGGACGACGTCGTCGCCGCCAAGGCCTGGCTGGCGCGCGAGCATGGCGTGGATCCCGCCCGCGTCGCGATCCAGGGCCAGAGCTATGGCGGCTATATGACGCTCGCCGGCCTGACCTTCCGGCCCGAGGAATTCGCGGCCGGGGTCGACCTTTACGGCGTCTCGAACTGGCCGCGGCTGCTGGCCGCCACGCCTGCCTGGTGGGAGGATCTGCGGCGGCTGCTGTTCACCGAGGTCGGCGATCCCGAGCGCGACGCGGACTATCTCAGGAGCATCTCGCCGCTGTTCCACGCCGATCGCATCCGCCGGCCGCTGCTTGTCCTCCAGGGACAGAACGACCCCCGCGTCCAGCCGAGCGAGAGCGAAGATATCGTGGCGCGGGTCAGGGCCAATAACGTGCCGGTCGAATATGTCGTTTTCCCCGACGAGGGGCACGGCTTCCGCAAGAAGGCGAACCAGATCACAGCCTATCGCGCCATCCTCGCCTTCCTCGACCGCCATTTGCGCGGCAACTCGCCCGCGCACCGATGACCGATCTGACGCTCAGCCGCCGTGCGCTGCTCGCCGCGGGCGCGGCGCTCGCCGCGCGGCCCGCCTGGGCGTTGCAGCGCGGCAGCGAGAGCGAGCGGCTCCACGCCTTTTTCGAGCAGGTCTGGCAGCGCAATCTCGCCCGCAGCCCGGCGATGCGCGCGAGCCTGGGCGACGGATCCGGCCGCGATTCCTGGCCCGACGTCAGCGAAGCGAAGGCCGCCGAAGATGCCGGGCTCGCGCGGCAGGATCTGGCGGCGCTGCGCCGGTTCAACCGGAGGGCGCTGACGCCGGATGCCGCGCTCAGCTACGACCTGTTCGAATATGACCAGGAACAGTCTCTCACCGCTTTTCGCTGGCGGCTGAACCGCTATCCGGTCTGCCAGATGCGCGGGCCGCAGCGCTCGATCCCGATGGCCCTGATCGACGATCATCGGATCGTGGCGCGGGCCGATGCCGAAGCCTATGTCACCCGGCTGCACCGGGTGCGGCCCTATATGGCCGCGATCATCGAGCGGCTCGAAGTCCAGGCGCAGCATGGCGTGCGCCCGCCTAATTTCTCCTACCCCCTGGTCATCGGCAATTGCGAGAATCTGCTGCGCGGCGCGCCGTTCGATATCGGCGGCGGCGACAGCCCGATCCTCGCCGACTTCAAGACCAAGGTCGCGCGGCTCGATCTGGCCGAGAGCGACAAGGCGGCATTGGTCCGCGACGCCGAGGCCGGACTGCGCGAGGGCTTTGGCCCCGGCTTCCGCCAGCTCATCGCCTGGCTGCGCGAAGGCCATGCCAGCTTCCAGCGCAATGACGGCGTGTGGAGCCTGCCCGAGGGCGATGCTTATTATGCGGCGGCGCTGGCGATGGAGACGACGCTGCCGATCAGCGCCGAGGAGGTCCATCGGCTCGGCCATCAGGAAGTCGCGCGGCTCCAGGGCGCGATGCGCGATCTGATGCCGCGGCTCGGCTTTTCCGGCACGCTTCTCGAGCTCTACGCCTTCGCCCGGTCGAACGATCGCTTTTATTATCCCGACACCGAAGAGGGACGGGCGCGGTTCCTGGGCGAGATGCGCGCCCGGATCGGCGAGGTGATGGCCCGGCTCGGCGAGATCATGAGCCGGCGGCCGCGCGCGCCGCTGGAGGTGCAGCGGGTGCCGGCGTGGCTGGAGGCGTCGGCCGCCACCGCCGGCTATTTCTCGCCGCCGGCGGACGGCTCGCGTCCCGGGCTGCTGCTCGTCAACCAGCGCAACATGCGCAATCTGCCGGTCTACGAATTGTCGGCGCTCGCTTATCATGAGGGCGTTCCCGGCCATCATCTCGAGCGCGCGGTCTCGATGGAGCTGACCGGCCTGCCGAAATTCCGTCAATATGGCGGCTACACCGCCTACGCCGAGGGCTGGGCGCTCTATGCCGAGCAATTGCCGCTCGAGCTCGGGCTCTACCAGGACGCCTGGCAGGAATTCGGCCAGCTTTCGATGGAGCTGCTGCGCGCCGGGCGGCTGGTGGTCGACAGCGGCGTACACGCGCTGCGCTGGTCGCGCGAGCAGGGGATCCAGTGGCTCGACGAGAACACGCCGAGCAACCATGCCGACAACATCACCGCGGTCCAGCGCTACATCGTCACTCCCGGCCAGGGCTGCGCCTATGAGCTGGGCAAGCTCAAGATGATCGAGCTGCGCGACCGCGCCCGTACCCGGCTTGGCAACCGCTTCGACCTGCGCCGGTTCAACGACGCTTTGCTCGGCAGCGGCCCGCTGCCGATGCAGATCCTCGACGCCAATATGAACCGCTGGATCCAGGGCGCGGCTTCATGATCACCCGGCGCGATTTCAACCGCGGCGCCTTGCTCGTCGCCGCCCAGCTTGCCGCGCCGCCCTTGTTCGCCGCGCAGGGCGACGAGGATGCGCGGCTCGAGGCGTTTTTCGAGGCGATATTCCAGCGCGGGCTCGCCCGCAGCCCGATCGCGCAATCGCGCCAGGGCATCAAGCGCGATCAGGACAAATGGGACGATCTCAGCGAGGCGCGGTCGCTCGAAAGTCATGCCGAAGGGCAGCAGGACCTTGCCGCTTTGCGCCGCTTCGATGTCGCCCGCCTCTCGCCCCAGTCGCGACTCAGCTACCGGATGTTCGCGCGCGGGCTCGAAGAGTCGATCCGCGACTATCGCTGGCGCAACCATGGCTATGGCATGACCCAGATGGGCGGCATGCACACCCGCGTGCCGGCCACCCTGATCAACAGCCATCCGATCAGCGCGCCGGCCGATGCCGACGCCTATATCCTGCGGCTGGAGCGGGTGGCGCCGCTGATGGCGCAGGTGATCGCCGGCCTCGAGCGCGAGGAAGCGGCCGGGGTGCGGCCGCCGCGCTTCGTCTTTCCTTTGGTGCTCGGCCCCTGCGAAAATCTGCTGCGCGGCGCACCGTTCGAGGCGGGCGCAGACAGCCCGATCCTCGCCGACTTCAAGACCAAGCTGCAGGGCTCGCAAGTGCCCGAAGCGGCGCGCCCGGCGCTGATCCAGCGCGCCGAGGCCGCGCTGCGTGGCGGCTTCGCCACCGGCTATCGCAGCCTGATCGCTTATCTGCGCGCCGCCGAAGCCCGCGCCGACGACACCGACGGCGTCTGGAAGCTTCCCGACGGCGACGCGTTTTATGCGGCGCAGCTCGAAGCCTATACCACCCTGCCGATCGCCGCGGCGGAGATCCATGCGCTCGGCCTGCGCGAGGTGGCCTCGATCCACGAGCAGATGCAGGCGATCATGACGCGGGTCGGCTTCGCCGGGTCGCTCCAGGATTTCTTCCAGCTCATGCGCACCGACCGGCGCTTCTACCATTCCGACACCGCCGAAGGCCGCGCCGCCTATCTCGCCGAAGCCGAGGCGCTGCTCGCGGAAATCCGCGCGCGCCAAGGTGAGCTGTTCGGTCGCCTGCCGACCAAGGAGGTCGTGGTCCGGCCGGTCGAGGCCTGGCGCGAGCGATCGGCGCCCAAGGCCTCCTACACCAGCCCGCCGCAGGCGGCTCGCGGCCGGGAATCTTCTACATCAACCTCGCCGACATGGGCGCGCAGCCGCGCTACACGCTGGCGGCGACGCTCTATCACGAGGCGATTCCCGGCCACCATGTCGAGACCGTGGTCGCGCACGAGCTGACCGGCATCCCGCGCTTCCGCCGCTTCGCCGGCATCGCCGCGTTCAGCGAGGGCTGGGGCCTCTATTCGGAGCTGCTGCCCAAGGAAATGGGGCTTTACGCCGATCCCTATTCCGATTTCGGCCGGCTGCAGATGGCGCTGATGCGTGCCTGCCGGCTGGTGGTCGACACCGGCATCCACAAGCTGCGCTGGACCCGCGCGCAGGCCACCGACTATCTCGACCGCAACATGGCGAGCAGCCATTACGACAATCAGCGCGAGATCGACCGCTACATCGTGCTGCCCGGCCAAGCCTGCTCTTATTATGTCGGCATGCGCAAGCTCCTCGAGCTGCGCGAGCGGGCGAGGACGCGGCTCGGCGCGCGCTTCGACCTGCGCGCCTTCCACGACATGGTGCTCGGCAGCGGTCCGCTGCCGCTGCCGCTGCTCGAAGAGCAGACCGACGCCTGGATCGCCGCCTAGAACCACAGGAGACAGGATCGTGTTGCTCCCCTTGGCCGCCTTGCTCGCCACCGCTCAGGCGCAGCCCGCGCCCGCCGCGCCCCATTACGACCTTCATGCGCGCTTCAATCCGCAGGGGCGGCTCGACGCCGACGTCACGGTCACGCTCCCGGCCGGGGTCCGCGACAAGAGCTTTCTGCTCGCCCGCCGGTTCGTGCTCGAGCGGATGGAGCTGCCGCCCGGCGTGATCATGGCCGCGGCCGAGCCGACCGACACACCGGTCGACGATCTCTACCGCTACCGCTTCATCGCGATGCCCGGCCATGACGAGCCGATGCGGCTGCGCTTCCATTATAGCGGCCCGATCAACCCCGAGGCGGACAATGGCGTGCGGCCGATGCGCCCCGAGGGCTTCGAATTGTTCATCGACCATATGTGGTTTCCGGTCGGCGCCGACATCCAGACCCGCTTCACCCTCGACGCCGAGTTCGAGGGCCTGGCCGCCGATCTCGTTCCGGTCGGGCAGGGGAATATAACGCGAACCCCGAACGGGGTCCGGCTCGTCCGCGACTATCTCGACATCGACGTGCCGCTGGTGGCGATGCGCGGGCTCAACCGGGCGCAGGGCGACGGCGTCGAATTCTTCGCCCGCGACCTGCACACCCCGCTCTCCACTTTCTACATCCGCCATTCCGAGGGCGCGGCGCGCTTCTTCCAGGCCTGGTTCGGGCCGATGACCCAGATTGTGCGGATGGCGGTGGTCTGGCGCGAGCGCTCGATGGCCTATGCGCGCACCGGCTATACCGTCTTCTCCGAACGCGCGCAGAGCCGGGCGGAGATCACGGAGAGCGGTCCGGCGCGCCATGCCGCGCACGAAGTGGCCCATGTCTGGTGGAAGCTGGCGAGCCCGCTGGCCGAAGATTTCTGGCTGGTCGAATCCGCCGCCGAATATAGCGCGGTGCGCTATATCGAGGCGACCTTCGGCGCGGCCGAGGCGGAACGGTTCCTCGCCGAGAAGCGCCGGGCATCGGCCGATGCCGGGCCGGTGATGGGCCACGGCCGCCCCAATCGCGTCCAGCTCTACCAGAAGGGGCCGCTGCTGCTGGTCGACCTCGAGCACCGGATCGGCCGGCCGGCGATGGACCGGCTGATGGCCGAGATGGCGCGCGAGCCGGTCCACACCCACGCAATCTTCCTGCGCCTGCTCACCAACATCGCCGGCGAAGCCGCGGCGCAGGAATTCGATCGGGCGATGCATACGTAGTTGGGGTGACGGCGCCTTCTCAACGTCATGCCAGCCCCCGGATCGGGCTTCGCCCGTCCGAGGACAGGCTTCGTCTGGCATCCATGCTGATTCTGCTTGGACCCCAGCCTTCGCTGGGGTGACGGAATAACAGGCGGGATTTCGTTCAGCTTGGACGCGCTGAAGCTGACGAAGTTGATGAAATTGAAGGTTGCCATTCGACTCCGCACCTCCTCCCCAGAGCCGCGTCCGCCGTTCAGCTTGGATGGCTCCAAGCTGACGAAGGCGCTAATTACGGTGACAGTGCGCTAATTTCCCGCGCCGGTCTCCCGCGCCTTGCCGGCTTGAGCGACCGGCCGCTGCTTTCCTCGAGCTGCGCAAGGAATGCATCGCTGCCGATCGGGCGGCCGATGGTTTCGGCGCGCCCCAGGCGCCGCGAGAGTTGGGTGTCCTCGCCGGCTTCGAGCAAGGATGCAAAGTCGGGATAGCGCGACAACACCGGCGCGGTCGCGGTGATGCCGTCATCGGCGACGCGGCCGAGATGCGCGTGGACGCTCGGCCAGGGCCAGTCGGCCGCGCGATCGACAAGCCGCGCTCGCATCGGGTTCAATGCGCCATGACGCAGGGCGGCTCCGGGATGCGCCTCGCCCATCGCGACACCGCCGAACGGCCCTGCCAGAAGTGGCAGGTCCGCTTCAGCCGGGCGTGGATTTGACCCGCATAGCGCCGATGCACCGCCGCGAGCGCGCGCCGCAGCGCGTCAGCATCTGCAGTGACCAGGATCAAGTGGACATGGTTGGGCATCAATACCCAAGCCCACGCTTCGACCCCGGCGGCCGCCGCATGCTCGGCGAGCAGGTCGCGATAGAGGGCATGGTCCTCGTCGCCGAAGAAAGTTGGCGCCCGGCCATTGCCGCGCTGAGTGACGTGGTGCGGATGACCGGGGAAGACTGCGCGGGCAAGGCGGGCCATAAGGGCCACATCATCCTTCGCCTTGCGGCGGGGCAATTAAGTGCATTGTCACCGTAATGCACAGGTGGGTGCCCGAGCGACGAGGTAGCGCCAGCAGCGGCGGAACGGCTACGCCGCCGGCTGCTGGTTCAGCCGATCGCTCCGCCGCCGCAGCAGCTCGGCGCTGCCGAGCAGCAGCGACGAGGCGATCACCAGCAGGGTCGCGGCGGCGGTGATCGTCGGGCTGATCTGCTCGCGCACGCCCTCGAACATCTGGAGCGGGATGGTGCGCTGGTTGGGGCCGGCGATGAACAAAGCGACGACGGTCTCGTCGAACGAGGTCATGAACGCGAACACCGCGCCGGCGCCGATGCCGGGGCCGATCAGCGGGGCGAGGACGCGGACCAGCACGGTCGGCGGCCGTGCGCCGAGGCTCGCGGCGGCGCGCAGCAATTCGAAGTCGAAGCCCTGCAGCGAGGCGTGGACGACGATCACGACGAACGGGATGGCGAGCACGACATGGGCGACGACCAGGCCGACGAAGCTGTTCACCAGCCCCAACGGCGCGAACAGGAAATAGAAAGCGATCGCGACCACCACGACGGGAACCACCATCGGCAGCGCGAAGACGCCGACGATGACCGGCTTGGCGCGCGAGTTCATCCGCGCCAGGCCGATCGCCGCCAAGGTGCCGAGCGGGGTTGCGATCAACGTGGTGGCGAAGGCGACGGCGAGGCTGTTGCGCAGCGCGCGCATCCAGGCCGGCGAGGCGAGCAGATCCTCGTACCAGCGCAGCGACAGGCCTTCGGTCGGGAACACCAGGAACGAGGTCGGATTGAACGACAGCGGGATGACGGCGAGGGTGGGCAGCACGAGAAAGGCGAAGACCAGGCTGCAGAAGCCGACCAGCAGCCCGCGCCCGATCCGCTGCGCCGGCGAGCGATAGGGAGTAACCGCGCTCATGCCGGCACCGCCCGGGTCAGATAGCGGCCGCCGAACAGCATCAGGGTCAGCGGCAACAGCAGCAGCAGGCTCAGCGCCGCGGCCATCCCCCAGTTGAGCGACTGGTTGGTGTAGAAGGCGATCGATCCGCTGACCATCTGGTCGGCGCCGCCGCCGACCAGCGCCGGGGTGATGTAATAGCCGAGCGCGAGGGTGAAGACGATGATCATGCCGGCGAGCAGGCCGGGCAGGGTCTGCGGCAGATAGATTTTCAGGAACACCGCGAGCGGCCCGGCGCCGAGCGAGCTCGCCGCGCGCATCTCGACCGGCGAGATCCCCTTCATCACCCCGTAGATCGGCAGCACCAGGAACGGCAGCAGGACGTGGGTCATCGCGATATAGACGCCGATCCGGTTGTAGATCAGGGCAAGCGGCGTCTCGATCAGGCCGATGCCCTGCAGTGCCCCGTTGAGCACGCCATGGGTCTGGAGCAGCACCACCCAGGCGGTGGTGCGGACCAGCGCCGAGGTCCAGAACGGCAGCAGCACGAGGATCAGCAGCGGATTGGCCCAGCGCGGCTTGATCGTCGCCAGCAGATAGGCGACCGGATAGCCGAGCAAAGCGCAGAGCAGGGCGACGACCGCGCTGATCTTGAACGTCCGGAGCAGGATGTCGACGAACACCGCCTGCTCGGGCTCGACCCGTTCGATCCGCCCCTCGGCGTTGAGCCGCCGGTCGACCGACGCCAGCAGGTAGAAACTGGTCACCGGGCCGGCGGCATGGCGCATCGCCGCCCAGACCGAGGGATCGCCCCAGCGCGGATCGATCCGGGCAAGGTCGCCGACCGCGCGGACCGGCGTGCCGCGCTCGAGCGCGTCCGCGGTGGCGTAGACCAGGCTGCGCGATCCGACGATGTCGTAGTTCAGGCGGTTGGCGACCCGGTTGAGATTGCCGGCGCGCCGCGAGGCGAGGATCTCCGGCGCGAGGGTCCGCGCCAGGGCGTCGTCGGGAAGCCCGGGGCCGTCCCATTGCCTGAGCGCCGCCGCGGTCCGCGGCCAGGCCGCCGCCAGCTCATGGTCGGTGACGCCGCGCGCGAGCATCATGATCACCGGCCCGAGAAAGCTGACGATGATGAACAAAAGCAAAGGCGCGACCAGCGCGAACGTGCGCCAGCGCGCGCCGCCGGAGCGTGCGCGGCGCGGCCGTGGCCGCGGCTCAGCGCGCCAGCCAGGCGTTGAAGCGCTGTGTGAGTTGGTCGCCATATTCGACCCAGAAATTGGCATCGAGCTCGAGGGCATTGGTCATGTTGCGCGGATCGGTCGGTGTATCCAGCTTGAGCCGCGGATCGATCAGCTCGCCGGCGCGGCGGTTGGTGAGCCCGGTCGGGATGAATTGCGGCAGCCGCATCTGGTTCTCGGGCCGGGTCATGTAGCGCAGCAGTTGCGCGGCCTCGGCCTTGCGCGGGCTGTTGCTCAGGATCACCCAATAATCGACCGCATAGATGTTGCGGTCCCAGCTCACCTTGAAGTTGCGATGCTCGGTGCGGTTGGCGACGATCAGCCGTCCCGGGCTGGTCACCGACATCACCACCTCGCCCGAGCCGAGCAGATCGGGCACCTGCGAGATCGACGACCACCAGACGATGTGCGGCTTCAGTTCGTCGAGCTTGCGGAAGGCGCGGTCGATCCCGGCCGGAGTGCGCAGCACCGAATAGACCTGATCGGGCGGGACGCCGTCGGCCATCAGCGCGAATTCGAGGGTATATTTGGGCGTGCGCCGCATCCCCCGCCGGCCGGGGAAGCGGCGGACGTCCCAGAAATCGGCCCAGGTCCGCGGCCCGGGGCCCCGGATCCGGTCGCCGTCCCAGCCGATCAGATAGGACCAGAGCATCGCGCCGACCCCGCAATCGTGCGCGGCGGTCGGGATGAAGGCGTCGCGGCCGCCGAGCGAGGCCCATTCGAGCCGCTCGAACAGCCCTTCCTCGCAGCCGAGGATCAGCTCCTCGGTCTCGACCTGGACGATGTCCCAGCTGGTGTCGCCGCCGAGCACCTTGGTGCGGATCACGCCGAGCCCGCCATGCCAGCTGTCCTCGCGCAGCGCGATGCCGGTGTCGCGGGTGAAGTTGGTCCAATAAGCGCGGCGATGCGCCTCCTGCGACGACCCGCCCCAGCCGACCACGGTGAGCGGGCGCGGATCGGCGTCGGCCGAGCAGCCCGCGGCGGCGAGGAGGAGACCCGCCAAAGCGAGGAGCTTCATCACCTTGGCGCGGAACCTCACGCGTCGTCCTCGATCGGCGCGACCGCGTCGTCCTCGATCGGGAAAGCGAGGCAGCGGTCGGCGCACCAGCCGATGGTCAGCGGGTCGGATCGCGACAGGCCGGCCTGGTTCCCGGCGCGGATGGTCAGCGCGGTGCCGCCGGGGAGCAATGCGCGCACCTGGCTGTGGTCGCCATGATAGACCAGGTCCTCGACCGACGCGGTGAATTGATTGCACGGCAGCGGGATGTCGGCGCCGGTGGAGACATGCTCCGGGCGCACCGTCGCCAGCACCCGGTCGCCGGGAGCGATATCGCCGACCGGGGTCGCCTGGACGACGAGGTCGCCGGCGATCCGCACATCGCAGGTCGTTCCGTTCCGTGCCGTCACCACGCCATAGATCCCGTTGTTCTCCCCGATGAAACCGGCGACGAACGCATTGGCCGGCCGCTCGTATATGGCTTGCGGCGTATCGACCTGCTGGACAACCCCCGCGGCGAACACCGCGATGCGATCGGACAGGGTCAGCGCCTCGGTCTGATCGTGGGTGACGTAGACGACGGTGACCCCGATCTGGCGCTGGATCCGCTTGATCTCGATCTGCAGCCGTTCGCGCAGCTGGCGGTCGAGCGCGCCGAGCGGCTCGTCCATCAGCACGATGTCGGGCTCGAACACCAGCGCGCGGGCGAGCGCGACCCGCTGCCGCTGGCCGCCGGAGAGCTGGGCGGGACGGCGCCCGCCAAGGCCTTCGAGATGGACCAGCGCCAGCGCCGCCTCGACCTTTTCGGACGCGATCTTGCCCCTGATCCCGCGCACCTGGAGCGGGAACTGGACGTTCTGCGCCACGCTCATGTGCGGGAACAAAGCGTAATTCTGGAAGACCACGCCCATGTTGCGCTTGTGCGGCGGCTTGCCGGCGAGCGAGCGGCCGTCGAGCAATATCTCGCCCTGGGTCGGCGCCTCGAAGCCGGCGAGCATCATCAGGGTCGTCGTCTTGCCCGACCCCGACGGGCCGAGCAGGGTCAGGAATTCGCCCTTGTGGACGTCGAGGTCGAGACCGGCGACCGCCGGCCGGTCCTGGTCGTAAACTTTCCCGACGCCGGCGAACCGGACGAGCGGCGTGCCATCATCCTGTTCGGGCGTGCCCATCAGGCGGCGACGGGCTGGTAGACGCCGGCCAGGCGGCGGACGCCTTCTTCGATCTGCTCGGGCGTGGCGTAGCTGTAGGACAGCCGGACATGGTTGCGCGGCGGGATGTCGTTGCGCGGATGCACCGGTCCGCCGACGAAGAAGCGGCTGCCGGCGATCAGGTGGACCCCGACGTGGTGGGCGCGGGCGGCGAAGTCGTCGCCGTCGAGGTGCGGCGGCAGCGTCACCCAGACATAATAGCCGCCCTCGGGCAGGCTCAGCCGGGCGCCCGGCAGTTCGCGCCGGATCGCGGCGACCATCGTGTCGCGCCGTTCGCCATAGACCCGGCGCACCCGCTCGATATGCGCGGCGAAAGCGGGCGAACGACCGAATTCGAGGACGATGCGCTGCACCAGCGGCGAGGAGCCGCCGTCCGACTTCAACTGGATCAGCCGGGCGATCAGCGCCGGCTCGGCCGCGATCCAGCCGATCCGGAGGCCGGGCGCGATCAGCTTGGAGAAGGTGCCGACATGGAGGACGACGCCGTCGTCATCGAGCGCCTTGAGCGACGGCACGCTCTCGCCTTCGAACCGCACCCGCCGATAGGGCGTGTCCTCGACGATGAAGATGTTCTCGCGCGCGGCGAGCGCGACCAGATCGCGGCGACGCGCCTCGGACATGGTGGCGCCGGTCGGATTGTGGAAATCGGCGACATTGTAGATCAGCTTGGGCGGCGGCCGTCCCTCGGCGCGCCGCGCGGCGAGCGTCTCCTCGAGCGCGCCGACCAGCAGGCCGTGCTCGTCCTGGCCGACCTCGACGAATTCGGCGCCGAAGCTGCGGAAGATCGGGATCGCGGTGAAATAGGTCGGGGCGGTGACGACGATCGCATCGCCTTCGTCGAGCAGCAGCCGGCAGATCAGATCGATGCCGTTCTTGGCGCCGTTGACGATGATCAGATTCTCGGGCGTGAGCCGGCAGCCATCGGCATTCATCAGGTCGGTGAGCCAGGCGCGCAGTTCGGGATGTCCCTGGCCCGGCGCATATTGCAGCGCCTCTTCGCGGTAGGTGGTGAGCGCTTCGTGCGCGAAAGCGGTGAGATCGGGCAGCAATTGCGGCGCCGCGAAGCCCGAATCGAACAGGATCACGTCCGGCCCCAACTCGGTCGGGAAATGCGCACCCGGGAGAGCCCTCGAGAGGTCCGCGGCGCGGCGGGCTAACCGATTTTCAATCACAGACACCACCCCCGGCTGAGGCGGCCATCGAACGCGGCCCACCCGTTCGAAACGATGGTCCGGCGGGGCATATCCGCCATAGGGGGCGGAGTGAAATCTTCTACCGGTTTTGGGGGTGCGTTTGGCCCTCCGCCTTGATCTGGCAACCACCCGGTCGCTTCCTGTAAACGCGGTGGCGTCGAGCCGAGCCGGAAGGAGCAGGATCATGAGTGCGCAGGCTGTCCGCTTCACCGCCCCGCTGCTCGTGTGGAGCGCGGGGAAATATGGCAATATGGGCTATGTCCGGATCGACGGCGCGGCCGGCGAGGCGATCAGCGCGCACGAGCTGGTCCGGCGGCTCGAGCTCGGGCGGCGGCGCGGCTTCGGCTCGGTCAAGGTCAATGCGCGGATCGGCGAGAGCCGCTGGTCGACATCGGTGTTTCCGCCGAAGGAAGGCGGCTGGTTCCTGCAGGTCAAGAAGGCGATCTGCCGCGCCGAAGGTCTCGGGAAAGGCGACGAGGTCGAGGTGGAGCTCGAGCTGCTTTAGCTGCCGGCACGCTCGATCTAATCAGCAACAAGACAAGCCGCCGACAGGAGGGCACGGTATCAGTAGCTTTGTATCGTGTTAGTCACTCCCGGCGTCTCTGGGGGAACGGGAACCGTCCCAGGCGAGCGCAAAAACACCCATGCAAATTGAGGCAACACCGCCTGAACAAATGCCTTGTGATCCGTGTCGATTGCTTGGAGGAGGATTGCTTGGTCGGCACTATTGAATTTCTGCGTCGGGGTTTCCCGCGTATAAGTTAGATGAGCGATCTGTTTATTCATTCGATCCCGAACGTCCGGGGATACCGCCGCTGTGGCGGTTCCGGTGAAAGGCTGCGCCGTGAAATGAGAAGCGATAGCGTCGTCAGTCTTTGCGGTCGCTCCCCCAAAAAAGTCGATCAGAGAGCGGGCGTGTATCGCAAAGGACTCGACCAGCGTATTAATTCCGAACTGAACCAAGTCACTCGGCTGCGGAGAGATCAACTTCTGAATTGCAGCGTGCGTTCGTTTGAGCATCACCAGCTCATATAGGTAATGTTTCTCTAAGAAGTTGGGCGTTGCGCCCACGGGAGGTGTTTTCATCACCATCATTCCTCGCTCTAGATTAGGGTGAAAATTAGAGCGATAGTGCGCTAATTCAGACAGGAGAGAGCGTACATTGCGCGCGATCAAAAAAGCCTCCGCCTGAAGGCAGCGGTTGCCAAACAGGCAACGGATATAAACACGGGAGAGACCAGCAGCATCAGCCCCAACCCAATGTTGGCTCCAGATATCTCGTCGCTCAGCTGATAGCGTATACCGTCGAAGAGATAGTAGCCCCACAGCGTCGCGGTGAACGCCCCGCCTACGAGCCATGCTACTCCGTCTCGCACTTCGGCAAGTGCGAGAAGCCCGAAAGGGGCGGCGACTAAAAGCATTTGGGAGAGAAAAATTCCCCACTCTTCTCCCAAATTCAACGGTGCGCCCGTCGCGAGCGAAAAAGCAGCGTGGACGGCGACAATTGTAAACACCCCGATGCCGAGCGCCAAGGCGCACCCGTTAACCCTGCGCGATTTGGCAGGAGGCGGCGGATTGTTCATGCGGCGACGCTAGGGCTTCCAGTATAGACGTGCAACGGGCGCTTCTTGGCATGTCGAGGGCTCGGCTCGTACCGATTGCAGATCACCTTCCTGTGATTTCCCGATAGCGGATTCTCCCCCCTCATCCCTCGTACGTCCTGATAAGCACGCACGCATGCGAGGCGGGAGAGACGGGGCGGGATGAGACGGATTGCGGCGATCCTGGCGCTGTCGCTCGCCTGCGCGGCCGGGGCGCAGCCGGCCGATCGGACCGCCAATCCCGCCGATCCGTTCCCGAGCACCTATCAGCGCACGCCGAGCGCGCCGGTGGCGATCACCGGCGCCCGGATCCTGACCGGCACCGGCGCCGAGATCGCCAACGGCACCCTGCTGGTGCGCGACGGACTCGTCGAAGCGGTGGGGGAGGGGCTGGCGGTTCCCGACGGCTATCAGGTGATCGACGGCCGCGGGCGCTGGGTGACGCCCGGGATCATCGACGCCCATTCGCATCTCGGCGCGTCCTCCGCGCCCAACACGCCGCTCAGCGCCGAAAGCAATGAGGGGGTGGCGCCGAACACCGCCGAGGTCTGGGTCGAGCATTCGGTCTGGCCGCAGGACCCGCAATTCCGCTTGGCCCGCGCCGGCGGCGTCACCACCCTGCTGATCCTGCCGGGCTCGTCGAACCTGTTCGGCGGCCGCTCGGTGACCCTGCGCAACGTGCCGGCCTCGACGATGCAGGCGATGAAATTCCCGGGCGCGCCCTACGGCCTCAAGATGGCCTGCGGCGAGAATCCCAAGCGGACCTACGGCGCCCGCGGCCGCTCGCCGGCGACGCGGATGGGCAATGTCGCCGGCTTCCGCCGCGCCTTCATCGACGCCGCGGACTATGCCCGCCGGGTCGAGCGGGCGCGCGCCGGCGGCGAGGCGCCGCGCCGCGACCTCCAGCTCGAGACGATCGCCGGCGTGCTCAACGGCGAGATCCTGGTCCAGAACCATTGCTACCGCGCCGACGAGATGGCGATCATGATCGACATGGCGCGCGAATTCGGCTTCCGGATCCGCGCCTTCCACCACGCCACCGAAGCCTACAAGATCGCGCCGTTGCTGGCGCGCGAGGGGATCTGCATCGCCACCTGGGCGAGCAGCTGGGGCTCGAAGATGGAGGCGCTCGACGCGATCGAGGAGAATGCGCCGATGATCCACGCCGCCGGCGGCTGCGCGATCATCCACTCCGACGACGCGACCCTTGGCCAGCGGCTCAACCAGGAGGCCGGGATCGCGCTGACCGCCGGGCGCCATGCCGGCCTGGCGATCAGCGACGGCGAGGCGATCCGCTGGCTCACCGCCAATCCGGCGCGCGCGCTCGGCATTGAGGACCGGGTCGGCACGCTCGAGCCGGGCCGGATCGCCGATTTCGTGCTGTGGAGCGCCAATCCGTTCAGCGTCTACGCGCTCGCCGACCGGGTCTGGATCGACGGCGCGCCGGTCTGGGACCGCGCCGACCCGCGCTTCGAGCAGCCCTCGGATTTCCTGCTCGGCCAGCCGGGGCAGGGGGCGCCGCGATGATCGCGCGGCTGCTCGCCGCCGCGCTTGCATTGCTTGCAATGCCGGCGACGGCCGAGACGATCGCCGTCACCAATGGCCGGATCGCGACCATGGGGCCGGCGGGGACGATCGAGCGCGGGACGATCGTCATCCGCGAGGGCCGGATCCTGGCGGTCGGCCGCGACGTCGCGCCGCCGCCCGGGGCGCGCATCGTCGAAGCCGGCGGACGCACCGTCACTCCGGGCCTGTTCGCCTCCGGAACCGGCCTGGGCCTCATCGAAGTGCGGTCGGTCGAGGCCGCCAATGACCGCGCGACCAACATGGCCGGGATCAGCGCCGCGTTCGACGCCGGCTATGGTCTCAACCCGGATTCGCTGCTGATCCCGGTGGCGCGATTGGGCGGCATCACCCGCGCCATCGCCACCCCGCTTTACGACGACGCCCCGAACCGCGAGCTGCTGTTCGCCGGCCAGGCGGCGGCGGTGTCGCTCGGCGGGCCCCCAATGCTGGTCCGGCGCGGCGTCGCGATGGCGCTCGAAATGGGCGATGCCGGGGCCGAGCGCGCGGGCGGGGCGCGGGCGGCCGAACTGGTCGCGCTGCGCGCGATCTTCGCCGACGTCCGCGATTTCGCCCGGCGGCGCGCCGCCTACGACCGCGGCGAGACCCGCGACTATCTGCTGTCGCGCGCCGACCTCGAGGCGCTGATCCCCGTCGTCCAGGGCCGCATGCCTCTGCTGGTCGGCGTCAACCGCGCGTCCGACATTCGCGACGTGCTGGCGCTGGCGCGCGAGCAGAATCTGCGGCTGATCCTCGAAGGCGCCGCCGAGGGCTGGCGGGTCGCGTCCGACCTTGCCCGCGCCGGGGTGCCGGTGCTGCTGACTCCGGTCGCCAACATTCCGGTCTCGTTCGAGACGCTCGGCGCGACGCTCGAAAATGCCCGCCGGCTGCAGCAGGCCGGGGTGCTGATCGCGTTTCAGGGCAACGGCAATCACCGCGAGCGCGAGCTGCGCTACAATGCCGGCAACGCGGTCGCCGCCGGCCTGACCTGGGAGCAGGGCCTGGCGGCGATCACGATCAATCCGGCGCGGATCTTCGGGCTGTCCGCGAGCCTGGGGTCGCTCGAGCCGGGCAAGGAGGCCGATCTGGTGATCTGGGACGGCGACCCGCTCGACACGCTCGGACGGCCCGCCGCCGTCTACATCCGTGGCGAGGCGCAGCCGATGATTTCGCGTCAGACCGAGCTTCGCGACCGCTATCTGCCCGCCATCCGGGCCGCAGCATCGCGGGAATGAAAAGAAAAGACGTGCGGGGACGACGAAGACAACGGGAAAGCGAACCTCAGATCCAGGAGATTGACCAATGAACGGCAACAGATTGCTGATCCTCTATTCCGCCGTGCTCACCGTCGCCTGCGCCGCGTCGCTGACCACCGGCGCCGTCGCCAGCCAGGCGGGGCCCGAAAAAACCAGCTTCACCGAGATCGACGTTCAGCGGATCAACCTGCGCGAGCCCGACGGCACGTTGCGCATGGTGATCTCGAATGACGCCCGCGGCCCCGGGATCATCATCCGCGGGGTCGAACGGCCGCATCCGAGCGGCCGCCGCGGCGGCGGCATGCTGTTCTTCAACAATGAGGGGACCGAGAATGGCGGCCTGACCTTCAGCGGCCGGCGCGCCCCCGACGGCACCGTATCGGGCGGCGGCCATCTCAGCTTCGATCAATATGACCAGGACCAGGTGATCCAGCTCACCCAGAGCGAATATGCCGGCCGGCGCTGGGCGGCGATGGTGGTCAACGACCGGCCCGACGCGCCGCTCGACTTCGACCTCGCCGCGCGGATCGGGCGGATGCCGGAAGGCCCGGAGCGCACCGCGTTGCTGCAGCGCGTCCAGGCCGACGGCACGTTCGGCCGCCAGCGCGTCTGGGTCGGCAAGACCCGCGAGCGCGAATCGGTGGTCGTGCTCAGCGACGCGAATGCGCGGCCGCGGATCCGGATGCGGGTCGCGCCCGACGGGACATCGTCGATCGACTTCCTCGGCGAAGATGGCCGGGTGGTGCGCTCGCTGACGCCCACGGGCTGATGCGGCGACTGGCGGCTCTGCTGCTGGCGGCGATGCTGGCGTCGTGCGCCGCGGGCGATCGGCCCGCGGCGCAGGCGCCGGCCGCACCGGCGGGGCTGCGGCCGGGCCTCGACCCGGCCGCGGCGCCCGATCCTTATCCGAGCACCTATCGTCCCGGCCCGAGCCAGCGCATCGCGATCATCGGCGCGACCATCCTGACCGGGACCGGGGCGCAGATCGACAACGGGACCCTGCTGATCGCCGACGGCCGGATCGCGGCGGTGGGGCAGGGGCTGGCGGTTCCCGAAGGCTATGACCGCATCGACGGCAGCGGGCGCTGGGTCACGCCCGGGATCATCGACGCCCATTCGCATCTGGGGGTTTGGTCGCAGCCCGATTCGGTCGACGCGCAGAACGACGTCAACGAATTGACCGACCCCAATACCGCGCAGGTCTGGGCCGAGCATTCGGTCTGGCCGCAGGATCCGGGTTTCGACACCGCGCGCGAAGCGGGAGTGACCACGCTCCACATCCTGCCGGGCTCGGGCAATCTGTTCGGCGGCCGCACCGTGACCTTGCGCAACGTCGCCGCGACCACGGTGCAGGAAATGCGTTTCCCCGGAGCGCCGCAGGGGCTCAAGATCGCCTGCGGCGAGAACCCGATGCGCACCTATGGCGGCCGCGGCCGTTCTCCGGCGACCCGGATGGGCAATGTCGCCGGCTATCGCCGCGCCTGGATCGAGGCCGCCGACTATCGGCGGCGCTGGGACAATTGGCGGCGCACCGGCGCCGGCGATCCGCCGCGCCGCGACCTCCAGCTCGACACCCTCGCCGGCGTCCTGCGCGGCGAGATCCTGGTCCAGAATCACTGCTACCGCGCCGACGAGATGGCGATCATGATCGACGTCGCGCGCGAGTTCGGTTTCCGCATCCGCGCCTTCCACCACGCCAACGAGGCCTACAAGATCGCGCCGCTGCTGGTGCGCGAGGACATCTGCGTCGCCACCTGGGCAAGCTGGTGGGGCTACAAGATGGAGGTGTTCGACGGGATCGAGGAGAATGCCGCGATCGTCGACCGCGCCGGCGGCTGCGCGATCATCCATTCCGACGATCCTTTGGTCGTCCAGCGCCTCAACCAGGAGGCGGCGGTGGCGCTGTCCGCGGGCCGCCGCGCCGGGCTCGAGATCAGCGACGCGCAGGCGATCCGCTGGATCACCGCCAATCCGGCGCGGGCGCTGGGCATCGCCGACCGCACCGGAACGCTGGAGCCCGGCAAGCTGGCCGACGTCGTTTTGTGGAGCGCGAGCCCGTTCAGCATCTACGCGCTGGCCGAGCGGGTCTGGATCGACGGCGCTTTGGCCTACGCCCGCGGCGATCCGCGCTATCGCCGCCATTCCGATTTCCTGGTCGGCCAGCCGGGCCAGGAGGGGCGGCGATGATCGCGCGGCTCGCCGCATTGGCCCTCCTGCTCCTCGGTGGTGCGCCGGCGGCCGCCGAGACGCTGGCGATCGTCAATGCGCGGCTGATGACGATGGGACCCGCGGGCGACATCGCGTCCGGCACCGTGGTGGTCGAGAATGGGCGCGTCGTTGCGGTGGGCGCCAGGGTCGTGCCGCCGGCGCGCGCGCGGATCATCGACGGCAGCGGGGGCATCGTCACCCCCGGGCTGATCCAGTCGGACAGCACGCTGGGCGCGGTCGAGGTCAGCCAGGTTCCGGCGAGCTCCGACCGGGCAACCCATAGCGCCCGGATCAGCGCCGCGTTCGACATTTCGCTCGGGCTCAATCCCGATTCCATCCTGCTGCCGGTGGCGCGGCTGGCGGGCATCACCCGCGCCGTGGTCACCCCGCTCTACGACGATCGCGCCGGCCGGGCTTTGCTGTTCGCCGGCCAGGCGGCGGTGGTCGATCTTGGCCAGCGCCCCGACATGGTGACCCGGCCGCGGGTCGCGATGGTGCTCGAAATGGGCGAGGGCGGCGCGGAGCGGGCCGGCGGGGCGCGGGGCGCGGCGATCGTCGCGCTGCGCACCCTGCTCGCCGACGTGCGCCATTTCGCCCGCAACCGCGCCGCTTACGATCGCGGCGGGGGGCGGCCGCAGACGCTGTCGCGGATCGACCTCGAGGCGCTGATTCCGGTCGCCGAGGGCCGGATGCCGCTGATCGTCAAGGTCGATCGGGCGTCGGACATCGTCGAGATGATCGCGCTCGCCCGCGACGAGCGGCTGCGGATCATCCTCGACGGCGCCGAGGAGGGCTGGCGGGTGGCCGAGACGATCGCGCGCGCCGGGGTGCCGGTGATCGTCGATCCGGTCGCCAACCTGCCGCACGGCTTCGCCGAGCTCGGCGCGACGATGGAGAATGCCGCCCGGCTCCACGCCGCCGGAGTCACGCTCGTGTTCAAGACCGGCAGCGGCGTCGCCCACCGCGCCCGCGAGCTGCGCTATGGCGCCGGCAATGCGGTCGCCCATGGCCTGCCGCATGAGGCGGCGCTCGCCGCGGTCACGATCAACCCCGCCCGCGCGTTCGGCGTCGCCGACCGTATCGGATCGATCGAGCCCGGCAAGGACGCCGACCTCGTGCTCTGGTCGGGCGATCCGTTCGAGCCGCTGTCGCAGCCGCGCGCGATCCTGGTCCGCGGCATCGAGCAGCCGCTGACCGCCCGCCCGCTCGAACTGCGCGATCGCTATCTGCCGAGATAGGGCGCGCCGTCGTCTGCGGGTTTTCACGCACGACGATGCGGCCTAGGATCCGAGGAGCGTGGTGACCTTCACCTTCATCCCAACGTGCACCGGGACGCACCTGCGCATGGAACAATCGGGCTTCCGGCCGGATCAGAAGCAGGCCTATCGGGGAGCCAGGGTCAGGCGGCGGCAGTTCCTTGCAAGGCTGGAGCAGGTCCTGGCGCGGACAGACTGAAGGGAGGTCCCATTGAACTGGAGCAATTGGGTTCGGCAGATCCACCGCTGGCTGTCGATCATCTTTACCGCAGTCGTCATCGCCATCTTCGTCACTCTCGGCGTAGGGAAGGAGCCCGCCTCCTGGGTTTATTTCCTGCCGCTGCTTCCGCTCGCCTTGCTCATGCTTACCGGCCTGTATCTGTTCGTGCTGCCTTATGCCGCCAGGCGGCGCAGCGGGCGACAGCAACCATGAAGAAAGCGATGACAGACATGAAGAAGAGCGACGCGAAGGAAGGCGGAGGTGCGCCCTCTGAGCTGATCGATGCGCGGATCGAGGCGCTGAGCGATTGGCGAGGCGAGACGCTCGCCCGGGTCCGAACGCTCATCAAGCAGGCGGACCCCGAAGTGGTCGAGGAGTGGAAGTGGCGCGGGGTTCCGGTCTGGTCGCACGCCGGGATCATCTGCACCGGCGAGACCTACAAGGCGGTCGTGAAGATGACCTTCGCCAAGGGCGCCGCATTGGCGGACCCCTCAAGCCTGTTCAACGCCAGCCTCGAAGGCAATGTCAGGCGTGCCATCGATATCCATGAGGGCGACGAGATCGATGAAAAGGCGTTGAAGGCGCTCATCCGCGCCGCCGTGGCGCTGAATCTGTCGGTGCGCGCTCAAAAGAGGCCGAACAGCGCATGAAGAACTTTTCTTCATGTACAGAATTACAGAAATATAAGCCCAGGCAATGGCTTAATGGCGCGCCCGGCAGGACTCGAACCTGCGACCCCAAGCTTAGAAGGCTCGTGCTCTGTCCAGCTGAGCTACGGGCGCCCGGCCGCCGATCTACTCCGCTTTGGTAAAGATCGAAACCGGGTTAGTGAGCGGCGATGAGCGGGGAACGGGTCAAGACGGTCGATGCGGCGGCGCTGGCGGAGCGGCCGCTGCGATATTTCGATTTCGTGATGGCGGCGTTCGTCACCATCCTTTTGCTCTCCAACGTGCTCGGCGCGGGCAAGGTCGCGACGGTCGACCTGCCCGGGATCGGCGTATGGCCGTTCGGCGCCGGCATCCTGTTCTTCCCGGTTTCCTACGTGATCGGCGACGTGCTGACCGAGGTTTATGGCTATGCCCGCGCCCGGCGCTGCATCTGGGCCGGCTTCGGCGCGATGCTGTTCATGGCGTTCATGGCCTGGGTGGTGGTCGCGCTGCCGCCGGCGCCGAGCTGGGCCGGGCAGGACGCCTATGAGCAGGTGTTCGGCCAGGTGCCGCGGATCGTGCTCGCCTCGATCGCGGCATTCTGGGCCGGCGAGTTCGTCAACTCCTACGTGCTCGCGCGGATGAAGATCTGGACCCGCGGGCGCCATCTCTGGACCCGAACGATCGGCTCGACCCTGGTCGGGCAGGGCGTCGACAGCCTGATCTTCTATCCGCTCGCCTTCTATGGGGTCTGGGACAATGGCACGCTGCTCACCGTGCTCGCCACCCAATGGGTGCTCAAGGTCGGCTGGGAGGCGCTCCTGACGCCGGCCACTTATGCCGTGGTCGGCTGGCTCAAGCGCCGCGAGGGCGTCGACGTCTATGACCAAGGGACGGATTTCACTCCGTTCCGCGCGAAGCTTTAACGCGGACCTTGCCGAGCGTCGCGAACGCCGTCAGCGACGCGACGAGAGCGGCGGCCGCCCCGACCAGGGCCGCGCCATGATAGCCGGCGATCAGCGCGCCGCCCTGCTGCGACAGGACGATACCGAGCAGAGCGGTCGCGATCAGCCCGCCGCTGCGCGAGACCGCGCTGTTGAGCCCCGACGCGGTGCCGACATGATGCTCGTCGACCGAGCTCAGCACCGCCGTCGTCAGCGGCGCGACCGCGATCGCCATCCCGATCGAGACCAGCAGGATCGAGGGCAGGACCGAGGTCCAATAGGCGCTGTCGCCGTCGATCCGGAGCCCCAAAGCGAAGCCGGCGGCGACGAGCAATGGTCCCAGCGTCAGCGGCCAGCGCGGCCCGGTCCGGGCCGCGACCTTGCCCATCATGGGCGATCCGATGGCGATGATGATCGGCAGCGGCAGCAAGGCGGATCCTGCCTTGACCGCGGAATAGCCGGCCCCCTCGATCAGCACGTAAGGCAGCAGCAGGAACAGCCCGCCCAGCGCGCCGTAGAGGAGGAAGGTGAAGAGCGTCAGGCCGACGAAGGCGCGCGAGCCGAACAGGTCGAGCGGGACCATCGCTTCGCGCCCCCGCTTGTGTTCGATCAGCAGGAAGAAAAGCGTGAGCAGCGTCCCCGCGCCGAGGGCGATGCCCGCGGCGGGGCCCAGCCGATCGCTGGCCGACCAGGCGGTGAGGCCCCAGGTCAGCGCGCCGAGACCGAGCGTCGCCAGCAATCCCCCGAGCCAATCCGGTGGTGGCCGCTTTTCATTCTCGCTTTCCGGAACGAAGCGATAGCCGAGCAGAATCGCGCCGAACGCGATCGGCACGTTGAGCAGGAAGATGAACGGCCAGCCGGCGGCGTCGACCAGCCAGCCGCCGAGCAAAGGCGCGACCGCGCCCGCAATCGCCCCGGCCGCCGCCCAGGTGCCGACCGCTCGGCCCTTTTTCTCGCCGCTGAAGGAGGCGCTCAAGATGGCGAGGCTGTTCGGCAGCAACAGCGCCGCGCCCACGCCCTGCAGCGCGCGTCCGGCGAAGAAGACGGCGAGGCTCGGCGCCGCCGCGCAGAGCAAGGAGGCGAGCGTGAACAGGACGATGCCACCGAGCATCACCCGCCGCCGTCCGTAGAGATCGCCGGCCGCGCCGCCGAGCAGCAGCAGAGCCGACAGCGGCAGGGTGAAGGCGTTGATCACCCATTGCACTTCGGCGGTGCCGGCGGCGAAGCTGCGGCCGATCGCCGGCAGCGCGACGTTGAGCACCGAACCATCGATGAAGGCGAGGCTCGAGGCGAGGATCGTCGTCGTCAGGACGAGGTTTGGATATCTCGCCTTGCCGCCGCGCGCCGTGGCGCAGCGGGCGAGATGGCTGTCGCAGGCCGCGGGAAGCGCAAGGCTCAGGTCACAGCACCTCGAACAGCCCCGCCGCGCCCATGCCGCCGCCGACGCACATCGTGACGACGACATAGCGGGCGCCGCGGCGCTTGCCTTCGATCAGCGCGTGGCCGGTCATCCGCGCGCCCGACATGCCGTAGGGATGGCCGATCGAGATCGCGCCGCCATCGACGTTGAGCCGGTCGCTGGGGATGCCGAGCGTGTCGCGGCAGTAGAGGACCTGGACCGCGAACGCCTCGTTGAGCTCCCACAGGCCGATATCGTCCATCTTGAGCCCGAACCGGTCGAGCAGCTTGGGCACCGCGAACACCGGGCCGATCCCCATCTCGTCGGGTTCGGTGCCGGCCACCGCCATGCCGACATAGCGGCCGAGCGGCGTCAGGCCGCGCGCGGCGGCAAGCCCCGCCTCCATGATCACGCAGGCCGAGGCGCCGTCCGAGAGCTGCGAGGCGTTGCCGGCGGTGATGAACCCCTCGGGCCCCACCACCGGCTGGAGCGCGGCCAGGCCTTCGGCGCTGGTGTCGGGCCGGTTGCCTTCGTCCTTGGCGATCGTCACCGGTCGCTTCGAGGTCTCGCCGGTCGCCTTGTCGGTGACCGCCATGGTCGCGTCGACCGCGACGATCTCGTCGTCGAACCGGCCGGCGGCCTGCGCGGCGGCGGTGCGCTGCTGCGACTGGAGCGCATAGGCGTCCTGCGCCTCGCGGCCGATATTGTAGCGCTTCGACACGATCTCGGCGGTGCCGATCATCGAAATGTAGACGTCCTTGTGCATCGCCAACAGCTCGGGATCGGATCCGCGCCGCATCTCGCCGGTCTGCACCAGGCTGATCGATTCGACGCCGCCGGCGACGACCACGTCCATCCGGTCGACGATCACCTGCTTGGCGGCGGTGGCGATCGCCATCAGCCCGCTCGAGCACTGGCGGTCGATCGACATGCCGGAGACGGTGACCGGCAGCCCGGCGCGCAGCCCCGCGGAGCGGCCGATCGCGAGTTGCACCCCCTGCTGCATGGCCGCGCCCATGATCACGTCGTCGATCTCGGCCGGATCGACCCCGGACCGCTCGACCGCGGCCTTGATCGCGTGCGAGGCGAGGGTGGGCGAAGGCGTGGCGTTGAACGCGCCCTTATAGGCCCGCCCGATCGGAGTGCGGGCGGTGGAAACGATGACGGCTTCGCGATTGGCCATGATGAAGACTCCTTATGTTTAGACGAATATCAGGCCGATCCAGTCGGCGATCAATGCGGGCTTGTCCTCGCCCTCGATTTCGACGGTGACGTGATGAACCGACTGCCATTGGTCCGGCTGCTTTTCCTCGAAGCGGTCGAGACGGAAGCGGCCGCGAACCCGGCCGCCCGAGCGGACCGGGCTCAGGAAGCGGACCTTGTCGAGGCCGTAATTGACCGCCATCCGCATCGCGTCCGGCAGCAGCGTCGCATCGGCGGCCATCCGGCTCAGCAAGGAGAGGCTCAGGAAGCCGTGCGCGACCGTGCCGCCGAACGCGCTCTGCGCCGCCGCCACTGGATCGACATGGATGAACTGGCGATCCTCGGTGACCTCGGCGAAAGCAAGGATCCGCGCCTGGTCGACCAGGATCCAGTCCGAAACGCCGATCTCGCTGCCGACTTTGGCCTGGATGTCCTCGATGCTGGCGATCGGCATGGCCCCTCCCTATGTCGGGTCGCTTAAGGCGATCCCGCCATGAGAAAGCAAGCCCTCGGCGGCGGACGCTACGGCATCGCTGCGCGCTGGGATCCGGCCGTCCTGCCTGCTTCCGGGTTGCGCGGAGGCGGCCGAGGGCGGCGCCGATTCGGCCCGACCGGTCAGATCGGGAGCGCGGTGGTGTTCTTGACCTCGTCCATCACCGCATAGGTCCTGGTCTCCCGGACCCCGGGAAGCTCGGCGAGCTCGTCGATCAGGAACCGGCGATAGGTGGCCATGTCCGGGAGCCTCAGCTTCAGCAGATAGTCGAAGCCGCCGGCGACCATATGGCATTCGAGGATTTCGGGGCGCTCGGCTACGGCCTCGCTGAACTTGCGGAACACGTCGCCGGTGGTCCGCTCGAGCATCACCTCGACGAACACCAGGAAAGCCTGGTCCAGCTTGGCCGGATCGAGCAGCGCCACGGTGCCGCGAATGATGCCGCGATCCTTCAGCCGCCTGGTGCGTTCCAGGCACGCCGACGGCGACATGGCGGAGCGGGCGGCGAGCTCCTGATTGGTGATCCGCCCATCCTGTTGCAGGATCCTGAGCAGTCGGCGGTCCGCGTCGTCGATCACAGAATATGCCTTATTTTGTCCATTTTACCGAATATATTTCGGAGATAGCCCAGAAAGGTGCGGAATATAAGTGGATAATCCGGCGATAGCTACAGTATCTTCTGCTCATGCCAGCTAGCAAGATCGTCATCGCCCGCGCCGAGATCCGGGCGCTCCATCGCCGGCCCGAGCCGGAGGTGCTTGCTCCCTTGCTCGAGGCCGCCGCACTCGGCCCCGACTCGCGCCGACGGGTCGAGCGGCGCGCGCTCGCCATGCTCGACCGGCTGCGCGACGCCCAGTCGCGCGGCTGGGTCAATCAGTTCCTCCAGGAATATCGGCTCAACACCCAAGAGGGCGTCGCCTTGCTGTCGCTCGCCGAAGCCTTCCTGCGCGTGCCCGATCCCGACACCGCCGACAGTTTGATCGCCGACAAGCTCGGCGAGGGCGACTGGCGTTCGCACAAGGGCAAATCCAATTCGACCCTGGTCAACAGCGCCACCTGGGGGCTGGTGATCGGCCGGGCGCTGACCAGCGGCAGCGAACAGGCCAGCGCGCTCAAGCGGCTGCTCGCGCGTACCGGCGAGCCGTTCGTCCGTCAGGGCGTCGGCGCGGCGATGCGGATGATGGGCGAAATCTTCGTCATGGGCCGGACGATCGGCGAGGCGATCGAGCGGATGCGCAAGCGCGAGAATGCCGGCTTCACCGCCAGCTTCGACATGCTCGGCGAAGCGGCGCGGACCTTCCCGGACGCCGAGCGCTATTTCAAATCCTATGAGGACGCGATCCGCGCGGTCGGTGCGGCGGCCGACCAAGGCCATTCGATCTCGGTCAAGCTCTCCGCGCTCCATCCTCGCTATGAGGTCGCCCAGTACGAGCGCTGCGTGCCGTCGCTGATCGCGCAGGTCGAGGCGCTGGCAACGCTCGCCGCCGGCCTCGGCATTCCGTTCACGATCGACGCCGAGGAGACCGAGCGGCTCGAGATGAGCCTCGACATCATCGAGGCGGTCGCCGGCCTGCCCGCGCTCAAGGGCTGGGACGGGCTCGGCATGGCGATCCAGGCCTATGGCAAGCGCGCCCGGCCGACCATCGCCTGGGCCGACGCGCTCGGCGCCAGGACCGGCCGCCGGATCGCGGTGCGGCTGGTCAAGGGCGCCTACTGGGACACCGAGATCAAGCGCACCCAGGAACAGGGGCTGTCCGATTACCCGCTCTTCACCCGCAAGGCAGCGACCGACGTCTCCTATCTCGCCGGCGCCAAGGACATGCTCGCGGCGAAGAACATCTATCCGGCCTTCGCCACCCACAACGCGCTGACCGTCGCGACCCTGCTCGAATGGGCCGGCGACGCGCGCGACTTCGAATTCCAGCGGCTGCACGGCATGGGCGAGGGGCTCTACGAGGACCTCGTCCGCGAGCAGGGCTATCACACAAGGATCTACGCCCCGGTCGGCGGCCATCGCGACCTGCTCGCTTATCTCGTCCGGCGGCTGCTCGAGAACGGCGCCAATTCGAGCTTCGTCCACCAGCTCGCCGATGAGACGCTGAGCGACGAGGAACTGCTCGCCGATCCCGTCGCCAGGATCGCCGCGGTCGGCGGCACCCGCCATCCGTCGATCCCCTTGCCCAACGACCTGTTCATGCCCGAGCGGCCGAACAGCTGGGGGCTCGACCTCAACGACCGGCCCGAGCTCGCGCGGATCGCCGAAGCGGTCGCGCCGCCGCTCGACTTCCGGACCGCGCCCGGCCTGACCGCCGAAGAGGCGGTGACGATGGCGCAGAAGGGCTTTGCCGACTGGGGATCGCGCAGCGTCGACGCGCGCGCCGCCTGCCTCGAGCGTCTCGCCGATTTCCTCGAGCGCGACCGCGACATGCTGATGCGGATCGCGGTCCAGGAGGCGAGGAAGACGATCCCCGATGCGCTTGCCGAGGTCCGCGAGGCGGTCGATTTCTGCCGTTATTATGCCGCCCAGGCGCGCGCCGGGCTGCAGCCGAGGGAGCTCCCCGGGCCGACCGGCGAGCGCAACGTGCTGCGGATGGAAGGGCGCGGCGTCTGGGTCTGCATCGCACCCTGGAATTTCCCGCTCGCCATCTTCCTCGGCCAGGTCTCGGCGGCGCTTGCGGCCGGCAACAGCGTCGTCGCCAAGCCGGCCTCGCAGACCCCCGAGATCGCCGCTTATGCGGTCGGGCTCGCCCACAGCGCCGGCATCCCCGAAGAGGCTTTGGTGCTCGCCGTCGGCCGGCCGGAAATGGGCCAGGCGCTGATGGAGGACGTAAGAATCGCCGGGGTCGCCTTCACCGGCTCGACCGCCACCGCCAAGAGGATCGCGCGGACCCTGATCGCCGACGACGACCGGCCGATCATTCCCCTGATCGCCGAGACCGGCGGGATCAACGCGATGATCGTCGATTCGACCGCCTTGCCCGAGCAGGTGGTGCAGGACGTCGTCACCTCGGCCTTCCGCTCGGCCGGTCAGCGCTGCTCGGCGCTGCGCCTGCTGGTGCTGCAGGAGGATGTCGCCGGGCGCACCTTGGAGATGCTGTCCGGAGCGATGGAGTCGCTGATCGTCGGCGATCCGGCCGATCCGCGCACCGATGTCGGCCCGGTGATCGATCAGCCGTCCTACGACAAATTGATGGGCCATCGCGCCGCGATGAAGGCGCGCTGGATCAGGAGCGTCGATGTCCCTGCCGCGGGCCTGTTCGTTCCGCCGACGCTGATCCGGATCGACGCGATCGAGGATCTCAAGCGTGAATGGTTCGGCCCGCTGCTCCACGTCACGACCTGGCAGGGCGGCCAGCTCGCCGAGACCGTGCGCCGGATCAATGCCAGCGGCTTCGGCCTGACGATGGGCCTGCACAGCCGGATCGCGCGCGCTGCCGAGACCGTCGAGGAGACCGGCACGGTCGGCAATCTCTACGTCAACCGCTCGATGATCGGTGCGATCGTCGGCTCGCAGCCGTTCGGCGGCGAAGGCCAGTCGGGCACCGGCCCCAAAGCCGGCGGCCCGCACTATCTGCCGCGCTTCTGCACCGAGCGGGTGACCAGCACCGACACGACCAGCGCGGGCGGCAACGCGACCCTGCTCAGCCTCGAGGATGTCGGCATTTGAAGCGGACGCGGGATGCTTGAAGCCGAGGCGGTTCGCTTGCGCGACATCCTGCTCGGCCAGGGCGGCGTTTCGCCGCTGCTCAATCTCGGCTCCTCGACCGCTGTCTTCCGCACCGTCACCCAGCCGCATATCGAGCGGCGGCTGTTCGGGCCGCTCGCCCAAGCCGGGCTGGACGTCGTCCATGCCGATCTCAAGCAGGGGGAAGGCGTCGATTTTTCCGGTGACATCCTCGATCCGGAGATCCGCGCGGCGCTCGAGCGCCGCGGCTTCAAGGCCGTGCTCGTCGCCAATCTGCTCGAACATGTCCGCGATCCGCGGGCCGTCGCCGCCGCGATCGAGCAGGTCGTGAAACCGTCCGGCCTCATCCTCGTCACCGTGCCGTCGAGCTATCCCTATCATGCCGATCCGATCGATACCGGCCTGCGCCCCTCGCCGGCCGCGCTGGCGGGTTTGTTCGCAGGCAGTGAACCGGTCCTGCTCGAGGAGCTCGAAGGGCCAAGCTACGCCGAGGAAATGCACGCGCGCGGAACCGGCCCGTGGCGGGCGTTCGCCCTTACCCTCGCGGCGCTCGCGCTGGCGCGGCCGCGGAGCTTCGCCGCGCGGGTGCACCGCTGGCGCTGGTACCGGCGGCCCTACCGGATCTCGATCGCGCTGCTGCGGGTGAAAGAGACCTAGAACGTCTCGGCGAAGGCGACCCCTTCGCCCGCCAGCCGCTCGCGGATGCCGATCAGCACCCGGCTGCGCGCCTCGAACACCTCCTGCCAGACCTTCGAGCCGACATCGAGCTGGACCTCGAAGGTGAAGCCCTTGCCGAAGCCGACCATGCCGCAGCGCACCAGCTTGCACTTGCCCTGATCGCCGACGACCTCGGCGACGATCTCCGGTATCCGCGCCAAAGCGGCCGGCTCCGTGTCGAACGCCGCCGCAAAGGGCACGACGACGCGCCGTTTGTTGAGACGCGCGAGATTATGGATCTCCTTGTTGAGCAGATTGGTGTTCGAGATCACCACCTGCTCGCCGGTGGTGGCGCGGATCCGCGTCGTCTTGAGCCCGATCTGCTCGACCGTGCCCGAAGTGTCTTCCCAACGGATCAGGTCGCCGCGATGGAACGGCTTGTCGAAGATGATCGACAGCGCCGAGAACAGATCGTCGAAAATGCCCTTGGCGGCGAGGCCGATCGCGATGCCGCCAATGCCGAGTCCGGCGACCAGGCCGGTGACGTTCACGCCGAGATTGTCGAGGGTCAGGATGATCGCGATCGCGAACAGGGCGATGCTGACCAGCAGCCGGATGATCCCGATCGCCGAGCCGAGCGCGCTATGGTCGGCATCCCCGCCGACGCGATGCTCGACATAGCCGAGCACCAGCTCGCGCGCCCAGATCGCGGCCTGGAAGGCCGCGGCGATGACGAACAATATGTGGATGACGTTGAGCACCGACGGCGGCGTCGCCGCATGTTCGGCGACGAGCTCGGCCGAGGCCATGACGATGAAGAAGAAGCCGGTACGGGCGACAACGCGGGCGAAGATCAGCCGCCAGTGGATCTCGGTGCCCTTGCGGCGCTCGATCAGCCTGCAGCCGAGCGAACGAATGGCGAGCAGCGCGAAGGCGATCGCGACGCCCGCGGCGACCGCGAGGATGATGTTCACGCTGTTGCCGGTCAGCCAGGCCGAGGTGTCGCGGACGAACGCCGAGGCCTGCTCGGAAAGATTGAGTGCGGGCGCCGCCGCCTGGTCGGTTCGATTGCTCATCGCGGTTCCTTAATGGTCGAAAATGCGCGGGGCCAGACCGGCGGTCGGGCCACGATGCCCCTAGGCAGCTTTGCGCCGGCGCCGTCGCGCCACTTTCAGATAGTCGATCAGGCCGCGCTCGGCACGGCTCAGATATTTGGTGGCGCGCGGCAGATCGCCGTCGCCGACCGCCTTGGCGTCCTTGGCGGCCTCGATCAGCGCCGGGTGAACATAGGATTTGCGGCTGATTGCGGCGGTATTGCCAAGTGCCTCGGCGACCGGCGCGATCATTCGCTTGATTCCGATCGCGCGCGTATCGTCGGCACGCCCAACCATCTCCTCGAAGGCGACGACGCTCGCGCCCCAGGTGCGGAAATCCTTGGCGGTGAATTCCTCGCCCATCGCGTCGCGGATATAGGCGTTGACGTCGGTCGAGGTGACCGGGCGTGTGCAGCCGTCGCCGTCGAGGAATTCGAACAGGTTCTGGCCCGGCAGGTCCTGGGTGCGCCGGGCGATCCGGGCGAGCCGGCGGTCGGTGACGGTCACCGTCTGCCTGACGCCGTGCTTGCCGGGATAGCTGATCTTCAGCTTGTCGCCGGTGACGCTGACATGCCTGTTGCGCAGGGTGGTCGCCCCGAAGCTCTTGTTCTCCTTGGTATATTCCTCGTTGCCGACCCGCATCCAGCTGGCGTCGATCAGCCGCACGACGGCGGCGATCACCGCCTCGCACGAGGTCGCCTTGCCAGCGATGTCGGCCTCGACCCGCTTGCGCAGCTTCGGCAGCTGGCGGCCGAATTCTGCCAGTCGGTCGAACTTGCTGTTGTCCTGCCTGGCGCGGAAATCGGGGTGGTAGCGATATTGCTTTCGGCCCCGGGCGTCATAGCCGACCCCTTGGATATGGCCGTTGGGATCGGGGCAGAGCCAGACCCTCTCATAAGCCGGCGGCATGCCGATCGCGTTCAGCCGGTCGATCTCGGCGCGGTCGGCGATCCTTTTCCCCTTGGCGTCGAAATATTGCCAATAGCGGCCGCGACGCTTGCGGGTGATGCCCGGCGTCCCGTCGTTCACATAGCAAAGGGACCGCGTCGGGCTGCTCATTCGAAGCGTTAAATCAACGCGCTAGCGCTTCGTTCCCTGAGCCGGGCGACGGCTCCGCCGGCCGCATCGGGGTTCGGCGCCGGGCGCGCTCGTGCCGCGCCAGCCAGGAGTCGAAGCCGATCTGGACCCCGATCGCCATCCAGATGAACGGCTGGAAGGCGACCGCGACGAACAAGGCGCCGATCAGATAGACGATCTGGAAATGCTGGAGCGCGGTCGCCAGCGGCGCCACCCAAGGCAGGTCATCGCGCCGGCGATAGCGCCGCCGCAGCAGCTCCATGCGGGTCAGGCCGATGCCGTGGATCAGCAGGAACAGGATGAGGCCCGGCCAGCCCTGCTCGCCGAGCATCTCGAAATAGGCGCTGTGCCAGGCGCGCCCGGCATCGGCCTGGGTCCGGGTGTTGAGCGTCAGCAGGTCGCCGCTGGCCTGGGTGTTGACCGTGCTGATCTGGATCTGGTTCTGGCGATAGGCCTCGAAGCCGCCGCCGAACGGATGGTCGCGGACATAGCCGAGCGTCCAGCCCCAGACGGCGAGCCGGGTGTTGGCCGATTCATCGCCCTGATAGCCCTGGATCGTCTCCATCCGGCTGGTGAAGCTCTGCGGCAGGAACGGGATTGCGGCGAGGCCGAGGAAGCCGATCGCGGCGAGGTAGAGCAGCCGGCGCTTGATGTCGCGCAGGGTCAGCAGCGCGAGCACGGCAATGCAGATCAGGCCGGTGCGGGCCTCGGTGCCGATCGGGATCAGCAGGCAGGCGAAGATCAAAGCGGCGCAGAACAGCTTCACCAGCAACGGCTCGCTCAGCACCCGGCGCGCCTGGCTTGCACCAAAGGGCTGCGCCGCCGCCGCGACCTCCTTGGTGCGGTAGATCGTGCCGAACCGGGCGAACCAGAGGATGATCGGGATCGACGCGACCGCGAAGGTCGAGATGATGCTGCCTTCGTAAAGGCCGCTATTGTTGTCGACCATCAGGTTGAGCGAGCCGTAGCCGCCGCCGGACAGAGCGGTCTTGATCCCGCCGACGATGATGATCGACGCGATCGACAGCGTCATGAACAGCAGGAACGCCTCGATCCGCAGCCGCGTGCGCAGCAGCACCGGCAGGAAGATCGCGAAGGCAAGCGCCTTCCACGCCCAATCCCATTTCTCGAAGGCCTCGACCGGGAAATCGGCATAAGCGGTGGTCGCGCCGGCATAGCCGAGCAGGATCAGCATCAGCCATTGCCGCGGCGCGATCGAGAAATTGCGTTTGTCGTCGGCGACGAACCAGCCGACCAGGCACAGGCCGGCGGCAATCACCGAGATCGAGACCGGCAGGCTGTTGAGCAGATAATAAGACAGGCGCTGCGGCGAGACGATGTCGACATAAGCGTAGAGCAAGGCGAACAGGAATGGCCGCTTCAGCCCGAGCAGGAGCATCCCCGCGATGAAGGCAAGGAAGGCGACGTCACGCACCCGGCCGGCTCCTCAGGCGGTCCCAGAAGCGCGCTTTCTCGCCGCCCGGGGATTGCGACGCGGCTTCGTCGTCGCTGTCGAGATCGGGGCGCGAGAGCAGGCGCCAGGCGGCGAGCAGCATCAGCCCGTGGCTCAGGCCGAGCGCGAAATTGTCGATCATCGGCCCGGCTCCTCGCCCCGCTTCGGGACAGCATAATAGGACCCGGTTGACGCGCCGTTAAGCTTGAGGTGGCATTGAGATCGAGATGCGCATTTTGCATGTCCTCGATCACAGCCTGCCGCTGCAAAGCGGCTACACCTTCCGCACCCGCGCCATCGTCAAGGCGCAGCTGGCGCGGGGCTGGGAGGTCGCCTGCCTGACCGGGGCGCGCCACGCCGCCGCGGGTCCCGACCCGGAAGTGGTCGACGGCATCACCTTCTATCGCACGCTTAGGCCTGAACCGGCGCCGGCGCCGCTCCGCGAATGGCGCGAGATCCGGGCGCTTTCGGCCCGGCTCGACCGACTGGTCGAGGCCTGGCGGCCGGACCAGCTTCACGCCCATTCGCCGGTGCTGACCGCGCTCGCCGCTCTGCCGGTGGCGCGCAGGCGCAACCTGCCTTTGGTCTACGAGATCCGCGCTTTCTGGGAAGATGCGGCGGTCGGCAACGGCACCGGGCGCGAAGGCTCGGCGCGCTACCGGCTGACCCGCTTGCTCGAAACCCATGCCGCGCGGCGGGCCGATGCGGTCGCGGTGATCTGCGAAGGCCTGCGCCGCGATCTGGTCGCGCGGGGAATCGCCGCCGACAAGATCATCGTCGCGCCCAACGGCGTCGACATGGACCTGTTCGGGGATCCGCCGGCCGTCGACACCAAGCTGGCGCAAAGCCTTGGTCTCGAGGGCGCCGACGTGGTCGGCTTCATCGGTTCCTTCTACGATTATGAGGGGCTCGACGATCTGATCGCGGCGATGCCGCCGCTGCTCGCGCGCCGGCCCCAGGCACAGCTGCTGCTGGTCGGCGGCGGACCGATGGAGGAGTCGCTCAGGGCGCAGGCGACGGCGTCGCCCGCGGCGGACCGGATCCGCTTCGTCGGCCGGGTGCCCCATGACCAGGTCGAGCTCTATTATTCGCTGATCGACGTGCTTGCCTATCCGCGCAAGGCGATGCGGCTGACCGAGCTGGTGACGCCGCTCAAGCCGCTCGAGGCGATGGCGCAGCGCAAGCTCGTCGCCGCCTCGAATGTCGGCGGCCATCGGGAGCTGATCGAGGACGGCGTCACCGGCACTTTGTTCGCCGCGGACGATCCCGCCGCGCTCGCCGCCGCGCTCGCCACTCTGTTCGATCAGCGTCCGCGCTGGGCGCAGCGCCGGGAAGCGGCGCGCCGTTTCGTCGAACGCGAGCGTAACTGGTCGTCAAACATTTCCAATTATGTCCCTGTTTACCAACGTCTCACAGGCAAGGCGATATGATGGCATCCCGTTCTTTCACCGCCCCGGCACGCAGCGGCACGAGCCCGCTCGATCTTTCGGTCGCGGCGCTGGCCGGCATTTCGGTCGCGTTCGTCGCGTTCGCGGTGCCGTCCGATCTGCTCGCCGAACTGGTCGGCGCCACCGGCCTGCCTTCGATCCTCTCAACCGCCGAACCGCCGCTCGGCACGACCGCGCGGGTCGCGATCGGCAGCGTCGGCGCGGTGACGATGTTCGTGTTCGCTTTCGCCCTGTTGCGCTGGCTCGATCGCTTTTCCAGGACACCGCGCGCGCGACCGTTCGAGGCGCCCGTGGCAGACGCAGCGCCCCGCCAGCGCCGTCGTGACGCCCATCCCGACGCCCCGCCGCGTCCGCCGATCTCCGCCACCCGCGACTTTGGCGAGCCGTTCGGCGAGCCGCGCAAGGCGCCGGCCGCACCTGAAACCACGGCCGCGCCGGAACCCGCCCCGCAGGCGACCGCGCCCAGCATCACCGATCTGATGGCGCGGCTCGAGCGGGGGATGGCGCGGCGCGCCGGTGCCGCGACGCCCGCATCCGCGCCGACGCCGGCGCCGCAGGTCTTTCCCGATGCCGGCGACGATCGCCTGCAAAGCGCGATCGACGGCCTGCAGCGGCTCGCCTGGCGCCGGGACCAGGGCTGATATCGCTGGGTCGCATCAGCGAGTTTGAGTATCGCTGGAACATGCGTCAGGTGCCTCACCTGACCGGCTGATGGTGTCTTTCGCTCTCTAGGGGCTTCGCCTTCGGCGATTGCCTTAGCAGGGATAAGTGTTGACCATTCATCATTTTGTCACGGTCCTTTGTGGCGCTCGATCCTGCCTTATCTCTCTCAGATCTCGTCTGATTTCTTCCATCTTAAGGTCGGTTGCCGCGTCTCGCCGCTCCCTTGCGACCAAATCGCCGGAAAAGGCGCCGATTGACGATTGACCGCCGCTGAAGCGGTCTCCCCCGAACGCCAGAACCGCCACTATGATGCCAATGATCGCGATAGTGTGGACGACTAGCGATGCGTGGCCGGGCTTGCTCTTCAATTCCGCCCTTAGTTCATTTTGTAGCCCGTCCATCTTCATATCGACCCTCTGTTCGATCTGGTCGGTGCGAAGCTTGAGCCATTCGGTGAGGTTAGCGCCGAGCGTGTCCCGCATGCGGTCGAGGTCCAGCGGAGCAAGGGTATTGCCCGACTGCATCTGCTCACCTGGCGGAGGCGTGGTTTGCCCTCGGCGCTGCGGGTTGCCCCGCGGTCTGGTCGGCCTACCCATTTGGCAGGCCCAGCGATGTTAGAACCATGTCTCGCCCGCCGATTTCCACCAAAAGACGGAAGAAATCGAGGGAGTTGAGCGCGGGACCATCGACCCGCCACTGACAACTGACAAATTCGTTGTCGACTAGAATTGGTACCTCGCCGCCTTGGTATACCAAAAGGCAATTCTCGAAGCGCATGCGCTGGTAATACTGACCATCCATCAGGATCGTCGCATCCCGCATAATTGCGCGCGGCGGTAGAGGATGGAGTGCGTTTTCTACCATGCGCACTATCTGCCCTTTCCGCTCTCCATTGTGGAGTCGGTTTCCAGTGGGCTACCCTTCGGTCGTTTACATGTTTCAAAGGGCTAGGCCCCCTAACTGCTCTCAACGGTCAGCACATCGAAGGTGAGACAGGCGCCGGCCGGATCGCGCTCGTCCGCGACCAGCGCGATGTCGGCGAGGAGATGATTGCGCAGCCGCCATGCCGGCTCCGGCAAATCGGCGAGGAATCGGTCGGCGGCGGGCCCGGCCTGGGCGCCCTCCAGCCGCAGCCGGACGCGGTGGCGCGCCCCGGAAAAGGTGATGCTCGACCAGTCCCGGCTGGCCAGTTCCTCGATCTGCAACGCGGTGTCGAAATCGCCGAAGCCGGCGATGATCGCCCGCCGCAATTCGCTCGCCGCGGGCGGGATCATCGCCGGCAGTCCTCCTGGTCTTCCCTGGCGTCGAGCCAGAGGTGGACGCGCGACAGCGTCGTCGGCCTCGGCTCGCGGCCGTTGCGCAGGTCGAACACGAACTTGGGATCGCCGAGCGCCTCGCGGCCGAATCGGGTCGGCGGCACGCGGTTGCGCCGCAAATAGAGTTCGATCCGCCGCAACAGATGCATCAACCCTTCCTTTCGAATCACTGTTCCTGATATGTTCCAGTGTCGAAGGACATTTCCTACTTGTCTAGGAAAAATCCTAAGCGTATGAAAAATTGGTGATGGCGATCGAGGCGCGTGCCGCGCTCCAGCGGCTGATCGAAGAGAAAGGCGGCGATTATGCCGGCCTGTCGCGGCTGCTCGGGCGCAATCCCGCTTACGTCCAGCAATATATCAAGCGCGGCAGCCCGCGCCGGCTGGCCGAGGAGGACCGGCGCCTGCTCGCCCGCTATTTCGGCGTCGACGAGGTGGTGCTCGGGGGGCCGCCGGATGGCGGGAACGACCGCCTCCAGGCGGTGCCGAGGCTCGATCTCGGCGCCTCGGCGGGGGCCGGATCATTCGCCGGCGACGAGGCGGCGCGCGCCCATATCGCCTTCGATTCGGCGTGGCTGCGGCGGATCGCGCGCGGCACGCCCGATCAGCTTTCGATCATCCGCGTCGCCGGCGATTCGATGACCCCCTTGCTCGCCGATGGCGACGAAATCCTCGTCGACCAGGGCGACGGCGCGGAGCGCTTGCGCGACGGCATCTACGTGCTTCGAATCGACGATGCTCTGGTGGTGAAGCGGCTCGCGCTCAATCCGGCGGCGCGCACGGTTTCGGTCCGCAGCGACAACCCGTCTTATCCCGGCTGGCCCGATTGCGACCTCGCGGCGATCGACATCGTCGGACGCGTCGTGTGGGCAGGACGACGAATCGGGTGAGACGTTGATCCAGATCAGCGACGGTTAATCTGCCGCCGCCTAGCCGCAGGGCATTCGTCTGATAAGCGAGTGCAAGTCGTGGCTTTGCTCGAACCAACCCTTCCGGCACCGATCTACAAGGCCGGCAAGAAGCTCCGCCATCGGGTCAGCGCGATCGTCGCCCGCTCTTCGGAAGTCGGCGATCAGCCGGTCTACGATGCCGGCCGCTTCGACTGGATCGCGCCGCTCGAGGCGCGCTGGACCGAAATCCGCGACGAGCTGAGCGCCGTGCTGGCGCACGGTCGCGCCCTCCCGCTCGCCGCCGTCTCGCCCGACCATCGCCGCATCGCGCCGCCGCAGAAATGGAAGTCCTTCTTCCTCTACGGCTATGGCTATCGGGTCGAGGAAAATTGCCGGCGCTGCCCGGCCACGGCGGCCGCGGTCGCGCAGATTCCCGGCCTCAACAGCGCCTTCTTCTCGATCCTCGAGCCCGGTACCCATATTCCACGCCACCGCGGCGTCACCAAGGCGATTCTGACCGCCCATCTCGGGCTGATCGTGCCGCGCGACAGCGCGGCGTGCCGGATGCAGGTCGACCACCAGATCGTGCGCTGGCAGGCGGGGCAGACTTTGGTGTTCGACGACACCTTTCACCACGAGGTCTGGAACGACAGCGAGGAACTGCGCGCGGTGCTGCTGATCCAGTTCCGCCGGCCGACCGGCTGGATCGGACGGCTCGTCGGCAGCGCCTTCCTGTTCGGCATCCGCCACTCGCGCTTCGTCCAGGATGCGCGCGCGGAGATCGATCGCTGGAACACGGCCCTGCAGCAGCTCGAAAAGACGGGAGACTAGGTGCTAGGCCCGGCGATCGGCGAGCCAGACCGCGCCGAGCAAAGCGAGGCCGACGCCGAAGCCGGCGAGCACCCCGATGCTCGGCTGGCGAAAGACGACGCCGGCAATCGTCCCGACGACGATCGCCGCGGCGAGCAGCGCGCCGCCGGCCAGAGGGAATTTCCGCTCGCGGCTCATGCCCTGCTCCATGGCAGCCGAGGTCGCCGGCTGCCAGCGCAAAGTCCGTGGTTTACGCTTCGTTGAGCATGGCCGTCGGCGGTTTCGAAACCGGCGCGCGGTTAGGACGGCAGCCAGCAGGAAGAAGATTCGAGGAAGGCGCGAGCTTGCACGTTCATCTCCCCGACCGGACAGCCGCGGCCGATGCCGCCGAGCTGATCGCCCGCTTCGGCGCCCATGCCGCGAGCGAGGCCGCGGCACGGGCGAGCCAGAGCCGCGATCGCGGCAATGTCGTTCATTTCTGCCGGTGGCGGCAGATCGAGCGAATGATCCTGTTATTGTCCGCCGGGTCGGCCGACCAGACCATCCATTGAGAATCAAGGCGAAATCCGTTCTGGCGCGGGTCCCCGGCGCTCGCTAGATTCGCCTTATGTTGCAAGTCGTTGCGGGGCGGCGTGCGGCGGCCCTCGCGGCGGCCCTTGCCCTCATCCTTTTCGCCGGCGCCGCCCGGGGACAGGCGCCGGAGCCGCGCGACGAGGCCAGTCAGCCGCTCGACCCTTCGGCACCGCTCGAATCCTGGCCCGATCTCGGCGTCGACTGGCCCGATCTCGAGGTGGATCGCGGCACGCAAATATCCGAAACTCCCAATGCCGAGGTCGCGGACGCGACCGCCGAACGGCGTTATGCCTATTCGATCCAGGGCCTGGCCGAGGCGGACTCGGCGACGCTGCTGAGTCAGTTCCGCGCGCTGTCGACGCTCGAGGAATATCGCGGCGATCCCGCCAATGCCGCGCAGATCGATCGCCGCGCCCGCGCCGATGCCGAGTTGCTGGCCGAGCTGCTGCGCGCGTCCGGCCATTATGACGCGATGGTCAGGACCGACGTCGCTGCCGGCGCAGGCGGGGCGTTCGCGGTGACGCTGAACGTCGAGCCGGGGCCGCTCTACCGCTTCAGCGAGGTGCGCCTGCCGGGGCTCGACGAGGCGGCGGGCGCCGATGCGCCGGCGCTGCGCCAATCGTTCGGCATCGCCGTCCAGGATCCGGTCGACGCCGCCAGGGTCGCCGAGGCCGAAGCGGCGCTTCGCGTCGCGCTTGGCGCAAGCGGCTATGCCTTCGCCGAGGTCGGCGATCCGGAAGTGGTCGTCGATCACGAAACGCGAACCGCGACCCTGGTGCTGCCGGTCACGCCCGCCGGCGCGCGCCGGTTCGGCCGCGTCCTCGTCCAGGGCCGGCCCGTGTTCAGCGCCCGCCATATCGAGACGATCGCGCGCTTCCACGAGGGCGATCCCTACCGGGTGCCGCTGGTCGAGGATCTGCGCCAGGCGCTGGTCGCGACCGGTCTGGTGTCGGCGGTCACGATCCGGCCGGTGGCGCGGCCGGAGAGCGATCTCGTCGATCTCGCGATCGGGATCGAGCCCGCGCCGATGCGAACCATTGCCGGCGAAGCGGGATACGGGACCGGCGAAGGGATCAGGCTCGAGGCGAGCTGGCAGCATCGCAACTTCTTCCCGCCCGAGGGCGCACTCACCCTGCGCGGCGTCGCCGGCACCCGCGAGCAACTGGTCTCGGCGATCCTGCGCCGCAACAATTTCAGGCGTCGCGATCAGGTGCTCAACGCCCAGGTCGCTCTGTCCCACGTCGATCGGCCGGCGTTCGACGCGCGCACCTTCGCGCTTGCCGGCGGCATCGAGCGCCAGACCAACATCATCTGGCAGAAGGCCTGGACCTGGTCGCTCGGCACCGAGCTTGTCGCCTCGGACGAGCGCGACGTCGACATTGCCAGCGCGACGACGCGGCGGCGGACTTTCTTCATCGGCGCCGTTCCGGCCTATCTTGCTTATGACGGATCGAACGATCTGCTCGATCCGACCTCGGGCTTCCGGCTTTCGGCGCGCCTTTCGCCCGAAATCTCGCTCCAGTCGGGCAGCTTCTTCTATGGCCGCGGCCAGCTCGACGGCAGTTTCTACCAGCCGCTCGGCAATCGGGTGACGCTCGCCGGCCGCGCCCGGCTCGGCACGATCTTCGGCGCCAGCCGCGACCGGATCGCGCCGTCGCGGCGCTTTTATGCCGGCGGCGGCGGCTCGGTGCGCGGCTACGGCTTCCAGCGGATCGGGCCACGCGACCCGATCTTCGACGATCCGATCGGCGGCCGCAGCCTCGCCGAATTCGCGCTCGAGGCGCGGATCCGCACCGGGCCATTCGGCATCGTGCCCTTCTTCGACGGCGGCAACATCTCGACCTCGCCGCTGCCGCGCTTCGACAATCTCCGCTTCGGCGCCGGGATCGGCGTGCGCTACCATACCCGCTTCGGCCCGATCCGGGTCGATGTCGCGACCCCGATCAACCCGGCGAGCGGCGATCCGAGGGTCGCGGTCTACGTCTCGCTCGGCCAGGCGTTTTAGATGAGCGACGTCGCGCTCGACTCACCGGCGCCGATCCGCCGCAGCCGGCTTCGGCGGTGGAGCGTCGGTCTGGCCAAGACGCTGACCGTGATCATGATCGGCGTGCTGCTCGGCTTCGTCGCCCTGGTCGCGTTCCTCGACACCGCCCCGGGCCACCGCTTCATCGTCGATCGGATCGCGGCGATGACGCCGGCTTCGGGCCTGCGCATTCGTATCGGCCGGATCGAAGGCTCGATCTGGGGCCGCACCTTGTTGAAGGACGTCCGGCTCTACGACCCCGACGGCCTGTTCGCCGAATCGCCCGAAATCGCGATGGACTGGCGTCCGATCGATTTCCTCTGGGGCCGGCTGATGATCCACGAGCTCGATTCCGATCTGGTCATCCTGCAGCGCATGCCCGAGCTGATCCCCTCCGCCGAGCCGCGCCCGATCCTGCCCGATTATGATATCCATATCGGCCGGCTCGACGTCCGCCAGCTGCGAATCGGCGCCGCGGTGACCGGCCGCGAGCGAACCGGAAGCCTGCGCGGCGAAGCCGAGATTCGCAGCGGCCGAGCGCTGATCGCGCTGCAGGCCCGGATCCGCGATCCCGGATCGGGGTCCGGGACAAGCGGCGGCGATGCGCTGATGGCCCGGCTCGACGCCGACCCCGATCGCGATCGTTTCGACCTCGAAGCCCGCGTCCGCGCCCCCGCCGGCGGCGTCGCCGGCGCGATGCTCGGCACCCGTCGCCCGGTCAGCCTCGACGTCACCGGCGACGGCACCTGGGCGCGCTGGGCCGGCGAGGCGCGGCTCGAGCTGTCCGGGCGGCCGACCGCCGAGCTCGGGCTGACGATGAATAGCGGACGGTTCCAGATGCGCGGCTGGGCGGCGCCATCGCCCTTCCTGCGCGGCAAGCTCCAGCGGCTGACCGCGGATCGGGTGCTGGTCAACGGCCATGGCCGCTTCGCCGACCGGCGGATCGACGGCCGGCTGTCGCTGCGCTCGGCGGCGCTTCGCCTCGAGACGCGCGGCGTCGTCGATCTCGGCGGCAATGCCTATCGCCGTGTCGCGATCGCCGTCGAGCTGCTGCGGCCGCCGGCCTTGTTCCGCAACATGACCGGCCGCCAGGTACGGATGACGGCCCTGCTCGACGGCGGGTTCGGACGGGCCAGCTTCGTCTACCGGCTGACCGCGCCGCGCATCGCCTTCGATCAGACCGGGTTCGAGCAGATCCAGGCGAGCGGTCGCGGGCGGCTGTCGTCCGCGCCGGTGACGGTGCCGCTCCTGGCGACCGCGCGGCGGGTGACGGGCGTCGGAGACGTCGCCGGCGGGATCCTCGCCAATCTGCGGATCGAGGGCGCGCTGCGGATCACGCCGCAGCGTCTGACCGGGGAGCGGCTGAGGCTGAGCTCCGACAAATTGCGCGGCGATCTCGGACTCGCGGTCGATCTGCGCAGCGGCGTCTATGCGGTCGCGGTCAATGCCGGCATGCGGCTCTATCTGATCCCCGGCTTCGGCCTCGTCGACGTGCTCGCGGAACTGCGTGCCGTACCCGGGCCGGGCAATCGCGGCACCGTCGTGACCGGCACCTCGCGGGCCTGGGTGCGCAGGCTCGACAACCGCTTCCTCGCCTGGGTCGGAGGCGGACTGCCAAGGCTCGAAACCAGCCTGACCCGCGGTCCCGACCGCATCGTCCATTTCGCCAACCTCAGGATTTTCGCGCCCAGGCTCGCGCTGACCGCCAACGGCATGCGGCGCACCGACGGCACGTTCCTGTTCGAGAGCGCCGGGCGCCATGCCGATTACGGCCCGTTGCGGCTCAACCTCGACGGGCGGATCGAGCGGCCGCGGCTCGCGGTGCGGCTCGAACGGCCGGTCGATTCGCTCGGGCTGCGCGACGTGCTGCTCAATCTCGAGCCCGGTGACGCCGGCTTCGCCTGGCGCGCGCAGGGCGGCTCGACGCTGGGGCCGTTCACCGGCAACGGTGCGATCCTGCTGCCCTCGGGCCAGCCGGCGACGATCGCGGTCGCGGCGCTCAATGTGTCGGGCACCAGCGCGCGCGGCGCGCTGCGCTCCGACCCTGGCGGGTTCACCGGCCTGCTCGATGTCGACGGCGGCGGGCTGACCGGCCGGCTCCAGTTCAACCCCGCCGGCGGCCATCAGCGGATCGCGGTCAATCTCGCCGCCAGCGACGCGAGCTTCGCCGGGCCGCCGCCGATCATGATGCGCCGCGGGACGATCGAGGGCGTGGTGGTGCTCGATCCCGGCGGAACGTCGGTGGAGGGAAGGGTGGTCGCGCGCGGCCTCAGCCGCGGCCCGCTGTTCCTGGCCAGCCTCGACGCCCAGGCGAGCCTGCGCGGCGGGGTCGGCCAGGTGCGCGCCCGGATCGCCGGCTCGCGCGGCCGGGACTTCACCTTCAATCTCGCGGCCGACGTCGCGCCCGGCCGCTACCGGGTCACCGGCAGCGGCACGCTCGATCGCCGCCCGCTCGAGCTCACCAGCCCCGCGATCCTGATCGGCACGCCGGAGGGCTGGCGGCTCGACCGCAGCGAGTTCCGCTTCGCCGGGGGCAATGCCACGCTCTCCGGGCTGTTCGGCGATCGGACCGAGATCGACGCGCGGATGGAGGCGATGCCGTTGACCGTGCTCGACATGGCCTATCCGCAGCTGGGACTTGGCGGCCATGCGTCGGGCCTGCTGCGCTACCGCTCGCCGTCGCCCGGCGCGCCGCCGACCGGCGAGGCCAATTTGCGCATCCGCGGTCTGACCCGGGCCGGCCTGGTGCTGTCGTCGCGCCCGGTCGATATCGGCCTCAACGCGCGGCTGGACGGGGTCAACGCGGTGATGCGCGCGGTCGCGGTTAGCGAAGGGCGCACGATCGGCCGGGCGCAGGCGCGGATCTCGCCGATCGGCGGCAGCGGCGGCCTGTTCGAGCGGCTGACGCGAGCGCCGATGCGCGCGCAATTGCGCTATAACGGCGCCGCCGACACGCTGTGGCGGCTGACGGGGATCGAGCTGATCGACCTCTCCGGCCCGGCGGCGATCGGCGCCGACATGCGCGGCACGCTCGAAAATCCGCAGATCGTCGGATCGGTGCGGACCTCCGGGGCGCGGCTGGAAAGCGCGGTCACCGGGATGGTGATCGAGAATCTCGAATCGATCGGCCGGTTCGGCGGTTCGCGGCTGCAGATTCAGCGGATGCAGGGCCGCACCCCGGGCGGCGGCACCGTCTCCGGCTCGGGCGCGCTCGATTTCGCCGGCGCGCGGGGCGTCGGCATGAGCTTCGACGTCCGTGCCGAGGCCGCTTTGCTGCTCAACCGCGACGACATTCGCGCGGCGGTGACCGGCGATCTGGCGATCCGTTCGGACGGCGACGGCGGCAGCATTTCCGGCGCGGTGCGGGTGAACGAGGGGCGCTTCCGGCTCGGTGCGGCGACCGCGGCGGCGCAGGTGCCGCGCTTGAACATCACCGAGCGCAATCGTCCGGCCGACGATTATGCGCCAATGGTCCGGCGGGTCGATCCCTGGCGGCTGGCGCTCGAGGTCGATGCGCCGGCCAGGCTGATGGTGACCGGGCTCGGCATGAACAGCGAATGGCGCGCCACGATGCGGGTCGCCGGCACCGTCACCGAGCCGCGCATTACCGGCGATGCCGCGCTGCTGCGCGGCACCTATGATTTCGCCGGGCGTCGCTTCGACCTGATCCGCGGCACGATCCGCTTCCTCGGCGAATCGCCGGTCAATCCGCAGCTCGACATCGCCGCCGAGGCGCGGGTCCGCGGCCTCAACGCCCAGATTCGCGTCACCGGGCGCAGCCAGCGGCCCGAAATCGCCTTCACCAGCACGCCGGCCTTGCCCCAGGACGAACTGCTCTCGCGCATCCTGTTCGGCACCTCGATCACCAATCTCTCGGCGCCGGAGGCGGTGCAGCTCGCCGCCGCGGTGGCCTCGCTCAACGATCCGCGCGGCGGGCTCGATCCGATCAACGCTCTGCGGCGCACGGTCGGGCTCGACCGGCTGCGCATCCTCCCCGCCGACGTCACCCAGGGCATCGGCACCCAGCTCGCCGCGGGCAAATATTTCGGCCGGCGGGTCTATGTCGAAGTGATCACCGACGGGCGCGGCTATTCGGCGACCACGGTCGAATATCAGATCACGCGCTGGCTCTCGTTGCTTTCCAGCATCTCGACGATCGGCCGCGAGAGCGTCAACGTGCGCATCTCGCGGGACTATTGAGGATGTCGATGCTGCGGTTCGAGACCCATGGCGCGCAGAGGATGGGATTTGCCGCGCTGCATGCCCTTCCCGAGCTCGAAGCCGTCTTGCCCGACGCGGCCGGCAAAGCGGGCATTCGACTCCACAATATCCCGGCGCTGGCCCGCTTGCTTGCACCTCAAGCGCCCATCGGCCGATTGGCGGCCAGGGCCTGCGGCAGGTCCTGCGAGCCGGTGCGCGCGATCCTGTTCGACAAGAACCGCGCGCGGAACTGGGCGCTGGGCTGGCACCAGGACCGCACGATCGCCGTCGCCGCGCGGCAGAATGCTCCGGGATTTGGCCCGTGGACGGTGAAAGCCGGCATGGTGCATGTCGAACCGCCCATCGAGATCATTGCCTCGATGATCACGCTTCGGATTCATCTCGACCCGGTGGCATCCACCAATGCGCCGCTGCTCGTGTCGCCGGGCTCGCACCGGTTCGGCCGCGTTGCGGACGGCGATGTCGCAGCCATCGTCGCGCGCTGCGGTACGGAAAGCTGTGAGGCCGAAGCGGGAGATATCTGGCTCTACCGGACGGCGATCCTCCACGCCTCGCGCGCCGCCGAAAAGCCTGAGCGACGGCGAGTGCTGCAAGTGGACTATGCCCCCCGCGACCTGCCTGATGGCCTGCGGTGGCTGGGGGTATGAGCAGCCGAGCGGCAGATTTGGCCAGCGGACGCGCAGCCCGTCGTCATCCCTTATGCAACGTCATCGGCCCGCCAACGGGTGATTGATGATCGACCGTTGTCCATCATCATTGACGAATACACCTTGAAGGTGTATTTCAATGACCGTAAAACGTCGCCCGCATCATGATCTGGATGCTCTCAAGGTCAAGTTCGCCAGTGTCGAGACCCTCGAAATCACCACCAGCGCGCTCCGCGGGGCCGAGGCACTCGGATATGATCTCGAGGCCATTGTCAGCGTCGTGCAGCAACTCGAACGCGGCGATTTCCTCAAGTCGGAAACCGCGCATCATCCCCCCAACCATCGCGTCTGGCACGAGAGCTATCGCGCACCGTTTGACGGAAACGATCTCTATCTGAAATTCGCCGGCGAGACGTTGATCGACGTCACTTTGGTCTCGTTCAAGGAGGCATGATATGGCACCGCGCATCCATCCCGAAACCGGCGAGCGCCTCAGCCGCGACACGCGGCCGATGGTCGTCCGGGTCGGCCCCTTTACCGAGGAGGTATTGGTGCCGGGCTGGTATCCCGAAGGGGCGGGTGACGCGGTCCATACGGGCGCCGACCTGGCCGTCTTCGAAGAAACGCGAAAGCGGCTGATGATGCAATATGCCGCTTATCTTCGCGCCAGCCGCAAGCGCTGGCGGCTGACCCAGGAGCAAGCGGGAAAGCTGATCGGCGGGGGCAAGCGCGCCTTTCAGAAATACGAAACCGGCAAGGCGTTGCCGACCGAAGCGGCAGTGGGCCTGATCGAGCTTCTCAATGCCGATGAGCGGAATCTCGAGCGGCTGCGGCGGATTCGAGCGGCGTGACCCGGAGTCATCGCCTGCGCAACATCATCGGCGGGTCGGCGGGCAATCTCGTCGAATGGTACGACTGGTATATCTATTCCGCCTTCGCGCTCTATTTCGCGCCGGTGTTTTTCCCGCAGGGCGACCGCACCTCCCAATTGCTCAACACCGCCGCGATCTTCGCGGTCGGGTTCGTGATGCGGCCGATCGGCGCCTGGCTGATGGGCATCTATGCCGACCATAGGGGCCGCAAGGCCGGCCTGACCCTGAGCGTCAGCCTGATGTGCCTCGGTTCGCTGGCGATCGCATCGATGCCGACCTATGCCGCGATCGGGCCGCTCGCGCCGGGGTTCCTCGTCGTCGCGCGGATGATGCAGGGGCTGAGCCTCGGCGGCGAATATGGTGCGAGCGCGACCTATTTGAGCGAGATGGCCGGCCGCGAGCGGCGCGGCTTCTATTCGAGCTTCCAATATGTCAGCCTGATCGCCGGACAGCTGATCGCGCTCGCGGTCCTGCTCGTCCTCCAGTTCAGCATGTCCGAGGCCGATCTCGAGGCCTGGGGCTGGCGCATCCCGTTCGCGATTGGCGCGGTGCTCGCAATCGTGGTCTTCTACATCCGCCGCCGGCTGGCCGAGACCGAGAGCTTCAAGGTGGCGAAGGCGGACGGCGCGCCGCGGTCGAGCAGCGCCAGCCTGTTCCGCGACCATCCGAAGGAAGCGTTGCTGGTGATGGCGCTGACCGCGGGCGGCACCTTGGCCTTCTACGCCTACACCACCTACATGCAGAAATTCCTGGTCAACACGTCGGGCTTCGACCGCCAGACGGCGAGCCAGGTGATGACCGTGGCCCTGTTCCTGTTCATGTGCCTTCAGCCGGCCGCAGGCGCGCTGTCCGACCGGGTCGGCCGCAAGCCGGTCATGGCGACGTTCGGCCTGTTGGGAATGCTCTTCACCGTGCCGATCTTCACCGCCCTGGAGCAGGTGCAAAGCCCGGTCGTCGCGTTCCTCCTGGTGTTCGCGGCGCTGCTGATCGTCACCGGCTACACCTCGATCAACGCGGTAGTGAAGGCCGAGCTGTTCCCCGCCCATATCCGCGCGCTCGGCGTCGCTCTGCCTTATGCGCTCGCCAACACCCTGTTCGGCGGGACCGCCGAATATGTCGCGCTGTGGCTCAAGGATGCCGGGATGGAGCGCGCCTTCTACTGGTACGTCGCGGCGATGATCGGCCTGTCGCTGATCGTCTATCTCAGGATGCGCGACACCAGGCGGCACAGCCTGATTCTCGAGGATTAGGATCCGTACCCTAAGCCCCTTCAGCCACGATGCTCTCCAATGAAAAGGACCGGAGCGCCTTGGCGCCCCGGTCCCGAATGGTTGGAAAATGTGCCGCCCTCAGCTCGAATAATACATGTCATATTCGACCGGGCTCGGGGTCGTCTCCCAGCGTAGCTGCTCTTCCCACCGCAGCTCCATATAGGCATCGAGCTGGTCGTCGCTGAACACATCGCCTTTGGTGAGGAAGGCGCGGTCGTGGTGGAGCGCGATCAACGCCTCACGCAGCGAGCCGCACACCGTCGGCACCTCGGCCAGCTCCTGCGGCGGCAGATCGTAGAGATTCTTGTCGATCGGATCGCCGGGATGGATCCGGTTCTGGATGCCGTCGAGACCGGCCATCAGCAGCGCGGAATAAGCGAGATAGGGGTTGGCGAGCGGATCCGGGAAGCGGAACTCGACGCGCTTGGCCTTCTCGCCCGTGCCATAGGGAATCCGGCACGAGGCGGAGCGATTGCGGCTCGAATAAGCGAGCAGCACCGGCGCCTCATAGCCCGGCACCAGCCTTTTGTAGCTGTTGGTGGTCGGGTTGGTGATCGCATTCAGCGCCTTGGCGTGCTTGATCACGCCGCCGATGAAATAGAGCGCCATTTCCGAAAGACCGGCATAGCCGTTGCCGGCGAACAGCGGCTTGCCGCCCTTCCAGATCGACATATGGGTGTGCATGCCCGAGCCGTTGTCGGTCTTGATCGGCTTGGGCATGAAGGTCGCGGTCTTGCCATAAGCCTGGGCGACCATGTGCACGACATATTTGTAGACCTGCATCCGGTCGGCGGTCTGGGTAAGCTCGCCGAAGGTTAGGCCGAGCTCGTGCTGGGCGGCGCCGACTTCGTGATGGTGCTTGTCCATCGGCAGACCCATCTCGATCATCGTCGAGACCATCTCGGCGCGAATGTCCTGGGCGCTGTCGACCGGCGCGACCGGGAAATAACCGCCCTTGGCACGCGGCCGGTGGGCGAGGTTGCCGCTCTCATATTTGGTAGCGGTGTTGGTCGGCAGCTCGATATCGTCGATCTGGAAGAGGCTGGCATTGTAGCCGTCCTCGAAGCGGACGTCGTCGAACATGAAGAATTCGGCCTCGGGGCCGACATAGACGGTGTCGCCGATGCCGGTCGCCTTCAGATAGGCTTCGGCGCGCTTCGCGGTCGAGCGCGGATCGCGGGCGTAGAGCTCGCCGGTGCCCGGATCGACGATATCGCAGAACAAGACCGCCATCGGCGTCGCGCTGAACGGATCGAGATAATAAGCGTCGAGATCGGGTTTCAGGATCATGTCGCTCTCGTTGATCGCCTTCCAGCCGGCGATCGACGAGCCGTCGAACATGAAGCCGTCGGTGAGGTTGTCCTCATCGACGACGCCCGAGCACATGCTCAGATGCTGCCATTTGCCCTTGGGGTCGGTGAAGCGCAGATCGACCCATTCGATCTCGCTTTCCTTGATATTCTTGAGGATCTTGCCCGCGTCATTCGCCATCTGTCTCGTCCCTGTTCGCTGGTGCGGTTGAAATATGCGCCCGGCCAGAATCGGCCCAGGCGCTTGTCTCCCTCATTTCAATGCCGAGCCGAATCGTCCATCGCGGTGTGAACAATTCACATCGCTCTTCTCAATAGGGCCGACGCTGCGCGGCGACCAGCATGCGCAGCAGCATCGCCACCGGACGCGGCACGCCGACCTTGCCGTCGAGCCAGAGGCTGACCGCCGAACGGCTGACGCCGATCGCGGCGGCGATGTCGTTCTGGGTCTTGTAGCCGAGCGAACGCATCGCCGCGCGCAGCTCCGAGGGAGACATCGAGGCCAGGCGGGGATCGTCCACGACCAAAATGCCCTAGATCGCGTCGGAGCCCCGCTCGCCGGTGCGAATCCGCAGCGCCTCTTCGATCGACGAAACGAAGATCTTGCCGTCGCCGATCCGTCCGGTCTGCGCGGCGGCCGCGATCGCGTCGACGACGCGGTCGGCGAGCCCATCCTCGACGACCACCTCCAATTTCACCTTCGGCAGGAAGTCGACGACATATTCGGCGCCGCGATAGAGCTCGGTATGGCCCTTCTGGCGGCCGAAGCCCTTGGCCTCGGTGACGGTGATGCCGGAAACGCCCACCTCGTGAAGCGCCTCCTTCACCTCGTCGAGCTTGAACGGCTTGATGATCGCTTCGATCTTCTTCACTTCACCTCCGACGCTGCGTTGCAGCATAGGCGCATATCGCGCAGCCGCAAGCGGGCGATGCACCGCCTGCCGCTCGCCCGCATCCTTTCGGGTCAGGCTGCGTTCAGAACCGAAATGCTATAGGGCTCACCACAAGAGCCCTAATCGATAATGAGGACATGACCATGCGCAAACTTCTTCCCCTGCTTGCCGCCGGTCTCGCTCTGGCGACCGGGCCGGCTTTGGCCGAGCGCAGGGCGCCGCCCGAGGTCCAGCTCGAGCGCGCGCTCGACGGCCGCGTCGCCGGCGAGCCGGTCGATTGCATCAACCTGCACCAGGTTCGTTCGAGCCGGATCATCGACAACACTGCGATCCTCTACGACGCCGGCGGCACGGTCTATGTCAATCGGCCGCGCGCGGGCGCCGAGTCGCTCGACCATTGGGACACGATGGTGACCCGTCTCAATTCATCGCGCCTCTGCAGCGTCGACACCGTCCGGCTGGTCGACCTGCAGTCGCGGATGATGACCGGGGTGGTGTTCCTCGGCGAATTCGTTCCCTATCGCCGGGTCCGCAACGGCGACTGACGCGACAGACGGAAACGACATAAGGCGGCGCTTCTTCCGGAGCGCCGCCTTTTCTTTTCCAGACGCTCAGCCGTAGGGCGGCCGGTCGAAGCCAGCGGGGCTGCGGGTGAAAATCTCGCAGCCGTCCTCGGTGATGCCGACCGAATGCTCGAATTGCGCGCTCAGCGAACGGTCGCGGGTCACCGCGGTCCAGCCGTCGTCGAGCAATTTGCAGTCGGCGCGGCCGATATTGATCATCGGTTCGATCGTGAAGAACATGCCGGGCCGCAATTCGGGCCCGGTTCCCGGCCGGCCGACATGGACCACTTCGGGCGCATCGTGGAAGATCCGGCCCAGGCCATGGCCGCAAAAGTCGCGCACCACGCTGTAGCGATTCTTTTCGGCATGGGTCTGGATGGCGTGGCCGATATCGCCGAGCCGGTTGCCGGGCCGCGCCGCCTCGATTCCGAGCATCAGGCATTGATAAGTGAGGTCGACCAGCTTGCGCGCCTTCAGCGGCACGTCGCCGACCAGATACATCCGGCTCGTGTCGCCATGCCAGCCGTCGAGGATCGGGGTCACGTCGATATTGACGATATCGCCGTCCTTGAGCGCGCGATCGGACGGGATGCCATGGCAGACGACATGGTTGATCGAGGTGCAGCAGCTCTTGGTATAGCCGCGATAGCCCAGGGTCGCGGGAAGCGCGCCGCGCGCCCGCATTTCGGCAAAGACGATGTCGTCCAGTTCCTGGGTGGTGACACCCGGGACGACATGGGGAACCAGCGCGTCGAGGATCTCGGCGGCGCAGCGCCCGGCCGCGTGCATCCCGGCGAAGCCTTCGGGCCCGTGCAGCTTGATTCCGCCGTGGCGGCCGATCACCGCATCGTCCTGATCGAACAGTTTGATCTCGCTCATCGCCCCGATATAGCGCCGGAGCGGCAAATTTGCACCCCGCCTGTTCGGGTTCCGGGCTGGTGATGGTGCGGCAGGACGTGCTTGGCGTTCGCCCCCGCACTTCGCTATGCCGCAGCAATGGGGAGCGAGCGTATCTGGACCGCGGGCCTGCTGGTGATCGGCGACGAAATCCTGTCGGGCCGGACCCAGGACCGAAACGTCGCGCCGATCGCCACCTGGCTCAATCTGCAGGGCGTCCGCCTCGGCGAAGTTCGGGTCGTGCCGGACGAGCTCGAGCGAATCGTCGTGGCGGTCAATGCGCTTCGCACCGAGCACGATTATCTGTTCACCACCGGCGGCATCGGCCCGACCCATGACGACATCACGGTCGATGCGATCGCCGTGGCGCTCGGCGTGCCGGTGGTCATTCATCCCAAGGCGCGGGCGACGCTCGATGCTTATTATCGCGACCGGGGCGGGCTCACCGAGGCGCGGCTGCGGATGGCACGGGTGCCCGAGGGCGCCGAGCTGATCGAGAATGCGGCGTCGGGCGCGCCCGGCATTCGCGTCGGCAATATTTTCGTCCTGGCCGGGGTCCCGCGGATCGCCGCGATGATGCTCGATGCCCTGTCCGGCCGGCTCGAGGGCGGCCGGCCGCTGCTGTCGCGCACGCTCGGCTGCTGGGTGCCGGAAAGCGAGGTCGTCGAGCTGCTGGCCGACACCGAGCGCGCGCATCCGGGCTGCCAGATCGGATCCTATCCCTTCTACCGCGAGGGTCAGGCCGGGGCCAATTTCGTCATTCGCAGCACCGAGGAGGCGGTCCTGGAGGCATGTACGAGCGATCTGCTCGGGCGGCTGGAGGCCACCGGCCGAAGCGTTTCGACCGATGGAATCGCGGCGTAAATGGCGCGGATCCTGATCGGATGGGAATTGGGCGCCAGCCGCGGCCATGCGGCCCGAATCGTCGCGCTTGCCCACGCGCTGCGCGGCGAAGGGCATGAGGTTTCGCTGGCGCTGCAACGGCTCGACGCGCTTACTCCGGGGGCGGCGCGGGATCTTCCGGTGTGGCAGGCGCCGGTCGCGCCGCGCCTGATGGTCGGCGTCGGCCGGCCGGCCAAGGGTCCGCCCGCCGGCATGGCCGATCTTCTCGCCCGCGCGGGGATGGACGATCCCGGCATCGTGGCGGCGATGATCCGCGGCTGGCGGCAGCTGATCGACGCGATCCGGCCGGCTCTGGTGATCGCCGAATTCGCGCCCTTCCTGCTGCTTGCGGCACGCGGCCGGCTGCCCGCGCTGGCGGTGGGCAATGGCTTCACCTTGCCGCCGGCGGCGATGGACAGCTTCCCGGCGCTGATCGAGACCGCTCCCGGGGTCGACCAGTCCGACCTGCTGCAGCAGATCAATGCCGGTCTCGCCGATGCCGAAGCGGCCGCGATCACGACGCTGCCGCAGGTATTCGGCGCGGAGCGCAGCGTCCCCGCGACCTTCGCCGAGCTCGACCCCTATCCGGCGGAGCGCCGCGAGACGCGGGCTCTGCCCCAATCGATCGATTTCGACGCGGCGGCAGGCGATGGCGCGGAAATCTTCGTCTATGCGCCCGAGCGGATCGAACCCGATGCGCCGCTCTGGCGGGGCCTCGGCATGGCCGGCCTGCCGGTTCGGGTCCACGTCCCGCGCGGCGGCGACGCGCTGCGCGACGCGCTCACCAACCTCGGCATTCATTTCGAGCCCGCGCCGCTGCCTTTTACCGAGATCGCCCAGCGCTCGCGCTTGCTGGTCTCGCACGGCGCGCACGACTTCGTCTGTGCGGGGCTCGCCGCCGGGCTGCCCCAGGTGGTCTGTCACTACGATCTCGAAAAGCTGCTCTGCGGGCTGGCGCTGGCGCGCACCGGCCTTGGCGGACACGCGCCGCTCGGCGCGATCGATCCCGAAGCTTTCTCGGCCTCGCTGGGTCAGCTCTATCGCGACGACGGGCTGGCCGACCGCGCCAAAGCGGCGGCGCCGGGATTCCGCACCCGCGGCCAGCTTCCCGTGAGCCGGTCCGTGATCGAGGCGGTGGCGACTCTGTCGTAAACGTTATGGAGCGGGAACAATCCGCCGATGCGGGCGCTCTGGCCCCCATGGACCGCCTCTTCACCCGGTTTGCCGCGCTGATCTCGTTCGTCGCCGGCCAGCCGCTCGCCTTCGTCGTCGCCTTCGGGCTGGTGCTCGCCTGGGCGCTGACCGGGCCGCTGTTCGGCTTCTCCGATACCTGGCAGCTGGTCATCAACACCTCGACCACGATCGTCACCTTCCTGATGGTGTTCCTGATCCAGAACAGCCAGAATCGCGACGCCGCCGCGATGCAGGCGAAGCTCGACGAATTGCTGCGCGCGGTCGCCAAGGCGCGCGGCGAATTCATTGGGATCGAGCATCTGACCGACAAGGAGATCGAGCAGATCCGGGCAGCGCTCGAGGAAGACGCGCAGCAGCCGGGCAAGGGGGTCAAGGCCGGCGAGACGCTGGAACGACTGCTTATTCGCCGCTAGGCCTTCAATACGCCGCTTCGCGTTGTCGGGCCGCGTGGGCCAGCCGCGCAATGTGAACCTGCTCCCGATGCGCGTCGGCCCAGTCGATCAGCGCTTGCATCGGTTCGAGGAACGATCGGCCGAGCGGCGTCAGCGCATAATCGACGCGGGGCGGGACGGTCGGAAACACGGTGCGTGAGACGAGGCCGTCATGTTCGAGATGGCGGAGCGTCTGGGTCAGCATCCGTTGCGAGATATCGCCAATGTCGCGCTTGAGCTCGGTGAAGCGCCGCGTCGCCGGCGTCAGCGACCACAGAATGAGCAGGCTCCAGCGGTCTCCGATCCGGTCGAGAACGTCGCGGATCGGGCAGTCCTCGTCAAAACCGCCGTCGCTTCTCCTGGTCATGGTCCGGGTCCTTCTCGGTTACGGTTCCGCAGCTAAGTTACCTAACGGTGCCTTCTTGCAGATCGGAGGTAAGCATCAATATCGCATATCACTCTCGAATCGATACCAAAGGTTCTTAGGAGAGGGCGATGATCGTGATTACCGGCGTGAGCGGGCGCCTCGGCGGCGAAGTGGCGAAGGCGATCGCTACCCGGACCGGACCGGATGGCGTGCGGCTCGGATCGCGCCATCCGGAAAAGCTCGCCGATTTCGCCGGGCGCGGCTTTGCGACGGCGCGGGTCGATTTCGACGATTCCGAAACGCTGCGCGCCGCATTCGATGGCGCGGACGTCGTGCTGATGGTTTCGGCCGACGCCCACGATCATGAGACGCGAATGGCGCAGCACCGCCGGGCGATCGACGCGGCGAAGGCGGCAGGGGTGGGGCGGCTGGTTTATACCAGCTTCACCAATGCGGTGCGCGGAAGCCTTTTCCCCTTCGCCGCAGCCCATGCCGCGACCGAGGATTATCTGACCGCCTCGGGGATCGACCACACGATCGTCCGCAATCAGCTTTATGCGGACAATATCAGCGGCGCGGTGACGCGGGCGCGCGCGACCGGCCTGCTGTCGCTTCCCTCCGCGGCCGGGAGGGTTGCGTACATCTCGCACGAAGAGCTCGGCGCCGCGATTGCGGGCGCTCTCGTCGGCGACGGCCATTCGCGCCGGATCTGTGAGCTGACCGGCCCCGAGGCGGTCGACCTGTTCGACATCGCGGCCATGCTCGGCCGATTGTGGCGGCGCGAGGTGCGCGCCGAAGCGATGAGCGAGAGCGATTTCGCCGCGGGCTTCCGGGCGAGAGGCGTGCCGGATCCGATCGTCGAAGCCGTGCTCGGGCTATGGCGCGCCTGCGCGGCGGGCGAATATGATCTCGTCAGCGGCGAAGCGGCCAGCCTCGCCGGCCGGCCGATCGAGACGATGCGAACCTATCTGGCCCGCATCGCGGCCTGATCGCAAATCTGGAGCGGGTGAAGGGAATCGAACCCTCGTCGTAAGCTTGGGAAGCTTCTGCTCTGCCATTGAGCTACACCCGCGAAAACAAGCGCTTAGTCCTATCTCTCTCTCTGCCCTGGCTCTTTTTGGCTCCACTGTCTGGATAGCAGGCATATCGACGCGGCAATTCGCTTGATCAATCCCCTTTTATGAGGTGGAGCTCGACGGTCTGCCCGTCATGTCTCCGCATCATCTGACCTCCAAGCAACCAAGAATGGCAGTTTTCTGCGGGTTTTGCCGTAAAAGCGGATGGAGATGACCGTTCCAAATCAGGCGCTTAGCGCTCATTTGAAAAACCTTCTATATTCGACCGCAACTCTCAGCGGTTCCCCCTGCCACGCTCGTAATGAACCCGTTAGATCGGCTGCACGGCCGAGACGCTTCGGCTCTGGGGTGCGTCGGGTCGAGCGCGACACTGGCGTCAGGTCTGGGGTGACCACCAGGGAGCGGGGGCAGATCAGGGTGCCGGAGCGCGAGAACCACGAGCTGAGGCAGATCTTCTTTCATCGCAGTGACGCGCCTAGAGTGACCTCAGGCTTCGGCACGCAATTCCGCGCAGCGGATCCGCACGGCTTCGGCGGCATCCGCGACGGCCTGATCCGCGGCCGATATGACCGACGCGAGGCCCGCATAGCCATGGACGAGGCCGGGCAGGCGCTGCACGATCGTTCGCACGCCGGCCTGAGCGAGAGCCGCGCCATAGGCTTCGCCCTCGTCGCGCAGCGGGTCATGTTCAGCGGTCTGGATCAGCGCAGGAGCCAGGCCTGCGAAGCTGCCGGCACGCAACGGCGAAGCGCGCGGATCGTTCCTGGCCGTTTCCTCCGGAACATAATGACCCCAGAACCAGCCTATCAGGCTTCGCGTCAATATAGGCCCCTGGCCAAAAGCTTCGTGCGAAAGCGTGTCGCATGCGGCGTCGGTCGCTGGATAGAAAAGCAGCTGAAAAGCAAGATCGATACCGGCGTCCCGCGCCAGCATGGCGACCACCGCCGCCAGGTTCGCGCCCGCGCTTTCGCCGGCAACGATGATCGGCACTCGAACGCCCGCGAGCGACTCGACATGCTCGATGGCCCAGCGCAACGCGGCGAACGAATCGTCGACCGCAGCCGGAAAAGGGTGTTCGGGCGCCAGGCGATAATCGACCGACAGCACGGCGCAGCCGGTTCGCAGCGCCAGCGTACGGCAGAGAATGTCGGCAGTGTCGAGATCTCCCAGGACCCAGCCTCCGCCATGATAGAAGAGTATGAGACCGTCGCAACGCGATGACGGGCGGTAGATCCGGGCGCCGATCCTGCCGAAAGCCGTGGGAATCGAGACATCTTCTACCCTGGCGATTTCCGGCTTCGGTCCTCCGGCTCCGGTCATCGTCGACATGACCTGCCGCGCGACGGCGGGCTCGAGCGTTTCCCAGACTGGCATGTCCGTTGCGGCCATCGCCTCGATCATCGCCCGCACTTGCAGGTCCAGTGTCATGGGTTCGCGTCCTCATTTGCATGATGCACGCCGCCGCCGCGTTCCTCGGTGGGGATGTCGGCAATTCCTCTCAAGACGACGATCCATCCGGCGACGCAGAGGGCGGCGCCGGACCAAGCGACGTCGCGCCATTCGAAAGGCCAGATCAGGCCGACCGCAAGCGCGGCGGAAAGGATCATCGAGCCGCCGACGAACAGGATCGGGGCCGCACCAAGCCGCACTGCACCGGCATTTGCCAGAGTTAGGCAGCCGATCGCGGCCATACTGTGAACCAGTCCGAACTGCGCGGCCGATCGCAGCAGGCGTTCGGTTTCCGAAGGAAGCGTCACCAGGATCACGCCGGCAAGAGCAACAGCGCAGACCAAGCCGTGAAAGGCGGCGGCACCAAGCCAGATTCGCCGCGGTCCAATCCATCGAACCGCGAGCGCGCGAGAGGCTGGCTGCGCGTCGTTCGGGTCCATGCCGCACCTTATCGCCAAGCTCCGCCCGCGGGCATTCCTCATTGATGGGGATTTCTCTCGTGCTGCGCCAACGACAGGCTGGCAGCCGGGCCAGGTGCCGAATCGAGACAGTGATGATCAAGCTCGTAGCGCTGATTAAAAAGGCGGAGGGAGTCTCCTCCGAAAAGTTCCGAAGCTGGTGGCGCGATCATCACGCCCCCGAGTTCGCGCGCCTCCAGGCTGCTTACCTCAGGAAATATGTGCTAAATCTTCCGATGTCGTCGAACGGGTTTGCAGGGCTGCCCCCCGGTGCGCCGGGCTCCGAGCCGGCCTGGGATGGGTGCGCCGAATTGTGGTTTGACAATGCGGACGACTTGAAGGCTGCCTTTTCCGCGGTGCCGGGTTCGTCATTTCCCTCCGATGTGATCGAGCATGTGGGAGCCACCGAGCTGTTGGTGGTTAAAGAGCATGAGATCGCGCTGGGGAGAGACGCGTTGGACTGTCCGTCGGGATCGCTCGGAGAAAATATGAGGCTTCGGGCATGAGGATGGTCGTCCGAGAGATCGCCGGCATATGCAGCTAACAGTGCAAGGAGGCACTTATGGCGGGGAATCACCTGATACCGGACAAGCTCATTTCGACTTCGATGGTTGGCAGCTATCCACAGCCACCCTGGCTCGTCGATCATGAAAAGCTAAGGGCCGTCGGCGCTCCGCGGGTCCGCGAGCCGGGCATTTGGCGCGTCGCGGATGCGGAGCGCGAGCAAGCGCAGGACGACGCCATCCGCTTGGCGGTGAGCGACATGGAAGCGGCCGGCATCGATATCGTGACCGACGGGGAAATTCGGCGGGAGAGTTACTCAAACCAGTTTGCGACGGCGCTCGAAGGTGTCACCCAGGTCAATCCGCACATTCTCGAGCCAAGGCCTGGCCTTCACATCAAGGTCCCGCGGGTCGTGGGTCCGGTGCGTCGAACCGGCGATGTCCATGTCAGAGACGCGAAGTTTCTTCGCGACCAGACCAAACATCCGATCAAGATCACTTTGCCCGGACCATTCACCATGGGTCTTCAGGCCAAGAACGAATATTATGACGACGACGAAGAGATGGCGATGGACTTCGCGCAAGCCGTGAATGAGGAAGCTCTCGCACTCGAAGCGGCCGGGGCCGATATCATCCAGTTGGACGAGCCGTGGCTCCGCGTCGATTTGGATCGGGCAAATGCCTATGGCGTCCGCGTTATCGATCGAGCGCTGCGTGGGTTGCGCGCCGCCACCGCCGTGCATCTTTGCTTCGGTTACGGGAAGGCGCCGGGAGGAAAGCCCACGCATTACAGTTTTCTCGAACAACTTGGCGGAAGTGTCGTGCAGCAAATCTCGTTCGAGGCTGCGCAGATCCAATTGGATCTCGGCGTGCTGCGCAGCCTGACCGGAAAGACGATCATGTTGGGCTCGCTGGACCTCTCAACCTCGGAAGTGGAGACGATCGACGACGTCGCGGCAAGAATTCGTCGCGGCCTCGAATATGTCCAGCCGGAATATCTGATGCCCGCTCCGGACTGCGGCATGAAGTTCCTGTCGCGTGACGTAGCGCTGGGGAAGCTGCAGGCGCTGAGCCGAGCCGCAACTCTCGTTCGTGGAGAATTGCAATGATGCGCTCCTGCCAAACGAGTCCGCGCTTCTCTCGGTCAGCCAATTGAGGTAGGGAAGCGGAGAGGCGCGGTATGAGGATATTCAGCAGCAAGGGACGCCCCTTTCCGCTCGGGCCGTTCCCGCTGGAGTCGATCCGGAGAATGGCGTCGGCTCCGGACTTGGAGGCCGCGCGCGATGCCGTGCAGGGTCGGCCGGCGGCCGACGGCAATCAACTCGCGCTTATCTGCGATCGCTATCAGCAGATCTATGAGGCGTTTCGCAACGGCGCGGAGGCGCCCGAGCGCGCGCCCGATGCGGAATCGCTCGCCGAGCGGGCGAGCGACCTCAAGGGTCTCGGCTATTTCTTCGACGCGACGATGGTCGGCTTGTGCCGCGTTCCTCCCGCGGCCCGAGATGCCGGCCTGCCGGCGAGTCATTCTCACGCAATCGTGCTGCTCGTCGAGGATGGCACGATCGCCGAGGCCGATAATCCCGTCTATCGTCTGATCTGCGAGAGCGGCGGCGCTGCGGCAAAGCTGCGCGCGACCGAGATCGCGGTGATCCTCGCGCTCTATCTGCGGCGACTCGGCTATGCCGCGACCGCGCATACCCCGCGCGCGAGCGAAGTTTCGCTCGCGATGCTCGCGGTCGAGTCCGGTCTGGCACGGGTCGCAAAGGCCAGGCTGGCCGCGCCGTTCGTTGGCGATCGCTTCGCGCTGGCAGCCGTAACCACCGAGCTGGAATTGCCAGAAGACGGGCCCCTCGCCGCCAAGAGAGCTTTCGAGGGAGGGCTTGCCTGGCAACTCGGCATTGGCGGCACGCAGACTTGGTGGAACCGCGCACTCCGGCATAACCGGCCGGCCGACCAGGGCCGTTATCCGATGGAATCGGTGAAACGGGTCGACGAAACGACGACGCTCATTCTCCACGAAGAAGTACCGCGCATCGCCAAGCGGGCGAACGGCTTCTTTCGCGCCGCCGCGGGCGATCTGGGCGACAAGGCGCAGCGCGAAGTGCAGCGCTTCGCCTCCAAGACGCCGCTCGCGGCAGCGACCCGGTGCATCATCGCCGCGCAACAGCCGCATCAGGATGGGCCTGTGGCGCCTGAGCCGTCCGCCGACAGCCGCGACCCGGACCGCAATCGCCGTGCCGTGAAGACGCTGATGCTGCATCTGGGCGCCGACCTCGTCGGCACCAGCGAGGCCAAGCGCTACGTCTGGTACTCGCACGATCTCGCCGGCGATCCGATCGAAATCTACCACAAGAGCGCGATCACCCTCATCATCGACCAGGGCTTCGACACGATGGAGGGCGCCTCCGGCGATGACTGGATCTCGGCGACGCAAAGCATGCGCGCTTATCTCCGGGGCGCGCAGATCGCCGGGGTGACCGCGGCCTGGATCCGCTCCCAGGGACATTCGGCGCGCGCCCAGACCAATATCGACAGCGACGTCATCCAGACGCCCCTGATCGTGCTCGCCGGTCTCGGTGAAATGTCGCGTATCGGTGAAACCGTGCTCAATCCGTTTATCGGCCCTCGCTCCAAGTCGGCGGCGGTGACGACAAACATGCCGCTCGCCTGGGACAAGCCGATCGATTTCGGGCTTCAGGATTCCTGCTCGAAATGTCTCAAATGCGCGCGAGAATGCCCCTGCGATGCCATCACTTATGGCGGCCCGGTGATGTTCAACGGCTACGAGCAGTGGAAGCAGGACGTGCAGCGCTGCACCAGCTACCGCGTGACCAACCAGGGCGGGGCGGCCTGCGGGCGCTGCATGAAGACCTGCCCTTACAACAATGAAGGGCTGGTCGTGCACCGCGCGCTGCTTTGGGCGGCGACCAGAATCCCGGCGTTCCGCAAGCCGCTGTCGAAGCTCGACGATCGGGTCGGCAACGGCTCGATCAACCCGATCAAGCGCTGGTGGCAGGAGCTCGAGATCGTCGATGATCGCGTCGTCCGGCCTAAGCGCACCAACTGCCGGACCCTCGATCTCGCCAAAGGCGAGGCGTTCAAGGACAAGCAGACGATCACCTACGCCAATGCCGACATGCTGCCGGCCCCGGACGCGCGCGGGCCGGTCCTGATCGACCGAAAGAGAGGCGCCGAGGCCGGCGAGAAGCTCGAAACGGTGCAGGAAGCGCGCGCGCGGGCGATGCGCGGCGGACCGATCCCGGCCCATTATATTCCCACGCCGCCGCTCGGATCGCTCGACGCCGACGACGCGAAACCCGACAAGCTCGGCATTTGGAACAACGAGGCGTCTGCAGCCAAAGCGGCGGTCGATAACGACGCGGCCATCGAATAACGGGGCCGCGAGCTTCAGCCTTCCGCAAAATAGAGCATCGTCAGCGCGCGCAGGCCGGCAACCTCCAGCCGTTCATAGGCGCGTTTGCGGTGAGTGACGATGCTCGAGACCTTGATGCCGAGCTTGCCCGCGGTTTCGTCCGCGGTTCGCCCAGCGATCGCATCGGCGGCGCATTGCGCTTCGCGCATAGTCAGCGTCGGAAACCGTTCGATAAGGTGGAGCAGGATGTGCTGCGGATCGCGGCAATTGCGGCTCATCGTGAGCTCGCAATGGCGAGCCACCGTGGCACCGAGCAGAGGCGCGAGCGACAAAGCGAGATTGAGGTCGCCCTCGAGCGGTCCGGACCGCTCGCCGCGATAGAGATTGATCGAAACGGCTTCGTTGAATCCGGTTTTCCGGGCAACGGAGAAGCGATCGGCAATATGCGGCTCTTCATAGCATTGACGGCGATACGAAATGGTCGGCACGTCCGATTTGCGCATGTAGAGCGCGATGGTCTCGCCGGCCGACAGATCGTTCGCGATGACGTGTAATGCCGGATCTTCGCGGAAATGACTCGCCAAGTAGTTGCCGATTGCCCGCTCCTCATCGAACGCGCTTGCCAGCGTGGCGTGCCCGAGCAATATCGGCTTGTCCTCTCGGTGCACGAACATCGAAATGAAGTCCGGCCGCAGCGTCGAGCGCAGGCTTTCGAGGATACGTATGCCGAGATCGGGACGGCCGACCCCGTCGACCAGGCCGCCGGCAATCGAGCCATATTGCTCGGCTCCTTGCAGCACGGGCAATATCTGCATCGCCTCCTCTCCTTGCGCTAATGGGTTACCGCGCCCAGATTGGCGGGTCCGACGAGACGGGCATATTTTTCAAGCGTCGGGGGGAGGGCCGATTGGGGCTTCGCCGCCCATCCGTTTCGGCGCCGCGCCAGCTCCTTCTCCTCGACCAGCAGGTCCAGCCTGCGCCGCTCGGCATCGATACGGATCAGGTCGCCGTCGCGGACCAGCGCGATGGGCCCGCCAATTGCGGCTTCCGGCCCCACATGACCGATGCACATGCCCCGGGTGGCGCCCGAAAATCGCCCGTCGGTAAGCAGGGCGACCTTCTCTCCGGTGCCTTGGCCGTAAAGCAGCGCGGTGACCCCGAGCATTTCGCGCATGCCCGGCCCCCCTTTCGGCCCTTCGTTGCGAATGACCAGAACCTCGCCGGGCGCGTAATTGCGAGCCCGAACCGCCTCCACTGCCATTTCCTCGCTTTCGAACACGCGCGCGGGTCCTTCATGAACCAGCCTCTTCAAGCCCGCGACCTTGAGCAGCGCGCCATCCGGCGCGAGACTGCCCTGCAACACGGCCAATCCTCCGGTCGGGGCGATCGGGCGCGCGGCGCCGCGGACAATTTCGTCGTCTGGAGGCTCCGCCGATGCGGCGATCTCGCCGATCGTCCGCCCCGATATGGTCGGACAGTCCTCATGGAGAACGCCGGCATCGCGCATCGCGCGCAGCACGGTCGGCACGCCGCCGACATCGTGCAGATCGCGCGCCCAGTAAGCGCCGCCGGGCTTCAGGTCCGCAAGCAAGGGGGTTCGATCGAAAATCTCCGCGATCTCGTTCATCGAAAAAGCGATGCCCGCTTCATGCGCGATCGCCGGCAAATGCAGCGCCGTGTTGGTCGAGCCGCCCGTCGCCGCGACCGCGGCCGCCGCGTTTTCGAGGGCCAGGCGGGTCACCAGATCTCGGGGACGCGGCCCGCCTTGCCTGATCAGAGCCGCCAACGTCCGTCCGGCCTGTTCGGCAAGTGCAAGCCGCTCGGATCGGACCGCCGGAAGCATGGCACTGTGCGGCAGCGCCAGCCCGAGCACTTCGGAAACCATCGCCATCGTGTTGGCGGTGAACTGGCCGGCGCAGGACCCGATGGTCGGAACGGCCGCCCGTTCGAGCTCGGTCAGTTCGGCTTCGGTCATGTCGCCCGAATAGACCTTGCCGACGCCTTCATAGACATCGACGATCGCGACGTCGCGGCCGCGCCACCGTCCCGGCAGCGCCGCGCCACCATAAACGAACACCGCAGGCCGGTTCAGGCGGACCATTGCCATCATGATGCCGGGCAGCGTCTTGTCGCAGGCGGCGAATCCGATCAGGCCATCATAAGCATGGGCGAGCGTGACCGCCTCGATCGAGTCGGAGATGATCTCGCGCGAAACAAGGCTGAACCGCATTCCAGCGTGGTTCATCGACATGCTGTCGGCCACGGTGATCGTCGAGAATTCGAACGGCGTGATCCCGCTCGCCTTCAATCCCGTCTTCGCCGCCTCAACCTGAGGCGCCAGCGACATCGAACAGGGGGTCACGGAGGCGCCGGTCGAAACGATTCCTGCAAAGGGCTGGGCGATTGCTGCGTCGTCATGCCCCATACCGCGCAGGAAGGCGCGATGGGGCGCGCGATCGAGCCCGTCCGTCACGATGCGCGACGGCAGTTCCATCGGGGCGCGATCTGTCTCCGTCACTCGAAATTGCCTCCTGATTGCTCCTCCGCCATGGTGGGGTCCTGGCGCCTTCTTGACTCTGCATCCGCCACTATAATAGATGATATATGTTCGTACTCAGGAGAGCAATATGGGCCGAGAGCAGGACATGACTCGGGACGTCAGCGACGTCGAGGACCTTGTCGCCGCCATTGAGTTGACGCCCGACGATTATCAGGAGATCGAGCGGACGCGCGCGGCCAATCCGCTCCTGAACGTAAACCATCTCGCGCTCGCTTGCCGGGACGCCGCCGCGACCAGGCGCTTCTACGAGGACCTGCTGGGCCTCCCGCTCGTCAATGCCATGGTGACGGAAGATCCGTTTCGAAAAGACGGCTCGCTATACTGCCATTTCTTCTTTGAGCTTGGGGACGGCAATTGCCTCGCCTTCTTCGACCACACCGATCTGTTCGAGGAGAAGGATTTTGCGCCCAAATCCGGTTTTCACCAGCATATCGCGATGAGCGTCGAATCCGACGCGATCATTCAGAGTTATCGGGAGCGGCTGGAGGCAGCGGGGGTCGCCACCAAATATATCGATCACGGCCTGTATCATTCGCTCTATTTCTCCGATCCCAACGGCCTCAATCTCGAACTGACCCACAAACCCGCCGGGACGGTCGCGTTCGAGGCGAAGATCCGCAAGATCTCGCGCAAGCTGATCGACGACTGGATCGTGGAGCGCGATCAGCATGTCGAGGCGGCGAAGGCGCGGTCGGCGCAATGACGGCGGTTGTCGCCGCGGAGAGTCGAGCCGCCGGCGCAGAAGGCTGGGGTCCCGATCTGAAGGCGGGCGCGCTCAGCTTCACCTTCGACAATCTTGGCGAAGTCGCCGAGCTTGAGCTCGGCAAATGGCCCGACGACGCGCCGGTGGGCAGCCACTATTCCGCGACGGAGGTGGTGCCCGCGCTGCTGCGCCGGCTCGGCGACGTCAACGTCAACGTCAACGTCAGCTTCTTCATCGAAGGATGGAATTGCGACATCTATCCCGACACGATCCGCGCCATTGCCGACGCCGGACATGACATCGGGCTTCATGGCTGGAGGCACGAAATCTGGAAGCGGCTCGACGAACCGGGCCAGCGCGCCGCGCTGAGCCGCTCGGCCGCCGCGATGCGCGCGCTCGGGATCGAGCCCCAGGGCTTCAGGCCGCCCGGCGGAGAGGGCTCGGCGCTGCTGCCGGCGCTGCTGCGCGCGGAAGGACTGTCCTATCTGTCGGATGTCGGCGAGGCCGCGGCGGTGGAGGATGGGATCGCCCACCTTCCCTTTTCCTGGCGCGGCGTCGACGGGGTTTTTCTGGAGCCGGGTCTCGGCGCCGCATTGGGCGTGTCCGGCGCCGAGGACAGCGGCCTGGATGCGATGCTCGCAAGCCATAAGGCGGCGATGGAGCGGGCGAAGCAGGATCGGAGCCACGTCGCCTTCGTCTTTCACCCCTTCCTGCTCGGCAAGGATCCGGCCCGAATGGACGCGCTCTTCGAGCTTGTCGATCTCGCCTGCGCGGATCAGGATCTATGGGTTGCATCCTGCGGCGAAATCGCCGGCTGGCTGCTCGCTGGGCGGGACTGACGCGGCGGTCCAATCGAAACGCTTGAAGGAAGACGCCATGTCGACCGCATCTCCCCTCCCTGCCAGCCTGCGGCTGCGGCTGCTCGCGACGGCGTTTCTTGAGGAGTTTACCCGCCGTGTCGATCAGGGCGAGAGCGTCGCCGACATGTTCGACGAGAACGCCGTCTTCGCGTCGCCGCGGGGGGAGATCGTCGGTCCTGCCGCGATCTCCGATCTGTTCCGGTCGCTTTCCGAGGCGCGCCGCAAGGCCGGCCGACGCCAGCGCCACTTCATTTCCAATGTCGCGATCCGCGAGCTCGGAGACGGCCGGCTGGAGGCGCGTTCGATGCTGGTGGCTTATGCGATCGAGCCCGACAGCGACGGGACCGGTTCGATGCTGATCGGCGACCAGACCGACATTCTGATCGAAGACGGAAACGGCGGCATGCGCTTTCTGCGGCGCGGCATGACGCCGGCCATGCATTTCAACCTTCCGCCGGCGGAGAAGAAGACGACATGAAACTGGCAACATTCACCCATCAGGGCCGCACCGCGATCGGGGTCGTGACCGACGAAGAGATCGCGGAGCTCGATGGCGCCCCGGTCGGCATGCGCGCGCTGCTCGCGGCCGGCGAGGAGGGACGCGCGCTGGCGGCCAGGGCGATGGACCGCGGCGGCCCCCGGCTGCGCCTCGCCGAAGTCAAGCTGGAGGCGCCGGTGCCGGATCCGAGGAAGTTTCTGGGGCTGGGGGGCAATTACAAGGCGCATGTTGCCGAGATCCTGGCGAGGAGGCCCGATTTTCCGGTTTCGGACCGCCAGACCTGGTTCAACAAGCAGGTGACCTGCGTCACCGGCCCTTATGATCCGATCCACAAGCCGAAGGTGTCGGACAGCTTCGACTATGAAGGCGAAATGGCGATCGTGATCGGCAGGAGATGCAGGCACGTGAAGGCGGCCGATGCCGAACCGGCGATCGCCGGCTATATGGTCTGCAACGATGCAAGCGTCAGGGAATGGCAGTCTCGGGCACCCACCATGATGCTCGGCAAGTCCTTCGATACCCATGGGCCGACCGGCCCCTGGCTGACGTTGGGGCTTTCGATCGAGGAGGCGGAGGATCTCGAGGTCAGGACCTGGGTCAACGGCGAGCTCCGGCAACAGGGCCGCACCAGTGACTTCGTGCACGGCATCGGCGCGATGATCGAGGAATTGTCGGCCGTCTTCACCCTGGAGCCGGGCGACATCCTCGCCACCGGGACGCCGTCAGGGGTCGGCGCCGCCATGACGCCGCCGCGCTTCTTGCGCGCGGGCGACCTGGTTCGCATCGAGATCGAGCGGCTCGGCGCGATCGAGAATCCGGTTATACTCGAGCCGGAGCCATCCTGACCCTTCGTGGCCAGCGCAGGCCTGATCCATTGATCGGTGAAGCAAAGCCCATGACCGAGACCGATTTGCAGGCCCCCTCTATCCGCTTCGCCGATCCCGACGTCCGTCGATGTCCGTTCCCGGCCCATGATGCGATCCGCGAGGCTGCGCCGGTCCATATCGATCCGCTCACCGGCAATTATGTAATGACGGGCCATGGAAACGTGCGCAAGGCGCTGCTCGACTTCCAATCGCTGCGCAACAATGCCGGACTCGGTCCAAGCACTACCGAAAAGGAGGTTCAGGAAGAGGTGGAGCGGCTCTATGCGAAGCGCGGCTGGCCGCCGGGCGGCACGCTCATCGACAACGATCCGCCACCGCACCGCATCCGCCTGCGGAATTTCCGCGCCGCTCGGGGCGCCGATAGCCACGCCTGGATCGAGAGCCACGTCACGCACGGCCCGGCCAAGCTCTGGATGACGTTCGATCGCCGATGAAAACAGGCGCGCAACCCGTCCCGGCTGATCCTCCCGCGATCTCATTCATCGGCACCGGTCTGATGGGCGCGCCAATGGCCCGTCGCCTTCTGGATGCCGGCTGCCTCCGGACGGTCTGGAATCGCAGCCCTGAACGCGCACGATCGCTGGTCGACAAAGGTGCGATGCTGGTTGCCTCGCCGCGCGAGGCCGCGATCGGCGCCGACATGATCTGCCTGTGCCTGACCAGCGCCGAGGCGGTCGAACAGGTCATGTTCGGTCCGGCCGGCCTGGCTTCGAAGAACGACGGCGCGGCGCCGCTGGTGATCGACTTCACGACCTCGTCTCCCACCGAGACTCGTCGAATCGCCGATCGCTACCGATCCGAGACGAACGGACGCTGGCTCGACGCTCCGGTCAGCGGCGGGACTGCGCGAGCCGCGTCGGGCGACCTGATCATATTCTGCGGCGGGGAGGCGGACGCGTTCGCGGCCGCCGAGCCGGTGCTTCGCATTCTTTCCAGGCGGGCGTCGCTGGTCGGCCCCCAGGGCGCCGGCCAGACGCTGAAACTGTGCGCTCAGCTGATCGCGGCGCCGACCATCGTCGCGATTGCGGAGGCGTTTGCGGCGGCCGAGGCCAACGGCTTGGACGTTGCCCGGATTCCCGATCTTCTTTCCGAAGGACTTGCCGATTCGCCGCTGCTCCAGCTTTTCGGGCGTCGCATGGCGGTTCAGGATCCGGGACCCCCGATCGGCGCCGTCGCGACGATGCTGAAGGACATCGATGCGGCGACGGCCATGGCGCGCAAGGCGGGCGCGCCAACACCGGTCGCCGCCAGCGCCGCCGAAGTCTATCGCGCTCTGGCGCTCGACGATGGCGATCATGATCTAGCGCGTCTCCTCGATCATTACCGCGGTCGCGCGGGCCTCGATCGGTGAGTGCGCTCGAGGCAGCGGGCTGGACCGAAGATCGGTTCGAATGCCCGGAATTCGTCCTCGAAAACGGTGAGACGATCGCCCCGCTGATATTGTCGTTCGCGACGATCGGGTCGAAGAAAGCGGACGGCAGCAACGCCGTCCTCATGCTCCCGAGTGCGAGCGGAACCAAGCAATGGGCGCTTTCGCACGCCCGCCCGGGCGGCGCGATCGACCCGGACGATCATTTCATCGTCACGATCGACGCCATCGGCGGCGGGGGGTCGTCGCGGCCGAGCATGGGGCAGGGGCCGAGCTTTCCCAGCTACTCCATTCGCGATAACGCCCGCGCCGCACATTTTCTCGTTACCAAATGTTTCGGCCTGCCCGCACTCAAGGCGGCTGGCGGTCCTTCGATGGGCGCGATGGTCGCGCTGGAACTGGCGCTTTGCTTTCCCGGCTTCGTTTCGGGCCTGTTTCTATGGTCGCCCTCCTCACGATGCGGGGCGATGTTTCCGGCGCTCACCCATGCGATGCGGACGATCCTGTCGCTCGACCCCGAATTCCGCGATGGCTGCTATCGTTCTCCGCCCGCGCGGGGCCTCGCCGCGTGCGGACTGGCCTATTTCCTGGTTCTGGTCGGACAAGGATTTCTCGACCGGGTGGCGCCGAAGGAGCGAATGATATCGCGAGTGGTCGGGGACGCCTTTGCCGGAAATTGGGACGCCAATGACTTGCTGAGCCGCTACGAATCGCTGACGACGCACGAGGTTCGAAGCCGTCCTGGCGGGCCGGTCGAGGATGTGCTTGCGCGCCTTGCAGCTCCCTGTCTGCTGATGCCGAACCGCTCCGACCTCCTGCTTCCTTTCGAGGACGCCGAGGACATGCATCGGCAGATCGAGCGAAGCATCTTGTGCGAGATCGACGGCGATCGGGGCCATTGGGCGGCGAGCCAGCCGGTTGGGTCGCCGGAACATCGCCAAGTCGAGGGGGCAACCAAAGCCTTCCTCGACGCCCTCTAGGAATGCGCCCCATCGGCCGACAATTTTCACGGCGTGTCGTCAGGCGGCGGATTGCAGGGCCGCCCCTATGCCCACCAGGGAAATTGCGGCGACCAGAAAGGCGAGGCCGGCGAGGTTGATGCCGTTGGTCGCCGGTCGACAACGATTCACCGGGCATCGTCGGTCAACGCGCGGTGGAAGTGCTGGACGCGCTCTATCGCTCCGCGTCGAGCGGCCGGCCGGAAAGGGTGTAGCCGGGCATGACCGCCGGCGATTCTTGGCAGGATGGGACAATGGACGTTGAAGACGTGCAGGATGCCGTTGCGGAGGCGCAACCGCCGATCGGCCCGACGGCGCTCGATCATCTATGGATGGGCGGGATCAGCGCCCAGATGGCCAGGGCCGACGGCGGCCCGCTGGTGCTGGTGCGGGGCGAAGGCATCCACGTTTATGACGAACAGGGCCGGAAATATATCGATGCGATCGGATCGCTCGAGGCGTCCGCAATCGGTCATGGTCGCCCCGAGATCGCGGCGGCGGTGGCACGGCAATATGCGCAGATCGAGTTTCTCGATACGCTTCGCTTCACCACCAGGCCCGCCGTCGCGCTCGCGGAGCGCATCGCCGCGCTCGCGCCCGGCGACCTCGATCACGTCCACTTCGCGACCAGCGGATCGGAGGCGGTCGAAGCCGCGTTGAAGATCGCGCGCCAATATCATCAGCAACGGGAAAAGGCGTCCAAATATAAGGTGGTCGCCCGCTACAAGGGCTATCATGGCTGCACTTATGGCGCGATGGCGCTTGACGGCAATTATCACCGGACGCGAAAGCATCTGTTCGAGCCGCTGCCGCCGATCGCAAGGTTCGTCGAGGCGGAGGCCAGCGCCGCCGATTTCGAGAAGCTGATCGTCGCCGAACGCGCCGAAACGGTTGCCGCGATCCTGATCGATCCGATCGCGACATCCTCCGGAATCTTTCCGCAGACCGACGCGTTCTGGGCAGAGCTGCGCGCCGTGTGCGACCGTCACGACGTCCTGCTGATCGCGGACGAGGTGATCTCCGCCTTCGGCCGCACCGGCCGCTGGTTCGCGAGCGACCGGGCCGGAGTCGCGCCGGACCTGATCACCGTATCGAAGCAGTTGTCGAGCGGCTATTTCCCGATTTCCGCCGTCATCGCGAGCCGCCGGGTGGTTAGCGAATTCGAAGGACCCGAACGTGCGTTGAGCCATGGCCATACCTATGGTGGTCATCCGGTCGCATGCGCCGCGGCGCTCGAGAATCTCCGCATCATCGAAGCCGAGGGCCTGGTCGAACGAGCCGGCACGCTGGAAGACGTGATGCGCGATGCGATGACGCCGCTGCAGGCCCATCCGTTGGTCGGCGCGATCCGCGGCGTCGGCTTGATCTTCGGAGTCGAGATTGTCGACCGATCGCGACCGGACGAGCCTCCAATGGTCATCGGCACCGAGATTCTGCGAGCGCTGCGCGAGCGCGGCATTCTGTCCTTCGTGCTGAGTCCCGGGAACCTGCTCTTTCTCTGCCCGTCTTTGGTGATCACCGAAGAGGAGATCGGCGCGCTGATGGAAGGGATCATGGCCTCGCTCGATGCGGTCGCCGCGGAGCGGGGATTGGCGACGACCCATCAATCGGTCGATGACCTGACACCGCACCGCGGACAGACCAATTGACCGTTGATCTGCCGCAAACCGATGGCCGGAGGCGAGACACCTGCCTGCGTTGGCAGGCAATGCGCGCTTGGACACTCCTCATTCATTAGCGATGGGGAATGCGGCCGGTGACGGCAGAGGGATAGGACAGCGCGATGCTCCCCCGATTACGCCGCTCGGCTCCATGCCCTGTGCCTTCCGGTCCCGCGGGTCGAGGCGAGCGCGGCAGCCATGACCACGGTGATCGCGATTGGCGCGGAGATAAGCGGCTGACCCGACGCTCTGCTTGGACGGATGGAAAGGGCGAGAGAAGAATATGCCGTCAAAATTGAGCGAAGCGGTGCTCGATCAGCTGTTCGGCGATGCGCGCAGCCACAGCCATTGGCAGGACCGCGGCGTCGACGACGATCTGCTGCGCGAAGTGTATCGTCTGACGAGCCTGGGCCCGACCAGCGCGAACTGCTCCCCGGCGCGCTTCGTCTTCGTGCGAACGCCGGAGGGCCGGGAGCGTCTCGCCGGGCATGTGTTCGAGATGAACAAGCAAAAGGTGCGCACGGCTCCGGTCACGGTGATCGTGGGACAGGATACGCGCTTCTTTGAGGAGATGGGCAGGCTCTGTCCGGACAAGCCGCAGTTGGCGCAGATGTTCGCGGCCGATGCGGCGCTTGCCGAGGTGAACGCCTTCCGCAACGCCACGCTTCAAGGCGCCTATCTGATCATGGCCGCCCGAGCCCTGGGATTGGACACGGGACCGATGTCGGGCTTCGACAACGCCGCCGTCGACGCCGCCTTCTTTGCTGGCGGCCGGTTCAAATCGAACTTTCTGTGCTGCCTCGGCTATGGCGATCCAGGGTACCTGCGTCCGCGGCTGCCACGTCTCGCTTTCGACGAGGCGTGCCGGTTCGCCTGATCCGGAGCGAAGGCGCCTGCATTTCCGGAGCCGTGCCGCATGAAAGCGGCCCACAGCAGCCGATTCCGGAGGCGATGCGCGTCGCCTGTCCCTCACGGATATCATGTCCTGGTCATGTGAGGCCCCGACAGCCGGGCCGATATTGTCGCTCGGAGCTTGGATGGCGGCGGCGCGCAGCTTCCGTTCGGTTCAAACCTGGTCGGGAGAAGGATCTGGCGCGGCGGCGCTCCGCCGAGCATGTCCAGGAGCAGGTCGGCTGCGGTGCGGCCGATCTGCTGGTGATCGCGCTCGATCGTCGCGAGCGGCGGCTCGATGAACTCGAGCAGAGGCAATCGGTCGCATGTGATGAGCGAGATATCCTGGGGAATCCGAATGGCGCGTTGCCGCAATGCTCGGAGAACGCCGATCAGGATCTGATTCGAGCCGGCCACGATCGCTGTCGGCGGTTTCGAACGGCTCAGCAGCATCTCTGCGGCCAGCTCGCCATGCTCCGAACTGAACGAGCCTTCTTCCATATCGACACGCACGCCCGGCCAATCTCGGCAGGTGTTCAGCAGGGCGTCGGCGCGCGCGCGAGTCGGTCGCACGACCCGGCTTCCGCCGATCAGCCCTATGCGCCTGTGGCCCAGGTCCAGGAGATGGCGCGTGGCGGCCCGCATCCCCGCGGCATGGTCGGAGAGAACGGCGGCCGCCGACACTTCGGCAAGCTCGCGATCCAGGAGGACGAAGGGGCTGTCCACGGCTTTGAGCAGGGCCATGGTTTCCGGATCGGTCTCGTCGGACAGCGACAGGATCAGTCCGTCGACCCGCCGCTGACGAAGCAGGCGCAATTGTATGGTGTCCTGATCTGATGCGCCTTGGGAGTTCGTGATCAGCATCGCGCGGCCGGCCGCATGGAGCGCCACTTCCGCCCCCAACGCGATCTCCGAAAACAGCGGGTTCGAAATGTCCCCGACGAGAAAGCCGACCGTTCGGGTGGAGCCGCTTCGCAGGCTCTGGGCGCGAATATCGGGCTCGTAGTTTAGCGCCGCTATCGCGGCGAGAACGCGAGCCTGCATCGCGGGGCTGACATCGGGATGGTTGGAGATGACGCGGGAAACGGACGACACGGCGACCCCCGCTTGTTCCGCAACCTTTCGAATACCGGTCCGATTTGTCGAGCGGTCTGTCACAGCCGAGCCGAGAATGCTGATCGGGTCATTTGGATCGGTTTTCCCCTTCTGTCCAGAATGAGGGTGGTTCGACGCCCCCGCCGGATAGAATTCGAATCAGCATTTGCCTATCGACACTAGAAACGTTGCCGGTTTAAGCTATGATATATGATGAAGCGGCTTATTGGTCGCCCTCCCGCCACGGCCATGATCGGCCATAGGAGCGATTGATGAGCGATATCGAAACGGCCGAAGGCGAACGGAACGCGGCGTCTGGCGATCGTTCGGGCGTTCATCGTCGCGCCATGCTCAAATCCGCGCTCGCCGGGACAATGCTCGCATCGACGCCGACGCCCGGAATGCGGTCCTTGGCGGCTGCCGTGACGCCGGACGAGCTGGAGCAGGCGTTTCGGGTTCCGCCTGACGAGTCAAGGCCCTGGATCTTCTACTGGTGGCACAATGGCGCGACCTCGAGGGAAGGCATCACGCGGGACCTCGCCGAGATCAAGCGCCAAGGTTTCGCAGGCGTCTTGGTTCTTTCGACCGGCACGGGACTCATGGCCGCACCGCCCACGCCAGGCGCTCCCCCAGTCCCGCAAGGGCCGGAATTCATGAGCGACGAATGGCGCTCGGCTTTCCATTTCGCCGAGCGCGAGGCGCACCGTCTCGGGCTCCAGGTCATCTTCAACATTTGCGATGGCTGGAATGCTGGCGGCCCGTGGGTCACCCATGAAGATGCGTGCAAGGACCTGGTCTGGAGGGAGTTGAGCGTGGACGGCGGCGGCAGGGTCGATGTCGATGTCGCCCAGCCCGATTTCGGCGAAGTGCGGACCTTCGTTGAGGGGATGACGATGCCGCGGCCCCGCGTGGACTTCTACCGTGACGTTGCGATCCTTGCGTGCCCCGAAACCACGGGCGGTCAATGGGACCTCGCGCATGCAATCGACCTTGCCGATCGGTTCGACGGCAGGAGGCTCCGGTGGCAGGCCCCTGCCGGGAGATGGACGATCCTCCGCTTCGGCTATGTGCTCAGTGGCGGCAAGATCCATCCGCGGAAGGAGTTCAGGCCTGATCCCTTGACCGGCGGCTGGGAAATCGACCCGATGAGCGGGGAGGCGATGGACCGCCATTTCGCCCAGACGGTGGCGCGGATCGCCGACGAGGCCGGTCCGATGGCCGGCCGGACGCTCATCGCCTCCCATATCGACAGCTGGGAAATCGGCGATCCCAGCTGGACCGCCAGATTGCCCGAGGAGTTCCTTAGGCGGCGCGGCTATGACATGCGACCCTATCTGCCGGCGCTCGCCGGAAAGACCGTCGGCAGCACCGAGATCACGCGCCGCTTCGCCTGGGACTATCGTCGGACCATGGCCGATCTGGTCGTCGAGAATTATTATGGCCGGCTCGCCCGCCTGTCGCAGGAGCGGGGCCTTGCGATGAGCGCCGAGGCCGGCGGAGCGGGTGGGATGTTCAATCACACGGTCGACGCGCTCGAATGCCTCGGGGTCTGCGGCCTTCCGATGGGAGAATTCTGGACAAAGTTCCCTGCGGCGATGGACGTGGCGGGAGACGAAATGGTCGCGGCGCCGATCTTCGCCACCGGGCCAGGGGAGACCTGGCTCGAGAAGAATTTCGGCACCGTCATTCAGGCCGCGATCGCCGGGCGCATTTACGGCAGGCCGATCAATCATGTCGAGGCCTTCACCAGCTTCGCCGACGATTACACGGACTATCCTTATTCGATGAAGGCTGTCGCCGACCGCGCCTTCTGCCTCGGCGCGCTGCGCAACACGATCCACGGCTTCGTCTCCCAGCCCGATCCCGCCGCGCGGCCCGGCCTGCGCTGGGAGCATGTCGGCACGCAGGTGGATTGCAACGTCACCTGGTGGGACAAGGGCCGTGCCTTCTTCAACTATCTGGCGCGCTGCCAGCACCTGCTGAAGCAGGGGGTCTACGCTGCGGACATCCTCTATCTCGCCGGCGAGACCATCCCAAACTACGTCGTTCCCGATCGCAAGCCGATCCCCGGCTACAATTTCGACGTCGTCAACGCCGACGTCCTGCTGAGGCGGGTCGAGGCCGGCGACGGCGCGGCATTGCTCCCCGGCGGGCTCAGCTACCGCTTCCTGGTGCTCCCGGAGGGCGGTACGCCGCAGATGAGCGTCGCCGTGCTGGAAAAGATCAGGCGGCTCGTCGAACAGGGCGTCACCCTGGTTGGACCCCGGCCCCGGCACACCCCCGGTCTTGCGAACCATCCGGCAGCGGATCGCCAGCTCGAGCAGATCGCCGATACGTTGTGGGGAAATGCGGCGCAGGGCGTTCGCCAGGTCGGCAGCGGACGAGTCATCTGGGGACGGCCGCTCGAGCAGGTGCTAAGGGATCATAACGTCCCGCCCGCTCTGGAAGTCGCCGGGATCACCGATCATGCCGATTTCGATTGGATCCACCGGCGGCTGCCCGAGGGCGATCTCTATTTCCTCGCCAATCTGTCGGACCGGGAGCTGGACCTGGCGCCGACGTTCCGGGTCGACGGCAAGACCCCGGAACTGTGGAACGCCGTGACCGGCACCGTCCGGGAGCTTCACCAGTTCAGCCGGCGGTCCGGGCGGACGTCGGTCCCGCTCCGCTTTGCCCCGCGGCAGAGTCATTTCGTCCTGTTCAGGAAGCCGGCGATCCGCGCGGCGGTGAGGGTACCGAACTTCCCGGCTCTGCGCTCGCTCCAGCAGCTCGAGGGCGCTTGGCAGGTGCGCTTCGACCCGCAATGGGGCGGCCCCGCCGAGACCCGCTTCGATCGCCTGCTCGATTGGACGACGCACGCCGATGACGGCATCCGCCACTATAGCGGCACCGCGCTGTACAAGAAGCGGTTCGACTGCCCGGCCGGCGCGAACCGGATCCGCTATCTGGATCTCGGCGAGGTCAGGAATCTGGCGCAGGTCCGTCTTAACGGACGCGATCTCGGCATCGTCTGGACCGCGCCGTGGCGTGTGGACGTCGCGGGCCTGCTTCGGGATCGCGGCAATGAGCTTGAGATGGAGATCGTCAACCTCTGGCCCAACCGCCTGATCGGCGATGCCCGCCTGCCTTATGAGCAGCGCAGGACACGCACCAATGTCAGGACCTATGAGCTGAGGGTGCCCGAGGGACTGCCCTTCACCGTGTGTTCGACCTGCGTCGAACGCGCGCGAAGCGGCCAACCGGCGGCACTTCTTCCGTCCGGGCTGCTCGGGCCCGTCACGCTTCTGGGTTGAAATCGCGTCGCGGTGTCTCGCGACCTCGGAAAGACGGCGCGATCCTGAGGGGAATGATGTGAGGGGGGCCACCGATGGCCTCGGTAGGCGTTGAATCAGCGCGTGCTGCGGATATGTTTCGTCAGCAGGGTCGCCAACCCGTCCGCATCCCGCTGCTCGATTGCAGCAATGATCTCGTCATGCTCATCGGCAAGCCGGGCGATGTGTTGCGTGGGAAAGTCGTGCTCGCGCGCCATCAGCAGGTCGAACGATAAACCTTCGAACATGCGCTCCAGATAAAGGTTGCCGGTCATTCCGACATAGGTTTTGTGAAAGCGATCGTTCAGGCGGAAGAAGGCGTGAGGCTCGGTGTCGGCGGCCTCGCCAAGCGCGTGCATCTCGAGATTGAGCGAACGCAGCTCGGCGACCTGCGCGTCGGTGCGATTGGCCGCTGCCAGCGGCGCCGCCGACCGTTCCAATATCTCGCGCGCCTCGTAGAGCGCGGCGCGCGCTTCGGGTCCGAGCCTGGCGATGACGCGATAGCCGCGATTGGGCGCGAACTGCAGCAGCCCGATGGCGCTGAGCCGCGCCAGCGCTTCGCGCACAGGGACCAGGCTGACCTGGGCCTGCTTGGCGATGACGTTGATGTTGACCGGCTCGTCGGGACCCAGCTCCCCCAGGAGGATCATGTCCTTCACCCGCGCCGTGATGAAATCGACCAGGCTGGTGGAGGTTTCCGGCGGCGCCAACAGATTCATCGACCTGCTCCAGACTTCCCTAGCCCAATCCGGCGACACGCCTTCGACCGGTCGCACGGCATGATACTCGCGAGAATCTCGATCGCCATCCGGCCGCGCGAGCCCGCTGTCTATGATCGATTATTTGGACCCAGCCAAGGGTTCAAAAACAACATTGACACTCCTATGAAGCATATATCATATATGTATTCGCCCTGTGGGAGGATGGAATGCAGGCCAGCGAAGGAGTGTGGGTCCCCCCCGGGGTGGACATCACACTCGACCGAAAGACGCTCAAGGCGTTGATGCGGCGCAGCGACAGGATCCCTTTGATCCGGCTTGCGATCTGCCTGGGCATTCTTGGCCTGCTCGGCTGGGTTTACGCGCAATCTTTCGGGACATGGGCGTTCGTGCCGATGCTCCTGCTCTTCGGCGGCGCGACCTCGCTATTCGTCTATTCGCTTTCCCACGAATGCTCGCACGGCACCGTCTTTCGCAGCCGCTGGCTGAACGAGACCATCTATTGGATCGCTTCCCTGCTGTTCGGCCAGGAGGTGCTCTACCGGCGCTATTCGCACGCAGCGCATCATACCTATACGATGTTCGTCGGCAAGGATGCCCAGCTGCCGATCGTCCAGCCGGCCGGCCTGACGTCCTACATAATCTGGTACACCGGCGTCTTTTATCACGTTCAATTCATGAAAATCCTGGTGCTGCACAGCATAAGCCGCTTCAGCGCAGGCACCCGCGCATTCACGCCCGCCAGCGAGCTTCCGCGCGTCGCCCGCAACTCGCGCATCTTTCTGTGCATCTATGCCGCGGCAGCCGCGCTCTCGGTCTATTTCCAGTCCGGGTTCCTGCTCTGGTTCTGGCTGATCCCGAAGCTTGCCGGCGATCCGATCATGATGGCGTTCGCCGGGGCGCAGCATTTCGAAAAGACCGAGAACAGCCACGATCTGCGCGAGTCGACCCGCTCCTACCGCCCCAACCGGCTCGTCGACCTGTTCTATTGGAACATGTCCTATCATATCGAGCATCATCTCCACCCGACCATGCCGTTTCACGCCCTCCCGCGCCTTAACGCCCTCGTTCGCGACCAGCTGCCGGTGCCCAAGAGCATGGTCGGCGCGACAATCGAGATCGCCAGGTCGTGGCGGGCGCGCACGTCGCGCAATTCCCGACGGGTCGAAGCCGTGGAGAGCGAGTGATGTCCCGCTGGGTCAGGGTATGCAGCGTTGAGGATATCGACGTTGAGGACGTCTATCGGTTCGATCATTCGGGCCAGCCTTATGCCGTCTACAATGCGAAGAGCGGTTTCTTCGCGACCCATGACATCTGCTCTCACGAGCACGCCCATCTTTCCGACGGCTTCGTCATCGGCGACGTGATCGAATGCCCTCGCCACCAGGGGCGGTTTCATATCCCTTCGGGCAGGGCGCTCAGTCCCCCGGCCTGCGAAAATATTCGCACCTATGAGGTGCGGGTCGAGGCAGGTGAGATCTTTATCGCGCTCGACGACACGCCGTGAATTCGGGCCCTATGCCGCATTTGGTGGTTATCGGGGCGGGCATCGCCGGCCTGAGCGCGGCCCGATCGGCCCGCGCCGGCGATCCCGATGCGCGCATCACCCTGATCACCGCCGAAGCCTGCCTGCCTTATTACCGGCCTGATCTCTCCAAGAACTATCTCGCCGAGGACCGGGAGAATCCGCAGCCGAGCCTCGCCACGGACCGGCTTTTCGCCGAGGCCTCGATCGATCTGTTGACGGGCTGGCCGGTGCGGGAGGTCGATCTGGACGGGCGGATGCTCCACGGCGATCGCGGCAGCATCCTTTTTGACCGGCTGCTGCTCGCCAGCGGCGCCGCGGCCAATCTCCTGCCGATCGAGGGCGCGCATCTCGATGGCGTCTGCACCTTGCGGACGCTTGCCGACGCGCGTCGCCTCCGCGAGCGGCTCAGGGCGGCGCACGGCATCGTCGTCATAGGCGGCGGCCTGATCGGAATGGAAGTCGCGGCGACCGCGCGGAGCCTCGGCAAACGGGTGACCGTAATCGAGCAGGCGGATCGGGTGCTCAGCCGGACACTCCCGGCCGAAATCGCGGACCTCGCCGCTTCCTGTCATCGTGAGCAGGGAGTCGAAATTCTGAGCTCCGTCGCCGTCCGGCGATTCACCGGCGACGATCGTCTTCGTTCCGTCGAGACGTCGATCGGATCCGTTCCGGCGGACCTTGCCGTCGTTGCGATCGGCGTGCGGCCCGACACCGCCCTCGCCGAGGCGGCCGGGATCGAAACCCGGGACGGCGTCCTGGTCGATTCGCGCTGCCGAACGTCGGCGCCCGGCGTCTTCGCCGCCGGCGACGTCGCGCGCGCGCGCGATGAGATCGGCGGGTGGCGACTGGAATCGTGGCGCCATGCCGAGCAGCACGGCGAAGCCGCCGGCCGTAACCTTGCTGGGCTGGATTCGCCTTATGTGCCCGCACCTTGGTTCTGGTCGGACCAGGCCGATCTCCACATCCAGGGCTGCGGCCTGCCGGTCGAGGAGGCCGAGCAGATCATCCGACCGGGCTCCAATCCGCATTCGCGCTTTCTCTTCCAGCGCAAGGGCGGCCGCGTGGTTTCCGGTTTCGGCATCTCGCGCGACGGCGGGCTCGCCCGCGACATCGGCTTCCTGGCTCCGCTGCTGGCGCGCGACGCGATCCTCGACCCGTTCGAGCTCGCGGACCCGGCGGTTTCCTTGAAAGCCATCCTCAGGAGAGCCAGTCCGGCCGGAACCTCTTGACGAGCTATGATATATGATACATGACCAATATATAAGGACAAGAGGGGAGGGGCAAGATGCGGATTCGGATCGCTTCAGGCATGGCCTTGTTGACGGCATTCACCCCGGCTTACGCACAGGATAGAGTGCCGGATGCCGCGGACGCGCCCACTTCGGAGGAGATCATCGTCACCGCCCAGCGGCGCGCCCAGAACGTCCAGGACGTTCCGATCGCCATCACCCCGGTGACCGAGGAAGTGCTCGCGGCTCGCGATATCGACGATATCCGCGACCTCGCCATCATCGTGCCCTCCTTCAACGTTTCGACGACATTCGCCAATGCGTTGCCGCGTCTGCGCGGCGTCGGACCCTCGTTCGCCGCCGGGGAGGGTTCGATCGCTTTCTATGTCGATGACGTTTATTATGGGAGCGCCGCGGCCTCAGCCCTGACCTTCAACAATGTCGCCCAGATCGATGTCCTGAAGGGTCCCCAGGGGACTTTGTTCGGCCGCAACGCGACCGGCGGGCTGTTGCAGGTCACGACGCTGACCCCGAGCGAGACGCCGGCGATGCGCGCCTCGGTCTCGCTGGACAATTACGATATGGTCCAGACGCGCGGCTATGTCACGGCCGGCATCATGCCGGGGGTCGCCGCCGATCTTGCGGTGCAATATACCTATCAGGGCGACGGCTACGGCATCAACCAGGCCAATGGGGCGGAGGTCAATCGCATCAATCACGATTTCGGCATCCGCTCGAAATGGGTGATCGAGCCGGGCTCGGGCACGAGGGTCACGCTGATCGGCGACTATTCCGACCTGCTGACCGATCGCGGCCCGGCGGTGAACTCGGTGGTTCGGGGGCCGTTCGCCCCGCTGTCTCCTCCGGGAAGCAATCCGTTCGATACGCTGACCAACGAATCGCCGTTCGTCGCGATCGAGATCTGGGGCGTCAGCGGGCAGCTGGAGCAGGATCTCGGCGGAGTCGAGCTGACCAGCATCACCGCCTACCGGGAACAGGAGTCGGTGCTGTTCATCGACGGCGAACAAAGTCCGTTCAGGTTCGTCAACATTGCTGTGAATAGCAGTCTGCGCCAATTCACCCAGGAGGTGCGATTGGCGTCCGACAACGGCAATCGCGGCTTCCAATGGCTCGTCGGCGCTTTTTACTTGAACGGAAGGTCGACGACCGATCCGTTCCAGATCAGTCTCTTCGGCCCGTTCGCGCCGCCGCCTTTCACATCGTTTCAGCTCAGCACTTCCGGCGAGGAAAGGACGTCGTCGATCGCCGGTTTCGCCGAAGGAACGGTGAACATCACCGACAGCACGCGGCTGACGCTCGGCGGACGGATCACCAAGGAAACGCGCCGCTTCAACGCGTCTCAAACCGCCTTAGCCAACGGGGTGATCCCGATCCCCGTCGGCGCGGTCAACGATGCCGAGCTTGAGGTCACCGAGCCGACCTGGCGCATCATCCTCGATCATCGGCTGAGCGAGCAATTGCTGCTCTACGCGTCCTACAATCGCGGCTTCAGGAGCGGCCTCTTCAACACCAACAACATCACCGACCCGCCGCTCGATCCCGAAATCCTCGACGCTTATGAGGCGGGCTTCAAGTCGACCCTGTTCGATGGCCGGGTGCGCTTCAATGCCGCCGGTTTCTATTACGATTACCAAAATTATCAGGTCCTCATCGTCTCCAATGGCGTGGTGTTCTTCGACAATACCGTCGCCGAAATCTATGGCGCCGAAGCCGAGCTGCAGGCCAGGGTGACCGAGAATTTCAATCTCAACGCCTCGTTCGGCTGGGTCCATGCCCGCTATACCAGCTACCCCGGGTGCACGATCAGCACCCCCAACCCGGCCGGCGGCAATATCCAGACGAACGGCGACTGTTCCGGCAACCGCATCTCTTATGTCCCCGACTTCACCTTCGCCGTGGGCGCCAACTATTCGGTCCCGGCGTTCGGCGGTCGGCTCGTCTTCGATGCCAATTATTTCTACAATGACGGCTTCTTTACCGAGGCCGACAACCGGCTCCGCCAGGGCAGCTACGAGCTGGTCACCGCCTCCGTCGCCTGGACCGATCCCGGCGATCACTTCACCGTGCGCCTGTTCGGCAACAACCTCACCGACTCGCTGGTCGCCAACCAGATCACTTCGAGCGCCTTCGGTTCGATCGCCGATTATCAGCCGCCGCGAACCTATGGCGTCGAGCTGGGGATTCGGTTCTGAGCTGCGGGGGCACCATCGCGCGCGATGCAACGAGCGCAAGGGAAGCCCGGCTCAAATGTTGGTTGGTCTCTGACGTGGGCGCCATCGGCGTCCGGCGTCCACCCGTTTCGGAGCATGAGCGATGAGTTCCTATCTGAAGAACGCCTGGTATGCCGCCGCCTGGTCGAGCGAGGTGGGCCGGGCGCTGTTCAAGCGCGTCATCATGGACCAAGCCGTCCTCCTGTTCCGCAAGGAGGACGGCGCCGCGGCGGCGCTCGGCAATCGCTGCCCGCACCGGTTCGGGCCGCTCGACCAGGGCAAGCTCGAAGGCGACACGGTCGCCTGCCCCTATCACGGGCTCCGCTTCGACGCGTCGGGAAAATGCGTGTTCAACCCCAATGGGAACCAGGTCGTCCCGCCGGGCGCGCGGGTCAGGACCTATCCGCTTGTCGAACGTCACGGCGTGCTGTGGATCTGGCCCGGCGATCCTGTTCAGGCTGAGCCGGCATCGATCCCCGATCTCTCCTATCTCGAGGATTCGGCGCATTATGCCCGCGTGAACGGGCTCCTCGAGGTTCGCGCCAACTACCGCTACATCATCGACAATCTGGTCGACGGTGCGCATGTCGCGACGGTTCATCACGATACGCTCGCCTGCGATTCGTTCACTCGCGCGAAGCCCGAAGTACGGGTGGAGGGCGACACCGTCTGGTCGCGGCTGATCTGTCCGCCGGGCCATCCGAGCGCGATCTGGGAAAAGCTGTGGGAAGCGTCGAACGGGCCGGTGACCGGTCCGATGGATTTCTGGGCGGATTCGGGCTGGACCCCCGGCGCCATCATCATGCAGGACACCGGCATGATGGGGCAGGGCCGCCCGCGCAGCGAGGGGCTGCGCACGCTCAACTGTCATCTGTTGACCCCCGAAACCGAAACCAGCACCCACTATTTCTGGGCGATCTGCCGCGACTTCGCGCGCGACGACGAAGAGCTCAGCCGTAACATGAAGATGGGCGCCGAATATACCTTCACCCAGCAGGACGCGGTGATCCTGGCCGCGATCCAGGACAGCGCGGGCAATGAGGATTTTTGGGAGATGAAGCCATGCCTGCTGCCCGACGACGTCGCGGCGGTGAAGGTAAGGCGCCGCATGGACGAGCTGCTCAAGGCCGAGCACGAGGCGGCCGCCGGCGAACGGCGTGCCGCGTGAAAGGAGAAGAGCGATGAGTTCCTATCTGAAGAACGCCTGGTACGCCGCGGCCTGGTCGGATGAAGTCGGCCGCCAGCTCCTGAGGCGGATGATCATGGATCAGGATCTCGTCTTCTTCCGCAAGGAGGACGGCACGGCGGTGGCGATGTCGAACCGCTGCGTGCATCGTTTCGCGCCGATGCATCGCGGTAAGATCGTCGGCGACACCGTGGAATGCCCCTATCACGGCCTGCGCTACGACGGCTCGGGGCAGTGCGTGTTCAATCCCGACGGCGACCAGATCGTGCCGCGGGCGGCACGGCTCCAAACCTATCCGCTGGTCGAACGCTACGGCCTGCTGTGGATCTGGCCGGGCACTGCCGGCGAGGCCGATCCCGACTGCGTGCCCGACTTCAGCCATTTGACCGATACCGAACATTGGGCATCGGCAACGGGCCTGTTTCTGGATCGGGCCAACTACCGCCATATCATCGACAATCTGATGGACGCGGCGCACGTTGCGATCCTGCATCGCGACAGCATCGCCTCCGACGCGGTCACCCGCGGCAAGATCAAGGTCCGCGACAAGGGAGACGAGATCTGGTGCGAGCGCTGGTGCGATGCGGCCGACCCGGGACCGGCTTATTCGGAATTTTGGGCGGCCGCGTTCGGCGCCCCGCTGGAGGGTCAGATCGCCGCCTGGGTGGATACCTTCTGGAGCCCGGGCGCGATCGTCGGCGGCAATATCGGCTTCACCCCCGCCGGCCAGTCGCGCGAGCAGGGCGTCAACACGAAAGCCACCCACTTGATGACACCGGAGACCGAGCGGACCACGCACCATTTCTGGGGCGCCAGCCGGAACTTCCTGGTCGAGGATGAGAAATATACCGAGGCGATGCGCGAACAGCTTCTCCATGCGATCGAACATGAGGACGGGCCGATGACCGAGGCGGTGCAGGAGATAGTCGGCGACCAGGATTTCTGGGAGCTGAAACCCCTGCTGCTGCCCGCCGATGCAGCGGCGGTCAGGGTAAGGCGCCGTCTCGACGATCTCGTGAGGCAGGAGAATGCGGCGGTCGCGTCGGAACCGATTCGCCAGAAGGTCATGAGCGCCTAGTCAAACTGCATTTGATGAGGGAATTGCCATGAGTGAGAAGTCGAGCAGGACCCCGCAAGAAGTCTGCGTCGAGCTGTATACGGCGTTCAAATACAAGGACATGGACCGGATGGCGGGTCGCTGGGCCGACGACGCGGTCTATCATTCGGTCGGCGACGGGATCCGCCATATCGGCAAGGACGCCATCATGAACTATACGGTGGAAGGACTGTTGCGCCCCTTTCCCGATGTTCGGGCGACGACCCACAAGCTCGTGGTCCACGGCGACCAGGTGATCATGGATGTCACCGCCGAAGGCACGCAAACCGGCCGGTTCAGCCGGGTGACCAGCGACGGTGGTGGAATTGCCGAGATGCCGCCGACCAACCGCCGCATCGTCAGCCATGCTGTCGAATGGTTCGCGGTCACGGACGGGTTCATCGTCGAGGATCGCATTTTCTTCGATCGGATGCAGGTGCTGACTCATCTCGGTTTGGCGCCGCAGCCGGAGCCGGCTTAGTTCATGGCCAGCGCGTCATGCGATCGGCCCGTCATGCTCGTGGGAGCGATCCCCGGCCGATCACTTTCGCGGATTTTCGATCTCGCCGGCTCGACTCTGGAGGATCTCGTCAAGCAGCTTCCCGATGGCGAGCTGAAAGAAACGGGGGAGCTGGCTCAGCTGCCAATGTCCGCGACTGGCGGCCGCGGAGGGCCTTGGATATGGCGATCCGCTGCCGATGCTCGATCCCGAACATTGGCATCTCTGGGAAGCGCCCGGTCATGCTGGAGAATCTGAAGAAGTTCGCTGCCAAGGTTGAGCAGATACCGCCGCGGATCCGGGTGGCGGAAGGCGCGACTGCCGAAGGGATCAGAATTGACTCGCTCGGCGTCGTCGAGATCGAGATCCTGCCGCCCGAAGTGCGCCATCGATCCAGTGGAAAATTCGCAAAAAGGAGACGAAACATGTCAGACATCATGGTCAAGTCACCCAAGGAAGTCGTCCTGGAGCTGTACAACGCCTTCAATGCCAGGGACTATGACCGCCAGCGGGCGTGCTGGGCCGAGGATGCGGTCTATCATTCGATCGGGGATGGCTTTCGGCGCGAGGGCGTCGACGCGATTCTCGAATATACCAATTCGGGGCTGAGCAAGCCGTTTCCCGACGCCAAAGGCATCATCCACAAGGTCATTGTCGATGGCGACCAGGTCGTGATGGACACGACGATCGAAGGCACCCATACCGGGGCCTATGTCCGCAAGACCGATGCCGGCGGGATCGAGGAGATTCCGCCGACCAATCGCCGGATCTGCGGTCATGCGGTCGAGTGGTTCACGGTCAAGAACGGCAAGATCGTCGAGGATCGCATCATGTTCGACCGGATGGAGCTGATGGAGCAGCTCGGACTGGTGCCGGGAACGGGGAAAGGCGAGTAGTACGCGGCCGCAGAGCGACCGATCCCCGTCTTCGGTCTCGGTCCGGATCCGGGGCGCGTGACGGAGGTGCAAACCGATCGAATGAATGCCGCCATGCTCCTGGAGGAAATTTCGCAGGCCTGCCGGGAGCTGCGGATGGCCGAGACGACGTTCGGCCGGCTCGCGGTCAACGACGGCAAATTCGTCAGCCGCCTTCGCCAGGGCGGCCGGGTCACCATCCAGACCGTCGAGCGCGTCTGCGATTTCATTCAGCGCGAGACGAGCCGCCCGTCGACGCTTCGCCACTTCGTCCTCGGTCTGTCCGGAGACCGCGATCGCGCGCGCGATTTTCGATTCTACGACAACCGGCAGAAATATCTTCTTTTCGTCAGCACGTGCAGCGAGAAGTGGATCATTGCCGACCGGGTCTCGGAGGAGCTCAATCGCACCAGGCCGAGTCCTCCGGCGATCCGCCTGTTCGATGCCGGGGCGGGCGACGGCACCGTGCTCGCGCGCGTCATGCGCTCGATGCATCGCCGCTTTCGCTGGATGCCGTTCTTCGTCGTGGCGAAAGAGGTCAGCCTCGAAAACGTACGGCTGACGCTCGAGAAGATGCCCGATCGTTTCCACGAACATCCGGCAACCGTCCTCGTAATGACCAACCTGCGCTACTCCGAGGCGCCGTGGCTGCAGCCGAAATCGGTGGAAGCCGCGACGGCGATGGTCTGGCACGAAGTCGCGTTGCAGGGGGATTGTGCGGCGGATTTCGAAACGCAGATATCCGCGCTGCAGCCCTTTCTCGCTAGGCATTGGCAGGCCGAAATCAGCCCCGTCAGCGGCAACCCCGTTCCTGAAAAGCCGGTGGCTCTGGTCCTGTATCGGGAAGATCATCGCTTTCCCTTGGCCGGCGTTGTTCCGCGGCGCGGAGAGGCCCGCGCCGATTTCGACATGGTCATCGTTTCCCAGCCCTATCGCGCGCGCGCCCCCCTCAAATTCAAGGCCGAGCGGATCCTTGCCCCTCTGGCGCGCAGCCTTCGTCCTGGGGGGCGGCTTGTCGGTGTTCAGTCCTTCGGCCGCGATCCCGGCCTGGAACTGGTTCAAGCCATATGGCCCGATGAGGATCCGTTCACGCTCGATCGCCACGTGCTGTTGCGGAGCGTCAGGCAGGCACTCGGATCGCAGAGCCGCGACCTTCGCTTCAACGCCTTCGGCGACTCCCGTGCCCTCTTCCGCTACGAAATGCACACCCTTCCCAACGAGATTTCGTCATCCGAGGCAGCGGTCGGCACCTCCACATTGCTCGCGGCCTGGAACGCGGCCACCTATGTCGCGCAGATCGAGGACAGCCAGTTGACCGAGGCGATGACGAACGACCTTTATCTCGACCGCACGCGCGAAACGCTGCGCAAATATAATGGGCTTTGGTTTCTCGACGAGATGTTCGTCATTTCCCGCAAGGGCGAGTTCGACTGATCAATCCACTCCGGGGCCTGGCCTCCTCGGGCTTGCAGGACGAGCAGGTTCCGCTCGCCCCGCGATCTGCCCATTCCAGGCGATGAGACGGGCACCGGGTTGCCGGGGGGCAGTCCGCGCCGGCTCATCGGGAAGGAAAAGGCCAGGCGAGCAAATCCGGCCCCATCATGCCTTTGCGGCGGCGATGCGATAGAGCCGCCCGACCTCCAGTGGGCAGCTGCCCACCCGGATTCGTGGGCACGAATGTGGTTTACGATCGGTCATGTCCTCAGTCATCGCATCGTAAATCGGGAGCCGACAATTCAGCATAGCCGGGTGCGGAATCATGTCTCCGGCTCTCGCAAACGAAGGCGAGGGGAAAGGCAATGGCATCGCGAGCTGAGGCCCAGGCCGTTTCGAATAGTGCGGTGGCGGATGTTTCGCCATCGGGCAGCGGGTCTTCGACAACGTCGGACGCTTCGGGCGATTCTCCGGATCAGAACTTCCGCTTCTATGACAACCGCCAGAAATATCTGATGTTCGTCAACACCTGCTCGGAAAAGTGGGTGATTGCCGAGCGCGCCGCGCACGAGCTCGACAAGCTTACGCCGCAGCCGCCGGCGGTTCGCTTCTTCGACGCCGGAATGGGCGACGGCACCGTCCTGGCGCGGATCATGCGCGCCATGCACCAGCGCTATTCGCGATTTCCTTTCTACATCGTCGGCAAGGAAATCAGCCTCGAGGATGTTCGCCTCACTCTGGATAAGATGCCCGATCGCTTTTTCGAACATCCGGAAACCGTGCTGGCGGTCACCAACATTTCCTATGCGGAGGCGCCCTGGCTGGTGCCGTCCAGGCCCGAAGCGGCGGCGAGGATGGTCTGGCATGCGGTTCCTCTCAAGGGCCGGACGACGGCGGAGTTCGAAAAGCAGATCCTCGCCTTGCAGCCCTTCCTGGCCGAAAACTGGCGGACCAGGGTCAGCGAAAAGACGGGAAGCCTGGTTCCCGAAACGCCCACTACCCTCATCCTGTATCGGGAGGATTGCGCCTTCCTGCTCGACGATGTGATTCCCAGGCGCGAAGCGCCGCGCGCCGACTTCGACTTCGTTCTGGCCAGCCAGCCCTTCAGGCTCCGCGCGAGGACCGAGTTCAAGGCCGAACGGGTGCTCGCGCCTTTGGCCCGCGCCTTGCGCCCGGGCGGCAGGATGCTCGGCATCCATTCAGCGGGAAACGATCCGGGACTCGAGATCATCCAGAAGGTCTGGTCCGGCGAAGACCCGTTCACGACCTCGCGCCGCACCTTGATCGAGGCGACGCGAACAGCGTTGGGCGAACGCGCTGGCGAATTCATCTTCGATCCGCTGCCGAACGCGCAGGCCATGTTTCGCTACGAGATGCATACCTTGCCCGACGAGATCGACAGCGAGTCCGCGTCGATCGGCACATCGACGCTGCTCGCCGCCTGGAATGCCGCCATCTATGTCGCCCAGATCGAGGATGAGCGGCTGGCCGAGGCGATGAGCAACTCGGCCTATCTGGACGCGACGCGTGCCGTGCTGCGCAAGAACGGCGAGCTCTGGTTCAACGACGAAAGCTACGTGGTCAGCCGGAAGCCCGGCTGACCGCCCTCATCGCGGAAGGAGCGCACTATGGCGCGCAGCAATTATCTTTTCACCTCCGAGAGCGTTTCCGAAGGCCACCCGGACAAGGTGTCGGACCAGATCTCCGATTCGATCGTCGATCTTTTCCTGTCGAAGGATCCCGAGGCGCGCGTCGCCTGCGAAACGCTGACGACGACCAACCGGATCGTCGTGGCCGGCGAAATACGCTGTGAGGGGGTCCTCAACGGCGGCGGCAAATGGGTCGACGGCGCGCGTGACGAGATCGAGGCGGCGGCGCGGGAAGCGGTGAAGCGGATCGGCTACGAGCAAGACGGCTTTCACTGGCGCACCGCCGACTTCGCCAATCATCTCCATCCTCAGTCCCTCCATATCGCCCAGGGAGTCGATGAAGCCGGCAACAAGGACGAAGGCGCCGGCGATCAGGGCATCATGTTCGGCTATGCGACCGACGAGACGCCCGGGCTGATGCCGGCGACGCTTTATTATGCGCACAAGATCCTCGAGCGCATGGCGAGCGATCGGCATATTGGAGTGGTCGATTTTCTCGAACCCGACGCGAAGAGCCAGGTCACGCTTGCTTATGAGAAGGGCAGGCCGGTGCGCGCCGCGGCGCTGGTCGTGTCGACGCAGCATTCGGCGGCGCTGTCGAGCGAGGCGGGGCAGGCGACGCTGCGCAATTATGTGAAAGGCGTGCTTGCCGACGTGCTTCCCGAGGGCTGGTTGCCGGACGAGAGCGGCATATTCGTCAACCCGACCGGGCTGTTCGAGATTGGCGGTCCGGACGGCGACTGCGGCCTGACCGGACGCAAGATCATCGTCGACACCTATGGTGGCGCGTCTCCCCATGGCGGCGGCGCATTTTCCGGCAAGGATCCCACCAAGGTCGATCGCTCGGCCGCTTATGTGTCGCGCTACATGGCGAAGAACATCGTCGCGGCCGGCCTGGCAAAGCGCTGCACGATCCAGCTCAGCTATGCGATCGGCGTGGCCGAGCCACTGTCGCTCTATGTCGATACCCACGGCACCGGGGAGGTCGACGAAGCGAGAATCGAGAAGGTCCTTCCCGAGCTCGTGCGGCTCACCCCCAAGGGAATCCGCACGCATCTCAGGCTGAACCAGCCGATCTACCAGAAGACGGCAAGCTACGGCCATTTCGGCCGCGAGGTCGAAGGGGAGTTCTTCTCATGGGAAAGAACCGATCTCGCGGACGCGCTCAGATCCGCCTTTTAGAATCGCAGGAAAGGTTCCGAACATGGCCACTTTGTCCATTGAAACGAGAGATGATTTCATCGTCCGCGATTTCGCGCTTGCCGATTTCGGCCGCAAGGAAATCGAGATAGCGGAGACGGAGATGCCGGGGCTGATGGCGTTGCGCGCCGAATTTGGCGCCGCCAAGCCGCTCAAGGGCGCACGGATCACCGGCTCGCTCCACATGACGATCCAGACCGCGGTGCTGATCGAGACCCTGACCGCGCTGGGCGCCGAAGTGCGCTGGGCCTCGTGCAACATCTTTTCCACCCAGGATCATGCCGCGGCGGCGATCGCCGCGAGCGGGGTGCCGGTGTTCGCGATCAAGGGCGAGACGCTCGAGGACTATTGGGACTATGTCGTCCGCATCTTCGACTGGGGGCAGGACCAGACCTGCAACATGATCCTCGACGATGGCGGCGATGCCACCATGTTCGCGCTCTGGGGCGGGCGGGCCGAGGCCGGCGAGGCGTTGTTCGCGCCGACCAACGAGGAAGAGGAGATCTTCGTCGCGACGCTGCGGCGTTTCCTCGCCGAGCGGCCGGGCTATCTCACCAAGACGGTGCAGACCAT